>Ga0101944_10000023_pt1 | contig 629146 bp, 490 predicted proteins | sample DewCreD2012metaG_FD_75245 | JGI IMG/M metagenome (GOLD analysis project Ga0101944, IMG submission 75245) | Hot spring sediment bacterial and archeal communities from British Columbia, Canada, to study Microbial Dark Matter (Phase II) - Dewar... ...
ATTTATTATTATATTCTTTCGTGGGAATGACAGATGGAAGAACAGACAAGAATGTCTGTTCTACCAGATGACATTATTTTTTTTCTTTTGCCCACGACTTGAAAGTAGTGGCTATTCATATTTTCAAAAACCTCCCCACCCAATCCCCAAGACGGACAAAATACACCCCCGCCGGCAAGCCCGAAACATCAATCCTTAGTAGGTCGGACATTCCTGTCTGACCACTGTCCACAGATGGGAACGTCTGTGCTACCGATAGGACACACTCCCCGAGCAGGTTGAAGATTTTGATTTCCTGCTCAGAAACAAGGGGTTGCAACCCCTTGTTCAAGCCCGATATCTCTATATATTCCCCTGCGGGGTTGGGGGAGATGGAAATTGTACTTCCTGTATAATTGTTATCAACATTTAAATATCCAAGCTTTTCTAAAATTCTTATGCCTTCTATGGGTGCATTCTGATAATTAACATACAGTTGGCTGCAATCACCCGATGTACTAAAATTTGAGTCGGGCATTCCGCTATAACTTGAGCCGGGAGTCAAAAAGAACAAACTTTGTCTCGGTGCAGAACCTGTTATCAAGCTCGCTCCGGGTTTCAGGTAAAAAAAGCAATTTCTACCAGTAGTTGATAAAGTTAATTGACCTCCGGTTTCTATCAGAAAAGTCATATCTTTTACTAAATCCTTGATTGTCAAAACTGCTCCGGGCATTATCCAAACCTGACTGTATTTGTCTTTTAAATCCTTGCTGTATTCTATGGTTTTTGTGATTGAATCAATATAAGCTCCCGATTCGATTTTTATGCTGCAATCATAGACTTTGATTTTATATTCTAATTCGGTTTCACTTGCACAACTAATCGGTAATTTTAGTGAACATTTTATTGTTTTTTCACCTGTGGTATAATACTCGATAACTGGAGCTATTAATCCCTTGTATGTTTCTATACTTGCTCCTTCACCGAAACTCCAGAATGCGTCCTTGAAATAAGGCTCTGTACCGCTACTCAATCTGAATCTTAATTTCTTTTTGACAACCCATAATGGTGACCTTTCTTCAAATGAGAAAGTTTTGGGTGGGGGTGCCAATACCATGAGATCCTCGCCGTTATCGCTCCCAATAACATATGGATTTGAGCTTATAACCCTTAACCTATGTTTACCTGTTATATATGGTCCATCTTTGGGTATTGTAATATTGATTCTACCTGAGATTGTTGATTTTGTACTTCCTACTATTTTAAAAGTTTGGAACTGGTCATAAGATAATTGTGCAACAAAGACATTATCTGAATTGAATGTACCCTGAACTTCATAATCAACGGTGTAACTGTAACCAATGCAAAGCTCTTTTTCGGAGACATTTGTTATTTTGATTGACTGCGATAAAGCCTGTGAATAAATAATCAGGCTGAATAGGAAAAAGAATAATTTTGTTTTCATCGTATCACCTTTTTAAAAGAAATTAAAAATTAATTTATTATTATTATTTTTTGGCTAAGCATTTCCTTGCTTGTTTTCATCACGACAAAATAAAGACCGGAGCTCAAAGCCGAACCATCAAGATTGAATGAATAACTGCCTACCTGCACATTACTTTCGCTCAGCAACAACTGAACCTTGCTACCGATTGTACTATAAAGCTCTATTTCGACAGAGCCGGCAACAGGCAATTCATAGTTTATTTTGTAACTATTCGTTTGTGGAATCTCAGAAACGGTAAGTCTAAATTCACTAACCTGGTTGACTTTTTCTGCGGAAAGCTGTTTATTGAAAGCCCTAAGTTTGGGGTAGTCCACGCCTTCCTCGATATACCAGACATTTTCGAAATCCCAGCCCGCTTTCTCGAATGGCTCCCTTTTTTTCATCTCTGAAGTTGGCAAGCCAATACCTCTGTCTATTATGTTTGTTGTTACTTTTATTGTTTCATTGTCATAAAAGCAAGCTCTTATTTCACCCTGGTTTGCCACCGAATAAAACGGAGGATTCACATATTGACCGACTGGCTTACCGACTGCATAACAATTTGAGACATTTGCAGCTTGATATATCTTTGCAAAATGAGTTATTGTTGTATCCGCTTGAATAATAAGATCTGTATAACAATTTCTGACAATTGCATCTTTACCATATTCACCAAAACCATATACCACATGGTAACCTTGTAACGGAAAATTATTAGGTGATCTAACTTTATAATTACCTGTTATAAAACATTCTTCAATGACTGAATTACTATCATAGGTTCTATGTATCTTTATTCCTCCTAATCTGGCTTCTATTGTGATATTTTCGAAACCAAGCCTTTTAAGATGAAGACAATGACTTGATACAAATAAAAAAGCATTGCTAACAAACAAATTTCTGATTATATGACCTCTTCCGTCCAAAGACTTAATCTCCCTTGATAGAGGTTCAAAGCCCATATATAAGGTATCACCTTGTTGGTCAACATACGGATTCCACTTATGAGTCTCAGATGCATCAATGTCGTTCATCAATATCCAATAATTGTATCCTATGTTATCCTTTCCTATTTCCTGAAACTCTCTAATATTTGTAATTTGGTATGGGTCATCCTCAGTTCCGCTCCCCTTGCCTGAATATTTCCATTCGCTCGGATAGGGAATACAATCTGTTGTAATCCAAGCAGGTTTATTTACTTTTAAACTCATTTCAGTATTTGAGTTTCTATCATGAAATAATAATGAATCGATTTCGGCGATAAGATTATTTTCAATAAAATCAGTAACACTTTCTTCCCAAGGGATACTCCTTGAATTATCAATATAAGCATGAAAATTTGAACCACGCTCGGCATGGAAACCTGACGTTAAATGTATCCGGTGGTCATTCATAGGTGCTATTCTGAAATCAACTGAATTTCCATCCGGGATGGTTGTTGAACCATCTGTTATTATCTGCCTGCCTATTTCCTGATTCTCTATTATATCACCTGATATCTTTTTTTTACTCTTCCAATATCTTACTATCTCATTGTTATACCCCCATGGATTTTCCCTCAGCTTGTGCTCGACAAGTGGTCCTGTATTCGTCCATTTTGAAATTATTTTTAAGTTATTCTCTACTGTTTCATTTGGATCATTATTTGGTGATTTTATTCCTGAATGTCCGAAAGAGTCGTTATAAGTTACTTTGTCCCATAAAGGATCATTCCAGGTTGTTTTTATATAATCCCAGTTTTGTTCATTCAAATCGTCAGGAATATAATTCATTACATCCGGCTCAGATAAACCGGTTCCGCTAACACCGCCTTCCGTAAGATGCCAGGCAAAGCCGTGACAATTATACCTCGGAAAATTAGTTGGATTGAATGGTTCAGGAAGGTTGTATAATACTTCTGCAGAAGGAAAATAATACCTGCTAATATTCTTATCGCAGGCAATCCATAAATCATTATCGTTTTTAAGAATCATTTTAGTCAGTAATTCCTTTGAATCATAAGATCCTTTTATTCTACAATCATCCCAGGTTATCGGTGGAGTAAGACTTGATTTATATAAACCATAATCTGTTGCAACAAAAAGCATGTTGTCAAATTTAACTATTGAATTGATTTTGTAATATAAATCACTTATATATTTTGGTAGGTTACTGCTAATATCTGAAAAATCTACACCATAGTTAGTTGAACGGTAACATCCTTTTATCCTAGTACCTATATAAATACTTGAGCCGTCAATGAGAATGGAAGTTACATCGTCTTCATCCCAAAGTTGAGACCAGGTGCTTCCCCCATCAGTTGATTTTCTTAAGCCATTTACTGATATAGCACCAGCATAAAGAGTTCCTGGAGTTCCTGAAACATATTCAAGACAAAATACTTTATTTGTAAGTGAAGTTATAGCCCAGCTTTCACCTTCATCTGTTGATTTATAGACGCCGGGATCACCAATCTCAACTCCTGCATACAAATGTCCACTTTCCCCAAATTTAATGCATGTTACTTTTTTTGAGGATAATTGTGGTGGATTGCTCCACGAGGCGCCGCTGTTTTCGGATTTGTAAATTCCATTATCTGTGCCTAAATAAATTACATTTGAATTAATCAAAATTGCATATACCTCCCGGTCAGGCAAATTGTTTATTCCATCATTAGCCGGATCTATCCATGACTCGCCATAATCGGTTGACAGATATATGCCTTCTCTTGTTCCAATATAGATTTTTTGATCATTTATACCCATACACAGAGCGCTGTGCTTTGGAATGTAATTATTCTTTTCAGTAAAAGTTGTTGTACTTACTGAAGTTTTAAAAACTCCGCCGCTATATAGCCATTTCTGTTTGCTTTTTTCTACTTCTGTCTCAGTCCATGTTGATGTCAATACTCTATGCCTATTATCAGAAGGTTCATGTCCAAAAGGTGTGTGAATCTTAATAAAATTTGGATTCTCCTCTGTATCATCCAGTATTAATTGTTCTATATCATTTCCTTGAATGATGTTTGTTTGGCAGTATGATTTTCTACAACAAAAAGTAATAAAAGTAATAAACACGCAAAATAAAATCAACTTTTTCATAATGTTTAATCCTTTTTTACGGATTCAATTTTCTTTATTCTTTGATAAAAAATTGAAAAAAATTAATTTATTATTATTATTTTTTGGCTAAGCATTTCCTTGCTTGTTTTCATCACGACAAAATAAAGACCGGAGCTCAAAGCCGAACCATCAAGATTGAATGAATAACTGCCTGCCTGCACATTACTTTCGCTCAGCAACAACTGAACCTTGCTACCGATTGTACTATAAAGCTCTATTTCGACAGAGCCGGCAACAGGCAATTCATAGTTTATTTTGTAACTATTCGTTTGTGGAATCTCAGAAACGGTAAGTCTAAATTCACTAACCTGGTTGACTTTTTCTGCGGAAAGCTGTTTATTGAAAGCCCTAAGTTTGGGGTAGTCCACGCCTTCCTCGATATACCAGACATTTTCGAAATCCCAGCCCGCTTTCTCGAATGGCTCCCTTTTTTTCATCTCTGAAGTTGGCAAGCCAATACCTCTGTCTATTATGTTTGTTGTTACTTTTATTGTTTCATTGTCATAAAAGCAAGCTCTTATTTCACCCTGGTTTGCCACCGAATAAAACGGAGGATTCACATATTGACCGACTGGCTTACCGACTGCATAACAATTTGAGACTTTTGCAGCTTGAATTATCTTAGCAAAATGAGTTATTGTTGTATCCGCTTGAATAATAAGATCTGTATAACAATTTCTGACAATTGCATCTTTACCATATTCACCAAAACCAAATACAACATGGTAACCTTGTAACGGAAAATTATTAGGTGATATAACTTTATAATTACCTGTTATAAAACATTCTTCAATGACTGAATTACTATCATAGGTTGTAAGTATCTTTATTCCTCCTAATCTGGCTTCTATTGTGATATTTTCGAAACCAAGCCTTTTAAGATGTAGACAATGACTTGATCCAAATAAAAAAGGATTGCTAGTAAACAAATTTCTGATTATATGACCTCTTCCGTCCAAAGACTTAATCTCCCTTGCTGGTGGTTCAAAGCCCATATATAAGGTATCACCTTTTTTGTCCACATAGGGATTCCAATTGTGTGTCTCAGATGCATCAATATCGTTCATCAATATCCAATAATTGTATCCTATGTTATCCTTTCCTATTTCCTGAAACTCTCTAATATTTGTAATTTGGAAGGGGTCTTCTTTTGTTCCGCTACCTTTTCCTGAGAATTTTAGTCCCCAATCATAAAATTTACAAGCTGATGTATCGAGTTGTTGTGTTTTATTCTGATAATTCCAGAGGGGAACATTTTCGGTCTTGAATTTACTTGTTAAATCAAATTTTCCCTTCTCATCACTTACTGATGCTAAAAGAATTTTATCAGCCTCAGCTTCCCAGGGTATTTCGTTTCCTCCTTTTGACTCATCTTTTATATAGGCATGTAGAGTTGAACCCTTTTCGGCATGAAATCCCGGTTTAAAATGAATCCCGGAGTTATGCATCGGCGCAACATATAATTCTATATCAGAGCCATCTGATATATATGTTGAAATTTCATCATCTTGCTCAGTTATTATCTCCCTGCCAATCCGCCTGTCATAAGTTATTTCTCCGCTTACTTCTTTCCTGCTTTTCCAGAATCTCACATTTGTTCCCTGACCATACCAGGGATTATCGTATAACTTATGCGCAACCAAAGGAGATTGTGTGCCCCACTTTGATATTATTATCAAACTATCTATCTCATCAGGCATATCAGCCATTTTTGGAGATTTGATGCCTGAATGGTCCCAGTTGTAAGTTACTTTGTCCCAAAGCGGGTCATTCCATACCGTTTCAATATAATCCCAATTTTCAAGCTCCTCCTGGGAACTTCCCGCAGGTGGTATATATTTCATTGAATTCGGATTATCAAGTGTAATGCCTCTAACACCACCTTCATATAAATGCCAGGCAAATCCGTGACAATTGTATCTTGGGAAATATGCCGGGTGCAAAGGTGGGTCAAAGTCAACCACCATTTCTGCCGAGGGCCATTTAGGCGAGGAATGTTCTGTGCATACTACCCAAAGTCCTTCAGGAGCATCATGAATGTATATCTGTTTTGTCAGACTTTCCACTTCTCTGGGGAACACATTGTCACGTACTTGGGATTCGGACCATTGGTTTTCTGAGATATTGGTTTTATATACTCCGTTATCTGTTGCGGCAAATACTTTACTATTAAAAGTAGCTATGGAATTTATTTTAGGATAAGAACTTCCACTCAATAAGCCTTTTCTTCTTTCATGAAAGGAATTCCCGCTGTCTGTTGACCTCCAACAACCTTGATCCCCGGTTCCAATATAAACAACAGAACCATCCTTAAAAATTGAATGAACTGGGATGTTAGGAAATGGCATTGGATCTAACCAACTACTTCCACCGTTTTCAGATTTATGCAATCCGTTAGACGCTCCTACAAAGAGATTTCCTGATTCGTATTTAATGCAATAGATTTCATACCAGAGCAGAGGATTACCCCAAGAGGAACCCAAGTCGGTAGATTTAAAAAGCCCGACATTTGTAGCACCTGCATATACTATATTATTCTCTCCGAAATCCACGCAAGTTACATTCTTTCCTGATAATGTTTGACTCCAGCTTTGTCCGGCATTTTCAGATATCCAAATACCATCATTGGAACAAGCATATATGTTATCTGCATGAATAGAAATTGAATTTATTATCTTTCCGTCAAGGTTTATTATGCCATCTCCATTTCTATTAATCCAGCTTACTCCATTGGTTGTTGTTTTGGATGCCAAATATATTCCATCATCTGTGCCGATATAAATTGTGTTGCCATCAATATACATGCATCTTACTCTGAATTCTTTCAGATAATTATTTTTCTCGGAAAATACATTATCTCCGGTCATCAGAAAAATTCCTCCTTCATTAAGCCATGCTTGTCTGCAAAGCTCTACTTCATCCGGTTCCCATTCACTATCAGAAACATCAAAAGTATTTTCTTCGGGCTGGCTTCCAAATGGAGTTAAGATTTTTATTTGCTCCTGAGAAAATAATTGAATATCAGTAAAAAGGATAAATAGGATGATAAATAAAAAATATAAATATCTTTTCATAATTATTTACTCTTTTTGTTTTCAATTTTAACAAGTCTTTTATTTAACCTCTCATTTTCCTTTTTCAATTCAATGATATATAAAGTCAATTCTTCGATTTTTTGTAAAAGTTTTGATTGCATTTCAAATACATTTACACCATTCCTTTTTATTTCATCTGCGGAGGGCATATCGGGCAAATGTTTTTTAAGTTTAATGTTTTCTTCCAATTTTTCCAATGGTATTAGATTGTATTTTTCGTCGAAAACAAAATCTGCCCAATCTCCATTACCTTCAGGAATAACTACCAGCTCGGTTGTTATAATAGGCCCATAAACACAAAGTAAAGAATTACTCCAGTAGGATGAATTGCTTGTTATCTTTTTCTCTCCTATACCAACCCTACCTTCAGTTGTTAAGCCCCAATTAGAATCAAAATGCCAACTATCTATAGTAAAATTTTCGAAATTTATTACTCCTGATATTTCCAGATCACCATTGATTTTTGTATTACCATTAACTTCAAGTTTTTCTGATGGTGCTTCAGTTCCTATCCCGACTTTGCCATCATTTCTAACTAAAAACAAAGGATTGTTCGCCCAATCTTCAATTTTCAATGCATTCATATTTGACGAACTATTAATTCCCCTGATTTTTACCCTGGAGAGATAGTCGCCCTCACTGCCTAAACCTATATTTACATATTCTTGGGATTGATATGTGTAATTTTGTAAAATTATACCTCTCGGTGAGAATATATCGTCTTCCTCGAGGGTTGTATAAACATAATCAAAGAAATCTAAAGTTCCATTTGGAGAGCTATTATATTTTGAACTGGCTATTAGTAATTTACCTTGATTTTGAGATGTAAAGTTTTGTATTATACCGGAATATCCTGCTGTTACATTTTTATAAACAGTTTGATCGTATGAATCTACCTGCAAAGTATCAGTGCCAATGCCATCTTTCAAATCCTGCATACCCGAAGCATAACAATTCAGCCTTATATCTTGTAAATACTCTTGATTATTATAAAAATCCATTCCAATAGTATTTCTAATTGATAACAAATTCTTTGGTTCATCATTCTTTATTCCGACTTGTCCGGTCGGTATGATAGTCATCCTTTCCTCATCAGAGTTTATTACTTGGGATGTAGCAAATCTAATTTTGCCTGTATTATTTTTTGTTGTTAAAATAATGTCCCTTGCATTTTCGGCTGATAAAACTAAATCCCCCTTGGGCGTTGGTTCTTGAGCTATTGAAGTATAACTCTGGTAATTTCCGGGTGTGGTTAATGCCAATATACCCCAATAAGGTGTTTCAGGGTCATAACGTAGTTGTAAAGCGATATCAGGACAATTGATGTTTCCACCAATAGTTAATTTTTTGGGAACGGTTAAAGTTTGGATTCCTGCATTGGAACTTACGCTGTTAGGCAAGATATTGACTGGACATTGTGCCAAGAGGTTACCCCCCCCCCCCGAGTTTTATAATAGAAACGACTGCGAATAAGTAAATTATCCGCTTTAAGAAACTGATGCTTTTCATAGAGAACTCCTCTAAAATAATAAAAATATTTATCTATATCAGCAAATTGCTGATTGCTGTCGGAGTTATTTATATTTATTTCTAAATTTGTCATTTATATTATATTAAACACATAAAAAGCAAAAAGGTCTCAAAAATTAAAAAAAATTAATTTTTATCAAAAAAAATTTATGTGATTTTGATAGTTCTCCATTTATGATGATCTAAGAGATATGGCTCTTAATATTGAGAACCAGTGAAATATTTTACTTGTTAATAAGAAAAACACCGCCAATAATCAGGGTAAGACCGATCCAACGATAGATTGAAATTGTTTCGTGGAAAATTGTGATTCCATAAACAGCGGCAATAATATAGCTGAGAGCCAGCATAGGAAATACCTGACTAAACTCATATTTCTCAAGAAGATAGAGCCATAGAAAACCGGAAGCAGCATAGAGGATGGCACCGAAAATAAAAAAAGGAGTAACAACGAAATGGAGTAAATTTTTTAACCAATTCTCGCCGGATTTCAAAATTCCACCCATTTTCTGAATTTCTATTTTCCATAAAACCTGAGATGTAACTCCCAAAAAAGCACTCAAGAAAGCTAATACGATAGGCATCATTCTTTTTTCTCCTTTAGTTGTTCAATTTCTTGCTTCAATAAACCTATTTCCTGAACAAGAATTTTGTTTCTTTCTGTGATTTTCGATATGATAAGTGAGTAGTGAATTAAAATTGCGAAAATACCCATTATGAGGATAAGAAAAATTGTAGCGGGTGGATATCCAATACCGACAAGTCTTGAAACAACTTCAAGACCATCTCTCCAGATTGAAAAAACAAGAAAAATCATACCGAAAAGAAGCCAGATAATCGTGTATTCTTCCATAAGCTTCTTTTTTCGGATTAATTCAATTATCATTATCAAAATCAATATACTGCCAATAATTGAAATATATTGAATCCTGTTAATATCAACATCGTAAAGCATATTAAACTCCTAAAAATTATTTATTTTTTTTAGCTGGTTTATTTTTTTTAGAATCTTTTTTTGCCGGAACATATTGTTTATAATCAATGAGAGTGTAATTGGTATTGATATAATGATAACCGGGCTGCTTGTCTTCCTCAGTCAAATGGATGGTTAATTTTTGTTCGATAGTAGAAAAAAGATGAACTGGAATACCTCTTTGAGAGCTGAGGTCTAAAACACCAAAACCATTGATAACGTTTGTAACTCTTAGCTGATTATTATCAATTAATGTTCTAACGCTTCCCTGCCCGGTTTTGATGAATTCGAGTCTGATACAATTTTCGTTTAGTGTGTCTATTGTTCCTTTCAATCTGAAAAGAGAGTATTGTCGGAGCAGAGGAACCGGAACGCCGTTTTCGGGCAAATCATCAAGCGATTTGACAGACCAAGTTTCATTTAGTTCTTTGCAGTTAGCGCCGAGTGGAACTATAAGATTTGGCTGGAAAGCACCTCCGGGAGCCATATCGATTTTCAGGCTGTCGTCTGAGCCATAGTTCAGCCGATAACCGAGAGAGTCAATCAAAATCCAGCAAGATCTTCCAACCCAATTATGATTTTCAACTTTGACATTCCTTGATTCTTTATATGATTCAGTGGCTTTGTAGGATAAAAGCTTCATAGAAAGGAAAAAGTTGTGGTCAAAGGAAAGAGAATCACAGACAATTTGCCAGATTTCTTCCCTAATCCTCAAAAGTGGTGAATCGTAGTCAATGGAAATACTATCGAAAGAAAACACTTTATAAATCAGTGTATCTTTCAATTTAAAGTCATATTTGAAGCAAAGAGTGTCACTGGATAAAAAATTTTCATCCACATTGGTTTGTTGTCCTAATGTGGATGAAAAAGCAAGAAGAAATATATTGATAATAACAAGGGCAAATATTTTCATAAATCAAAAAGCAAACCAAATAATAACAAACTTACAAAATTATCAATTCTTTTGATTTGCTTGAGTAAAAATTATAAAGAAACCTCGAACCTGATAGCTATATCAAATCTTGCCCAAATGTATGGGAAGGATTCTTTAGGTCCTTGTTGGTTTTTTACCTTGCTGTATTCAGAAATAATATAAAACCTCGGATTTGTTTTCACTGCTTCTTCGATTATTTTTGCCACATCCTCGGGAACTACCAGAATATGCTCTGGATTTCTGTAATAATTAGATACATTTACATTATTGAAAGTACCAAGCAAGAGTTTTTTCCCTGGATCAGACGGCATTCCCCCACCTTCCTGGAATACAAGATAGAATTTAATAAATTCGAACTCAACATTATCAGTTTTTGGATTGAAAGGTCTGTTGTTAGCAAGATGCAATGAATCAATCCAATAATTGAATTGGATAAATTGTGCCTTCTTGATTCTGTCTTTGTTATCTCTGTATTGTTTGTAATCATCGAGGTCAATAAAATCAATAGTTGTATCGGGAGCGAACTTATTTCGATATTGTGAATCGAACAAAATAGCTAACTGAAATTTAAAACTGCTAAGTGCATCAATAGTATTCTGGTAGCAGGAGCTCAGAAATAAAACAGAGAGTAAAGAAACAGTCAAAATAATGTATTTGTTTTTATTTTTCATAATTTATTCCTTTTTAATTTATTAGTCATTCTTTTTAATACGTTCGTAGCGTTCGATTTTTTCATATCGTTCAATTGATTCAGTAGAAACTTCCTTCTTTCCCCATTCACCGAACCAGAATGTCAAGCCAATATTCAAAATTGGTTGAGCAGCAAGAGCGGCATCAGCGTGTAATTCAATTATACCAGTCCTGTATGATAAGCCACCAAGCAGTCTAAAACTATTGAATGATTCCAGATCAAAAGAAAGTGGACCACCGGCTCTGACTTCGGGGTATGGATTATTCATAGCATCGAAATCAAAGACGCTTGCCTTTTCTCTTTCAGCTTTGAATTCTCCCGAAAGACCTTCCAATTGAAATCCTCCGTAAGCTGTCAAACCAAAATCCCAAGATTTTGAAGCATGAAGACCGACAGCAAATGTTGAAAGGGAAAAGCCGGGATCTCTGTTCATGCTATGATAGGCAAAGTGTAGGGCTAATCCTATTTGGTCTGCCGGGTCAAATAAATTTAAAAAGTGGTCGAATTGCTGTTTAAGAGCCACTGCCCAATAAATCATCATCTCGTTCTGAACAGGGATGGGTAAAAATCTAAGTCTTAATTCTGTTCTGGTAGGGAAACCAGCAATCAATTGAATAGCCGGAAGACCAGCCATGAAGGATATATCATTACCTTCGGCAAAATAAGCAGATTTATAGGTGCTGTCGGGAATTTGCTTGCCGTTGTAAGAAGTTGCACTTGCATACTTATTTTGCGGAGCAGCGAAAATAGTTGTCGAAGGACCTCCATAGACTGTTGGCTGTTTGTAAGTTCCTCCAACGTCCTTTATGATAGCTCCATCAGCAAGCAAGGCATTTTTTACAATATTTGTGTTACCGTAAGCAATCGGGAGTTCGGCGTCAAAATGTCTCTGGTCATCAGGAATAAACATTCCCATAATGGATATGTCCAAACCGATTGACCAGTAGTCAGGATATAAGGCTCTTGTAAAAAGGTTGGAGTTCATACTTTCACCAAGAGAAGTGATTAGAGGTTTAAAATAACCCTGCATATTTTTCTCAGTGAAGAAAGTAAAATTCTTCGTAAGTTTGATTGGTTCAGTTGACATTAGATTTGATGAAACAAATATAATGATAGCCAGACACAGTACCATGGGAAGTTTTCTCATAAGCTTACCTTTTTTATTAAAAATATTTAATTATAAATTTTAAGATACTAAAAATATAGCTTAATAAAAAATGAAAAATAAGGTTATTATTTTTTAGTTTAATCTATCTCTAATGATTCTTATTTTATTTCTTGCTTCATCAAGATAAATAGAACGGGGGTATTTTGAAAGCAGGTCTGTATATTTTTCAATTGCATAATCATAGTTACCTACGGCAAAGTAAGAATTTGCAATCTTTAAAAAAGCGAGATCGCCGTAAATAGTATCTTTGTATTTTTCTAACAAAAGCTCCATAGTTTTGATAGCGTCAGTGAATTTAGATTGGGAAAAATAAATCTGAGCAATCCTGACAAGGCTTAATTCAGCCAAATTGGAGAGAGGAGCAGATTCATAGGCAGAAAAGTAATTTTCAATTGCCTGATTATAATTTTTCTGAAACTCTAATAGTTCAGCTTTGGAGAATAATGTAAAAGCTTTGTTGAAATTTCGGTTCTGATCAATGAATAAAATGCGTTCAATAGCATCATTGGCGACATCTGTGTTCGAAAGATTAGAAATTTCGAGGTATCTGGCATAGGCAGTATCAATATTTCCGCTATAGTATTCAATTTCAGCGAGCTTATAAAGAGCAAAATGGTATTCATCTGGGGATAATTTTTCAAATTTTCTACGAACATTTGAAAATAATATTCTGGCATCCTCCAATTTATTTTGCATCAAATAAATTGTACCGAGTAGATTGGAAGCAGTGGCAGTTATCCTGCGATTACCTGATACTTTGAGTAAAGAAGTTAATTCATTTGCTGCTTTTTCGGGTTCATTCAGTTGGTATAAGAATAAATTAGCAATTCTGATATAGGCTTCATCAGAGTTCTGACTATTTGGAAATTCGCTGATAATTCGTCGGTATCTGTCAATAATGTCAAGAACCTTGTTTTTGCTTAATTTTTCATCTTTCATAATTGAAAGTTCGAGAGTTTTTGCGTACCCGAAAAGAGCATTCTGAAAAAAAGTATTGGACTTACCTTGATCAATCAGATAAGCATAGGCTTCAAGGGCAATAGAATAATCCCCATCTCTTAGAGAAATATTCGCAAAATTGAGGATTTCGTAGCCTTTGGCATTAACAAGCCTGTCAATTTGCTTGAACTGTTCAAAAGCTTCTTGATGATTATTGATTAACCTCAAATACCAGGCATAGAGACGCCTGAATTCGGGATCGTCAGAATTTTTATATCTTTTGCGTAATTCATCGAGAATATAAGATTTGGATTCAGTTGAGCCGATCAGGGCATTAATACGACCCTGTGTGATGGGTTGATTGCGGGATTCCTCAAAATAATTCAATATTTCCCGAGTTCCGTCTTTGTAATTGTTAAGAATGGTATATAATTGGCTGAGTTCATCTGAAAAGATAGTAGTATTATTTAATTTCTCCCGGCCGATTTTGTAAGTATTGATAGCCCTTTCGAATAAACGAAGAGAAATTTGGATTGCCGCCACATCAATATAAGTCTGGTTATCATTTGGGAAGAGTTCAATAGCCTGATTCCATTTTTTTGAAGCTTCATCAAAGGAACCAGTTAGCCAGAGTATTTCGCCATATAGAGCCAGAAGGGATGGTGTCTTTTTGATTTTTAAATGGTTTTCAATAAATGGAATTAAATCTTTGAACTGATTAAGTGCCTTGGTGGTTCTGATAACGCCATAGAAAAAATCATCTCTTTCGGGGCGGACATCATATAGCTCATGCCAGAGCCTTGAAGCATTCTTATAATCACCATTCTTCTCGTAGCTTTCTGCTAATTTGATTTTTTCAGTCAAATTATATTGAGCGGACAGGTAGCTGAAAGAAAAAAATAATAAAAAAACCGTTATATAATAAATTTTAATCATAAGATACTTAATTATTGAATTTGAGCGATAAAATCAGATTTTCAAACTTAGAGTCAAATTCAGAGAACTCTTCGAGAAAAGACCAAAATCTGAAAATATATTGATAACCATTTTTATAAATTACTATTAATTTATTTCTGATTGTTTTATCATAATTCAAGTCATATACTAATCTGTACATCACCAGTCCATTTCTGTTTTCTTCTTCATTTTCCTCTTGATAAATTACTTTGTTTTGCAGAATGATATCGAATAATTTGTAATAATTATTTTTAAAATCCTGATAATTCATAGGATTTTTTTTGTGGATAGATATGTCAAAATAAGGCATTTTAGAGCTTCTGAATAAAAGAGTATTCCATTTGTTTTCGTCATCAGTTTGCTTTGCAGAGCCTAATGTTGCTGCACCAGAGATAAAATCTGTAATATGTGGAAGAATATCATTCATTTCAGCTTTAACAATGGACCAGTCTGATGGATAAGAAAAAGAAAAATTATATTTTTCAGATTTGAAAATCTTAAGGTCTTCAAAACCAAATAACTGGTTAGAAATAAATATTAAGAAAACGAAAACAGTTCTCATAAATCATTACAACATTATTATCCAAAATGACCTATATAATTACGTATAAAAAGGATTTTATTTTTTTGACGAAAATTAAGAAACTAAATGTAACATTATTTTTATTCTGACATTAATATTAAAAAGAATTTATTATATTTGGAAATAATTAACATTTAACAATAACGGAGAAACTATGAAACGTAGGGACTTCTTTGATGGCTTTGTTATAGCTCAACCTGACAATGCACTTATTGATAGGATTGAACTAACCCAACCAGCACGAGATATTCAAGCAGGATTAGAAAAATATCCCGGATTATTAGGTAGAAAAGAAGCATATCATTTATTACGCAGAACAACTTTTAATCCCACACCCGAAGCAGTAAAAAATATTGAAGGGAAATCAGCTGATGAAGCAGTTGCAATGATTTTAGGAACAGGAAACGAAGCATTACCAAAACCACCTCAGGAAAATTGGGCAAATACACCTGAAGAAAATCCACTTGAGCAGATCCCTGAAATAAAATCCCAGATCGAAGGTGTTCTATGGACAAATTACTACAATTTTGTAAACTGGTGGGTTTATCTGATGCAAAGAGATGAATTCCCTGCTATCGAAAAGTTCACTTTGTTTTTGACAACCGTCTGGACAATTGAATTTACCTATGACACACTTGCTTTGATACCTTCGCCACTGTTATTAAAAAATAATCAAACATTAAGGAGACTCAGACTTGGAAATTACAAAGAAATAGCCGAAGAAATGACACTCGATGGGGCTATGCTTCTATATCAAAGCCTTTACTATTCATCGGGTCAAAATCCAAATGAAAATTACATGAGGGAACTGATGGAATTGTTTACGATGGGCATTGGAAACTATACTGAGGGCGATATCAAACAAGGTTCTAAAGTCCTGACTGGTTGGAGAACTGCACCTTATTTTGGACAGCCCGGATTTAAAGGCTATTTTAACACATATTTTTCACCTGCTGATCACGATATCGGTGCCAAAACCTTTATGGGAGAAACAATACCTGCAAGGGACGCAGCATCGAACACAGAAGATCAGGTTCTGAACGAAGAGGTTAGAGTATTGCTGAATATTATGTTCACACAAAGAGCGATGCCAATAGCCAGATTTGTGTGCGACAAGATTTACAGGTATTTTGTTTATAGCAACCCTGCTGGAAACGATAACGGAATAATAGAAGAGCTTGCAAAGATTTTTATTGCAAATGATTTTAATTTGAAACCGGTTTATGAAGCATTGTTTACAAGCAAACACTTTTACGATGAAGCCAATATTGGAGTTCAGATAAAAACTCCACCAGAATTTATTATTAACCTACAAAGGCAGCTGGGGTTATTCTGGCAAAATACACTTATGGCAATCCACAGCCTTGAACAGGAACTATATGATCCACCGAACGTAGGAAGCTGGAAAGGATACAGAAGCTGGGTTAGCACCAAAACTTTACCATTGAGATTTGATTTTGCCAAATCAATGGTTAATACTATGACAAATAAACAACTGATAAATTTTGGGAAGAGAATAAGTGAATATCAAACACTTGATAAATTCATTAAAAATCTTGAGGAATTGTTCTTCCCGAAGGAAATTGCTCAAGCGAGACACCTTAAATATAAGCAAAAACTCTTGCAATATGCCGAAACAACAGAAGAGAACTGGGGTAACCTTATAGAAACCGAAAATGATAAAGCAGCCATCGGTATAAAGCAACTACTTTTATCATTTATAAAAGCTCCTGATTTTCAATTATCATAGAGAGGAAAAAAAATGAAAAGAAGAACATTTGTAAAAAATACAGCGGCGGTTACAGCTGCATCAATATTAGCACCTAATGTTTTGACATCGAAATCATTGTTCGAGTTCAAACCTGTTGATAAAATTATGGGGCTTGATGATGATAATATTGTAATAATAGTGGAACTTTTCGGGGGAAACGACGGGTTAAATTCTGTTATACCTGCTTATGATGATACATATTACAATTTAAGGCCTAATCTTGGTATTCCCTCCAACATAGCCAAAAGGTTTGAGACAACAGATATTTATTTTCATCCGCTTCTTGTTCAAGGCATTCATAATGATGGTTTTATGCGTTTAATGGCAGATGGCAGACTGGCAATAATTCAGGGGATTGGTTACGAAAATCCTAATCTATCTCATTTCAGGTCCGAAGATATAATATTAAGCGGGATTAATTCCTCAGATCCAAAAGTGAAACTTCTGGAAGGTTGGTTAGGAAGATATATAGCAATGAAGCTGACAAATTTCCCGTTCGAAATTCCCGAGCATCCTATTGCCATTGAAATTGGGGGAACTTTATCTATGTTACTCAAAAGTAACAAAGGGGATATGGGAATAGCTTTTACAGACCCACAAAAGTTTTATGAGTTGGGGACAGGATTAACTCCTGAAGAAGAACTTTCAACAGGCAATACTGTCTTTGATTCCGAATTCAACTTTGTGAATATTATTGCCCGCCAGTCTGAGAAATATTCTTCAGAGGTTTTAAAGGCTTATAATGACGGCAAATCGAAATTGAAGGTCAAATATAGCAATGGACTGGCAAAGAGTTTTGAAATGATATCAAGTTTGATTGCCGGCGGACTGAAGACAAAGTTCTTTTTTGTTAAACTAAGCAACTTTGACTCCCACGCTCAACAGCAAAACGCTGATTATTACACAGGTCAACATCCAACATTATTATGGAATGTTGCATCAGGAATATCTGAATTTCTTGATGATGCAGTTCAGCAGGGCTGGGCAGACAGAGTTGTCGGAATGACAATATCTGAATTCGGACGCAGACCCTCGGAAAACGGAAGCAGGGGTACAGACCACGGGGCTGCTTCGGTCCAGTTTGTTTTCGGGAATTATGCAAAAGGAGGTTACTTTGGTAATAAACCCAACCTGAACGATTTGGACGAAGCAGGAAATCAAAAGATGCAATATGATTATCGTCGGGTTTATACCGATTTTCTCCAAACATGGCTCGGTGCTTCATCAGAAGAGGTTAAAAATGTGTTCGGTATAGAATTTTTACCTCTGGGTGTTCTAAAGAAAAGACAGCTCTCTGTTGAAAATCCTATAGTTGTAAATGATAATGTTTTTGTTTATCCCAATCCTTCATTTGGTGAAATTACAGTTAATTTTGAGTTGAAATCACTATCTGATGTTGATATATCCGTTTTTAATTTGTTAGGAAGAATAGAAAAGAAAATTTCAAAAGGCTGGCTTGATGCTGGTTATCATAAAATCAAATTCAGAATGGAAAAAAGCGGAAGTTACTTTATTTCAATTTCCACACCCGAACAGCGAATAACCAAAGAATTTACCGTTCTAAGGTAGATTAAATTCATCGAACTAAGGGGGCAGTCAAGCCCCCTTTTTCAAATCTTAACAAACCGCCCCACCCAATCACCAATCCTCACAAAATACACCCCCGCAGGCAAGCCCGAAACATCAATTCTTAGTAGGTCGGACATTCCTGTCTGACCACTATCCACAGATGGGAACGTCTGTGCTACCAATAGGACACACTCCCCAAGCAGGTTGTAAATCTTGATATTCCCATCATGAACAAGGGAACTTGCTCCCAAGCCCGTGATTTCTATGTATTCCGTTGCCGGGTTGGGAATAATGGAAATTATTTCCTGCAATTTGATTGGTTCTGGTAAATTACTTCTTAAATGATTTGAGCTCGTATCCCAATTTTGTCTAAACATATTACAATAAGAGCAGCACCAATTCACATAAATATTAGAAGGATCAGAATTCGAAATTTCTATATTACTACAAGCAATCGAAGCAGTGAAGTGAGTACCACGCATTATTTTTGTACATGGCTTCATTATAATTCTTTTATTGGATTTTATAGTAACATTCACCGGTATATCATCATTGACTGAACCTTTTGTTACAAGAAAGGGAACAGCTTTAATGTCAGTATAATCATAAATACAACTACCCACAGTAAATTCGTCTGATTCACGGCAGGAAGAACCCGTATAAATTTCGTCGATGTTGAAATAATCCCTTATTAATACAAATTCATTTATACCAGAATCCCAAACAAGCATTTCCTCACATTCATATAAATCAGGATGATGCAACCTACAATAAAGGTAAATAGGATAAGCGTACCCCTCGCAAGATAAGTCCCCTGATGTCCAATCAGGTGCAAGCCAATGATGGAGCGAGGTAGCATTTGTGCCGCCTCCGACCCAGGATTCGGAGAATTTGCCTCCAAATTGATATTGAGAAGGATTACATAAAGCTGTTGTTATATGTGCTCGGTGTTGGCCTATTACTTTATGTTCTTCATTAAAATACGGAGCACCGGAAGATCCATCTGAAAAAAAACAACAGCCATCTTCAGTTTGAATTTTCCAGTAAACATTGCCAAAAGGACTGTAGTTATATGATTCGGCTTCATCATCATCATAGGATATTTGCATTGGTACTTGGTTTATTGCATCAGGAAAATGTAAGCAAGTTACAATAGGTGAAGGTTCATTGTTCGGGTTATAATAAGACCAACCCGCATAATAAACCTTATCATCACGTTCAGGGGTATCATCCATCTTTAACAAAACAAAGTCAGAATTTACCCAAGAGGAAATATAAGTTGAGCTATTGAATGTAGTTAATGGCATTAATGATGATGAATGGGCACACTCCTCATCATAATATCCAAAAGTAAAAACGAAATTGGAACAATCGGATTGTTCATTTACATCAATTTCACCATCTCGCGGGTTTCTGTCCAAAGCGTGAAATGCTGTTAATATGTATGGTTCAGGATTTGAGGTATTTGGTTGATTAAGTAAAACACCACTATAAATTAGCGTAATGTCGGCAGTTATTCTAACAACAGCCCTTTTCTCCCTGCACCAATCATCACCTTCCGGGCAATTAACATTTTTGGAGCAATCTTCCCACCCAGATAATACTTTATCATCATTTGACTTCAAAATATTTTTAAATTTATCCATTTCATAAAATCCATGTGATACATAACCCAATTTTATTGTTGCCTTGCCACTATCTTCAATTGGTTCATATAACTCAAGGATAACTTCGTCACCATTTATTTGTGTTGTAGTGAAAATCTCATGGTTTTTATTGTTTAATGATGTAAAAGCACCTAAGACGGTAGATTTGTCTTTATTATAGATGAAAAACAAAGTATTTTGGGAAAGGGTAAATTTCGTGAACATAAGATTAAGCGTATATGCTTTTTCGCTTTTTATTCTTAACCGCCAGAGCCTTGAACCATCATATAATGTATCAACCGTTCCCTTCTCCTTTAAATCATATTCTACCTTGAACTTTTCTGCAAATTTGAAAACACCGAATTTTCGGCTATATTCTTCTGCTTCTTTTTTTGCTGAATCTATATTGAACTAAGCCAAATTAATTGAAGATAAATCGGTTTCTGCTTTAATTTTGCTAATACCGAAGCTTACCGGCTGCAATTTCTTAAATACTTTCTGACAAATGAGATAATTTTGATTTATAAAAAAAATCAAGAAAATCATTATAAAGAATTTTGTTTTCATATTCTTACCATGGGGAATAATAAATATAAGTAGAATCAAATTCAACTGTAAAGTCAGTAGGAATTTTTGGGATAAGAAGAAAATTATGGTATACTTGACTTCCGGAACCTATAATTGAATCATTACGATAATTATATTCTGTTAGAATATGATATAAATACTTTTTTAAATAATTATATCTATACACAGTTTTGGTTATTCTTGTTGTGTACCAATCACCTTTCGCTATTCGAAATCCAATTAAAGTCTTATGTTCAAAGTCAACATAAGGTAGTGGATTATTTTTTACAAGTGGATGTAAATACTGTTTTAAATTATTATATTCATTTGTGTCATTTATAAGATAATGTTGTGGTTGTTTACCCTCAATAAGCCCTTTAATATACAAAGGTATTGTATCCGTAATCACCTCCACCGAATCCATAACCTTAACCTGAGTTGGCTTTTCCTCTTTATTGCAGGAAAAATGCAAAAGTAGTAAAATAGAAATAAGAATTAAAAAGAAAGTTTTCATTTTTTTGTCTCCTATTTAATTGTGAATAATTATATGACTTAGACCAAAATCAAACCCTAAAAGTTACATATTTCCAAAAAAATATTTACTTTTTTTGATTGGCTTGATTAACTTGATTAGTTTTTAAAAGCTCAACTTCTTTCTTAAGTTCGATGATGTAAAGCGTAAGCTCTTCGATTTTCTTTAGTAGCTTCGCATCCATTTCGCCAAGATTTAGCCCTTTTTGTGATACTTCGCTGTTAGTTGGTATTTCCGGCAAATGCCCGTGAGTTTTAATGAAATTATCAACCTGGTTAATTGTCATTAATTGATAATCCTTGGCAAATACATTATCCATCCGGTCATCACTCTCAACAGAGACAATTATTTGCTTGGCAACTATATCACCATCTACAGACAGGAAGTAAGAATCATAATAATCTGAATTTACATCCACTTCTTCCATCCCTATTCTTACTTTACCTTTTACTGCAAGCTGTTGATTTATTCCAGCCGTTATACCCAAACCCAATGGGTAATTTTCATGAATGTATATATATTTATTACTTGATGAATTATTTATTGTTAATATATCAATCAATGAACCAATTTCATCACCAGGATTTGTAACTGTAGATTCGGCACTTTTTATTTTAAAAAAATATAAATTAGAACTAATCCACCATGGATACATAGCTGAACCAACTGCACTGTAAAATCTTAAGTTTGCGTTAGTGCTAGTACTGCTACTAAATATTATTCTGCTTTTTCCGGTTTCTCTTAATTTAACATCAAATCTGCCAATTGGGTAAATATTACCAATGCTAATATCTCCGTCTCTTGTTATTAACATTCTTTCATTATTATTTGTTATAAACCTAATATCCCTATCATCAAGTGACCCTAACATATTGTTGTTACCGGTTAAATAATTTCCATCTAATCGCCAATAGCAATTGTCGTGATCGCAATCTTCCCTAACATAAAAAAGCGGAAGGTTAAGAGGTACCATCTGGCTGCTGCACAGATGTGTTCCACAAGGACCACCAATAAGTCCAAAACAGTTATAAGGTGCAACCGAATCAGGGTCAATTTCTTTTACAATCGGTTCCCCGTCTTCCAATATCATTGTATAATCCCTTCCGCAGCAGTTAGCTGTTAGGCATGGCAGCAAAGTATCCATATTCCTGTAAAAACATGATGGATTTGATATAGTTATTTTATATTCCGATACACCTGGGTCTGGTACGCCAAATACGGAATGTGCAATCTGTAGTAACCTTCTGACCGAAAAATTCATTAATGAATCCGAATTTACGGTATTACAGGCAGGAACAAGCGACCTGAATGAATTAATTTGCATTTCTCTTCTGCAAGTGTCACTCGGGCAATAGCAATCAATATACTTAAAGGCAATTATGTAACTACAATCACCGATATTGACAACATTAGTATCGTTATTCCAATTTCCAGGGCATGTTTTACACTCATAAGAAAATAAACAAGAACCATCAATCAGCATAAAACATAAAGATAATATTACCAATAGATAATATGGAGGGGGGGGATAAAATAATTTTTAGACATAACTAATTCTCCTTAAATGGTTTGAGAAAATGTAATTGTATATATATATTAATGTTATGTCAATTTTACAATTTTAACATAGTGATATTTTATAAATTATCCAAATTTTTTTTAAAAATTCAAGTCTATAAAAATATATTATCATTCCCTTCTAAATATGTCATTCCCGTGCAAACGGGAATCCAAGGCCATAAACACTCATTAGACTCCCACTTCCGTGGGAATGACAAAGGTCAATTGTTTGTCATTCCCGTGCAAACGGGAATCCATAGCCAGAAAAATTATTTAGATTCCCACTTTCGTGGGAATGACGGGAGTCAAGAATGTGTCATTCCCGTGCAAGCGGGAAGCCAAAGTCAGAATTGTTAATTAGATTCCCACTTTCGTGGGAATGACGGGAGTCAAGAATGTGTCATTCCCGTGCAAACGGGAATCCATATCAGAAATAAACACTGTCATTCCCTGCTTGACAGGGAATCCAGAAAAAAACCTTATTTCCTGTATTCAACCTTGGTAGAAAAAACAAAGCAAAACAACAATAACCTTATTACCTTATTTGTTCTCGATAAAGAGAAATGAAAATAAAATATTTAATAAGGTAATAATGTTTGCTTTAATTCATCTTCCTTCTACTAAGGTTTATAAGAAAAATAAGGTTTTAAATAGATCTTTTATTAATGCCCTTCGTGGGAATGACAGATGGAAGAACAGACAAGAATGTCTGTTCTACCAGATGAGATTATTTGCAACTTTTTTTTATTATCTTCCACTACTTGAAAGTAGTGGCTATTCAATTCATTTGCCACGGGCTTTAGCTCGTGGATAAATATACCAAATAACGATAATGGTTTTTGCCAAATCTTGCCCACTACTTGAAAGTAGTGGCTATTCATATTTTTAAAAACCGCCCCACCCAATCACCAACACGGACAAAATACACCCCCGCCGGTATAAATGATACATTGATTTCCAAAACATCATCATAGTTCGACTCTTTGAAGTCTGCTCCTAAGGATTTATGCACTCTTTCTCCAAGAATTGAATATATTTCTATGTTATTATTAACTTCTTTTTTTATATTCAACCTGAGTAAATCTCGCACAATCATAGAATTAATAGAATAATCTTTAGTGATTTGATTTTTCTCAATATCACTAATAATTCCACTGTATTTAACTATAAAAGGACCATAACCTACTATTAAATTTTCTTCAGAATAGAACACTATATTGCTACTTCCAAAATTTTTAAATTCAGGATGACCTTCATATTCAATCTTATTTTTATTCCAGTTAGCTCCACCATCGCTTGTTAAGTAAATTTCTCCGTTATGATAAACAGCTAAATTCAATGTATCATAGAAATATGGAACACTGTAAGAGCTTTCACCATAAGCGGTATCAGTAAGAACCATTTTCCAGTTTTTACCTCCATTATTAGTTTTGAAAAGGAATGGTTTAAAATTATTAAAATCATTGTTAATATTTACAGAAGTAGTTCCCCAACCAATGTTTCTGGTAATATATTCTATTGTTCTGGGGTAACTTGTATCATTCCAACCTTTAACAGTTTGAACTTTATCCCATGTTTTACCTCGATTAAATGAAGCATAGTAATTTACTAATGAGTCCTTTTCATTAGTAATAGAAAGGAAACTAACAAAAATTGCATTACTATCTGGGCTTGAAAAACTGTCAATTCTATTAATAGAACCTTCAGATACTTCTATTTTAATTTTTTTCCAGTTATCCCCCCAATCTTCAGTGATGTATATCATCCCATTATTTGTAAAAGCATAACCAATATTATTATACATTTTAAGCTTCAAAACCCTGCCTTTATATAAGTTAAGATTTGTTGAATCTACAAAATCTGATGTATCTTTTGTCATCATTTTTTTACTCCATTTATACCCTCCATCAGTTGATTTTAAAATATAACCTGAATCAGATCCACATAAAATTAGATCTTTTTTAATATAAGCAATACTGTGTATTGGCTTTGGACGATGATCAGGATACATTTTCATAGTATCTACAAATCTGGTTTCCCATGAAAGACCGCCATCAGTTGTAGCTCTGTAAATACAATAATCTGGATTCAAATCTTGAGCGAAATATCCCCAATTTAGTGAATCAAGGCATGAAATTTTAAAATTTGGAGGATTGACAAAACCGCGAATATTACCGAAATCAGTTCCATAATAATACTTCTTTATATCAATTGAATCTACTGATTCCCAGGCTTTATTTACAGGTTGTATCCAGTTTATTTTATTTTCATTATTAAAATTAGCATAAGATTCAATAAAAAAAGAAAATAACAGGATGAAAATATATATAACTCCCATTTAAAAACACTCCTTCTTTAATTAAAATTAATTTAAGTAAGGGTAACTGTAAATATTACAGCCCTTCCTTGAAAATTATTTCATAACAAAAATTTTTCCTGACTTTACATTTTTATTATCTAATATAATTTTGTAAAGGTAATTTCCGCTCTTAAAGTTGATAAAACTTATTACCCAATCTGTATTTACAGAAGTTATTAGCTTGTTTTGAACCATAATCTCTTTTCCATTTATATCATATATAATAATCTTATAATCACCTTTTATATTGTTTTGTAAGTTAATCTTAACGTCGCAGCCCAATAAATCTGTTGTTACATTTAAACCATCCATGTCATTATCTTTCTTATCACCATAAATGCCAATTCTTGGCTCAGGTCCATTGCAGAATGTCATACAGTCTGGATCGCATTCTACAGGTGGAGGTACCACGTAGTCGATAATTTCGGGTGGAAATTGAGTTGGATTTCCATTTGCATCAAAACATACTCTAAAAGTGAAAATGCAACATGTCTGATTACATCTGACGGTATGCCAGTACCCACCTGGACCTAATGGGCCACTATTAACCCATTGGAATTTATAACATCTTGACCATGCAGCTTCAATACTTTCATCGCAATATGGGAATGGTGGATGAGGATGACCTTGTAATTGATTTCTTGTAAATGTATTGTCAACTATAATCTGGTTTAAAACCCACCAACTCAAATTATTATTCCAGAATTGATTATTTTGAAGACATTCTTGGCAGTCTGTGCAAGACTGGCAGGTTCTTGAGTACCAAGCAAAATCGCTTAATTTAACTTCATATTTGTTTGTACAAGAATTCCACCTGTCCCAATACCAGGCTACAATCTTACACATTGGACATGCAGGTATATTTTTTATTTCTTGTTGTCGTAAAGTCCAAGGTGACTGAGGTAAACAAGTTGGATCACATTCCAGATAATCATCTTTACAATATACATTGTTGCTTAGCATTAAAATAGTTACTATAAACAAAACATTAAGTTTTTTTAACATAAATAATTACCTCATAAATTTAAACAAATTAATTTTAAAATTTTACATTTTTTTTATTAATTTGCCCATTGGAATTGGGCAAAGCCGTCTGGAAACTGCTGAAGCAGTTGGCTACAATTCTTGCCGGATTCGTAATCAGCTTTTACGAATCCGGCTTTTTAATGCAGGCATATAAATACCCTCCTTTCATTCACAATATTTTATGCAAATATACGGGGGGGGGAATATGCAAGAAAAAAATTAAGATTAAAAAAAATTAATCAAATTTTAATTTAAATTTATTTTTATGAATTATGAGATTGGATTCTTCCATTTGCTCCTAATAAGTAACAGACAAGAATGTCTGTTCTACCGGATGACATTATTTTTTTTCTTTTGCCCACTACTTGAAAGTAGTGGCTATTCATATTTTCAAAAACCTCCCCACCCAACCGCCAACACGGACAAAATACACCCCCGCCGGCAAACCCGAAACATCAACCCTTACTAGGTCGGACATTCCTGTCTGACCAATTTTCACAGACGGGAACGTCTGTGCTACCGATAGGACACATTCCCCAAGCAAGTTGAAGATTTTGATTTCTTGCTCAGGAACAAGGGGTTGCAACCCCTTGTTCAAGCCCGATATCTCTATATATTCCCCTGCGGGGTTGGGGGAGATGGAAAGGACAGGATATTCAACTATAATGTTATGTGCATCTGTTGTCAGAGATTTTGATTGATAAATATAACGTGAGTCAAAAATATAGGACAAATCAGTGCTCGGAAAAAAAATTCTATTATTACCACCGTCAAGTTCAAATCTTTTAAAATATGAAACTTTCCATTCATCACCACAATCATCAGTACGTAAAAGTCTTCCACTTGAACATACTATATAACCTATTTTGTCATTTATAAATTTAATTTCATTGAAATCTTCTATAAGAGAGTATTCATTATATTTTAACGACCAACTAACACCGCCATCAGTAGTTTTGAAAATTTTATTATTCTTATTTGTTAATTTGTTTGGCAATAGCAAAAAGCCTGTATAATCATTTAAAAAATAAATTTTACTATTAAATTGATCTAATTCATTCAATATTATTTTTACCCAAGATTTCCCCATATCATAGCTTTTACATAGATAATATTTATCATCGTTGCTATTATAACCTACGATGTTTATTCTATTCTCATCAATTAAAAATAGATCCCTTAATATCAGACTGTCAGGAGTATCAATTTTCAGCCATGAAAACCCTTTATCCTTTGAAAGAAAGAAATATTTGGAATTGCCATAACATGATAGAATTTTAGTACGAAAAGATTTTAAAGCTCTAATCGATGAATAGCCTGAATCAAGACTAATGATTTTCCAGGTTCTACCCCCATCATTGCTATTATTTATATAAGAATAATAGTAAGCCTTTTTGACTCCTGACACTTCTACAATTGAAAAATATTCCATAAGAATTGTGATATTATCTTCATCGAAAGAAATAATTTCTTTTAATGGATAATCAAAGCGATAGATATCTTCAAATTTAAAACCACTATCGACCGATTTAAATAAAACATCATCATGTATTGAAAATATTATATTTTGACTAAGGACAAATATGTTAGTAAAGTAATTAAAGTTAGGACCTATTTCCACAATATTTGGAAAATTTACAAAGTCATTGTAATTTACAGTCTTCACTTCAATTTTTCTAACTTGACCGAGAAGACCACATAAATATGCAAATTCTTTATTCTTATCCAAACAAAATGACTTATGCGCAACAGGACCAATCTCTGGCAGACTCCCTTTCCATCTCATACCACCATCTGTAGAAATAAACTGGACCTCCCCACCCTTAAATCCACCTGCAAAGACTAATGTGTCATTTACATATAATAAACTTATAAAGTCATCTGGTGGATTTATAGAACTTATTAATTTAAATTCACTGAAATTTTTGTCAGTTTTAATGAGTGTGCGACTTTTACCTCCGATCAGAATAGAACCAGAATCATTATATGTAATCGTTAGTAGGTTAGCATTTTTAAGTGGAGTTACTTCCACCCAATCAGCACCATTATTTGTAGTGGTTGCTATAAAACCCATGTCGCCTATTAATATTGCTGAATTATTTCCTGTAAATTTTACTTTATTGAGATTAACTTTTTTATCTAGATTAGCTTCGATCCAAGTATTACCATAATTTGTTGTTTTAAATAGCGTACCATTTGTACCGCAAATCAATCCATAATTTTGATAAAAATCAACAGATAAAAGGTCCTCTTGAGTATTCAATGAAATATTATCCCAAGTATTTCCTTCATCGGTTGAAGTTATTAATGTTCCATTAAACCCGGTTGCAAATATTTTTTTATTAGATATGGAAACTGAATGCAAATCTTCAAATAAATGGCTGCCACGTACTCTATACCATCTATTGTCTTTTATTTTACCTATTTTGACTAGCCCGAGATTACCAACAGAGATAACAATTGAGTCATTAAATATCGTTAGATCGTTCAATGTCTCATTGTCAATTTGTGAACTCACTTTATACCATTTTTCAAAATATGTAAATGTATTTACAGCAGATAAAAAAGATATTAAAAAGATCAAAAATACTTTTTTTAACATAATAACCCCTAAAGTAATAAATAGAAAATGTACTTTTTCCTAAAGTATTATCATTAGTTAATTTTAATATAACATAAAATTCAATAATTTCATGATAACAGATAAACTAGACAGCCATTTTATTTCTTCAATTTATCTATTTATCATAAATTTACATACTATCCTGGTTGAACTGCTTTCTTCGATACAAAGAAAGTAAACACCATTTATTAAAAAGTCAGGTAATTCAATTTTATTAATTGATAATTCTGAAGCTTTATGGCTTAAATCTGTTATATACTTTCCATTAGAATCATAAACCCTCAGTTGACTTATATTTTTTAAACTGATCTCGGGAATGAATAAAAAATTACCTGAGCAATAAAATGATAAGTAATTTTCAGTAAAAACCGGATGGTTATATAATATCCTCCAAGTTCTTCCAAAATCATCAGATATTTTCTTAAGACCGCCTAATCTGTTTATTTCAATTTTATTTCCGAATTTCTTAACATAATTCCATGTTAATCCATTATCCGTTGAAACTTTTGTTATACCTCCAGAGTAGTTAAAGGTAATAGTTTCACTTAACACACTGTTTGAAGTAAACAAAAAACACAACATTACTATAATTATTAAAATTCTCATATTATTTCTCCTAAAAAAAGTTATCTATTATAAATTGAACCACAAACTGGAACGCATAATTCATTATAATTCCTTTCACATTCCGGGTCTTCAGGAGGTAAATAACCTGTTTGTGTTATTGTCCTATTATTATTTAGGTCGGTACAAACAGTGAAATATTCTAAACAACAATCATCGTATGTACAAGGGATTAGAACATCATAACCAACATATGAATGCAAGTCATCGCTTTTAATTTTATTACCATTTTCAACCATAGGTATGTGTGGTATAATAGTTGGCATCCAACAAGAGCCTTTCATAACTCTCCAATTGGTTTCGCATTTGTTTGGCTCTGTTGGTGGGAAATTCACAGGGTTAGCAATTATCAAAGCTTCGGTTATATGTTGTAGTATTTGGTTTAAATCACCGCCATAAACTCTATCTAAACAGTCTCTTATAGCGCTTGAAAACGATACTCTCTCGATATAATAATCATAAAATATATTGCAAGCCGCTCTAAATCTATAAGTGACGGTAATATTACCACCGCACGACGACAAATAAATTGAAATCTGTTGAGAAGATGACCAAGCTGAGTTTTCACAATCCGGTACACATGGTTCGTCTGCTTTTAGCTTTTCAATCGATATGGTAATAAAGTAAATTATCATCAAACTAAATATTATTGTAATTTTTTTCATGTTTCTTTTTCAAATTTTTTAACAAATTAATTATTTTTTTATTATTTTGCCCAATGATAAAGGGCAAAAGAGAATTTTACCTGTTATAATAAACAGTCGCTCTGTTTTTCTTGCCGAACTTGTAACTTCAATTAACAAGTTCGGCTTTTTATGTCAATCATAGGCTAACCCTCCTTTCAAATTTGTTAAAAATATTTCAAAAAACAGAAGAAGGTATTGGTATTGGTATTGGTATTGGTATTGGTATTGGTATTGGTATTGGTATTGGTATTGGTATTGGTATTGGTATTGGTATTGGTATTGGTATTGGTATTGGTATTGGTATTGGAAATCAAATCAAATAAACAATCACAAAACAATAACAATACTTCTTACCTTCAAAGAGCAACATAATAAATAAATCATTAATTTCCAAATTTATTTTTGTTAATTTTATAGATTCCCACTTTCGTGGGAATGACAAGGCAATAAAACTGTCATTCCCGTGCAAACGGGAATCCAAAGTCAGAATTGTTAATTAGATTCCCACTTTCGTGGGAATGACGGGAGGCAAGAATGTGTCATTCCCGTGAAAACGGGAATCCAAAGCCATAAACACTCATTAGATTCCCACTTTCGTGGGAATGACAAATGGCAGTAGTCTGTCATTCCCGTGCAAACGGGAATCCATATCAGAAATAAACACTGTCATTCCCTGCTTGACAGGGAATCCAGAAAAAAACCTTATTTCCAGTATTCAACCTTAGAAAAAAAAACAAAGCAAAACAACAATAACCTTATTACCTCATTTGTTTTAGATGAAGAGAAAGGAAAATAAAATTTAATAAGGTAATAATGTATGATTAGATTAATTTTCTTTCTACTAAGGTTTATAAGAAAAATAAGGTTTTAAATAGATCTGCTATAAAAGTCCTTCGTGGGAATGACAGATGGAAGAACACACAAGAATGTCTGTTCTACCGGAAGAGATTATTTTTTTCTTTTGTCCACTACTTGAAAGTAGTGGCAATTCAAATCTTCAAAAACCTCCCCACGCAATCCCCAACACGGACAAAATACACCCCCGCAGGTAAGCCCGAAACATCAATCCTTAGTAGGTCGGACATTCCTGTCTGACCACTGTCCACAGATGGGAACGTCTGTGCTACCGATAGGACGCACTCCCCAAGCAGGTTGAAGATTTTGATTGCATCAACACCCGCAACCCACGGCTTAAGCCGTGGGCTACAAAACTCAATTTCAATATATTCCCCTGCGGGATTGGGGGAGATGGAAAATATTCCTTTGTTTCCAGGTAATTGAAATAGGCATTCTATTAACATTAATATATCAAATTAAAATTCAGATTTTATTAATTCGTTTAATAATATGTTTTTCAATTTTTAATGGTGACAGATGAATAAGAGAACAATAACATACTGGCAAGATGGAAAATTTTGGCTGGGATATATCAACGATTACCCCGAATATGTTACTCAAGGTCTTACTTTTGATGAGCTTATAGAAAATCTGAAAGACATTTACCATGACATATCTAACGACTTAATACCCGGAAAAAGAAATACTATCGAATTAGAATTGGTATGAAAAGAAAAGATTTATTAAAAATTCTGGATAAATAAGGTTGTATTTTAATTAGGCATGGAGGTAAACACGACTGGTATCAAAACAAATCTTCAGGAATATGCCAACCAATACCAAGACATAAAGAAATAAACGACAATTTAGCAAAATCAATCATCAAAAAATTATCTTAATTGCCCTCAATTTTACCTATACTTTTCAAAACAATTATTAAGTCTATGTTTCTAATAAATTGATGTCTTTTCTGGTTCGTTAAGTAATCCATAAAAACTTCCTAAATCTTCAAAAACCGTCCCACCCAATCGGCAACACGGACAAAATACACCCCTGCCGGCAATCCTGAAACATCAACACTTATATTCCCCTTCTCTGAAGGGGTGTCCCGAAGGGATGGGGTAGTAATCACACGCTCCCCGAGCAGGTTGAAGATTTTTATATCTTGTAGGGGCAGAGCGTGCTCTGCCCTAACATCTTTTATTTCTATATATTCCCCTGCGGGGTTGGGGGAGATGGTAATGTTTGTTATATCGAATAAATTATTTGGTGAAACATCATTTAGTTCAGAAAATGCGACTTTAAAATATTTAATGTTTCCATTTTTGTTACCAGCTATGAATCCTTTACCATCTTGAGTCAAAGCTAAATGATCAGCTGATTGGTTATCAAGCAACTCAAATGACTTTACAAGCCTTTTGTTTCTAATGTGATAAATATTGATTCTGTTTTTATCGTCGGAGATAATTAGAAAATTATCATCATTTGAATAAATGATATTTCTAATTTTATAATCTACCTTGAAGGAATCAAGTGCTTCTTTATATTGATTCTCTGGTGAATAAAAGTAAATTGTACTGTCTTTAATTGCGACAAATGAATTATCAAAATTTGATAATTTGCAATAGTCGGGAATGAAACCATCTATATTTTCATTAGGATCGTATTTGTTAATATATTTTCTGGATATATTCAGAGTTGTTCCATTATTTAGATCTAATAAAATCAGGCGGTAATCATAAATTAATCTGCTATCTGATTCTGAATCATAAACTAATGCGTTTAAAATAATTTTGTTTGCATTTTTATTATAGTCAAAATTTTCATAACCGATATTAATAATATTAGATATTGAATCTGTTAGTTGATTATAAATGTCAACATTACCCAATTTTGTTTGGGAAAAATTCCAACCAATTTTACAGCCATATATTAAATTGTAAATTAATAAACCAAATTTTTCTCTAATATCAAAATCAAAAAAAATATCTTCGACTGAAATTCCACATGGTACCTGATAATCGGTATTAATTAAGTTTTTGATAAATATTAAAGAGTCATTATCAATGCTGTATAAGAAAAAATTATATTTAGTATAAACAATATCAGATTTTTGTTGAGTGGAAGTAAAATAATAACTATAAGAGGAAGCATCATCGTGACATCTTAAATAATAATAAAATTCTGGTATTGCTTTGTTATATAATTTTTTTGACAACAATAAATTTGCATCATAATCATACTTATAAAAATCCCTGTCATTGTCAACAAAAGCAAAAAAATTTTCTTTATCGGGTATAATTAGTTGACTGATACCATTATTATCAGATTGAAGAAGATAATATTCTCCCATATTTATCCAATTAGGAAATATAGTATTGCTGGATAATAAAATTATAATAATGGGAATAAAGATCTTTACTGCATACATATAATTATCCTTTCTAATTTTTAAAAACTAATCATAATAAATGAAGAAGCGAAAAAAAATATTAAAGATAAAAAATTTCAATTTATCTCAATTTCGATTCCTGTTCTAATGATTTCAGCTAAGATGCTGGCTGGTTCCATAGTTTCTAACTCATGCTCAAAGATACATTTTGGTTCAATACGGTTATCTATTTTTGAAGCAATTAAAAATAACCTTGTCGTTATATCGATGTGTTTCAATGATCTGTTATCTTTTAATATAACTGCCAGATCTATATCACTATTCTCATTTACCATTCCCCGAACATAAGAGCCGTAAATAAGAATTTTTGAAATATCAAACTCCTTGCTGGCGGCTTGATAAAATTTCTTTATGTTATTGAACATTATATCATTTTTTTCAACCAATTATATTGCTCCAAAGTATTGTCATATAAATATTTAGCACTATTACTATCTATTTCTCTTGATAATTTATGTAAGTCCTCGCTATATCTCGATTCCAGGTAAAATGAATTCAATTTTGATATAAATATTTTTTGATCTTCACTTAGCTTGTCTTCAAGATCGGTTAAAAATGATAATTGAATCAAATTATGAATATACGGGGGTGTTTGACCTTTTAATCTAACAAATAAAGCTTTTAGAAGTTTCTCGATTGTTTGCTGGCATGTGTATGCAACATAAAGATACCTACCGCTATCAAGCATAGCCTTAGCAGTTTGTAGGTCATATTCAGCTAAGTCTAACCAGTTATTTATTGTTTTTTCGTTCATTAATACATAAACAAATCTTATCAATTTTTATTTTACAAACAAAATCTTTTCTCTTCCTACCCAATTCCCAACCCGGACAAAATACACCCCTGCCGGCAAATCCGAAACATCAATCCTTAGTAGGTCGGACATTCCTGTCTGACCACTGTCCACAGATGGGAACGTCTGTGCTACCGATAGGACACACTCCCCGAGCAGGTTGAAGATTTGAATATTATTTTCCTACGGTTACAGGTGAAATTCCTTCGTCCAAAACATATTTACCGCTTTTAACGATTCTATACCATTTAGGAAGCGCATCAATAAAAATAATCAAAACACTCGATACTATAATTGCAGTCATTATGAAATTAATCCAGCCGACAAATTCCTTGCCGGGTATTGCTGTTTGAGGAAGATAGATATTGAACATATTCATAATTCCTGCTGAGATAGTAACGACACCAACGAATAGCATCGGAACCGCTGTTACCCATGCATATTTTATTTTTCCACGATTTATAATATATGCCGTTCCTATAACAAGAGCAGCAGTGGCTAACAATTGATTTGCCGTTCCAAACATAGGCCAGATAGTTGAGACACTTCCAGTATAAATGAAATATCCCCATGAAAATACAACTATTGCGCTTGCTATAACATTTCCGGGCAGCCAGTTTGTCTTAGCAAAAGGTTTATAAAATTTGCCCATAGTTTCCTGCAAAATAAACCTTGCAATTCTTGTCCCTGCGTCAATTGTTGTCAGTATAAACAAGGCTTCGAACATAATAGCAAAATGATACCAATAGGACATCAGGGATTCAAGCCCGGGAATGGATGAGAAAATCTGAGCCATTCCTACCGCCAGAGATACTGCACCACCAGTTCGTCCTGCTAACTCCTCCCCAACTTCTTTGCTTAAGAAAGCCAGATTTGACTCAGTGAACCCCATTGCTCTGAGTTGATCAGCAAATAATGGAAATGAATCAACAGGTATATTAATTAAGAAATAATCTAGAGGAAAAAGGCTGCAGGCTGCAATTAAAGCCAGAATGCTAACCAAACCCTCGCTCAGCATCGAACCCATTGCTATAAATTTAATATTTTTCTCATTTGCCAGCATTTTCGGGGATGTTCCGGAACTAACCAAAGAATGAAATCCCGAAATTGCTCCGCAGGCGATTGTTATGAATAAGTAAGGAAAAAGAGACCCGGGAATGATTGGACCACCACCCGAAGTGAATACAGTGAAAGCTGGCATCTTCATATCAGGCATTACAATAATAATTCCGATTGCAAGGAAAGCAACCACTCCAAGCTTCATAAACGAACTAAGATAGTCTCTCGGGGATAGTAATAACCATACAGGTAGAACCGAAGCAAAAAAACCATAAATACATAGCAGAATTGTCAGAGTTTTATGGTCAAAGAGAAAATAAGGCTCCAAAAATGAGCCGGGTATATATCTGCCAAGGATGACAGCCAATGTAAGTAGGATAACGCCAATTACAGTTGCTTCTCCTGTTCTGCCTTTTCGGAATCTGAACATCCATAAACCCATGAAAATAGCAATTGGTATAGTCATAGCTATGGTAAATGTTCCCCAGGAACTTTCGCTCAGAGCATTGACAACAACAATTCCAAGTCCTGCCAGAGCTACAATTATGATAATCAGGATTGCAACCGAAGCTGTTACACCGCTTATCTTGCCAATTTCGGCTTTTGCAATTTCTGCAAGTGATTTCCCGTCGTGCCGTATAGAAGCCACAAATATAACAAAATCGTGAACAGCCCCGGCAAGAACTGCACCAAGAAGCATCCATGCAAAACCCGGGAAAAAGCCAAACTGGGCTGCAAGAACAGGACCTACAAGCGGTCCAGCACCAGCTATCGCAGCAAAATGATGCCCAAACAAAATATATTTATTCATTGGAACGTAATTACTTCCATCGTATAATCTATTAGCCGGAGTTTGATTCCTTTCGTTTACGACGGCAACTTTTGCAGCTATAAAGCTATAATAGAATCTATATGCTAATGCAAAAACAGCAAGAGCAATTATGATCAGCGGCATTGCATTCATAGTATTTTAACTATATCAAATTTTTTTTACAAAACAATTCTAAATTTAAGAATTAATTTTAATTAATAAAAGAATTTCAAGAAAGTTTGTTATCATTAATTTTATTTTATTGGTATTAATATTGCAGTCTTATTTTTAATTAATTTTATTATTTTTGATAAGTTAATATTATTTTATTGATTTATGGGTTGGATTCTTTCAATTTATTTTAATACAGACAGAACCTATCTGACTCTTGTTAGAGAAGGTCCGAAAGGTCTTGCCCTTGAATACATCAATTCAACAGAACATCCCATCTTGCTTGAGAACCCGGAGAGTGAAACTTCATTACTTGGTTTTAGAGAACTTGATAAGTATCTGAGAATAATCAAATCAAATGTCAACCGAGTTGCCGTTACATTGCCGAGCGAAAATGTTTTAGTTACCCAATTCACCACAGAATCAGAAGAAGATTTAGATGAATTAACAAAAATTGTTGACAAAGAAATCAGAAACATTTACCCCCAATTCACATATCAAAATTTTACATCTTCTATTGTTCCTTTGGGTTTCGAGCCGAATGGATTAAGAAATATGATGGCGATTATCATTTCGAAGCAGGATTTCGAATCTTGCAAGAAATTTTTACACAATTATAATTTAGCAGTTGATATTGTTGAAATAAGCCAGCTGAATGCTCATTCAGCTTTTATTTACAATTACCCCGAACAAATAACAAAAAATGTTGCAATTGTCGGAATTCAAAATCAATTTATTGATCTCAGCATAATTAAAAATACTCAGCCAATTTATTATAATCTTTTAAATTTTCAAAACAAAGAAGAAATTCCGCTTGTTTGTGATACTGAACTTGGAATCATTCAAAATAAATTTGATATTATGATTGAAGAAATGTTTATGTTTGGTATAGGTTTGAATAAACAAATACTAAACAAAACCGATGAATTACTAAGTCAAAAAGGGATAAAGGTTTCAAGAATGAACGCTTTCAGAATGATGTCCACCTTTCTCTCAGTCCGGGAAAAGGAGTATTGTCAGCGTACTGCACATTTATATCCTCCTTGCATTGGAGCTTGCATGAATCCTTACCATAAAAGATACAAGATTTATTGATATGAGAATTATTTCAGGTAAATTCAAAGGGAGTCGTTTCGATTTCAAAGTCCCCACGGAAACAAGACCCTCCACTGATTATGTCAGGGAAATGATTTTTAATGTTATTGATAATATGATGTTTTTTGAAGGTAAAATCGTTTATGACCTATTTGCAGGTACCGGTGCCTATGGTTTTGAATCTTTAAGTCGAGGAGCAGATTTTTGTTATTTTGTAGATAACAGCTTCAGGGCTTGTGAATACATTAAAAGAATTGCTACAAAACTCAAAATTCCCGATAGTCAGTATTCGATTTTAAAAAAAGATGTTCAAAAATTTCTTAAAAAGGATTCCCTTGTTCCCAAATTTGAAAAACCTGATATTATATTTATTGATGCACCTTATGAGAAAAAATTAGAGAATCTTACCTTAGCTTTGATTAATGAAAATTCTTTTTTTAAACAGGGTAGTATAATAATTATAGAACATTCAGAAACCATAAATTTAATAATACCATCAGGTTTTGAATTGCTCAATTCAAAAATAGCTGGAAGCACTAAAATTGATTTTATCCAGTGCAAATCATAAATTCTTGCTGATTTTTGCCCATGAATCCCTTAGGGTTACAGTCCTGTTGAATATCAGTTTTTCCTTTATGCTATCTTTATCAAAACAAAAATAACCTACACGCTCAAACTGGTATTTTTGATTAATATCATCATTCAGAACGGTTGGTTCAATTTTTATGGTAATAATTTTTATTGAATTTGGATTAATATTATCCCTCCAGCTGCCTCCTTCGGGGTAATCATCCGGGTCTTCCTTAATAAACAGATGTTCGTAAAGTCTGGCTTCAGCATCAATAGCATATTTTGAAGAAACCCAGTGAATAGTACCTTGCACTTTACGCCCATCAGGTGATTGACCGCCTTTGGTTTCAGGATCGTAAGTGCAGTAAACTTCAACAACCTCTCCTGTATCTTCGTCAACTTTATAACCAGTACAGGTTATATAATAACCATATCTTAGTCTGACTTCCTTTCCGGGCGAGAGACGATAATATTTTTTTGGAGGGTCTATCATAAAATCATCTTTATCAATGAAAATCTCCCTTGTGAACTTAATTCGTCTGACACCCATTGATAAATCTTCGGGATTATTGATTGCTTCAAGCTCCTCTTCAGCATTTTCAGGAAAATTAGTAATGATTACTTTCAATGGATTCATCACAGCAAGAACACGTTTAGCTTTTTTGTTTAAATCCTCTCTGATGCAGAATTCAAGAAGTGCATAATCAACAACACTTTCACTTTTGGCAACCCCCACCCTATCAGCAAAATTTCTGATTGCTTCAGGAGTATAACCTCTTCTACGGAAACCTGATATAGTTGGCATTCTCGGGTCGTCCCAGCCATTAACAATACCTTCTTTTACAAGTTCAAGAAGTTTTCTTTTGCTCATTAGAGTATAAGTAAGGTTCAAACGGGCAAATTCAATCTGTTGTGGGTGATGGATTTCGAGTTCATCGCAAAACCAATCATAAAGCGGACGATGATCTTCGAACTCAAGAGTGCAAATTGAATGGGTAATTCCTTCAATCGAGTCGGATTGTCCATGAGCATAGTCATACATTGGATAAATACACCATTTGTTTCCGGTTCTGTGATGCTCTTCGTGAAGTATTCGATACATAACCGGATCACGCATATTTAAATTTGGGTGCTTCATATCTATCTTGGCTCTTAATGTCCTTGAGCCATCAGGGAATTCACCGTTTTTCATTCTTTCGAATAAATCTAAATTTTCTTCAATAGAGCGATTTCTGTATGGACTTTCAATTCCGGGTTCTGTCAGAGTTCCTCTATATTGGCGAACTTCTTCGGGCGATAAATCACAAACAAATGCTTTTCCCTTCTTGATAAGCTTTATTGCCCATTCATATAGTTGATCGAAATAATCAGATGCAAAAAATTCTCTGTCCTCCCAATCGAATCCTAACCACCTGACATCTTCCTTTATGGACTCAACATATTCAACTTCTTCCTTTGTTGGATTGGTATCATCGAACCGTAAATTACATTTACCATTATATTCTTCGGCTAATCCGAAATTCAGGCAAATAGATTTTGCGTGACCTATGTGAAGATAGCCATTAGGTTCAGGAGGGAATCTTGTATGAACTCTTCCGCCCCATTTGTTGGTTTTTAGGTCATCCTCAATAATTGATTTAATAAAATTTGAAGGACGGTTGCCTTTTTCAACGGTATTTTCTGTAATATTTTCTGCCATTTTGTAATTTATTCAAATTTATATAATAAAAGTCTATGTAACGAAAAGAATTAAGATTTATTAATTTTGTTTAATTGTTAAATCGGGGAAAATTCATAAATTTATATTAACAGGATAGGTGCAGGAAACATCATCGAAAGCTGGATTATTGACTATTTTCGAAACCTCGAAAGCAATCATTTCATCACTGTTATATGGTATAGAAATCAGCTTTTGCAATTCAACCGGGTCAGAATTTGGATCTAACCATACATTTCGAAGATTCTCGGGTAAAATGACAGGCATACGATTGTGGATTTCTGCCATCAATGGATTTGGTTCGGTTGTAATTATTGTTGTAGAGAGTATTTCCTGCTTTTCCTGAGATTGTTTGTCTATCCAGATATCCCATAAACCTGCAAATGTGAAAGGTTCTCCAGATTTCATTTTTATTAGGAAAGGGATTTTTGATTTACTGGTTTTGTCCTGTTTCCATTCATAAAAAGCATCTGCAAGAATAAGACATCTTTTATTCTTAAATGAATTCTTGAATGACGGCTTTTCCATCAAGGTTTCCACCCTTGCATTTATCATTTTTGAAGCTAGTGTTTTATCTTTTGCCCAAGATGGTAACAAACCCCAGTGAGCTTCGACGATCTGATCGGGATTTGTATTTAAAATAACTTTAACTTTTTGAGATGGGGCAATATTATATCTCGGATTGAAATTACTATTTATTTTTAATCCGGGTAATAACTTTTCTATTTGACTTGTTTTAGCAGATAGAGCAAATCTACCACACATAATCTTTAAGATCAAAAAATGAATGAAATTTTATTATTCCTTTCCTCTTCAATCATTTCTCTGGCTTCATTAATTATTTCCGACGGGTTTGTAATGTGCATCATATGATTACTTCCCTTGATAATTTTATGAACAGACAAATTAGATAGATTCAAGAGTGATTTCTGATTGTTTTGCCAGATATTTTCAATTTCAATGGCTTTTTCCGGAGGTAGCCCGAGTTTTCTGAAAGTTTCTGTCATAATTTCATTATCTCTGGAAAGAATTTTTATCGGGATATTCGGGAAAAAATCAATATTTTTGATGTTTTCTATTGTATCATTAAATCCCTCATACTCATCGCATATAGTTTCGTAAAATTTCTTATCCTTCTGGTAAACCATTAGTTGATTCTGAATTTCTAAAGGGAAGAATGAATAAAGATTATTGATAAAATTCTCCATATACTTTACAAAATTTTCGTCGTCAAGTTCAAGTATATTTCTAATACCATTAACTCGTGATTTCATAGTAAAATATTTCTGGTAAAGTTCAAAATCATATTCTTCCAGTTCATTATGATTTAACGTGAATGAGTCAACTAATATCAATCCCGAAGCCATTCTGGGAAACATTTTTAAAAGATTTATGATATATAAACCGCCTGAGGAATGCCCGATGAAAATAAATGGTTCAGCTATTCCACTATTTTTAAGCATAGTAAAAAGTTCCGATGCAATTTGCTGGCCTGTTCTTGGTTTTTTATTTGAAGGACTCTCTCCGTAACCAGCTCTGTCATAAGTGATAACCGTTGTAATCTCAGCTAATTTTTCCTGAATTAAAAGCCATTCGGCAGATAGAACACCCCAGCCCGGTTCAATCACAACAGGAGGTTCACCTTCCCCTGTAATTCTGACATATAAATTTTTATTCCCTGAAGAAATATATTTGCCATCAATAAAATGCATATCCTACTCTGTAAATAATGAATATAAAAAAGTCATTTCGGCTCATTAAGTGTATTTTCTCAAACACCAGCTTGCCGAAATGACTAATTTACTAATTAATATTAAATATTTTATTTAATAATTATAAGTCTGTCAATATAAAGTTTGTTATTTAGTTCAATCTGGATGATATAATTGCCCGATGGAAATTCTTCCATTGATAAATCCTTTGAATAAAAGTCTGAATCAGGAATCAGATTACCTGAAATCAGTATTTGTCCAAGACTGTTCAGAACTCTGTATTTCATTGGATTACCAGACTGATTATTTATATTCAACTTCATCATACCGTTGCTCGGATTCGGGAAAATTTGGAAGATACCTGATTCCCCAAATTCCTCAACACTGCTAACAAAGTTGAACGGGTCAGACATATCGGACACGCACCCATTTTCATCTGTTACCTGAACAGAATAGAAACCAGATCTTTCCTGATGGAAATATGTGTTACCAACTGCACCGGGAATTTTATTTCCATTGAAAAACCATTGATTGCCTTTAATAACACTTGAATATAGAGTTCCCTTGCTCTCTGTAATTGTTGGTTTGGGTGGTTTAGGATTGATTTTTACCGAAACAACGAAAGAGTCCACCAGATTATAACCGGGTAAAGATTGTTTCAATTTGATGGAACCTGCATCCGGAGCACCCCATTTAACTCTGATTATTCTTTCATTAGCTGAACCGATAAGTGTTCCGCCTGAAATTTGCCAGCTGGTTACTGCATCTGAATTCGATGTAGCCTCATAAACATATTCCATATCCTGGCAAACTTCTGTGTCTCCAATGAAAGAGAGTGCATCAAAAACTATTACATTCAAATCAACTGAATCTTTGCATCCGGAAGCATTTGTAATGATTAAACGAACTGTTCCAGTGCCTCCTTTACCATCTATACCCCATTTGACATTACAAAATCTTGTATTTGAAGGACCGGTTATAGTACCACCAAATACGACCCATTTTATATTTACCCCTGTGCCCTGTGCCGGAGCTGTATAAGTAAGAGTTTTCCCGGCATAGGCTTCTGTGCTGCCTGTGAAACTTGCTGTAGGTGATTGGAAAACGTCAATATCAATTTCAACTGAATCAGTGCAACCTTCGGGTGAAGTTTGAATTAATTTCAATTTTCCTTTTCCAACTTTTTCCCAGAGAACTTTGACTTTGTCATAGTTCGGTTTGTTTATTACTGTTCCTCCAACTGCTTTCCATTCGTTAAAATATCGTACGTCATCAATAGTTGAATATATTTCGAATCGGTCAGTACAAACTCTCCTTGAGCCGACAATTGTTTTTGGGGGCATTGGATTAATTGTAATAGTGAGTATAACAGAATCTTTACATCCAGCATTTGCGGTTTGAACTAATTTTAATAAGCCAGTTTTAGCAGTTCCCCATTTAACATAAACGGTATCATTATCATTGTCACCAATTATTGTACCATTAGTAACAGACCATTTGTTTGTAATTCCGGGTAATTCTTGTACGTAATACATTTCATTTGAGGTAGCACAAACAACATTTGCACCCAATACCTGTGGATTTGGCAAAGCATAAATGGTAATATCTTTTCTGTTATCTATATTAACTACCGAAGGATTAGAGCCAATAACCCTGATTCTGTATTTTGTTCCATAGACTGTATTTTTTGGAATTCTGGCATTTATATAGCTTGAAGTGGTTGCAGAAAGTGTTCCTATATTGACAGGATTGGCAAAAGATCCGTTAGAATCAGATAGCTGTGCTGTGAATATATTTCCCGTATTAAAATTCCAGAATGCTGTGAAATTGACCTGAATAATATCATCAGCACAGTATTCATCCGCAAGAGGGTGGGTAAATACCGATGGCAGGATATTATTCTGACGATAGACCGTCAGTCCACCTCCGCTTGTAGATATCCATTTATTCCCACTATAATCTACATAAACACAATTTATTGAATTATACGGTAATGACGAGTTATCAATGTCAAACATAGTCCATGTTGTATCAATAAAAGATCCAAATCCCTTCGAAAATGTTCCGAACCAAAGGACACTTCCTTGTAAAGAAAGAGAAGTAACATGATTTTCAGGTATATTTGAATTTATTGTATTATAAACTGTAAAGGAAGTATCGTTAAATCGAGCCAAACCATTATTAGTTCCAACCCATTTAATATGAGTAGGAGTAAATGCTATTGATGTTAAATTATTACTTGGTAAGGCAGAATTTCCAGTATTATAAACAGTCCAATTTGTTCCGTCAAATTTTGCTAAACCTGAATTTGTTCCGACCCACTTATTGCCAAGTCGGTCAATTTTGACAAAACGAACAATATCGCTTGGTATGCCCGAATTCAAAGTATTATAAACAGTCCATGTTGTTTTATCAAGTTTGGCAAGTCCACCATTTTCAGTAGCAATCCAAAGAACATCGTTATTATCTATTGCGATATCATTGATTTTGTTTTCAGGTAAGCCTGAATTATTTTTATTGTAAACTGTAAATATAGTGTCATTATACATACCCAAACCGAGAACCGTTCCAACCCACTTGATATTTTTACTATCAATAGCAGTAACATAGACATCATCGGAAGGTATGGCTGAATTTGCAACATTAAACAAAGTCCATTGATTTCCGGTATATTTGGTTAATCCTTTATTTGTAGCAATCCATTTGGCTCCGAAAATATCCTGAGCTATACACCTTACTGTGTTAGAATAAATGCCTGAATGCGAGGGGTCATATTTATTCCATGTAGTGCCATCAAATCTTGATAAGCTATCAGCAGTGCCAATCCATTTTGTTCGTGATGCATCAACAACTATAGAATTTATAATATTATTTGACAATCTTGAGTTAGATGTATTATAAATTGTCCAGTTTGTACCATCAAGGTGTGCTAAACCATTGACAGTTCCAAACCAATATGTATTATTTTCAAAAGCGATACTCTTGACCTCGTTTGAAGGAAGTGATGAATTACCCGTATTATAAACCGTCCAGTTATTATCATCAAATCCAGCTACTCCGCCAAATTTAGTTCCGAACCATTTATTACCACCCGGTTCAATAGCTATACAATGTATAAACATATCGGGAAGTCCAGAGTTTAAAGTATTATAATTAAACCATGTTGTTCCATTATACATATAAGCTCCGTGCTGTGTGGCAACCCAGATAATACTATCCTGTGCAGCAACGTCAAATATAACATTACTCAAAAAAGGAGTATTTCCAGTATTAAAAATTGCCCAGTTTGAACCATTGTATCTTGCCAACCCATTATCAGTTCCCACCCAGATGTGATTTCTGCTGTCCACTGCAATTGATGATACATTGTTTGAAGGTATATTTGAATTTGTGGTGTTATAATTAACCCAATTAGTTCCATCAAATCTGACAAGACCTTTTTGTCTCGTTGCTATCCACTTATAACCACTTCCATCAATTGCTAAATCATTGATAAAGTTATCGGCTAAACCTGAATTGGCTTTGTTATAGTAAAACCATGTATTATTAGATTTCTGAAGCCTTGAAATCCCCCCGGAATGAGTTCCAATCCACACATTGTTCCCATCATCCACCAATGAAGTAACATATCGTCCGTCTGTCAGATTTAGCCATGGGGACATTTGTGAATGTAAATTTTCACTATACAATATGAGCAAAGCTGAAATTACTAAATACCAAAGCGGTTTTCTAATTAATTTCATCGAGTAACTCCTTAAAAATTAAAAATTAATAGTCAATCTTAATAAAACAAACAAATATTATACCGAAATATTATTTGTTGTAAATATTTAAATAAATAAAATAGACGAAATAAACTACTATCATTGTTATATGAACAAAATTTAGTAAAAAATTTTCCAGAAATTCTAATTAATTAATACTATCTTTCTGAAGCTTTCTGATATAATGAACCAAAGCCCAACGGTCAATTTTATTTAACTTGTAATTAACAGGAAACATTAAATTCTGCCCGGCACTAAGTATATGGTAAATCCTTTCATCTGAAATCGAACGGGTAAATTCCCGAGTTAAATTTGCGGGTGTGGGAAATCCCTCCTCGCCTTCTTTAAGTTGTACCTTTGTGATTATTACTCCTTTGCCCTTACCATCATGATTATGACATGGAACGCAGAATGTTTCAAAACGGTTTTTACCTCTTGCAAGAACCCTTTCAGTTGGTTCAAGAGGATTTTTATTGATAACCTCAGCCTCTTCGTATTCGAGGTCAATAAGGTGATATTTTGAACCGAATTTTGGTATTGTATTTTCTATAGGATTTCTGAATGATGCGCTGTCTGGAAAAAAGCTGCTTTCTTTTTGTGGTAATGGCTTAATTTGATTATCCATATCTGCAATTATTTCGAATGGTTGGAGTTCCCTGTATATTTTTATTACACCCGATTGTAAAATTATTCCCACAATCAGCACAATAACTGATATTATCATTAATATCCATTTGAAAATTGTTTTATTCATAATTTTTATGAACTATTATTTTTTGTTCATCCATAAAATCCAGAAGATTTCTCCTGAAAAAATCATCGGAGACTGCTTCGGTATCAACTTTTAGAACTGATTTACCTTCTGATATCAATTTTTTTATTTCCTCCTCAATTTCTGGTTTATTTATTTTTGATTTTGATAAGATTAGGAAGAAAACAAATATTGAAAGAACAGCCAAAAAAACCATAAATTCAAAAGTAATTGGTATTGATATCAATAGGCTGAAAAAAGGCTTTCCGGATAAATTTAAGGGATAATCAACACCGGATGTCCAGAATTGAAATAAAATTGAGATTGCTATGGCTAATATTCCTGCAATTAAAGCTATCAAAGGCAACAATCTGCTCTTTTTGTCTATATGAAAATCACTATTAATACCCCTTGATGAGTAATACTCGTGCTCGAAATTTCTTTTGGAAAAAATTTTATTATAGAAAAATTCAAAGTCTTCGAAATTATGAAATACTATATATAAAATCTTATTCATTATTTTTCTTTATTATATTCAACTTAGATAATTCATAAATTGAAAAAATCGGGAAATATCTGAAAAAAATCAGGAATAATGTCATAAATAAGCCAAAGCTCCCTATTAATATCATAATCTCGGTCAAAGTTGGAAAATAGAAATTCTGATTCGAACTTATATAATCCTTTGCAAGATTTGGAACAATAATTGAGTATCTCTCGAGCCACATCCCGATTAAAACCAGAATGGAGACAAATAATGAAAAAGACAGATTCCTGCGGATTTTTCTAAACCATAACAGCTGAGGAATAATAATATTTAAAGTTAACATTGTCCAGAAAACAAACCTATATTCTCCTGTCATTCTGTTGATTAAGGATTGATTCTCGAATGAATTGGCTCCATAAAACACAAAAAAGAATTCTGTCAGATATGAATATGCCAGCATAAGCCCCGAAACAAGCATCAGTTTATTTACTTTTTCAATTACATCAACTGATATGATATCTTCTAACTTGAATAAGAACCTGCATAAAACCAGCAATGCATTCAATGAGGCACATCCTGAAAATATTGCCCCTGCAACAAAATATGGTGGCATTATAGTTGTATGCCAACCGGGAACCAAACTCACAGCAAAATCAAATGATACAATTGAATGGACTGACAGAACAAGTGGGGTTATCAGTCCTGCAATTACCAGATAAGTTGCCCTGTAATTACTCCACTGTTTCGAACTTCCTATCCAGAAGGAGCTGAAAAAATTATATATCTTTTGAAGAAAAACCGATTTGACTTTTTTTGAAAGAATCGCTAAATCAGGTATCAAACCTAAGTATAAAAAAATCAGGGAAGATATTAAATAAATTAAAATTGCAAAAACATCCCACATCAAGGGCGATTTAAAATTAACCCAGACCCCAGATTGGATAGGAAAAGGCAAAACCCAGAATATTGTCAGCCATGGTCTTCCAGTATGAAAAACAGGATAGATGATAGCTGTAAAAAGAGCAAAAATTGTCATTGCTTCTGCTATTCTATGAATTCCTGCTCTCCAGTGCTGCCTGAAGAGAAATAAAATTGCTGAAATCAATGACCCGGCATGACTGATTCCTATCCAGAAAACAAAATTAGTTATATCCATTGCCCATGGTATTGAGTTGCTTATCCCCCAGAGCTTTAAGCCTTTGCTTGTTGTCAGATATAAACCTAAGATTGCAAACAATGTAATAAAAATTGATACAGAAAGTAAAATTTTGAAAATACCTGAAGATTTACCGTCTAATGAGTTCCTGACAATGCCGGTCAGCTCATTAAAGTTAAATCTTTTTGTGATATATTGCTTATCGTCAGGCATTCTCGATTTTTTTCCTTTCTTTTCGAATATAAGCCACCGAAGGTTTTGTATTGAGAAAATCAAGTTTATGAAATATCTCCTTCTCTTTCATTAGCTTTGATATTTTACTTGTTTTATCATTCAAATCCCCAAAAATAATTGCTTCCGATGGGCAGGCTTCCTGACAGGCAGTTTTAATATTACCATCGGGTATAAATTTCATTCCTTTGTTTTTTGATTCAATCCTTTGATGATTTATTCTTTGAACACAGAAAGTGCATTTCTCCGCAATACCTCGCATCCTGACCGTTATTTCAGGATTTAACAGATTTTCCAGAGGAGAACGGAATTTCTCATAATAATTCTCAAAATTAAATTTTCTCACGTTATAGGGACAATTGACCATGCAGAACCTGGCTCCGATACATCGGTTATAGGTCATTTCATTTATTCCTTCTGGACTATGGCTTGTGGCACCAACAGGACAAACACTCTCGCAAGGGGCATTTTCACAATGTTGGCAAAGCATTGGCTCGAAATAAATGTCATTATTATCATTCCCTTCATATCTGTCAATTTTAATCCAATGCATTATCCTGCCTTTTTGCACCACATTTTTACCGACATTCGGAATATTATTTTCAAATTGACAGGAAATCACACAGGAATTACAACCAATACATTTCTCTAAATCAATCAACATACCCCATTTTTGTCCCTTGTATTCATACCTGGGATAAATTGATTTGTTTCTGAATAATGATTTATCTGCCAGATCTTTGTTTGCTTTAAATTGAGTCTGGGACATAGCAAACTCAATCTTTTTATTGATTTTTTCTAATATAACGGGTATTAAGCTAAATGATATTTCATTATCGTTAATGTAGTTTAAATTAAAAGGATTTACCCCAAAAAACTCACCAGAATTGTAAATTTTTCTACCAAACCCTGATGAAATGAAAATTGTCCTATCAGCAATACCATTTAAAATAAACACAGGTATCTCAATTTTACTATCACCTGAAATAAGAACTACAATTTCTCCATTGGTAATTTCATATTTAGTAGCTAATGCTGTTGAAATATATCCCGCATTTTCCCATGTAATTTTGCTGATTGGCTCAGGTAACTCCAATAAATAGGGATTATTCGGTTCAAAATCATCATAAAAATTATATGATGGAATGATCTTTAAATATATATCTGATTTTGTATTGTATATACCTAAAGAAATATCATGTGAAATGTTGCCTATCAATTTGTTCTTGTTTTGTGAATTAATTTTTTTCTCTGAATAAAAAAAGCCCTGCTTCAAAGCAACATCCCAGTCGTTCCAATTTTTAATTTCCTCTTTATAAAATTCTCTTATATAATCATAGTATGTATCAAAGTTTTCAGGACTAACTTCAAAACTTTGATAGAGTTTCAAAAGAAATTCTTCAGATGAGATAGATGCCTTATTCAGTGGCTTAATGACAGGCTGTATTATTGAGTTGATTCCATTATAAAAAATAACATCCCCCCATTTTTCTAAGTAATGGGTTGCAGGTAATTTTATTCCTGCTTTTTGAAATGTTTCATCTGGATATAATGAAAGAGAAATCAAATTCTCTGGTTTTATTCTTAATAAAAATTTTTTTAAATTTTTTGAACAAGAATAAAAGGGATTTGCTTCAAGACAAATTATTGTGCAATTATTCTCAGAAGTAAAATTACCTGATAGAATTTCTTTTTCTTCGACTGAATATGAGTAGCTAAAGGGGATCACTTTGTCAGGATTATAAATTTTATCAGTTCCAATGTTTCCTAATTTGTAATTTATCAACATTATTATTTCTGCTATCTCCGCAGGGATATTATCACCCGGAACCATTACAGACTTTTCACCAAATCTTTTCAATAAATCAGAAATATCTTTTGCTAATCTATCATATTTTGTAGTGATATTTGTTTTTTGATGTTCCGCTTTTAATGAGTTTTTCTTGTCTGAAAGATAGTAATATATATTCAAAATAAAATCAAATAATTCGTACAAAGGCACAACGTATCTTTTATCTGAATAAATTCCAGTTAAGGATAGATTCGATTCAATGCTGATTAGATGGGTTCCTGTATTTTTTTTGTTAGTAAGCTTTTTTGTAAATAATGGAGATAATTTATGAGTACCGAGTAAATCTGATTCAATAGTAAGTACTAAATCGGCTTTATCAAAATCAGGAAAAAATTCCGCATCAATTCCAAAAAGCTCTTTGTTGACCTTTGATAGTATCGACTTGAAAGGAGAATATCTAACAAATTGAATGTTTTTATTCTTATCTTTAATCTTCTGAATGAGATTTTGAAAAGAAGGAGAACAATTCTCATTAATAAATACAATAACCTGATTACCTGAAGTCAAATCTTTTTGAACCTTTTCAATAATTATCTTTGTTGATTCATCAATGCTTTTCTTCAATCCATTGATTTCAAGTGGGAAAAATCTTGCAGGATCATACAAGGAATACAAAGAAGCTTGAATTAACGGGTTCACAACACCAAATGTTGCTATATGGTCAAAATTTCCATCAATCTTAATAGGTTTCCCATCTACTGTCTTTATAGTTATTCCATAGGCACAATTTTTTAACTGGAAAGCAGAGTTAAAATATACAGGGTTCCCGGGTTTTGAGAATTCAGATGGATTTACAGCAGGAACAATTTTATGCTCGGGTCGCTGACAACTCACTGATAATAAAGCAAGTGAAGAACTAATATATGATAAAAAGTCTCTTCTTTTCATAAATTTAGTAATGACATACTGAACAATTTTCGTTAGCCCTTGAAAAAACACGCGGACTTACAACTCCCTTCAGATATTCGCTTTCGTAATTATCAGACAGCCACATCCCGTAAGCTGGTTTAACATTTGAATAATATTTTTTTTTGTATAGATGCAGAGAATCAATATTGATCCCAGCAGTAAAAATTCCTGAAATATCTCTGGCAGGAACGACATACTTTTCGGGGTATCTGTGGCAATCAATACACCATGACATTGTTATCGGTCTAAACTGAAATATTTTCTCCATTTTTTCAACTTCGCCATGACAGGTTGAGCAATCAATTAATGAATTTATATGAACTTTGTGATTGAATTTAGTAAAATCGGGAACCCGATAAACTCTTTTCCATACAATTGGTTTAAGTGAATCGTAGCTAACATTCAATGGTTTTATCAATTCAGATGTATTTTTAAGAGCAATATGGCATACCATACAAGAATAGGTTGTCGGAATTTCCGAAAATTCTGAATTTTCGGCACTTGAATGACAGAAAAGGCATTTCATCCCAAAGTCACCTGAGTGAACTTTATGGGAAAATTGAATTGGTTGGGCAGGCATAAATCCAGTATTCTTTATCACATAATCATAAAGTAAGTATGCTGCCGTAATTGTTAAAGCTAACCATACCAACCAAAAAGAAACGTTTTTATAATTGACCGATTTCAAATCAGTCATAAATTAACTACCTTTATTTTCAATCAAGTAGCAATTTAGCAAAAAACACCAATATATCTGATTAAATAAAAATTAATAAAAAGTTAAGTTTATAAATTGTAATCAGATGTTGATAGCTTGAAGCACCTTTTCGATGACCGATAATCCTTCTTCCAGTTGATTTTCTGTGATATTCAGAGCTGGTCTGAATCTTATTGATTTTGTTCCACAACCAAGAATGAGCAAACCTTCGTTTAGACACAAATCTTTAAAAGTATTTCTTATTTTTGAATCGGGCATATCAAATGCACAAAGCAATCCCCTGCCTCTTGAATTAGAAACTAAATTTGGATGCTTATTTTGAAATTCCATAAGTCTGGAAATTAGATATTTTCCTTGATTTTTGACGTTCTCCAGAAGATTGTCTTCCTCAATTATTTCGAGGTATCTTGTTGATCTGACCATATCGGTCAGATTTCCTCCCCATGTCGAATTGATTCTTGATGACTCCTTGAATACATTATTTTGAACTTCATCAACTTTTTCTCCAACAAGTATCCCACAAACCTGAAGTTTTTTACCGAAAGAAATAATATCAGGTTTAACATTCATTTGCTCATGAGCCCACATAGTCCCTGTTAAACCGCCTCCTGTTTGGATTTCATCAAAGATCAAAAGGGATTCGTTTTCATCGGCAAGTATTCTTAGTTGTTGAAGAAATTCATCACGGAAATGATTGTCTCCACCCTCGCACTGAATAGGCTCTATGATAATAGCAGCAATTTCATCCTTATGATTTGAAAAGACACTTTTGATTTCCTCCACTGCCTGATTTTCAATTTTTATGGTTTTTTCGAGATTCTCTGGACTTAACGGAAATGTCAATTTCGGATTAATGATTCGCTCCCATTGGAACTTAGGATAATATTTAACTTTATTTGGATCGGTATTAGTAAGAGACATAGTATAACCCGAACGACCGTGAAAAGCCTCTTTGAAATGAATGATTCTATGCCCTTTTTCCTCAGTATAACCTTTTTCAAAATTCTTGCGGATTTTCCAGTCAAAAGCCACCTTTAGAGCATTCTCCACTGCTAATGCTCCTCCCTCTATCATGAACAGATATTTAAAGTGTTCAGGAACTGCAGTCTTGAATAAAGTCTTGACAAAGGTTGCCATTTCAACTGAATACAAATCTGAATTCGAAGGTTTGTTCAAAGATATTTTACCGATATACTCAATAAATGCAGGATCGAGCATCTTTGGATGATTAAGTCCAATCGGAACTGAAGCAAAACAAGTAAAGAAATCTAAATATTTTTTCCCTGTAACTTTATCATAAAAATAAAAACCTTGAGATCTATCATAGTCAGGAACAAAATTAAATCCATCAATCATCATATGTTTATTTAGTTCAGAAAAAACTTCCCTTTCGTTAACATAGTATTTTGGTTTATATGCGGATTTTTCCTGTAATGTGTCGTTTTTCATTTGAGCCTCCCAGATATTTGATATTTAAAAAAAGAAAAAAAATTAATTCAAAGAACAGTATTAAGAACTTTTTGAATTAAAGGGAGACAGGAAAGGATGTAAAAAATAGAAAAGTAAGAAGTGATTGACGAATATTCAAACAAGTAATAAAAGCAGAACCCCGGATAGTTCCACCTGATTTTAGAATAGATGACGCTATTAAAGTTTTATTTCTCACACATGCAAATTACAAAAATTTGCTCAAAAAAAGAATTAAAGAAAATTAATAATTTGTAGTTAAATTTACTACAAAAATTCAAGCTAAACTACTACATAAAATTCATTTAAATTGTTATATTTTGCAAGCAATCAAAATTATATATTCGTTTTGTGAAAATGAAATATTTTTAAAATTTATAATATTTAATATATTTTTTATTCGTATTTTAATTTTGAAACAAACTAAACAATTAGATTAAGTTATCATTAGGAGATAATATTAATGGCAAAATCACTTTATTCCCAACAAAGAGGAAAGTCTGTAAAAAAGCTCTCAGCTCAACATATAGTTGTCCTGCTTGTCCTTGTTGTATCAATGTTTTTTCTATTTCAATACTATGTGATTCCATGGGGCACAGCACAATTTGTTGTTCCTTTATTCCAGCCAAGCGGTGATAAATTAGAAAAAATTGGATTTGTTCAGTTCAAAGGTCTCGTTTGGGCTTCAACACCAAAAGAAAAAGCAGAGGAACTTCTCAAAAGGGGCAGAATTGATATATCAAAAGAGTGGATTGATAAAGAATTTATATTTGATTTCACTTTTGAAAAAAGAACTGAAAAAATTCACGGCTATGTTAAAGGTTCTCAGGAATTTTATGCTAAATCTGAGGTCTTAGGAGAACATCCAATTATACTTGAACCATGGGTTGGTTTTTGGATTTTAGCTCTAGTTTTAGCAGTATTTATAACTGCATTATTAACAATGGTTATGCCAACAAGTTTTGGTTTTATGGCTGTTCTCTTTGATAGACAAATTGACAATACAATGGCTAAAATAAGACTCCAGACCGGATTTTCTGATGAAATCGTTGAAATTCTTACTATGCCCGACGACAAACTGGTGGAAAAAGACAGAAATGATATTGAACGAGCCTACAGAATTATCTGGGATAGAACAATTTCTGAGGAATTAGCTTCCCCCAAACAAGGCTTTCAATTCGACGAAATATTTGATGACAATACAGATATTGTTCTCTTTCGAAATGATGCACTTTATGGCAGAATCAAAGAATATTTCTCTGACTTTGTGTTGAAAGAAATCGAAGATACAAAAGACGGTCTTCTTTGGCGTAGAAACCATCTCAAAATTTTCAAGGGTCTCAGGCTCTATATGGCTCACCACTTCACCGAAAAATATGCTAATAACGTTACCGGTCTTGCTTATGGTGGTGCTGCATTCCTGATTGTTGCCGTTGGTATTAGAGGTTTGAAGTTCATTCCTGCCACTAAACCTTCTTTCATTCTTTTAGCTATTTTCCTTGAGTTCACGATGCTTTCGCTCCTTGCTATCACTCTTATATATACTGAAGAGGAGGAAAGAATGGATAAAATGCTCAAGAAAATGGAAGACGCAAACCGTAGCCAGCTCGAAACTCTTCGAGGACAGCAATACGATATTCATCAGCTGGCAAACGTATTAGTTGGTCAATCCGCCGAAATTATTAAATCAAGAGTTGAAAGAGCCATTGCGGACTATATGACCAGTGATGATAATATCAAAAAAGTTGTAGCCGAGGAAATTAGCCAGAAGATTCTCATTGGCTTACGTGAATCTTTCAGCGAATCAGCCTCGAGCAAAGATACATTTAGAAGAAAATAGTTTTCATAAGACCTCTTATATAGTTAAATCAATTAATTGAGTTGATCCTTGAAACCCTATGAGAAATCATAGGGTTTCTTCTTTTTTTTAACTTAGAATAATCAACACTTCAAAAGCTAATTTCAATAAATAAGTTCCAAATGTGTCATAACTTGTGATATCTCTTGAAACTTTTTAGCTTATAATTGTTATTGATTCTTGTTACTATGGTTTTAAATATTCGAAGATTAATTTTTGATGAAAAAGATAATAATTTTCTCAACAATAGTTTTATTTTTAATTTTATTCTTTCTTAAGCTAAACCTGTTTGCTACTATCAGGTTTATTGAAAAAGATAATGGTTTGAAAATCTTTGTAAGCTCATTAAATTATAAACTTAATGAAACCAAACAATCAAAGTATTTTGTTACCTTCAGTTACGAAGATTCTAATTTTCCATCATATCATATATATTCACTCCCCGAAATAAGATTCCAGATTGCTGCTCCACACTCGGGGGATATTCATTCCGAAATTGAAATTATAAAAATAAAAAAAATCGGCTCGATCAATATTCTAAAAGTTAATGAGCTCGATCCATACTTCACAAATCAACTTAATGAAATTGACATATTAGAGCCTGAATTGAAAATAGAACGGATTGGAATATTAAGAGGATTGCCAGTTGCTCTTATAACTCTTCAGCCATTTTATTATAATTCTAACACCGAAGAATTGGCAATAATTGACAGTGCTGAAATTAATATTAAATTCTCAGATTCTGTCCAAAAAAATATTCCAATTCCAGAATCTGATCTATCCTTCTTTTCCTTTATTAAAAACCAAAATCAATTACATAGTTTTTATTATCCTCATACTTATTATGATATTAAAAGACCTTTTGATAATTTACTCAATACTCACTGGTACGAGCCTGAAAAAAAATACGTGCGATTGATTACCAAATCAGACGGTATTGCATCCATAAAAGCCTCTGATATAATTGCTATTGAACCATCTTTTAATTTACTACCCGTCAAGAATTTCATTCTATGGTACGAAGGAAAAGAACAAAGAATGTTCATCAAAGATAATAACAACGAACTTCTTGATGGTGATGATATTATATATTTCCTTGGCAGCAGAGCCAAAGGAGATACCACATGGTTCGAAAATTATACTGATGAAGCTTCATACTTCTTTACTTTTGACTCTAAAAGAGAAGGGCAAAGATTTCAAAAAGCTCCTGAAATTATTACTACAAGTAAATTGAATTATATCGAATTAAACCGGCATATTGAAATTGAAAAAAAATATCACAGAGGTTTTCCACAGGATAATGTGGAAATTGTCCCCGGGGAGGGTTGGTTCTGGGAAATTCTTGAACCTGTGCCCGGGCCTTTGACTTCGAAAAATTTATTAACACATTTTGAATTTTATCCATTTACTTCCGAAAATGACTCCTTATCAATTGAACTCAATTATAAAAGCTCTTTATATGACATAACTGTTGATACTAATAAATTCAAAATCAGTCATATTATTAAAATTGATGTTAATAATACAATTAATATCTTAGATACTCTAAAGCGGAAAGAAATCAGAAGTAGAGTAATAAAGATACCATCAAATGAGCCAATTCATGGATTGAATCAAATCAAACTGGAATCCGTAGGAATAAAGAAAAATGATGCTGACTATCTAACTGATCAGGTAGGATTTGATTTTATAAATATACATGGAAAATCAGTACCAGTATTTACTAACATTGAGACACCCTTCGAAATTCCCACTATTAGTGAAAATAGTTCTCTGGAAGTACTGGGTTTTTCATCTAATAGTGTCTTCGGTATTGATACTACGAATGGGTTATTCTATCAACCCCAAACCATTGCAGGTTCTTTCATTAGCGTAAGCACTCTTAAAGCCCCACAGTTATTTACTTCGTTTAGAATTAATGATTCTCTTTTAACCTTGAATGAAACCGGCTTCACAGCAGGATACCTCGCAGGACCGAATTATAATAATATTCAATTCAGGCATTTTCACCAATATTCAACAGATATTGATAATTTTTTAAACTCTATACCAGAACAAAGTATAATTTTTATTCTATTCAACGGTTTCGGTAATCAGATGGACCCTCCTCTTTCGCTTAAAAATGCTATTAAAACTTTAGGCAGCAAAATATCTGACAATATTGGTAAATCAGATTTATTTATAATGATAACACAAAAGGGCAAACCGGAAAAAACAGAAGAAAAGATTAGTAAAACCTCTAAATTATCTCTTTTGTCATTTATTGAACACAACGAAGGTAAATCATTTAAAGCAATATTTGAAGTAAAGGCAGGGAATTCACGTAATTTATTTATTGGTGATGAAATCAAAATAATAAAAGCTAAAGCTGAGAAGGTTAATTCAAGTAATTTAATGAATCAGAACAATCAAGCCAACTTGTTAATTATTACACACCCGGATTTTCTTGAAACAGCAAAGAAACTTAAGGAACACAGACAAACATTTGACTCAACTGTTAATGCAATCGTTATAGATGTTAATGATATTTACAAAGAATTTTACTTTGGCAAAAAATCACCTCATGCAATTAAAGAGTTTCTTAAATATGCTTATTATAACTGGAAAACACCAAAAATTGAATACGTTACTCTGGTAGGTGATGCAAGCTGGGATGCAAGAATGTTGCAAAATACTACAATAAACAGAGATTTTATACCAACTTATGGATGGCCTGCAAGCGATTATTGGTATGGACTGCTCGAAGGCGATGACTTACTTTCAGAAATTGTACTGGGTCGCATACCGATAAAAACCAATCAGCAAGGATTAAAATATGTTGAAAAAGTCATAGACTATGAAACAGTTCCCAACGACAGATGGATGAAAAGATTCCTCTTTATGTCAGGTGGCACTAATGACAACGAGAGAGCTTCTTGGTATTCAATTATGAAATACACATTTACCGAAGATCTGATAATGAAATCTCCTACTTTATGTGCTGACACAACAATAATAAACAAAAAAGATCCAAAAGTGGGCGGAGAAGGTGAAGCAACAAGAATTATTTCAGAGATAAACAAAGGTGCAGACTGGGTAGCATTTCTCGGGCATGGATCCCCGGTTGTATTGGATATGGATGGTTGGCAGGCTGAAAAACTAAACAATAAGGGCAGATATGGTTTCTTTTCAACCCTTTCGTGCAATACTGCAGCATTTGCCGAACCAGACATCACAGCAAGGAATGAAGATTATATTTTGGCACCAGACAGAGGTTTTGTTGGTTCTGGTGGTTCTTCGAACTTAGCTGATCAATTCGTTTCAATCAGCCTCCATTTAAAAATGCTCCAAACTATCTCCAATCCTGATAACACACTTCTCACCTATCCGGAAATTCTGAATAATTCACGCAACAGGCTGATTTCCGGCGAATTGGAGCGGTTTCTGATACTTCAATATACCTATCTTGGAGATCCAATGATAAAAATTAGAATGATTGGCAAGCCAGATATCTATTTAAATCAAAAAAATATTTCAATCAAAACCAAATCAGGAAATGAACATGCTACTGAGAATGATTCAATTTTAGTAATTTCTGGCTTCATTGATAATATTGGCTACAAACAAAACAAACCTTTCAGTTTGCTACTCACTAATTATTATAATAATAACCCGGACACCAATATTTACATTTTTTTTAATGGTGTTTGTTATCCACTTGCTTTTAGATTTGAATTAAATATTGCCGGGAAACCCGGCAAACACATTATTACATTATCTGCTGATCCGAACCATCAAACTGAGGACAGAAATTACAATAATAACACTATAGTAATAAATAAGGAAGTTTTTTCAACCGGACTTTATCCTCTTGAACCTCAAGCCTATTGGAATGTAAAGAAATCAAATCCTCAATTCCGCTTTATTAATCCTCTGGCAGATAATTTTAAGTTTTCTTATGATTTCAAAATTTTAGATAATAGTAACAATCAAAATATAATTATTAAAAGTTCATCCCCAGATGAAATAAAAGAGCACGATGGTTTCATTGAATGGCAGACAAATGCGAATTTATTAACTGATAAATTATATTATTTGTATGCTTTAAACATCAAAGAAGGAGATACTAACCGCTCCTCACCTCTTATTTTCCCGTTTTATGCATCGGAAAACTATAAAGAAGAAACAGTTCAATTTAAGATTGATGACCGGGAACTTACAAATTTAGTTATTGATAATCTTGAATTCGATTCTATTAAAAAAGCACTGAAAATCAAACAAAAAGATATACCAATTGAAATTATTGGCATCAGAGGCAGGGAAGGAGTATTGAGAGCTTCAGAAATTCTATTTGATAATGAATATGTTATCACTACTCCCCCCGTTCAGAGAGGATTTAACATTGTTACTTTTAATGAATTAGATCCCTCTCTCAGAAAAATAAGATGGTTCGAAACATGGGATGATATAAATACATTAACAAACGAAAATAGCATAAGACTCGTTCGGTTTCTCCGTGATACTGTTCAGAACGATGAATTCGTAGCAATCGCGACTTGCGATGAAGCAATGCAGGTGCCGATTGAACATAAAAAATGGTTACCAGGTAGTATTGGCAGTATTGACACATTAATTTCTACATTAAAAGAATTTGGCAGCTTGCTTGCCGATTCCCTCGATTGGGGGGTATCTTTCGTTATGCTTGGGAAAAAAGGATTAAAGCCGGGTGAAGCCATTGAGGATATTGATTTTACTGGCGACACAGCAAGAATATCTTCATCTGTTAATTTTAAATCTCAATCTGCTAAAATTTTATTTCCCACTATTAACGGTTTCAACTCTGTCAGTAATATTAAAATTTATGGAGAACTCGACACTTCATCGGTTAAAACCTTATTAACTTTAAAAGCTACAACTTTTTCAAATACTGATTCTGTAATATTCGAAAAAACCAACATTACTGAAATTGACTTAAGTAATTACAACACAGGTTCATTTCTTAATATTCAACCAATTCTGTATTTAAGTAATATTGATAAAAATTATTTACCTTTCATTTCGGGCTTAACAGCAACTTTAACTCCTGCTGCTGAACTTTATCTATCAAAATTAGATACAAGGATAGAAAACAACAATCTTTTGAGGGGTGATACTGCAATTGTAACAGTCAAATTAAAGAACATTTCCCCCAGAATTAAATCAGAAAGAACAAAAGCTACAATTTATTCAGTATCCCAGATAATTATTTCAGATACTTTCGACCTGAAATCAATAAATCCTGATGAAGAATCGAGCTATAAATACAAAATTCCAACTGCATCGCTAAGTAGTTCAAATTTGATTACATTAAAAATTAATAACCCACAATCAATTAATGAATTCTATTTTTTTAATAATTCTATCGAAACAACTTTGAGGATTGTTGAAGATAATGAAAAACCAACTGTCCGATTATTTCTTGATGATATCGAGATAAGAGATGGTGATTATACAAGTTTAAGACCGAGAGTCAAAATTCAACTATATGACAATTCAACACTTCAGGTTACTAATCCATCAAAATTATGGGCGAGAATCAATGGCTCGGCTCAAAGCCAAACAAATACACAAGATTTTAAATTTGAGTCCTATGGAAACCAGAAAGGATTAAAGGCAGAACTTTCATTCCTGCCTGAAAACCTTGAATATAAACAAAACAACATTCATATTTATTTTGAGGATGCCGCAGGAAATAAAGATACTGCCTTTTACAGAGTTTTTGTCTCCCAGAATGGAATTATTGATAAAATCTCGATTTTTCCCAATCCATCAAAAGATTTCGTAAATATTGGATTTAATTTCAAATCACCGATTAATGATGGAACAGTCAAATTTGATATATTCAATATCAATGGGCAGAAGATAAAAACCATGACTGGTCCCGTAAATATTGGTTCAAATCTTTTTTATTGGAATTTATTTGATGATAATAATAATAAAATTCCTGTTGGAGCTTATTTAATAAATATTAAAATTCAATCAGAAATATATATTGAACCTCAAAGAACAATATTTTTCAGAACTGAGTAAAGCAAATTATTTCGTGGCTTTTCGCTTAAATACATTTGGTGAGGCTGTAAAAGTAAGGTCATAATAATATGATAATCCTTTCTCCTCTATTTTTTTTGAAGCAATATATCCTATCATCGCTGCATTATCCATACAATATTGAAATTCAGGAATAAATACTTTTACCGATTTTTCCTCGGAAGACTCCAAAAGGCATGCTCTTAATCTTGAATTTGCTGAAACACCTCCTGCAACCACTATGTTTTTTATTCCTTTCTGTTTTGCTGCCATTAATGTTTTACTAACAAGAACCTCCACAATTGCCTCCTGAACCGAAGCACATAAATCAGGATAATCCTGTTCTTTGATTCCATCCGGAAAATTTTTTGCAATGAAATATCTGACTGAGGTCTTCAAACCACTAAAACTAAAATTATAATCGCCGCTATTAATCAATGGTCTTGGAAAATTATATTTTTCAGGGTTACCCAACTTTGCGTATTTATCAATAAGCGGTCCACCGGGATAAGTGAGCCCTATCAGTTTGGCTGTTTTATCAAACGCCTCGCCAGCAGCATCGTCAAGAGTCTGTCCTATTATTTCATAAGAGTTAAAATTAAATACTTCAAATAATATGGTATGTCCTCCACTAACCACAAGTGCAATAAATGGAAATTTCAGTTCAGGATTGTTGATAAATCCTGAAAATAAATGACCTTCTATATGATTAATTGGTATTACCGGGATATCATATCTTAAAGATAATCCTTTTGCAAAGTTTGAGCCAACAACCAATGAACCTATCAGACCGGGTTCTGTGGTTACTGCTATTGCATCAATATTAGAGATATTTAAATCAGCTTTCAGCAGAGCTTCGGACATAACTAACGAGATAGCTTTAAGGTGTGATCGCGAAGCTATCTCTGGCACCACTCCACCAAACTTATTATGTATATATTGAGATGAAATTATATTACTAAGAACATTACCGTCCTTGATTAAAGCAACAGATGTTTCATCGCAAGAAGTTTCTATAGCTAATATTATCATTTTTCCCTCTCGGTTAATTTTTCAAAAAGCATAGCAATAGCCGCCCCAACAGAGCGTTCCCTGTTAACTTCCCTATCCTCTCCGAATTTAAACATTTTAGCTATAACCTCATTTTCATTGGCTAAACCTATCCATACTGTTCCAACAGGTTTATCAGGACTGCCACCTGTCGGTCCTGCAATGCCGGTTATAGAAATTCCAAAATCAGTTTTAAATAGTTCTCTGATGTTTTTTGCCATCTCTATCGCAGTTTGCTGGCTTACTGCACCAAAAGAATTAATGGTTGCCTTTTCGACGCCCAGTATTTCTATTTTTATTTCGTTGCTGTATGCAATTATTCCACCTTTAAAAATATCAGAACTACCTGAATAATTAGTGAGATTGGCTCCAAGTAAGCCACCGGTGCATGATTCTGCAACTGCAACCGTTAAGTTTTTCTGCCTCAACTTGTTACTTACACTTAACACTATGTCGTCCGAGTCAGATCCAACAACATACTTAGAGATTTTATCCATCAAATAGCTTTCTATTTGTTTTATTTTTTCCTGTCCATCCTCCAAATCTTGACAATTAACACCAATTCTTAAACGAACCCCTTTGTATGAAGGCAAATATGCAAAGCTACATTCGACCGGAAAGTTTGATTTGCTACCTATTAATAAAGCCAGATCGGATTCAAAAATACCAGTTGTATGGATAGTTTTGAATAAAACTATATCTGTTTTTTTATTTCTTAGCGTGTTTTTCAGATAGGTTAGAACACTATCCTCCATAATAAATTTCATTTCCTTGGGCACGCCTGGTAGTGATATTACTATTTTTCCATCTTTTTCGAAGAGCATTCCCGGGGCTGTTCCGTGTATGTTTCTCAGTACTTTACATTCAGAAGGCAGATAAGCCTGAGACTTATTCAAATCATTCATAACCCTACCCCTGCTCGTAAACCATTTTTCCAGAAATTCAAAAGTTGGTTGATGAAATTCTAACTTATCATTGAAATATTCACATAAAGTGGCTTTTGTTATATCGTCTTCGGTTGGTCCCAATCCACCGGTTATAATAATAACATCAGATAATTTCATAAGGCGGTCAAGTTCCGCTATCATGATTTCCTTTTTGTCTGGAATAATAGAATGGATTAAAACATTAAAACCAATTGCAGTGCATTTTGAGGCAATATATGCAGAATTTGTATTTGCTATCTGTCCAATACAAATCTCATCGCCTATTGTGAGTATTGATAGATTTACCATTTCAAAAAAAATTATTAAGACGAATAAAAATAAAAAAACTGTCAGAATAATATTCTGACAGTTTTCAGTTTTTTTATAAAAATCTAACTATTCTTTTGTTTCTACTGATTCAGTAGGTTCTTCATTAGAAACAATTACAATATCTTCATTTTCAACTAAATTTACCTGAGTTTCAGAAGATACATTTTCTGTATTGACTGCCTCTGTTGGTTCAGGAGTTGAATCAGTTGTTTCCTGAACTTCAGTAACTGTTTCTTCAACAACTTCAATGGCTGCTACAGCTTCAACCTTTTGTTCTTCAGTCTTTTCAACTGGTTTTTCATAGGGTTTTTCATACATCTGGTACTCATCAGGGAAGTTCAATTCCTCTGGAGTAACAGGTGGTGGTGGTTCATTGACATACATATCAGCGTTAGGAACAGGGTGAGTAGCATTATAAGCGTCAATGACAGCCCTATCTTTATCCCTGAGAGCTTCAACAACCGAGAGAACAATTTTTTTTGATTCTTTATTAAACTCAACAACTTTCAGAGGTAGCCTGTCTCCAATAGTAAAATAATCGCTGATAATTTTGACAGGGGCAAAGGATAATTGAGAAGCAGGAACGAAACCATCAACCGCATCCGGGAGTTCAACAATAACGCCTTTTTCGATGATTCTTTCGATTTTTGCTTCTGTTTCAGCACCGATAAAATACTTTTGCTCGAAATAATCCCATGGATTTTCCTTAATTTGTTTGTGTCCAAGAGCAATTCTTCTTTGTTCCGAGTCAACTCCTATGACCATCACTTCAAGCTCTTCGCCTTTTTTAACAAATTCGCCGGGATGTCTGATTTTCTTTGTCCATGATAAATCGCTAATGTGAACTAATCCGTCAACACCGGGCTCCAATTCAACGAAAACACCAAAATTGGTAAGGTTTCTGACAATTCCTCTGTGTCTGGAATTAATTGGATATTTCTTCATCAGTTCATCCCATGGATCGGGTTCTAACTGCTTCATACCAAGTGCAAGCTTCTTCTCCTCTTTATCAATATTAAGGACAACAGCTTCGACAACCTGTCCCATAGAAACAACCTGAGATGGATGTTTAACATGCTGAGTCCACGACATCTCACTAATATGAATTAAACCTTCGATACCTTTCTCAATCTCGATAAATGCACCATAATCAGTTAAACTAACGACTTTTCCTGTTACTTTTGTTCCCTTTTCGTATTTATCTCCAATTGTATCCCATGGATGTGGTGTTAATTGTTTCATACTAAGCGATATTCTTCGTTTTTCGTGGTCAAAGTCCAGTATTACAACTTTTACAACCTGATCGAGTTCAACAATTTCAGACGGGTGGGTTACTCTGCCCCATGATAAATCGGTAATATGAACCAATCCGTCAACTCCGCCAAGATCAACGAATACCCCAAAGTCAGCTATGGCTTTCACTACTCCTTCGAGCACTAAACCTTTTTCCAGTTTGGATATGATGCCACTTCTTTGTTCGCTTAATTGTTCTTCAAGAAGAACCTTATGACTAACAACGACATTTTCGCTTGGATGATTAACTTTAACAACTCTGACATCAATTGTTTTTCCAACCCATGCATCAAAATCCCTGACAGGTCGGATATCAATCTGAGAACCCGGCAAAAAGGCTTCAATACCAAGGAGGTCAACAACCATACCACCTTTGATTCTTCGTAAAATTCTCACCGGGACAACATCCTGCTTGTTATATAAATTCAGGATATCTTCCCATATTCTCATAAAGTCAGCTCTTCGCCTTGATAGAATTAATTTACCATTAGGGTCCTCAATGGTGTCAATGTAAACATCAATAATATCGCCAATTTTCAATGTTTCGGCATTAAGTAGTTCAGCCTTTGGAACAACACCAACAGACTTAAAACCGATATCAACAAAGACTTCATCTTTGGTGATATTAACGATTTTGCCACGAACCAGTTCATCTTCCTTTATGTCTGTGAACACTTTGTCCAAAAGGTTTTTGAAACTGTCATCGTCAAGCTCTAAATTATCAAATTCAAATTCTTTGGATAATGATGTTATTGGGTTGGATTTTTTTTCAGCTATTTCAGAATAGTTAAATTCTGTTGAAGCTGCGATTTCTTGGGTTTCGCTATTAATCTCTTGATTAATATTTTCATTTTCGGACATTAATTTCCTCCAGTATCGGTGTTTCCTGCCGCCGACAGCATCAAGTTTAATAAATAAGTTTTTTCATTTTTGTTAAAATAAAGATTAGCAATTTAAGAATTTTTATTTTAATTTAAAATAATTTTGAAAAAATTATTTAACTTTATTTATAATATGATGTTATTAAAAGCAGAAAGCAAGATTATTAATAATTGAATTGATTTATTTGTTTCATTTATAAAGATCATTATCTCTGATATATAATTCTACTTCCTTTGTTACCAGATATTTTATCGGTTTGTTGTTTTTTATTCTTTCTCTTATTGCTTCGGAAGATATTTCCATCAAAGGATTTTCAAGCCAGACTGGAAACTTGTTATTTATTGATAACTTTTCGTTTATTTTTTTTACTTCATCTGTTTTTAAACCTATTTGTCTCTTTGCAATGCAAAGTTGCACCGTTTCAATTATTTCTCTCCAGTCTTTCCATTTGTCAAAATTTCCTGCCTGATCATCACCAATAAGAAAAAACAGATTATCTTCCGAATACTTTGCAGCAAAATATTCAACTGTTCTAATTGAATAAGATATTTCCTTGTTATTGATTTCGAAAGTTTCAATTCCAAATTTATTATTATCCTTTAATGATAATTTTAGCATTTCAAGCCTGTGTTCCGGTAATACTAAATCCTCAGCTTGGTCTTTTTTAAATGGAGAAATAAGAGCAGGAACAAAATAGCAATAATCAAGTTTTAGCTGATAGAAAAAAGTTTCAGCAATTATTAAATGAGCAATATGTATTGGATTGAAAGTCCCTCCTATTATGCCAATACGTTTATTCATAACAAATATGGATTTAAACCGCTTCCAGCAAAGTATCTGCAGAATTTCGCCTGCCGTGAACTATGTTAGGTGCTTGAAATACTCTCGACTGGCTGACATATTTTTCAAAATCTTCCCTGAATCTTGTAACGAAACCTCTTACTGGCCACGCTGCAGCATCCCCCAATGCACATATTGTATTTCCCTCGATATTATTTGCAACTGAAACTAACAAATCGAGATCTTTAACTGTTCCCTCGCCTGCAACAATTCTTTTAAGTATTTTTTCCATCCATCCGCATCCTTCCCTGCAAGGTGTGCACTGTCCACAGGATTCATGATGATAAAAATGTGCAATTCTTAAAGTAACCCTGACGATATCAGTATCCTCGTTCATTACAATTATTCCACCTGTTCCGATGTGAGTGCCATATTCTTTCAATGATTCTTCATCCATCCTGACCCCCTCAATTTCATCCCCTCTTAATGGCGGCATTGAACTACCACCGGGAATAACAGCTTTGACCTTTTTATTGCCAAGCACACCTTCACAATGATTATAAATAATATCAGTTAAAAGTGTACCGGTGGGAAGCTCATAAACACCCGGTTTATTAACGTGTCCGCTCACACCGAAAAGGAGTGTACCCGGATGTTTCGGGGCACCAATCTTAGCATAATTTTCCCCGCCAATTGCTAAAATGGCTGGAACAGTAGCAATAGTTTCAACATTGTTTACTGTAGTTGGCATATCCCAGAGTCCTCTTTGAGCAGGGAAAGGTGGTTTGAATCTTGGATAGCCCCTATCCCCTTCAATCGAAGTCATCAATGAAGTTTCCTCGCCACAAATATATGCTCCGGCACCCTTATGTATAAATATTTCAATTGAATAGTCCGTTCCGAAGGTTTCCTTCATTCTTTTCCCGACGAAACCACGATCATAAGCCTCATCGAGGGCTTTTTGCATTAATCGTATCCATTTATGATATTCTCCCCGAATGTAAATAAAAGCAGCATTAATTCCCATAGCATAGCCGGAGATTAGTATGCCTTCAATCAATTGATGGGGGTTGTATTCAAAAATCTGCCTGTCTTTGAATGAGCCGGGCTCCGATTCATCACCGTTTACAGCAAGGTATTTTGGTTTTTCGTTTCCTTTGGGCATAAAAGTCCATTTTAATCCTGTTGGGAAGCAAGCTCCTCCTCTTCCTCTTAACCCGGATAATTTAACTTCGTTGGTTACGTCGTCCGGGCTCATTTTCAGAGCTTTTTTGAATGCTTCGTAGCCACCATTGCTAATGTAAACATTTATATCCTGAAGATTTTCAATGTCATGTAGAATTAACTTAGTTGTATTTTCGAACATAATAAAAACCTTAATTTTGTCTCAATCATAAAATATAAATTTAATTAATTATTCCAAGTTTTCAAGGTTTGACAAAACTTTTTTTAATGATTCTTTCATGTTTTCAAGTTTTTGTCTCTCTGCCATTATAATATTTTCTGGGGCTTTGTTAACAAAATTCTCGTTCGAGAGCTTTTTCTCTGAATTTTCAATATTTCGGCTGATTCTTTCAACATCTTTCTGTAATCTGTTTTTTTCTTTTTCAATGTCAATTGCACCCTCAAGCATTAGAAATATTTCAATCCCTCTAACTACTGATGATAAAGAATTTTTTGGCTTTTTCCCATTGAGCGAAACATCAACCTTTGAACATTTTCCTAATGTCTCGATTATATCTCTTTCACGGGCAAAAAAATCAACCAGTTCCTTGTTATTGCAAGATATTAAAACGGGAATTTTATGTTTCGGGGCGATTTCCAGACTCGCCCTCAAACTTCGGATTTCTTCGACTATTGACTGAATTAAAGAAAATTCCACTTCAAGTTTTGGATTAATCATTGATTCATCATGATCAGGTATGCTCTCCAAACTAATGCTTTTATTTTCATCTCTGATATTCGTTAAATGATATATCTCCTCGGTTAAAAAAGGCATCACCGGATGTAATAACTTAAGAATTGTATCATATATTTCTATGGTAAATTTGGTTAATTTCTGCTTATAAACCAGATCGGAAGTATTATTTAGCTGAACTTTGACAATTTCTATATACCAATCACAAAAATCCCTCCAAATAAAATCATAAAGAATTTTTGAATAATCATTCACCTTATAATTGTCAAGGGCATAATTTACATTTTTAATTGTCGAGTTAAGTCTTGAAAGCAACCATCTGTCCGATATACTTAGTTCCGAATATTCCAGATTTGCCCCTTTGTTCGGAGGACAGACATCAGGTAAAAAAGCCATATCTCTGTTCATCACAAGGAATCGCCCGGCATTCCAGACCTTATTGGCAAAGTTTCGTCCTATTTCCATTGATGGTATGTCCTGATGCTCGACATCCACAGTCATCCTGACATCCTGCCCCAAAGGAGATAAGTAAATAATTGTAAATCTACAGGCATCAGCACCATATTTTTCAATGATATTTATTGGATCGGGGGAATTGCCTAATGATTTCGAAAGTTTCCTTCCTTGTTCATCTCTGATAGTGCTTGTAAAATAAACATCTTTAAAAGGAATTTCGTTCTTAAATTTCATTGTTGCCATAATCATTCTTGCAACCCAGAAAAAAATTATATCCGGAGCTGTTACAAGTAAATTTGTTGGCAGGAAAAATTTTAAGTCGTCTGTTTCTTCAGTTTTACTATCGTAAAGCCACCTCATAGTCGTAAGAGGCCATAACCATGAAGAAAACCAAGTGTCAAGTACATCCTCATCCTGTTTCAGATTTGTTCCTTTTGGGAGATTAAGTTTTTCAATGGCTTCTTGGGGATTTCTGGCAGCAGTGTATTTACCGTCATCGGTATAATAAACCGGTATGCGGTGCCCCCACCAAAGCTGTCGAGATATACACCAATCCTTGATGTTATTAAGCCAGTTTTCGTAAGTTTTCACCCAGTGATTTGGATAGAAATTAATCGCACCCTCAATCACAGGTTTTAATGCTATTTCAGCAAGAGGTTTCATCCTGACAAACCATTGATCAGATAAATATGGTTCAATAGCTTCACCACCTCTTTGGGAAAATCCAACTTTATGAGAATAATCTTCGATTTTTTCGATTAAATCCAATTCTTTAAGTTTGTTAACAATCATTTTTCTGGCTTTGAATCTGTCAATTCCGTTAAATTCACCGGTGATTTCATTTAGAGTGCCATCAGGATTTATTGAATTAATTATTTCAAGATTATGCCTTTCACCAACCAGAAAGTCATTAGGATCATGTGCAGGAGTAATTTTGACGCATCCAGTACCAAAACTGGGGTCAGCATATTCATCAGCTATAACTTCAATAATACGATTAACCAATGGTACCCAGACTTTCTTTCCTATATGTTTTTGAAATCGCTCATCGTTTGGATTTACAGCTATAGCAGTATCGCCAAAAATTGTTTCAGGCCTTGCTGTTGCAATTGTTAGATATTCATCACTATCAACAAAATAGTATTTAAGTGTATATAGATGTTCTTTCACTTCCCGGAAATCAACTTCTTCGTCCGAGAGGGCAGTTTGAGCCAGAGGTGACCAGTTAATAATTCTTTTGCCCCGATAGATAAGCCCTTCGTCAAATAATCTGATGAACACCTCCCGGACAGCATTCGAAGCACTTTCATCCAAGGTAAAAAGAGTTCTTTCCCAATCGCAGGATATACCGAGAAGCTTCAATTGCTGAATAATAATACCACCGTATTTTTCACGCCACTCCCATACCTTTTCAAGAAATTTCTCTCTACCCAGCATATATCTGTTAAGATTTTGTTTCTTCAATTCCTGCTCAACTTTTGACTGCGTTGCAATTCCGGCATGATCAGTCCCCGGAAACCAGCATACTTCATAACCCTGCATTCTTTTCCAGCGAATAAATATATCCTGAATTGTATGATTCAGAACATGGCCAAAGTGCAAAATCCCAGTTACATTCGGTGGTGGCATTAATATGCTATAAGGTAATTTTTCTGATTTATTATTAGCAGAGTAAATTTTATTTTTCTGCCAGACCTCATACCATTTATTTTCCGTTAAACCCGGATTATATGTTTTTGGAAAATTTTCAATCATAAAATTTTTATTATCAACAAATCATAAAACTACAAAGTTACTATATTTTTGTGGGTTTTTAAATATGATGTTTTTGAATTAGAATTATTAAAAAATATTAATGTGTTTTTTTCAAAAAAAAGAAAAAAAAATTAGTTTTGAAAAAAGTTTTTTACGATATTTGTTCTTGTTAAAAAATAATTTATCTCGAAATTATATAAATTATTATTGTTATACAGTTCATTCATTAATTATGAGGAGGAAAAATGACTATTAGCAAATGGTTTTCCCGAATCGGTATTGGAGTATTAGTTGTTTCTTTTGGCATCAGTCTTGGCAGTTGTACAAGCAAAATAACCGAAGAACAATTAATTGCTCTCAAAGAGTTGAGAAAAGAAGAGAGAAATCTCTCGGAGCAAATCAAGAAAAAACAAGATGAAAAAAGTAAACTCGAAGCAGAAATTAAGTCCAGAAAAGGCGAATTGAAAAAATGTCAGGACGAAGTTGATTTCATTAAGCAAAAGTTAGCATTATGGCCTGATATCTGGCCCGATTGGAAACCCGATCAAGGTGTTAAATAATATGCTAATCTAATTAATCAATTTGTTAAAAATTAATGGAGAATTCAATGAAAAACATTTTTATCCTATTTTTTACTTTAGTATTTTTTTCATTTTCATTTTCTGCTTTGGCTCAGAGAGAGGGTTGGGAGTCTTTGCCTGATGAAGAGCTAACACAAAAAGAAGCTGAATTAAGAATTAATAAATTTGTTACAGAAAATAATAATCTCAAGACAAAACTTGCTGCCATTGAGGCAGATGTTGATAGACTCAAGAAAGAACTTGACGAAGTAAACAAACAAATCAAAGATTGTAATGCTTCAATATATTCTCTTGTTGGAGCGACTGAAGCAGATGTAAGTAAATTCAGACAAAAACTCGGAGTTATCGATGGAAAAGTCAGACAGATGAAAGGGCTTTCGGAAGATGTAAGAGCTGACAAAACTGATGAAATCAAAGCGCTCGAAAATGAATTAAATGAGATGAGAATGAATAAAATTTCTTGCATTAAGGAATTTTATGATAAAATAATCAGCGTTGCAAGAGATATTCGTGGTCTTTATGCCGAAAAGAAAATCAAGGAATATGTTGTTGGCACATGGGCTGAAAACAGAGACTGTCTATGGAATATTGCCGGTAAAGTTGAAATTTATGGCGACCCATTCCAATGGCCAAAGATCTGGCAGGGTAACACCACTCAAATTAAAAATCCCGATATTATTTTCCCGGGGCAAAGGTTAACTATTCCACCAGCTGGTCCATTAACTCCTGAGGAGAAAAAAGCTGAAAGAAAATACTGGAGAAACAAACGTGCAATGATGGAATCAGACCAAACCGGAAAGAAAGGCGAATAATTAATTGAGCAAAATTCAAGTGATTTGCTTTATAAGAATCATTTTAATCTTTTTTCTAATAAAAATAAAGCCCTACTGTTTTCTGACAGAGGGCTTTATGTTTTTTTTAAATCTAAATTTATTTTATGGAGATTCAAGAAAAAAAATTAAAGATCGAAGCCGAAGATCTGAGAGATCTTCTTGGTTCTAATGACCAAAATCTGCAAATGATTGAAAATAAATTTCAATCAACTCTTATTATTCGTGGCGAAAACATCATTATCAGAGGCAATCCCAATGAAGTAAAAGTAATTGAAAAAGTTTTCAATGAACTGATATATATTCTTCACCGCAGCGGAACTCTAAATATCAATGATGTTTCCACTGTGCTTGGTTTAGTTGATTCAAATAACAACACAAATGGCAGTCAAAAGACCTACGACTCTTCAAATATCATATATAGTGGAATCAAAGAAACAATAAAAATACGCAGTCAAAAACAAAGAGAATATTTCGATAAAGTGCAAAACAATGACTTAGTCTTTGCTATCGGTCCTGCCGGAACCGGGAAAACCTTTCTTGCTGTTGCTATGGCTCTGGCTTCTCTAAAGAAAAATGAGGTTTCAAAAATCATACTTTCCCGTCCTGCAGTAGAAGCAGGTGAATCTCTTGGCTTTCTTCCCGGAGATTTAACCGAAAAGCTCGATCCATATCTAAAACCCTTAACCGATGCCTTGTTCTATATGTTAAGCTCTGATAAATTAAAAAATTATATGGAAAAAGGCGTTATCGAAATCATTCCTCTTGCCTATATGCGTGGCAGAACATTAAATAATTCATTCATCATACTTGACGAAGCACAGAATGCCACTATCACCCAGATGAAAATGTTCCTTACCCGTCTGGGGGCTAATTCCAAAGCTGTTATTACCGGCGATATAACACAAATTGATCTTGACAGAAAAGAAAATTCAGGGCTGATTAACGCAAACAAAGTTCTGCAAAATATCGAAGGTATCGAATTTGTTTATTTCAGCGAGAAAGATGTTGTGCGTCATAAATTGGTGGCTGATATCATCAAAGCATACGAAAATGAATACCTTGAAAAAGAAAACCCTAATCATAATGGCAACGATAATACTTAGTGTTTTTTCAAAATTTTAAAATTATTTGTTTCTAAGTTATATTAATGATAGACCTTTTTAAAATAGGATTCCTTTCGGTAACATTAGTTGATATAATTGATATCATCATCGTGGCATTGCTATTTTTCTGGGTATATCGTTCGCTCAAAGGTACCGTTGCCATTCAAATTCTTTTTGGTCTGGTTATTCTCATAGGACTGTCTTTTATTGCCGATACTGTTAATTTGAAATCAACTTCGTGGATAATTAAAACAATAACAAGCATCTGGCTTTTGGCATTCATTATCCTTTTTCAACCTGAGATAAGAAGATTAATTTTAAAAATAACCAGCACACAGCTTTTTAGATTTTTTATGAAATCGAGAATAACAGCTACTATTGACGAGGTTGTTGATGCTGTGCTGGAAATGTCAGAAAAACATATTGGAGCCTTAATTGTTTTCACCCGTTCCCAAAACGTTGAAATGACTGTGGATACCGGTATCCCGCTTCAGGCTATTGTTTCGAAAGAAATACTTATTTCAATTTTTAACCCTAAATCCCCTCTGCATGATGGTGCTGTAATTATCGAAAACCAGACTATTATAGCCGCTAAATGTGTTTTACCTCTTTCTTCAGTAACAAAAGTCAATAACAGAAATTTAGGGACACGCCATAGAGCAGCACTCGGATTATCAGAGCAGGCTGATGCTATTGTTATAATAAATTCAGAAGAAACCGGTGGAATTTCAATAGCTGATGGTGGATCATTAATATTAGATATACCAAAAAGTGAGCTACCAACAATACTTAAAATTAAACTTTCAATAACAAATCCCTGAAAATAAAAAATGATCAATAATTACCTCTCTTCAAATTTTAAAGAACAACGCCTGAAACTTGTTAAAGAACTTAGAAACAAAGGCATAGAAGACGAGAATGTTTTATATGCTATATCAATTCTTCCTAGGGAAAAATTTGTATTACCTACTTTTATAAACAGAGCTTATGAGGATGTAGCCCTACCGATAGAATTCAATCAAACTATTTCGCAACCATACACAGTTGCTTATATGACAAGTGAATTAAAAGTATCCAAAGGTGATAAAATACTTGAAATTGGCACAGGAAGTGGATATCAGGCTTGCTTATTAGCAATTATGGGAGCTAAAGTTTTTACTATCGAACGAATCCCTGAATTATACCAAAAATCAAAACAAATATTTAACGAATTTAGATTTCAAATAAATTCCAGATTAGCTGACGGAACTTTAGGCTGGCGAGAATTTGCACCTTACAATGGAATTATTGTTACAGCTGCAGCACCAAAAGTTCCAAATGCACTGAAAGAACAATTAGCAATTCAAGGCAGGCTTGTCATTCCAATCGGTGATAAAATATCTCAGACTATGAATATTATCACAAGAATAAGCGAAGATGAGTATGATGAAAAAGTGTCCGATAGATTTAAATTCGTCCCTCTAATCGGCAAAGAAGGCTGGAATAATGATAATAATTAGCAATTTGGTTTATAAATGAGCAAAGAAAAACGAAAGTTAATAGTTCTGCTCGGTCCGACAGCTTCCGGAAAAACTAACCTTTCATTGCAATTATCCGATTTTCTTGATCTGGAAATAATTTCTGCCGATTCCAGACAAATATATAAAGACCTCGATATTGGCACTGCAAAGCCAACCAATGAAGAATTAAACAAAGTGAAACATCACTTTATAAGTATAATTAATCCTGATGAATATTATAGTGCTGGCATGTTTGCAATGGAAGCCAATGAAATCATTGGTAATATCTATAAAAACAAAAAAATTCCCCTCGTTGTTGGTGGTTCAGGACTATATATCAAGGCACTTTGCGAAGGTCTCTTCGAAGGTCATTATGATGAAAACTTAAAAAAAAATATAAAAGCCAAACTTATGAAGTTGAAGAGTCTTCAAGGTATTGATTATTTATTTGATTTGCTTAAATCTATTGACCCTGAATCGGCAGATATGTATCCCGATAAAAATCCAAGCAGGATTCTGAGAGCTCTGGAACATTATTATATCACCGGCTCAAAATTCAGTTCTTCATTGAAAAACATTGTTATTCCCGATTTTGAACCCTGCTACATTGGTTTGTTAACTGACCGTCAAACACTTTACTCAAGAATTAACCAAAGAACTGATCTTATGTGGAAGAACGGTTTACTTGAGGAAACAAGAAATATTTTAGCCAAAGGTTATTCACCTGATTTGAATTCTTTGAATACAGTCGGTTACAAAGAATGCATAGCTTTATTGAGGGGTGAGATTACCGAAATCACTGCTATTGAAAAAATCAAACAACATACAAGAAACTATGCAAAGCGTCAGATGACATGGTTTCGCAAAATTCAAAATGTTAATTGGATAAATAATGATGATAATTCTTTAAAAAATATTTTAAAACTTATCAAAAAAATATTATCTTTTTAATATCTTGCTTTGTCTATTAAATTAATTTAATTGTTATTTAAAGCATAAATTTTTATTTTACAATCCTTTTGGAATGAATTTGCAATTTTTTTTAAGTCAAGGATGAAAAATTTATTATTAGTAAGTATTCTTATAATTACATTTCTGGGTTATAATATCATCCGAACCCAACATCAAACAAAAGGCAGTGGATTCAATTACCCCTTAATTACATCTTCAGATTCATCAAAATCAATTTCAACTTTGCAACAAGATGTTCAAAAATTACTTGATGCCTCCGGTTTGAAAACCTTAAGATATGGAATTTCGGTTTTTTCTATAGATTCAAAAAAATATTTCTTTGAAAAAAACAGTGACTTACCACTAACCCCCGCTTCGGTTTCTAAACTTTTTACAGCTATATCAGCTTTACATTATCTTGGAACTGATTACAAATTAAAAACAGAATTATATATTGATGGCTCTATCCAGAATAATATTTTAGTCGGTGATATTTACCTTGTTGGTTATGGTAATCCCTTTTTCAAATCAACTCACTTAGATACTATGGCTCAAATCATCAAGGACTTTGGGATTAAAGAAATCAGAGGAAATATCTATGCTGATGGCTCTTTTTTTGATGACGCTACCGAGAGACTTGAATATAGTGGAGACAAGGACATAGTTCAAGCTCTGCAACCGATTACAGCCTTGATAATCAATAACAATATATTGAAAGTTACTGTTACTGCAGGGAACAGAGCTGGTCAATTTGTTTCTGTCCAAACCGACCCTCCTTCCGATGGCTTTAGTTATAATGTTAAAGCAAAAGTTTATGGTTTCATACGTGAACAACGAAAAACACAACCTTCACGCAATAGAAAAAGCAGTATTGACCCCCAATACCGCTTTAATAGTAGATTTCCATTGAATGATATTATCGCTGGTGATAGTCATTCCGACATTGCTCAAAGAAGACAAAGTTCCGAATCTCAAGATGGGATATTAGTCAAAACCACACTCCAAAGCGATGGCTCACAGCTGATAACTGTTTCAGGAAGACTTGAAGCAGGAAAATCATATACGTATTTCGATTTCATTCGTAAACCTGATCTGGTTTGTGCCGGCTCCTTAAAGAACAAAATTGAAAAACTTGGTATTAGCATTATCGGTTCTCTCTCCCAGAAATCTATTAAATCTCTTGATAATAAAAGCAAGCTCAGAGTAGTTTACGAAGTTTCAAATAATATTACCGATTTAATTGTTCCTATGATTAAAAACAGTGATAATTTTCTGGCTGAAGTCCTTTTCAAAATCATTGGAGCCAGAAGCGGTAAACTTCGCGACAATGCTAAAGAAACAAGAAGGCTTATTGAAAATATGCTCGAGGGTCTCGGAATTAGTTGCAAAGAATGCATCCTTTACGACGGCTCCGGACTATCAAGAAGAAGCAGGATAACTGTTGATGCTGTAACTCGTTTGCTCGAAAAAGTATATAATACAAGTTACGGAAAAATAGTTGATTCTTCTATGGCAATAGCAAGCGTTGATGGTACAATCCGAAATAGATTTATTGGAACCCTTGCTGAAAATAATCTTCATGGTAAAACCGGTACCCACAGTAATGTTAGTGCTTTAGCAGGTTATGTTCTCACTCTTGATGGAGAGCGACTTGCATATTCGATGATTTTTAATGGTGGCGATATTGATACTTATAAAAAATTAGAAAATGATATTGGTGCCCTTCTTGCCCAGTTCTTCTATTTCAATCGCATCAATTAGTTTTTTTGGGTTGCATCAATGTCCCATCGGGTAAAACCATTGGGTAGTCTGCTTCGTATTGACCTTTTTCTATTTTTCTTAATTTATTTTTTAATAGGGTTTTTCTTATAGGAGTTAATCTTTCGAAGAAGAGAATACCGTTCAGATGATCTATTTCGTGCTGTATTACTCTTGAAAGCAAATTGTCAGCTTCAATATTGTATTCTTTCATATTCAAATCATAGTAACTCACCTGTATCATTTTTGGTCGTTCAACAACATCTCTCACGCTTGGAATACTCAAGCATCCTTCTTCGTATTCGTAGATTTCATCAGAAAAATATTTGATTTCTGGGTTTACCATCAAAATTGGAGGTCCTTTATACTTTTCGTTATAATATCCAATGTCAATTACAAGAAGTGATTTCGAAACACCAACCTGATTTGCAGCCAAACCAATGCCTTCAGCTTTGTGCATTGTGTCGAACATATCATCAACCAGTTTGACAATACTATCATCAATATTGATAATATTTTCGGTCTTCTTCTTCAGAACAGGGTGAAAGCAATTATAAACAGGAATAATTGACATCATTTTTCCTCTTTCTTATAAAAATCAGTGCTTTCGAATATTTTATCTGCTGATTTAGCAATAAAGCCAGAATATAATTTACCCGCGGAATCTGGATAACGCTTTGCAAATTCATAATAACAGCCGGGAATTTTGTATTTTCCTTCAACAAAATCAATCTCAATCAAACCTGATTTGATACTCGACTGTTCTAATAATTCTTCTGGTGAGCCCTTGATTTCTCCACCAGATATATTTAGTTCAAATCCATTATTCTTTAGTAATGAGTTTACTTTTTGAAGAGTATCGTATTTCTTTAAATGATTAACACTTACAGTAAAGTGGTTTGCACAGAAACCAAAAACATAGAACCATGCAGCATATTCTGATTTTTCCCTGAGACTGTTGTATATACTAAATGACGGTTTCCCCCATAAATTTCCCGAAAAAATTAATTCGTCAGATTTTAGTTTATTCTCAGTAATTTTATCAACTAAATCAGTCATTAAAGACTTAAATTCTTGATCAAATTCCTCGAGAATAAGTTCACTAATAAATATTCTTGGAGCTTTTTCTAACGATTTGTGTTCATAATGTTTTGCAAATAGATGCTTTTCCTTGAATTCGTATGAATTAATATATTCATACCCATTTTCTATAAAAACTTTTGCAAGAACATCAATATTCACTCTTTTATCATTCAAAGTTCTGAAAGCAATATGATCATTTTCAACAACTTCCCCTTCAGAAGTAAAAAGGTTATAAACTTTTTGCACCTCAGGATTTTGAGATGTATAAATTTCCCATAGTTTGCCAAATATATAATCTAATGTCATAATCTTAAATAGTTTTAAAAATAAGCTTTTGACGATTAATCTTTCAAAATTATTATTTTATGCTTTGCCTGACTGAATTAGCTGATATTTGATCTCATTAATCATTTTTATTATTTTTTACTAATCAAACTCAAATACATTATTCCTTATTTTTGTAATGATATAATCACTAAAAAACGGAAAAATTTAAATGAAAATAACAGTCATCGGTGCTGGTAAAAGTGGTTTAGCTGCTGCTTTGTTAGCCAAACAAAAAGGTTTTGATGTTTTTCTTACTGAAAAAAAGCTATCGGATGAATGTCAGGAGGCTTTTGAAGTAATTCAAAGAGAAAATATTGATTTTGAATTCGGCATTCATACATCAGAATCACTACAAAATTCAGATTTAGTTGTAACTTCTCCCGGTGTTCATCCTGAAAATGAAATAATTAAATTAGCTGAAAGGAAAAATATCAGGATAATAAGTGAACTTGAATTTGCCTATAATTTTTTAGAAAATCCTATAATTGCTATAACAGGCACAAATGGTAAAACAACCACAACCACCCTTACAACATTTATTCTTAATAATTCGGGCAAAAAAGCAATAAGTGCAGGCAATATTGGAACTCCTCTCTCATCTTTGGTTGATAAGATTGATAAAAACACAATTGTGGTTGTTGAGGCAAGTAGCTTTCAGCTTGATAGAATTGAAAAATTCAAACCTGATGTGGCTCTGATATTGAATATATCGCCAGACCATCTTGACTATCATTCAACAATGGAGAATTATATATCAGCAAAGTGGAAAATTTTTTTAAATCAAAATGAAAAAGATTTATTAATTTTGAATGCAGACGATAACGAATTAAAAAAAGCAGCCAAGCAATCAAGGGGGAAAGTTGCCTGGTTTTCTTTGAATCCGGTTGATTACGGAATCTTTGCAAAACAGGGAAAAATGATTGCAAGGCTATCTGATAACGAGGAGGTTATTATGCTTTTCGATGAGATACGTATTCCCGGCATTCATAATGCCTATAATTCGATGGCAGCTGTTCTGGCAGCCAGAGCTTTTGAAATTAGAAATGAAAATATTAGAGATTCCCTAATGGCTTTTCAGGGTGTTGAGCATCGCCTTGAATTCGTCAGAACTATTAATGGGGTTGATTATATCAACGACTCCAAAGCTACAAATGTCAATGCAACATGGTATGCACTTTCGAGCTACAAAGAACCAATTATCTGGATAGCCGGTGGTCGGGGCGATTCTAACGATTATTCCCTTCTTGATGACATTGTCATCAAAAATGTTAAATGTATAATTGCTATTGGCGAAGAAACGGATAACATTTTTAATCATTTCAGTTCTATGAAGCGGTGCTTCAAAGAATCAAACCTTGTTAACGCTGTTGTTAGAGCGAAAGAACAGGCTCAGGCAGGTGATGTTGTGCTTTTCACTCCTGCCTGCAAATCATTTGATATGTTCATCAACTATGAACATCGTGGAGATATTTTTAAGGAAATTGTTAAGGAACTTTGACATTGAAAATTTTTAACCCCAAAATTAATAGTAAAATATTTCAAAATCGCTCTAATTTAGCGGATAATGAACATACAATTCATCCCGTTAATGAATCCAAAAATAAATCGTTCGACTGGATAATATTTCTTTCCGTCTGTGGTTTGATGCTATTCAGTATAGCTTTCGTATATAGTGCAAGCGGCACATTGGCAGAACTGAGATATGGAGCAGCTGATAAATTGTTCTGGAATCATAGTATTAGAGTTCTGATTGCATTATTTGTAATGATTCTATTTGCTAATATTAATTATAAAGTCTGGGAAAAATTCTCTAAACCATTACTTTTTCTGTCCATCTTATTCTTAATACTGGTCTTTTTCGTAGGCACTCAGATTAATGGGGCTTATCGCTGGATTTACATCGGTCCAATCAATTTCCAGCCTTCTGAATTAGCTAAATTTTCATTGGTTTTAATCCTTTCAGTATATTTAAGTAAAAGGCAGGAATTCATTAAATCATTCAGGCTGAGTTTCTTACCAATGATGATATGGATAGGGTTAATTTGCATATTGATAGCTTTGCAGCCTAATTTCTCAACTGCAATAGTGATTTTCTTAATTTCGATGACTTTACTATTTATCGGCAACGTTAGTATTAAACATATTGTAATAACCTTTGCAATAAGTTTTATAACTGCTATTTTGTTCGGGATGAACGCAAGTTACAGATTTCAGCGAATTGTGGCTTTTATCGAAAATGTCGAAGGTTCAAAAGATGTAGTTTTATCACCAGCCGCCTTTCAGCTTCAACAAGCTCTTATAGCTTTCGGTAACGGAGGAATTTTCGGGCAGGGACCAGGTCAGAGTCGCCAGAGTCTTCTTTATCTTCCCGAGTCCTATGGTGATTTTATTTTTTCTATAATCGGAGAAGAATATGGCTTCTTTGGAGTTTCAATTCTTCTTTTTGTTTTTGCGGTTATTATCTACAGAGGCTTTAAAATAGCACAATCAACTAACGACAGTTTTGCATATTTCCTCGTGTCGGGAATAATGATTACCATTGCCTTTTATGTTATTGTTAGTGCTGGAGTCAATATCGGATTGCTTCCAACCACCGGATTACCTTTGCCTTTCATAAGTTATGGCGGAACAGCAGTCATTTTTTATGCCGCATCTATTGGAATAGTACTGAACATTTCAAAAAAATCAAATCAAAATTGATTATTTAAAAAATATTAAAAAAAATTAAAAATATTTAATTTTTCTTTGTAATCTGAAAAATAAAATTTATCTTTGAATTGATTTTTTTACAAATGGGATGAATTTAATGGCTTGGTTTTTAAGGTCAAAAGAAAATATATCTGAAACTCAACAAAAAGAAATGCCCGACGGGCTTTGGACTAAATGCCCATCGTGCGGTGAAATGATTTTCAAAAAAGAGCTTGAAGAAAATTTCTTTTCTTGTATTAAGTGTAATTATCATTTTCGGATCGGGACAAAGGAATATATTGATATCATCTTAGATATCAAAACATTCATCGAAACAAATACAAACGTCATATCAACTGACCCTTTGAACTTTGTGGACAGTAAAGCTTATAAAGATAGATTAAAATCAACCTATGAGACCTCCGGGGTAAACGAAGCCTTAACAACAGGAACAGGAAAAATCAATGGAGATTTAGTATCATTTGCATCAATGAATTTTTCTTTCATAGGTGGAAGTATGGGTTCAGTTGTCGGAGAAAAATTCTTCCGTGCCGCTAAATTTTCTTTAGATAAAAAAGTTCCTTTGATTGTTATCACCTCTTCTGGTGGTGCACGTATGCAGGAAGCTGCATATTCATTAATGCAGATGGCTAAAACTTCTGCCGTCCTTTCAGAACTTGCAGAATCAGGAATAATATATATTACCATTCTTACCGACCCTACCACTGGAGGAGTTACTGCTTCCTATGGCATGCTCGGTGATATTATTATTGCTGAACCGGGAGCTCTCATCGGGTTTGCAGGTCCAAGAGTTATCGAACAAACTATAAAAAAGAAACTACCACCCGGCTTTCAAAGAGCTGAGTTCTTACTCGAAAAAGGTTTTATTGACATTATTGTTTCCCGTAGTGAACTAAAAGCAACACTATCTAAAATAATTAATTGGTATAAATCCTGATTATATTATTTAACTGATTGAAAATTAAACAAAAAAATATTATTATTTTGTTTTTATTTCTATTCCTGAATTTCAACTATATTCTTGCTGAAGACACCAAAGACACAACAACAGAGCCTATTGATAATGAACTCTACTTTCTTTTTACTATTTGTTATCCTATGGGAAGTAATTCTCCAGATTTTTTTGAATTCTATAGAAATGAACTGTCAGGTGTTAGCAAAGAATTCAAACTGAGCCCTATATTCACATTCGGACTGGTATTTGATTTAACTGACTTTTCGAGTATATTACTTATCGCTGAATTAAACCGAGCAGTGATAAACGACAGTTATAACGAAATTATATCATCAGGACATGCCGGTGTTAGAAATATAACACAAAATTTTGATATCTTCAGTTTACCTATTACTTTTAATTACAAATATCATCCTATCTTATCGAATTATTTTACTTATTTGATGATAGGTCTGGGAGTAGCATACACCCGGATTAAATGGGAAGAAAGTGTTTTCTCTACGATTCAGGATGATATCAGAAAGGGAGGATTGCATTATAATAAAAGTATTTTTTTTCCATACTTAAAGTTAACAAGCGGAATCGAGCTTGAATTTGATCAAAAAAAAGATAATAATTTCCTTCGCAGTTTCTTTTTCGAATTTAGTTTTAATTTTTTTTTTCGTTCTGCCGATATTTTTTCTAAAGTTGAAGAACAGTTTTACAATAGAAAGGAGGGCTTCGAAAGACATTATACAATTTTACCGTTTTATTTCGGTCTTAATTTAGGATTATATTTTAGCTTAAATTTTGTGAATTAATTTAAAAATATTATTTTAGTTTCAAAGTTATTAAATTATAAAAATATAGTTTTTGATTTAAATATGAAAAAATTGAAAATTCTAAAAATAGATTTTAACCGTTCAAAACAGCCAAAAATGGCATTTTTGAGCGGTTTTTTTATTAATTCAATATTATTGAGGTGTCTATGAATACACAAGTAACTTTCAGGCATTTGAAATCGCGTCCTGAGCTGCAAGAAGCAGCTATGGAATCAGCCCAGAGATTCACTAAGTTCTATGATGGGATTACCAATACAAACGTTGAGTTCATTGCTGATAACAACAACACCGTTGAGTTCAGAGTCAGAATTAACGGCAATGTGCTTGTCGTCAGAGAATCTTCTGACGATTTTATGAAAAGCCTTCATTCAGCCACTGACAAAATGATCAGGCAGCTAAAAAAACGAAAAACTAAGCAAACAAATAAATTAACTGATAGTATGATGATTTTCTAAAAATTACTGTCAAATTCAAAAAAGGGCTTTCGAGCCCTTTTTTATTTTTTTATTATTCAAAATTTATATTAATTTATTGTTCTTGTTATACTAATTTATATTTTTTATGAGTTCAGCATTAGACAATATACAGCCTTTGAAAATTGACAAAATTAATGTCAGAAGCCTGCTTGAATCGGATTTAAGACTATCAAAATTGACGGATGATATCGGGCTCGATAACATAATTACCAATAAAAACATATATAGACCACAACTTGCATTAACAGGAAATGTAGGATTTTTCAACAAGAATTCGGTTCAGATTTTTGGTAATACAGAAATTTTTTACCTGAATTCACTAACCAAAAAGAAAAGAATAGAAGCGTTCAGAACTCTTGCCCATTATCATCCGCCATGTATTGTTATTACAAATGGTCATAAACTCGAAAATGCACTCCTTGATATAGCAAAAAATGAAAATATTTCAATATTATCAACCCAGTATGACACAACGAAAACAACATTTATCCTTCTTGAATATCTTGATGATAGATTTGCTCTTCAAGCGGTTATACATGGTTCGTTCGTTGATGTTTTCGGGGTTGGGATTCTCTTTATTGGAAAATCTGGCATTGGAAAAAGTGAAATTGCTCTTGATCTGGTAGAACGGGGTCACCGTCTTGTTGCAGATGATATTATTATGCTAACCAAGAAAAAAGAAAAAATCCTTATGGGAACAGGCACAAGCCTTGTTCAACACCACATGGAAATTCGTGGGCTTGGTCTAATTGATATCAGAAAAATGTTCGGCATTCGCTCAATCAGGTTTCAAAAAAGATTGGAAATCGTCGTTGAACTTGTCGAATTCAAACCGGGCGAAGTTTATGAAAGGATGGGTTTGGACGAGCAAACTGAAAGGATTCTGGATGTTGATGTTTCCACAGTTAAGCTACCTATCTTTCCCGGAAAAAACATTACCGTCATTGCTGAGGTTATTGCTATTCATTACCTCTTACGAACCTATGATTCAAATCCGGCTAATGTTCTGACAAATAAACTTCAACAAGAAATAGAAAGAAAAACGAAAGACCCGGATTTTTTCAGGGATGTTCGATATATTAAAGATTTTCAAGGTGATACTGAATAATGAAAATAATTCTTGACTTGTTAAATCTAATTTTTTTTATATTTGCTCGTTTATTCATTTTGATTAACAACAATTTATTAGTTTTATGTTAAGTAAATATTTATTAATCGTTATATTGCTTATTAGCAATATATTTAATGCCCATTCACAATCTAATAAGCATTTCACTGCAACAGCTAAGCCTTCTAAATTAGTTGTTAAAGAAGGCGAAGTATTCGAAATTCAATTTACTGTCTCCTTTAATAAAGGATGGCACACTTACAGCTTAAAAGAACAATTAGGTCCTGATGGTATCGGTCCCTCTCAAACTATTATTGATGTTGAACCAAAAAATTTAATCAAACTGAATGGAAAAATTAAATCTCCAAAACCAATAGTGAAATACGATTCAGGTTTCGCATTGAAGCTCGAAAAATATTATGGGAAAAATATATTTATCCTACCAGTATTAGCTAAAAAAAATATTGATTTCGGCAAACAAAAACTCTTCGTTTCAATTGACCTTCAGCAATGCACAGAAATAAGTTGTTTGCCACCTGAATTATTCAAAATTCCTATTTCCAATGAAATTTTTATTTCAGAAAGTTTGCCTGATACTACCCAAGAGGATGTAGCTGAAATTCAAGCAAACAGTGAAACCGATAAGAGCGGAAATAATAATAAATCTGTTACAACAGAATCAAGCACCGAAATTCAATCAAAAATAAATGAAGGATTAATCCCTTATCTACTTTTCTCTATGTTAATGGGGTTGCTTGCACTTTTTACACCATGCGTGTTTCCAATGGTTCCCATTACTGTCTCATTTTTTACTAAACGAGCAGAAAAAAATAAAGGCAAGGGTCTCAGAGATTCACTGATCTATACTCTGGGAATCATCACAACATTCACCGGAATTGGCCTGGTTCTATCCTTGCTTTTTGGTGCAAGTGCAATACAGGACTTTGCAACAAATCCATGGCTCAATATCGGCATTGCAGTACTTTTTGTTGTGTTTGCTTTGAATCTATTCGGTGCCTTTGAGATACAACTACCAACGGGCTTATTAAATAAATTAAATCAAAAAAGTCAGCAGGGTGGAATATTTAGTGTCCTATTAATGGGTTTGACTTTCTCTTTAACATCATTCACCTGCACAGTCCCATTTGTTGGCAATGCAATTTTTTCTGTTTCACAAGGTGAATGGTTCTATCCAATTATTGGAATGATGGGATTTTCCTTTGTATTTGCTATTCCATTTTTCTTCCTTGCTCTTTTCCCATCATTAATGAATAAGCTTCCCAAAGCAGGCGGCTGGATGAACAATATTAAAGTTGTGATGGGTTTCCTCGAAATTGCTTTTGCAATCAAATTTATCAGCAATGCCGACCTTGTCTGGACTCTTGGAATTATGCCTCGTGATATCTTCCTTGCAATTTGGATTGGTTGCTCAATACTAATTACTATTTATATTCTTGGGTTATTCAGGTTGTCACATGATTCTCCTGTTTCAAGTGTCGGTTCGTTGAGAATCATTTGGGCTATAATTTTTGCCTCAATCACTTTTTACCTGATAGGAGGACTTTTCGGAAGACCGCTCGGCGAACTTGATGCTTTCCTTCCACCCCCTGATTATGATGAACTAATCAGTTCAACTGCAGTTGTGACAGCTACAAAAACAACATCAGACGAAACAAAAACCAAAACATCCGAACTGTTCTGGTATAGTAACTATCAGGAAGCACTCGAAGCCGCAAAAAAGGAAAATAAACCTCTATTTGTAGATTTTACGGGAGTTACCTGCACTAATTGCCGATGGATGGAAATTAATATGTTCACAAAAGGCTCTGTGATTGAAAGATTCGACAAAATGGTAAAAGTCAAATTATTCACGGATAGGAGAACAGTTGAATCTGACAGGATGAACAAGCAGATGCAACAGGAAAGATTTAATTCAATCGAGTTACCACTTTACGTAATACTGACACCCGACGAAAAACTCATTGGTTCGTTAGCTTTTACAAGGGACGAAAAAGAATTTATTAACTTTCTTGACAGAGCTTTCAAAGAGAAAGAATCTATTTAGTCATTTTTTTTGTGCCACAAAACATAAACTATTTTTGGGGGATACTTTATTGCTATCAAAAGAAATGCCCTAATTTTTCGTTAATATCCTTTGATTTTAAAAACAATTTAAGGGATAAATATGGCTTCGAACAAGCTCAAAAAGATTGGTATTATATCAATTGTGGGAATCATTATAATTGCAATCATTTTTTCATTAAACACACAGTTCGGTTCACACCTTTTTGCAGATGACCAGATTGGAGCTTCCAAACCACCTGTAACACTTAATCCTTATGCAAAAGCAGTTAATGATGCTTTGCAAGAAGCTTCCAAAGCCGTCATTCCCGCTGTTGTCAGTATTAAAGTTGAAATTGACAGGAAACAGCAACAAAACCCCGATAGAGACATGTTCAGAGAATTTTTTCGTTTTTTTGGAGAACCTTTTGAAGATCAGGGACCTCGGGAAGCAAGTGGTTCAGGTGTGATAATCTCAGAATCAGGATATGTTGTTACAAACAATCATGTCATTGAAAATGCCTCTGTCATTATCGTAACTACTGATGATAAAAAAGAGCACAAGGCAACACTTATTGGCAGAGACCCACTAACAGATTTAGCAGTTATCAAGATAGATGGCGGTCCATTTCCTTATGTCCATTTTGGGGATATGGACAATGTAAAAATTGGTGAAATGGTTATTGCTGTAGGCAATCCGCTCGGCTTGAATTCAACTGTTACAGCTGGAATAATCAGTGCTATCGGAAGGGGCGGTCTTGCATTGCTTCGAGAAAGAAGCCCCTATGCTGTTGAAAACTTTATTCAAACTGACGCAGCAATTAATCCCGGTAATAGTGGTGGTGGGCTTTTTAATCTTGAAGGTAGTCTTATTGGAATCAATACTGCTATCGCCACCAGAACAGGCACTTACATTGGCTATGGCTTCGCAATTCCGATTGATCTGGTTAAATCTGTTGTTCTCGATTTAATTGATGATGGCAAGATTAACAGAGGTTATATCGGTGTTCAAATCAGAACAATAGATGAAATTATAGCTAAATCTGTTGGACTCGATAAAGTCGAAGGAGTTGTCGTAAACGACGTTGTTAAAAAAGGACCTGCAGAAAAAGCTGGAATTGAGCCGGGTGATGTTATTCTCGAAATTGATGGCAACAAAGTTTCTACTTCTAATGAACTCCAGAGTCAGGTTGCTAAGAAAAGAGCCGGTGACAAAGTTACTCTAACAATCTGGAGAGACGGTAAAAAAATTAATAAAACTGTAAAACTCGAACCACGTGATACCGATGGTGATACAGCATCCAATGAAGTAATTCCCGGCGAAGATGACACTTCTTGGGAAGACAAGAAAGAGGTTAAATTTGATAAGCTTGGTTTTACTGTAAATTATTTGACCTCCAATCAAAAGGATGATTATAAGGTTGATAAAGGTGCTTTCATCACACGGGTCGAAAGAAATTCAGTAGCAGCAAATAGAGGTATGGCACCTAATGGTGTTATTGTTAAAGCTGATAAAAAAGATGTAGCTTCTCCAAAAGAATTGAAGAAGATTATTGACTCTAAAACAACCGGGGATGTTATTATTTTCCAGATAAAATATATTGATTCCAATCGAATAGTTGCAATGGAAATCAATTAATCTATTTCAGATTATTTCGATAGAAGCTGTAACCTGAAAGTAAAGGTTACAGCTTTTTTTTTGGGGAGATTCAATAATTTTTCTTTTTTAATAAAAAATTTGTTAAATTTTCGAAAATTTTTTGTTTAGTAAAGGTGTTTTATGAAAAATATCAAGTATTCTTTTTCATTAACATATTTGAGATATATTATTTCTTTCATCTTTTCTATACCTTTTCTCTTCTGCAGTTGCGATGTTCTCAGCACCAAAGATATTACCGAATTGGAAAAGCTCCAGTCTGCAATCGAAACCTTCCGGTCTGATGTTTCAATCACATTATCGGAAACTGCCAGAAAATTAAATATGAATATTGATGAAAAAAGTTTTGTCTTCGTTAGTCCTTATAGTTCTTATGTATCTCCGATAGCACTTGCTAAAAATCTTGATAAATTTACAACTGATGATTTTGCCAATGGCAAAAACATTATGCTTTCTTTTTTCAATCTACCCGAAAAATCTCAGATACAATCAGGATTCTACATTGTTAAAATTAATAAAGCTATAGACTTAAATAGATGGAATTTTTCTTTAGTTGATACAAATAATAATGAAGTATTTAATTGTGTTGCAAATTTTCAGGAGGGTCAGTTAAACATTCAAAACAATCTGGCAAACCGTGAAATTAATTATACAGAAAATGAGGTAAAAGTGAATTTTGGCTTTACAACAAAAAATCACTCTTCTTCATCTTCTTTTCTATTAAATTCAGGAACTCCAGTTGATGACCAATCAAAAAATGGACAGAAAATATTAACTTCTGTTAAATCTTTAAGGCAAGAAGTCGAGCCAATTTTTACTTCTTCTACTATTGAAAAGCTTTCAAAACAAGTTTTAATACTAACAAGAGATGACAAAACAGCTCTTGTATCAGCTTTTGAAAAACCAAAAATAAATCCTGATAACAGTGTTAATATTATGTTCTTATATTTAAAATCCAGAAAAATACCCGCAGGTTTTTATTCAATAATGCTCAAAAATACTAATGAGAAATATTCTGCATACTTAATAAATGAAAAAAGAGAGATAATATCAGAAGTAAGATTAACTGTTGATTATAATTGGATGGGTAAAGATATGGGAGTAATCGGGGGTATTTCTGATAATAACATCCATCTGTCATTTATTCACGAAATAGCACCTAAACAAAAAGCTGCTTTTAAGATTATTATTAATGATTAAAATATTTATCCTAAATAAAAATCTTGAATTGAATTAATATCTATATCGTCTTGGAAAATTTAATCAGATGGTTTTTATTATGTATAAACAGTACTTTTCAAGATTTATAGAGGAAAACAAAGAAATCTTGCATTTTGCTGCTCATAGCCACCATTACTGGCTTGATGTTACCCGAGAAGCACTGCTTGATTATTGGGATAAATCTGCTAAATTGACTGATGAAAAATGGGAGTTTATACTCAACATTGTTATCCCCGAAGCACAGAAAAATATTTCTGAATTTCTTGATATTGATTATTATGAGCAAATTGCATTTGCCCCAAATACCCACGAATTTGTTTTCAGACTTTTTACATGCTTCGATTGGTTTAAGAAACTGAACATCCTTACAACTGACAGCGAGTTCCATTCTTTCACACGGCAAACTGCAAGACTTGAGGAAGAAGGTAAAGTAATCGTAAATAGGGTTGAAACTTATCCATTTGAATCTTTTTCTGACAGATTCAGTAAAGAGCTGGAAAAGACTCAATATGATATTGTATTTCTTAGCAATGTCTTTTATAATTCAGCTTTTTTTGTTAAGGATTTAGAGGAAATCATCGAAAAAATCCCTGACGAAACTATGATTGTGATTGATGGCTACCATTCATTTATGGCTATCCCACAGTCATTTAGAAAGTATCAATCAAGAATTTTCTTCCTCGGAGGTGGTTATAAGTATGCAATGAGCGGCGAAGGTGTATGCTTTTTGTTCACACCGAAAAATAATTCTTATCGCCCGGCTCACACTGGCTGGTTTGCAACTTTTGGAGCATTAACCGAAAAACAAACCGGTCAGGTTGATTATTCCGATGATGCTTTTAAATTCTGGGGCTCAACTTTCGATCCCTCGGGGCTTTTTCGTTTCAACTCTGTCTGTAGATTTCTTAAATCCATAAATCTTGATATCGAAACAATCCATAGCTACGTTATTCAACTTCAAAATCTTTTCCTTGACGAATTGAAAAATATTAATTCTGAAATTTTTAACTTAACAAATCTCTTAACGCCTATTTCAGATGGCAAAAGAGGACATTTTATTACTTTTCGCTTGCCTGAAGCAGCTTTTTTCCATAAAAAATTAAGGGAACAAAACGTTATCACTGACTATAGAGGTGACCGTCTTCGCTTTGGCTTTGGAATTTATCATAATCAAGATGATATTTCCAAACTAATTAAAATTCTAAAAAAAATTATATAAAAAAATCTAAGATCTTTGATAATTTTAATATTTTTTAGTAATTTTGAAATCTTTAAATCTTTGAAAATAATATTTAAGTGGTGATATATGTCAAGAAGATGTGATTTAACTGGTGTCGGTCCTTTGGTTGGAAACAATGTTTCTCACGCAAATAACAGGACCAAAAGGCGTTTTCTTCCTAATCTTCAGAAGAAAAGAATATGGATTCCCGAGGAGAAACGCTGGATTACAATCAAAGCAACCGCACGTGCTTTGAAAACTCTGGACAAAAAAGGTCTAAAAGCGATGCTTAAAAAATGAACCTCTTAAACCCCTTATTCAAGGGGTTTTTAATTTACGCACTCATACTACCCCAAATCTACTGAAATCAAAAAAATCAATCCAATCAAAAAAAATATATTTCAACTTCCTGTGAATTAACATTAAGATTTTAACTAAACTTATTATGTTCATTTGATTCCAAATAGTGAAATGAAAAAAAATTACTGTTCTAAACAATATCCATCATACCAACTTATTGGTTGGTTTTAAATTAAAAATGTTTTTGTAACAAAATCACAATTTTACAATTATTGATAATTGATTTCGACTTGATTTTAGTATGAAGCTAAATAAAAATATAATATTAACATTGATTTTTCTTGTTGTTATTCAGGTTATTCCTTTATCTGCCCAATGGAAGAAGCTTAATAACATTCCACCACCATATTCAACGAATTATTGGCTCGAGATTTTTTTTCTCCCCGAAAACCCTAACTATGGCTGGGTTTGTGGCTACGACGGTATGGTCATCAGAACTACAGATCAGGGAAAATCATGGCAGGGAACAGTTATCGGGGGAGCTTTTCAGCTTGAAAGCATCCATTTTACAAGCAAATTAGTGGGTTATACTTCCGGTCTGGATGTTAATTTTGCGGGGGCTATTTACAAAACAACTGATGGAGGAGCCACATGGCGGGATATTACACCCTCAACAGCATTTGCTCTCTGGGGCAACTATTTCCTCGATGATAATACAGGCATGGTTGTTGGGGGCGGTTGTGGAGAAGTGCAAAAGTTTTATAGAACTTCAAATGGCGGTAACACATGGTCTGTATTCATTGGAGAGGTCCCAAATACAGGATTAACCGATGTTTTGCTCTATTCAAAAGATGGTCTGGGTTATGCATCAAGTAGCGGCAGAATATGGAAAACTACGGACGGGGGTAGAAGCTGGGGCATTTTCTCACGTAGTGGCTCCGAAGACTGGCAGGAAGATCTAAACGTAAAAGGTAATACTTTCTTAGTCCCATATTCCACAGGCTGCACAGGAGGAGGAAATGACGGTGGTGTACGTTCATCTACTGACGGCGGAAAAACCTGGAGACAATTCAGAACAGGTCAGTCAATGTTTGGAACATTCCTTATTGACTCCCTAAGAGGTTGGACTTGTGGATGGAATGGTGCGGTTTATTACACTCCTGATGGCGGCAAAACGTGGATGCTCAAGAACTGTGGAATTGATGGGGCAAGCCTCGATGATTTCTGGTTCATTAACGATACTCTCGGTTGGGTCGTAGGTGATGGAATTTTCAGAACTATGCCAGAGAGACTCATCCAACCAATAATACAGGGGGACTTTAAAATCTGTGAGGGCGATACTGCCGTTTTATTCTCTGTTACAAAGCATAAAAAATATTTCTGGTCCCTTAATAATGAAACGATAGGCAATGTTTCAGATTCTCTTATACGCGTTACAAAGCCCGGAATATATAAATTGACTGTTTCTGATGATAGTTGCGATATATCCAGCGAAGCTCTTTTTGAAGTAACATACTTTGCAAAACCTGATGTTAAAATACAATCAAGCAAAAATCCCCCAGCGTTTTGCGAGGGTGATAGCCTCGTTCTAAGTGTTAGTGGTTTTAAATCCTACAAATGGTCAACCGGTTCAATAAATAACTCAATAATTGTTAAAAGTTCTGGAAGATATTCTGTCGAAGTTGTTGATTCAAACGGTTGCAAAGCTATTGAGTCAATAGATATAACTGTCTATCCAAATCCAAAACCAAAATTACAATACAGAGGAAAAAATGTTATATGTATTGGTGACACAGCCGAAATTTCTGCCCCTCCCGGATTTTCGAGTTATAACTGGTTTAAATTACCCGAAAACAGAAAAATTAACGAGATTACCAATATAATTACCGTTACAGAAGAGGGTAACTATTATGTTATTGTAACCACAAAGGAAGGTTGTGTTGGAAGTTCAGACACTGTTAATATAATTGTTCGGCTCGATTCCAACAGTCTTGCAATTGATTTATCAGAGACAAAAAAATTTTTCGATCTTGATTCAACTTATTACCCCGAGGTAATTTGCAAAAAGTTGAGCATAAAGAATCGGGATACAAGGGACTTTGTTCTTCGTTCTGTTTATCTTTTTAGAAATACATCTTTTTCAGCTCCTTTAAGTCAGTTTGATATAAACATACCTGCCGGTGAATCGAGGGAGATTCTGCTTTGCTACTCTCCTTCGATTTTGGGATTTGAATACGACACCTTACTCATTGAGGATAATTGCTCTTCACACATTTTGCCTCTTAGAGCTAAAGGAGTTCCTAATTTCTTCACAGGTAGTTCAGAATGTGATGTCAGTATTAATTTACGCACTTCAGCAATCCCCGGAAGATATCTGTTTTCTGCTGGATATCCCTATCCAAATCCCTCGAAGACTGTTATTAATGTTCCATTTCAAAAAATTGATGCTCCAGATAGTCAATTCGAGGAAATTATCGAGGTTTTCAATAGTCTTGGTGAGAAGCTCTCGGTTGCAATAAGAAAGTCTTCAAATTTTGAAAAAATTAATGATATGAATTTTGAATCTGGTAGTATTTCTGCAGAAATTTCACAACTGCCTACCGGTCTTTACCTAATTAAAATTACAACAAAAACCGGAATTGAAGCTATACCCTTTGTTGTTTCAGATTAATTTTTTCAAAAAAAAAAAGAATATTACTAGGTTATATTTACTGATTCAGCACCAATACTGAAAAAATTCGTTTAGATGAAAGTTATTTATTCCATGGTAAGTGGTCTAAATCAACATTCCCGCCTGATAAAATCAACCCGATTTTCTTATTTTTCAACTCAATTTTTTTTTCTAATATAAGTCCGAGAGTAATAGCAGAAGAAGGCTCGACAACAATCTTCATTCTTTCCCATATCAGACGCATTGCCTTGATTATAGCTTCATCGCTTACAGTTATGATATCATGGATATGTTTTTTTATTATTTCAAAAGTGATTGAACCAAGAGAAGTTAGCAATCCATCGGCAATTGTATTGGGATTCAACGATGGCACAATTTCACCTTTTTGAAGAGATCTTTTTGCATCGTCAGCGGCTTCGGGTTCTGCTCCGATAACTTTTGTATTTCCTGAAACTGAATTAACTGTCAAAAGAGTTCCACTAAGCAAACCACCACCTCCAACGGGTGCAATTATATAGTCTAAATCATGTGTTTGGTTGATTAATTCAAGAGCTACAGTCCCCTGTCCGGCAATTACTTGCGGGTTATTGTAAGGATGTATAAATACAGCATTGGTTTTTTCGACAACTTTTTCAAGTGTTTCTTCTCTGGAACTCAGATTTGGCTCGCAAAAAATAATTTCACCACCATAACCCCTGACTGCTTCAACTTTTACCTTTTTGGAATTTTCCGGCATAACAACAAAAGCAGGAATACCTCTAATTTTAGCTGCTAAGGCTAATGCTTGGGCATGATTACCCGATGAATGAGTAGCCACCCCTCTTTTTGCTTCTTCTTCATTCAAAGCAAAAACCGAATTACTCGCTCCACGAAACTTAAATGCTCCGACTCTCTGGAAATTCTCGCATTTAAAATATAGCTCGTTACCGATAATCTCATTAATAGCTCTTGATGTTAATACAGGTGTATGATGTATATAAGGCTCAATTCTAATCTTCGCGTCTAAAACATTGCTAAAGTCTGGTAACAACATATTTTTATTCTATTTTACTTTTAATTCTTTCATTAATCTTGGAAAGTGTATCAAAGCTTTTCCATTTTCATCTAAATCAATTTTCCCTTCCAAATCTAAAATAAGTTTTTCAAGCACAGCCATTGCATTGGCTTTATCGCTTTGATTTATTTTTGCATATTCAATTATTTGCTCAGCAGTCAGAGGCACATCAGCACTGACAATTATGTCAAATATCTTTTTCCTTAAAATATTCAACTTCCTTTTCTTTTCTTTAACCAGAACATAAGGAATTCTGGCTAATGGTATTAGAAAAAATGTAATAGAAAATACTAATGGAAAAACACTTATAAAAAATGCTACTCCGCTGGAAAAATACTGTGAGGCAACAGGATATAATACAAAAGACATTATAAGATTAAATGTATTCATAGCAATTATAACAGAATTCCTGCCTCCTGTGTTACCGGTTATCTGGTATGGAGGCTCAATTTCATCAACATAAAATTCAATTTTTCCTCCTTCAATTGGTGGATTTGTTGTATTAAGTAATTGAGTGAAATCTGCAACAAGTATCTCGTCATCAACAACATGAAGTTCACCTTTATATTTGGTTGAATATTCTGCCAACCTTCTCTCTGCCTCTTCGTAATTAACCCCAGTCAAGGCAATTATATGACCTGCTGTAATTTTGCCGTTATTCTTTCTTATAAAAGCTATTGCTTCTTTTGCATCAGAAAGATAATCATAAACAGGTCTATCAGGACCAAAGACAAAACTATAAACAGACTTAATAAAATTTTTGCCTTTATTTTTGTCTTTTTGATAAGTTCTGTATTTATAACCGCTTCTATCTACTTCATATTGAACTGGTTGAAGAACAGATGTCCAGAACATAGCTTCGAATATAGCCCTTAGAAGACCACCTATGATATCACCAATTGGATTGTCATCGCGGTCCCTCGATGTGCCAAACATCACTGCTATAAGAATTACTATAAATATAACAGTATAGACAATCAGAATAATTCCGATTGCTGCTTTATATACTACTTGAAATGCTTTCCAAAGGGCCGCAAGTATCGCTGTTGCAATTTCTTTAAATGTTTTTCTTCCTCGTTTTTGAAAAGGGAATGGAAAAATAAATTGAACAGAGCCTTTCTCGGGATTCATAGTAACGCGGCATTCATAAAGCTCTACCAATCTGGATAAGGCATCCTGTACTTCATTAATTGATAATCCAGTTGCAGAGGCTGCATCTTCGGGAGTTATTTTCCCTTTTGCCCTCTCCACAATTTTCTCAATTGCTAAAAGATTTTTTTCTTCCGATGAATTTACTTTATTTGACATTTTCAGTGATATAATTGGGATAATTAAAAAAAGTGAAACGAAAGATTTTGTATGTAATTGTTTGCAATATTGTGTAAATCGGTTATTTAATTTCAAAAATTAAAAGACCTGATAAACGAGAAACTTCAAATATTTTGTTTCGGGAATACTTTCGAGAATTGGGTGGTCAGGTGATTGCATTCCTCGGAATACCAACCTGATTTTTTTGTTAAGATTTATTGCTTCTTTTTTTATAATATATTGGAAAACATCTTCGTAGATATATTGTGTGCAACTTGAAGTTACAAGCCACCCACCCTGATTGAGTAACCTTAATGCAAGATTGTTGATCTTGGAATAGCCTTTCTTTGCTACTGGAACGTCTTTTTTGGAATGAGCAAATGATGGTGGGTCGAGTATTATCATATTCCAGTAATTTCCATTGTTTATCTCATTTTTCAAAAATGTTTCCACATCAGACTTTATAAATTTTACATTTTTCAGATTATTTATATCTGTATTTCTCCGAGCGAATTGAAGTGTATTTTCCGAAGAATCAATCCCAACAACCTTTTTTGCCCTTCCCCAAGCGGAATTCAATGAAAAACCACCCAAATTACAATAACAATCAAGCACATTCATGTCTTTTGAAATTCTTCTAACAAATAGCCTGTTTTCCTTCTGGTCAAGATAGAACCCTGTCTTCTGGCTTTCCTGAAGCGAAAAAGAATATTTAATTCCATTTTCTGTTATAGTAATTTCATCTGGAATTTCTCCAAAAACCACTTTTTCATATTGGTTTAGTCCTTCGTTTTTTCTTGCTCTGAATGAATTTTTTTCGATGATGCCATTGGTTTCCGGGAACAACTCTAATAAACTGTTTATTATTAATTCTTTTCTTATCTCCATTCCTGCAGAAAAGTACTGTATTGCAAAGTAATCTTGATATTTATCAATTACTAAACCTGGCAGAAAATCTGATTCCCCAAAAACAAGACGGTAGCTTGCTTCCTCGGGGAAGACTCTTTTTCTTAAGTTATGTGCCTGCTCTATCCTATCCCTGAAAAATTCTAAATCCGGCTCTCTTTGCGTGAGTAAAAGTCTTACAGATATCAAACTATTAGGATTGTAAAAACCAATCCCATAATTATTTCCGTCCTCACTAATCACTTCAACAATTGTTCCCGAAGGATATTGAGGAACTTCAGTCAATTCATTACTATAAATCCAGAGAGAACCCGATTTTAGACGTTTCTGGCTATTCTTTTTAATAATGATTTTTTCCATTAATTTTGCTCAGGAGGGGGTATTATTTCTTTCTGAATTTCTTTGTCATTTTTTTCAATATTTTTTACATTTTCCCGCAGGAAAAATAAGCCCCCGATTATGGTTTGAACCAGATAGCCGACAGTATGATTAACTGTTGCATAAGCTAAAGCTTCTTCGATATTTATTCCATATACTTTATTCAAGGTTGCTTGAATGAAAAAATGGAATATTCCTAACGCACCCGGCACAGGAGCAACCGTAAATGCAATTCCCGAAATAACAATTAAAAAAATAGCATCGTCAAATCCCATACCATATTTTGTATCAAACGAAAAGGAAAAGAACATAAGATACATTGGAATAGTATATAGCAACCAGATAGATAGTGATTCAATTGTTAACCGAAGATATTGACCGGGTTTTCTTATTATCGTAAATCCAAGGAGAAACCTGTCAAAAATGCCAGATAATTTTTCATAAAATTTCTGAGAAAGAGGTCTAATAATCTTTTTAAGTCCAAACCTTACAAAAGGGGGCCAGAAACTTAGTATCAAAACAAGTATGACTATTCCGACAGGAATCAGGAATTTTTCTGCATGTAAATTTGGTAGTGCCTGTTTGATTTGTTCACGGAAGAAGAAAAATACACCACCAAACATCAAAGCTAAAATTATTATATCAATAAATCTTTCAACAACAATGGTTGCAAAAGCTGTTGAATATGATGATTTTTCCCTTCTGGCATAAACATAAGGCCTGAGCAGCTCTCCACCACGCGGTAGAATGTTATTAGCAGCATAACCAATCATAACAGCAGAGAATAAATTCCAGACAGATGATTTTGGAGCCACCGGTTTCAACATTGTTTGCCATCGCATAGCCCTAACCCAATGGGAAAAAATCATTATTGGTATGGAAATAATTACCCAAAAGTAATCTGCATTTTTAATATATTGCCAAAGCTTATAGAAATCAATATCTTTGAGTGTTATATATAGTGCAACAGTTATTAAAGCAAATGCAATAATATATCTGATAAATTTTTTTTTTATTTCATTATTCTTTTTTCCAGTTAATTCATCTGAATTCTCAGGAAGCTTGTTTGATATATCTTCATTCATAATTTATCTTATTCTTCAACCTTTGCTCTGAAAGTGTCAATGACGAAATAAGTTACAATTATTAAAAACATTACTATTGCTATTACTTCAGTTATTGGATTTTCAAGCCATACTTTATTGAAATTTTTGTCAATAACATTGAAAAAGAGAAGCACAGCCCCAATAACACCAAACAATGATGCCCCGGCCATAAATCCCGATGCAATAAGTGTGCCTCGCTGAGTTCTTGCTTCAATAATTTTTTCATTCTTCGAACTTTTGCTTACGATATGTGCAATCAAACCCCCAATTATTAGTGGAGTATTCAAATCAAGAGGCAAATACATTCCAAGTGCAAATGCAAGTGGTGAAATACCAAGCCAGTTTATTAGTATGGCTATGATTGCTCCGACAAAATAAAGCATCCAGTTTACATTTGCTCCGGGAGTCATTAATGGCTGAATCACAGCAGCCATTGCATTTGCCTGTGGAGCTTCCAATGGATTTGGTGTTTCTGGAGTTTTTATAAATCCGTATGCCTGACTTAATATGTATATAACTATTCCAATTGTTGCTGCCGAAACAAGTGTACCAAGGAATTTAAAGCTTTCTTGTTTCTTTGGAGTTGAACCAAGCCAATAACCAACTTTTAAGTCTGTTATGAATCCTCCTGCCATTGATAATGCAGTGCAGACTATACCACCGATTATTAATGCTGATAGAATTCCTTGCTGACCCGTTAAACCAGATTGCACCAGCACAAATGATGATAATATCAATGTCATCAGTGTCATTCCCGAAACCGGATTTGAGCCTACTATTGCTATAGCATTTGCCGCAACTGTTGTGAAAAGAAATGCTATTATTAATATTGTCATTAATGCAATCAAAGCCTGGACAAATGTAATATTTACTCCTGTTAATAAGAATATAAATATTGCAATTAGTGTCAATAAAATGAAAAGTAGCACAAAAGTCATTTTTATATCTTTTTGTGTCCTCACTTCTTCTTCTATTTTTGCCTTCTTTGTCCCGAAAATTCCCGAAAAGGCAAGACCGAAAGCACCACCTATTACTTTGGACGATTTTAGTATTCCTATGATTCCTGCCATTGCTATTGCACCGATCCCTATTGGTCTAACATAGCTTTTGAAAATCTCCTCAGGACTTAACGCTGCAAAAATATTTACTCCGGCAGTGCCGGTTGTAATCGCTCCTATCTGATTTATTAACGGAACAAGAATAAACCATGAAAGTAATGATCCAACGGTTATTATCGTTGAATACTTTAATCCAATCAAATAACCGAATCCAAAAATAATCGAACTCATATTCAGCTGAAACAGAATTTTAGCTTTTTCTGCTATATATTCGCCAGCTGGAATAACTCTTGATGTGAAAACATCTCTCCAGAGATGAAGAGAATTAAACAGAAAATCATATATGCCACCAATCAAACCGCTAACAATAAGTATTCCTGCCTGCTTCCCCCCTTTTTCCCCTGTAATAAGTATTTCGGTTGTGGCTTTTGCCTCAGGAAAAGGAAATTTCCCATGCATATCTTTAACAAAATACTTCCTGAATGGAATAAGAAACAATATACCTAAAAATCCACCAAGAAGAGATGAAAAAAATATCTGGAAGAAATTAACATCAAGCTTTAAAATATATAATGCCGGCAAGGTAAATATTGCCCCTGCAACTATTACTCCCGAGCTTGCCCCGATTGATTGGATAATGACATTCTGCCCGAGAGCACCTCGCTTTTTGATTGCGGCAGAAATACCAACTGCAAGAATTGATATTGGTATGGCAGCCTCCATCACCTGACCAATCTTTAAACCTGAATAAGCCGCTGCTGCAGAGAATATAATCGCCATTAATAACCCCATAATTACAGAGTATGATGTTACTTCAGGAAAATTATATTCTTGTGACATAACCGGACGATATACCTCTCCGGGTTTTAACTCTCTATAAGCATTTTCAGGTAAATTTGTTGATAATGTGGGTGTTGTTTTTTCCATTCCACTCTCTTCAAAATTAATTTACTAAATAATTCACAAAGTTAAATACTTTTTTCAACCCAAATTTGAGCCAAATTAATAATCGTTTCAACTGATTTGTTCATAAAATCCACTGATAACCACTCTGTGCGGCTATGGAAATTTTGTGCTCCGGTATAAATATTAGGCGTTGGAAGTCCCATTTCACTTAATTTCGAGCCGTCTGTTCCGCCCCTGATTGGATGCCAGTATGGTTCAACTCCAGCTCTCAATGCTGCTTCCCAAAGGCATTCAAGTATCAATGGATGCTGCTCGAGAACTTCGAGCATATTTCTGTATTGCTCTTTGATCTCTAATTCAATGACTGCATTTGGGTATAAAACCTTAACTTCTTCTATCGCCTTTTCAAGAATTTCCTGAAGCTTTTTTAAACCTTCGGTTTTGAAATCCCTAAACAAAAATTTTACTGTTGTTTTAGATATTGTCCCTTCGATATTATAAGGATGAATATAAGGTTCGTAGCCCTCAGTTGTTTCGGGAGCCATATCCTTTGGCGTTCTTGCGATTATGTCAGCAGCAACCCGCAAAGAGTTTACCATAATATTTTTAGCAGAACCCGGATGAATATCCCTGCCGTAAACAGTTAAAATTCCTGCATTTGCACTGAATGTCTCTTTATTAAGCTCGCCGGGTAATTCACCATCAACAGTATAAGCATATTTTGCTCCGAATTTTCCCAGATCGAAATGTTTTGTTCCTTGTCCGACTTCTTCATCAGGAGTAAAACAAATTTTAATATCTCCGTGAAGAATTGATGGATTACTGACAAATTCCTCGGCAGCAGTCATTATTGCAGTTATTCCAGCTTTATTATCAGCACCAAGAAGAGTTGTTCCGTCGGTAGTAATAATAGTATGACCGATACATTTTTTTAAATTAGGATTTTCGCTCTCCCTTATTACAATTGATTCGTCTCCGGGCAGGACAATATCACCTCCATTATATTGAATTATTTGTGGATTTACATTTTCTGCAGTTACTTCGGGTGATGTATCCATATGTGAAATAAAACCAATCGGGGGGACTTTTCCGAATGCAGGGTGGTCTTTGGGTAAATTTGATGGAATAGTAGCCATAACATAACAATTCTCATCTAATGTTGCTTCAATCCCCATATCCTGAAGTTCTTTCAGTAAGACATTTGCTAAATCAAATTGTTTCATTGTGCTTGGGAAGGTTGGAGAGTCTTCTTTCGATTGAGTATCTATTTTTACATATCTCAAAAATCGCTCTAAACTTTTATTATTCATCAATTACCTCAAAAATTTTAATAACTCGCTTGGCATAAAATACAAACATAACAAAATTTGCTTTTATCTCTTAGTAAAACATATATGAATTTTTTGTTACTAAATATTTTGTTTATATAAAAAATTACCTTTGTATGTTCAATATTTATAATATTATTCAATTTAAATTTTATTCTTTCGTTTAAATTCATTTTTATTAAGGATTTAATTATGAATGATATTAACTGCGATGTTGTTGTTATAGGTTCAGGACCGGGCGGTTATGTTGCCGCTATCAGAGCTTCTCAGCTTGGTTTAAACACTGTCTGTGTTGAAAGGGAAAGCCTCGGGGGAGTTTGTTTGAATTGGGGATGTATCCCTACCAAAGCTTTGCTCAAGAATGCAGAATACATGCACTTCCTGAATAATTCAAAAGAATTCGGTTTCGAAATTCCTGAATTTAAATTTGATTTTTCTCACGTTATCAAGCGTAGCCGTGAAGTTGCAAACAAAATGTCCAATGGAGTTAGCTTCCTTTTTAAAAAATACAAAGTCCAGACTGTTAAAGGAACTGCTAAATTCAAATCCCGTGATGTTATTGAAGTTAGCGATAATGATGGTAAAGTTACAGATACTATCAAGGCAAAAAGCGTTATCATCGCAACCGGAGCCAGACCAAAAATGTTCCCCGGAATTGAGGTTGACTTAAAAAAAATCATAACATCCAAAGAAGCTATGATTCCAAAAGATGTTCCTGCATCAATGATAATTATGGGTGCAGGTGCTATTGGGGTTGAATTTGCTTACTTTTATAATGCCTTTGGTACAAAAGTTACCCTTATTGAAATGATGGACAGAATTCTGCCAATCGAAGATATTGAAGTTTCAAACGAATTAGCCCGTCATTATAAAAAAAGCGGAATTCAAATTCTAACTAATACAAAGGTTTTATCTGCCACATCCAACAAAAAAGGTGTCGAAGTCAAAATTCAGAAAAAAGACGGCAGCGAGGAAACTATTTATGCTGATATTGCTCTTAATGCTATCGGGATTCAGGGTAATATTGAAAATATTGGTCTGGAAGATATAGGTATCAATATCGAAAAAGGGTTTATAAAAGTTGACAAATATATGCAAACCAACGTGCCCGGCGTTTATGCAATTGGAGATGTTGCAGGTCCGCCTTGGCTGGCACACAAAGCATCAGCAGAAGGTATTGTTGCCGCTGAATATATTGCCGGTCACCAAACCGAGGGTATTAATTATAATAATATCCCCGGTTGTACTTATTGCCAGCCTCAGGTCGCAAGCATTGGTATGACTGAAGCAAAAGCAAAAGAAGCTGGTTATGATGTAAAAATCGGCAAATTCCCCTTCACCGCAAATGGAAAGGCACATGGTATTGGTGAAGCGAGGGGTTTTGTCAAGTTAGTCATTGATGCAAAATATGGAGAAATTTTAGGGGCTCATCTCATTGGTCCCGATGTTACCGAGATGATAGGCGAACTTGCTCTCGCAAGAAACTTAGAAGCTACTGCCCATAGTATATTCAAAACTATTCACGCCCATCCAACTCTTAACGAAGCTGTTATGGAAGCCGCAGCACAAGCTTACGGCGAATCACCAAATATTTAGTTTATTCCATCTTTTACTCGAGGAGGCTGCTGTCTAATAAATCAAATAAAACAGCCTCCTTTTGAGAAAAAATCTACAATTTAGAATTAATAATTCCAATTTTTTAATACATTATTAACTAATCTACAACATTTAATAAAATTATAATTACTATCTTACTTCATCTTTCCAAGTATAAAGCCCATCAAACCAGCACCTACAATTGTAATAGTGGAATTAGCCAGCACATCAACAAAAGCAATTGTGAAATTCATTTGAGGAAAAATGGTAAACAGCCATGATTCATACCAAACAAGTATTAAAACAACAATAAAAATTGATTTGCTTATTCCCTCAAAAAAAGTATTAGCGTTACTTTTTAGAAGCCATTGAGCTAAAAATAATGAAAAACATAAGTGTGCTATAATTATTGCTAAAACAGGAGGCTCTTTTACTATACAATCACCAAGCTGTGCCATAAAATCAGCATAGAATGATTTTAACACTATTTCGTAAACAAACCAACCAAAGAAAAAGAAAATCAAAAAACCAGCAAGCCATGCAAACAACATTTTTTTTGTCATAAAAATTACTCCTAAAAGTGTAAAAAAAATGGATAAATATATATATTATTTTCTACTCAGGTTTTCACCCGGAGCAAATACAGTCTTCTGTATTTTATTTTCTACTGGTTCAAGAGACAAAAAAAATAGATATAGAGCTTTTAAGTCAACTTCAGTCATTTTTGAGAAAGCACCCCATGGCATTGGACTACCCCTGTGGACTCTTCCAGATTTGAATCTGGATATGAATTGCTCCTCGGTCCAATTGGCAATTACTCCGGTTTTCTTATCAGGAGTTAGATTTGGTGAAATATAACCAAAACCCTCTGAAAACTCATCTGGTGGAAAATGCGAACCACCTGCATAAGGTTTCCCAATATATAAACCTGAAGCATGATCAAATTCAGTATGGCAACCATAGCAATTTGCAACAGAATTAGCAACATATTTTCCATATTCTGCCGTTGGTTCAATTTTAACTGATTCTGGTGGTATGGATGTTGGTCCTTCAGGTTTAATCATACCAAAAGCCAATAAAGCTTTACCTATAAGACCGTATTCACTTCTTTTGATTTTATTATTAACAGGTTTTTGACTTCTTAAGAAAGAAATGATAGCTGTTACATCATAATCACTCATATTTTGAAACCTCATAAATCCCATAAGCCCTCTATTATCATGTGCTACCATATATCTTATTGCTCTTGCTATTTGTCCATCAGTTAAATTTCCGATGCCCGTTTCCTTATCGGGAGTAAGATTAGGAGCACGGAAAGTACCTAAACCCGGAAATGTTATATTCCAACCACCTATCAAAGGAAGTTCCTCCCCTTCATCCCAAGCTCTAACCTGATTATTTGGGATGTGACACCCTCCACAATGACCAGGTCCATGAACAAGATATCTCCCCCTTTCAATTATTGTGGAATCATTGCTTGCCTTAATTTTTGGATATTCAACATTATAAGTTTTATCCCATGAAGATTCAATATATACAAAAAGAGCAAGCACAACCACGAGAAAAATTCCGAAAATCCAGAGTAATATTTTAAAAAATTTCTTCATTTTTCAAACCCCCTTCAACATTATAATTGATTTTTTATTAAATAAATATTTTTGTGATACTAACTTATTATTTATACCAATTTAAAAATTGTATCAATCGGACATATTAATAATAAATATGACCTAACAATCTGCTTTTATTTCTTTTGTAATCCTTTGGTGATAAGCCGGTGAATTCTTTGAAGACTCTGATAAAGTGAGATTGATCATAAAAACCACATAAATAAGCTACTTGTGTCAGTGTGTCTTCATTATAATGGATTTGATAGAGGGAATGCAAATATCTTTTGTAAGAAATCATATCTATCGGTTTAAGACCTATATAATTTTCAGTAACCCTTCTTAATTGTCTTTCGGAAATATTATATTTATTACAGATTGATTTTATTGATAACAATGAAATATCATTAAAATTATGTAAGTTAAAAAGTTGAAATCTTTCAGTAAAATTTGAATTTATGTGAATTTTATAGCTTATCCATGTTTTTATTATTTTTACCTGCTCTCGGAAATTATTCGTTTGTTGTAAAGAATTATATACTTCTTTGATTGATTTATCTATATCGAAAGCATCGGTTATTTGATTAACAAATTCAACAGCAGGCGTTTTAAATAGATATATCAGAGAACAAGGTAACATCTGAATCCCAATAAAGGTTTGCTGACCAGTTTTCAATAAATGGTGAGGTCTGGTATTAATTCCATTTATAAAACTTTTATAAATTTGTCTCAATTCTGTAAAATCATCATTAAAATACTGAATATTGTTGCTAAAATTGAAAATTAATTCGGCGGTTCCTTTTGGAATTATTTTTTCTATTTGATTTTTATCTTGTTGAATTTCAATTTTCCAGATAATCTTGAATATTCTTTTTTCAAACTCATTTGAAGGATAATATATATATGATTTTTGAATCATTCAAATGTATATTCCATTTTGACAACTGTAAAGTTCATACCACTTAATATTTCATAATTAATCATCACAACTATTTAAAACTAAATAAATCAAATTTCAAAAAAATTTAAGCAAACTTAAATATTAATTTTTGATTAACAAAATTAAATTTTTATTAACTATATTCTTTATCAATAAATTAGGATTATTTCTAATTGATTTTTTCCCGAATATTAAATTTATACATTTAACTGTGTTATATTTGTATTGACTTATAATTATAAAAAAAATAATTGATATGCCAGGAAAAATTAATATAAAGGAAGAGAAAAAAATTGCATCAACACCAGAAAACAAACATGGTTTTGATAAAAAGTTGGTTTTAAAAAAACATTCACCCCACAAAAAACCTAAAGGCAACCAAAAAGCAAAAAAAGAAAAAAACTATGAGAAAATAAATCCTGATATGATTATTACATCAGGAACAAAAGAGCCTGCTATTTTAAATTTACTTAATAAATTCAAAGAAATAATTCATAAAGAATTTTTAATCCCAAAAGGTTCACAGATTCTTATCGCTGTTAGTGGTGGAGTGGATTCAATTGTGCTTCTCGACTTATTTGCAAACATTTCCGAAGAACATAATCTTCTGCTAAAGATACTGCACTACAATCATAGATTAAGAAAAAATGCAGAAACTGACGAAAAATTTGTTTTGGATCTTGCAATTAAATACAATATAAAAGCATATTCTTCAAGCGGAGATGTTCTTGGTTATGCATCAGCTAACGGATTAAGCCTTGAACAGGCTGGCAGAACTTTAAGATACCGTTATTTCGAAAATATGGCAAAAAATTTAAATGCCCAATATATTGCTACTGCTCACACTATGGATGATTCTGTGGAAACTTTTTTTCTGAATTTGTTCCGCGGTAGTGGCTTGACAGGTCTATCTGGCATTCCCTCGTCAAGGCAGGTTTCAAAAAATTTACAAATCATAAGACCATTATTAAAGACACGAAAAGAAGAATTGATTGAATATGCCCGGGCAAGACAGCTCAGATGGAGAGAAGATGAAACCAATCAGATGCATAATTATACTCGTAATAAGATTCGTCTGGATTTAATACCAAAGTTGAAAAATGATTATAATCCCTCAGTTATAGATGTTATCAACAGGGTTTCAAAAATATTTAAAGGAGCTGACGACTTCATTAAAAAGCACCTTGACTCGATTCTAAAAACTTATGTAATGAAAAAAAATAACAACAGATTTTCAATCAATGTTTCTTTGTTGAAATCTTTAGATGATTTTCTTCGAGGTGAGCTAATTCAATCGGCAATATCCACTATTTTCAAAACTCAGAGCTTAACGATGCAGACCACAGATAGAATAATTGATCTTTTGGACTCCCCTGTTGGTTCAAGGGTCGAAATTTTAAACAGAATCATAGCTTTTAAAGATAGAGAAAGATTAATATTTGTAAAAGATTTCGAAGTAAATAAGTTCAATGTCAGCATCAGTAAGACAGGAACATATCAAGTCGGTGATTATATCCTTACATTAGAAGAAGTAAAAAAGAAAGATGTTGTGCTTTCGGAAGATCCATCTGAAGAGTTTCTTGATTATGATCTCATACCGGGTATTCTACACGTTAGAAACTGGGAAGAGGGCGATAATTTCAATCCTTTGGGAATGAACGGAACTATGAAAATCAGTGACTTTTTAATAAATTTAAAAATTCCTTTGTTGGATAAATATAATATTATGGTTCTGACAACAAAAACTGAAATTATTTGGGTCTGTGGCTTCAGAATCAGCAATAAATTCAAAATAACGGAAAGTACTAATAGATTTTTAAGAGTTAGTTTAAAACGAAAATAAATTCGAAAAAAAATGATAAAACTTAAAAATGGAAATATAGAAATTAATGGTAAGATATTCCAGAAATTCTTGTCCTCCTATGATATCACTAAAATTGTGACAGAATTAGCAGACAAGATAAATTCTGATCTTTTGGGAAAAAATCCCGTTTTTTTGTTAGTTCTTAACGGTTCAATTTTTTTTGGTGGCGATTTACTAAGAAAAATAACATTAGATTGCACTATTAATTCAATTTCAGCCAAAAGTTATGGCAATGAAATGAAAAGCTCTGAAAAAGTAAACATAAAAGAAGTGAATCTGGATATTCAAGATAAAGATATTGTTATTGTCGAAGATATTGTTGATTCAGGTTATACAATCAAAGCACTTATTGAAACTCTTACCAAACTTAATCCTTCCTCGATTAAGGTTGTAGCTTTGCTTAGCAAACCATCACGTAGAAAAGTTGATATAAAAATTGATTATATTGGTATGGAAATTCCTGATAAATTTGTTATTGGTTATGGTCTTGATTATGCTGAAAAAGGAAGAAACTTACCAGATATTTATGCACTAATAGATTGAAATAAAACTATAGAGGTTAATATGAAGAAGTTAATTCTGTTATTTTTAATAATGTTTATTAACGAATCCTTCCCTCAGGAAATTTATTGGGAACCAATCGGAAATGTTGGGGGAACAGTTTTTACTTTCGGTCTTGATAGTAGCAATAATATTTTCGCTGGTACCTATAATGCCATCTACAAAAGTACTGACGATGGAAAAACATGGATCAAAAAACTTTCCGGTGGGCAATATACTAATTTTCTTGCCTTTGCAGTGAACAGGGATGGGCATATTATTACTACTACGCATTCCTCGAATATGTTCAGGAGCACAGATAAAGGTGAAACATGGAAATCATTTGCCCCGATGCCATATCAAGATTACAGGCCCTTAGTCTATCTTCCAAATGGCGATTTAATTACTGCTCCTCACAATCGTGGACTATACAGAAGTAAAGATGACGGAAATAAATGGGAAAAAGTCGAAGGTGGGCTTGATGCAAATATTATTTGGTCAGTTGCCATTGCTCCAGATGGAAAAGTATTTGCTGGTACAAACAATTTTCTCTTTCTCTCGCTTGACACTGGTTATACCTGGAAGCAAATAATGTATGACTCTACCTGTTCCGGAGCCAGAACAGTTTTTATTAGCTCAGATGGTTCAATTTATATTGGCTCAGAAATTACAGTTTTTGAATCAAAAGTTTATCTTTGCGGTGCATTTAGAAGCACAGACGGAGGAACAACTTGGCACAAAGCTTTCTACGGTCTTGATACTTCTTTATATAGAGCCATAATTAGTATCATTGAACCTCTCACGGGTGTATTTTATATTGGAACTAACGAATGGGGTGTTTATCGTAGTATTGATAATGGACAGAACTGTCAGAGAGTTTCTAACGGGCTTGAGGAAATTGGCTTTTTGTGGTATCTCTTCCTGACAAAGTCAGGTAATATACTGGCAGGTACTAATAAGGGAATGTTCCGAACCAATACAATTGTTACAAACTATGAGGAAGAATTCAACAATAACAAGTCAGAAAATTTAATTCAAATAAATAATGGCAAAGTAAAATTAAACCTCATTCATTCAACTGAAATATCTGTTTTAATCTATGATTTGTTAGGGAGAAATATTAAAAAACTTAATCTCGGTTATCTAAGCTCGGGAGAACATGTTTTTGAAAACCTTATCTCTGACCTGCATAACGGTCTTTATATCATTGAAATTAAGACAAACAACTTTTCAAAGGTTATAAAAACAATAATTTACAATTGAAGTTAGCACGCCCGGAGGGAGTCGAACCCCCAACCCTTTGATCCGAAGTCAAATGCTCTATCCATTAAGCTACGGGCGCAGTATTCAAAAATAAAACTTATGTTTTTCTTTTCAAAATTTATTTAATTTTTTTTACTAAAAATCAAAGTCTTAATTTTATCAATTTCAGATTTTGTGATAATCCTCGAAAGTATTATAGTTACACCAAATGCTATAATTAAACAAATCCTGATTATCAAAGAAATTATTAAATCCGCATCTCGAGTAAGATAAATTCCCAAAATATAGTATATAACTACAAATAAAATTATCAAAACTATCTTTCCCCAATTATATTCAATCGGATAAATCTTTTTATTGATTATTAAAAGAACTATTGCACTTGCGAGATACCCTATAATCGAAGATATTCCAGCGCCATAATATCCTATATAAGGTATTAACAAAAAGTTGAATGATATTTTGATTATTGCTCCTGTTCCAATAGCAAGGGGTAGATAGTTGGTCTTCTTTGTAATATAAGGTCCACAAGCAAAATTAATGAACATTCCGTTGAAGAAATATGCTGTCAAAACCAATGGAATCAGATCCAGCCCCACCCAGAAAGCAGGATTAATAAATCTTCCACCTATAAAAGGTATCCTGACTATAAAATCCATAAAGAAAACCGTCCCAAGAAATACAAATGAGCTAACAATGATGAAAAAAGTCAGAATCCTCGAAAATAATTCTTTTGCATCCTTATCCTCGAATCTTGATAAGTAGAAAGGCTTCCATGCATATTCAAAAACAGCCACAAGAATCATCATCGGTATCCCTAACTTGTAGTTAACTGAATAAATTCCAACCTGATAAGAGTCTGTCAAAAACATCAGTATCGGACGGTCAACCACCTGCAAAATGATGCTGAACATTGCAGCCGGAATTGTTGGAATACCGAATTTGAACATTTCTTTTAGTAGATTTTTATCGAATTTGATTCTTAAATACTGCTTTATCTCAGGACTTACTATAATTATCGAAGTCAGACTCGCAAGAACCTGAGCCAGAAAAACACCGTATATACCTTTTCGTAAAATTATAACAAAAAGAACATTCAAAAAAATTGCAACTATAATATTGGCTAATCTTGTTAACGAGAACTTCAATGCCTTCCTTTCCATTCTTAAAAGCGAGAAAGGAATTATTATTAATGAATCGAGAAAAGGTATCAGCGCCGCAAGTAATATAATCTCACCTGAATTTTTTAATTCAGGGACTAAAACCGAAAAATTTCCGGAACCGAGAATTATTATCAATGTAATGCTCGCACTAAAAGTCAGAATAGTAAGATATGAATGACTAAAAACCTTTATGTTATGTTCAATATCATCTTTTTTATAAAATCGAAAAAAAGCAGAATCCATTCCGATTGATAAGATGATGTTCATAAAAGCAATCAAACTGTAAATGTAAGTAATTACGCCGTTTTCGGAGACTGTCAGGTAATTGCTGTAAATCGGAGTGAGAAAAAATGTCAGGAACCTACCAAAAACGGTGAAAGATCCATATACAATCGTATCCGAGGCAAGACTTAAAATTCTGCTCTTCATCAAAAACAAGTTTTAATTTGCAATCAAGACTACAAAATTAGCTAAATTAATTGTTTGTCAGCCTTGATGTTTTTCGAACAAAATATTTAAATCCTTGAGAATCATTTGAAGATCAGTTTCAGAAAGATTCTTTCCCAGAACAGCTTCTTCAATTGTCCCCCAGATAGGTTCCCCGCATATCAGACATCTGATACCCTTTTCCATTAGATATGATACTGATTCCGGAAGAATCTCAGTAAGTTCTTCTATTGTTGTAGTTCTTTCTATACTATTTTTCATTTTTCTTTTTCGATGGAATAGACAAAATCAACCCGACCAGTGCGCCGTACCCAATGGTAATATAAGGATTCGAAGATATTGGGCAGGAACCGGAATTGCAACCAATAAAATAATAGTAGGCAAATCCAGCTATAGCCCCCAAAGTAACTCCTAATAATATTTTAATGTATAATTTCATCTTATAAATAATAAAAAATAAAAATGACGTATAAAAAATTAAATGATTGGTTAGGAATATAATCAGATCTGAATGAACAGATTATTTCGAGTTTTTTTTTAAATTTCTCGAAAATTTATCTGAATTATTACATTGTTAATTAATCATATTTTATTAAATTTCATAAGTAAAATTTCAATATTTAAAGTTAAAGTAATGAAAAACAAGGCTATTTATTTTGGGTCATTAATAATTATAATACTTCTTTACGTTTATGCTTCAAATTACAAACTATCTCCACCAATTTACAAAATCAATAAAGTAAATTTTGAATTTGAAAAAGAGATGTTGACCCGTCCAAATGATAAGGATATATCTGTTGTTGATAGTATTATGTTTGCCAGAAAAATTAACAAAAGGGATTCCTCTACTTTCTTTATTCTTGATAGTATTGTCGAACATCGTCTTAAAGAAAGAGATTATTATTTAAACGTTCTTGGCATAAAAGAATACGTTTTAGAAACAAAAAAAGATACTCTGATAATTGTAAACAAACCAGAACAAATTGAATTTATCAATGATATTGCCGGGACAGAATATATTGAAGAATTACCGGGAAAATATCATAAATATCTAAGAAAAGGTAGCAGTTATGAGAGTAGTTTATATATGCAAGCTGAAGATTTGATACTGGACGTAGATGAATTAAACTGGGATAAGAAAAAGTATTATTATTTTATTGCCAACGATAATTATCAACAAGGTTTGATTATCACAAAAATAAATAAGCTTCAAACATTTGAAGAAAAATGGTCATCGGGGAATTTCCTTTCTACTAATGAAGAAATACCTGAAGAGATTCTGTATCCCTATTCATCATCAAAATACTGGCTAATTCCGATTTTTATATTAGTAGCTCTATCCCCTGCATTTATATCAATTAAAAATAATCTTTTCCCAAAACAAAAAAGACAATATTATAACTCCCAGAAAACTGTAGCAATTATATGGCTGGCTTTTATTTTCATTTCCTTGCTGGTTGTTTTATCTGTCATTGTCTTTGATATTGATATTTCTGATGGCGGTGGTGCAATGATATTGCTCGGTACATTCCTTTTCATTTGTAGCTTAATCATTTTCATAATTTTTTACAAAAGAGCTATCCAGTTCGATAAAACCTATACCGGTATTTCTTCAGAAAATCAAAAAGCTGAAGAAAATACAATACTTGCCAGATGGACTTACGACAAAAGAATGTGGGATGAATTTGTTAATTTTGATCATCAGGAAAAATTATCAACCAATAAATCAACATTTTTGCTGGTTTCAATCCTCATTGTTATTATTTTTGGGTTCTTTATGATTGCCGATCCTGATGTTACACCAACAATGGGAATAATCGGTGTTGGATTAATTTTATTATTGTTTTTTGTTTCGAGATTGTCCCCGATTTTGACTGCAAAAAGATTAAAAAGTTCAAATCCTGAATGTATTATATCAAAAACTGGTTTAATTCTTGGCAAGCAGTATCACAACTGGAAATCACTGGGCAATCGCCTTGAATCCATAAGATTAATTAATAATGAAAAACCTCTATTAGAAATTATTTATTCTTACCCAGCAAGATATGGTAGGCAAAATTATACCTTGTTAGTTCCTGTGCCTTTAGACCAATTTGCAAAAGCAGAGCAAATAGTTAAAATTTTAGAGGAAGAAAAAAGCTAATATGGATTAGTTCTGTTATTAAATCAATTTATTAAATAAATTCTTGATATTTACAAGAATCCCATCAACTTAATAAAAAAAAGAAATAAAATTTTTTTTTTGACGATAATAATTATCTGAATGGCATAAATATTGAGCGTTTTATGGGAAAAATCATATTAAAAACTACTTTTTCTTATATTTGTAATTTGAATATTTTTATTAAATAAATTATATATATATTTATGAAGTCAAGACATCTAATAATCATATCTTTTGTACTCATTTTTTTTGTTAATGATCTGTATTCGCAGATTGGAGTATTTCCCCCAATATTATTTATAAACCCTCTAAGCCGTGGTGGAATGGTAACATTAACGAATACCGGATTTTCAGATAAAGAAGTTGAGGTAGTTTTCCGCTTCGGTTATGTTGGCAATGATGAAAATGGTAATCATAAACTAATATATAATGATACTGTTCTCGAGCGGCAATATAGCCTTGTTCCATATATTAAAGCTTTTCCCAAGAAAGTAATTATCAAACCACAAAAACAACAGGTAGTAAGATTTTTAGTAAGAAATATAGGTGACAAACCCGACGGAACATATTGGACTCGCATGGGAATCAGGTCAAAAGACCCTGCGAAACCTGTTACAAAAGCAGAAGATACATCCAAAATTACCGCCGCAATAGAATTAGTTACTGAAGTTAATACTTTAATTATGTTCCAGAAAGGTTCTGTTAATGCAGGCGTTGACATACCTTTTATTAACACAATAGCTGTTGGCGACACATTTAACCTGTATGTGAATTATGAAAGATTAGGCAATAGTCCTTTTATGGGTAATGTTACCATCGGTATTTTTGATAGAAATGGTGATCCGGTTGAAACTTTTAGTGAAAAATTAGGTGTTTTCAATACTTTAGTCAGACGATATTCTTTCGAGAAGGCTTATTTTTCTCCGGGTACATATACTGCAGAATTTACAATAACAAATGAAAGGGAAGATGTACCTGAAAAAAATACATTAAAATTTGATGTTTTTTCAAAGAAATTTACTTTTGAAGTTAGATAATAAAACTGGAATTGTACATAGAGAATTGGTGAAAAATTAAAAAGCTCAAAGTAAATATAAACCGTCGTATAGTACAAACTCTATCTATTCTTTTCTTAACCATTACTTTTTCAAATTGGGCTCTTTCTCAAAATGAAGATGATGTCAGAATTGAAGGAATGGTCGAAGGAGTCTATCTTTTTAATTACCCGGCTGCTTCTGGTTATATAATTGCTCTTTATGACGGTGATTCAGTTTATGTTCCATTATCAAATTTTTTATCTCGTTTGAAGATTTATTACGATTATATACCCGAATCAAAAACATTCAAAGGCTTTCTTATTCACCCTGATTCTACTTTCGAAATAAATTTCTCAACAAACACAGCCAGATTCAAATCAAGAACTTACCCTCTGGACAAAAAAAATTGGGTCTCATCGGAGGTCGAGTATTATGTTCAACCAGCTCTATTATCTGAAATCTTTCCTTTCAGATTCATAGTTGATCAATCCGAGCTTGTGATTCTTCTTCGTTCAAACTTTACTCTACCCTGCCTTGAAGAATATTACAGAAAGAAAAGATACGCTGCTAAAGTTGCCACCGAAGAAGAAGAATTTTTTGCCCCTATGAGGTATGACAGACGAAGGAGATGGCTCAATGGTGGTCTTTTAACATACTCTTTGTTTGGTGCAAATAATTACAATAAACAGCTTAATACCAACGAAAGAAATTATACCTTTTCAGGTACTTTGGGATTAGAAGCTCTTGGAGGGGATGTCGAAATCAGATCTTTCAATAGTTATTTTGAATCACAAAATAAATTGAATACTAACCTAAATTTTTTCTGGCGTTATTATTTCCTTGATAACCCTTATTTAACTTTTGTCAAACTCGGCAATTTAAGCACATACACAAATAGATTAACATCTTTACCGATAAATGCTTTTGATGGAATTCAAGTTTCAAATGAATTAGTTCAAATGCCTAATATCTTCAAGCACTTTGAGATTGAGGACAGAACTAATCCCAACTGGCAGGTAGAGGTTTATGTTGATAATGTGCTTTACCAACAGGTAAATACAGACTCTACAGGCATCTATAAATTCAGAATACCAGTCAAATATGGAGGAACTTCTCTGACATATAAATTTTACGGAACAAGAGGTGAAGTTGACGAAAAGAATGAGTATATTCAGGCTCCAATTTATTTTTTAAGGGAGAACGACCTTAGATACTTATTCAGTGCGGGAAGAAGAACTGCAGACAGAATAAATATGCTTGATTTTCGCTTTGCTTATGGACTAACTGACTGGATAACAATTGAGGCTTCTGGTGAAAAGATCGAGGGCACATCAAAACCTAATTTTTACACTACACTTGCTGCCCGCTTGATGCCTGAACTAATAACACGTGCTAACTACTTCACTGATAAATTATATGGTTTTGATTTTACTTATGCTGACAAAACACTTGGAAATTTATACGGTGGATTTACAAACTATATGGGTCGCTCAATCTTTAATCCAAGCGGAGATAAATATGCTTTTTCTGCTTCAATAGGTTTACCCAGCTTAATTCGAAATACAACTTATTTGAATTTTAATGGAAGAAGAATAATTGGTGAGGACAGAAACGCAACCTTTCTGAATGTTAGATTAATGTTCAGACTCCGAAATTTCTTTATTAATGCAAATTATTCATCTAATTTTACCACATATACCGATACCAACAGGAGTCCTGTTTCGTTCCAAAACATATTTTTCAGTGCTAATTACAACATAATTTCAAGAAGCAGAACAAGAATTTATAATTCAACACAAATAAGATTCAACACATCTTATAGCATCACAAATAATAGATTCGGTAACCTTAGTCTTAGCATCAATCAGTTAATGTTCAAGTTTTTTAGATTGACTTTTAGTATTTCTTCAAGCTCTGACTTCAAGAATCTATCCTATGGATTAGGTTTATCATTTAGCTTAAAAGAAATTAAAACTGCCTCCCAATTCAGAACATCTAATAATGGTGATTATTACTTTTCCCAATCAGCTGATGGAATTGTAAATTATGATTCCTATGATAATAATTGGTTTTTTACTTCAGAGCAATCAGGAGTTGGCTCGGGTGGAACCGGAGTAAGATTCTTTATTGACGAAAACGACAACGAACAATTCGATGAGAACGAGATCAACGTAACCAATTATGGTATTCAGATGCCTTTTGGAAATACCATTCACGACATTGATAATAAAGTTTATTATACTTTCGGATTACCAATGTATTATCGGGTTAATATGAAAGTTCTCTCAGAAACTTTTGAAAATCCCACAATTTTTCCAAAATATAACGAATTTTCATTTATTGTTGACCCTAATGTTTATAAGCCTTTGAACATTCCATGCTATGTAGCTGGAATTCTCGAAGGAAATGTTTACAGAATGATTGGGAACTCAAAAAAAATTCAAAAAGGATTAAACCTTAATTTATTTAATTCTGATTCCTCATATTTTGTTGTCATTCCAGTTATGTCAGATGGTTCATTCTATCAAATGGGCGTTCCTCCGGGAGATTATAAATTAACGGTAGATCCCAAACAACTCGAGATACTTGGCTTGAAGCAAAATCCAGAATTTCTTGAATTTACTGTTAAGAAAACAATTGATGGTGATTTTATTGACAACCTGAATTTAGAACTTGTTAGTGCTACATTTAAAACAGTTGAAAAAGAAACTCCTAAAGAAGAAAAAATTGATACCGCTCAAATTGAAGATAAAAATGTTATCCCCGAAACTCCTACAGACACTACGGTAGCAAAACAACAGCCCAAGATAAAAATTGAACCAAACGAGACTTTTATTTATAATTATGCATCTTCGACTGCAACTGCAATACCAACAGATTTATATCCTTATTTAGATGCCGTAGTTGAATATGTTTTAAATAAACCAGGCGTTAGAATATCTGTTGCTGGGCATACCGAAACAATGCCAACCATTCAGCAAGCAAGGGACATTTCCGAAAAACGTGCTCAGGAAATTGCCAAATACCTCGAAAGCAAAGGAATTCCCTCGAGATCAATCTATGCAAGAGGCTTGGGTGCCCTCTATCCCCTCGAAAGCAACCTTACACCCGAAGGTCAGGCCAAAAACCGTAGAGTTGAAATTATGGTTATCGAATAATCTTATTCCTCAATTGGCGTTTCAACCAAAACATCAACCCTTCTGCAGTAAAATCTACCTTCCGGCAGGTTGTTATTATATCTAAGTTCAGTTTCCCCTAACCCAGTTGATGAAATTTTTTCAGCTTTCAGCTCTTTTCTGACTGCATCAGCTCTTTCCTGACTTAGCTTTTGATTCCTTTCCGAAGTTCCAAGTCTGTCAGTATGTCCTAAAATTTTAATTGTTGAATTTGGTTTCACTCTCGACTTAATAATATCAATCACCCGACTGTTATAATAACTTATAGTAGCTTTATCATAAGCAAAAAGAATCAAGCTGAATCGGTCAACATATTTATCCCCAACCCTATCTCTTTTCTTCTTCTGTATCGTAATAACATCCACAGGTATTGATTTCAAATCAGAGCTTACTTTCTGCCCGGTAATATCTTCCACATTTAGCTTATAATCCAAAGGTGTATTGTCTTTAGGTATGGATTTTTGCTCCAGATCAAAAATCCATTCAACAACCGGCGGAACTGATTTATCATCATCAAATTTCTTGATCAGTTTACCGTTTTGGTATGCTTCAATTGACCAATTCTTTATATCTGCCTCGTTTCTTATGTCATTATAAAACCTCACCATAGGGGGATTAACGGTTCTAAGTGTATCATCGGTAATAATTGGGGCAAGAATTTCAAATTTATTTGTTGTTATTTCAACTCTTCTGTTCTCTTCAATTCCATCTGGCTCATTGACATTCGAAGGCTCCTGAGGCAAATTTCTGGTGCTGAGTTTAATTCTGTTTTCAGGAATTTCCCAGACTTTTGTGAGATAATCCCTTACTGTTTCCGCTCTTCCTTTTGATAAATTTGTATTATTTTTCTCCAGCCCTTCATTTGAATTACAACCTTCAAGAGTTATCATTGCATCAGGATTGTCGAGCATTCTTCTTCCAACAATATTCAGAAGATTATAGTATGTCTCGAGAACACCGGCTTTATGAAGGTTTTCCACTCTGAATTTTTTGGCTTCATCCTTTGTTAGCAAAACATATCTCGAAGGTATTTCTGATGAGTTCTCTTCAAAAAATAAATAAGATAATAGTGGTTTTAATTCAAAAGATAAAAATTCTTCAACAATAAATTTTGCAATATTTATTTCGTTTCCATTCTGATCAACGCCCTTTGCATTAATATTTGCTAAAAGCTCAGGTTTTTGCTCAGGCGGGATCATTGGCGGTTCACTTATATCCGGTTTAGGTGAATATTTTAGTGCTAAACCAAGTCTAATAGTATTTATTTTCCATTCAGTATTTTTTGCAACTTCATTCAATCCATAAGAATAGAAAGCTTCGGGTTGCAAAAACCATGTCTTTTCACTGTTTAATGGTAATTCATAACTCAAACCACCAAGCAGACTAAGCCTGAAACTCGCAGCATCAGGAATTTGAACATCGTTAACAAGCCTTGTCCTCATATTATTTTCGTAAGTCCCTGTTGATGGTTCAAGAATTTTTTCCTGATGACTCGCATCTTTTTGAATTATCAAGCCAGCATGAAAACCTAAGTGCAGCGATAAACCTTCCCAAAGCCTTATTCCAAGCATTGGTTCAAAACCAATAGAAGAAATTTTAGCGTCAAGAGTATGTTCAAAAACACCTTTCACCGCCTGAGCATTCAGATTTACCGTATCTTCTTCCAGCCTTTTTAATAATCCATTTCTTACAAAATAACCCAATCTTAAATCCAAAAACAAACTTTTGCTTAAAATGAAATTTGACAGGAACCCTAAACTGAAGCCAATACCGCTCCCATCCCGAAAACCGGGACTACAGCTGGGACAATTTGACAATGAATCAAAATTTGCCGTGTGGGAATTTAAATTTATATGACCAAAAATCCCATAACTGTTTCGTTCGCTTTGAGAAAATAAAACTTGACTAAATATGACTATTAGTGATAAAAATACAAATATTTTTTTCATTTTTGCACCTCCATTATTCTGTTAATAGATTCAGACGGTGTTTTCAAAATCACGAAATATACTCCAGTAGCAAAATTAGTAACATCAATTACTGCCCGATATGTTCCAAATTCGAGTTCTCCGTTTTGAATATCCATAATTTTTCTGCCAGTTAGGTCGTAAATAGTTAATTGAGTCAACCCCGATTCAGCAGTTGTAAATTCAATCGTAGTAGTGGAACTTGAGGGATTAGGTTTAATGATCATTGAAGTAACTCCCCCCCCAGATTTAAACAATCTCGTTATTCCACCTGCCTTGCAAAGATTTACTAACCTGATTGATGTGTCAATGCGTGAAACATCAAATTTACAGTCGTCCCATTCGAAAAATTCAAGTGTAAAATTCGATTCCTCTACTTCGCCAAGAGTAGCAAGGAAGCTCATCGTTGCAAGATTGGGATCAAATCCGTTTCTTCGTCCCTGAAGAGTAATTACTCTATCCTGATTATCAATTACTCCCTGAGGCATATTTCCGAATGGAACCATAATTGTCTTGTTAAATCTGACTCTTGCTGTAAAGTTAAATGCTTTACAAAAATCAAGATCACTTTGATCTGTTATTCTCAATATGACATTAAAGATTTCCCCGGGTTCTTTTCTGATTACTGTATCAGAGAGTGTAACTTCTGTTGTTGGCTGAATAACTGTAATGGAAATAGGTTGCGATGTATTTCTGCATCCGTTTGTATCAACAACTGTTACCGTGTATGAGCCCGGATCCTTTACAACAATTGTTCTTGTGAGTGCACCTGTGCTCCAGAGGTATGACACATATCCATTATTTCCAGCGTCAAGCACTACACTATCGCACGAACAGAACCTTGTTGGGCCGAGTGCAGTAATAACAGGATTTGGCAAGGGATTAACCTTCACGGTAACATTTGCTGTATCTCTGCAACCCTTTGAATCAGTTACAATGACTGTATAAGTTGTTGTTTGGATTGGATTAGCATTTGGCTGAGCGACATTTGTTGCACTTAATCCCAGAGCAGGTGACCAGCTATATGAATATGGAGGAGTTCCGCCTGTTGCCTGATTACCTATCTGTATAGGTGTGCCAAGACATGTAGCCACATTCGGTCCGGGATTTACCGATGGCAATGGATTTATTATCACCCTTATTGTTGCTGTTGTTTGGCAACCGTTACCATCAGAAACCCTCACAGTATAATTTGTCGTCTGCGTTGGATTAGCTGTAACCTGTGCAGTATTTGTTCCGCTCAAACCCGTTGAAGGTGACCAATTGTAAGTATATGGTGGTGTACCACCGGTCGCAGCATTACCTATTTGCACAGGAGACCCAAGACATGTTTCAACGCTTTGCGGTAGACTAATTTGCGGACTTGGATTGACTATTACTGTTATTGTATCGTAACCGAATAAGCAATTTTGTGCATCAGATGCCCTTAAAAAATAAGTTGTTGTTACTATCGGGCTATCCTGAAAAGATGAAACTGTTGAATTAATTCTTGGTGGATTTGAGCTCCAAGTATAGTTTGCTCCTCCACTTGCTGTAAGAGTTATTTCTTCTCCTGCACAAATCCTCGTTTTTGATGCTGTGATATTAATATTATTCAGTGTTTCGGGACAGGTCTTGCAAGTTGTTGTTCGAAAATATAATCCCATCATTAGCCAAGCATAGCAATCTGAACCACCACTCAAACCAAATGCAGATGTGCTTTGACCTTGATTAAAATTGGTTGACCTTGCCTCAGAATTCCAGAAATTTCTGGGTATGTCGTGGTTCGTTCCATTTATTGTCGCTGTAAAATTTGGTCCTACAGAATTCTGCATATCTGATACTATAATAAACCCCTCAGCAAAAGTAGAATTCCCGCAAGCTGTAAAACCTGTTAAATTCTGACTCATTGTTCCGCCAACATTTGTTGACATCAATCCATCATTAATGACAAGATGACCTTCGTAATTTTCAGTTAAATCCTGATAAGCAATGAAAAGGGTAACTCCGTCGGTTTCCCTGTTTGGTGTTCCGGTTGTTATTTGATAATTCCCATTCCCGGTTATTGCACTTGTTACATCCGCCCGAAATCCTTTTGTGCCTGTCTCACCCCAGCATTTATGTATTCCCTGACCAGTTAGCACAGCATTGATATTACTATTATTTCCCTGTGGATTGGTTATTGTCACTACAGGATTAACTGGGGTTGATGGTGTGTATGACACAGTAAACCATACAAATGCTCTGACAATACGATAGCAATTAGCAGGTAATTCGTTGACAGAAAATGTAACAGGCATATCCTGTCCCGCTGGAGTTGCATATCTTGTAGTAACTTTGGCAGATTTTTGAACATATTTCAAACCGCACCTTGATTCCCTCAAAACAATATTGTTTATTGCCTGAGAATAAACAAATGAAAAAGGAATCAAGAAAATTAATGTTGTTAGTAGGAGTTTTTTCATACAATTCCCTCCAAAAATATATTCATGAACTTATTTAAATATAACTATAATTTATTCCTCAATTTATCAAAACATATTTTTAAAACCAACAAAAAAAATTATCAATCTAAGTCATAAAAAAAACTATTTAGAATACTCTGAAATTTCTTTAAACAAAGCTTTTTAATTAGTAAATTTGGTATTTATGGTTTGTTAATTCTGAGAATATATAATGATTTATTTGAATAATGCAGCAACGAGTTATCCAAAGCCCCAATCGGTAATCAAAGCAGTTACCGAATGTCTATCACGCCCCCTGCTCCATTCCTCACGAACAGGATTCGAGCGTGAAAAAGATGATTACATCTATCTCTGCCGTGAAAATCTCGCTAAGATTCTTAATGTTAAAGACCCACTTCATATAGTTTTTTCTTCCGGAAGCACTGAATCACTTAACCTTGCCATCAAAGGCTTGAACCTGAAGGGCTCTCATGTTGTTACAACTGCTATTGAGCATAATTCAGTCCTTAGACCTTTGAAAACAATGGAATTGCATGGTGAAATTTCAATCTCTGTTGTTATGTGCAACGAAAAAGGTTATATCGAGCCAGAATGGATTGCTGAAGCTATGAATCCAAATACAAAAGCAGTCGTTGTAAATCACTGTTCAAATGTAACCGGGACAGTTCTCGATATCAAAGAAATTGCTAAAATTGTACACAAGAACGGAGCGGTTTTAATTGTTGATGCTTCTCAATCAGCCGGCACTGTTCCTATTGATTTTGACGGATGGGATATTGATTTGCTTGCTTTTACTGGTCATAAATCCCTATATGGCATTCAGGGTATCGGTGGATTGTGCATTAAAGAAGGAATTGAGCTAAAACCACTAAAAGTCGGAGGAACAGGCATTTTGAGCGAAGTCCTTCTCCAGCCTGACGGACTTCCAATTTATTACGAAGCAGGCACTCCAAACACTCCCGGAATAATCTCACTCTGGGCAGGTACTGAATTTATTTTGAATGAAGGCTTCGAAAAAATTCATTCTCATAAAAGCTATTTAGTTAAGAAAATGATTAAGGAGCTCAGCGAAGTTCCTGAAGTAATTATATATTATGACCCTGAACATTCCAGCTTCTCAAATTTCTGCTTCAATATAGAAGGAATGGTCCCGGAAGAAGTTGGATATATGCTTGATAGTTCCTTCGATATTATGGTCAGGACTGGTCTTCATTGTGCTCCACTTGTTCTTGAACCTTTGAACGTATTTCCATGGGGAACTGTTCGTGCAAGTCCTTCATACTTCACAAAGGAAGAGGAAATTGACACTTTTATTAAAGCTATAAAAGATATAGTTTATTTTGTTAATAGAAAAAAATAATTTTAACCACTATGAATAATGATTTAAAAAATACTATCAAATGCCCGAATTGTGGGACTGAAATTGAGGTAACGAAAGTTCTCTGGCACGAAATTGAAGAAAAGGTCAGCAATGATTACAGAAAAAAGTATTTTGCAGCTATCGAAAAAGAGCGAAAAAAGGTTGAAGAAGAACAATCGCAAAAATTCAATCAAATTCTTACTGAATTGAAAAAGAATCTTGCTGCTAAAGATGAAGAAATAGCAAAAGCCAACAAGAAAGCCGAGGATTTATTAAAAAAAGAAGCTGAACTCATTGAAAAAGAAAATCTAATAAATATAACTATTCAAAAAAAATTAGAAGAAGAAAAAGCTAAAATTGTTGAATACGAGCAACAAAAAAATAAATTTATTGTTGAAAATCTCAGAAAGGAAATTGATGATCAAGCAAAAAAATTAGAAGAAGCCCAAAAAATTGAACTCGAAGCAAGAAAAAAACAAAAAGAATTAGAAGATAAGGAAAAAAATCTGGAACTTTTGCTTGAACAAAAGCTTGCCGAAGAAATGAAAAAACGAACTTCAGAAATTGAAGAGAGAAAAAATCTTGAAATGAACCTCAAAATCAGACAATACGAAGAAGAAAAGGCAAGTATGAAGAGAACTATCGAAGAATTGAAACAAAAAGCCGAGCAAGGCTCAATGCAAATTCAGGGTGAAGCTCAGGAAGTCGAACTGGAAGAACTTCTCAGACGGAAGTTCCTTTTCGATTTAATCGAACCAGTTCCAAAAGGTTTGCGTGGTGCTGACTGCATCCAAACTATCAGAAATAACTACGGTCAGGAGTGCGGAAAAATTATCTGGGAATCAAAAAGAACAAAAGAATGGCACAACGAATGGGTTGACAAACTTAAATCAGATAAAAACGAATCTAACGCCGACATAGCTGTCATTGTTACTCAAGCTATGCCCAGAGATATAAAAAATTTTGGTTTCCTCGATGGGGTCTGGGTTACAAACTTTTTCTCTGTGCCCGAGCTTGCTTTTGTCTTGAGAGAATCTATTATCCAATTTAGTGTTATTAAGTTATCTCAAGCAGGGAAAAAGGAAAAAATGGAATTGATGTATGATTATCTGACAGGCATAGAATTCAAAAACAAAATTGAGGCAATTGTTGAATCTTTTATAGCAATGAGAACCGAACTGGATAAAGAAAAAGCCGCAATCGCAAAAATCTGGGCTAAAAGAGAGAAACAAATTGAAATTGTTAAAGAAAATACTATAAAAATTTATGGTAGTCTTCAAGCCATTATTGGCAAACAATTACCAGAAATCAATTATCTCGAGTTAAATCCAAAGTCAGATGAAAATGATATTGATGTTTAATTTTTTTCGGAGGATGTATTATGAATTCTGCTCATATTCATTTATTACTAAACCACTTTCCAATTATTTTACTCATTGTTGGCTTTATTATTTTAGTTGTTGCATTGATAATAAAAAATAAAACCCTGAAAATAACAGCTTTGGTCATCTTTATGTGTGGTTCATTAATCACTATTCCCACTTTCTTTTCAGGAGAAAATGCTGAAGATGTAGTAGAAAATTTACCTGAGGTTAAAAAGGAATACATTGAAAATCACGAAAAGCAAGGGCAAATTTTCGCCATATTATTTTATCAGCTTGGAATTATTTCTTTCATTGGGATTTGGGGAATTTCCAGAGAAAAAAAATTCACTTCATGGTTTAATTTCCTGATATTATTTTTTGCTGCTTTCAGTCTATACTTCGCAATTAACACCGGTCAATCCGGCGGAGAAATCAGACATTCGGAAATCAGAAAGGAAGTCCCTACAAATGGAATAGAACGAGAAAAAATTGAAGTTGAGCATTAGTCCTTTTTTCTATTAAATATCTTTTGTAAATACTCTCCCCCTTCGGATAGTAAAACACCTGAAAAGAGTATGAATGCACCAAGATACTCTTTGCCAGATAATATTTCTTTGAATATAATAAATGCTATGAGCGAGGCAAACACTGGCTCTAATGAAAATATCAAAGCCGCTTTCACAGGTGTTGTGTATTTTTGAACAGCTGTGTGGATAATTGTAAGAAAAATTGAGGCAACAATGCCATTAAATAGTAGCGAATAAATTAGCATCTCGCTAAAAATAAATTTAATTGACTCGCTTTCGAAAATTCCAGTTCCCGCAAAACTTAAAGGCAATATTACTATGAATTGCATCATTACAAGTTGAATTGTTTCTTTGAAGTCAGATACTTTCTTAGTAAATATATCCATATAGGTTATATAAAAACCCCAGAAAACTGTTGATATAAATGTCAGAATATCTCCGATATTTATATTATCAAAATCAGGATTTGCAAAAAGCCATAAACCAATGAATGCAACAAATACTCCCGCTTTTTGCCAGAATTTAATTGGTTTCCGGATTATTAACCAAAAGACAAAAGGAGTTATAACCACTGCCATTCCGGTTATAAAAGCTGATTTAGTTACAGATGTAAATTTCAAACCTAATGTCTGAAGAACAAATCCACCACCGAAGAATAAGCCCAGAACAAGCCCATGCAAGAATGTTTCCTTTTTGATTTGAAAAAATTGACGCCAGAAAATTATCAACAATATAGAAAAGGCAAGTAAAAATCTTAGGAAAAGATAGAAAAAGGGACTTGTCTCGTCCAAACCCAACTTAGTAAATGAAAAAGTTGCACCCCATATAATAGTTACAACGCCAAGGAGTAACTCTGCAGATAAGGATTTCATCGCAAACTGTCTTTTTTATCTTGTAGTAATTCCTTCTCCCGCTTTAGTTTTGCTTCTCTTGCCGCTTTTTCTCTTCTTAGCTGGTTGAAATTCACTGAAGGTATAAGTTTAACTCCATCACGTATTACACCTCTTGCCCTTAGTGTATCCTCTGCATAAACATACCTCATCTTATTTCTCAACGAACTACGGGACATTTCTGGTATTTGAATGATAGGAATTAGTGCTTCTTCAACTTCCAGAGGATTTTCAGGCAGTGTTATTACTTTTTCCTTATTATTTTTTAGTCTGAGCCATTGTTTTCCTTTGCCCTCATTAAAATCATAATGGTCAATAATAATTACAGGTGTCCCGGATAGTGGAATCAACTTGCCGAGACTATCCCTTTTAATGCCTTCTCCCCAATAGAATAACCATTCAGCATCATCCAGAAATTGACGGACACAGGAATGCGACGCTGGACGTCCGGGCATTTCGAACTGATGAAAAGCACTTCCGGCTTCGGTATGAAAATTCCATGTGAATGGCATAACCCAGTTACTATCAAGCGAAGAACGATGTAGTTTGACTTTCCAGTTTAGAGCATATCTCCCGGGAAAGGAAGGGGTTCTCTCCTTGCCAGTATTTGCAGCTGCAAACCTGACCAGCTTGCCATATTCATAACAAGCGTAAGACTGATAAATATTAGAAATGAATATGATTTTAGGGATATTTTTTCCCTCTGGGTAATAGTGCGGAAAAACTGAATATGCCCTTATGTCATCAACTATTGTATCAGGTGTAATGTATGCAGAACCCATCCCAAGAAATCTAAGCTCTTTTCTGTTCAACGTGATGAATACTTTGTGCTGTTTTAAGTTTGACTCAGTTCTTCGATATTTATTTAATATACTTTTCAAATGCTCTCGGGATTTAATAGTATCAAGAGTATAATTAATTAATGGAAATTCCTCGCCAACTTCTTCTTTAATATTCTTTAGTGGTTCAACTCTGTCGTTCACATAATCATCATTGTTAACTCTTTCTGATGATTCTGTTTCTCCGGTGCAACCATAGAAAAAAGTTAAAACAAAAATTAATAATAAGAATGAAATTTTCTCGAATAAGATTAAATTATTCACTGCCATATTAGTATTAAATAATTGACTCTATGAAAATCTAATGATGGATAAATCCAATAAATTATTGTTAAATAATAAGAAAATTCCTTGTCTTTCTTCAGAATATTTAGTAAAAGCTATTAATTAAAAATTTGTGGATTATTTTCTGCTTCTTCTTCAGCAGATGAGTGAATCTCCGGTATTTTTACTATAAAGGAAGTTCCTTTTCCGATCTCACTTTCTATTGAAATTTCGCCGTTATGTGCCTGAACTATATGTTTAACAATTGAAAGACCAAGACCGGTGCCACCTGTTTTTCTTGAATGAGATCTATCAACAGTATAAAATCTTTCGAAAATTCTTGAATGATGCTCCTTTGGGATGCCCACTCCTGTGTCTTTAACCTCAATTAAAACGTTTCCTGAGTCCTTTGAAAGCCTTACTTCTATCTTACCATTTTGACTGTATTTTATTGCATTATCTATAAGATTTATCATTAATTGCTCCAATCTGAAAGCATCAGCTTGAACCAGAGGAATGTCATCTTCAAAATTATGAACGAGAATGATTTGTTTTTCTTTAAGTTTTTGCTCGAAAATCACAGAAATACTTTTAATTAATTCAGGAAGATTTACTTCGGTGATTATTAGTTGTGTATCTTTGTTTTCAAGCTCCGAGAGAGTCAATAAATCTTCGACAATTAATATTAATCTGCGGGTGTTATTATTAATTATATTCAGATACTGCTTGTAGTCATCATCAATTTCATCCATCAAAGTTTCGATAAATCCTTTGATAGAAGTTAATGGTGTTCTTAGCTCGTGAGAGACATTGGTGATGAAATCCTTTTTAACAATTTCTAACTTTTTGGCTTCTGTAATATTAAAAAATATCAGGATAACTTCTTCTTTTGACTCCATCAGGTCAGCTGTGCATAGATAAAAATCCTGTCCGATTTGTAATTCACATCTATTGCTTTTCTTCTTGTCTCTTGTTTTATTTATCAACTGCCATAATCTTGAATTTTTTATGAAATCCCCATATTTATTTCCTTCAAGGTTTTCCTTTTCTAAAATTCTATTCATACTATAATTTGATAAAACGATGATATCGTTCTTATCAATCACCAGCAAACCTTCCTGAATAGATGAAATAACACTATTCAACTCTTCTTTTTGTTTTGACAGAAAATCAAAAAGTCTTTTTAGCTTTTCTGACATTTCATTAAAATTAGCAGCTAAAAAATAAAAATCATCCCTTGATGGTAATTCAACCTGAACATTAAAATTGCCTGCCGAAACACTCTGGGAAGCCTCAACAAATTTTTTTAAAGATCTGGAAACCCTTGCTGAAAATAAGAATGCCAGAAAAAAAGCCAATATTAGAGATGCTATTATTCCCACTAAAATATTATTTATCAATTGATTATTAATTTCAGAATAAGATCTATTAATTTTTGTTATAAACAAATAACCCTTTTTTTGCTTGTTTTCCTGAATTGATTTAAAATAAATTGAATTCACATCCTGCATCTCATTAAATTCAAAATTTTCAACATTTCGAGCGAATTTAATTATTTGTTTTAATTTTTCTTTCAACCTGAATAATTCTTTCTTCTCTAAATCATCAGTAGAATAGATAACCCGTTCTGAATCGGAAAGAACAATAATGAATGAGTTTGAATTAGAAAAAGTAGTTTTTATAATTGAATCAATAGCTTTATAATTCTTATTGATTAGATATTTTTCTATTAAATTTTCAACCAGATTTCCATGCTCTTTTAATGATTCAATTATTAGATTAGAATTATTTTCTTGCTTTTGAGTATGAATATAAATTATAATCCCAAGAACTACTATAATGATTGGCAAGAAAAACCTGAAAAAATATTTAAATGGTAATTTTTTCATATTATATGTTTAATTATCCTGTTTCGAAAAATCAAATAACCTATGTTTGACTATTTTAGCTTCAACCATAAAAACAACTTCTTCACATATTCCGACAGCAAAATTTGCCGCAAAATGAATATTTCTATTGATAATAATCAAACGAGTAAAAGATTCAATATATGCAGGATTCTGTTTCATTAATTCAATAATGATATTGTAATTTTCCTTGATTAATCTTTTAAGTTCAAGATAGTTATTAAATACTTCGTAAGCAAGCTCGGTATCCTGAAAAGTAAAAGAATCAACAGATTTACTAATCAACTTAACAAGCTTTTCGGCAATAATTTTGAAATTAGTATTATTTTGATAGGGCAGTGCTAAATTAATTGACAGGATATTTTTTGATATATTACTTGCAATATCGCTTATCATTTCCATTTTTTCATTTATGGAAATAGCAGAAATAACAAAACGCAAATCCATAGCTACTGGTTGATGAAGTGCAAATATTTTGAGACATTGCTTCTCTATTTTTATATCAATTTCATCAACTTTGTCATCTTTGGAAATAATTGTCAGAGCTAATTTCTGATTATTATGAATTAGTGCTTTCATCGAGTTGTCAATCTGTTCCTGAATCAAAAGCCCCATTTTTATCAGGCGGGCACGTAATTTATTCAGCTCTTCATCAAACTGTTTAATTATATGATTATTCATTCTTCTCCATTATTTAATTAACCATAACGGCCTGTTATATAGTCCTCTGTCTGCTTTTTTGAAGGATTTGTAAAGATTTTTCTTGTTTTATCAAATTCGATCAGTTCTCCCAAATATAAATAAGCGGTCATATCACTAACTCTCGCAGCTTGCTGCATATTGTGAGTTACTATAATTATTGTATAATTTTTCTTTAATTCTAATATCAATTCCTCTATTCTTGCTGTAGAAAGTGGATCGAGAGCGCTCGCAGGTTCGTCCATAAGTAAAATTTCAGGATTAACTGCCAGAGCTCTTGCTATGCATACTCTTTGCTGTTGACCACCGGATAATTTGAGAGCAGAATCGTAAAGATTGTTTTCCACCTCGTCCCACAAAGCAGCCTTCTTTAAACAACTTTTCACTATTTCATATAGTTCTTCTCTATTTGTAATTCCATTTACCCTTGGTCCATAAGCAACATTATCAAATATTGATTTAGGAAAAGGATTAGACTTCTGAAAAATCATCCCGGTTTTCTTTCTTAATTCAGTTACATTTACATTTTTTGAATAGATATCCAAATCATCTATATAGACTTTTCCCGAGATTCTTATTGTGTCATTAAAATCATTCAATCTGTTAATTGTTTTCAAAAAAGTTGTTTTCCCGCAACCAGAAGGACCAATGAGAGCTGTAACCTGATTCCTTGCTATATTTAACGAAATATTTCTGATTGCAGGTTTTGTCCCGTAACTTACACTTAGTGATTCTATCCTGATTTTTATTTCCTTCATAGTTTATTTTCTATGTTTCCCTCGAAAATTTATTTCTTGTCTTAGCTCTGATAAAAATTGCCGTAAAATTTAATGTAAAGGTTAATACTAAAAGAACAAAGGTAGTTGCATATTGTATTGGTTTTGTTAATTCAACATTTATTGATTGAGTAGCTAATACATAAATATGATAACCAAGTTCCATAAATTGAGAAGATAGAGAATCAGGTAATTCCGGTAAATACATTGCAACACCAGTAAATAATATTGGAGCTACCTCGCCAGCACCTCTACTTACTGCAAGTATCCCGCCTGTAAATATGCCATTAACTGCTCCGGGCAGGACAACTTTGATTATTGTTTGTAGTTTTGTTGCACCAAGTGAATAGCTCGCTTCTTTTAATTCGGGTGGTATTGATTTTATAGCTTCTTCAACAGAAATTATAACCAATGGTAATGTGAAGAGAGCCATTGTCAGGGCAGCCCATATCAATGCAGGCTGTCCCCACTTTGGCTTTTCTCTTTCTTTCAGGTACTCAATATAAAATTCAAGATTATGACTTTGATTCTCTCCTTTTAATTTCAATCCCTCTAAAATTTCTATCTTTTCAACTAATAATTCCTCTCCTGATGCTTTAATATAAGATATTACTTCTTTCGGATTTGCATTATTATCCTTGTAAAAAGGTGAATCTGACCGCAATAATATTGTTTTTATGTTATCATACCTTGAATTTATCTCGCGGTTATCTATTTGCTTTCCCACGATTCCTATGAAAAAGCCCAAGCCAAACAAACCAAAAATAATTGGTGGAACTCCAGCTAACGAATTAACTGAAAACCTTACAATTTTTGAAAATAAAGAATTCTCCTTTGCATATTCAGTAATATAAATTGCTGTTATGGTGCCAATGGGTATTCCTGCAATGGACATTATAATTACAAGGAACGCAGTTCCAACAATAGCAGGAAATATACCTCCGCTTGTTAATCCTTCTGTTGGGTTGGAAGTTAAAAATTCCCATGTGATATGCTGACTGCCGATTATAAATATATACGTCAGAATATAAATAACAAATGAAATTACTATCAGCGAGGATAGGCTTGTTAAAACTATGAATGTATTTTCAGTCAGTGCATGAAAAAAATTTGTATATCTCTTCCTGATTAACATAACAATGAAAATAACAATCAGAATATATAAAATCAATGCAATAATATTCTGAAAAATTAAATTTATAAGTCCACCTATTGTAACAAAAGATATTAAAAATAAAAACAGGAAAAGAAATATTTTAAATTTATTAATCAAATCAATATCCTCGGAATTTTTTAATGAGTTTTTTTCTGAAAATGAATTCAGCCAGAGCATTCAAGGAAAAAGTAATAATAAACAAAACAGACCCAACAATGAACAATACGCCATAGTGAATACTTCTATATTCAACCTCTGCCATTTCTGAGCCAATTGTAGCAGCCATTGTTCGGACAGAATCAAATAAATCAAGTGTTATAACAGCAGCGTTTCCAGTTATCATAAGAGCAATCATTGTTTCTCCAAAAGCTCTTCCAAAGCCTAAAAGGAATGCAGCAAATACTCCCGGCAAAGCTGCCGGCAATAATACCTTATATGCGGTCTGCCATTTGTTAGCCCCGAGTGCCAAACTTGCCTCGCTCAAGTGCCGGGGAACTATATAGAGTGAGTCCTCAACCAAGGTATATACTATTGGAATTATAACTATTGAAAGCCCTACACCACCCAAAAAAGCATTTAAACGGAGCTGTGTATTGAATAATTCCTCAAAATAACCAGATAATAATGTCAGACAAAAAAAACCAATCACAACAGTTGGAAAACCAGCTAATATCTCTACAACAGGTTTTATTATCTCCCTTAGCCATTTTGGTGCAAAAGCAATTGTAAACAGAGCTGCCATTATGGATATCGGAAATGCTATAATTATTCCGATGGCTGACACTTTGAATGAACCAAAAATTAGCGGTAAAATATTATATTTTGGTTCAGTTGATATTGGTTGCCAGATATAAACATATTCACCTTCGATTATGTCGTTCGCTTTGATTAGGTCAACAAATTTTATTGGTTTCTCCGTCCCCATAGAATAACGGTGAAGCGATATATTCTTAGCTTCTTCGAGAGGATTGAATGATTTTGTTGATAATGTATCATTTATTATATTTTTATTTTCTTTTGGATTTTCAGGAGGATATTTCTCTGGTCTTAATTCCTCATATTCATTATAATATCCATTTATATAACTTTCATCAGAAATTATATTTGATTTTCCATTATTATCTTTTTGACTCTTTTTTACCTCTTTAAATGCCCAAAAGGATTCCTGAAAAACAAAATAAAAAATTCCAAGAATAAAAGCCAGAGAAGTTAATGCTATTATCTGTATGAATCTTTCTGTGATATACTCAATTAGTGAGTCCCTGTTTTTTAATCTAATCTGAATTTTCTTCATTAAAATTACAGTGATTTTTAATCCAATGAATATCTTTTAACAAATACTACAAATAAATAAAATAATAGACCAAACTACATAAAAAGAAAAATAAATAAAAATTAATTAATCGGGAAAAAACCAGATTCACTAACAATTTTTTGACCTTCGGGACTAATTACCCAATCAATGAAGTTCTTAACCGCACCTGTTGGTTGATTTCTCAAATACATATAAAGATATCTGCTTATGGGGTATAAACCTTTCCTGATATTATCAATCGTCGGTTCAATATTATTAATTTTTAACATTTTAACATTTCTGCCATATCCATATCCACCATATCCAATGGCAAATTTATCACGGGAAACAGCATTAACTACTGAGGATGTTCCCGGAAGATTCTGGCAAAAGGGTGAATAATCTTCACCTTGCAGAATAATGTCTTTGAAATATACGTATGTGCCAGAATTATTTTCCCTTGAATACAGAACAATTCTTGCATTTTTTCCTCCAACACTTTTCCAGTTGGTAATCTTCCCTCGATATATTTCTTTCAATTGGCTCAATGACAGATTAGAAACCGGGTTCTGTTCGTTGACATAGACAATTATCCCATCAATAGCACAATTAACTTCAACTCCGGTTGTTCCGTATTTTTCCATAAGTTTTCTAACTTCATTTGTCTTGATTGGTCTTGATGAATTACAAATGTCTGTTGTTCCGTTTATTAGAGCACTTATTCCAATTCCCGAGCCACCACCAGAAACTTGTATAGAAACATCGGAATATTTCTGCATAAATTTCTCTGCCCATTTCTGCGACAAATATACCATTGTATCTGAGCCTTTAATAATTATTTTTTCGGTTGCCCGAAAGCTATTAATCATTAAAAGAAAAAAAACACAGGCTATTATTCTAAGTAATAATTTCATTCAATACAAAAAATGCCAATAACAAAAATACAAACTTATTTAATCAAAATCATATGTTAATTCCATTCCCAATTTATCAATAAATAATTTGTAATCAATAAATTAATTACTAATGTACTGTAAATAATTTATGAATTTTTTCTTAACATTTTACCTGTTAAAACAACAATTCTTACTTTTAATAATTTAATTTTTATTATTAACTTGAAAATTGATTTTTCACAATTAGATAAAGTTCTTATGATTATCACTATCGAGCTTTTGAATGAACTTTTTCGGGGTTTCACTGTTCATCGGTGGAATGACAAAATCAGGCCGGTGGATCTGATAGAAATTGATAAGCATGCTCACAAAATGTTTATAGCCTACTGCCTCGGAAGATATGAAGAAGATGCCGGCAATACTGTCAACTGGTCAATTATTATCAAACACGGAATTTTTGAATTGCTTCGCAGAATAGTCATTTCTGACATTAAATCCCCCATCTATTACCTGATAAAACAAGAAAACAAAACTATCTTCAACAAATTAAATAATTGGGTTTTTGATCAAATTGCTGGAAAAATTAATCATAAAGATCTAAGGCAAGAATTTTACAACTATTTATTTGAGAGTTCAGATATTGATGACAAAAGTCAGAAAATTCTTGATGCTGCCCACAAATATTCAAGTTATTGGGAATTTCTGATAATTAAAAATGTTAATCCTCTTGGCTATCAAATCATAGAAATCGAACGAAGCTTATTGAACGATCTGAACAATTTCATGGATTTAGTGGGTATGAGAGGGTTAATAACCCGACAGAAAATTTCAGACTTCGTTGATTTATTTGGTCAGTTAAGATTCCAAACCCGCTGGTCCCAGATACCAAGGGTTCCGAAAACCTCTGTTCTTGGTCACTCAATGCTGGTTGCCACTTTGAGTTACTTCTTTTCCCTTGAAAACAAGGCTTGCCCAAAAAGGATCTACAACAATTTTTTTGGTGGTTTATTGCACGACCTCACTGAAGCTGTTACTCGTGACATCATTTCACCTGTTAAAGAATCCTCAGAAGAGTTCAACAATTTAATCCTTGAAATTGGCAACGAGTTAGCAGAAAAAGAAATATTCCCATTAGTCGAAGAACATTGGGTTGAGGAGCTTAAATACTTTATCGTTGACGAATTCAAAAATAAAATCAAAGATAAAAAAGTTCCCCTCAGTTTGACAACAGATGTTATCAACAGGAACTATAATCAAGATAAATTTTCCCCATACGATGGCTTAATAATCAAAGCAGCAGATCAAGTAGCTGCTTTTCTTGAAGCTTGGTATTCAACTGAATTTGGTATTAAATCATCTGAATTTTCACTTGCCATTGAGCAAATAAAGCAAAAATACTACGGAACAAAAATTGGAGAAACAGATCTATCTCATATATTCTCTGGCTTCCAGTTTTAAATTTTTATTGTTTTCCTTACAAAAGTTATAAGAAGAACTTGCTCTTGTCAAAAAGCAAATTCTTCTTATTAACTAATATCAATTCAATTACATGTAATTATTTTATAATTGATAACTTCTTGGATATAGCAGTATGTCCAATCATACCCTGCACGAAATAAACACCACTTGGTAAATTGCTGGTATTAATTCTTAAATCGAACTCTCCCTTTGGTTTGTTTTCATCAATCAGATTAACAACCTTAACACCTTCGCTATTGAAAAGATTAATGACAACCTGATTGGAAGAAGAAAGGCTGAAATATACTCTTACATCTGATTTTGCGGGGTTTGGCAATACTTCAAATGTTCCAGCAGCATCTGTCAAATCATCGCTTTTTCTTGGTAAAATTGGTGTGAAATATACAGTATCAATACCTTCGTACTTCTCAAACTTGTACATATCAATACCAGTATATCTGTTGGTGTATATTTCTGCAAATACTTTTTTCTTTTTGTTTTTTCTGGTAGTTGAATTCATCCAATCATCAAAAATACAAACCTGATCTACCCCTATTGTAGCTTGAATAGGATAGTCATTGACTTCACTGTCTTCGCACCATTCAACTTCATAGACATCATAGACACCGTTATTATCGCTATCTATTAGTATGGTTCTCCTGATATCATCAGGCATACTGCAGGTATAGTTATTCACTTTGTTTGGCAAAGCAAACAAATCAACGATTAGGACTGCAACAAAAATAATTGTTACAAGGCTGAGTTTGGTAAATGCGTTTTTCATAAAATATCTCCTTAGAAATGGTTAATAAAGTTAATTAAAAAAAAGAAAGACAATACTGAATTATTTTTTCAATAGCTAAAGGCTTAAAATTACAAGTATTTGATTTATATGCAAATACAAAGCTATAAATTTATATTTAAAAAAAGAAACAAAGCAATTATAAGTATTTTTTTTTAAATAAAAAAATTTTTTTTTCAACAACTATTTTTTTAAAATTCTAAGTTATACAATAAAATGAATAATTGATGAAGTTAAATAATATTTTTTATTTATAATTCTTTGTTTATTTAATTTTTTTCAATATTTTTGAAGTTCTTTATTTTTCATTATTAATAAAACAGTAAATGTTTATAAATCTAAAAGATTGGGAGATAATATGAGCTTACGCCGTGTTTATGAAACAACTGTCATAATCAATGCCGCACTGGAGGATAATGACATTGAATCTATTCTGACAAAAATTACAACATATATGGAAAATCACGGTTCCGAAATTCTTGAAATTAATAAATGGGGTCGCAGAAGGCTTGCTTATCCGATAAATAAAAAGTTTAACGGCTATTATGTTCATATTGTTTATGAGGCTTCTCCTTCTACAATTCCAATATTTGAACGTTATCTGGTTCTCGAGGATACTGTACTAAGGCACCTGACTGTAATTCTTCCGAAAAAATTAAGAGATTTCAGAGCAAAGCGGGTTGTTGAATATGCAACATCCGGTTTGCCACCTGTTACTGCCGAAGAAAAAGCCAGCAAACAAGCTAATTCTGATGCTATTGACAGTGCTAAAACAGAATCACAACAAGACACTGACGCAAGCGTCGTTGAATCACCCGAAACAAATTAAATTTTTAATCAGGACAAAATTCTTTGAGGATAAAATGAAAGTCATTTTAAGAAAAGATATAACCAACTTAGGAAACATTGGTGAAATTATCACCGTCAAAGACGGATATGCACGTAATTATCTTATACCACGTGGTCATGCTTATTATGCTTCTCCCGGTGCTATCAGAGCCATTGAACAAGAAAAGAAACTTCACATTAAAAGAGTTGCCAAGGAAAAATCCGAAGCCGAAGTCATTGCCAATCAAATCTCTGAAAAGCAGATTACAATTGCTATGAAAGTCGGCGAAGAAGGTAAACTTTATGGTTCAGTCACCTCAGCTATGATTAGTGAGGAGCTTGCCCTTCTTGGATATAGCATTGACAAAAGAAATATTTTAATTGAAGAACCCATAAAATCACTCGGCATATTCGATGTTAGAGTCAAAGTTTATCAGGATGTTTTTGCAACCATTAAAGTTTGGGTTATTAGCGAAGAATAGATCATTTTTTTTATAATAAAAGCTCTTCTCCATATTCGGAAAAGAGCTTTTTTTGTTCATATTCAATTATCAGTCTTTTTTTATCCACTGACAAGGTCAGTTAATATAGTGCTATCAGTTATTACAATTTTCCTGACTTTTATCATCACATTCAGCATTACCAATAAAATTCAAAACCAAAATAAAAATTTCTTTCAGCCGCCGGGAAAAATTCCTTACCCTCTGCTCCTGCGGCATAAAGATTATTTGTTAAATTATTTATCTGTAAAACTAATTTTAGAGCCTTCGAAAAAAACAACTTCTCGATTTTATAATTAGCAGTCAGGTCAATATAATAATAAGGGTCAACAGTATTATCAGAATAATAATCCCAGTCAAGATGCTGTTTGATTCTTCTATCAGTTCGGATTAAATCACCAAAATTGTCCGAGCGAAACTCTCCTACATATTTACCGGACAATCTCAAATCAAAATTACCCAAAGAATAATTCAGCAGCAATAACCCCATAGCATCGGGAAATCCTGCTATCGGATTATTCGCAAGACTGATTTTTTCAAGATTATCAGTAATAAAATCATATTTTACTATTTTGTTTGAACTCAGGGTTAAATTACCTCCGATATTCAAATTCCCGAATTTTCCTTCATATAATAAATATCCAAATTCAAGTTCAATACCGTAATGTCTTGTCCTTTCTGCATTTCCGTCAATAGGATTACCAAAAATATCAACCTTGCCGCTTTTGACCAACTCATTAAAAAATTCCATCCAATAAAAAGTAAAATTCCCAAAGAATCTGTCATTTTTGTAATTAAACCCAAGTTCGAAATTTAGAAGTTGCTCGGGTTTCACTAAAGGTTTGGTGAAATCATATCTGACAATTCCGCCCTGAAGAGTATCCCCTTCAAAAAGTGGTGCCCGCTGGTCATCAACAGGATAAAGGTTTTTCATTCTTGGTTCACGGCTTGTAAAAGCACTTAAACCATAGAAACTCAGTTCTTCCGACACAATATAATTAAATCCTAATCTTGGATTAAAGAAATAGTAGTTAATATCAAACAATGGATTTCCATTACCAACTATTTTATTGTCTATACCGAGAAATTGGGTGAATTTGTTACCTTGTTTGTCATTTTTTATTGAATAATGCTGACGGACAATTTGAAATTCACCCGTCAGCAGGAAATTTTCAGTAAGATAATATCTCTCTCTTGCAAATAATGAAAGAGCAGACCTAACCCCTTCATAACTATAAAATTTATACTCAGGGTCATAATTTACAGGGAGAGACTCAGCAAATTTAATTTTTCCCCAGTGCTCAGAATTATGAAACCTGATTTCTGAACCTATAGTTAATTCCCCATTTGAATGGTTCAGAATTATTCTTGGTATCCAGCCATATTGTTTGTTGCCAACCCACGAACGAATAATTGAATTACCCGGATTTGATGTGGGGTTAAACCCATATTCACTCGTCAACCTGAAATAATTTGTATCAGCCCATGATCCATCATAATCAAAATAACCATCACCCCGATAGTAAAACAAACTTGATTTGAAGGATAAATCAGGATCAATCTGCCAGTCATTCAAAATTTCGAAATGAGGCTGGGAGAATTCTTCAACTTCCTGAGGCTTTCTTTCAATGAAATAAGTAACTGTATCACCACTTTCATCATATCCCCAACCGCCCCACGAAGGATTTTTTCTTCTTAAAGACCTATCCTTAATATATGATTTAGGCAAACCAGTATAAGCAAGTCCGTCATTTATGGGTCCTCCGAAAATATTGATTTGTGTTGTCAAGTTATCTGAAAAAAGGGCTGCCCCAAGAAAATAACTATTCAAATAGGCAAAGGAACGATCTCTATACCCCTCGGAAATAATTCTTGAGAGCCTTGCATACAAAGCATAATTGTCAATAATTCCTGAACCTATTTCAATAGACTGTTTATTAAGATTTAGCTGAAGGATTGAATTTCCTTCGTTAGAGCCATATTCCTGCAATCCGATGCCCGAATGTATCAATACACCTTTTTTATTAATGAAATTGGATGTTGTAAGGTTAATACTGCCTCCAATTGCCGCTGCACCGTAATTTATCATCCCGGCACCCCGCTGAACCTGAATATTATCGAGGCTCGATGTCAAATCAGGAAAATCTATCCAGTAAACATTGTGATCTTCGGGGTCATTTTGCGGTATGCCATTAATAAAAACAGAGATTCTTCTTTGATTGAACCCCCTCATTGTTAAATTTGAATAACCAATACCATTACCATTCTCAGAATAATAAATTATAGATGGTAATGAACTTAAAAATTTCGGAATATCCTGAAATGTATAAGTTTTTTCAATTTCTGAATATTCCATTTCGGAGAACGTAACAGGAGTTTTTCCTGTTTCGGCGCGTGTTGTCGTAACTGTTATGCTCGGGACCCTATAGGTTTTCAAAGAGTCTATAAGTTCAAGATCTTCCGGGAAAACCTCGTATAGAATCAACAGATAGGCAAACAAAACAAACAAAAATTGCTTTGTTACTTTTGAATGATGTTTGGAGAATCGAAAAATCTCCGTCATTTTGTTTTTTATTGTTGCAAACATGTCTTTACCCACGGATATTTAACAAAAAATTAACAATTCCGTTGAAAGACTGTCCAGATTAGTTCAAGGGCAAGGAAAAATATTTCCGTATTTCCTACGCCGGTATTATCCGGATCAGGTTCGAGGAGTTTTATCTCAGCCGCCATTTACGACAGCACCTCCAACGGACTTTCAAAATTAATAAAAAAATTTTTAATTAAAAATATTTTAAAAAATTTTTAATGACTTTTAGTCTTATCATATTAATAAATAGAAAAAGCAATTATTTTACGTCTTTATTATTTTTTATCTTAGCTTATTTTGAATTGAATAATATAACCGAAAAAAAAGACATAAAGGATCTCTTGTTATCAGAGCTACAGGATATTCTTCAATCCAGTGGTTATGCAAAATTTCGTGCCATTCAAATCTTTACTCATCTTTATAAAAACAGATTGAAAACCTTTTCTGATTTTTATCTTCTTCCTGCTGATTTGAGAGATTTTTTAGAGCAAAATTTCAAAATTAATTCCTTAACAACAGAAAATATTCAATATTCCATAGACGGGACAACAAAGTTCCTTTTTGCCCTCAGCGATGATTCCGCAATTGAATCTGTCTTAATCCCAACAGAAACAATTGATGAAGATCCAAAATTGAAAAGATTGACTCTTTGTGTTTCATCTCAGGTTGGATGTGCTCTGGACTGTTCTTTTTGTGCAACAGGTAAATTAGGCTACAAGCGCAACCTAAAGCCTTCGGAGATTGTTGAACAAGTTCTTCAGGTGGAATCTCATACTGGCAAAAAAATTTCTAATATTGTATTTATGGGAATGGGCGAACCTTTGCATAACATTGATAACGTTGTCAAAGCTATTGATATCCTTTCCAATTCTGTGGCAAATGTTATCAGCCGCAAAAAAATAACTATTTCTACTGCCGGCATTGTTCCGAAAATTCTTGAACTGGCAAATATTCCCAAACCTGTCAAACTTGCAATTTCGCTCCATTCAACAACTAACGGTGTTCGTCAGAAAATTATGCCCATTGCAAAAAAGTGGAATATTCAATCTCTCCGGGATAGCATTACTCAATACTACCGAAAAACAAATATTCCGATTACCTATGAATATATTTTATTCGATGGGTTGAATAACTCACAAGAAGATGCAAAGAGACTTGCAAAATTTGCAAGGACTGTCCCTTCGAAAGTGAATATAATCCCATTCCATGATATCAGTTTCACCAATCCAACCGGTTTTGCCAGAGAGTTAAAGCCAGCCGGGAAAGAACAAATTGAAGAGTTCGTTAGTCAGCTCAAAAATCTTGGAGTGAATGTTTACGTTAGAACTTCTTCGGGAGTTGACATTGATGCAGCTTGTGGCCAGCTTGCCTATTCAAAAAGATAAAAAAAAGAGGAACCGCATTTAATATGCGATTCCCTGCTTTTAGATAAAAGTTTAATAAAAAACTAATTTTTTGACTTCCAGAAAAATACTACCTAAATATTGTTACTGATTTCGTATAATTAATTTTATCAGACTTTAATCTTATATAGTAAATACCATTTGGAACTAAATATCCATTATCGTCTGTAGTATTCCACATAATTTCAAATGATCCCGCTTCTAAATCAGCAGTAAATAAAGTCTTTATTAATGAGCCCAAAGAATTATAAATACTCAAAGTATAATTACCATATTCGGTAATTTTATAGTTTATCAATATTGATTCATCTGCGGGATTAGGCATAATATTTATTATGTTATTACTATAAACGTTATCATTAAACTCTATATCCCCTTCTTTGGGCTTATTATGAGGAACAGTAACAGTTGCAGAAGCACTGCTTGTGTTGCCCGAGGCATCAGTTACATCATAAGTGATAGTATAAATTCTGCCTGATCCTCTTCCAGACCTTTCAGAGCGTAATTTAAACTGAAGATCTGCTGTACCTATTGATTCACCTTGGATATCGTCAGGTGTATCACCATCTCCTAACCCATTTTCAGCTTCATTACTGGTAATAGATGTAAGTACGAAAGTAAGACCGCTCGAACCACAATTATCATCTACATTAACGGAAGCTGTAATATCAACAAGTTTATGATTGGGTGGCCATAAAACATTTGGAGTCAATGTAACAGTAATTGTTGGTGGAATATTGTCAATAACATTAACATCAAAAGTACATTGAGAGGTATTCCCTGCTTCATCAGTTGCAACACAAGTTACAGTAGTTGTACCTATTGGAAAGGTCGAACCTGAAGAAGGGTTACAAGTTACCGTTACGTTACCACAGTTATCAGATACAACTGGGTCGTCCCAAGTTACCACAGCATCACAGGAATTTGGATCAACATTTTGATAAATATCATCAGGGCATGAAATTTCAGGGGGTGTATTATCACAATATTCAACAGTTAGATCATAGAGAATAGGAGTAGCACTAATAAAAGGTTGCCTCGATAAAGTAGCTCTTATTTCAAGATATTGACCGGTTATACCAGTTCCACAAAACGATGTATTATTAGTAACTTGAGTAAATGTTGCAGATGATAGGCCAGCTATAGTATTTGAAGCACGGACTTCAACCTTTATGGATGTTCCTGCTGGCAAGGATTCAGTCCAAGATACTTTTCCCCAGTCAGTGTTTTGCACCCCACTATTATTTACAACATTCCAAGTTCCCTGAAGTGAAGTAACTCCGACTGCAACAGCACCAGTCATATCGCTGTAATTATAAGGACCCGCTCCTTGGCCAAGAGATACAGTTAAATCAACAGCTCCAAGCCCGTCTCCACCTCCGTTAGGATCAATACGCATAACATCATCACTTGAGTAGTTAGTAACCCATACTTTTCCATTTGCATCAACTGCTACGCCAGTTGGCATGTTACCAACTGGTATTACTTTTAAAACATTACCATTATTGTCAAGACGACTAACATCATTAGTACAACTGTTTGCAACCCAGATATTATTATCAGAAGTTACTGCAACCCCCCTACCACAATTACCACCTGTATTATATGTTCCGATTACTGTACCAGCCGGACTGATTTTATTAATAGTACCACAAGCCCATAGAGAATTCCAGATAAATCCATTATCATCAACAGCTAAGCCATAAGTCAAACAATTTGTTCCTGAAGGAATGCATTGAGATAGATTGCTGGAAATATCATATCTCATTAATGAGGACTGAAACAAGCTTGCAGACCACAATATACCATTTCCATCAATTAGTCCTCCATACCCACCGCAACCAGGTACAAAGTAAGTCAATAATATTAGACCAGTATTACCATCAATTTTGTTGAACACTTGTGGGTTATAATTAGGAAAGCCACCTACCCAGACATCATTATTTGCATCAATTGAAACATGTCTGATTTGCTGGGCAGGGGTTCGGACATAGAGCAAAATGGCTTCATCTTCTGCAGTTGAAACTCCACCTCCATCATCTACTCCTCCTGTATTCAACCACGGTCTAATGTCACCAAGACCTTTTGATGTTTTTATCAATCCATCACCGTCCTTATCAATAGCAGTATTATAAACAAATGGAGGTTTAAGATATTCTCCATTCGGATCTGGATTTCCAGTAGCATCGCAGCGAGTACCACCTATGGTTACTCCAATTTTAATAACTGAACCTAATTGCACATTTTGATAAAATGAACTCTCATCCCTGTTTCCTACCCATACATTACCATAAAGATCCACTGTTGTTCTGGATGGATTTCTTCCTCTTCCATCCGGTGCAGTTTTGTACTCACCGATTATCGTCCCAGTGTTAACATCAATTCTTACGACTGTTCCACGATCAGAGCATGCCACCCAAATAAAAGGAGGAGGTGCCGTCTGATCGTTAATTTGTAATTGGTTGTTGTTCGGAGAATTATGATTGAGGTTAATTAAACTACCTTGGTCAAAATCCTCATCGTTAGTATAAACTGTCTTGCAACTGTTTTGGCTGAACAGCATATTCGTACTATTTACTACGAATATGAACCCGATTAAGAAAATTGCGATTAATAATCGCAAACTGAAGTTTGAAGGTTCGCTCATGACACACCCTTAAAAATTAATGAAAAAATATTTAAGTCATAATAAAGAATTAATCCTTATTATGAATAATCTTCATTTCTAAGAATATGAAACATTAAAAAAAAATATTACTAAAATACCGATATGTTTACTATAGATGGCTTATAGATTCTGTAGATTTACTTATCAAGAACTGGTGTTAGTTATTATTATTATCAAATTCATCGTTACGGTTTATTAGTAATTGAATTTATTCAAATAACTTCGAGAATTACTGCTTTAAATCCCATATTACTTTACTGAAATATTTATTTTAGTATTTGATTAATAATACGCACCTATGGATGTCTTAAAAAAAATACTTAAATAATAATTCAGTATTCCACTCTACAATAAAATTGTAAATCACACCCTACAAGTTAAATTTATAAAGTATGATTTACAATTCCAAATAAATTATTTGTCTTTTAAAATAATTTAGAATTACTAATAAGTATTATATTTTTTTAATTCCCCAGAAATATGTGAACAGAATGATTAGCCCAATCTACTATTGGACTGTAAAATATACCGAATATCAAAGTGGGAATAGCAAATATCATAAGAAATATTATTGCAGGAGCGGAATACTCGAGTGCTGATTTTTGACTTTCAACATCTTTCAAATACATATTCTTAAAAATTTTGACATAGTAGTAAAGCGACACAACACTATTCAAAACACCTATGACGGCAAGCCAGAGATAACCAGCATTAATCACAGCAGAGAAGACGAATAATTTACCAATAAATCCGGCAGTTGGCGGCAAACCCGTCAAGGAAATCAGAAACAAAGTCATGCAAACGCCAAGTACTGGTGCACGATAGCCAAGACCGTTATAATCCTCAATGTCCTCACTGCCAATCTTGTTTGCAATAAGCATAACAATATAAAAAGCTCCAAGATTCATCAGCATATATACGAAAAAGTAAATCAGAACAGCTGTGGCACCGGAATTATCGAGAACAGCCACTCCCATAAGCAAATATCCAGCATGTGCAATACTTGAATAGGCAAGTAGTCTTTTCAGATTTGTTTGCCATATTGCTACCAGATTCCCCAGTGTCATTGTCAATACTGATAAAACAGCTATCACAAAATTCCAATCTATTCCGGATAGAGTTGTCCAGATGTTATCGTAACCGGGAATTGAATCAATGAAGCCAACCTTAAGAAAGCGTAATAATACAGCAAAACCAGCAGCTTTGGATGCAACAGACAAATATGCAGTTATTGTTATTGGCGCACCTTCATAAACATCGGGCGTCCAGAAATGAAATGGAACTGCTGATATTTTATATCCAAAACCCGCAACTACCATCAACGAGGAAATAAACAATGCAAAAACATTAACTTCATTGGTGGCTAAGAACTTATTTATCTCGAAAAGATTCAAATGTCCTGTTAATCCAAATATTAGCGATATACCGAATATCATAATGCCCGAAGAAACAGCACCGAATATGACATATTTCAAAGAAGCCTCACTTGCTCTTTTGACCTCCTTGGTATATCCCGCAAGTATATAAGAGCTGATACTCATTGTCTCAATAGCTAAATAGATCATTATCAAATTACTTGCACCACACAAGAGAAACATACCAAATGTCATTCCGACAATCATAGAGTAATACTCACCCAATTTTCTGTGCTCTGTGGATAGTTCCTTCGAGAACATTGACATTACTACAACTAATATACTCGTTATCAATATCAGAAATTTAAAGAAATTGCCAAAATCATCAATGACAAGTAAATCGGAAAAAGCCCTGTAATTTGTCCCAACTTGCAGATATAAGAAAATCCCGGTTACAATAAAGCCAATGATAGCAATATAACCGGAAATATTCCTGGATTTTTTAAATATCAGATCGAACAAAATAGCCAAAATGAATGTTGCAGTGAGAACGAACTCAGGAATGAACATTCCTACACTAATTTTCAGATTCTCTAAAAAAATATCAAGCTGTGGCATAATTATCCAGAAATAATTTTAAAACCAAAATACTACATACCAGCCACTTGTCCACCAATCAGAACAAATGGTTTCATAATTTCAATTAACTGATTCACAGATGCAGACATCATATTAATCATTGGCGAAGGAACAATTCCGAGATATATAATCACAAGAGCCAATGGAACAAAAGCTGTTAATTCTATTGCATTCAAATCATCGTGTTTATATTTTTTCTTGGTTGGATCCCAAGGACCAGCCCATTTTTCGGGTAATTTACCAAAGAATATCTTCTGCAATGTCCAGAGCATATAAGCTGCCCCCAGTATAATTCCAAAGCCTGAAATTATAGTATAAACCGGATATGTTTTAAATGCACCTAAAAATACCATTGCTTCACTGATGAATCCACTCAGACCCGGCAATCCAATTGCAGCAAAAAAAGCTATTGACATAACACCTGTATATACAGGCATCTTGTTGGCAAGTCCACCAAAATCATCAAGCCCCCTCTTGTGTGATCTGTCATAAATTACACCCACAATCATAAAGAGCATGGATGTTATAGTTCCGTGATTGAACATCTGGAATATTGCTCCAGCCATTCCTTCGGGTCGCATTGACGCCATTCCGAGCACTACATATCCCATATGACTCACGCTTGAATAGGCAATCAGTTTCTTGAAATCTTTCATTCCTACCTTATGTTGACCAAGAGCACACAAAGCTCCGTAAATAATACTAACAACGCCCACTATTGCTATAAAGCTCTGAAAATAGCCGACCGCATCAGGAAACATCGGAAAGGCAATTCTCATCATTCCGTATGTTCCCATTTTCAGTAATACTCCGGCAAGAATCACACTTATAGGCGTCGGAGCTTCCACGTGGGCATCCGGCAACCATGTGTGGAATGGCACAGAGGGTACTTTGATTGCAAATCCTATAAACAGAGCCATAAATGCTATATATCTTATTGTTGTGCCAGTTCCTTCGAAAATTGATCCCTGTAAATATTTTGATAAATCCATCATGTCAAGCATATTGAAGGAGCCAACGCTAAAGTATAAGCCAATCATTACCAGTAACATAAACACACTACCAACAAGTGTGTAAATAAAGAACTTGATAGCAGCATATTCTTTTCTCGGTCCTCCCCATATACCGATTAGAAAATACATCGGTAGCAACATTAATTCCCAGAAAACATAAAACAAGAAAAAATCGAGAGCAACAAATACACCCATCATACCTGTATCGAGTAGCAAATACATTGCAAAATATCCCTTAACAGCTTTCTCTATGTTAAATGATGGAAATACCGCAACAAAACAAACAAGTGCCGTCAAGAGAACCATCGGGACACTCAATCCATCAATACCTATGAAATATTCAACAGTAAATTGACCTACAAGTGGAAATGTTGCTTTTATCCATGGAATTTTCTCAATAAATTGAAAGCCAGAAAGTTCGTTTACTCCTGATAATGTGTTATTAAAAGCAAACATTATTATAATTGCCAGAACTAATTGTATGAATGTAACAACTACAGCAATCCACCTGATAATTGTGTTTGATACTTGTTTGCTTCCTTCGTCCTTGCCTGATGGGACTAAAAGTATAAATATCATTCCCAGTATGGGTAAAAAAGTTAGCCAGGTTAGAATTGGAAACCCAATAGTATCTTGCATTAAACCTCCAGTGTATTTTTTCTATTTATCATCTTATATTAAAAAATAAAGTAAATCAGTGCGATTATTCCTAAGAGTAGTAGTGCTATATAGGTTTGAACCTGTCCGGTTTGTACCTTTCGCAGCACTCCTCCGAAAAATCCAGTTATATTTGCCAGAAGATTTACTATTCCATCTATTACAATATTGTCAAAATGTCCAACGAAGTAAGAACTTACTCTGGTTATTGCAGCACTTAAATTCACCATTCCGTCAATTATCAAATTATCAAACCATGCTAATAATTTTGATAAACCAATTATTCCTGAAACAACAGTATAGTGGTACAATTCATCAAAATACCATTTCCTGAATGAAAAAGTATGCAAAGGTTTGAATTGTCTTTCTAAATTATCAGCACTGAATACTCTAAACTGATATATCAGAAAAGCCAAAAATATACCTCCGCCAGCTATAAGTAAAGATAGCATCATTGCTGTTCCGTGAAAGTGATGCTCCTCTTCGGCAAACTTATTTATATAATGATGTTCCCCATGATGAACCTGCTCCGATGAGTGTTCAGAATAATGTGTAGTTGAATGTTTATCTTCAGAGATTTTTCCTTTGTCATTCTCTTCGATAAGAAGGAAATCCCATTGATAATCTGTTGGAACAGCAGTTTTTGGCTGAACAATTGCCTTATGGAACCAACCAATTGAAGCATTTGTAGGGTCTGGCGAATAAAATATCCATAAAGATAATATTGATAAAAGTATGAGCGGAAAAACAATAACAAATTTATTTTCATGTGTCTTTCCTGCTGCCTCAGTTTTTGGCTGACCGTGGAAAGATAGAATCAAAAGTCTGAACATATAAAAAGCAGTCATACCCGCAGCAGAAAATGCAAGGATCGGAATAATCCAATGCCAGCCACCTGTTAGATTTGCATAAGCCAGAGTTCCTGCTAATATTCCGTCTTTACTTAAAAAACCTGAAGTAAATGGAACGCCCGCTATAGCTAATGTAACAAAAAGAAAAGTAAAGTATGTTATTGGCATCGTTTTTCTGAGACCACCCATATTTCTGATGTCCTGTGGGTCTGTATGATGATCATGCATTTTATGAAGAGCATGATGCATAGCGTGAATCACAGATCCGGAAGCCAAAAACAAAGCTGCTTTGAACCATGCATGAGTAACAAGATGGAAAAAACCGTTTGTATAACTGCCAACTCCCAGTGCCATTATCATATATCCGAGCTGGCTTACGGTTGAATACGCCAGAACCCGCTTGAAATCAACCTGAGTTAAGGCAATCGTAGCCGAAATGAAGGCGGTAATTGTGCCAATAACTGCTATAAAAGTCAATGCATCCGCAGTAAACATTGAAAATACTCTTGCAACAAGATAAACACCAGCTGCAACCATTGTAGCGGCATGGATTAAAGCACTAACCGGAGTTGGTCCCTCCATAGCATCAGGCAGCCAAACGTGGAGCGGCCATTGGGCTGATTTTCCTATTGCACCACAGAACACGCAGATGCCAGCAACCGTGAGCATAGTTCCACTTGCGAATGGTAATATTCCGCCACCTATTCCTTCGAATATTTCATCGAACATAAAAGTCCCAAATGTGGAATATAAAATCAGGATACCAATAAGAAAACCTAAATCTCCGATCCTATTAACAAGGAATGCCTTCTTTCCAGCATCAGATGCTGATTTTTTCTCGTACCAGAATCCAATCAGCAGGTAGGAACTAATTCCGACAAGTTCCCAGAATATATACATAAAAAGGAAATTATTTGCTATTACTATTCCCAGCATTGAAAATGTAAACAGCCCAAGATAGGCAAAATAGCGGGAATATCTTGGATCGCCTGACATATACTCTGTTGAGAAGAGATGAACCAGAAAGCTGATTAAAGTTACAACTATAAGCATTATGGCAGCTAAATTGTCAAGTCCTATACCAATTTTGATAACAACATCACCAACACTGAACCAAATCAATTTTGAATGAATCAATCCATTTTGTATGATTATCTGAAGAGTATCTGTTGCCGTACCTATAGTTTGATTGGTATAAGTTCCAGTTAGTTTATAAATACATAATATTATTGATAAAATCAGGTCAATTCCAAGAATTGAGACAGCTATCCAGGCACTTGGTTTACCAATTCTTTTACCAAAGAAAATATTAAAAACAAAGCCCAAGAGAGGCAAGACAAGAACAACAGCTGATAATAATAGTATATTTTCCGGACTCATTTGACTCAAATCTATTCGTTTATTCAATAATTCAAATTTATTCTTTCAATTTATCAATTTCATCAACATTCACATGACGATAGTTCTGGTATATATTCAAAACGATTGCAAGAGCAACTGCTACTTCGGCTGCTGCCAGAATAATCACAAATATCGCTGCAACATGTCCCTCAATATTTAACCCTCCGAACTTTGCAAAGGCAATAAAATTAATATTCGCCGAATTAAGGACAAGCTCCAATCCCATTAGAACCAAAACCGCATTCTTCCTTGTTATAATTCCAAAAATGCCTAATGAAAATAAAATTGCTGCTAAAACCAAATAGTGTGTTAATCCTATGCTCATCCAAACCTCATTATTTTATGATTTTCGTCTTGCTATGAATGCTGCACCGATTATTGCTATTAGTAATAGCACTGATGCTACTTCGAAAGCAAGCAAGTAATTTGTTAATAATTCTTTACCTATATCTTCAATCGTTGAACGATGCGGCTGAACATCAGTTGTGAACCATTTTGTGTTTGCAAAAACAAATATCAATGTAATTGCAATTATCAACGATGTTACCCCCGCAAAAGCTATCTGTATTTTACCCGTTGTGCCACTTTTTATGTCAACCCCTGTGATTTTCGTTGTTAGCATAACTCCAAAAATTATCAATATAAGAATACCACCTATATAGATCATAATCTGGGTAACTGCTAAAAAATCAGCGTTCAATAAAACATATATTCCAGCCACCCCAAAAAAAGTAAATAATAGTGAGAAAGCCGAATACATTATATTTTTAGATAATACTACAATGGCTGCCGAAACAACAATGATTACAGCAAACAAATAAAAAACTATTGAAAATATATCCATAAACCTAATCAGTTTTTATGTCTTAGAAACCTATCAACTTAGTTATTTTCCTTTGCTTCGGAAACTGCCGGAGAATCTGATTGAGCTTGTCCCTCTGCTTTGCTCTTTTCCTGAGCAGCTTTTTTAGCAGCTTCAGCTTTTGCGGCTTTTTCCTTTGCCTGAAATTCTTCCAACATTTTTTTCTTTTCAGCAACTTTTTCCGGACTCATATCCGAAAATCTAACATATAAATCATCTCTTGAATAAGTAGAATATTCGAATTCAACTGTATGTTTAATCGCAAAAGTAGGGCAAACAGTGGTACAAAGACCACAGAAACAGCACTTTGCAAAATCAATGTCATAAACAGGAACCCAGAGCTTTCTTTTTGATCCGTCAGCTATCATGGGCTGCTCGGGATCATTAGGCACAACCCTTAATGTTTCCACCTTTATGCAATTAACAGGGCATATCCTTTCGCAACTTGTGCATCCGTTGCATAATGTCGGATCCAGATAAAGCTTATTTCTTGCATTTGGGGGTATTGGGTATCTGTCGTCAGGGTATTGGACTGTTACCTTCTTCTCGAAGAGGTGAGTCAAGGTTATTTTCATACCTATGATTACCGTCCAAAAACCTAACCATACATTTTTTATATATTCTATCATTTTATTTCCTGATTCTAATTATCAATATCAATATTAATTTATCATTCTAAATAAACTAATAAATAAAAAGCAAATAAATGAAAATGGCAAAAGGACTTTCCAGCCAACATACATCAACTGGTCAACTCTTAATCTTGGCAATGTCCATCTCAGCCAAATCTGAACTAATACAAAGAAAAATGATTTGCCAACAAACCAGAATACATCCCACCCCGGTCCCTGCATAAAATTGCCAAAAGGTGAATTCCATCCGCCAAAGAAGGTAATTGTTAAAACCGCCGCCACAACAAACATATTTGCATATTCTGCAAAGAAAAACATTGCGAATTTCATCCCTGAATACTCGGTATGATATCCTGCAACAAGTTCTGACTCGCCTTCGGGTATATCAAATGGTGTTCTGTTAGTTTCTGCAAGTGATGATATGAGATAAATTAAAGATAAAAGTAAAGTGAATGGAAAAACCCATAATTTATCCCACGAACCTTGTCCCCCAAAAACAAACCAGTTCCAGAAACCACCTTCCTGCGCTATGTTTATTTTTTCTAAGTCAAGACTTGAAGCCAAAACAGCCACAGACAAAATTGCAATAGCTCCCGGAATTTCATAGCTGATTATTTGGGCTACTGACCTCATTGCTCCAAGAAGAGAATATTTATTATTAGAAGCCCATCCGCCCATAACAATACCAATGACTGCTATTGAACCAACCGCAAAAATGTAAAATAATCCGATATTGATTCCTGATGGTATAAAATATCTGCTAAAGGGAATTACAGCAAAACTTGCATAAGCTCCCATAAAAATTATAAACGGCGCAAGATTAAACAATGGTTTATTGGCTGTATCGGGGGTTATGTCTTCTTTTTGTATTAGTTTGACAACCTCAGCTATTGGCTGCAATATTCCCCATGGACCTGTCCTCATAGGACCCAGTCTTTCCTGAATCCATGCTGATATTTTCAATTCTCCTAATATAGCCAGTAGTGCATAGACAATCAGGAATATTAAAGGTATAGTGGAAATCACTATTATTGCTATTAATTGGTCAGGTATCAGGTTATATACAAAGTTTGTCGTTTCCATACTCTATTTGATTAATTTATCTGTCAACTTCACCAAGAACAATATCAATACTACCGAGAATTAAAATTAAATCAGCAAACATATATCCTTTGGAAATTTCAGGCAATACTGACAGATTTACAAAACTTGTTCCCCTTGCCTTAACTCGCTCGGGTTTATCTGTGCCATTGCTAACAATATAGAATCCTAAATCTCCTTTTGGATTTTCGGCTCTCATATAAATATCACCTTTTGGGGGTTTTATCTTCTTTGGTAATTTCTCCTGAACATCTCCTTCGTTGGGCATTTGAGCTATTGCTTGTTCAATAATTCTGCAGCTTTGCTCCATCTCCCTCATTCTGACTATATTTCTGTCCCAGCTGTCCCCCACAGTTCCGACCTCACCCATTCCTATCGGGATATCAAAATCAAATCTATCATAAATTGAATAAGGTTCGTTTTTTCTTAGGTCGAATTTAACACCGGAACCTCTCAGAACAGGTCCGCTACAAGCATAATTTATTGCAACATCTGCAGGCAGAATACCAACGTTAGCCGTTCTTTCAATAAATATCTTATTGTATATAAGCAAATCTTCAATCTCTTTGTTTGTTTTTCTGACCTGTTTAACAATTGATAAAACATCTTCTTTGAAAGTTGGGTGAACGTCTGCCGCTAATCCGCCAATCCAAAAATAATTGAATAATAATCTTGCACCAGATGCTTTTTCGAATATTGCTAAAATATACTCCCTATCCCTGAAAAAGTAGAGAAATGGAGTAAAGGCTCCTGCGTCGAGACCAAAAGTAGCAACTGCTATCTGATGGCTTGCTATCCTGTTTAATTCGCACATTATTACGCGAATGTATTCAACTTTTTCGGGAACTTCTATCCCGAGCATTTTTTCAACAGCCATTACATATGGCAGTTCGTTGTTCATTGAAGTAACATAATCCATCCTGTCAATATAGGGTATTACCTGAGGATATGTCATTTTCTCTGCATGCTTTTCGAAGCATCTGTGAAGATAACCTATGTGTGGAACAACTTCTGTTACAATTTCACCGTCCAGTTCAACTTCCAGCCTTAGGACGCCGTGTGTTGATGGATGCTGGGGTCCGACGTTGAGCCTCATCCTATCGGATTCAATTTTACTGTAATCTAATTCAATTCTCTTTTTCTCACCCATTTATTTCTTAGTCTCTTTTTATATTCTAATTTATTAAAATCTAATAAGGAACTTTCATTTCGTGATAATATTCTGGTTCTTTGTAATCTTTTCGGAGTGGATGTCCTTCCCAATCATAAGGGCAAAGAATCCTGATTAAATTATGATGTCCTTCGAATATTATTCCTATCAAATCGTATGCTTCCCGCTCGTGCCAATCTGCCGTTCGCCAAATTTTTTCAACTGATGGGACCTTTGGATTATCCTTCGGAACTATTGTTTTAATAACTGCTTTATGAGCATGTTTCATTGAGTATAAGTGATAAACAACTGATAAATTTTCCCCGAGATCCAAGCCGCTAAGACACATCAAATAGTCAAATTCGAATCCCGGCTTATCTCTCAATGTGTGGCACACATCAAAGATAGATTCGGCTTTGACAATTATTGATGAATCACATGGTGGATTCTCAATTAGTTCAATAATTGAATCTCCATATTCTTCTTTTAGCTGCTCAAATATTTCATTTATTATCATCAATTCACCACTTTAATATTATCATGCACTTAAATCAACTTTTGTCTCTTCTTCTAATTTTTTTCTTTTTCTGAAAATAGCCTCTTCCTTGATCATTTTCTGTAATTTTATCATACCATCCTGAAAGGCTTCTGGGCGTGGAGGACACCCCGGAACATAAACATGAACAGGAATAATTCTATCCACTCCTTTAAGAACGTGGTAACCGTGTTCCCAATAGGGACCACCGCAATTCGCACAGGAACCAACTGAAATGCAGTATTTAGGCTCTGCCATTTGTTCCCAAAGCTTTTTTATTCTTTCTGCCATTTTCAGCGTAACAGTCCCGGTAATCATAATAAAATCAGCCTGCCTTGGAGTTGCTCTCGGGATTGTTCCAAAACGCATAAAATCGAAATGCGAAGCATTCATTGCCATAAATTCAATGGCACAACAGGCAAGCCCAAAATGAAGATACCAATCCGAACGGGCTCGTCCCCAATTGAGTACATCTTCTATAGTTCCGAGAATTATCCCCCCGGCTTCGTATGGTTCGTTCAATCTATTTAATAGACCCATTATTACCTCTTTTAATTAAAATCTCTTTTTTTCGGATACTAAATCTTCCAGCTTGGGTATATATGGTTTCGGTTTTTCCCAATCCAGATCACCCTTTGCCCAAACGTAAACCAACCCAATTATGAGTATGAGAACGAAAATTATCATTTCTATAAAAGCAAACCAACCCAATTCCTTGAATATGACTGCCCAAGGAAGCAAGAATACTATTTCGACATCAAACAAGAGAAAGACTAAACCAATTACATAAAATCGAACATTGAACCTTATCCATGGCTCGCCAATAATTTCTTCACCACATTCATAAATTGAGTTCTTAATCGGATTTGGTTTATGGGGGCGAATGATTGCAGCAGCTATTAATCCGATTGCCACAAACAAAAAACCAATTATAAAGAACAAAAGTATAACACCAAATTCTGTTAGCATATTATACCTAAACTATCTTTCTAATTCCAATTTTCCTAAAAATCATTCTAATTAAGTTTTCAAATTATTAAATAAGCCGCTTATTATATTATAATATTTACCAGTCTGTATTCAATTTGTTTCTATTAATTTTATATAAATAATAATTGAACCAATATGAAAATCGGCAAGAGGACAATCAACGAAAATTTATACATATATTCAAAAAAATGTGGCATTTTGATGCCTGAATGTTCGGCTATTGCTTTTACCATAAAGTTCGGTCCGTTACCTATATATGTCATAGACCCAAAAAATACAGATGCAGTACTGATGGCTATCATTAATTTTGCAGGAATACCGGCAACAACCTCAACATTTTGTATTATTGCAGGATCTAGCTTCACCAAACCCTCTGCTAATGAATAAAAAGTTACAGCGGTCGGAGTGTTGTCAAGAAAACTGCTCAATCCACCGCTAAAATAATAAAATAAAACGGGGGTATTTACTCCCAGATGATTTGCATTTTCCTCAAGATAAAGAATACAAGGAACCATAGTTATAAAGATTCCAAGAAATAGAAAAGCTACCTCCTCGATGGGATGCCAAGTGAACTGATTTGACTCACGTGTCTCTTTCTTTGTAAAAATCAAAGATAAAACCGCCAGAACAATAATAGCTCCTTCTCTGATAAAACCAAGATAATGGTTGGTCTCGATTTCAGGTATATAGTGCTTGTTTAAGAAAGCAACAGCCATTACAACACCAATCAGAAATATAAAATTCTGTGTCCCTTTGATTTTTATTGGAATTGTGCTTTCTTTTTCAATTTTTCTGATTTCCTCTGTTTCTTTATTCCAAAAATGATTATCAACAAAATAGAATATTATAAGAAGTAAACCATTAGTTACAAACCATTCGGGCGTTAATCTGAAAAACCATTCGAAAGGAGCCCCCCGGAGATACATCATAAACAAAGGTGGATCCCCGATTGGAGTTAGCAATCCTCCACAATTTGCAACAATAGCGATAAAAAATAAAATGATGTGAACCTTGAACTGACGGCGTTCGATTGTATGAATTACAGGCCTTATCATCAGCATTGCCGCTCCGGTTGTCCCCATAAAAGAAGCCAATACTCCTCCGATTCCAATCATTATAGCATTATTAAGCGGTTTTGATTCCACATCCCCATCAACAAATATTCCACCTGTTATGACAAATAACCCACCAAGCAATATCATAAAAGGTACATAATCAAAAACCAATGAATGATATAATGCATCAGTAAATCCTGTTGCAACTAAATAAATAGCTGTGGGTATGCCTAAAACCAAAGAGACTATTAATTTATTTTTATTTGATTCCCAGAAGTGTGGAGTGAATAAAGGTAGAAGAGCAATCGAAAGCAGCATCAGAACAAACGGTATTGACGAATAAAGTGGAATACTTCCCATAATCTCCCTTTTTTTCTATTCTAATTTCTAAAATTCCAGACACAAAAGTTCAAACATAATTAGTTTTATGTATTTTCACAAATAATTTGAGAAAATTGAACTAATTTTTATCGAAATGATGCAAATCTGAATATTTTGAAAAGTTTCCACCCCATCGCCATCCCAGTCTTTTGAATTCTTTAACTACTATATGATTTTCGTGCAGTCGCCCGGGCTTATCTGCTTCATATTTTGCTTTGCCCGGCACTTTTCTGCCGTCGGGATAGATTACTGGATTAAAAAAAGGATTTATATCAATTGCTCTTCCGAATGAATGATTCGATAGCCTCGTTGTTCCAGCTATAAATCTATAATTAAATGCTGAAGTGTTATTGTCCTCCATTGACTTTTCATCAGACCAGCCATATTTGACTATAGGAATCATTTTTGCAATTGGAAATTTTTCCTTTAACATAAATTCGAAAATTCCATTTACCTCTTCAGCTAAATCCTTGTGTATTACAAGCTGACCCTGATGAATTTTTCCATCAAAAGATAAATATTTGATGTTTAGCAACATAAGATTATTAATCACCGAATCAGGTGCATTTGTTCCTCTTATTGCTTCTTCGAATGTCATTTCAGAATCAATTATAATATTTTCATCAGAATTCAAAATCGAATTCACAAAAATCATAAATAGGAAAATGTAAATTAATAACTGATTCATTTTATATATTATTCCTGAAAATTTATTTAAGTGTTTTTAGCGAGTCAGCTATTTGTTCAACATTGTAACTTATTTCACTATGTTCAAAATTCTGTGTAATCTTCCGTATAAATTTCCGGGCAGACTCCAGATCATCTTTAACAGTAACAGCCATAGAAAAGGTAAGTATCTCATCATCCAATAATGTATTCATATAAATTTTTGTTTTTATTATGTCCGATGCGGTGTCTTGAGGAGTAAGTGGTATATTTAATTCCCAGTATAAAAATTTACGTTTATTATTATTAACTATAGTATCTGATTTTGTTTTAAAATTCATTCCCGAAACCTCATAGATATAATCCATCTCAAAACTTTTGTGGGATATGAGTATGTCGGTATCAGTCATATCCGAACGTGGATTTCTTATTACTTCGCTCAATGGAACAATTACAAGCTGAAAAAATCTGTTATCAATCAAAAATGCCATACTCTCAGCATCAAAAGGAATTGCATCCCGGCACTCAATTTCGAATCGAAAGTTATTCTTGTCCTTGTTATAAATCATCATTAATCCTTTTGGCGTTTTGAGTGCATTGAACAAGCCGGATTCTGGGTTCTGCGTCGCTACATTAGTTACATTTGACAAAAATATTACAATTAACCAAAAGAAAATACAGGTGTTTTTCATTTAAATCCTTTAATAATTTTTAATTCATTAGTAATTGTTTTGATTAATTTCCAGGCATTATCAACGTTTTCTTTGTTTACGTTTGTTTGACCAATTACAAATCTAATAACGAACGAGCCGTTAAGTTTTGTGTGAGTAAAATAAGCCCTGCCAGTTGAATTTATTTTATTCATCAGTTCTTCGTTGATATGATTGATAATTTCCACATTTGAAATGCCTTCTGGTCTAAATCTAAAACATATCACATTAAAATCAACCGGAGCAAGAATTTCAAAATCTTTATCATTTCTGATTATATCCTCAAGGTATTTTGTCAATGAAATGTCCTGCCTTAATTTTTCTTTGAGTCCCTCCAGACCAAAATAACGCAAAACAAACCAGAGTTTTAATGCTCTGAAACGCCTGCCAAGCTGAATTCCCCAGTCTCTGTAGTTATTTACGTGAGTTACTTCGGGTGTTTTCAAATACTCAGGTAAAATTTCGAAAGTCCTGATTAAAGCCTCTTTATCCTTAACAAAATAAGCAGAGCAATCAAAATTTGTCATCAGCCATTTATGTGGGTTAAAAACGAATGTATCGCAGAGCTCAAGACCTTGTCTTAAGTATTTATATTCGTCTAAAATCAGAGCTGAACCGGCATAGGCAGCGTCAATATGAAACCAGACACTGAACTCCTTACAAATTTCTCCAATCTTATAAATTGGATCAACGGCAGTGCTACCAGTTGTTCCTAAGGCAGCAACAACGCATAAAGGAGTGAACCCTTCCGAAATATCCCGACTGATAGATTCTCGTAATTTTTCGGATTTCATTGCAAAATTATCATCTACATCAATTTTGATTAAATTCTGACTACCAATCCCAGCAATTTTAACAGCTTTTTCAATAGAAGAATGAGCTTCGGTTGAGCAATAAACCCTATATTTAAACTTATCATTAAACCCATTGCTATTTATCTCAAAATCAGAATATTTCTCTCTTGCAGTTAAAATTGATACAAGTGTTGCAGTCGAAGCAGTATCCTGAATTACTCCGTAATAAGATTCCTGCAATCCAATAGCAAATCTAAGCCAGTTCATCATCTTTTCCTCGAGTTCTGTGGCAGCAGGAGAAGTTATCCACATCATACATTGCAAACCTAACCCAGCAGTAAGAAATTCCGCAAGTATCGAGGGGAAACTGTTATTCGCCGGAAAATATGCAAAAAAGTTTGGACTTTGCCAATGAGTAACACCATCAATGATTTTTTTATCAAAATCAATAAAGATATCATTAAATTTTTCACCCTTCTCAGGTGGTTTTTCTGATATCCTCTTGAAAATTTCTCCGGGTTCCAACTGCGATTTGACTGGATATTTCTCAATATTTTCAAAATAATTGCAAATCCAGTCAACTATTTTATATCCGTTTTCTTTGAACTCTTCTATGTTCATAAACAATCTTATTTTTCAAAAAAGTTAATTTAATAAAAATTAGTCTTTAACTATAATTTTTTTTCAAGCATAAAATCAAGTAATTTTGTGTTTATTTAAAAATTATGGGTTTATAAATGTTGAAAAGTATGACCGGTTTCAGCAAGTCTGAAATTACTGAAAATGGAATAAAATTATCAGTTGAACTTAGAAGTATTAACAATCGTTTTTTGGAAATAAACACAAGACTCCCAAGAAATATTTCTCATAAGGAACTGGAAATAAAAGATATAATAAAAAAATATATTTCCCGTGGCTCTGTTTCCCTTTATGCAAATATTGAATATGATGGTGCTGTTCAACCTTTTTTCATTAACGAAAAAAATGCCGAGACTGTTTATAAGTCTCTTGTCTCACTTCGTAAAAAATTGAAAATGAAAGGCGAGGTTGAATTAAATAACCTTCTTCAGTTTTCTTCTTTTTTCACTCAGAAAGATAATGATTCTGATGGTTTGCAAGAGTTTAAACTTCTCGAAAAGTGCTTGAATAATGCACTAAAAGAACTCGACAAAATGAGAGCAAAAGAAGGAAATCAAATCCTTAAAGATTTTAACAATCGGCTGAAACAAATAACTTCATTACTTGATAAAATTGAATCCTTATCTTTGAACAGAATCCCAGAGGAAAGAGAAAAACTTAGGCGTAAAGTGGCTCTCCTTTTCGAGAGCGATGAAATTGATGAAAACAGAATTCAAATGGAAATTGCTTTTTTAGCTAATAGGCTTGATATTTCTGAGGAATGTGTCAGATTAAGGTCTCATATCAAATTTTTCAAAGAAAACTTAAAAAACAATCAGCAGGTTGGTCAAAAGCTCACATTCCTTATTCAGGAAATGAACAGAGAAGTTAACACAATCGGTTCAAAAGCCGATGATGCTGATATTTCTCAATTAGTCGTTTCCTTCAAGGAAGAATTGGAGCGTATCAGAGAACAACTCCAGAATATAGAATGATAAATGATAAGAAATTATCATATTCTTAAACATATTGTTAAGGAATTTAAGCAATTCATCGGATTCAAGATTATCGAATGCTTTTCTCAGGAGAAGGATGTTCTTGTGTTCAATCTCTATGACGGTGAAATTTTTAATTATATTATCTTTGACGCAACCAATGAATTAAGCTGTATATATTCAACAAATCAATACCACCGTGCAAAAACAAATTCAGTGGATTTGTTTCCCGAAGTCATCGGCGAAGTTATTCAGGACATAAGTTTAATTGAAAATGAAAGGATAATTGATATAAGATGTATTCACACTCATTTTCTCTTCTTCTTGTTTGGTGGTTCAAAATCCAATTGTTTAGTTCTGGATAATCAAGAACGCATCTTAAATACTTTTAAAAAAAATGATGAAATATTAGGAAAAAAACTTGAGCTATCAAAGCAACAATTATATAATCTGACTGAATCTCCGCCCAATTTAAGTGTGACATCTGCTCTCTCAAGGTCGAAATTTCTTCTCAGCAAGGAACTTGCAACAGAATTCTGTCTTATTGAAAATATTCCAACCGAAAAAAAAATCTCAGAATTTGAACATTCGGATTTAATTCAAATCGAGGAAAAAGCAATAAGCTTTATTGAAAATCTTGAGTGTCAAAAAGAATATTTTTTACTTAAAAACGATAAGAACGAACTGATCGTATCAATGATACCACTCCAAAATTATCCATATACTATCCAGAAGTCTCAATCTATAAGCAGTTGCATATATCAAAAATATAAAAGTCTCAAAATAAGTGATGTTTTTGAAGAAAGAAAAAAAGAAATCCTGAATTTTCTTCAAAAAGAATTAAAAAAACAAGAAAAAAAGATTCAGGATATTAAATTAGCAGAAAGCAACCAATTCCTTGAGGAACAGTATCGTAACTGGGCTGTCCTACTCTCTTCCCAGCCTGATTTAAAGTTAAAAGGTTCGAAAAGTATCACTTTAAACGATTTTGATAATAATGAAATCGTTATTCCACTTGATGATAAATTAAACCTGATTGAAAACGCACAGACTTATTTCCAGAAGTCTCGAAAAACTCGCCTTAATATCGAGAATAGAAAAAAATTTTTGCCTGAGATTTATGACAGAATGAACAAAATTACTTTCTATCTCGAAAGTCTTAACTATATTTCGAATACTAAAGAATTAGAAAGATTGGCAGAGGAAATAAGAAATTCAGGCTTAAAGATTGTGCCAGAAAACAAAAACGACCCCGCTTCAAAATTTCGTAAATTCGATCTGGGTGAAGGTTTCACCCTTTATGTTGGAAAAAGTGCCGCAAACAATGATGAACTAACCTTTAAATTTGCCAAACCTAATGATTTATGGTTTCATGCCCGTGGTTCGAGTGGTTCCCACGCTGTTCTCCCACTTGAGAAAAATCAGAAACCATCAAAGAAAATTCTGCAAACCGCTGCTTCTATCTCTGCTTATTATTCAGGAATGAAAAATGCAAAATATGTCCCTGTCGCTTATACTTTAAGAAAATACATAAGAAAACCAAAAGGAGCTAACCCCGGCACTGTTGTTCTAATGCGTGAAGAAGTCATCATGGTTGAGCCAAAATTACCAGACTAATTTGTTATTTAACAATTATAACACCAAGATTATTAAAGATCTATGAATTTAAATGAACTTGATTATTTTAATCTTTTTATGACTTCACTGGCATTTTTTCCGCTTACGGCAGCTCCTTCAATAGTTGCAGGTAGATTTGTGTCTGTCCAATCTCCAGCAAGGAAAAAGTTACTTATATCAGTTTCTGTTTTAGGGCGTATGTGATTGTTTTCAGTAGTTAGCTTCACAGTTGCAAACTTATCCTTGAGAACTATTTTATGAAGAATTTTAGCTTCTTTGAGCTCTGGAAAGCATCTTTTCACCTCTGCAAAGCACATATCCGTTAATTTATCCCTATCTAAATCGGACAGATCATCTGCGGCAGAAATTGTTAGGGCTATATGACCATTAAATTTTATGATTCCTGAGGAGATCCCTTTTAATATCGCTCTTCGGTTAAATAGCCAATGTGTTTTTGTTCCAATCATAGCAGAAAAATCAATCCCTTTCAATTCTTTATCAAGCCAGAGGTATATCGAAATAATTGTTGAGTATTCAAAATTTTTCAATTTTTCAAATTCAGTGTTATCATTCTCTGAATTTGATAAAATTCTCAATAGTGAATTTGGTTGGACAGTCGAAATGAAATAGTCAGCAAAAAATTGTTCTCCGGATTTTGTTTCGATTGCAACAGCTTTATTATCGTTGATAATGATTTTTTTAACAGACTCCCCAAAATGTATCTTTCCACCCTTTTCCAAAAACCAGATGGGAAAGTGTTCCAACAGAGCATTTAATCCTACAGCAGGAAATATCAAACAAGCAGCTTCCTTTTCTGCAAAAAAAGCCCGCTTTAATACCTCAATGAGCAGAACCGCCGGGGCAGAGTCAATTGAAGCATTTAGAGTAGCAAGAGTTAAAGGTTCCCAGAAACTTAGAATTGCTTCATCTGTTTGTCCATTTTCCAAGAGTAATTCCCTGACCGTTAGGTTTTTCCTTATCAATTTATTTAAAAGGAGTTTGATAAAAAAAATTAAGATACGATATTTAGATTTCAGGCAGATTTTCTTCAGCTTCATCAGCCCAAATAATAATCCAAATCTACCACTGAAAGGTGAACCATCCAGAATATCTCTCTCTCCATCTGGATATGAGAAAGTTACCCTTAAATTTTTTTGCTTTTTAATTAAATTGTCAGTCCCTAATAATTTTAATATTTTGATGAAATGATGGTAAGCTCCTGACAGAAGATGCTGCCCATTGTCATGCTCCTCGCCTGAAAAATCGTCAAATATTGAATAAACTCGACCTCCCGGAATATTTTTAGATTCAAAAATTTCAACTTCGTATCCTTCCTGAATCAATTCTATAGCGGCGGAGATACCAGCCACTCCGGAACCAATTATGATGACTTTCTTTTTCTCAAGCATTATTCTTAATGTAAAGAAAAGTTTTTTTGCCAACCTTGAATAATTTCTTTGTGGACAGATCAAGTTTCATAAATGGATCTGTTACTCTCTCTCCGTCTATATATACTCCACCTTCCTCTATTTTTCTTTTGGCTTCCTTCTTTGATGGCATTAGATTGGATGCAACAAGAATATCCATAATAGGTTGAACGGATTCGTTAAATGTGAGGATTTTTTCATCAATATCTGTTGGTATATCCTTATTAACAAATATCTTCTGGAATTCTTCTTCAGCCCTGTCAGCTTCTTCCTTGCTGTAGTAAAGTTCGATAATTCTTTTGGCTGTTTGCACTTTTGCGTTTCTTGGATGAACTTCGCCCGATTGCAATCCTTTTTCGAGTTCGAGAACTTCTTTATCATTTGCCCTTGCAGCATACCTGAAATATCTGACAATTAAGTCATCGGGAATAGACATTGTTTTGCCAAACATTTCCCCGGGTGGATCAGTAATGGCAATATAATTGTTGAGGGATTTACTCATTTTCTCGACTCCGTCGGTTCCCTCGAGAATTGGCATTGTCAGAATACATTGTGGTTCTTTGTTGTAAGCCTTTTGGATTTCTCTTCCAACTAAAAGGTTAAACTTTTGATCTGTTCCACCAAGCTCAACATCAGAATTGATAACCACAGAATCCATCGCCTGAGCCAATGGATAGAGAAGCTCGTGCAAACTGATTGGCAAACCAGACCCATATCTTTTAGAAAAATCATCTCGCTCAAGCATTTGAGCTACAGTATATTTAGCCGCAAGAGCAATAACATCATTGAAATTCATTTGGTTCAGCCATTCGGAATTGTATCTGACTTCAAGATTGTTATCCGAAAGAATCTTTGTTGCCTGTTCAAGATATGTCTGACCATTCTTTCGGGTCTCCTCCAATGTCAAAGGTGGTCTTGTCTTGTTCTTTCCGGAAGGATCACCTATCATAGCAGTAAAATCACCGATGATTAGGATGGCTTTATGCCCCAAATCCTGAAATTGCCGTAATTTTCCAAGCACTACCGCATGTCCGATATGTAAATCTGGTTTGCTCGGGTCACAACCCAGCTTAATTATCAACTGTTTATTGGTTTTGATTGATTTTTCTAACTTCCTGATTAGTTCTTCCTCAGGTATTATTTCAATTGTCCCTGATTTGATTAAATCAAGTTGTTCATTTATTGATGGAAACATATAACTAAACCCTGAATTTTCTATTAATTTCTCTTGACGCTTCTCTTTGTTTTAAATCTTCTCGTTTATCATATTTCTTTTTAGCCCTGACTAAAGCTAATTCAACTTTTACAAACGGACCTGAAAAATAGATTGACAATGGAATGAGCGTTAATCCTTTTTCCTGAACTGCCGAGCATAATTTTAGTGCTTCTCTCTGTTTCAGCAGCAACTTGCGAGGTCTTTTAGCTTCGTGATTATTTCTATTGCCCTGCTCATAATGACTGATATGGAAATTATAAAGGTATAGCTCATAACCATTCTTATCAGGAAATGATGCATAAGCATCCTGAAAACTACACTTCCCTGCCCTCAAGGACTTAACTTCAGTCCCTTGAAGAACAATTCCAGCCTCAATTGTCTGAAGAATCTCAAAATCATGCCTTGCTTTTCTGTTCGAGGCAATGACTTTCTTCTTCCTGTCTTTTAATTCAATTGTATTCACAGCTAATCAGAAATATATAAATCAGAAATAAACGTTTCTTAGGAAAAAGTATTGAATTTTTTATTAAGTTATGATAAAGATATATACTTATTACATAAAAATTTAAATTTCATAGTTCGATCATCTATTCTCCATTTTAAACTATATTATTTGTCATTAATTCGTTTAATTTTTATTTTTGCCTTTTAAATTTTTTTCACTTTTAAATTTTTATGAAAGAAACACCTTATAATTCTACTGTTACCGGTAAAATAATGTTAACCCCGGACCTATTAATCTTACGCGTTAGAACCGATGAACCGAGAATAGAATTCAATGCGGGTCAATATACATCAATTGGTCTTCTTGCAAGTGAACCTCGCTCTGCTAATTCTGTTTTACCAATTGAAACTTTACCAGACAACGAATTAATTATCAGACCTTACTCAATTGCTTCAGCAAATCATCAGACACAGAACTTTGAATTTTATATTAGTCAAGTAAAATCAGGACAGCTTACACCACGAATCTTTAATCTCTCACTCGGAAGCCGGATGTGGGTTGATAAGCGAATTCTTGGAGTTTTTACCCTCAACAAGACACCCAAAGGATGCAATATAGTTATGGTCGCAACTGGAACAGGTCTTGCCCCATACATTAGCTTTTTACGTTCTCACATACGCGATCATCAAGATATTAAACTCGCCGTAATCCATGGAGCAGCTTATCCATGGGATTTAGGTTACTTAAGCGAACTGCAACTTCTTGAAAATACATTCAGTAATTTTTATTATTTTCCTACCCTGCTAAAAGCCGACAGTTCGTGGACAGGTCTTCGTGGATATATCGAAGAGCATCTTAATAGTGGCATCATTCAGGAAAAATCAGGTATTGAGTTCAATCCCGAAAAAACTCATTTCTATCTTTGTGGAAATCCAAAAATGGTTGAGTCCGTTACTAATTTTCTACAAAAATATAATTATGTTAAACATACCAAGAAAAAACGTGGTTCGCTCCATGTCGAAGAATACTAATTTTATTGAACTTAAGCTATTTATTTTTCAATTAGTTAGCATTTTTCTTGCTATAATTTTTATTTTTTTTTCAATTTCATCAGCAATATCAAAAAAAGAATCTGAAAAAAAAGAATATTATGATTTTGTTTTGCTCAATAGAAAAGAAAAAGATGAACATTTCAAAAATGACAAAGACTCTCCTTTGACAGATGAGCTCAAGAAGAAGTTCAAGGGATTAAAGTATTTCCCACCCGATATGTCTTTTAGATTTACCGCTAAATTAATTCCATTTTTAAAAAAAGATACCATTAATATGCTTACAACAAAAAGTGATATTAGAAAAATGATACGTTATGGAAAGTTCGAATTTAGTTTTAAAAATAAAGTTTATAGCTTAACTGCTTATATTCCAGCTAAAAATTTAATGAATGATTATTTTTTTGTTCCTTTCACTGATAATACAAACAATAAGGAAACTTATTCAGGTGGAAGATATCTTGATATTGAAATAAAAAATGATAATAATGAATATGATTTAGATTTTAATTTTGCCTATAATCCTTACTGTGCTTATAACCCAAAATATAGTTGTCCAATTGTCCCAAAAGAAAATCATCTTAATATTTCAGTTAAAGCAGGTGAAAAAATTTATAAATTAAAATGAATTTCTTATATTTAAAGTTTATATTTATGTTAAAAAAATAAATGCCCTTTTTAAAAAAAATACATTTTGCATTTTTCTTCTTGATATTTCTATCGAGCTGTATTATTGTTAAAAAGGATAATGTAACAGAAGAATCCGACTTTGTCAATATTCAGCTTAGTCCAAAACCAACAATTGAAATGTCTGATGAGTATATCAGATCAAAAAAAGGAGATATGATAGCTTTTCTTCCCAAAAACTGGTTCCTTGTTGATGTTAGCGAAAAATCTTCGCCCGAAATATTTGCTGTTGCAGTAAATCCCGAGTATAATCTTTCTATTGTTTTTTCAAATCTAAAAATCACCGAAGCTAAAAGCTCGATTATTAAAAAAGAAGGTCTTCTCGGATTAGCAAGATTGAGTTTTGATAAACGCGTCCAAAAAACCGGCGGCTCTATTAAACAGGTCGGCAAATATAATCTTATCAGCATAGGTCCTCAACTTTTTGCTGAGTATGAATTCACAACAACAAATTCTCCTGACGTTGTTAAGACTGCCGTTTTTGTTTCGTCAATTGAAGAACACTATGAATTTTCAATTGTACCGATGAATATCCGTAACAATCAAGCACCTCCTTACAATCAGATAAACGAAATATTTAACTCAGTTTTGGCAACAATTCAATATTGATATGGAAATTTCTCCAGACACTAATCAAGTACTCGAATTTTTAGATTATTATAGCGGAAATACTTTAAGAAAAAGGTCAGATCTGGGTGTCTTATTGGAACTTTCTGCTTCTTATAATTTATCCGATCAAATAAACGATCTGATTTTCGAAGGCTCTTTTTTTAAAAAAATAAATCAGACAATAAGAAAAACCGCAACCGATGCTGCCGCAACTGAAAAGATGGAAAAAGAAATAAAAATTTCCTTCGAGAAAATGAAAACTCTTATCTTTTCAATTATTGCAAATTTAGACGATTCGGTTATTATCAAAAGATTTCAGGATTTATACTTTTCGAATACACAGGGTTCTTTCAGAAATATGTTCGACCTTGCATCTGACCTTGCACTTCTGAAAGAAATTCAAAACACATTAAAAAGCAGCAGGAAGTGATACTCATAAATATTTTTCTAAGATTTCGACATCGTCAAAATGTATTTTTTCTGTTCCGATAATCTGATATTTTTCGTGACCTTTTCCGGCTACCAAAATAATATCCCCATTATTAGAAAATTCAACGGCAGCCTCTATTGCCTCCTGCCTTGAAGAAATCATTCTGACTGTCTTCTTGCCCTCCGGGCTTATTCCAGAATAAATTTGCTTTACAATTCTGTCCGGGTCTTCGGTTCTGGGATTATCGCTGGTAATGAATGTATAATCTGCTAATTCCGAGGAAATCTTGCCCATAACTGGTCTTTTGGTCTTATCTCTATCACCACCGCAACCAAAAACTGAAATCAGTCTGCCTTTAGAATTATGGTTGTCTGATTTTAGTATTTCCCTGCAAGCTTTAAGAGCTTTCTCGAGAGCATCGGGGGTATGGGCATAATCAACGATTGCTATTGCACCATTCTTTAAATATATTTTTTGCATCCTTCCGGGTGCACCAGTAGCATTTCTTAGAGCTTCTACAGCAAAAATTTCATCAACCCCCAAACTTACAGCTGCAATAAAACTTAATGCAGTATTTTCGATATTAAATCTACCGGGCAGGGCTGTCCTGATTTTCATTTTTTTATTTTTTATAATATCTTTATCTTCTTTTTGGATTAGTTCATACTCAGAATAATTAAGGAAAATTTTCTCATTCACGATTCTGATATCATCATCTTCATTTTTGCCTAATATATATTTTTTCCCGGACCTGCACTCTGATAAAATATATCTAAGATAGTCGGAATTATTGAAAGCAATAGCAAATGAACCCTCATCAAGCATATCAAACAACTTCTTCTTTGCTTTGGCATACTCATCCATTGTCAAGTGATAATCAAGATGGTCAAGCGTCAGATTTGTAAAAACACCTGCCTTAAAATTAATACCATCAACTCTATGTTGATCAAGAGAATGAGACGAAACTTCCATAAATACAAATTCTAATTTCTCTTCCCGCATACGGGAAAGTAAAGAATACAATTCCAGGGATTCTGGAGTCGTGTGGGTTGTGGGTATTATACTATCATTAATTAAAATACCAGTAGTTCCAATCAAGCCTGTTTTATATCCTGCTTTTGAAAAAATTGATTTTAATAAATATGTGATTGTTGTCTTCCCGTTTGTCCCAGTAACACCTATAATATTCAATCCTTTGCTTGGATCATTGAACCAATTTCTGGAAATAAAAGCTAAAGCCTGCCTTGTGTTATTGACTTTGATTATTGTTTGATTTTTTAAACTTTCAGGAATTAAAAATTCTTTATAAACTATTGCAGCAACAGAACCTTTAGAAAAAGTACTTTCCAAAAATTGATGTCCGTCAAATTTTTCCCCTTTGTTTGCAATAAACAGATTGCCCTTTTCTATCTTCCTCGAATCATATTGTATTCCTGTGACAGATTGATCTAGATCTCCCTGATAATTAATAATTTCTAAACCGTTCAAAAGCTCTCTTAATGTCTTCATTTTCAAAAAAACTGTATAAAAAAATACAAATTAATTAAATGTTTTCATAGAATGGACAGAATATCTTTCAAGTCAAAAATATAGGTCTCTTTCTCCTTTTTCAATCTTAGCAAGAAATTCAATGGTTTTTTTTCTGATGTTTTCATTGGGTATGGTCTCAAGTTCTTTCCTGATTAATTCTTCGCCCAGCTTCTTGGTTTCTTCATCTGCGTAATCAATCAGATATTCTTTTAGGGTAGTCAGAGCATTTGGTTGACAGAACAACTTGATTAATCCGGGTTTAGCCTGATCCATAAAATCTTCCCCAACCCTTCCTAATCTATAACAGGCTGTGCAGAATGATGGAATATAACCCTGCCTGATAACATCCTGTATAACCTCTCCGGATGTTCGGCAATCATTAAGACTGAATTGCCCGATTTCTGAAAAACCTCCCAGAGCCTGTTTATAGCCCCCAATATTTGTTTTTGAGCCTGCACTTATCTGTGAAATTCCATAATTGAAAAGCTCGGAACGAAGTTCGTGAGGCTCTCTTGTTGATAATATCATACCAGTATAAGGCACTGCACAGCGAATAACAGCAACGAGTTTTTTAAAATCCCTATCGGAAACCTGATGAGGTATATTCTGGGATGCAGGTGCATTCAAAGCTGGTTTTATTCTCGGTATGGAGATTGTATGAGGTCCAATCCCGAATTTTTCATCTAAATATTTGGAATGCTTAATTAAAGCAAGTACTTCAAATCTATAATCAAACAATCCAAAGAGTGCCCCTATTCCAACATCATGCATTCCATTGGACAAAGCCCTGTCCATCGTAAAAAGCCTCCATTCATAATCTGACTTTTTTCCGGAGGGGTGCATTTTTTTGTATGTATCATAGTGATATGTCTCCTGAAAGACTGTATAGGTGCCTATTTTGACATCTTTCAGTTTTTTGAAATCATCATCGGTCAATGGAGCTATTTCGATATTTATTCTTCTTATTGAGCTACCTTTTGAATCATGAACACTATAGACCGCATCAATAGCCGATATTAAAAAATCAAGTCCGGTTTCTTTGTGATTTTCCCCCATTAACATAAGTATTCTTTTGTGTCCCTGCTCGAGAATAGCTTTTGTTTCTTCCTTTATTTCATCTATTGATAATGTTCTTCTCTCTATTGTCTTATTCTCGACTCTAAAGCCACAATAAAGGCAGTTATTGGAACAATAATTGGATATATACAAAGGAGCAAATAATACTAAACGATTCCCATATATTTCTTCTTTGATAAAAAGGGCAGTGGAGTATAATTTATTGAGGTTTTCTTTGTCTTCAATTTTAAGCAAAATAGCAACATCTTCAAGTTCCAGACCTTTTAATTCCCTTGCTTTTGCTAATACTTCCTCAACTTGTAGTTTATCAACTTTTTCTTTGCTTGTAATAAGTTGAAGTAAATAATTTTCATCAATAAAAAACATTTCAAACCATAATTAAAACAGTGAAAATGACGCTAAATATCCAATTTTATTAGCAAAATAGTTTACTTTACACTATATTTGCAATTTATTGTTTTTTATTTATTTTCAAAGGGACAGTATATTAATTTACATAGATTAGATAAAGTAAAGATAATTTATATTATAATTGTTTTTCTGTTCACTTCTTCCCTATCAGCTCAGGAAGATACTTTAGCCGATAGACAGGTATTTGGAATTTTCTATAATTACAACTTTAACAGCCATAGAGTTGATTTCAAAAGTCTGCCGGATGTTCCTAATTGCTGTCCCCAGTTTAACCAAGGAGAGGGGAATGGTCATTCCTTTGGTCTTTTATATGAATTGCCTTTACCTTTTTCATCAGGGATAGGTCTCCGGATTTCATATTCATCAATAGGGGGAAAATTATCATCTACCGAGACTACTTTGATAAAAGTTGATACAACTATCACTCAAGGTATTTTCGATCATACCATTAATACAAAAATTAATGTCCTTAATTTTAATCCATATTTGATTTTTAAGCCTTTCGCTTTTCTCAACATAACATTTGGGGGCTATGCCGGTTACATCATACAAAAAGATTACGAGCAGAAAGAAACAATCATTGAGCCTAAGGACAGAGGTGTCTTTGTTGATACCGAAAAAAGAACCCGCAATGAATCATCTGGCGAAATAAAACAAACTAACAGTGTGAATGCTGGATTAAACATCGGTGCGAACTTGAATTTCCCTCTCAATAAGCAGAAAAGTCTGTTAATTTCACCCGAAATCTTTTACTTTATGGGTCTTTCCGAGCTTGTGAAAGACAGATTCTGGAAAATTAATAATCTTAGTTTCGGTCTTGCTTTGAAATACTCGCCTTTGCCAAGCAAACCAAAGCCTCCTGAAGATATTTTCAGAAAAATCCAAAAAACAATCATTGATACGATTATGGTAATCAAAGAAGACATTAATAATTCTTTTTTCAAAACAGGGAAAGAAATCAAATCTGAATTGAAGGAGAGAACAGATAAAAATCTTGTAACCATAACTGAGTTTATTAACAGAACAGACACATTGTTTAAAAAATCAAAGCCTATTGTAAATATTGAACTAAATACTACTCTGATTTATGCCGGGACAAGGTTTGTTACTCAAGCTTTTCCACTGCTTCCTATCATCTTCTTCAAAAACAATTCCGATGAAATCGAAGATTATTATAATCTTTCAAGAAATCCAGATGATTTTTCAGAGCAAGATCTTGAAATTTCATCTCTTAATTTTCATTGGAATATTATTGATATCATCGGCTCCAGAATGAAAAATAACCCTTCTGCCAGAATCAATATTTCAGGCTATGCCGACTCAACAACCGAGAAATCTGATTGTAATCTTGCAAAAAGAAGGGCTGAAAAAATAAAAAGTTTATTGGTTAATAACTGGAAAATCGAAGAAAACCGAATTAATCTAACCACAAGAGAAATTAATTGTTCGCCAAATGAACCAACTCAATCAAAAAATGACAGCGGTTTTGCCGAAAACCGAAGAGTTGAAATCAGTTCCGATAATTTAAACATTATGGCTCCGATTGTGCGAAAAAGATACCTTGAAAGAATTGATATAGAACCTGAGAATCTTCAGTTTAATACAATTAAATCAACACGTAGTGGCATTAAATCATGGAAACTGACTGCTAAGCAAAATAACCGCATTATTATCTCAAATTCCGGGAATGGGTCGCCTCCCGAAATAATAAACCAGAACATAAATAATCTTCTAAAAGACGGATTGATATCTAACTATCCACTTCAAATTGAATTTTCACTGACGGACAATGATAATCAGACCGAAACATTTTTTACCAGTATTCCAGTTCGGATTGATACTTCTGATATCGAAATTCAGAGGTTATCACTCATTCTCTTTGGCATAGCAAGCGATAAAGTGCCAGAACATTCAAGAAAAAATCTTTCGGACTTTATTAAAGAGAATTATAAAAGTGGTGAGGTAAAAATTTTTGGCTATACCGATATACTCGGAAGTCCCGCTTCGAATAAAATTCTTGCGGAATCACGCGCTGAAAATGTCGCAAAAGTTATAAGAGAAGTGGCTCCGGAACTAAAAATATCTGAAAAAGTTGGAATAGCTTCCGATAAATTCCCTCCGGGGGTTGTTTCTTATTCAACTCCTCCCGAAAGGTTTTTATCCAGAACAGTATATATCGAATTTTTTAAGAAATGGAAATAGTTTTTTATTAAAATCAATTCTATGAATACAATCCTCATTTCTTTCTGCGAGGTGGTTCATCATCATCAAAATTGCCTCTGCCGCGTTTTTTCATTCTATCAATGATTGCTCTTTGCACTTCCCCTCGAAACCTTTGTTCAAAAATAATATATTTGGCATACTGGACTTCGTTTAAAATTGATTTCATTGATTGAAGCGACTCGTCAATTACTTTTTGGAACTCTTGGGTTAGTTGCAGAACTTTTTCTGTCTTTTTAGAAATTTCATCTTTAGAAGCCACATTTTTCAAACTGCCTTCAAGTTCCTGAACTGCATCATCTAATTGCTTCTTCTTTTCTTCGACCTTCTTTTCGTTAGCATTATATTTCACCAGAAATTTCTCGGCAGTAGATTCATCAAGGTCAAGAATTTCAAGCAATTTTATCTTTTTAAACTGTTTCAATTGCTCCATTGCTTTTGGATTTGGCTGAGCAAAAGCATTATCACTAAATAGTAACAACATCGCAATCAATATAAATATTATGCTTTTAAGATGGTATTTCAACATTTTCTAACTCCTCTATAATTATTTGTAAATCATTAAAATCAATATGATGAATTTCATTTAGTATATGATAAAAATCAACTTCTGATTTTATCATTTCATTTCCTAAAATTGGAATAATTCTGTCTAATACTTCATCGGAATAAAGTTCGGTTAAAACATCTTCTAAGTTGCTATTCCCAAAATAGCTATTTTTTGAATTATCATTTACAACAGACGAAGCCATAGAGCCTGCAGCAAATAAATATTCATCTTCTGAGACTAATGTATCAAGAATAACAGATAGATCTGAATTATGAAAACTAATTAAATCTTTTGTTTGAGAGTCATTTTTTATCTGATGTAAGTGGCTCGAAACATTCTTTGATTGAAATAGTATATCCCCTTTCCAAACAAGAAATACTATAATAAAAACCCCAAGAGTTGGCACCAGATATTTAGTCAGATTTTGAAAAGAATATATTGTTTTTTTCTTTTGATACTTATTTATAACGTCAACAGATAAATTTCTTGTTTTTCGTGCAAATTTTCCATCGAAATCTGTCTGCTCAACCTTGCGAAAAACTGTTTGTACATCCTCAAGTTCTTTTTGCAAGTCGGGGTATGAAGATATTGAGTTTTCAAAATTTATTTTTTCTTCTTCCGACAAGCGATTGAAGGCATAATCAGGAAGCATCGCCTGAACTTCATAGTAGGTTAATATTTTATTATTTTCTTTTTCCATTTTAAAACCTTAAAAATCTTCCTTTTTTAGAATATTAGTCAGTTTTTTAACTGCCTGATAATAATTTGCTTTTAATCCACCAATACTTGTTCCCAGTAAATTAGAAATTTCTTCGTAAGATAAATTATCAAAATACCTTAAAGCGAAAGTTTCTCTCTGTTTATCGGGCAATTTATTTAATAATTTTAAAAAATTATTTTCAAATTCCTCATCTTCAATTCTATTAGAAGGCATATCATAACTTATCTGCAAATTTTCTAAATCAACTTCATCTCTGTCATTTAATTTGAAAAAAGTCATCAATTTCTTTTTTCTTAAATGTGATTTCGAAGTATTTGCAGTTATTTTATAAAGCCATGTTTTGATGCTACTTTCCTGTCTGAATTTATGCAAATTATTCAAAGCTTTAATAAAAACATCCTGACTTACATCATAAGCATCCTCTTCGTCTTTGATATATCTGAGGGCAACAGAATAAACAAATTTCTGGTATTTTCTAACAAAAGCCGTTGCAGCTATATCCCTGTTACCGGAAACATATTCCGAGATTATCTGGTTATCATTTTCCAATGCCAAAGCTATTGAATCCAATTTAATTACCTAAAATTATTATTTATTACAACATTTAGACTATATTATTTTATTTTGGTTTAATATGAATAAAAAAATTTATATATTGATAAATTATTTTTAATTATTTATAATAAAAATATGAAATTCAAAACTATACCCGAAATGTTTGTTGAAGTTACTGAACACTATCAGGACACAAAAGCCGCTTTTCAGTTTAAAGTTAATGATGTGTATGTTTCATTAACCCACAATGAACTTAGGGAAAAAGTTGAATGTTTCGCTTTAGGGCTTCTTAATTTAGGAATCAGGAAAGGTGACAGAATTGGTATTGTTTCCGAGAATAGAATTGAATGGGCTATTACCGATTTGGCAATAGCTTGCATTGGGGCTGTGGATGTTCCTATCTATACAACATTAACCCCGAAACAGGAACAATTTATTTTTTCTGATTGCTCTGCTTCGGCTGTTATAGTATCGAACCAATTCCAATTAAATAAAATACTCGAAGTAAAGACAGAATTACCTGAATTAAGGCATATCATTGTTATAAACGATGATTTTCAATCCGACGATGTGGCAGTCAAATCAATGAATTATATTATTAACAGAGGGGCTGAAATTCGAAGCCCGGAGGAAAGAAAAAAAATTCTTCAGGAGCATATAAAAAACATTGACGAAAATGATTTATTGACCATAATCTACACAAGTGGCACAACAGGTAACCCAAAGGGAGTTATGCTCACCCATAAGAATATTGTTTCGAATGTTAAATCCTCTGTTCAGGCTGTTGATTTCAAAGAAACCGATAGATTCCTCACTTATCTTCCTTGGTGCCATTCCTATGAAAGAACGACTGGATATTATGCTGCTTTTTCTGCGGGTGCAACAATTGCTTTCGTTGAAGCTATCGAAACAATTAGCACAAACATCAAAGAATTCAAGCCAACTTACATGACTACTGTCCCTAAACTACTTGAAAAAGTTCGTAAACGTATATTCTCGAATATCGAGCAAGAATCAAAAACTAAACAGAGAATTTTCAATTGGGCTGTTAACGTCGGTATTGATTATGTTAGGGCGCATTATAGTCTGGGAGCAAATCCTTTTCAAAAATTAAATCACATGTTGGCGGATAAACTTGTTTTTTCAAAGATTAGAGAAAAAATTGGAGTTGAAAATATTAAATTTGTTTCGGGTGGTGCTCCGCTTGCCCCTGAGGTTTGTGAATTTTTTCTTGCTATAGGTTATCTCGTTCTCGAAGGTTATGGATTAACAGAAGCATCACCGGTTGTGAGTGTTAACCGACCCGACAATCTGGAAACGGGAACAGTTGGTTTGCCACTACCGGGCGTTGAAGTTAAAATTGCAGAGGATGGTGAAATACTTGTCAAAGGACCAAATGTTATGAAAGGTTATTGGGGCGATGAAGTGTCAACAAGAACTGCAATTGACGAAGAAGGCTGGCTTTATACTGGTGATGTAGGGGTTTTTACCCTGAAAGGAAATCTGAAAATTACTGATAGAAAGAAAAACATTTTTGTCAGCAGCGGTGGAAAAAATATTGCTCCTCAACCTATTGAAAATGTGATTTCCCAAAGTCCATATATTGACCAATGTGTGTTGATTGGTGATAAAAGAGAATTTATCACAGCACTTATCACTCCGGACTTTGAACAATTGAAAATTCTTGCCGATAGCTTTGGAATCAAGTATTCAATACCTTCGGAACTGGTCTCAAATCCAAATATTATCAAGGTCATAAAAAATGATATTGACAGACTCCAAAGAGATTTTGCAAAATACGAACGTGTTCGTAAATTTCATTTGCTTTCGGAACCATTCACAATTGAAAACGGTGAACTAACTCCAAAGCTAAGCATTCGCAGACACGTCGTTGAACGAAAGTTTAACGACTTGATAGAAAGAATGTATAACGTTGAATAGAAAAACTTAATTTATTCTTTTGTCCAGTATCTCAAGAATTTCGTTTAGTTTCTTTTCTGCTCTTGATTTTAATGTTTCGGCAAGCCTTAATGTTTCATTCTTGTAGTATTCGTCCTTGATTTTTGGCAAATTTATAAGAACATTCTTATAAGCACCCCAGATACCTGTTTCAAGTGATTTGGCTCCAACTTCAATGTCGGATTTCGAAGCAATATTACCATATTTTGCTATTTCAACCATCTTATCCCAAGCGGCATCTCCTAATTTCATTGTTGAAAGGGGAATATCAATAGCTTTTTTGATGCCATTTTCCATAGCTTCATCTCTTATTGCTTTTTGCTCGGGAGTGTCTTTTGGTAATCTTATTGCCTCAAGATAATCATTAAATGCATTAGTATCAGCATCAATCATCGGAATAAGGTTACGAGTAGCATGATAAAGAGGTGGAATAATTTCTCTCATTTTTTTATCTAAATGCTCAAATTTTTTCACGCCATAAGTCAACTGAGCCACCATACATCCCAATCCTGCACCAATTGCAGCAATTGCTGCCGAAGCCGAACCTCCTCCGGGTGCTGAAGTCCTTGCAGCAACAGACTCAATGAAACCTCTCAGTGTTAAGCTTGCAAGAGGTTCATCAGGTGCTTCTTCTATCATATATTCTATTATTCTTTTCTTTGGGTCGAACTGAGAAATTGAATTTAATCCGAGGCGTTCAACTGCTAACTTGATTTTTTGTCTTTCGTCTATAACAAAAAGATTTTCCTTTTCAATATAATAATCAGCAGCCATAAGCATTGCTTCGAGTGGAATCAACCCCACAAGCTCAGATCCCAGAACCGCAATGTTTAATTCTTTAGCATCTTTTACGCACTCTTCGAATGCAATATGTGGAGGTGTGATCTTATAATTGGTTAAATTGATAGAAATTTGTGCCATATTGTATTCATCAACCCACCAGCCTATCGCTTTGACCTCTTTAAGCCGACCGGGCTGCTCAGTTCCTCGCCCGGCTTCCCTTATATTCAAAGCAATTCTGTGTGCCTGCTCTTTTGTGCCAAGAATATTTACATTATAAGCGATAAGAAAAAAACGGGCACCTGTTACTGTTGCACCCCACTCCGGGACAAACTCAGCAGGTCCGAAATCAGGTTTCCATTCCTGTTTGATTATTTTTTCGGCTAATCCTTCATATTCCCCTTCACGAATTTGAGGTAGTTTTTTCCTATATTCAATATTTGAAGCTTCTTCATAAAGATAAATCGGAATATTTAATTCCTCTGAAGCTCTCTTTGCAAATTCAAGAGAGCATTGAACACATTCTTCCATTGTTACATTCGAAACAGGAACAAAAGGACAAACATCCATAGCTCCCATTCGAGGGTGCTCGCCGCTGTGTTTTGTCATATCAATCAATCTTCTTGCAGTTTTTGCAGAATTCAAAGCACCTTCGACCACTGCTTCAGGAGAGCCAACAAAAGTATAAACAGTTCTGTTTGTGGATTTGCCGGGATCAACATCAAGCAAAGTGCATCCGGGGGTTTTCCTGATTGATTCTGCTATTGCATCAATTATTTCCTGATTTCTACCTTCTGAAAAATTTGGGACACATTCTACTAATTTTCTCATAATTATTCTAAATTAATTTTGAATATTTTCAAATACTTAACATTTCCAAGCCATCTGACTGACTTTTGGTCCTGTGGATAAATAATAGTTCCTTGTCTGAAGATTATTCCTTCTTCCTCTTTTGATAAATTTTTAAACTGTAGAAATACCTTTATATCAACAATTTGCTCTAATTCTTTTTGAACGGGTTTAAGATTCAATTTCCCCGGCTTCCCTTTCATTTCAAAAGCTATAACGGTATCTCCAACAGAGCCGTAAACTCTCTTACTTATCAAATACGGGGGTATTTTGGTTGTATTTTTGTCATAATCGTAAAAGGTTGTGAAAATAGTATTTCCAAGGGAGTCAATTCCAATAATTATGAGCTGTTTTCGTTCAATTTCTTGTAATTGTTTGATTTGTGGTTCGATTATATCAATGATTTTGTAGCAAAGGTATTTTCCAAAAGATTTTTTTGAGGATGAATAAAATTGAACAGTTTCGGATTTATAATACTTTGCTAAATCAATGCCAGTTAGATTTATGGTTGCTATCTCCTCTAATGTAGAAGAATGAAGATAATTGACAGAAACCATAAAAAGAGTAAAAATTAATAGTTTTAAATTTGAATATTTTTTTTTAATCATTTTTAATCACAAATTTATGCAATTACAAAAATATCATTTAATTTTGAATTTTTCGCATGATTAATATCATAATTGATTTAATCAAGGCTTATAATTAAGGGAAAAAATGCAGAGAACTTTTTTAAAATCAAAAATACACAGGGCAAGAATCACCGAAGCTAACTTATACTACGAAGGTAGCTTTACAATTGATGAGGAAGTTCTTGCCGAAGCTGATATTCTTCCTTATGAAAAAGTTTCAGTGGTCAATATTAATAATGGCGAACGGTTCGAAACTTACGTTATTCCTGGCAAAGCCGGAAACCGTGATTTTTGCCTTAATGGTGCTGCTGCCCGCAAAGGGGCTGTTGGCGATGAAGTTATTATTATTAGCTATGTTAATCTCAATAATGAAGAAATCAATAATCATAAGCCATTAATTCTTCTACTCGATAAGAACAATAATATCATTGAGAAAAGTCACAGCACAGAGGCAAAAAAATTATATTCCCCTACCAATTAATATGGAGTTCCCTGTTTTGAGAACCAGTGTTATCATCCTTGCCGCTGGCAAGGGTAAAAGAATGAACAACCCTTCTATGGCAAAGGTTATGGCTCAACTGAACGGAAAACCATTAATTGACTATGTTGTTGGCACTGTCCAAAAAATTGATACCGACAAAATCTTTCTTGTTGTCGGATTTCAGAAAGAATCTGTTGTTGAATTTGTATCATCGAAAAATATTAAGAATCTACATTTTGTTGAGCAGAAAGAACAATTAGGAACCGGTCACGCTGTTGCTCAGGTCGAGCCTTATCTGAACGGATGGCAGGGAAATATACTGATCTTAGCTGGAGATGTTCCTCTGATTAGATTTGAAACTTTGTCAAAATTGCTTGATTTCCATAATGAAACTATGTCTGACCTGAGTGTTTTGAGTGCAAGAATTTCAAACCCTTTTGGTTATGGTAGAATACTTAGAAATCCCGATGGTTCTTTTTATAAAATTGTTGAAGAAAAAGATGCTGATGAAAATCAACGAAAAATCAATGAAGTTAATAGCGGTGTTTATATCGTAAAATCTGAGTTACTTTTCAAAACCCTGAAGGAACTTAAAAATGATAACAATCAGAAAGAATATTATCTTACTGACATTGTTCAACTATACAGGCAAAAAAATAGAAAAGTAGAAGCCTTCTTAATTGCTGAACAGCAGGAAATTTTCGGGATTAACTCCCAACAGGATTTATTAGAAGCCGAAAAAATATTAAACCAATTAGTATAATAATCATAAATACCATTCTATCATCCATCAAATTTTTTTTATCAATCTTTTGATAAATATTCGAAATTAATAAGCGTCTTTGAATTATTTAAAAATTGATTACCGAATAATGATCAAACAATTAAATCATATTGGAATTGCAGTGAAAAACCTTGAAGATAGCATTGCTATCTTCCAGAAACTTTTTGGAAATGAAAATATACACAGGGAAACAGTTCCTGAGCAGAAAGTCGAAATTGCATCTTTCAAAGTTGGTGATGTTATTATCGAGCTGACTTCACCTATTGGTCAGGACTCACCAATTGCAGGATTTCTTGAGAAAAGAGGCGAAGGAATTCACCATTTAGCTTTTGAGAGCACTGATATTCAATCTGATTTGAATAGATTAGCCCAAAATTCAGTCAAATTGATAAACGAAACACCACAAAATGGTGCTCACGATATGCTTATTGCATTTCTTCATCCGAAATCAACTAATGGAGTTTTAATTGAAATTTGTCAACATAAAGATTAATTTTTGAAATAGTAAGGAGAGATTATGCCATTATTAATTTTAGTCAGACACGGTGAATCACAATGGAACCTCGAAAACAGGTTTACCGGTTGGGTTGATATTGACTTATCCCCAAGAGGCGAAGAAGAAGCAAAAAAAGCCGGAGACCTGTTAAAAAATTATCATATTGATTATGTATTTACATCTGCCCTGAAAAGAGCACAAAGAACAACTGATATAATTTTAGAAAGAATGAACATATCTGGCATTCCAATTGAGAAAGATCAGGCTCTTAATGAACGTCATTATGGTGATTTGCAGGGTCTAAACAAACAGGAAACCGGCGAAAAATTCGGGATGGATCAACTGAAAATCTGGAGACGCAGCTATGATGTTGCTCCGCCTAACGGCGAATCACTCAAAGATACTCAAAATAGAGTTCTGCCCTATTACTTCGAGAAAATTCAACCAAAACTAAAAGAGGGTAAAAACGTCTTGATTTCTGCTCATGGTAATTCACTTAGGGCATTGGTTATGCATCTTGAAAACCTTTCTAAAGAGGAAGTTCTTGAGTTGAATATACCAACGGGCGTTCCTTATGTTTATGAATTAGACGATAATCTTAATATAATATCAAAAAAATATCTTGATATAAATTCAAAATAATTATATTTTAAATTTAATTTAACGTTATGAAACTTAAAATCATTCAAATAATAATAATATCCCTGACTTTTTCAGCAAACACTTTTGCACAGGAATCAATAGTTCTTAAAGCAGCAAAAGCCGAGTTGAACAGATCAATGACCGAGCTTAAGAACCAACCAGTACCACCGTATTTTATCTCTTATAGTATCAATGATGTCCACTCATTAAGAATAACATCAACTTTTGGGAAATTACTTGCAGCAGACTCCAGTAAAAAGAGGATTCTTGATATAGACCTGCGAGTAGGTGACTATAAATTAGATAACACTCATATCATCAGAGGTGCTTCATTTAGCTTTGGTTCCTCAAGAAGTTCCATTGATTTACCTTTAGAAGACGATGAATTTGCACTTAGAGCAGCAATATGGAGCGGAACCGATAGAAGTTACAAAAAAGCAATTGAGACCTACGAAAAAGTTATTACAAATAAAGCTGTGAAAGTTCAGGAAGAAGATACTTCTGCTGATTTCTCGCGTGAGAAACCACAAAAATACATTGGTGAAGAAATAAAACTAAAAATTAATACCACTGAGTGGATTGCAAAACTTAACAGAATTTCAGCCCTCTTTTCTGAATTTGGTTGGATTTATAGCGGGCAGTTAAATCTGAATGTCGAAGTTACTACTAAATATTTCATTAGTTCAGAGGGCAGTTTAATCCAATTTTCTGAACCTTCCTACAGGATATTTATTTCCGGAAGAACAAAAGCCGATGATGGAATGAATTTGCCCTTATATAAGAGCTATTTTTCATTTACTGCTGATGGGCTTCCTAAGGAAGAAGTCCTGATAAACGAAACTAAGAAAATGATATCAACTCTGGAAAAATTGAGGACAGCCCCAATAATGCAGACCTATTCAGGACCGGCAATACTTTCAGGGGAAGCCTCGGGAGTATTTTTCCATGAAATTTTTGGACATAGAGTCGAGGGACATCGCCAGAAAGATCCAAACTCAAGTCAAACCTTCAAAGGTTTCGAGAATAAATCTATTCTTCCTGATTTTATTGATGTATATTTCGATCCAACAATTAAATCCTTAAGAGGAATTGATCTATCAGGTTATTACTTATACGATGATCAGGGAGTAAAAGCCGAAAAAGTTGTGAGTGTCGAAAACGGAATATTTAAGAATTTCATAATGTCCCGTTCTCCTATTGAAAATTTCCCTCGCTCTAACGGTCATGGCAGAAAACAAGCCGGATACAGCGCAGTTTCAAGACAATCAAACTTGATAGTTAATGCCAAGAAAACCGTTCCTGTTGTAGATTTAAGAAAATTACTAATAGATGAATGCAAAAAACAGGACAAGGAGTTTGGTCTTTATTTCGAAAAGGTTCAAGGTGGGTTTACATTTACCGGAAGAACAATTCCTAATGCTTTTAACGTTCAACCAGTACTTGTATATAAAATATATGCTGATGGCAGACCAGATGAACTGGTGCGTGGTGTTGACCTCATTGGTACTCCATTAACAACTTTTTCCAAAATAATAGCTGCCGGAGATGATCTGGGAGTTTTTAATGGTATTTGTGGGGCTGAATCTGGTGGAGTTCCTGTCTCTGCTTGTTCGCCTTCTTTGTTGGTTTCTATGATTGAAGTTCAGAAAAAGACAAAATCTCAGGCAAAACCGCCAATATTACCATCACCTTAATTTATTATAGATGGATCTGATAAACGAACATAAGCTTTTCAGCGAAAAACAATCTATACGCCAGCCGTGGCTGATTGGGATTGTTTTGTTCACCTGTATTATTATTTTGCTTGTATTTGGTATTGGTTTTTATGAACAAATTATTCTGGGGATACCGTTCGGAACAAATCCTATAAGCGATAATGAAATTATTATGTCATTCATTTTTGCCCTGATTTTCAGTATTTTTTTACCTTTACTCTTATTTACAAGCAATCTTCAAACTATAATAACAGACAGGGGTATTTATTATAAATACTTCCCTTTTATTAATAAATTCAGGATTATTTCAAAAGGGAATATTAAAAATTACTACATAAGAAAATATAAACCAATCCTTGAATATCTTGGTTGGGGCATCAGATACAGCTTAAAAGGAAACGGAATAGCTTTCAACACAATGGGCAATATTGGTCTTCAGCTTGAATTAATCAACGGGAAAAAAATTCTTCTTGGAACTCAAATGCCTGACAAAATAATTGAAGTAATGAATAAAATTATGAAGGATAATTAAATGAAATTAAATATCAAAAAGCTCTATTTTACAATTTTTATCACTTTATTACTGTTTGTTTTTAGTTCAAAAAACAATCTATATTCTCAGGATAATGATATAATAAGAGCAATGCAGGACGAACTGCAAAGGTCATTGAACGAACTTAAGCTCGAAAATCTTCAAAGACCTTATTATATTGAATATACACTTAAAATCAAGCAGTCTTTTGAGATTAGGGGATTTCTCGGCAGTATCACAGAAAAAACAAGTCCGAGAGCCGCCAATGTTTCAGTAGGATTAAGAGTTGGTGATTATAAATTTGATAATACTAACTTTTTTGATTTTGGGCTTAGTTTTTTTGGTAGTGGGGACGAAGAGGAATCTTTCAGAAACAGAAGAATACCTATCGAATTAGATTATAAAACTATCCGCAGAGAACTCTGGCTTGCCACCGATGCCGCTTATAAGCAAGTCTCTGAAACATTTGCAAAGAAACAATCAGTCCTGAAATCAAGATTGATTAACGATACTACTCACGATTTTATCAGACTCGAACCCGAAAAAATAAACGACATAAAAAAAATTCCTGATTTCGATACAAAAAAATTTGAAAATTACGTTAAACAAATCTCAAACTTTTTTAAGAAGTACCCGGAATTTACATCATCAATAGCTCTGGTGGAATATATTCCTGAAACTACTTATTATATAAATTCCGAAGGCAGGCAATACATTAAAACAGACTTCTATACCGGTATTGAACTGGCTGCTGCAACTCAAGCAGACGATGGGATGCCTCTTTCCTCTTTCTACTCCTGCATTGTGAAAGATCCGAATGATATCCCAACTTTGGATTCTTTGGAAAAAGCCGCCAAACTAATTGCTGATAATTTAAGCAAATTAAGAAAGCAAAAAATATTGGAAGAATCTTATTCAGGTCCGATTATTTTCGAAGGACAGGCTGCTGCTGAGATTTTTGCTCAGGTATTTGCTCCGAATCTTGTTACTCAAAGAGAACCATTAACTGAAACTGGCAAGCAATCGAGCGATAGATTTATGGCTTTTCAATCAAAAATTGGCGGGAGAGTTCTGCCTGAATTTCTTTCGTTAAAAGCAACTCCTACAAGAGACAAAGCTTTTGGTGTCCCACTTGCCGGCAGCTATAAGATTGATGACGATGGTGTTCTCGCTCAGGATGTTCAACTTGTCAAAGATGGTTTTCTAAAAAATCTACTTTCGAGTCGTGTTCCCACTAAAAGAGTTAGAAACACCAATGGTCACCAAAGAGGCGGAGCTGCAATGATAAGCGTCCTCGAACTTGAATCTGATGAAAATCATTCTCTCTCAAGAGCTGAGCTGAAGAATAAACTTATTCAACTTTGCAAGGACAGAGAATTACCTTATGGTTTAATTGTTAGAAAAATATTTAATCAAAATATTCAGCTAACAACACTGTTTCAATTAAACCCGGGCGATATTTCATTTTCATTTGGGGGTGGTCAGGCAAAACAACCACTGATAGAGGTTTATAAAGTCTATCCTGATGGTAAGGAAGAGCTTATTAGAGGATGCGAGGCAAAAGGTTTTACTCCTCAGACATTCAAAGATATTCTTAATGTAAGCAAAGAAAAATATGTCCTTAATTACCTTGCCCCTGCAATAACTTCACCATTTATGTCAGGTGGTAGCCAATATCTTCCAGCTACTGTCATTGTGCCGGATTTATTGTTCGAAGACGGAGAAATTGCTCCCGTTGAAGAAGATTTCCCGAAACCACCAATTCTAAAAAATCCTTTATCAGAGAAAAAATAAAGTTTAAATGATAAAAAAACACAAGGATGTCTATAAAGTCAATATCTTGGGAACAAACAAGAATGTTAATTCTACTAAGTCCTTGAATTATATAGTAGGTCAGGCGTCCTCGCCTGACCATTTATCCCCAAAATTAGTATTTTGAGACAGCCCCTAAATTCATTGTTGATTTAGAAATAGCTAAAACAAGTTATTCAAGTGTTAAAATTGGAATTACTTTTTCCTGAATTGCACCTGACACCTCAACTTTGCCTTCATCAGTAACAAAAACATCAATTTCTGTTCTAAATCCAATTTTTTCGTGTTCCATATAAATGCCGGGCTCAACCGAAAAGCAGGTACCGGGAATAATCAACCTTTCATCTTTAGTTTCCAGATTGTCAATATTAACTCCATTGCCATGAACTTCCTCGCCAATGTTATGTCCTGTGCGGTGAGTAAAATATTCTGCAAGTCCAGCTTCCCTTATTACATTTCTGCAAGCATCATCAACTTCCCAACCATAAAGTGGCTCTCCTCTCGAAAAGCGTCTTCTAACCAGATTCAAAGCAGTATCTCTGCCGTTTCTGGCAATCTGGAAAATGTTCTCAATTTTTTCAGGAACTGTTTCACCAATAAAACCCATCCATGTAATATCATAATAAATACTTCGAGGTTTATCAAGTTTAGCCCAAAGATCAATCAAAACCAGATCTCCTTCCTTCATTCTGAAGGTATTTTGCGGTGTTGGTTCGAAGTGAGGGTCAGCAGCATGTTCATTCACAGCTACAATTGGACCATCGTTAAAAGTTAAACCATTGGTTTTCATCAAATTTACCATAAATTGATAAATCTCGTATTCTGTGGGATTATTGCCTGATTTAACTCTCCTGCAAATCTCTTTGAAGGCTTCATCTTTGACCATCTGAAGAATCCTGCCTGCTTCGACATGGCTTTGCCAATCCTCCATAGATAGATGGGACTCGAATTTACTAACTAAATCAGCGCTTGAAACAATATCAACACCAAAACTTTTAATTAATTGAAAAGTCCCTGCATCCACAATCGAAACATAAGGAATAGAATTCATCGGGGAATATTGCATGGCAATTTTTTTTGACCATTTCAAAATATCCCTTAGTAGCCTGTGCTGTTCCTGCCATGGTAAATATATATGTTTTTCACCGGGTAGATGGTCACATCTCCATGGTTCTATCCTATGAACAAGCTTTTGCGGTTCACCTTCAGCTGGTATAAAATAAAACCATCTTCGTGATGCAAAACGTTTGGTATCCATGTTCAGAATTCTTGCGGCAATCATATCCCGATTATGAAAATCATAAAACAACCATCCATCAAGTCCTGCTTCTTTAAGTGCATTTTGAATTGCTTGTAAATCCATTAAATTTCCTTTCTTATTTAATATAAATAATCTTATCTTTAAATATGCCTTTATTAGTTTTTATTTCTAAGAAATATACACCGGAATTTAAGCTACCCGGCTGCCATTGTAATGACTGACTTCCCCGAACCTGATAGCCTTCAAATATTTTTTCGACTATAATACCAAGCTCATTTCTCAAAGCTATTGTTACTATGCCATCAGATGATAAATTAAGGTTAATATTCAAAATCCTGTTAAATGGATTAGGGAAGGTTAAAATCTTTATTCCACTCAATTCGCCATCATCAACACTTAGTTCTTCAACTGTTTCGAATTGCCACACGTCAGACCATTCACTCTCCCCTTTATCATAAAAAGCTTTAACCTTCCAATAATACTTTGTCCTGAAATCAAGATTAGACAATTGTAATTGAGTATTCTCAATTGAGTCTGATGTTTTAACAATGCTTTGAAAATTTATATCCTTTGCCAGATAGACCTTATAAAATTTCGCACCGCTTACTCTTTTCCAGCTTAATATAACATCAAGTGGTATATTATCTGAATTGTTCAAAGGATAGCTTAGTTCTGGTTTTGCCAGTCCAGTTGTAAACATTCTGTAATTAGACCAGAGCCCATCATAGTTATTTACTTTTATTCTAACTCTCCAGAAATAAGTTTTATAAAAATCTAAATCGGCTATAGTAACAGAACTAGTATCAAGTGATGAAAATTCCTTTATAATCGAATTAAAATTTCTATCCCCGGATAATTGAAAATGATACGCAGTTGCCATTGGATAAGGCTCCCAGAGAAAATTTACAGTTGTTTCCATATCACTTTCATTGTCATAAGGATATGAGAGCACCGGGGCTTCTATAACCGTAATAAATTTCCATGGAACAGACCAGTCACTCTGCCCGTAATCATCTTTAGCCCTGACTCTCCAATAATATTCTGTGAAATACTCAAGCAGCTTTGATTGATGATTCGAAATTGTTTGAGTTTCACCATCGAAAATCATCTTTTCAAAGTCTTTGTCCTTTGCAATTTGAATTTCATATCCTGTAGCACCCATGGATGGATTCCATTCAAAGTTTACAACCGTTGGATGACCATAACTATTATTTGCCGGTGAGCGATTTACTGGTGGTTTCAATCGAGTTATAAAGCTCCATGTTTCAGACCATTCACTATTGTTTTTATTTGCTCTTGCCTGAACACGCCAATAATAAGTTGTATAAAGTTCAAGACCCTTAACTTCTACACTTGTATCTGTAACGTCCTTATTGAGTAATAATGTCCCGGAAAAATTCTTGTCCTTTGATAACTGAACAATATAAGAACCAGCTCCATCAACTTTATTCCAAACCAGCATAGTTGTTGTAGGATGACCACCTGTATTATTTTTCGGAGAAACTAACTTTGGTGATGCGATGATTGTAGTAATCATCCACGGTTGGCTCCATGCTCCTAAAGACTTATTTGTTCTCGAGCGGACACGCCAGTAATATGTGGTATTATAATCAAGCGGTGAATTCAGCTTTCTTTGAGTAGGGCTATGGGTTATAGATTCGATATTGTTGCTAAAAGAAAATTCTTTTGAAATCTGGAACTCATACATATCAGCTCTTGGGGTGCTATTCCAGATAAAAGTGGGGGTTAAAGAAACACCTGTTGAGCCATAAGCCGGGGAGCTAAGCTCAGGAATGAGAAGATCTTCAGGCTCAATATATCTGTAAAGTGAATTTGTAGCCACAAAAAGGAATCCATCACCGCTCAAAGTCATAGATTCTATCTTGCTTGATCTTATTGCACCAGAAATCAATGTATCCCATGAATTGCCATTATTGGTTGAATACCTTAATCCATCGTCATAACTCATACCAATGAATATATGGTCTCTTCGGTTAATTTTGATAAATTGAACACCTGAATATTGCACTCCAAAGCTATAATTAGTCCAGTTGGTGCCATTATTTGTAGATTTATATAAACCACTTGTCATTGTTCCTACAAAAACATGATTATTACTGTTAAAAGCAACACACTGAGGCGTTTGAGCAGTAGGTAGAAAAGTTGTCCAGTTAACACCATCATTCGTTGACCTCATCACAGTATCCTCGGAAATCAACCAGATGTGACCATTATAATTTATCCCGATATCAATAAAACCTGACTGGGCTCTTGTGTGAACATTACGTATTTGCCAAGTAGCACCCATATCCGCTGATGTAATAAGATTAGTTCTAATAGAATTTGGATTCATTGGATCAGCTGGTGGAAATCTTAATGCGGCAAATATTCTCCCATCGGGTTTCACAGCCAGAGCAGTAACTATTGTGTCAGCAAAAGTCCTCAAAGATGACCAAGTTAGCCCTTGATTAGCAGAAATATACAAAATACTGCCTGCTGGGGAAACTCCTGATGCATAAGCATTTCCTGATGAATCAAAGGCGAAACAATAAATGGCTGTTCCCGGTAAAATGGCTTGAGACCATGAATTACCATTATCAGTCGAGCGATAAATCCCCTTGTTTTTATTAGATGCAAGAACTAATCCGTTTTTAAAAGCAAGCATAGGTTTCATCGAAGAGTCAGTTTTGTGAGAAACATAAGTCCATGTCCTCCCGGAGTCTAAACTCTTGAAAATCCCCTCAAAAGCAATAGACGCAAACAATACTCCTTGTGAATTTCTTGCTAAAGCATTTATGCCGGGGTATCTCACGCTTGTTCTAACCCAATCGTCCATCACTCTTGCATCATAACGATATATCCCCCTGTCGTCTGTGCCAACTATTGGTTCGGCAGTTATGGGAAATGTAAGGGCTGTTACATTCCGGAAATAATTATTCTTTTTATATTCTGACCAGCTTACTCCAGAATTAACTGAAAAATTCAGACCTGCCCCAAGAGTCCCGCAGAAAACTTCACCTAATTGACTTATTCCGAAACAAGTTATGTTCTTGCTGTTTATACCACCATTAGATGACCTCCAAGTTAAAGCATTGTCTGAAGTACGATAAATTCCTCCGCCATTGGTTCCTGCCATTACATCCCCATCTTGAGTAACAAATAAAGCTGTAATATCCCAGAACCAGATACCTGTATTTGATTCTGTCCAATTAACTCCTGAATTGGTTGAACGAAAGACACCACCCCCTTTCGTCCCTATAAATATATGAGTATTTCCCTTGAATGCAATGGCTTTGACGAAAAGGTTTGTCAATCCATTATTAACAGCTGTCCAACTCAATCCATTGTTGGATGATCGAAATAGACCACCCCCATTGGTTCCAGCATATATTACACCTGTTGAATCAAATTCTATGGCATTGATGAATAGGTTAGTTAAACCGAAATTAATTTCAGTCCATGTTTGTCCATTATTATAGGACCTGAAAATACCAGCACCCCATGTTCCAATGTAAAGTGTATTATTTCTGTCAATTTTTAATACCCTTACATCAGGAGCAGTAGGTCCGCTAATCAAACCCCAGTAGGGAGCCAGTGTGTCAATGTCCTGAGAATATGAGGCAGAGTTTCCAAAAAAAATAATTGGAAAAATGATTACAAAAATTAGTCTTAACTGAAATTTCATCAAAATACCTGTAATTTGTTTAATACAATATTATAATAACACACTTAGATAAAAAAAATTTCACTTGAAATTGAACTATTGAAATTTTTTTGGTTCTGGCAACATAAACGACTTGATTGAAAAAGCTTTTCCGTTAGATGGATTAATTTTTATGTTGACTCCGCAAAGCCTTACATCCTCTGTTGCTAATTCATATTTAAAAGGAGTTTGGAATATGAACCTTTTCAGGGCGATTTCTTTTTTTAATCCAACAACAGAATCATAAGGTCCAGTCATTCCAACGTCAGTAATATAAGCAGAGCCCTGCGGAAGAATACATGCATCAGCAGTCTGGATATGAGTATGTGTTCCGATGACAGCCGAAACCTTTCCGTCAAGATGCCATCCCATTGCAACCTTCTCTGCTGAAGCATCAGCATGGAAATCAACAATAATTAAATTAGTCCTTTCTTGAATTGTCTTTAAAGCATAATCAGCAGCCCGAAAAGGACAATCTATCGCTTGCATATATGTTCTTCCCTGAAGATTCAGGATAGCAATTTCTTTTCCATCTTCAAAAGTAACAAATGTATAACCCCTACCAGCATTGCCTGGCGGATAGTTCAAAGGTCTTATAACTTTTTGATTTGATGATAGCAGTGGTTTCGATTTCCAATTGTCCCAGACGTGGTTGCCGGAAGTCAATATATCAACCCCAAGATTAAAAAGCCGGTTCGCTTCGGTTTCTGTCAGCCCTTTTCCTGCACTTGCGTTTTCTCCATTTGCAATAATTAAATCTGGATTATACTTTTCGATAAGAGCAGGAATTTTTTCTTCTACTGCATTTATGCCGCAATCACCGACAATGTCACCAATAAAAAGAACATCTATATTTTTTTCCAAGTTATTTTCCTAAATAAATGCAATTTAATAAAATCTTATTAAGTAACTAAAATTCATATTTGATTTAAACAATGGTTTAGTTAAATTTGAATGTTATTATCAATTTTCTTTTCAGGAAAAAATGAAAATTTACACAAAAACCGGAGACGACGGAACAACAGGGCTTTTCTCTGGGAAAAGGGTTTTGAAATCCGACCTGCGAGTTGAAACCTATGGAACCGTTGATGAGTTAAATTCCATTATTGGTTTGATTTTGACCTATGACTTGCCAAAATCAACTTACATGCATTTGACAATTTTGAGTAATTTACTTTTCATTATGGGGTCAGACCTTGCCACACCTGCAGATGCAAATATAGTCAAATATAAATTAGACAGGATTGAAGAAAAACATATTGAATGGTTAGAAAAATTAATTGACAAATACTCCGAAGAACTACCCGAACTGAAAAACTTTATTCTTCCCGGAGGTACAAGAGTTGCGGCACTCTGTCATCAGGCAAGAACTGTTTGCAGGCGCGCCGAAAGGTTAGCAGTGGCTCTCAAAAACAGCGAACCAATCGCCAATAATGTGGTTGTTTTTCTTAACAGGCTTTCTGATTTCCTCTTTACTGCTGCAAGATATATCAATTACATCAGTGGCATCAAAGATGTTGTAAGAAATAATAATATTGAGTTAAAAATTTGAACTATTTTAATCTTACAAACAAAAAGTAAACCGAGCAGAATAAAGCAACTATGCCCGATAGAAGAAATGGTGCTGCCGGAGTTATTGCTGACCACAATATTCCAGCAATTGAACTTGCCAGCAATGTGGCTATGCTTTGAAAACTGGTCAGAAAACCTATTGCAGTTGCCGTTTCTTCTTTCTCCGAAATATTGGAAACCAGAGCCTTTGAATTTCCTTCAATGGCTGAAATTGATATCCCATAAACCGAAAATAGTAAGTAATAGATCCAAGATGAACTAACAAAGGGTATAAAGATATATACTATTCCAAATAAAAACATTCCAAGTACCAGACTGTTCTTTAATTTTATTTTATCCCCCAACCAACCCATTGGTGCTGAAAATAGAGCATAAACAAGATTATAAAATATATAAAGTATTATAACATTTGAATCCGATAGTCCATTTTGCTTTACCAATAATAATAAAAATATATCTGAGCTATTTATAGCTGTAAATACAATCAGACCAATGACAGTCTTCTTGAAAGATTTTGATGATTTTTTCCAGTATGATAAAAATTCGAGAAATTTAGTCTTATTTGTAACTAACGGAATTACATCTGATTTTTTTTCACGTAAAAAAAATGTAAATATTATTCCGATAAACCCCGGAATGAATGCAAGTATGAATAAAGTAGTATAATTTTCCGGATAGAAATGAAGATAAATCAATGCTAATATTGGACCAATAGCGGCTCCTAATGTATCAAATGACCTATGGAATCCAAACACCCTGCCTTTATATTCTTTTGTTGTTTCTGAAGATAGAATGGCATCTCTGGCTGCGGTTCTGACTCCTTTGCCAAATCTGTCCATTGTTCTAAATAAAAAAACAAGCACCGGAATTGCAAAAATCCCAATTAATGGTTTTGAAATTGCACTAAGAGTATAACCGATTCTTACAAACGGGACTCTCTTCCCGATTTTGTCAGACATTCTGCCAAAATAGCCTTTGGAAAAACCTGCTATTGCTTCCGCAAATCCTTCCAGAATACCTATCCATAATACTGAAAAGCCGATACTTTTTAGAAACATAGGTAAAACAGGATACAACATCTCACTCGAAATGTCTGTCATCATACTTATGATTGAGAGTATGACAATCGTTTTTGTCAAAAATTTCATTACTTTCTCAAAAATTTGTAATTTATATTTTTAACTTACTAAAAAAAAATAACTCTATTGAGTAGAATGAAAAGACCAGACTGGGATCAGTTATATATTACGATGTGCTATCTCGTTGGTATGAGAAGCAGAGATGATAAAACTCACGTTGGATCAATTATTGTTGACCCCGACAATGTTCTTGTTTCGACTGGCTATAACTCTTTACCACGAAATATTGAAATTGACAAGGACTCTGCTCGCCTTTCGAGAGAAGGTGGTGAAAAATATTATTGGATCGAGCACGCCGAGAGAAATGCAATATACAATGCCGCCCGTAGAGGTACTGTACTGAAAGGTTGCAAAATTTATGTCCCTTGGCTCCCTTGTGCTGACTGTGCAAGAGCTGTGATTCAAACAGGTATATCGGAAGTGATTATTCATAAAAACGGGCAGGACTTTTATGACCAACATACAAATGGTAAATGGATTGATTCTCACAAACGAACAACCGATATGTTTCTCGAGGCAGGTGTCAGATTGAGATATGTTACTTGCAATGTTGTTGTGCCTGAAATTTATATGAATGGTCAGATCCACGATGCAGTTGAATTTTTAAACAAATAACATTTAATAGTTATTTTCTGCACAACTCAAGAGCTCCTTCAAGTACTTTGTTGAAATCAATCAGATTCATATCGTCCTGATGATTTTTATCTTTTGAATCTGGTGTGATACATATTGAGTCTTTTGAGTATGGTCCCCACCTTTTTGGGCTTAGATGCGGCGAATTTGGATAAAGCCCCAGCACTTTTATTCCCAGTGCAGCAGCTATGTGAATAACCCCTGTTGAATTTGCTATTAATAACTTTGAATGACTTATGAGTGCTATTAGCTCACTAAGTGTTAATTGAGAGCATAGATTTATTGAAGTTTCAGCTATATTATTCACAATATTGCATTTTTGAATATCAGAATCATCCCCTGTTATTAAGGTTTTCAAACCTGTTTGCTGATAGACTGCTTCAGCCAGTTTCCCAAAATTCTCCGGTTTCCATTCATAAGCAGATCCACCGCTACCGGGATGAATAATTATGAAATTTTTCCCTTCTAATTGGTAGGTTTTTAATAATGTTTCGATTTTTCTTTGAAAGTTTTCGCTGATAACAGGTCTAACAAGTTCAGTTTTTAATTGTCTGCCAGTTAAATTTTCAACCATATTGACGTTATATTCTGCTTCGTGCTTCTCTGCCGTTTTCCTGTGTGCATATATTTTGTGATTGAATAAAATTGAATACCAGCGATAGGCAGACCCAACCCTGAGCTTTTGGTGTGTTCTGAAAGCACTAAGAACTTCATTGAATTTTGGTCTGGGGAAAAAAACAACATCAAATTTTTTATTTTTAAAAATTCCTTTGATTCCATCACTGAAATCCTCTAAAAAATAAGTATTATCAATAAATTCACAGTTTTCTATCAACACTTTTGTATATGAGGATGCTATAAGAGAAATTTGTTTATCAGGAAATGATTCTTTGATAGCTTTGATCATAGGTAAAGTGAGCACCATATCGCCTATCTTATCAGTCCTAACTACAGCTATTTTCTTCGAATTAAAAAAAATTTCTTTGGGCTCAGCCATATAATATTTCAATTATTTTTTTTATAATTTGCATTTTGTTCCAAAAAAAATTACAAAAAGATATATTATAATTATTTAATCATTGAGAAAAATTCTTAAAAATATCATCATTATTTCCTTTATCGGTCTTTTGGCAATTAGTATTTTCGGTGAAAGTATTATAAATACCAAATTAATTCCGAAAAATAATACCAATAAAAATGTTTATTTTTCATATTTACCTCATCAGGACACAATCTACGTTCTGGGTGATACATACATTGTAGTATGTATAAAAAGTCAATATGCTTTTCTTTACCAGAGGAACGATTCAATTTATAAGTTCAGAATATCATCCGGGACATCAAAAATAAAAGAAGGTCTGGATACTCCCCCCGGGCTTTTCACAGTTCAGAACAAAACCCCATTGGCAATTTCCAAGCAGTTCAATAACGCTGAACTCTTCAATTGGATTGGTTTCAGGGGTAATATTGGTTTTCATGGATTGAAAGGTTCGGGATATTATGGTCATCTTGGTTCAAGACCATCTTCCCACGGGTGCATTAGGATTTCAAGAGAAGATGGTGATTATTTATATAAAAAAGTAAGAGTCGGAACTCCTGTTCTTGTTTATGAAAATGAACCAGCCATAACTCTTTGTTTCGCAAGTTTGGTGGATTTTGATCATGCAGAGGATGAAATCATTAATCGTAGTGATAATTACTTCAAAGAACTAATGAATTTCAGGATTAATAACTTGTATAATGGCTCTGCTTATAGGCTCAATCAAGGTAGATTATTTATTGACAGGCATGTAGTTCTGAGATTAGGCGGACTACCAATCGGAGATAAAACAAAGATAGCAAGAATACAGAAGTTTCCACTTCATTTTACAAATACTATTCTAAACGCAGATAAACTTAAGAAAAATCTTAGCTTTTTTAATCCTGATACATCATTTGTTCAAAAATAAAATATTTTCCCTGCTGTATTTTTCTAAACTATAAAACAAGCGATAAATCAATATTCATTGAATTTATTAGTTTTATGATAATCAAAACCAATATAGTCAGCACAGCCAAAGATATGGCAAATTTTATAAATTTCTTGATAAGAGAAATAATAATAACTACCAAAATAACAGCAAGGATGATTTTCCCTTCGGGAGGAAGATTTAAAACAAATTGAAAAAAATTTAATTCCATAGGAATAACTAACTCAAACGGAACCTGAATGTAATAATTCCATACATTTCTTTATTTTCTTTCAAGGGATTGAAACGCCATTGTCGAAGAGCATCCATTGCCGCTCTCTCAAGAGCAGGATCGCCTTTCTGCATTGGTATCATACTTGTAACAAAACCATCTGACGATACTGTGAACTTAATTCTAATTTGTGCACCGGTATTGACTCCGGGTGGATAATTTGGAATTTTTTTGAAAAGGACTACTCTATTTCCCCCACCTCCCCATTCAATATCTCCTAGTCCTTCGCCAGCACCGGGTCCGGTTCCTTTGACACCCAATCCAGTGCCATCGGGTGAACCATCAGGAGAGCCGATATTTCTTTGAGAGGACCCTTTAAGATCATTGCTCTTCTGGTCCGAGGACAATTGATTGGCAGCAACTATGTTCATTGATTGCATTGGATCGTTTGAAAAACTTTGTCCGGGTTTGGTTTGCATTGATTTGGACGCATCATCAAGTTCTGTAAAAGGTTTCCCTCCTTTATTGGCAATTCCTTCACGTGATAAATTACCCTTGCTCATTCCAGTTCCATCCCCTAACCCGAAATTAATCAACTCCAATGGTATAATTCTCGATTCCCTTTCGGCAAACTTAGGTTTATCAACATGGACAGTTCTCAGCAATGCAATCACTATTAGAGTAATTGCAATAGCTATACCAAACCCACGGGCAGTATTTCTTTCCCAAGGAATTTTGAAATTTATTTGTGTTTCGTCTCTTAAAGGAACATACATTTTTGAATTCCCCCCGAAATTCCACCCTTAATTTAAATAATTTCAATTAATTAAAAAAATATTTTATTTTATTCTGTCAATTCTTGCATTTTTTATGCCAGATTTTAAAACAGCATCCTTTGCTTCTTCATAACTTAAATAATTTCCAAACCTTACTTTATACAAGATATTATCCCGTATTTTTTGTGTCCTTATTACCCCATCATAAATCTTTTGATTGTGTAAATTCAATAACCATTTTTCTGCTTCTTCCTTTATCGGTGTAGAGAAAACCTCTACAACATATAATCTCTCTTCAAAATTGTTAAACGAGATATTATTCAGGTTAGTGTTTTTTGGTCCCTGAGTTGATTTTTGAGATATGATAGTCTTTTTTTTGGCTTTTATATCGTTAATTATTTTTTCCTTATATGAAATTTTATTACCTGAATTTTTTTCAGGAACTAAATTTGAAGGTAACCCAGAATTCTTGGTTGTACTATCATTTATATTATTATGAGCAAAAGCGACAGAATCCTGAACTACTGGTGTTTCCTGAACCATTTTTTCTTCTGGGGGAATAATTTTGAGTTTATCGGTCTTTTTGACAGATTTTTTGTCTTTAAATGATTTAATCTGATTTATTTGTTCCTGAGTTTTGGGATCAATAAAGAAAAGATAATATCCCAGAAAGAAAATACCACCGAAAATCGCTATAGTTGCTGCAACAAAAGAAAACTTTCTCCAAGGAAGAGCAGGGATGGTGATTTTTTTTCTTTCTTTTTCAGGTTTCTGTTTTTTTTCTTCTACGGGTTTCTGTTTTTTTTCTTTGTGCTGACGAATTGGCTTTAATTTTTTTGTCGGAGTTGATCTGACTTTATTCTCATTTTCTTTGAATTCACTTGGTCTATCAACACCCAGCGAATCGAATTCAATCAAAACGGAGTCTTCAAGTTCATCAACAGGATGGAAATCACTAAAATCTGCATCAATTACCTTTTCATTTTGAATATTTTTTGTTGGTTCTGAGTCTGCTTTTCGCACCAATGATTTATTTAAATCACCTTGTAAAATAGCTAAAAAATCATCATCCAATTTTACATCTTCTTCAATCTCTTTTCCATATTTTTCAGACACAGTTTCTTCATTTTGTTCTTTATTTAGATAATCATTTGAAATATCCTCCTCGCCTGAATTGAATTTCTCATTAACAACATCTTCTTCATCATTGTTCAAAACTCTGGTTTCATTTTCGATTTTTTCTTCATCATCAAACGGCTCAACACCAAATTTTTCCCCATCTGTATTTTCATTATTAAATGAATGCCCAAGCTTTAAATCTTCATTTTCTTCAGTTTTATAATTCTGGCTTGCTCTTAGCAGTTCTTTTTCGTCTTCCTCGAATAAATTCCAAACAGTTCCTCTGTTTTCTTCAATCTGAGATTTTTCTTTATTTTGTTGTTCCAAAAATTCCTTAATTAATTTTTCACTTGCTTCGGCATCTTTTATTTCATCAGGAGAAAGTTTGTAAGGAAGTTTGCCGGGATATTCAACTCCATTATCGAGTAAAAAGCTATCATCGTCGGTGTTTAATAATTCAAAACCCGAAAGTAATTCCTCTTCCTTAAGTTGATCACTAAATATAGAATCCATTGTTACTGATCTAATTAAATTTCCAGTAGATCCCCGCTGTTACAAATATATTTCTTGCCCGATAACCATTCCAATATCTTATGTCGGAGTTAAATAAATTCTCAAGCCTTAAAAAAACATCAAAGTCTTTTGAAAAAGAATAATCAGCACCTAAATTTAAATCAATAAATGGGCCAATTTCTTTGATGTTTTCTTTGTCAACAAATCGAGATCCAACATAAAAAACTTCTAAATTGGTTCCAAGTTTCTCAATCCATCTTTTTCGGTAATTTCCGGAAACTCTTAAGGGTTCATTGTAAGGTACTTTTTTTCCTGAGGATAACTCATTGTTTTGCAATAAGATATTAAGCGTAACAATGTCATGCAAGGTTATATTATAAATGCCCTCAATTTGAATTTTGAAAGAGGTTGATTTATCGTAATTTAAATTAAATGTACCCGAATCAGCATTTAAAAAATATGGCGTTCTATCAATCACATGATAACCAATATCAGCATTAATATAAATTCTCTCGTCAGGATGATAATTGAGTCCCGCAATAACAGAAACAGGATATGCAAAATCAACAACAGAACTGTCTGTTATATATGGGTTTATGGCAATAGAATTTGAAAAACTGTTATGTTCAAGTCCGGTGGAGATTCCAGCAAAGACTGTAAAAAATTCATTGAATAAATATGACAAATTACCATCTAAAATAACCCCCTGTCTGCTCTCCCCTAAACTTGATTGCGTCATTTGAATTCCTCCCCGTCCACGAAAAATTATACCACTAATATCGTATTTAAATTTACCAAACAGTTCAAAAAAAGTATAAGGAGCTCCTCTTAGGTTATGAAAGTCAATAGAAGCCCCGGCACCGACATTAAAATCTTCAAATTTGCCCTCGATATTTAAAAATCCATTTAAGGTATTATCCGACATACTGTTATTATTATGTGTTAGGGATAAAGTTTTGAATTGTGCTCCAGTATTGAAATCAAATATATCGTACCTCCCATCGCTTGAAATACTTAATCCGAATCTTGTTGTTTTTCTTTCGGGGGCGGCATCCTGAGCATATAGTTTATAGTGCCTATAACCGAAATCAATATCAAATGCTGTTAAGCTTCCTCCAAAGAAAAGGAACTTGTCGGGGGCTATATATTCAGAGCCAATTTTTGCAAATATATTTGTGTAATCCGAATTTTTAATATGTCCGTTACTAAAATCAAAACCAGCATCAAAAGAAAGCTTATAGTCGTCAATTGTGAACTTATATCCTCCAAAAAAATTTGGAGTGTTATACATACCGTATTGTCCGGAAAAATAACCTTTTCTGAATGTCAGCGAAGCCATGCTTTCCTGTAAAGGCTTGTAAGGAATTAACATCGAGATTTGTTTTTCGAGCGAATTAATCGAATCAAGATCTTGTTTGCTTAATGGTTTTGATTTATCGAGGAATTGCTTTGTTCCTGATTGGACATTAAGATTCTCTTTTCCCTCAATAAATATTGTTGGAAGTTCCAAAGGTCTTGTTTCATTAGTTTTTGGTAACTCTTTTTCCTGAGCGGAAAGATAATTAAAAAAAACTAAGACCATAAAAAAAATAAAATAGCTTTTTTCCATTTTTCTCACTCAATTAATTTCTGTTTTTTTCAAGATTTTTCAATAAACTGTGCCTGCGTTTTGCAGTTTTCCCGTAATCATCCTCGGATCTATATTTTATTATTTCTTCGTAAGCTGTAGCAGCGGATGTATAATCACCAATCCTTTCGTAACACTCACCAAGATTTAGCAGAGCAAGAGTAAACCAATCCTCAAACCCTACAAATCTGTCCTGCACAATCTTGTAGGATTTGATTGCATCGAAACAATTTCCTGAACGCATATAAATTTCACCTATCCTATATTGAGCCTCAGCAGAAAGAGAAGGATTATTTGCATTTATATCAGGATTTGTTGCAAGAAATTGAAATTCAGTTATAGCTGAATCTGATTTCCCTGATAATCTATAATGCATTGCTAATCTGTATCTACTTTGGTCAGCATACTCCATACCTTTAAATTTCTCGGCAATTTCACGAAATAATCCGATTGCAGAGTTAGTGTCCCCAAGACTATATCTTATTGAAGCCATTTCGAAACCAGCTTGAGCAGATGCTGGATTGTCAGGATAATTTTTTTGTAATATTTTGAAAATTGAATCGGCTGCTGAAATGTCAGCTTGTTGTTTTTTAATCAGACCGAGCTCAAGCAAACTTTGTGCTGCATAATCTGTCTTAGGAAAAGAAATTAGAACCCGTTTGAAGGTTTTCTCGGCATTATCAAGATCATTCAGCGATAGATAGCTTTTTGCCATCCAGTATATTGCTTCAGAATTTTTCTCGCTGTTGGGATATTTCTGGATAAAATTTTCGTATTCTGTTATTGCATCCTTAAACCTTCTATCTGTGTAAAACATTTCCCCTTTCTTGAATAAGAATTCAGGTGCAAAAGGAGAATTGGGATTGCTTTCCACATACTGGTCAGTTATCTTCATTGCTTCATCAGTTCTCCCCAAAACCATATAGCAAAATTGAATGCTTTTCAAAGCCTCCGGTGCAAGCGAACTCGAAGGATAAGATTCAACAACAATTTTGTAGTGAGCAATAGCATTTTCGTAATTACCCATATTGTAATAAGCATCGCCTATCGAATAATATGCCCTTGGAACTAATATACTCTGTGGATATGCCTGTGTCAAAAAATTAAAATTCTCTATTGCTTCATTGTATTTTTTTTGTTCAAACCGAATCCAACCGGTTAAATATAATGCATAAGGGGCATAAGCAGAGCGAGGAAATTTTCTGACAAAAACGAGTAGTTCTGTTATAGCTTCTTCGTTTTTCTGTAATCTGTAAAGTGCCTGAGCAAGCTGAAAACTGCTGTATTCACCTTCATCACTTCCTGCGGGGGCTAATCTTGAGGCTCTTCTGTAAAAATCAACTGCTTTATTAAAATCCCTAATATAATAATAACCATCTGCCTGACGAATGAGAACTTCAAGTGTGTGTCTTGAATCCGGGAATATTTTTATCATTATTTCAAATACCTCTGAGGATTGTTTGAATTCTTTCAGTCTGAAATGAGACCAACCAAGTCCATAATAAGCTTCCTCAAGGTATTGACTTGTAGGATAAAGCTCAATCAATGATTTATATTTATCTATTGAATTTTTTAAAAGGTCAGACCTATAGTAAGCTTCAGCAAGCCAATAAAGGGCTTCATCACCTCTGCCGTGAGTGTTATTAGTCGCTAAATAAGATAGCAGACTGGGAATTGCTTCACCGTTTCTATTGTTTTTGACAAGTGCTATCCCCCTTCTCAATCTTGAATGTGAAATATACCATGATTTTTGGGGAAGAAGGAAATCAGAACTTTTAATAGCAATTTGCTCGGCAGTGGTGAAGGATTTTATAGCCTTTTCCCAATTTCTTAACTCGAAATAGGATTCACCAAGCAAAAGGTAGGTTCTTACCACAGAACTGGCTTCGGTCGCTTCCCGCTCGCTTCTTTCTAAAATTCTGACTGCTTTTTCGTATTCACCTTCCTCAAAATAAATCTGTCCGAGCTCAATCAGTGCCAGTGCAATGTTTGGATTATTTACTTCTGTGGAAAGATGAATAAATTCTTTTCTGGCTGTTTCAACATCACCGGCTCTCTTCAAAGACACTGCTCTGAAGAGCTTTGCCGAGGATTTCAGTATTGATTCGTCATCTTTCTCAGAATCAATAACTGATTCATAAAATGAAATTGCTTTCCTGTGATCACCTTTGTTGAGAAAACACCAGGCTATACCAAGCCTTACATAGTTAATCAATTTAGAATCTGTGAAAGTATCGAGAAATAAACTATATGTAGTGATAGCCCTATCGAAAAAGCCGCTGAGTTTATATGCTTCACCTTTAAAATATTGTATTTCCTCCGATGCCGATTCGGCATAAGATTGCTGTTCAAGATCCTGTACATTTGCATCCTTGTTCAAAATCTGTTTCCAGATTGTTTCAGCCTGTTCAATATTTGTTATCGCTGTCTGATAATCCCTTAGAACTAAATTATTGTTAATCTCCCTGATTCTTGAAGCCATCATTGTGTTTCTTTTAGGATATAGTTTGATATTGGTTCTGTAATAAATTTTTGCTTTATCATAGTCCCTGTTCATTTCGGCAATAATACCAATAGCATAAAGTGCATCATCAGAATAAGTCAGATTAGGATATTTTTTATAGCATTCTTCTAACAATGGTTCTGCGTCCTGATATTTCCCTTGTTGCATCAATGAAATTGCATTCCAATACAAACTAAAATGAGCCAGATGAATATATACTGAGTCTCTAATCTTGCTATAGAATTTTTCAGATAGGCTTTTTGCTTCCGAAAATAGTCTATGGGATTTTGCATATTCCTCGTTTTCAAATGCGAAAAAAGCCCTTTCGTAAATAACAACGGGTATAAACGGTGATTGTGGTGATTCTTCTGAAAATCTCAATAATATTTTATCAGCAAACGTATAATTACCACTGTAAAATTCAGTTCTTGCCCTTAGTAATACCGAAGCTCCATAATTATCAAGATCTTTAAAATGATTCACAGAATTTTTAATCATATCCTTCGACAAGGAAAGCAAATACTTATCATAGAAGTCCTTGCTTTCTAAGTATTGAAAAAGACCATAAGATAGATATGAATAGTCTTCGGATGCTGTGCTTTTTGTCTTGAAAGTAAATAATAATAAAATTAAAATAATGATTTTAAAGTATTTTCTAACCTTAAAAGCAAAAAAATAATAATTCATTTTCCCCCTTTATAAATTTTCTACAGGAGTAACATTATGCCGCTTCGAAAATTACGAAATTTATTGACCAAAATCTAATTTTTTTCTAATCTTTCAGAATTCTGAGACGAAAAAAATATTAAAAATCTTTTGTTAATCTCTTTTTAGAAATATTTTTCAAAAGAGAGGATGCCGGCGCTGTCAATGAAATATTTTCTATCAGATAAGCGATATATGAAAATGCATCAACCTGATCATCATATCTTGAATTTGGAAAGGCTAGTAGTTCATCCTCAAAACATTTTAACCAATGTGAGTTTTCCGGAAAAAATACATAACCTGCCTCAACTTTTGCCGAGATTGGCAACGATCTCGCTTGTTTGTCTTTTGATGGCTTTAACCCAATCACTTTCAATCCTTCTTTCTCTGCTTGTTGCAGTAGTGATACTTGATACTGAACAGTCTCAATACCAACAAATATTCCCTCCCATCTCCTAAAAATACTCTTGATTTTTTCCAGATGCTCGGAGCCTTTATAGTGCTCACGGATTAAATCCACAATTATAATTTCTTTATCAGGTGTAAGGCAAAAGATCAAAATCACTGTATAATCCGAAGTTTCTTTACTGGTTACTGCAAGATCCACCGTTGCAAAATAATTACAATCAAGCTTCCTTACAGTTTTGACATTATTAATATCTAATCCCGAAGACAGCAATAAATAATAATGGTCGAAATCTTCATAATAATACTTAAAATATTTCCTTAGAAATATTTGTCCTCCCTCAGGTCTTGGATTCTGCTGATAAAGAGCTTCGAACCAGTAAGAACCAAGGATATTCTTGATTTCATTAAGCTTAGTAATATCAAATCGCTCCGACCAAAGAGCTTCACCAATTTTTCTGCCCAATAAATCGCTCTCTTCTGCTATCGCAGGTAATCTCAGTATTTTCCAGTCATCATAATTTTTATTTTCATAAGTTGCAATAATTTCTTCTTTTTTTAGAATTTTACCAACCAGATCGTCTTCGTGCCAGCGTGTCATAATTATAATAACAATACCATCTGGTTCCAATCGAGTAAATGCAGTCGAAATAAACCAATCCCAGATATTATCTCTGATCTTTTGGCTATGGGCTTCTTTGTCGTTCTTAATAGGATCATCAATTATCAAAAGATTCGCGCCCCGTCCTGTCAAAGAACCACCGATGCCAACCGAATCCATTCCGCCATCATATTCCTCCAGATCAAAACCTGCAATTGACTTTGATTTTGAACTTATCTTAATTCCTGCTAATATTTCACCCCACTCTTCAATTATTTGCAAAACCTTTTTGCCCCAGCTACCCGCAAACTTTGCCCCATAGGAAGTTAGAATAATCCTGTGGTTTTTGAATTTCATCAGATACCATGCCGGAAAATATTTTGATGTTAACTCTGATTTTCCATGCCGCGGAGGTAGATTGATAATAATTTTTTTCACAATTCTTTTAGATGCCAGAACAAGATATTCACTGATCAACTCCAGATGTGGTGCTTTTCTCCATCTGCCTTTGCTAATTAATTCAGCAAAATCGGCTGGATTTTCAGGGAGTTTGTCAATCTCATTGTTCTTTTTTTTACTTAATTTACCTGCCATAATTTTTTAAAAATTTAATAAAAACAATTGCTAATTAAAACAAGCTCCTTTCCCCGGCAATTGAATAAATCAGGAAAGAAGTTTGGAATAATTTTTGTAATAGTTAAATACTGATAAAAAACAGCAGGAATATGAGCGAAAAGAAAAATCTATGTTGCTCTATGATAGTCAAAAATACAGAGGAAACAATCGAGAGAGCTATTCGTTCGGTTAAACCTATTTGCAGGCAAATAGTTGTAGTTGACACAGGCTCCTTTGATTCAACTCCTATGATAGCTTCAAGATTAGGAGCAGAATTACACTTTTTTAGGTGGAATAATGATTTTTCCGAAGCCCGAAACTACTCTCTTAAATTTCCAAGAACTGAATGGGTTATTATTCTCGATTCAGATGAGGAACTTGTTACCGATTGCCTTATAAAGAACATTCATTTGTTGGATAATAATCATACAGGTGGAATTAGAGCTATCATAAAAAATTACTTAAACCCGGAAAATTCCGCTTCTGATATTATTGCCGCTGAAAATATGAGCATTATTGAACATAAATATACAAGAATATTTAGAATAAGAAACTCTGATGGCGAAAGGCTGCCAATTAAATTTACCGGTAAAATCCACGAACAAATCTCGGATTCTTTAATCAGTTGCGGCTATGAGATTATTGATTCAGAAATAATTATTAACCATTTCGGATATACCGCAAAGAACCCCGACAAAATTAACAGAAATCTTGAAATGCTCAAATCTGAATTGGATAAGAATCCCGATGATTTGTGGATTCTTTTCCATCTTGCTGAAACGGTTTTCGGGGGTGGAAACCTTAATGAGGCTGAAAAATATTTCCGTAAATTATTCGAAAATTACAACAAACCTGAACTAAAAGACCTGTTTCCTCCTGAACATTATGAAATGGCGAGAATCAGACTTGCTCAAATTGAAATTCAAAAGAATAATTTTCAAAGAGTTAATGAGTTACTTAACTTTGAATCGTCTGATTTTAATCGTGATGGTTTAAGGTTATATCTTATGGCAGTATCCTTTGTGCTTTCCGGCAATTTGGAATCTGCTCGGGATTTAATCAATAGACAGCCTTTACTTGGAACAAATATGTTATCTCAAAAACAAATTTATGAACTCATAAATACCATAAATAAAATTGAAAATATTGATAAAATGAAAATAAGTAAAAAATGAATTTTATCACTTGGAGCGATAAATTAGACCTATGCTATTAATCCAATGTTTTTAAATTTACTTAACTATAATATTTGTTTATATAAAACTTCTTAAAGATTGATATTAATTATAAGGTTTCTACTTTAAATAAAGATGTTTATTCTTGATATTTTAAGCTTAATATGGGTTCTATTTCTTGAAATGGCTCCTTATATTATGCTGGGATTATTATTTGTGGCTTTACTGAACCTCTTCATAAATAAGGAATTTATTATTAAGCACTCAGGAAAGAATAATTTTGCCTCGACATTCAAAGCAGCCCTTTTTGGAATTCCTTTGCCTCTTTGCTCTTGTGGTGTCATTCCTTCAACTGTTTATCTGGCAAAAAACGGAGCTTCCAAAGGTTCTGTGCTTTCATTTTTGATTGCAACACCTCAAACGGGTTTTGACAGTATCATAGCAACTTATGGCATGATGGGTCCTGTCATTGCTATTTATCGTCCAATTGCTGCTTTTTTTATGGGTATCATTGGTGGGACATTTGGTCAGTTTATCAAATCTCCTGAATTTGATAAGGAAGCAACAAAATCAGCTATGAAATTTGAACTCGATCAATACAAGCCGAAAATCCCACTGAAAGAAAAGATATACAAAACAATAAAATATTCTTTTGTTGAATTTCTTGATGATATTTCTGCTCAATTCATTATTGGATTGCTCATTGCAGGATTGATCACATATTTCATCCCGGATGGTTTTTTTCTGGACAAAGGATTTAATAATGGCATAACCGGAATGTTAATTATGCTTGCTGTCGGAATACCAATGTATGTCTGCGCAACTGCGTCTATTCCTATTGCTATAAGTTTGATAATGAAAGGTTTTTCTCCGGGTGTAGCATTTGTGTTTCTGGCTGCCGGTCCGGCAACAAACGCTGCTTCTATAACGATTCTTTATAAATCTATTGGAAAGAACCTTACTATTGCATATATACTCACAATTTCGGTTCTCTCAATATTATTTGGATTGCTTTTAGATTTAATTTTTAATTGGTTGGCGATTGACCCGATGTCACAAATAGCTCATATCCATGAGCATTCCATGCACACTACTCCATTTCTTAATATTATTATTTCTCTTATATTTGCAGTATTGTTAATTTTGTCAGTCTATAGGAAAACAATTTCAAAATATCTTAAAAATCAAAGAGGGAAGGAAATGACTGAGGATAAATCCATAAAATTGAATATCGAAGGAATGACTTGCAACCACTGTGTGGCAAATGTCAAAAAAGTAATCGAAAACACTCCCGGAGTTACAGAATTCGAAGTTAGTCTATCTGATAACGCTGCTTGGATCAAAGGCGATGTTAATTTACAAAACCTGACCAAATCTATAGAAAATATTGGTTATAAAGTTTCAAAATCCTTATGAGCGAAAAAATAGCTATATATCCCGGTACGTTCGACCCAATTACCAATGGTCATGTTGATGTAATCGAACGAGCTTCGCTGCTATTTAGTAAGGTAATTGTTGTTATATCCATCAATTCCAAAAAAACAACTCTCTTTTCTGAAGAGGAGAGATTTTTGATGGCTAAAGAATCCCTTAAACATATTTCTAATGTTGAAGTTGAACTCTACAAAGGTTTAACTGTTGACTGTGCTATTGAAAAAAAAGCAAGTGCTATTATTCGTGGAATTCGGGCAATTTCAGACTTTGAATTTGAGTTCCAGATTGCTTTGATGAACAGAAAATTAAACCCGAGTGTTACTACTATTTTTTTGATGCCGCACGAAAAATATACTTATCTGAATTCAAGTATAATTCGTGAATTGGCAAAATATGGTCAGAATGTTGATGAATTTGTTTCTGAATTTGTTTCAAATATGCTAAAAGAAAAATTTAATAATAAATTATAAATGTTGAAATCAATAAAATCAAAGCTAATACTTATTTTAGCAGTTATAACAGCCATTATAATCTGTACTAATCTATCTGTTCTTTTTGCCGAAAAAAATCAAAAAATCGAGGGTATTGACAGATATGACTATTCAAATACAATCACAAGAAGTAATGATAGTATTGATTTGACTTTACCAAAGCAAATTATAATATATAATTGGAAAGATTCTGACTGGGTTAATTCCGCTAAATGGATTTTTTTATATGACTCACTTGGCAGAAATACTGAGAAATTTTATCAAAAATGGAATCTTGACCAGTGGACTAACTCAATGAGATGGACTTATAAATTTAATTCTTATGGTCTGGTTTATGAAGAAATTTCTGAAAGATGGGAAAACAATAGCTGGATTTTTTCTGACAGAATAACAAATTATTATTATGATAATCAGAAATTAAAAAAGAAATTAAGCCGAACTTGGGTTAATAATGAGTGGGCTTATCATTCTCAGGATACTTTTCTGCTTAATAACTTAGAGCAGACTTCCGAATGGATTTCAAAAATCTGGAACAAAGGACAATGGGAGAACTACTTTAAAATTGTTTACACATACACTAAACTCGGTCTTGAACTCGAAAACACTTACTACAAATGGAACGAAAATAACTGGGAACAGTTCCGAAAAGTGAGGAATGAGTATAAAAACCTAAATCTTAAAGATTCTTCGTTTACTTTTACTTTTTCTGATTCATCCTGGAAAAATTATTCTCTCGATAAATTCAGCTATGATGATTTGAATAGGCTATTAGAGTGGATTTATCTAATTTGGAATCAAGATAAGTGGGATAATATCTGGAAACAAAAATATAGTTACAACCCTAATTCATCTATTAATGAAATATATTTGGATATCTGGAAAGACGATACTTGGTCTAATTATTCAAAACGTGTATTTGAATACTCAAGAACTACATCATCTATCGAAAAAGATGTTAAAATTTTGCCAAATCTGAATCCTGTTATTTTTGAATTTAATGGCGAAGCTTTTATCCAATTGGATTCAGATATTGAAGATGATGGATATTTCGAAGTAGTTGACCTTTCTGGAAGAATATTATTAAAACCACTTATTAAATTGAACAAAGGTTTTAATATTTTTCAGTTTTCAACCCGTGAATTATCCTCAGGTTTATATTTAATACACGTTAAAACCAAACTGACAAATAGTTTGATTAAATTCAACCTTAACAAATAAGCCAGATGCTAAAGAATTATTTTACAAAGATAAGTGGGTCGCATCCGCATTGCGGAGAAACAATGTTTTTGGCGGTTTCTGCTGCTTCTCTTGTAGCATAGTCTCCGATGATTACTGCATACATTGTGTTTTTATCCACTTTTTTTGTAATAATTTCCGCACGTAACCTCATTTTTTTAAAACGCTCAACCTCGGCTTTTGCCGATTCCATCGTACTATAAACACCAACCTGCAAACCATAGGAGACTTTTTCGTCTTCATCATCTTCTTCGATATCAGCAGGTTTGACGGGCTGAGTTTTTTTATCATTATTTTCGGCAACGCTTCCTTCTTCAGTTACTTTTGAAGTTTGAACGGGTTTTGTTCCTGATTTAAAAAGTGAAGTAGCCATTTTGACTAAATCATTTGCCGGAACAATATAACTGGAATTAGGGAAATTTTTTCTCAAATTGTCCAACTCTTGCCTTGCCCTTGTCGTATCTCCTTTCAGAGCATAGTACTGGATAATTTTCCACCAGGCATCATTTGAAAACTCATTCATAGGATACTTCTTAACGAGCCGCTCAAAAATTAGAATTGACTTATGAATATCTTCGAGCACTGCCCCGTGGAGCATCATCACCGCAGGATCATCTGGATAATCAGCGAGTAAATCAGGCAAAGCTCTTCTTGCCTCATCTATTTTTCCCAATGATATTTGTTTAAGATAAACCCTTACTCTCTCTGCTTGAGAGTAAGTGAAATTATTAGCTAATAACAAGCAAATAAAAAATATAATTAACTTTCTCATAACCCCCCAAAAATTTTGAGTTAAATATTCTCAAACTTAAAAATATTTTTTTTTAAAATAAAACTTATTTTTTAACATAAAATTTAAAAAACACAAAAATAATTGCTCCAACCAAAACAATACAGCAAATATTAGGCAACCAGTCTCCATATTGAGCATAAAATGTTATTTCATTCATTAGCGGAACCTCCGAGGCAAAAGCAATCTTTTCATATTGCGGGGCTCTCACCAAAGACAATCCATTCGGTTGAATTACCCCTGAAACACCTGTATTCGCACACCTGACAAGAAATTTTCTGTTTTCAATTGCTCTCGCAACAGCAATCTGGTAATGTTGCTCAGGTCCGAAAGTATGGTCATACCAACCGTCGTTAGTGATAATGAATAAAACATCTGCCCCAAGTTTTGAAAAATGTCTTACAAAATCTGGAAAGACAGACTCTATACAAATAATGGGAGCTATCTCAAAGGATTTTTCAGAGCTCTCGACAATCAAATTCTTTTGTTCAGTTCCTATTGACCAGCTCGAAATACCCACACCCCATTCAAGCCACTTTAATGCGAACTTTAGATGCTCAACAAAAGGCACTCGCTCTCCGAAAGGAGTCAGCTTCATTTTGTGATATATCTGTGGATTTGATGTCTTGATGGGGTTATAATTCAATAAAATTGCTGAATTATAAGAATTATAATACTTCGATTCATCACCAAAATATTTCTTTGAAGTAGCCGATATTTTTTCCCCCGGCTTCAAAAATACTATGTCTGCAAATCCTGAAAATAATGATGTTTGATTTTGTATCAGGTTATCGAGTAAAAAATTTAAATTATATTCTGAGTTGAGTTCAATACTATGAAATGTTATTGCTGTTTCTGGCCAAACTACCAGATCCAGTTTTCCAACTGCTTTTATAAGCGAATCGTGAAGATCTCTGTGAAGGAAAATCTGATCTAATGTGCTTACTTCCCATTTTCTCCATGGATTGATGTTCCCCTGCACAACTCCGATTCTTGCAATAGTATTATTAGATTTTATTTTTTCATAGTTGTATTCGCTAACTTTGAGGAAGCCATAAAAATAAGGAACAATCAAAATAAAAACAATCGATAACGCTGAAAAATTAACACCTTTGATACTAAAAAAGCTCAAAGGTTCGGGTAGAAGCTTGTTATCTCTTACTTTTTTTATTACAACCAACAATAGAGAATTTATGAGAACAATTAAGAAACTTGCTCCGAAAATTCCCGTCAAATCTATAAATTGTAGCCAGTAGATATTATAAACCTGCGTGTAGCCTATTGTTAGCCAAGGGTAGGCTATGTCGCTAAAAGTCCTTAGCCATTCAAATACTGTCCAAATAAAAGGAAAAAGTAAAACTGCAACTTCAAAAGTAGTTGTTTTTCTTATTTGCACGTATAATATAAATGGAAGCATAAAAAATAATGGATGAACAAGCCATACCGCTATACCAGAAACCATTAAATACGGATCTGCATTAGGCTGCCAGCTGCTTAACCACCAATTTGTAATTAAATGAAAAAGAGAAAATGACAGATAAATCAGCAAAAACGGTCTTTTCGGTTTGTTTTCCAAGACTAAAAAAATTGGAATAAAGCCTACAAAAGCTAAAAGAGAAAAAGGCAATGGGGGATAAGACAACCCCAGCGTTAACCCCGTCAGTAGTGCTAATATAATATCTCTTTTCTTTTTCACTTTTAAATTTCAAAATTACAAATTTAACAAATCAATTTTAGATAGCTGTTAATGAGTTTTTTAAAGAATAATCAAATATTTTTTACGTCATTGGGAATACTTTTTATTAAAACTTTATAAGGATAACATGAAAATTATTTTGATTAATATATTTTTATCTATTGCTTTTTTGAGCAATTTATCTTGTAATGATGAAAAAACTCAGGAGTTAAAAATGAACAGCATTTATGATTTTGTTGTAAACGATATTGACGGTAATGAGGTTAAACTTTCCGATTATAAGGGTAAAGTCCTACTGATTGTTAATGTTGCGTCTTATTGCGGATACACAAAACAGTATTCAGGACTTGAATCTATCTACAAAAAATACAAAAATAAAGGATTTGAAATTCTTGCATTTCCTTGCAATCAGTTTGGAAATCAGGAACCCGGAACAAACGAGGAAATCAAGCAATTCTGTTCATCAAAATTTGATGTTACATTCCCACTTTTTGATAAAATTGATGTCAATGGAGACGGTGCCCATCCTCTTTATATATATCTTAAAAATGAAAAACCGGGTGTATTAGGAACAAAAGATATTAAATGGAATTTTACTAAATTTCTGGTTGATAAAGATGGGAAAATCGTTGAACGCTATGGGTCCAACAAGACTCCCGAAGAAATTGCACCCGAAATTGAAAAATTACTGAACTAATTGTTAATTAAATCGTATTACTAAATTGATTTTATTTATTTAGGATAAATGATGAGAAAATCTGGCTTTATTTTAATTATTTTATTTTTTTTGATTTCAACTTTCAATACTTACTCACTGGAAAAAGTTGAATTCAACAAAATTACTTTTGTCAAGGACTCGCTCCCAAACGGTTTAAGAGTTATATATAGTGTTGATAAAAGTGCTCCTGTTGTGGCAGTAGTTGTCAATTATTTGGTTGGCTCAAAGGATGAAAACCCGGAAAGAACCGGATTTGCACATTTTTTTGAGCATTTGATGTTCGAAGCTTCAAAAAATTACGAGCGTAATTCAATTGACAAATTTGTTGATGAAGCTGGTGGTATGCTGAATGCAAGTACTGGCTTCGATCAAACTTCATATTTCATCAAAGTTCCCTCAAACGAAATCCGCCTTCCTCTCTGGATTGAATCATCAAGATTGAGAGGCTTGAAGGTAGATACTATCGGAGTGGAAACTCAACGAGGTGTGGTCAAGGAAGAGCGTAAAATGAGAAGTGATAATACACCCTATGGAACAATGCTCGAGAAAACAGTTGAACATTTATTCAGGGGAAGTTCCTATGCATGGCCTCCGATAGGAACCGAACAGCATATAGACAAGGCTACCATTGATGAATTCAGAAAGTTTTATGATAATTTCTATCAACCAAATAATGCAATATTAGCTATCGTTGGTGATATTGATATTCAAGAAACAAAAAAAATGGTTCGTGACTATTTTGGTAGTATTCCTGCAGCACCCAAACCCGTCAGGGAACCATTTAAAATTACCGAATTACAGAAAGGCTACAGAGAAACTATTGAAGATGTCAAAGCTCAGCTTCCTGCCGTTTTCATAAGTTTTCGGGCACCCTCGATGACTGATAATGATTCATATCCTTTTGAGCTTCTCAACCGGGTTCTTTCGAAGGGTCAAAGCTCAAGGCTTTATCAGCGTCTTGTTGACAAAGAACAGGTTGCCGTTCAGGCTTCATCTGATATCCTTACATTTCATAAAGCCGGTGGTGTTCTTTTTTATGGGATTGCTGCTCCCGGAAAAAAAATTGAAGACGTCGAAAAACTCATTTATCAGGAAATTGATAATATTATTAAAAATGGAATCTCTGAGGAAGAGTTAATAAAAGCCAAAAATATTCTCGAAGCCGAATTTATTAGAGATAAAAAAAATGTTTTGAAAAAAGCTCAGGATTTGTCAATGACTTGGCAATTTTTGGGAAATCCTGACCTTGTCAATACTGAGTTAGAAAAATACTTAAATGTTACAAAAGAAGATATCATTAGAGTGGCTAAAAAATATCTCGACACTGATAAAAAAGTCGTTTTGGTTTATCTTCCTAAAAATTAAATCAATTATTAATTTATGTTTTATAACAAGTAGAAAAAAAATGAAAAATACTATATTAACATTATTACTTTTAATTACTACTTCAACTTTCTGCCTTTCACAAGAAAAATTTGACCCAAATTTAAAACCCGCACCTCTCGAGGAAAAAGAATTTAAATTTCCAGATTACTCCGAAACAAGATTAGCAAATGGACTAAAAATATTTGTTGTCGAGGATGACGAACAACCTACCATTTATTTAAGCTTATTAATTCCCGGAGGTACTTCTCAGGATGGAGATAAACCCGGTTTGGCAAATATTTTAGCAAACTTGCTCACAAAAGGAGCTGGTAAAAGGACTGCTCTTGATATTTCTAAAACTCTTGATGGTCTGGGTGCTTCGATTAGTGTTTCTGCTACACCGGATTATATATCAATTACTGCTTCTTCATTGAAAAAACACTTCCCTCAAGTTTTTGAAATTTTTACTGATTGTCTCCTACAGCCCACTTTCCCGGAAACTGAATTCAACAAACTGATACCGAAGATTATTGCCGGGATCAAGATGGAGAAATCGCAACCGTCAAGACTTGCACAGGCTCTTGCAAGAAGAGTAGTTTTTGGTGAAAATCATCCTTACGGCAAGAAAGAAACTGAAGAATCAATAAAATCAATTAAATTATCTGATGTCCGTGATTTTTATAAAAAGTATTTTGTTCCAGATTACTCATCACTCGTAGTCGCCGGTGATGTCAAAAAAAGTGAAATTGTTTCTATCATTGACAAATCATTAACGAAATGGTCCAAGGCAAATCCCGAAAAAATAGTATTGCCGGGTATTAACCCTATGCCCTTGGGTGTCTATTTCATTGAGCGTCCGGGCTCTGTTCAGTCAACTATAATTGTTACAACAAGAACAGTTGATTATCTTGATTTTGAATTTGAAACTTTAGATATGGCAGCAGCCTATATTGGAGGTGGCTTTGGCGGGAGGCTCACAAAAACTTTGAGAGAAACCTATTCCTACACTTATTCACCATATGCAAATCACACTTCTTTGAAGTTCATAAACAGATTTTTCTGCGGAGCCGATGTCCGAAACAGTGTTACAGATTCTGCTTTGACCATTATACTCGAACAGTTGAAACTATTGGCAACTCAAGCACCCGATGAACAAGAAGTCAACAGAATATTAAAAGCTCAGGTTGGCAATTATCTGATGAATTTTGAGAGTTCCAACTTTATTGCCAGTTTAATTCAAAATGCAGATTTTCACGGAAAAGCAATGGCTAATGTTAAATCTTATCCACAAAGGATGCTTGCCTTGAGTAATTATGATCTTCACCGCTCAGCAGAAAGATATATGAATCCAAAAAATGCCTATATTATTGTTGTTGGTGAGCCATCAGTTAAAGAAAAATTAGAAAAATTCGGGAAACTCTTTGTTTACAACCTTGATCTGGAGCCTTTAACCGGTGAAAAAGCAAAAATGGAAAAAGTATCCATCTCCCCTGACGAACTTATTAAAAGATATGTTAATGCTATCGGTGGGATGAATGCCATAAACAACATTAAGACATTGACAAAAAGTGGCAAGGCTTCAATGGCTGTTCAGGGTAGAAACATATCAATTGATATTACCGAAAATTATAAAACCCCTAATAAAAAATATCAATTCGCAGACTTTGGGATGTATTCTCAAAAGCTCTGGGTTGATGGACAAAACGTTTGGACTTCTGTTCAAGGACCACCCGATATGCTTCAGGGAACAGAAGCAAAAAAATTATTAATTGATGCTGTACTGTTCAACGATATTAAATTACCCTCGCTTGGCTACTCTTTGAAGGTTCTTGGCAAGCAAGGCAATGAAATTTTAATGAAAGCTGAAATGAAAGACGAAGAATCCCTCAACAGGACTTATTATTTTGATGAAAAAACTTATTTAATAAATAAAATTGAAAGCTTCGAATCTGTTGGTAAAGGACAACCTCCGTTGCCTGTTACAATCTATTACAGAAATTATAGTAAAATTGATGGAGTTCTTATTCCTGATAGAATTGAAAGCATGAATCCAATGTTTAATATGGAAGTTAGTTATAATATTCAGGTAAATACCGAACTTGATGATTCAGCATTCTCACCGCCAAAACAAGGCCAATAATTTACTTTGATAATAAATATTGAACGAAGTTTCGGAAAGCTATACTTCTGTGACTTATCCGATTCTTCAATTCGGGTTCCATTTCTGCAAATGTTTGATTAAAACCATCGGGTATGAAAATTGAGTCATACCCGAATCCATTCATACCTTTTTCTTCCCTTGTGATTTTTCCCTGACAGATGCCAACAAATAGCTCTTTCTCAGCTTGGTTAATATAGGCTATAACAGTTTTAAATCTTGCGGTTCTTTTTGAATCGGGAGTATCCTTCATCAAGTTCAATACAAGCCTTCGATTTTCTGCATCATCACAATCCTCTCCTGCAAATCTTGATGAATAAACACCCGGTTTGCCACCCAGAGCATCTATTTCTAACCCTGTATCGTCAGCAAAGCAAGCAATACCTGATAATTGATAAACAATTGAAGCTTTTAGCCCGGCATTTCCTTCAATTGTATCTTCAGTTTCATCAATAAATAAATTACTAAGCCCTACATCTTTCAGACTCAGTATTTTGTGTGAATGGCACTGCATTTCACTGAAAATATTATTGATTTCTTTTAGCTTATGATTATTATTGCTTGCAAATATTAATTCCATAAAATAATTATGTATAAAAAAAACAAATATAACTAAGTATTTAGAGTTTCAGAATGAATTTTGATAAAAGTATTTATCAAATCTAATACTAAGCTTTTTTTAACAATATTTCTACTCAAAAAAAGAGTCTGCCTTAAAAAAATAATCATTCTCTTTCTTGTAGAATTATTAAAAAGCAGAATATTGAAAATTATCAAATCTGCTCTTCTTATGTTATTTATGAATAAATTTTTTATTAATATCACGTAGTAATTATATTTTTAATAATTTCAATCTAATTATTTTGCAATAATATAATCGCTGTGCGATAATTATTGATTTTATAATTTTATGGTTTCCATTATTTATCACTACCTGATTAGTATTAATTTACTACAATACAGTGGTTACCCTTTTGAGACAGCCTCAAAAAAAAATCTATATATTAAAATCCATTTTCCATCAATATTCTAATCGAGATTGTCCTTCCCGGATCAAAAACACGAATACCTGCAGAATATGGATCACGTGCCGTTGATAAAAACTTGCTGAATCTATGATTTAGAAGATTATCTATACCCAGAACAAATTTAAATGGCTTTATTTCATAGTCTAATGAGACTCCAAGAGTATTCCAGGATTCAGAAGGCAGTTCCATAAGTTTGTGGTCAATCCTTTTCTGAGCATTTTCCCATTGATGATAGACAGTGATCCCAATTCCGAGAAACTTTGGAAATGTCAGAGTGTTAATTATGCTTAATGGTGCAATTTCTGCGAGCGGCTCGCTATTAGTTTGATTTTCGCCCCAGATGAAATTCAACTGACTCTCGAACCATTTATAACGAAACTCTAAGTAAGCGCTAGCTATTATTGCATCTATATTTTTATAAGTCATTCTTGCTTTCTGTTTCGGAACTGTATCAGCAGAAAGGTTGATATAATTCCATATATAATTTCCACTCACCCCAAAATTTAAAAAGTCTGCCACATCGAAGTCAAATCTTAGATTGCCCTTAATTGGCTGTTTCAATTCTGGATTTCCAAGCCAATCTGGATTCTGCATCAAACGGCGAAGCGAAATAAATAACTGCTCGGCTCCCGGTGTTGTGCTTGATATTTCCGCTGAAATTGAAGTCCCGAAGTCATTTGTCCATTGAAAGTGACGGGAGAGATTCAAAGCCCCAACAACGTAAAACCTTTTATCAATGGCATCGGAGCTATAATTTTTAAAAATTTTGAGGGTTGAATCATCGGAAAATCCAGAATAAGCTAAACCCAAACGGGCATTAGCATAAAAATAATCAAAATCGTAGCCATAGTTTCCTGTAACACTGATTTCAATCACGTCAGGCAAAGCCTTGTTGTTGATTCTCATAGAATTCATCTTACTCAGAATATAATTATCTGCCTTCCAGCTTCTTATTGTGATGTCATAAAAATCTCCGGTAAGCCCGATCGTGAGATTTTTAGCATCCGTCTCCATCTCCATTGCACTGAAAGTCTTTCGTAAGCCATTATTCATAAGATGGGATGTGTAGTTTAAATAAATCTTATTGTTCTTGTATTTAGCAAAACCGCTCAAAAACATTGTTTCCCGTTCGTCCATTCTCAGATAAGGAAATAAAACGTTCTTGCTACTGCTTGTAGTAATTCCGGCTTCAATATCACCAAAGGAGTGCCTTAATGATAATGACCAGTAATTGAAATTTGGTGTAGAGGAAAAACCATAAAGCGAATCGAATCCTGAACCATTAGCATCTTTATATGGTTTACCATAGGAAAAACGAGCAACCAACGCGGTTTTCAAACCCTCTGCCATAATTTGAGCATCAAAATCATTTTGTGATAGTAAATTACCTGATAAAATTGAACTCAATCGAAACTTTTCGCTTAGTTCTTTTCTCTGAAACTCAATCTTACCATAGAGTGACGTATTGCTTATGCTTGATGTTCTGGCTAATTTGAAACCTTCCATTTCAATTATATTTACTCTGGTAACCGGAGCATCCATTCTATTGGGGCAGGCACATTGAATTGCTTCACCTTCAAGAACAAATGCGATATCATTACGTTTAAATCCATCCAGATATAAATCCTGAGTTAAACTGGAACCTCTTCTTATTAAATTCATTCCATCTCTGGAGAACATTATTGATTGATAATCAGGATTGTACTGATAACTTTGCCGAAAATTGAATTCCCTTTGTGTAACAACTTCAATCTCTTTCATTCTATATATTTTTCCAGAATCACTTTCTTCAGCAAAAAGAACATATAGATTTATTACAATTATTAACAACAATTTATAAGATGTAGTCATGTATTCATTTAAATATTTATTGAACAAAAAATTAAAAAATTGTATGCAACATATTTTTTTGAATATGTCCAAGAAAATTTTATCTAAGTTTATATATCAAGCTGTGTTTGAAAAAAGAGACATTTTTTGGGAGGTGGACTTGGTGGTTTATCCTTGTCGGTTTTTATTTTATCTTCGTTTATTGAATCCATTTCCTCTTTACATTTAAACCAAAAGTTAAATGTTTGTTTGAATTCGATTATTGCATTTGTATTTTCATCAAACTTAATTCTTAAATAGGGTAATTTATCTGCTGAGTTCTCTTTATCATCTTCATTATTATTTAAATTTTGTTTTAGGTGGCATTTTCCCTGACAACAGTTTTTGGGGTTGTTTCTTTCTACGCAAAGGTTTTTGATAATGTAATTATAATTTAATTTATATTCCAACCAGCAAATAATCCCTCTGCTGCTGGTTATGAGAGTTATTGCCGCTATTAGGATACTTAATATTTGTTTTAAATACATATAAACAAATTTAAATAGGATTATTTTATCCGATTTAAATTACAATAAATTAAAATAAAAAACAAATCAAATTCAAATTACGATGAAAAAAGTAACATTATTCTTGTATTTTTAATTATTTTATAAAAAAGCACAATTTAGTTTCTTTTTCGGTTTATTTCTTTTCTAATTAGGAACTTTTAATTAAATTCCTTAATAAACAAATGACAAATAATTGATTTAGTTGTATATGAGATTATATAAAATAGAGATTTTTAAAAATTTACTTATTTATAAATTAGTATTAATTTTTTCTTTCTTCGTGTTATTATCGAAGGAGACGACTAAACCGGAAGACAGTCTTCTTTTTCATTTTGGTCCATTTATAAATTATAGCCTAAACATACATCTTGCTGATTTCAATAAACTTCCGGGAGTGCCGAATTGCTGCCCAAGATTCAGAACTACATTCGGCTCAGGTTATTCTGTGGGTGCTTTTCTTGATATACCATTCAGGAGAGATCTTGGAATTGATTTAAGGTTAGGATTTTCTGATTTGGGTGCAAACTTAATCGAAGAGCAAAATATCGGAAACATCAGATTAAAAGAAACAAGTCCCCCATATAATACATTTACTGGAAATATCACTGTTGAGCATTTAATCAAAGCAAATCTTTTACAAATTGGAATTGAACCAGCTATTTACTTCACTTTTTTTGGTAACCTTAGAAGCTATATGGGTTTTAAATTAGGTTATTTTCTTAAAAACCAATTTGACCAGAGTGAAAAAATAATATCCCCCGGAAATGTTGTTTTTCTCGACGATAGAATTATTCGTAACGATATCTACAATCAGGATATACCTGAAATTAATAAATTACAGATATCAGGACTGCTTGGAATCTCATTCGACCTCCCGCTCGGCAGAGGCTTGATGATAGCTCCGGAAATCAGATATTATCTTCCTTTCACCAAAGTAACATCAGTTGATTGGCGTATAGCTTCCCTGAACATCGGCGCTTCTCTAAGAATCCCGGTATTCAGAAAAAGAGATGAGACCAGATTCGATACAATTTATGTTAGGGATACTGTCAGTATCTTTGATGATAAGATTCTTTTTCCCGAAGTATCTATGATTGATTATAAAATCACAGAGTTCACATCAAAGAAAGGAAATATAATTACCATTACAACAAAATATACAGAAAAGTATGAGCGAAAAATTCCAAAACTCGAACCTCCCTCGCTTGCTTTAACAATTTTTGGTAAGAAAAGAAACAATGAAATCATTCCTGAACCCATAATGGAAATAGAAGAAATCGAAACCACTGAGGAATTTCCTCTGCTTCCCTATGTTTATTTCAAACGGGGAAGTGCCGAGCTTGATAATACCTCAATGAAATTTATATCAACAAATGATAGAAATAAATTTAATGAACAAAATTTGAGATGGGATGTTATTGAAATTTATAAAGATTTGCTTAATATTCTGGGTAAAAGGCTCTCTGCCTATGAAAATGCAAAAATTATAATAAAAGGTTGCAACAATAACACAAACGAAGAAGAAAATAATTTGGCACTTTCCCGAAACAGAGCCGAATCAGTCAGAGATTATCTGGTTAATGTCTGGCAAATAACTCCCTCAAGAATCCAGATAGAAACCAGCAACCTCCCTGAAATCCCCACTAATAATTTATTAGAGGACGGAAAGGAAGAAAACCAAAGAGTTGAAATTTCCTCTGATGATGAAATGATTCTTCAGCCTGTCAGGTTGAGCGAAATAATCAAAAAATCAAATCCACCCATAATTGGATTGATACCAATAATTAATACTAAAATTGGTTTGAAAGGATGGCAGGTTATTGCTGAGCAGGAAAATACAAGATTAGTTAGCTTCACAGGTTCGGCAGCGCCGGATACTTTGCTCTGGGATGTTGAAAATAATGTTATTCCACGCCTCGAAACACCCATTAAAATTAGTCTTAGCGCAGAAGACATATTTGAACAAAAGAATTCTATTGATAAAGAAATTCGAATAAGTCAAAAAACAATACAAACAAAAAGAGAAATAATTAAAAATGATACTATTTTTAATAAATTTTCTTTGATACTCTTCGATTTCGATAAATTTGAACTGAACGAAGCTCAGAAGAAAATTCTAAACAATATCAAAAGAAATTATATTACACAAAATTCAATCGTAAGAATCAAAGGCTATGCCGATAGGATCGGAACCTCCGAATATAACAAGGAACTAAGCCGAAAAAGATGCGAGCAGGTTGCTAATATTCTAAACCACAATCCTGATTTTGTTAAGATTGAGCCATTCGGCAGCGACATCCTGATTTACAATAACAACCTGCCTTTTGGCAGAAGCTATTCAAGAACTGTTCAGATTTCTATTGAAACGCCGGTTGTAAATAAGTAATTTTTTAAAAACCTGTAAATTTTTTTTGTAACTTTTTTGACACCCTTTGTGTCTTTGACTTGAGAAGTAATTAATAAAAAAGATGTTTGGAAATAAACATAGAGTGGAAGAAAAAGAAATTCAAAAAGCAGTTGAGCAGCTTAATAAAGGCAGTGCTGAAGCTTTCCACATCCTTTACGAAAAATACAGGAACAACATTTATAAGTTTTGCCTGAGAATGCTGAATGAAGTAGAACTCGCAGAGGATGCTTTTCAGGAAACCTTTATCAAAATTTACGAACATAGAAATGAATTTAAAGGTGAAAACTTTACTGCTTGGGCTTTCAGGATTGCCAGAAATACCTGCTTAAACTATCTAAGGGCAAAAAAAGAATTTATTTCCTTCAATGATGAACTCTATGAACCTATTTATTCACACAAAGAAGATGTTGCTTTGAGTGAGCTCATCAAAAAAGCCATAGCTCAATTGCCTGTTCCCTTACGTGAAGCTTTAATCCTTCGAGAATATGATGATTTGACGTATCAGGAAATCGCTAATATTTTAAATATTGATTTATCTCTTGCAAAAATCAGAGTCCATCGTTCCAGACTCATTTTAAGAAAAATTTTAGAACCTTTGAAAAAGGAAATCTATGAATCCAGATGATTTAATAATGAAGTATATTGATGGTGAACTTAGCTATTCACAAGATGAAAAGCTAAGAAATATTCTGTCAATTGATCCTAAAATAAAAGAGGATTTCGATCTCGATATTTATATCCACTCAGCTATTAAAGATGATTCAGTCGCTATTTCACCATCTCCAGAACTTGTCAGTTCAACTGAAGACAGAATCCTGATGAAAATAATGTCCTCGCAACAATCTATTCAACCCATTACTAAGAATTCGAAGAAGGTCTATTCTTATGTTGCTGCAGTTGCAGTGTTTATTTTATTTAACTTTATCTATTTCGGTGATAATTCATTTAATAGCAATCACAGACTCTCTGATTTGAAAGAGCAAATGAACTTATTTACTCCTCAAACAATTTCGGAAGTTAACACAAATACTGACATTAATTCAGGCGATCAACCAATCCAAAAAACTTTCTCAAAAGAAAATCGTAATGCAAAAATCTCAAAAACACACTATTCTCCTATCATCAATTTTTCTCAAAATGATATTAAGTCCAACACCCGGCTAAATCAAAATCTGGATCAAAATCTGAATATTTTAAATAATATCGAAAATAAGTATTATTCTTCGCTTCTTAATGAATTCGAAACCAATCAAAACAAAAATATTAATCAGATGGATATCTCTCAGATTTTTAATTCCCCTCGGGAAGAAGTTATCATTGATTATACAAGCACTAAACCATTGCTAAATCTTCACGGAACAATATTAAATCTGTTTCAGCCATCAACAGATTTTTATTCACAAAACAGCGATATCCAGTTCAGCTCTTTTTTCGGAACAGACATTTATAGGAATGGTATTCCCGACAAAAAAATTGGTATTTCCCACATTTCTCAAGCTATAGCATATTCTATCAACAACACTCAAAGAATAGGTATTGAAGTGGGTTACACCGAGTACTCTTACGAACAAACTGTGAACGTTTTAGTTCCTATGGGTTCAATCGTTAATGAAAAATTTATTATCACACAATTCAATAATGATAAGGAAGATGATTTAATACTTTATCCAATAAAATTCAATAAAAATCAACAGGTTTTCTGGGGTGCTGCATTTTACGAAGAATCATTATTATCAAATGAATACTTAAGCATTGTTGGAAGAATTGGCGGGGGAACAACCAGCGATGGACCACTCGCATATACAAGGTTTTTTGCAAAAATTAGTCTGATAAAGAACATTTCTCTCAGTCTTGGTTCTGAAGGCAGATTATTTTTGGGCAGAGTTCCAGAATTAAACTCGGATAAAAGTTGGAAATCCTCTATCTCTTTGATTTATGGTTTTCAATTTAAATTCTAATTCCAACATATAATTTAATTTTATGTTAAATAATTCAAAAAATTTTAAAATAAATGTTTATATTTGGAACTTGATAATTTTTTTCGTTTATTTTTTTTTGGAGGAATAATGAAATTGTTACAACAATTTAAATTTTTTATAGTAATCCCAATTTTGTTCGGACTGACAGGTAATCTTTTTCTATTAGGTCAGGAAGCTAAACACGGTCAAAAAAACAATTTCCATCATTATAAGGAAATTGAGCCTGCTAACATATCTTTGAAAGCTTTAACCAATTTACCAGCAAAATCCTTGACCGTAGATTTTAAAATTCTTGATTCTCTTGCAAATGCATACTCTTATTTCACCGAGAGTCAACAACCATTTGTTTATTATGCACCAAAAAATCTTCTTGCAACAATCAAAAGAGGATACTATGATCTTGAGAGAACACCCGGTTACTCCGGTACTGACACAAAGGATAATTTGTTTGTTTTAAAGTCCTATGATCTTGGCAAGACATGGTCTAAACCGATATTGGTATATAACTCAAAAGCTACAAATGTTGAGAAAGATTTCAACGCAAGATATCCCAGTGTTTATGCATTTGAATATGATGGCATAATCCATTTTGCCTATACCTCCCCTGCAACAGGTGGAACAGGATGGAGAGGATTTATCAATGGTATTCATGACAGTCTCGGTTTTTTCATCACTCTGTCCAAAACATTTACTATAGGTGGGCAAAGCTACAACTGGGGTGGAACCGATTCAAAAATTTACGCTACAACAGTTGATAATGATCCTATGGCTTTAGCAATCGGTGCTATTATGCCTCCCGGCGGAACCCCATTAGAAATTACCTCAAATCTTGCCTATAGAATGACAACAGATTTCGAAAAGTGGGTTGAAACCATACCTCCCGCATGGTCTGCCGACAGATTTGTTGTTCCTTCTTCTCAGACAGAGACCGACAGTTTAAGAAGTTCATCAATTGTTGGCTTAAAACCAGCAGGCAATAAATTATACATGGGAGCATACGGTAATTTCATAGCAAGCGAAACAAACACAAAAAATGTTCCCGGTTTCTCTGTTTCCACAGATAATGGTGTTACCTGGTCGGAATTTGATATTATGCCATGGTCAATTATACAGGCATATTCAACTCAGCTGGGAGTTGATCATAGTGCAATTGGCATTGGATCCTCTGACTTCGCAGTTTTCGATAATGGAAACGTCAGCTTTATTATGACTTTGAATGAGGATACTACAAGAACCAAAAGATTATATGACGAGGCTGTGCATCAGGTTGTTGAGGTTTATAAAGAAGGAACTGCTTGGGGCATAAGAAAAATTGCAGATGTCAGTGGATATGTTCTGGCTTATTTAGGTGCGAGTTCCAATAACCAGATGGGTGGTGAGGAAATGATAGCCCGAACCGTTGACAACGAGCATATTTTAGCCAAATGGGTTGATTTCATTGATGCTATGGACCAGAATGGTAATATTATTCGAAATTATACAACAGACATTCTTGTTGCAGTAAGACAAGCCGATTCAGACACTTGGGGAAATGTGATAAACATCACCGAGAGTGAAATTTATGACAGAATCACATGGATTCCAAATGTTTTGCCAAACGATTTAAGAAATGTTCCAATTTTAAAGGTTGAAACAATTCCAAATCCAACTGATGATGCCATTGCAGCTCGAAACAGACAAAGAACTCTCGAAACCGAGCCTCAATATGTTGTTGTCGGTAACTTTGATGCCACTTTAAGCCTTAGCGTGGAAGACACATATAACTCAAATCCATTAACTGTTTATAGCCTTTATCCAAATCCATCAGATATTGATTGTAACATTGATTTCTATCTTCCAAATAATACTGATGTCAAAATTGAATTATACACTTTATTAGGGCAAAAGGTGAAAGTTGTTGCTGATGAATACATGACAAGCGGTATTAAATCAGTTAGAATTCCTACCGCAGAAATACCATCAGGTGTATATTCTGTTATGATTACTGTTAAAGGTCAGACAACTTTGCAAAAATTAAACATTATTCATTGATAAATTATAATAATAATTAGTTCAAATAAGGAGATATAATGCGAAAAATTCTGTTACTAATTACGATGCTGTCGTTTATTGTTCCTTATAGCTTATCAGCAGGAATTTATGGAACAATAAAAGGCAAGGTTACTGATGCCGAAGGCAATCCAATGATCGGTGCATCAGTTATTCTTGAAGGTACCCGTTTGGGTGCCATTGTCAAGGGTGATGGAACATTCACTATTCTGAATGTCAATCCCGGAAGTTACAACATCAAAATTACTTACACTGGTTACCTTACATTCGAAAAAAGAATCAGCGTCTCTGCTGATATTGTTACCGAAGTAAATGCCGTTTTACGAATGAAAGAAGAAGGCGTTACCACTAAAGAAATTGAAGTTATTGCCAAGAAAATGGTCGAAAACACTGCTGTAGGCTCCAACAGGATGGTTTCAAGCTCGGACTTAACAACTGTTGCAAGAGAAGGCGTTACTGCCATCATCGGGCTAAGTGCTGGGGTTTTCAATAGCGGTAATGGTTTCAATATTCGAGGTAGTCGTGAAACCGAGACCCAGATAAGAGTTGATGGTCTTGATGTTGGGAACCAGTTCACAGGTGGTTTTGGAGCTTCCGGACTCTCCTATTTTCCTATGGTGAGCAGCTTTGCAGTTGAAGAAGTTCAGGTTCTTACTGGTGGATTCTCTGCTGAATATGGTGATGCTCTTGGTGGCATTGTCAATACTGTTGTAAGAACCGGAAGAACAGACAGATACGATGGATTTATCCGATGGAGAACAGACGTTGATCCTCTATGGGGCAGCCAAAACGAAAAGCTAAAACTCATCAGAGAAGGAAATCGTTACAAAGCTATTAATGACGGTCCGGGATATAAACTGCAGGGACCCGGTCAGCACAAATTCGAATTCGGAACAGGCGGACCTATTCCAATATTAGACAAATCAACCTATTACCTTACCGGTTCCTATCAATTCGAAAAGAACTTGAGCAACAGTTACGAAATCTATGACCCGGATGGAAATAATGTAGGACTTCAACCAAATAACCGCTCATGGGTTAAGAATTTAACGGGAAGATTAAAATTTGCCTTCATCGAAAATATTGATTTCATTGTTGGTGGTTCTTTCGGTATGACTAATTACGAAAGTTCTGGTTGGGGTTGGCGTTATGCAAATGATCCCGGACAGGCTGTTGACCAGAAATATTACGATAATGGGCTTGTGCCAACTTCTTATAATCCAGTTGGGGTCCCGGAAAGAGTAGCCAAGCAACCTGTTGTTAATAACTTAATATTAACCGCAATGGTTAGAGTTACTCATAGACTATCTCAAAATAGCTTCTATGAGTTTACAATATCAAATACATCGAATAATGATGAAACATCAAAAAGACAGAGCTTTGAAGATCCCGGCTTCTTCACCGGATTCGATTTATGGTATCCACAGGACAATGTAAAAGTCCAAACCGGTGGTCTCCTTGATCCGGGCAAAGACAAAGTTATTGACCAATATACTCCTTTGACAAAAATTCAATTTTCCAAAGACGGATATTTAAAAGCCGATTTTCCAATCATTCATCCAATGACAGGTTATCTCGAGGGAGCATCTTCATCTCAAGGTTCAAATAATGCTTACGGTTTAGTTGGTTATTTTGTTCAGCATGGCAACAGTCGAGCCTTTGAATTCCGTAAAGGTAATTACTGGCAAATTGACGGAAGTTATAACCTCTTTATAACAGGTCAATTCCAGCATATGTTCAAAGCAGGTTTCGAAATGAGACTTTATCAAATCAGAAGACACGAAAACAGCTTGCCATGGGATGCTAACCCATTCTTTGATGTTTATACCGATGAATGGGGCGGTAATTTATATGCTGACAATCAAGTCGTTTTCGACAAGACAAGCAAACCATATAAACCAACCAGACTTTCTGCCTATGTTCAGGACCAGATAACATACAAGGGTATAATTATTAGCCCGGGTTTAAGGTTTGATTATTTCAACCCAAATTCAAATTATAGACTTCCCTCACGAAACTTTGTCTCGATTACTGCTGATACTGGTTTTGCTCAAGCAGATGCAAAATTGCAGATTAGCCCAAGAATAAACGTTACTTATCCCATAACCGATAGATCTAACATTACACTTGCTTACGGACTTTTCTTCAAAATGCCCGAAATGCAATATATGTATGACGGATTTGGCATAGCCCAGCTTCGTGGTAATCAGAACCTTGGGGATCCAAACATGGAGGCACAAAGATCAAATCAATATATGATAGCATATAATAATCAATTGACAGATGATTTTGCGTTCGATATTTCTGCTTACTATAAAGATATATATAATCAAGTGGGAATGAGATATGTCGCTACTACCCCCCAACCTTTTTATCAGTATTCAGTATCTGAGTATGGGAATGCCAGAGGATTGGAGTTCACATTGAGGAAACGCCCAACCGATCACTTTGGATTTAGCGTGAATTATACATTGAGCTCAGCTTCCGGAACTTCTTCCGGACCCGGGGATAATTATTTGAGACCAACCGATCCTTATACCGGATTGCAAGCATTTCCTTTGTCAGATTTCCCATTATCATTCGACAGGCGTCACAGAATTAATCTGATATTTAATTTGGTTTGGGGTCAGGACGAAGGACCATCAATAGCAGGAATCAACCTTCTCGAAAATACTAATATCAATTTATCCGGATTCTTCCAGACAGGAACGCCATACACAAGGTTGGACAGAGCAGGAAATCCAATTGGCGAATTTAATGCTGAGCGACAACCTTCAAGATGGTCAACAGATTTGAGATTCTCGAGAACATTCTATCTCAGAGATTGGTTTGGAGCCGGAGCTGGGAGCACTGCAATAGAATTCTTCTTTGATATTACAAATTTGCTTAATAATACACAGGTTGCTTCGTATTTTGCCAGAACAGGTGATCCCGACGACGATGGTATTAATTTCTATAGACCCGTTACTGATTTTGGGTCCACTCCTTATTACAAAGAAGCCACTTTTGGACGCTCCGAATCAATAGCTTCTGACCAGTATGACCTATATGGAAATAGATTCTATAGCGAGAAATCAGACTTTGATAAAAATGGTATAGTTACTCAGGAAGAAAAATTCCTCGCATTTTCAAGATACCTTGAAGATGTCAGAAAATTCCGTGGTAATTACCAAGCTCCCCGTCAGGTTTGGCTTGGATTTATGTTTAGATTCTAATTACTAACATTGATAATAATAATGAATTATAAAGGTGTCAATTATGTATAAAATAAAAAACAGAGTTAAATTTATATTAATTCTAATGTCAGTTCTTATTTGCTATTCAACAGCTTTTGCCCTGCCAAAGGATTATAACCCTGATAGCAAGGAAAAGGGCGATGAATTGCAAAGAAAATACGAGAGAGTCTTCGATTTGCAAACTAACACTGTCAGTAACATCCAATTCTATACCACTAACTACGGTATATTCGGTTTGAATATTGACAGGAACGAAGGCGGTGGGGTTTGGCCCCGTGGGTCTCTTAATCAGTATATTTTTGGCGGAGGAATCTGGTTTGCTGCTATCAAAAACAGACCCGACGGAACTCCGAAGAAATATTGCGAAATTTCCTATAATCCTAATAATGGACGTTCCTGGATGGTTCCCGGGAGAATCGAAGATGGAACCCAATTAGACCAATCAGATATAAAAAAATACAGAACCTTTTTCTCAACAGATTTCAGGCGTGGAGATGGTAAACCACTCAATCCTGACGATGGTTCGAACTGGCCCATCTGGGATACCAACCCTTATCCTGACACTTTAAAAGTGGATAGATATTTCGGGCATTATGTTTATGACGAAAACACCCGAAATCTAACATCCTATCCCAAAGGTCCGGCTTTTATTTCAGGGGAAGATATCTTTGCTACCTTCAAAGATACTGACCTAAACTATTATGATGGTGGATATGGCTTGAGGGCACCCGAGGGCTACCCATTGAAACTTCAATTTGAACAAATGATTTATTCATGGGGTTTCGGGGAATATCGTGATTTCATATTCATAAAATATGATATTATCAATATGTCAAATGATAATCTTCTTGAATGCTGGATGGCACCTGTAATGGACATTGATATTGCAAGAAGACCCCTTACGCAAGCTGGAGCAGCCAACGACAGAGTTCGCTACTATGACGAAGACCCCAGCAGAAACCTTGCTATTCAATGGACTAACGGCGATCAGGGCGAGCAGGGAAATGGCTTTGGATATTTAGGATTTAAATTTTTGGAAAGCCCTGCAGTTGATAATTTAGGCTGGGTCAGAAAAGATAAAAGGTCATACTCTGTTGATGAACAGCTTGGGTTGAAAACTTTCAGAAACTGGAATATAGCTGACGATCCTAATGATGATGATCAGCGTTATAACTTTTTATCATCACGCAGAACTGACGGCGACGATGGTCCCGGTGATAAAAGATTTATGATGGCTACCGGTCCATTCAATATTCGACCGGGGGACACTGTTAGAGTTGTTGTGGGTATGATATTAGCAGCACCAGCTGTCAAATCAGAAGCAGACGGCTCAAAAGAAGACGTTCAGGGTCTTATCGCAAAGGCTGATTTTGCCCAGCAGGTTTACGACAATAATTTCAGAGCTCCATCTCCTCCAGATCGTTCTGTTATTGTCAATTGGGAACCAATGAATAATGCCATAAAAATTTCATGGGACAGTACCGCTGAAATATCCTCCGATTTTTACGAAAGAGGAATGGACTTCATGGGTTACAGACTCTACAGAGCAAGAAGAACAAATCTTGACACTTTTGACATTGACAAAATCACTCAAAATGCCCAATATTCACTAGGTAAAGGACCTTTTGGCTGGAAACAAATTGCTTCGTGGCAAATGGTCAGCCCATTCCTTAAATCAGTTTGGAGAGCAGGACTTGATCAGAATAATAACGATGCACCATTCATTGACTCAATGAGAATTGTTGGTCCTGTTCTCTTTCCACAACCTGATTCATTTGCAATCAAGGTAATGAGAGTTGGCAGAGGGGTTAAACTTGCACCTGACAGATGGGTTATGCAGGCTTTCAATTCGAATATACCCGTTATTGGCGGAATAGATACATCTGTTTTATCTACTCCTTGGAATAAATATTATGCTAAGTTTATGCCCCAGAAAACTCTTGGACTCTATCATAATCCGTTTATACCAAATCCAACAAGGAATGAATTGCTCGACAGTGTTCTTATTGGGACAATTTATCTAAACAGGGCTTTATTATTATACAATCCGCTTTTATGGAAGAAGGAAACAGTCAATATACTTCCCGGAGATACTGCTGCTTTGAGAGCAAATCCCAAAGTCGGGCAATTAGTCTATTTGCTGGATTCATATAAAGATGTTAAAGTAAATAATACAAGTTACCTGACAGTTGACAGAATGTATCCCATTCCACCCGATGTGGCAATGCGTGATACGATACATGTCAGGGCTGCTCTTGATTCTATCTATAGTTATATCAGACGTGGATTGGTTAAAAGTGTTGAATTTCCGGATTTTGAGCAGTCAGAAAAAGCAAAAAATGAAGTTATCATTCCATATATGCGGGAATTGACCAATAACAGAACCTTTTATGATATTGGTGATGATAACAGAAATGCTGAAATATCTTATGATGATGATCCAACTAAAACTGAAAAACTTCTTAACAACGTTGATTACTATTACAAAATATTAGCTTATGATGAAGGCGATTATTACCAGCCAACTCCATCGAAGCTAAATGACGCTTTTCCGGGCTTGCCTAATTTGATTACTGCTTATCCAAGAGCGGCTTCTGTTGGTGATGATGCTAAAGCTGAAATTATATATGTTGATTCTGCAAAAATTGGTGGGTTGTATAATTTTAAATTTTTCCCGATTGATCAGGAAAGATTTAATCAGGAATTTGCAGGTCACACACTTGAATTAGAATTTCAGCCAAGATGGGATCTTGCAAGAATTAGGTTCCTTAATGAAACAAACGATTTCAACATTGGTTTTTATTACAGAAGAATAACCTTAAGAGATTCTAATACCAATAAAATCCTATTTGATGGTGTTACTATGTTCGAGGAAAATCCATGCCGGTTCACATACAGCAACGCCTTCACAGAAGATGCTAAGTCATGGTATTTTTCATCGAAGCCAATTGTTGATACCGTCAAAGGTGATTCTATAACATTTATGGACAGGTACAATAGAGAAGTTATCCAGAGAACAAGCTTTTTCTCGAGCGGTGATTTTGGCAGGAGGGATTATTGCTATTCATTCTCAATGATACCACCTGCTTACGGCACCCTTGGTTTTAGCTTTAATTATTCAATGCAACAATATGGCGGAATGTTGAGACCCGATTCAAGTTCAATCAGGATAAGTCATAACAAAACGCCTATTAACCTGATTGACGCCGATGGATGGGATACAACCAAAATATTTACAACTCAGGTTGTTGATTTTGAGACATTTCGTCAGGAATTTTTGGGTTATTCTCAGGATACTACTCCAGTCTTCCAGAGATTTGGAAGACCCTATTATGCAAGCTTTAACAATGGACCTGCAACTTATCGTGTTAAATTTACCAAAGGCGGTGTCGAGCCAATGACTTTAGTCTGGGGGCGTGGAACAAACAGATTTACAAACAGATTCAACGTTCCATATCTGAATGTTGAAGTTGAAAATGTTATTTCTTACAAACGCCCAACAGAACGAGGAGTTGATTCGGTCCCTGTCAGATATCCCGGTATACTCGAACACTATCCCATTGATACTGTTTCGGGATATGTTTACTATCCAAAGCCAACAACCCTTGGATTCAAATCCGATGAATTCATAAATAAATATAATTTATCAGCTTATGCTTGGGTTAACGGAAGGCAATCAAACAGAAGGCAGGACAGAGCAGCCCAGCAGGCAAATATTGCTAACGTCTTCCCTGCCACCCAAGATGCATTTGTCGGAACACAAGGCAGGTATTATTTATCAGCAATTTCTGAAGATGGAAAAGACACTGTTGATTTCACTCATGTAATTATTCTCTCGGGGTGTCAATTTACTTTCGATTATGCCAACAAGGGCGGTAGATTTGCTAATTTAACAGAATGGGAAAGAATTGACACAGTTTACATCAGAGATAATAATGGAAATGTTATTGATAAAAAGACCTATGCCTATGGCGATGACTTCAAAGAAGGCGAAGAAGTTACCCTGAAAGTTATTGGTGGAGCTTTAGGTTTACCTTTGCCCGGTGCAAAAGTTAAAGCAAGGATATCCCCGATTGATAATAGTGGAACAAAAGTAACAGATTCTCAAATGGATAAAATCAGAGTCGTTCCCAATCCATTTTATATCAGTCATCAGGGTGTAAAATCCCCCTATGATACTAAAGTTTACTTCACCAAACTGCCAAAGAGATGTACTATTGATATATATACATCAACAGGAGATTTAATTAGAAGCCTCGAACATGATGAGTTCACCTCTCCTGAGCCCGACAAAGTAGCAGTTGAAGTTTGGGATTTGCTCTCGAAAAATCAACAGAGAATTCAAAGCCAGACAATGATTGCCATCATAAAGGCTCCAAATGGTGCTCAAACAGTTCAGAAGTTCACTGTTGTTGTTGGTGGTTTCAGACTTATACCTGAATAAATTAATATTGCTGTCTGTCTCTAATCAAGACAGACAGCTTAATCAACTAAATTATGAGGAGTTAATAAATGAAAGACAAAAAAAGAATTTTTATTATAACATTGATTACAATCCTGTTCTCTTATAATGCTTATGCAGTTGATGATATAACATCTGGTTCCTCCGCAGGGGAATTTCTCAAAGTTGGTGCCGCAGGTGCCCAATTCCTCAAAATCGGAGTAGGTGCAAGAGGAACAGGAATGGCCGGTGCTTTAGGTTCGCTCGCTAACGATCTTACCGCTATCCACTGGAATCCCGCAGGTATCGCAGATATCAAAGGTATGTCCGGAAACTTTAATTATACTCAATGGTTTGCCGGATTCAAACACAGTTTTGCTGCTTTTGCATTACCCGTTGGTGATAATTTTACAGCCGCTGCCCACGTTATCTCTTTTAGTAGTGATAAAATTGAAATAACTACTCTCGAAAGACCTCAGGGAACCGGTTTGTACTATACTGTTAATGATATTGCCTTAGGTTTGTCATTTGGTGGTTACCTGACAGACCAGTTCTCCTTCGGTATAACTGCAAAACTAATCAACAGTGCATTCAGTTCTGTCTCTTCAAGTGGATTTGCATTCGATGTTGGTACTATGTATGAAACAGGAATTCAAGGTATTAAACTCGGGTTTTCGATCCACAATCTGGGAACTGAACAAACATATAGTGGACAGGCTCTTGCGACAGCCAAAAAACTATATGACGCTATGAATGCTGCACCATTAGATGTTGTCTATGTTGCTAATTCATTTTCTATCCCACTGATTTTCCGTGCTGGCGCTTCCTCCACCCTAATCGAAGATGATATGAATAAGCTGATAGCCGCTCTTGATTTCGTTACATTATCCGACACTCCTGAGCAATTTGCTCTGGGTCTTGAATACACTTATAAGGGTTTTCTTTCACTTCGTGGTGGTTATAGAATTGGTCAGGATCAATTCAATTTAGCCGGAGGTGTTGGTTTGAATTATATCGGTGGCGGTTTCATCGGGCAACTTGACTACTCTATCAACCCAACAAAGGATTTGGGTCTGGTCAATAGACTCAGCATAAATGTTGGTCTAAAGTAATTATTGAATTATTTCGTTTCTAATGCCGTTGGATTATGATTCAACGGCATTTTTTATAAACTATGGAAGTATGATAATCATTATCTTGATATTATTATTCTATCTTCCTCTGACGGGTCAAAATCTCCCGATTGACGTTGGAGGCTCTTTGTTCAGATATGATGAAAATAATAATCTTTTTGAATTTTACTATTCATTCAATGAAAAGTTTCCTAAATACAAAAAAGACAGCGATGTTTTCAAGGGTGAACTCTTTTTCGAACTGGATATTTTTCATCAGGACAGTCTTTATAACAAAATACAATGGATAGTCGAACCAATATTGAGCCAAGAAACTACCGAAATACAAAAAGATTTCATTGGGCAAAAAAATATTCTCTTACCCATCGGAAACTTTCAATTCAAATTAGTAGTAAAAGATCTAAATGATTCGTCCAAAATTTCACAGGTTGATTTTAATATTCTTTCAAGAAAATTCAATAGTATTGAGCTCGATTTAAGCGATATTCTAATAGCTTCAAAAATTGAAGAATTAAAGATGGAATATCCCGAAGTGAATAAATTATTTATAAAGGAACCCTATATCATTATACCAAACCCTACTTCACAGGTAACCGACACCAATCCTAAACTTCATCTTTATTTTGAGATTTATAATGCTATCAAATCAGGTAATGATTCAATCAGTCTGACTTATGATATCACCGATCCAATGAACAGATACGTTTTTTCTTATAAAAAAACGAGAAAGGTCAGAAACGATGAGATTGCCGAAATTATGGACATCAATTTAAAAGGAATTCCCAGCGGTGTTTATTTTCTGAATGTTACCGCCACCGGACACAACAAGAAAAAAAATGAAACAAATAAATTTATTGCTCAATCCAGAAGAAAGTTCTTTTTGGTAAATCCTAATATTCAACCTGAAAGATATAATCTTTTTGCCGAAAACAAGGACTTTGCTACAAGTGAATTTGCCACAATGTCAGAAGATATGACCAATGATGAATTCGAAAAAATTACTTATATTGCTTTGCCATACGAAATTGACCTATATCGTTCTTGCACAACACTCGAAGCTAAGCAAAGATTTTTGTTCGGTTTCTGGCAAAGAAGAGACACAGATTCGACAACCGCTCTAAATGAAGGAAGAATGGATTATATCAACAAAATTGAAGCTGCAAATAAAAATTATTCTTATGGAAAATCGAATAACGGCTGGAGAACTGACCGGGGAAAAATTTTTATTAAGTATGGCACACCCACTCAAATTGACAGGAAAACACAGGATGGTGATAATCGCCCTTATGAAATCTGGTATTATGACCGTGTCCTAGGCGGTGTTTCTTTTGTCTTTGTTGATTTATACGGTTTTGGTAATCTGGTTCTGGTTCACTCTACTGCACCTGGTGAAGTCAGAAACGAGAATTGGTTTCAGGAATATGTCATTCCGAATAATTTCAATGCAACGCCTAATATAATTGATAAGAGATAATGGAGAGAATAATTCACAAGATTCTGTATTTTCTTTTTCTCTTTATTGGCTGGATTTCTTCACCTTTGAGCAAAAAATCAAGGCTAAAATTTGGCAGATTTATCGGTAAAATAATGATGATTCTTAGCCCCGAAAGAGTCAAAATAACCAAGGAGAATCTACAATTTGCTTTCCCTGATAAAAATAAACATTGGATTGATTTAACAACCCGAAAAACGTTTGACAATTTAGGTATAATCCTTGTTGAGGTTTCAATTCTCGGGAAACTGGAGAAAAAAGATATTTTTGATTATATTTCTTATGAAAACCTTGACATCATTAAAGACACAATGAAACTGAACAGAGGACTTTTATTACTTTCCGCCCACTTTGGTAACTGGGAATATACAGGTATTTCTATCGGATTATATCTTGACAGGTTAGTTCTCATTCCGGTAAAAACACAAAAAAATCATTATATTGACAAATTAATAAATTCCTTCAGGACTAAATGGGGAAATAAAGTTGTTCCAATGGATAAATCTGCTTTTCAATTCATTAAACAAATTCGCTCGGGAGGTATTGTTGGTATGCTTGCTGATCAAAGTGCAACAGAAAATAAGGATATTTTTATCCCTTTTTTCGGAAGAGATGTTGCAACCTATGAAGCTCCAGCAGAATTAGCTCTTAAATTCAAAATCCCCATAATTATGGGTTTAGCAGTCAGGCAGGATGATGGTCATTATATTGTCAAAACAAAAAAAATTGATATTGACGACCTTGAATATAACAAAGAAGGAGTCAAGGAATTAACCTACCGGCATGTTAAACACTTGGAGTCAGTTATAAGGGAACATCCTGAAATGTGGCTCTGGCAGCATCGAAGGTGGAAACATACAAAATAAAATCCCTCTGGTTTGCAATGAACCAAAGGGATTGAAAATTAATTTAATCCTTTTATTTCTTTGCTATATTCTTCTTTTCCAGATTTTCATCAGTCAAAGCTCCAAGAAATTTAACTATGGCAGATATTTCCTCGGGCTTCAAATCTTTACCCAAATTCATATAAGCCATTTTCTTAACAGCCTCATCAATGGTTGCAACAGCACCATCGTGGAAATAAGGGAAAGTTAATAATACATTGCGAAGTATGGGTACCTTGAACATATATTTATCGCTTTCAACCTTTGTTACTTCATATCTGCCCAAATCCTCTGTATTTTCGTATGGATGAACAAGCCCTGCTTTCTGAAACATATTGCCACCGAAAAGGGGACCAGTGTGGCAGGTGATACAACCTACATCCATAAAAGTCTTCAATCCAGCTTTTTCCTCGTTGGTTAATGCTGCCTGATTGCCGGCGATGTATTTATCAAATCTTGATTTGGATATCAAAGTCCTTTCAAATGCAGCAATTGCTTCGGCTATATTGTCATAGTTAACAGGCTTTTTTGATGACGGAAATGCCTTTTTGAATAAATCAACATATTCAGGAATTGCAGAAATCCTTTTTTCTGCCTCCTTCTCGGTGGGCATAGCCATTTCATCTGGATTGAGAATAGGACCTTTAGCTTGTTCCTTCAAATCCTTGGCTCTTCCATCCCAGAATTGAGCAAATTGATAACCTGCATTCAAAACGGTAGGTGAATTTCTGCGTCCAACTTTCCCGTGAATTGCACCATCGGATGTCTTTTTATTGTCAACACCCGCTTTTTCATTTATATCGTGGCATGTGTTACATGACTGTGTTCCATTGACACTTAAAGCAGTTTCGAAATATAGCTTCTTTCCAAGTGCAATTATATCTTCATTATCGTTTTCGCTGCCCGGCATTTTGTCAGGCAATGCACCGAAAATTTGTTTAGCTTTGTTGAAAAGCTCAGTTTCTTCAGCTTGAGTCATCGGTTTGGAAGCATCTCCTTTTTTATCTTCCTTCCCACCACCACAAGAAACTAAAAACATCAAAGAAATAATAAAAATAGCCAAAAAATATTTCATAATTCCATAATTATAAATTTAACAAAACTACAATCAAATATAGTAAAAAAATTAGAATCTAAATAATGAAAATAATAATACAAAATTTTGAAAGGATATGGCTATTTTTGTTTTTTTCTAAATCAAAGAAAATTAATTTGACTGATTTGATTTTAATATTGATTATCGGTTTGTTTGCAGGTGTGATGGCAGGAATGTTTGGCATTGGCGGGGGTGTTGTTATGGTACCGGCAATGATTGTTTTCCTTGGTTATACAATAATCGAAGCAAATGGGACTTCTTTGGCTGCTTTGATGATGCCTGTGGGTATATTCGCAGTCATACAGTATTATAAAAGTAAATATGTTGATTTGAAAATTGCCGCAATTTTTGCTTTTGGTTTGCTCGTCGGAGTGCTTTTTGGAGCAAAATTTGCAATAGCATTGCCTTCTGATATCCTAAAACAGCTTTACGGAATTTTTCTCCTCTATGTCAGCTGGAGATTCTTTGAGTTCCGCTCAAAAAAAAACATTCCATCGAATGATTCAGAAGAACTCTTTTCAGAAAAAAAACATTCTGTTCCAGTATTAATTTTAATAGGAATCACCGCAGGGATTCTTTCCGGTTTGTTTGGTATTGGGGGAGGTTTGGTTATGGTTCCAATGATGGTTACATTAATGAAATTCCATCCTAAAAAAGCAGTTGGCACTTCTCTTGCAGCACTTTTGCTTCCTGTTGCTCTGCCCGGAGTAATAGAATATTATAATTCTGGTAATTTAAAAATTGAAACATCTGCTATATTAGCCTTTGGTCTGGTTATTGGTTCAATCTTAGGAGCTAAAATTACCATTACTCTGCCCACAAGAACAATCAAAAGAGTATATGCAATTTTTCTATTAATAATGGGTATGGATTTTTTGATAAGTGGATTATTAAATTTTTTCAAAAATTAGATTAGATTTTCGGTATTGACTTAAAAAAATTAATTTTGTAATCAATAATTTTACTAAACTCATTAATTAAATGGATAAAAAGCTAAAAGAAGAATTAATTGGAAAAGAATTCAAAGTGCTGGACAAAGGCTTTGTCAGATTGATAGATGTCATGGGCGACGACTCTGCAATAGTGCAAGCTGCAAGAGTTTCTTACGGAGAAGGGACAAAAACCGTTCGTGAGGATAGAGGCTTAATTCGCTACTTGATGAGACATCGTCACACCTCCCCTTTCGAAATGGTTGAGTTCAAATTTCATATTAAGTTACCCATATTTGTTGCCCGTCAGTGGATAAGGCACAGAACAGCAAATGTTAACGAATATAGCGGACGCTATTCAGTTATAAGAGATGAATTCTATGTGCCAGAAATAGAAGAAATCCGAACACAAAGTCAGGTCAATAAACAGGGGCGAAGTAACGAAAACATATCACCAGAATTAGCCAATACTATAGCAAAGAAAATTGCAACAACTCAGGAAATGTTGTATTCAGAATACAAAGAATTTCTTAATCTTGATTTGGCAAGGGAGTTATCAAGAATCAATCTTCCGCTTTCTACTTACACTGAATGGTATTGGAAAATTGACCTCCATAATTTGTTTCATTTCTTGAAATTAAGATTGGACAAAACTGCACAATTCGAGATTAGAAAATATGCAGAAATTATGGCTGATATTGTCAAATCATTTGTTCCATTATCCTATGAAGCATTCGAAGATTACATTCTAAATGCAATATCTTTCTCGAAAAATGAATTATTATTTCTCAAAAAACTATTTAACAGCTTGCCTCAAATTAACGAAGAATCATTGATTTCCGCTGGTTTTTCGAAAACTGAAGCTCAGGAATTCCTTGATAAATTAGAAATATTTAATAGACTTTAATTTTTGTCAGGTAACAATTGTTACGTAATTTGTATTTTTTATTATGTAAATATATATTAATTATTTTCGGAGAAACAAAATGATGAAAAAAACAGCCTTTCTGCTTATTTGTTTGTTCATATCATCCACTTTTATCTATGCACAAACAGCTGATGAAATAATCAATAAATCTATTAATGCTCTGGGCGGTTTAGAAAAATATCAAAACCTTAAATCAATTTATGTTAATGCAGAGGTTAATTCAATGGGTTTTACTATTCCCATCTCGATTACCCAAAAAGGAAAATCCTTTTATATTGAGCAGAACCTTATGGGGCAATTGATGAAAGTAGGATATGACGGAACTGACGGCTGGATGGTCAATCCAATGGGTGGAAGCACCGAACCACAAAAAATGGACGAAGCAATGCTCGAACAGTTCAAACAACAAAATGACCTGACCAAAAACCCCCTTCTGAAATTTAAAGAACAAGGAAACAGTTTTGAACTTATGGGTATTGAAAAAGTTGATAACGTCAAAGCATTTAAAATCAAAACAATAACTAAAGAAAATGAAGAAAGAATTCTTTTCATTAACTCTGATAATTATTTACCGATCAAACTTGTTACTGAAAGAGGCGAGGAACAAGGCGAAGTCCTAATTAAAGATTATAAAAATCTTGATGGTATTATGATGTTTCACGCAATAGAAGTTAAAAGTCAGGGTCAAATTGTTACATTCAAATTTAGTGAAATTAAGTTGAATCCTGAAGTTGATGATAACATTTTCAAGATGCCAGCTAAATAATAAAAGGAAAAATATGAAAAATTTCAAGTTTTATCATTTATTAATCTTAGCTTTTGCTCTGTTATTTAATTCTTGCTCTCAAAGTCCTGATGATATTATTGATAAAAGCATCAAAGCAAGCGGTGGTGCCGAAGCTTACAAAAATCTAAAGACAATTTCCTGCTCTATGAAAACGACAGTTCTGAATTTTGAACTTATGAGTAACTTGTTTTTCAAATTGCCTGACAAAATGAGAGCAGAATATATGTTTCAGGATAAAAAAGGTATTGGTATTATCAATGGAAATACTGGCTGGTCTTACAGTGACACCCTGATTTCATTGGACGAGTCAGCTTTCAATACTCTGAAAAGTCAGATGGAATCCCAACTCGATTTTTTTATTAATCCGCTCTATAATTATCAAAAAAAAGGATTAAAGGTTGAATACGTCGGTGATGAAAAAGTTGACGGAAAGGATGTTCATAAAATCAGAACCATTGCCAAAGACTCTTCAGAGGTTTATTATTTCATTGATAAAAATACATATCTTATCCAGAGAACAAACAGCAAAACTTTAGTAAACAATGTCTTTGTCGAAGCCACAGCAGTGTTTTCGAATTATAAAAAAATTAAAGGCCTATTGATTCCGGAGGTTATCGGTATTTTTACCGAAGGAAGAAAAACTGCTGAAATGAAATTCGAGAAGATTGATATTAATACAAATCTGGATGACGCCTTGTTTTCAGTCTCAAGCTTGAAATAGCTTTGCTTTTTAACCTTTTACCATAGAAAATTTAGAGATAATAAATTAATTGAACAAGGGGTTTGCAACCCCTTGTTCAGTTTAGAAACAAAATCTATTTTTTAATTGGATATGGCGGAACTGCAGGAATTTTTGGTTTCTTATCAGTTTTGATTTCCTCCAGAATCACTTCGATAGCTTTGTTCAATTGTTGGTCAGTTCCTTCCCATTCAAGAGTTGGGTCGTTATCAACTTCGATATCTGGTATCATACCCACACCTTCGAGAATCCAAGTTCCATCAGCACCAAAATTCGCAAACTCAGGGCGCATCAAATACCCACCATCAATAAATGGCATTGACCCACGGATACCAATAACACCTCCCCATGATCTTTTACCAATAAGTTTTCCAAGCCCGAGCTTTTTGAACTGATATGGGAACAAATCACCATCTGAAGCAGAAAGTTCGTTCAACAAACAAACCATTGGTCCTGTCATAACAGCATCAGGATTAGTTTGAACAACTTCCTGATTTCGTGCATGTTTGGCAACAACAAGAATTCTTCTCAATCTTTCGATTATCATTGGAGAGACATTGCCACCACCATTAAACCTATCATCAACAATTAAGGCTTCTTTTCTTACTTGTGGATAGAAATATTTGACAAATTCATTCAAGCCATTATTGACAGCCATATCAGGAATATGAACATAAGCTACTCTGCCATTTGTAGCAAGGTCAACTTTTTTGCGATTTTCCTCAACCCAATTGAAATATCTTAATCCGGCTTCTGATGAAATTGTTTTAACGTCAAATTCTTTGGCGCCAGCCTCTGTTGGTTTAGAATTAACTTTAATTTTAACAAACTTTTCATTTTTATTGACTAAAGCCTTGAACGGATGGATATTTTGTGATAACTTTATGCCATCAATAGATATAAGATAGTCGCCTTCCTTTATGTTTAGACCGGGTTCTGTAAGCGGTGATCTTGTCTTTTCGTCCCAGTTTCTCCCCTGATATATTTTTGTTATTTTATAAAAACCAGATGCTTTGTCAAGTTCGAATTCAGCACCAAGCAAACCAATTTGAACAGGTTTTACTTTTGGCATATCCCCACCGCCAACATAAGCATGCCCAACATTGATTTCTCCTATCATTTCGCCAATTATATAGGTTAAATCAAACCTGTGATTAACATAAGGTAATAATTCAGCATATTTTTCGCCTACTGCTTTCCAATCCACACCATGCATGTTCGGGTCGTAAAGGAAATCACGCATTTGCCTCCAACTTTCATTGAAAATCTGCTTCCATTCTGCTTTGCGGTCAATCTCGAGTTCCATATTATCAAGATTAAGTTTACCCGAAGTGGTATTTATTTTTTCTTTCAAATCAGAAATATAATAATCGCCCCCGCTTTGGAATAAAATTTTCTTTTTATTTGCAGAAATTTCATAAGCCGAAAAATCACCAACTTCGCTTTCCTTGCGTTCAACAAGATCAAAAACATTAAGAGCAGGCTTTCTTCCAAGCCCGGATTTGACGTAATATAGTTTATTTCCTACTGATGTTAGACTATAATAATTCCCTGCTGAAACCGGAAGTTCGAAAACCCTATCGGCAATACCCTCTAAGTGAATAATAATATCTTTGCTTTTTGAGTCTTTTCCATCTTTAGATTTTTCTTCTTTTTTATCGGATTTTTTATCTTTGTCAGGTTCTGTGGTTTCTTTTTGGGCAGTTATAATTTCTGCTTCATCACTTTCGAAAACAAAAGGTGTCTTCAACGAATCCTGCAGTGTAACTCCAAAAATTGTGGACATATTATTGAATGATGGATTCCATTCGATGTTGCTAATTGTAGCATTGAAAGTTCTGTCTGATACAAAAAACAAATATTTCCCATCCTCAGAGAAGCATGGAGAATAACTGTCGAAAAATGGATTACTTATATTAGTTGTTTTACCGTCGGATAAGGAATAGAGCAGAATTGAGTTAATCGTAACATTAGGAGCATCAGTAAAAGCAATCCATTTGCTATCTGGAGACCACGCAAAATCAGTAATCTCCCAGACTTTTGATTTAATAATGTTGGTTCTTTTCTTTGTATCAATATCATAATAATATAGCTGCATTGATTTATCTGAGCTAAGGATTTTCTTGCTGTCAGGTGACCATTTGAGATTATAGCGATAGACATTTCCATCTGTTGAAATTCTTGTTTTTTCAGTTCCATCAGGTTTGATTATATAGATTTCGTCTTCACCGGACTCATCGCTTACGTAAGCAATCCATCTACCATCGGGCGACCAGACAGGATTTCTATCATGAACTCCGGGAGAATTTGTCAAATTGCGGATGTTACCCTTTTCTGCTGGAACTGTAAATATTTCCCCACGAGATGAGAAAAGAGCCCTTTTGCCGTCAGGCGATATTTCAAAAGAAGCGATGTTTTCTTTAACATTTTTAATCGCAGATCTAACAATTGGAAAATCCTCCGCTATCTGTATGGTAACTTTCTCAACTTTTTCTGAGTTCAAATCCATTAAATATACATATCCTCCATTTTCGAACGCTATATAATCAGTTCCAATAGATGGAAATTTTACATCATATTTATCGAAATTAGTGATTTTTTTGTTTTCTTTGGTAGTAAGATTATAACAAAATAGGTTCATTGTATGATCACGGTCAGAAATATAATATACCTTATCTTTATGCCACATCGGTATTATATCCTGAGCTGGGTTATTTGTAATATTTTCTAATTTTTTTGTATTGAAATCATAAATCCAGATATCATCAGCTTGACCGCCACGATAACGCTTCCATGTCCTAAATTCACGAAAAACTCTGTTATAAGCAATTTTGCTACCATCTGGAGATAATGATGCAAACCCACTTCGTGGTAGTTTAATCTTCTCGGGCAATCCATTATCAACAGAAATCAGGAAAAGCTGACCAGTCCAGGCATGCCAACTTTCATGTCTTGAACGGTAAAGAATTTTTTTTCCATCAGGAGTCCAATGCATAATAATCTCATCCGGTCCCATCCTTTCCGGAAGATTAGGAATATCCATACTATAAGTTAATCTTCTGGGTTCACCGCCTTGGGAAGGTATAGTATAAATGTCCCTGTTCCCGTCATATTCAGCAGTAAAAGCTATTGTTTTCCCGTCAGGAGAAAAACGCGGGAACATTTCTATTCCCTCAGAACTTGTTATTTTTCTAGCAAGCCCTCCATCTTTTGAAACTACGTAGATATCCCCTGCATAGACAAAAGTAATCTGATCTTTTGATGCATTCGGAAATCTTAATAATCTTGCTTCCTGAGCTAATAAATTAAATGTTGCAATTAAAAAAATAATTAAAAATGAAATACAACGCATTAAAGTAATCCTAAAAATTAAACATAATTTCATATTACGAAAAAATAATTAAAATGTTAATAAAAAAACAACAAATTTACATAGAATTTTCTGATTTTTTTTGTATTTAAGCATTTTTCTTTATATTTTTAATGTTTATTCGTTATTAATAATGAAGTTTATTGTGAGGAAAAAATGAAATTACTTATTATTTTTTTATTACTTATTGCTCTGCCATTTTTTTATCAAGGCAATAGTGTCGGTTTTCTTCTATTAGCTCAGGAGGAAGAAATACTTGAGGAAGAGCCAACCCCCAAAAAGGAAAAGGAAAAAATTCAAGAAAAAGAAAAAAAGCAGGAACTCGAAGAATTTGAAGAGTCAGATAAAGGTGGATCGAAAGTGCCAGACAGACTTAGGTATTACAGGGAAAAATATGATGCAACTTATCAAAACTCTTTCGAATCTGTTTGGAATGCAGTTAAAGAAGCTATTATTGATTTGAATTGTATGATAGCTCAGGAAAAGTATTCCCAAACCGATGATGGCTTTTTCAAAGGAAAAGTAGAATCTGATTATTGCGTTTTTACTGTTGGGCTTGATTCAACATTCGATGTTCTCAAGAAATATAGCCTTGAATTGCCTTTAATTCGAGGGGGGAGATGGATGACCGGTCGAATGAAATACATATTCAATATTGAAGAAAAAAACGACGGAAGCGTCTATCTGCTTTTACGCGGAGAAATCAGTGGTTTTGAAAATTATGTTACCCATCGCGTTCATTTCTGGAAATCAAATGGATACTGGGAAACTTATATTTTGAACAGAATAAAAGAAAAATTAGTAGCTGTAAAAAACGAATAATATTTGATGGTCGCTTAGCTCAGTTGGTCCAGAGCGTTCGCCTCACACGCGAAAGGTCACAGGTTCAAATCCCGTAGCGACCACATTTTCTTCCTGTTTATTATTATATTATCTTTATGTGTTGGCTGCCCCGCCAGGGCTCGAACCTGGACTCTTCTGATCCAGAGTCAGACGTGTTGCCAGTTACACCACAGGGCAAATTATTTGTCGTGGATCCGATGAGATTCGAACTCACGACCTCTAGAGTGCGATTCTAGCGCTCTCCCAATTGAGCTACGGACCCAATTAGAATTACAAATTTACCAAATTTATTTTTAATACTAAAACTATTTTTCGAGTTCTGTTCTTTTTTTATAGCTGAACAAATCCTATTTTCTTGAATACTTTTCTAAGGGTTTTTGATGCTTGATGTCTGGCTGAATCTGCACCATAGGACAATATTTCCTTTAAATGCTTTTCATTAGCTCTTATTTCCAAAAACCTTGTTCTGATTGGGTTTATCCACTTTGCTACCGAGTTGGCAACTTCAGATTTAAATTCTCCATATCCCGCTCCCCTGAATTCATCTTCAATTTCTTTGAACGATTTACCCGTTGCTAATGAAAGCAGTGTCATCAGATTAGAAATTCCCGGTTTATCAGGAGAATATTTTATTTCTGTGCCAGAATCTGTTACTGCCCTTTTGATTTTGTTAATGATTTCATTGTCCGAGTCTGTTAGAAAAATTGTTGCTTTTTGATTTTCATCAGACTTTGACATTTTCTTTGTCGGTTCCTGAAGACTCATAATTCTTGCACCAACCGGGGGTATATAAGGCTCAGGTATTTTGAATGTGTCGGAATATAAATAATTAAAGCGTTGGGCAAGATTTCTTGTCAGTTCGAGATGTTGCTTCTGGTCTTCACCTACGGGAACAAGGTCTGCCTGATATAATAATATATCCGCTGCCATTAAAACAGGATAGGCGAACAAACCAACATTGATATTTTCAGCGTGTTGTTGGGATTTGTCCTTGAACTGTGTCATCCTGCTGCACTCCCCCATTCCGGTAAAACAGTTAAGTATCCATGCAAGCTGGGCATGTTCGGTTACGTGTGATTGAATGAATAATGTGCATTTTTCATGATCTATTCCACAAGCAAGAAACATTGCGGCAAGATCCAGTGTCCATCTCCTTAACATCGCAGGTTCTTGCTTGACTGTTATTGCGTGGAGATCAACAATAGTAAAATAACAGTTGTATTCATCCTGCAAATCCACCCAGTTCTTGATTGCTCCGGTTAAGTGCCCAATATGAAGATTTCCCGAGGGTTGAATTCCACTCAAAATTATTTTTTTTTCTACTAACCTTGCTTCGCTCATTATCAAAATCCCAACCAAAATTCATTATTTACGATAAAAGCTATATTTGATTTTAATTCCTGATTTCAATCCCACCAAAAGAAATTGTGTAATTGATTTTAACTGTTTTCATCTCTTCATCTGATAAATTATACGGATGAGTTTTATTTTCCAGAGCCCCAAAAAAAGGAGACCCATTAATAATAAGAGCCCAGTTTACAGGAACTTTTAATTCTATACCTCCAAAGGTTGCATTAAGGTTTATCTCAATATCATCATTAATCACTTTTACATTACGAAGGTCAACTTCTGCTCCACCAAAGTATGCAGTTATGTTTCCTCCCCTGAAATCATCTGAATTTACTATTTGTTTAAGTCCTGAAAACACGGCAGAATAATTTATCGTGTGTTCATCCCCGTAAACATTTGATTTGCCCACTGGAAATCGTCCAAATATAATCCAGATACCAATAAGAATTAATATTAATGGAAGAAAAGCATCCCAGAATCCGATTGGAAGTATTCTAATATTGTTTACTATAAATAATATACCAAGCATGATAAGTAATACGGGAAACATAGTTAATGGTTTTCTCTCAATCAACAGTTTGATCCCAAAAAAAATCAATATCAAAGGCCACCAATTTCCGATTAATTCTCCGAAGTCAAACACATTCAAAGAATCCATTAATAAACCAATACCAATAATAATGAGTATTGTTGCCAGAATTCTTTTTGTTTTCATCATATTACCTTTTTGTATTTTTTTTCAATTTAAAAATTACAATTAAGAATACGTTCAAATTAGAAAAAAGTTCTTAATTTGATTGATTCTGAAATGTCAGATAAATTTGTTTGTGATAATTTAAAAGAATGCAAAATCAAAGCAAAGCATATATTTTTGCTATTTTATCAGTTTTATGTTGGTCAACAGTAGCCACAGCTTTCAAAATAGCACTATCTGAACTTGATTATACAAGTTTACTGCTTTTCTCAAACTCTTTTTCTGTCATTGTTCTTTTAATAATTTTAATTTTCGAAAAAAAATTATACCTCTTAAAATCACAGTCTTTTCGGCAAGTATCATATTCAATGTTAATGGGATTTCTTAATCCTTATTTATATTACATAATATTATTCAAAGCATACTCTTTACTCCCAGCTCAAGAAGCATTAACACTAAATTACACATGGGCAATAGTTGTATCTTTACTGTCCATTCCTATACTTAAACAAAAGATAAGGCTATCAAGCTTTTTTGCACTATTAGTAAGTTTCTTTGGAGTGGCAGTCATAACTACAAAGGGCAATCTATTGGATTTAAAGTTCGGGAATCCAGAAGGAGTTGCTCTGGCTCTTTCGAGTTCACTTGTCTGGGGATTATTCTGGGTTTTGAGCATAAAGGATAGCAGGGATGGCACAATAAAACTATTTATGAATTTTGTTTTTGGCTTGATTTTCATACTGATTCATAATATTTCAATAAGTTCTTTACAGCTACCATCATTAAAAGGTATAATTTCTGCTTCCTATGTAGGTCTGTTCGAGATGGGAATTACTTTTGTATTCTGGCTGAAAGCACTGAAATACAGCGAAACCACTGCAAAAATCAGTAATTTAGTATTTTTATCTCCATTTTTGTCTTTGTTTTTCATTTCTTTAGTCCTGAAAGAAGAGATTCTTATTTCTTCATTCATAGGACTTTCATTAATCATAATAGGTGTTATCGTTCAAAACTTTACTAAAAACACAACAAAAAAATTCTCTGATTCTTAACAGAATTTATGCAATGTTTCATTATTTTTAAAAGTCTGTCTAAGTAATATTTCAGAAAAGTTATGAAAAATTTAAATTCAAAATTAATTACAAGTGTTATCTTTATCTGTTTGGTAATCTTCTTTTTTTCTTGCAATGATAATACAACAAACACTCCAAAAGATCCTGTTCAGCTAAAAATTGCTGTTGTTACAGATCTTCACATTTATGACCCAAACCTCGGCGTTTCGGGTGAAGAATTTGAGAAATATCTCGCTGGCGATAGAAAAATGATTGCCGAAAGTCAGGCAATTACAAACTCTGCTCTTAATACAATTTCATCGCTTCTCTCCGATATAGTTCTTATTCCGGGAGATCTTACTAAAGATGGTGAAAAAGTAAGCCACGAGATGTTAGCTAACATGCTTGCTCAACTCGAGACCAAAGGCAAAAAAGTGTTTGTTATCCCCGGAAATCACGATATTTTGAACCCTCATTCTTATAAATACCTTTCAGCTGGGGGTAAACAGAAAATTGATCATATCACTGCCGCTCAATTCGCCGAGATATATAAAAATTTCGGTTTCAATGAAGCAAAATATCGAGATAATAATTCTCTTTCTTATATTGTTGAACTTAATTCCAATTTCTGGCTCTTTGCAATTGATGGTTGTATTTATGAAAACAATTTAAGTCAGGATTATCCAACAACAGGGGGTAGAATATCTTCAGCAACATTGAGCTGGCTGAAAGAAAAATTAGCTGAAGCAAAGTCCAAAAATATTATGCCTATTGCTATGGCACACCACGGCTTGGTTGATCATTTTCCCGGTCAAGCACTTGTATTTGCTGAATATTTATTTACTGATTACATTAACCTACAAAAAGAACTCACAAATGCTGGTCTAAAAATTATATTCACCGGTCATCATCACGCCCAGGATATCTCCAAAGCTGACATATCCAGTTCTTTCATTTTTGATGTTCAAACAGGATCTACTGTTACTTATCCTTGCCCGATAAGATATGTTGAAATTGACAAAGATAAACAAACCGTAAATATTGAATCCAAAAGGATTTCTTCGATAGAATATAATCTTGGAGGTAAATCTTTTCAGGAATATGCTTTGAATAAACTTCTGGATGGTTTCCCTGCGCTTGTTATTGCTCAATTAAAACAACTTGGCGCTGACGAAACTTCGGCCGCTTTGCTCGAACCTATTGTTACTCAATCATTAGTAGCGTATTATCAGGGAGATGAACCAAAGCAGATTACCCCGGTAATTACTCAAACAATTAATCAGTTAAAAGCTTATCCGGACAACAACGTAAAATTGATTGCTTCGCTTCTCGAAGGAATTTGGAACGACCCAACTCCCGATAATTCTGTACTGATTGACTTAAAAACAGGAGCTATAACTGACAAAAATACAAAGTAAATAAGGGTGTCTGGCTGAACGGAAAATTAAATTTAAAAATAAAAAAAACTAATTTCATTTTTGCTGATGGATAAATATTGATGCCAATTTGTTCCACCAGTGCCAGTGGAATCTTTTAGGTGGGCATAAGCTAACCCGTAATGAACACCTTTATAGTGGCGATTTACAATTATATCATAATAATTCAATATTTTTCTGATTTTTGAGGCATACTCATTTTCAATTTTTGAAATATATTTCTCATATAAATAAAGCAAATTTTTATTTTCGTATTCCTTTGCCAAATCTAAGAAATATTCATCGTATTTTTTTTCAAATTCTACCAAAGTTTCTGCCTTTTCGAGCAATTCCGGTTTTGTTTGGTTTTCATTCTTTATAATTCTGGCTCCAAACTTCCAGTAAAGATTTGGATATAATTTTTGGATATTATGTTCATTTTTGAGCTCATCTTTTTTCGAAGGATGGACAAGATTTCTAAGCTGGGTGGATATTATTTCTATCATTCTGTATTGTAAGCTTTGAAAACCACTTGCTGGAACCAAGGCTTCACGAAATTTCAGAAACTGGCTATTATCAAAACATTTAACTGAAATAGAAGAAATATCAGAATCATTAAAAATTTGTTTCGATTTATGAAAAACTGGATATTCCGGCATAAGAACACTTATGCTATCAGTAAGAATATTAAAATTATTAATCACTCTGCCAATTCGTTTTATCCACTGATCAGGTTCAAGATACTCCTTTTTATCAGTATCAGTAAGTAAAACCAACTCATTGATTATAAGTTTGAAAAACAATTCGCTTATTTGATGATATATAATAAAAATCTGCTCGTCTTCATAATCTGTTTTGGGATGCTGCAAGTTCATCAGCACATCAACACCGATATAGTCCCAATAGTTAACCTTTTCAGTCATAGATAGATTTATGTTAATTAATGAATTGATTTAATTTTCTTTAAAAAAAATTGAAAAACGTTATCTCACATCAGAACCTGTTGGGATATTATCATCATCAATAAAAATAACCGAAAGGTTGCCATCAGGAGAATTAGCTGCCAAAAGCATACCACGGGACTCCTCACCCATTAATTTTGCAGGTTCAAGATTGGAGACAACAACAATGGTTTTACCAATCAAGTCCTCAGGTTTATAATGTTCTGCTATTCCAGCTACGATTTGCCTGCGATCGCCTCCAATTTCGACTTGAAGTTTTATAAGTTTTTTCGATTTCTTAACATTTTCAGCGGAAATCACCCTTGCAGTTTTTAGCTTCACTTTTTTGAAATAATCAATTGAAATCAATTCCTCTTCAACTGCTTTGGTCGGCTGTTTTTTATCGCCTAATTTATCAATCTGATGCTTAATAACATCATCTTCAATTTTTTTGAATAGTATTTTTGGATTATTTATTTTAAGTCCTTCTGGAAGATTTGGCAATATTGATTCATTCCAATAATTAATATCTTTATAAATATCAGAAGGTTCACCAGTATAAGTATCTCTGTTCAACAGAGTTCTAATCTCGGCACAAATAAATGGAACAATCGGAGAAAATAATACCGACATTGTATATACAAGCTGTGAACAAACATAAAGCGTTTTTGCGCATCTATCCGGATCAGTCTTAACAGTTTTCCAGGGTTCTTCATCATTAAAATACTTGTTAGCGGCTCGTGCAATATTCATTGTTTCAGTAATAGCATCCCTGAATCTGAATTTTTCGTAATTTTCATTGATAAGTTTAAGACCGGAGCAAAGCGATATCAAAAGATTAAAATCATTTTCTCCATAGATTTGCTTAAAGCTGTCATCAATATGATTAAAAAAGTCTGTGTCCTTTTGATAATTTTTGCAAAGACTGTAAATTAAAGTTTTCCAATCCTCTCTCAAATCTTTGTATTTATCAGGCAAACAAGGGACACTACTGTCAAAGTTCTTGACAATAAATTGTAAAGTTCGATTAATAAAATTACCAAAAATGGCAGAAAGTTCATTGTTATTTCTTGATTGAAAGTCCCTCCACGTAAAATCAGAATCTCTTGTTTCCGGAAAATTCATTGCAAGAGTGTAGCGTAATGAATCAATATATGAGCTATCCGGAAAATCTTGGAGAAAATCTTTCAAATCAATACTCCAGTTTCTTGATTTTGAAAATTTTTGACCCTCCAGATTGAGAAATTCATTAGCAGGAACATTGTCCGGAAGAATGTAGTTTTCTCCCCTTGCTTTCAGAAGGGCAGGAAAAATAAGAGTATGAAATACGATATTGTCCTTACCTATAAAAGCAATATAACGGGTTTCGTTGTCGCACCACCATTTTTTCCAATCATCGGCATTCCCCTTGCCAAGGTATTCCCTTTCGAGTGCATAAGTTTTTGTTATTGAAATATAACCAAGAACAGCTTCAAACCATACATAAAGTGCTTTGCCTTTGGTTTTTTCTGGAGGTAATCCATCAATACCATCAATTTTCACTCCCCATTCGAGGTCTCTGGTTATCGGTCGGGGACTGATTCCCTGCTTAAGCCAGCTCCTTGTTTGCTGAAGAACATTATCTTTCCAATCCTTAAAATGAGACTCAATATATTTTTCCAGAAAATCCTGAAATAAATTAAACATAAAATACCAATGAGTAGTCTTCTTGACCTCGGGAGTTTTCCCCGAGACAAGACTTATTGGATTTTTTAGTTCTAACTGGTTATAATATGCACCACAATTGTCGCATTGATCTCCTCGGGCATGCTCATAACCGCAATTCGGACATATACCTTCCACATATCTATCTGGTAAAAATATCTTTGCAACTGAATCAAAAAATTGTTCTTCTTCTTTTTCTTCTAAAATCCCTTTTTTCAAAAAATCTTCAAAAAATTCTCTTGCTGTATTATGATGAACGGGCAATGATGTTCTCGAATAAATATCGAAGGACATTCCAAACTTTGCAAAAGCATCTTTATTAGCTAAGTGATATTTATCAATTATTTGCTGGGGGGTAATTTTTTCTTTATCAGCAGCGATTGTTATTGCAACTCCATGTTCATCAGATCCACAAACCCAAAGAACGTCCCTGCCCGAAAGTCTGAGATATCTAACATATATATCTGCGGGTAGATAGGCACCAGCACAATGCCCAAGGTGAATATATCCGTTTGCATATGGTAAAGCCGATGTAACTAATGTCCTTTTCATTTTGATTTTAACCAATTCAAAAAATTCAATATATCATTTTTTGATGAGAATTATTTCAACCTTAACTATTCCATCCTTAATCATTTCTAAAATTTCTGCTGCCCTATATGATAAATCAATCACTCTATCGGATTTCGAGGGTCCTCTATCATTAATTTTAACAATTACTATCTTATTGTTTTTCAAATTTCTTACTTTAACAATCGTTCCAAATGGCAATTTCTTATGGGCAGCAGTCAGCTCATTCCCTGAATATATTTCACCTGAAGCAGTTGCCCTTCCCTCGAAAACAGAAGAATAATAAGATGCTAAGCCTATTTCATAAACTCTTTCGATTTCCTCTTCCTCAGTATAATCATTATTACTTAAGGATAATTTAGTGTCGTTAGAGATTTTTTTTGTGGAACTGCAAGAAGATATGAAGATTAAAAAACAACTAAAAATGATTAAAAGAAAAATTTTTTTTAGAAAAAACATAAAATTATATAAATTTAATTATTTGTTTCCTTTTCATATAATCAATAATTTCCTGAACATTTTCTGATTTTCCACGCCTGCATATTAATAGAGCATTCTGAGTGTGAACAACAATTATATTATCAAGATCAGACACTGCGACTAATTTCTCTTCGGAATATATATACGAATTTGTAACATTTATTGTTATTACATCACCTTCGATAAAATTATCTCTTCCATCTTTCATAGAAAGCCTGTAAACCTCGTCCCAATTGCTTAAATCACTCCAGCTGAACGAAGATTCAACCACAAAGACATTATTAGCTTTTTCTAGTATTGCATAATCAATAGAGACAGAGTCAATTTTTTTATAAGTGTCTTCAAGGGCTATCGGGTATGACTCTTTTCCAACAAATTTCTTTAATACTCTGAAAATTTTGCTCTGCTCTGGCAAATATAAATCAAATGCTCTCCAGAATTCATCAAAAGTAAAGACAAAAATACCACTATTCCAGAGAAAATCACCTGTCTCAAGAAATCTTTTCGCAGTTTCTAAATCAGGCTTTTCTGCAAATGTTGTTGTATATCTGACCCCGTTATCAAAGAGAAAACCAAGATCATGAGAATTCTGCTTCACCTGTATATAACCATAAGAAGTCTCGGGGCGGGTTGGTTTAATTCCAAGAGTAACTATTCCATTTCGTTCATTTGCAACACTTATTGCGATATCAAGACTATGATGGAACTCCCTGATGTTATATATAATATGGTCAGAAGGAAAAGTGGCGATGATTGTATTCTTGTCATACTTTTTCGAGAGCTGTGTCAATGCAAGTGCAATACACGGAGCAGTATTTCTGGGAAAAGGTTCAAGTATAATATTCTCCTTGGGTAGTTCTGGTAATTGCTCAGAAACTAATTGTTTGAATTGTTGCGGGGTAACAACAAAAATATTTTCGGGGGGAAAAACCGGAAGCAACCGAAGGAAAGTATTCACAAGCATAGTGCCCTCGCCTAAGAAATGAACAAATTGCTTTGGCTGTTTTTCAATACTTTTGGGCCACAGCTTAGCTCCGGTTCCACCGGCAAGTATCAAGGCTATTTTTGTCATTAAAAATCCTGAATAAAAATAATCCCCAATTGCAAATTAAAACATTAAATAATAATATTTGAAAAAAAATAAATTTGTAGTTGCTACCACTACATATTTAACTTAAATTGAACTACAAAAAAATAGCAAATTGAACTATAACTTAACATATTGAAAAAAATTATATTGGTTTTGTTGAAAAGTCAAAAGTAAAAAATATAAAAAAATATTATTAAAAAATTACAATAATTTGTAAATTAAAATATCTTTAAGAAAAATAATCAAAAAAATGGTATTAAATTACTTATTTTTAAAACATATTATAAAGAAGGAGAGACTTAATATAGAAGCCCAATCTACTGAAATTAATAAGTTTTTCCATAATTCACGAAATTTCAAAATTATTAAAGGATATAAAAATGGGTAAAGGAGGAGGTGCCGGTAAGGTATATTTCGTATTATATCTTGCAGTTGTGCTCGAGTTGCTCATTATCATTGTCGAGCGTGACGAAGCAGAGCAAAGCTTAATCAAAAAACAACGCGAAACTATGAAAATAGTTGAAAGCATTCTTTCTCAGTTGCAATCTGGTGCCGGAACTGAAGGTATCAATACCAGACCACAGGACGAAATTACTATCCCACCAAGTGGGGTCAACATCAGGGAAGTCATGGGGGCTGATATTAAAGCCTATAGAAAGTATATTGTCGAAGTTGGTGTTACCGACGTAACCGCTGAAATCAAACGTAGAGAAGGTGAGAGCGAAAAAGAATACATTGAAAGAATCGAAAAGTATATTCAACTGAGTAATGTTCAGGAACTCGAATATCAAATTTTCTATAGTCCCAGTCAGGATCCAGAAAACGCTCCTATATTCCCTACTGACGAAGAATTAAGAAAAGCAAACATTCAGTTCGATAAATTCCAACCGGGACAGAAAGTGCAAGCCGCTGATGGTTCAGAGTGGGAATTCCTCTCACTTAGAAAGTTAATATTAGACAAAACCGAGACGATGAAGAGAATTGATTTAAGCAATGTTTCAGTTGAATCTTTAGAGCCCGTTTATCCACGTGAAACTGAATTAATCGTTGGTCCGAGCTATTCTCCCCCTAACAAGGAAGATAGTGTTTTCTTCTATTCAAAGGAAGAATCTATGAAAAGAGTCGGTTTAAGTGGCTCTTCCCTTAAAAAACGTGCTTTTGTGGTTAATTTTCAACCACCATCAAGAGCTGGCTGGTACAAGCTTAGATTTGCTTCCAGAACAAACAGAATTCTGGGCGTCAGAGCTGATGAAAATCCTTTGAACGTACGCGAGGATACAAAAGTTAATATCGGTACTGTTACCCTTACTGTTAAGGATTTGATGAAAGTCAGGAAAGAACTGGTATCCAAGCTGGAAAGATATAACTTGCCACCATCGGAAATATTAAGTGTCGAAGCTAATCCAGAAAAATTTAATGAAATGCTCGAAAATTCGAAGAAGCTTGCTGCCGAAGGCGATAATCCTACTGAAGATATTAGCAAAATTGAATTATATGGCTATATTGCTACTCTTCTTGCACCGGGTATGTCCTCAAACTTTGCTCAAAACAGAGGAAGCATTGAATTCAATATCAGGGTTATCACCCCAAAGACACAAGTTTCCAAGCCAGAGGTATTTCCTCCAGATGCTTCTATTGCCACTTTTGATCAGCTGCCGGCTGCATTCGAGTTTGCTATTGCACCATTTCAGGGAGCAGGAGCAAATCAAGTGGATGCCATCGTTAAAGATGAATCCGGTTCCACTGTCGCAAAAGCAAATCTCAGACCACTGGATGAAATTGTTGCAACTGCCGCTAAACCTGCACCCGGCGGTAAAAGAACTTATCGGGCAGTTTTAGACAGAGAATTACCTGAAGGAAAATATACAATACTAATGACTCACAGACTTGGCAGTATGCCACCAGCCACCGCTGAAATAGATCTGGATGTATTCAGGACAGGAATTATCAATCAAACAAATATTGAGAGTAAAATCAAAAGAGCTAACTATGGTGATGATTTTCCTGCAAACCTCAATGTACAACCATCTTCAGGCGGAAAAATTAGACCAGAACAGTTCAGAATTTATTATTCTACGGATATTGATAATCAAATCGAGCCAGTTAGAGGTCTCAATATTTCAAAAGGTGTTTACTTATCCTGTGAAGCAAAAACTGTATCTTTGAGAATAACCTGGGTTCAACCATTCACAGGTCTTGAATTAGATCTTCTACCACTAACAACACAAGAAATTGTTCAAAAACCACCAGAATTAGCCATTGCTACCGCCCAAATTGATATACCAGATAAAATCTCTGAGAATATTAAAAGATTTACTATTAGTAACATAGAAGTAATTATTCCACGAGATGGCGGAGGTACTTCAACGAACAGAACTTTTTCTGATATCGAAATTTCTGTATCTGATCAAATTGACATAGATGATGCAAAAATTAAAAAGCTATTAAGTGTAAATGCAAAACCAAAAATTGATAAAGTAGGTAGTAGTTATAAAGTTTCTTTTGAATTATCAGTTAATACAAGAGAATTAGATAAAACTATAACAAAATTATCAACCTATGGCAGTATCACTCTAAGTGCAAAAGCAATAAATAAATGTAATGGAAAGATATCAAAAACAACTACTGAATCCTTAAGCTTTCCAATAGAATTTGAATTTGGCAGGGATAGTCAACGTAGTAGAAGACCACCATCTGGTGGTGGAACTCAAAGACAAAGAAGATAAATTATTTTTTAATTTAATTTTGTGTGTTAATTTTGAATATAGGTAAAAAATGAAAAAGAACAAAATATTTCTGTTATTTATATTTTTACTCCCTTATCTGGTTTTATCTCAAAAATATGAGCCATCAAACAATGATTTAGAAGCAGTCTTAAGAAACTTTATTAACTATAGATTTGGTAATATTTCTATATATCAATTAAAACAAGGGACTGTTGAGGATTTACGGAATATTATCAAAACCTCAAGCAATGAACCAGAGCAAACAAAAAGCATTGACTCAGCTATGATTAAGTCTTTGGATCCACGAGTTTTGAGTATTATTCAAGATGGTGCGAAGTTAAGGCGAGCGATTGATAAAATAATTGAATCAATTGAAGATGAAGGATTTACTCCTCCAGCAAATTTAGAAGAATTTGTAGAGTTTTATAAAGCACAGCAACAAAAACCAAGAAAAGTCTTAAATAATTGTTTTATAGTTACAACTAGAGCAAATTTCAATGAATTACCTTCTACGATTATTGCTCTTATTGTCACATATGAAACTGAAGATAAGATCGAGGAAAATTTAAAGAGTGTAGATGAATCATTTATTTTTACTTACGATGAAATGAAATCTTTTAAATTAGAAAAAAATTATGTGTCTGATAATTTATATGATTTAATGGTTTCAGCCTTAATTCAGGGGAACGTTATTAATAGGACAGTTGAAGCACAAGGGATTGGTAACACTGAATGGTTTGCTCGTAAGAAATTTGGTCTGTCATCATCTCTAATTGGATCTGAAAACGATGCAAGTTCTTATGACATTCAAAACTTCGTTAGAATTTCCGAAGGTCAGGCTCTTGATTATGGTCTTAAAGAAAATGAAGTTATCGTTAGTCCTGATTTGATTAGCTGGAAGAGATATGAAAAACCAACTTATTATGACAACAATGATTTTTTAGTCATTGATTCTTTATCGAATAGCAATATAAACTTACCAAAATTTGGTCTTGAACTGCGTTATGGTATAGATGAAATCAATTACCCTTCCTTCTGGAGCGAGAGAATAAGCCTCAGTGCTATCTGGGAAAGCGTTAAACTTGGATTAATTCTACCCACTGACGGTTGGGCGTCAATGGGCAAAGATGTTTATAATATTGACAGAAAGCTGACTTATGGCGGATTTGGGGTAACAGGTAGCTTCGATTTTCCTTTTAAGGTTATTCCAAAAAGTGGTATTTTTAAATTCAATTTTGGCTATGTTTTCGGTGATGCTAACGAATCAAAATACAAAAACAGAAGAATTGACCCAAATAATTACGACCCGAATTTAACTTTGCTTTTTGAGGATTTTGATTATCTTATCAGGCTAAACGCCCAACTCCACTATACATTTGCTATAGCTATTGACCAGAACTATTGGTTCAGATTCGGAATTGGCGGAACCATTTATAACGTTGAACGATGGTATAACGATCTGGATACATCATCTGACATAAATAAATTAAAATTCCGAAAACTTGACGATGAGACCATCGGAGGAATTTCCGGAAGAATTGAATTTATGACTAAAAACATCATCACTCCCTTTGGAGCCTTCGTTCAGTATTTTGATGAATCTCTTAGTGCTGGTTTATGGTTACAAATTCCCATTATCGAAAAAACTCTTGCCCTGCGACTTGACGCAAAGGGATTTTTCTCGGCATTCAAGAATCAACCGCATAAATGGGAATCCAAAAGCGTTTTCGTTCCATCGGCTCGCTTGATAGTTAACTTTTAAAGCTGATACATTCAATAATCAAAAATGAATATTAAAAGATAAACAGGCATAAAAATATGAAAAAGATATTATCAATAACATTATTACTTCTTGCATTTGTCAGTTATTTCAGAACAGAAGCGGTTGATAGAAAATCCATCATTGATTCTTTGACCACAGTTGATCCAGAAATTAGAAAGTATTTCCCGAGATGGAGAATCTGCGAAACTGATTTGCAGCTTCAAATTTATCAAGCCTTTAGATTGAGCGGCTATGATGCTAATCTTTTAAGCAAATCTGACATTGAAATTCTTGCTGCTCCAAGAATTAATCAAGACTACCCTTATGATATCCTTTTGGTTACTTGTGGAAAAGCATCAATGAATTCTGTGGATATAAATAAATTCCTTGGTCCGAAACTTATTCGTATCCTTGTTGGGGAATGGTCATTCGTGCAAAATTATACTAATGATGTTATTAAAAGAGATTACTGCTATCAGGAAATACCGCCTGAAATACCCGTAACCGAGACACAGGCAGCAACTATTGTAAGTTACTTATACCCGACAAATGTAGATCACGCTTTCACACTATCCTTGTTCGATCAGGCTTTGAAAATTGGTGAAACAGGATTCTGGCTTAAAAATATGATTGGAAGTGACGATATCGGTTATCCTTTCTGGTCTGCCGGAGAATCAAAAGTAGTTCTGAAAAGACCACTTTACGTCAACTATGACCCATCCACCAGCAAAGGCATTCCATACTTAATAGATGCCTATCTCGGTGGCGGATATAGAATTACCGGTGGAATTGACAACAAAGGCACAATTTTGAATTGGGTCTCATCAAGAGTTCTGAATCAAGGTCCGGGAGGAAAGCTGGTTGCTGGTCTGGATTTCTATATGCCTTTCTATCCTTTGATCGGTGTTCACATAAATACTGAAATAGTTCTAAGAGAGATACAGGATGAAATAATTAAACCCGGTGACTATGGATTTACTCCTCTAAGGGACGATGTCCTCTGGGAAGGTGAAGAAAGAGGTCGTCTCGATGGTATTGTTCCATTACTTCGTTCAACCGGGCAAGCTACAATTTTCTATAACTGGTGGATTGACCGTAACAAACCAAATCCTGAACACTATATGAGATTCGATGTGGGAATTTCTTATTCCGAAGTGAAAGAAGTGGGATTGTACAATGATAAATATCTCACTCCATTTGGTTTGACAGGATTGAATTTATATAAACCAAATGAGTTCGGGGACTGGATTTTCCTGAAAGCCGAATATAGAAGCCAATCAACATGGCCATTTGGGTTAAGTATGCAGTATTCCAATCAGATTTTGTTGAGCAAAGTTTATATACCCTTGTTCGGAAACTGGTTCTATCTGGAAGGAAAATATGCCACTCCACTCAGAGGCTTAAGACCTTATGAAACAAAGAATTTCTTTATGATTTCGCCAGTTTTAAGATTAACTATATAATTTATAATTAAAATACCAGATGATTTTTAACGCCCTCTGATGGATTTCTGCTATTCAGGGGGCTTTGATTTAGTTTTCATGTTAAAATTTGATTAAGAATATGCGATGCTGATTAATTTTTTGAAAATTACACTGTTACTAATAATTGGAATTTTATACACTAATTATTTATATTCACAGGAAACAGTCACTCCCGAAGATTCTGCCACAAAGGCAAAGCAGTTACTTCAGGAAGCCATGGTTAAATATAAAGAATCCAATGTTGAAATAACCATTCGTAATGTTGATATATCACGGTTCCCGATTGTTAAAATTATTGTTGAAGCATATAATAAAACCGGCGAACCGCTGGATACTCTTTACACTCGCAGCTTAAAGGTGGTAGAAAACAACGTAGAAAGGGAAATAATTTCAGTCGAAAAAATTTCTGTGAACGAAAGAGTTCCGGTTGATTTTGTTTTTATTTTTGACATAACAGGCACGATGCAAAAATACATTGACCCCATAAAAAACTATATTTCGAGTTTTGCCACAAATTTAATCAGACGAGGTATTGACTATCGTCTTGGACTTATTCTCTTTTCTGATTATGTTGAAAAAACCTACCAGTTGACTGATAATGTTGTAACATTCCTAACATGGTTAAACCCTGTCAGGGCTTCCGGTGGTGGTGATGAAAAAGAAAACGCACTCGAAGCCTTGAGAGAATTGAGAAACATACAATTCAGACCAGCTGCTAATCGTGTCGGTATTTTGATCACCGATGCTCCATATCATCAGCTCGGAGAGAAAGGTGACGGCACAACTTACTATACAACATCATCAATAATTAAAGAAATGGTAAATAATGATTATAGAATTTTTACTATCACTCCACCAAAACTCAAAGAATATAAACTCATTTCGGAGAAAACAAGAGGTAGAAATTACGATATTGACTATCCCTTCACTACCATTTTGGACAATTTCTCTATGCAATTGACTAATCTTTATGCAATAAAATATAAAACGACAAAACCTGCTATTCCTGACTCAATCAATATTGCCCTTCTAAATGAAAAGAGAAAAGAACTTGTCAGAAAAACTATACCAATTATAGAACTGGGTAGAAAATTAATTATCGAAAATCTGCTATACGAAACAAATAGTGCTGAACTTTCTGATTCTGTCCCAGAATTAGAAGTTCTAACTGAATTTATGAAAAACAAACCAAGTGTGGTGATACTTGTTGAAGGTCACACTGACAATCGAGGAAGCCATGCTATTAACGATAGACTCTCGCTCGAAAGGGCTGAAAGCGTCAAAAGGTATTTGTTGAAAAAAGGCATTAAGGCTAACAGAATCCAGACAACTGGTTATGGCAAAAGAAGACCTATCGCCGACAATGATTCTGAGTTTGGAAGAAGATTGAACAGAAGGACTGAAATAGTAATTGTTGCCAAGTAGATTCAAAAAAATTATTCATAAAAAGCTATACTGGCAAATGAAACTGCCGATTTTGTCTCTGTTTCATCCCATTGATTGTATTCAAGAAATCTACTCTCTCTGAACTTATTCATTTGCATTACAGAATAAATCGGAGACAAACCGCAAATTTTCCTTCGGTCATTATTCTTTGCTACTGTCTTAAAAAATTCATCAGCTTCGAAATTTACAAGATGATTAATTAAAATCCTGTCTTCATTTTGTAAAATTGCTAATTCCGGAGCAGCATCAAAATCATCACCAAATTTCCGTCCGATGTGTGCGAAATCTACACTTGCTATATATACAGTTTTCTTCCCTGACTCCTTGATTACATCTTTTACTTTTCTAATCAGTTCCTGAAAATGCTCATCTTCTTTAGGAAGTGTGTCTGCTTGAACAAAATTATGAAAAGAACCAACAAGAATTGGTAATATTTTGAATTTATCACCGAATAAAAATTGCAGAAAAACAAGCTGTAATTCAATGGAGTGTTCATTTTTATGTGCTAACTCATCAAAATGAATATCTCCATTACTAATTGCTTTTAATTGATTGATGATTTCCCTATCAGTTTTTACAACACCAAAAGGAGTCTCAAAATCCTTTTCAGTAAACATAAAATAATCGCTTGAAGCATAGTGGGATGTTCCGAATATGACAACTAATTCGGGATGTTTTTCCTTTATGGCATGATAAGCAGCCGCATAAGTTTTTAAGGCACCTAAGCCAACCCTGAAATCAATATGAGGAACTATTATAGAATCAGCATCAGGTTTAATATCATCGGGTTTTCTCGAACTCAATATAGCTTTAATTTGTGATTTCAAATGATCAGGATTATCACTATATGTACTCCCAGCACAAACAGGTTTTCTAATAGGTGAATTGAGATAATCGTCTAATTCACGTTTCAGGTTATAATAGTTCTCTGTTTCAAGAAAGCCAAGATGGTCAAGATAATAAATGAGATTGAAAATTGGTTCTATGATTTCAGCTATATTATCACTTTTTTCATCCTTTAAAACATTTTCAATGTCACTTATCCTGAAAGTTCCATCCAACATTTGCAATAGCGGCACGATCGAAAAAGGTATCTGGATGGGTTGTCGGGCATATCCACGTGGATCATAAAGAACAACCTGTTGTTCATTTTCATTTTCAATCAATTCAAAAGCAATATCATCTCTTAATTTGGGAAAAATAAAATCTTCATTTACATTAATACTCATTTTCAATCACTTTAATTTGTTTTGCATTGTTTTGATTAGAAAAAAAACCACAAAAATGGTCATTAAGTTTATTACTGCAGCAATAAGGTACCACATCTCTTTGGTGATAAAGTAAGCAACTAAAAAAAGCAAAAATGCAATAAAATTGCCAATACCCACATAAATGATTGTTTTTGTATAATTATCCATTTTTTTTAGCATTTGTTTCATTCAAGATAAGTATATCCATATAGCCCAGAACGATAATTAGAAAGAAACTCCTTCCCTTCTTCTGCTGTAATTTTTCCCTGCTTTACTGAAGTAGTAACCCAGGTCTCCATTGTTCTGACAAGCGACTTGGCATTATATTGCACGTAATCGAGAACTTCTGCTACTGTTTCCCCATCAATTATTTGTTTAATCTTGTATTCATCATCTTCAACCACCACGTGAACAGCGTTAGTATCACCGAATAAATTATGTAAATCTCCTAAAATTTCCTGATATGCACCAACAAGAAAAACACCAAGATAATAGGGTTCGGACTCTTTGAATTCGTGCAAAGGCAGATAATGCGAAAAGTTGCGGCTGCCAATAAAATTATCAATCTTCCCATCAGAATCACAAGTTATATCCTGAATTGTTGCTACCCTTGTGGGTTTTTCATTCAGGCGATGAATTGGCAGAATTGGAAATATTTGGTCTATAGCCCATGAATCAGGTAATGATTGAAACAATGAGAAATTACAAAAATATTTATCTGCAAGCATTTTCGAAAGTGGCCGATACTCTTCCGGTTGATGTTTTAATTCTAAACTCAATTGATATACTTCCCGTGCAATGCTCCAGAAAAGTCTTTCAATCAACGCTCTTGTCTTCAAATCAATCATTCCAAGACTGAATAAATCCAGCGAATCCTCCCTTATTTGCTGGGCATCGTGCCAAGTTTCGAACATTGTTGTATGGGTTAAATTTTCCAATAAGTTGAAAAGCTCACGAACGTTCTCGTGGTCATTTTCGGTTATTTTATAATTATAATCCCATTCAGGTATGGTAGTGGTTTCCAGTACATCAAAAACAAGAATTGAATGATGAGCTGTTAGAGATCTACCTGACTCAGTTATAATATTCGGATGTGGTAAATCATTCTTATCGCTTGCGTCCTGCAACATATATATTGCATCATTGACATATTCCTGAATAGTATAGTTTATACTACTTGGAGAGAAAGACCTTGTCCCGTCATAATCTACTCCAAGACCTCCACCAATATCAACAAACTCAACATTACATCCAAGTTTCTTCATCTGAACATAGAATTGAGAACATTCACGTAATGCATTTTTTATTTTTCTGATATTAGTTATCTGACTTCCCAAATGAAAGTGAATTAACTTTATCTGCTCTAAAATTTTACTGGATTTTGCAATTTCAACTGCTTCAACAAGTTCACTTGCATTCAATCCAAATTTACTTTGGTCCCCGCCAGACTCCTCCCATTTGCCACTTCCTGAGCTTGCAAGTTTAATCCTGATTCCAATATTTGGTTTAACTTTCAACCTCTTGGAAATTGTGATGATTTGTCGGAGTTCATTTAATTTTTCGACAACGAGGAAAATTCTTTTACCCATCTTTTGAGCTAATAAGGCAAGTTCAATAAAACTTTCGTCCTTGTAGCCATTACAAATAATAAGTGCCTCCGGATTTTGAGTTATAGCAAGAACTGCGTGCAACTCAGGTTTTGAACCCGCTTCTAACCCAATGTTAAATTTTTTCCCATATCGCATAATTTCTTCAACTACTGGACGTACCTGATTTACCTTGATAGGATAGATATTAAAATAACTGCCTTTGAAACCATATTCTTTGGATGCCTTTTCAAAACAGCTTGATATAGTTTCAATCCTATTATCCAGTATATCGGGAAATCTTAGAAGAACTGGAAGTGAAACATCCCTGATGAGTAACTCATCTATCAATTCCTTTAGATCAATCTTAACTCCATTTGCTGATGGTGTTACTACTACATTACCTTTATCATTGACGTTGAAGTAGTTCTGCCCCCATCCTTTAATGTTATAAAGTTCGATTGAGTCTTCAATACGCCACTTGCGCATTTTTACCTCTGATTTAGATTTAAGTTTGAAAAAGAATATAATTTACGTATTTAACTTGTAAATATTGAACTTATTAGGTTAATAAATTACTAATTTTATTATTTTATTATTTTATTATTTTTTTATTAATCAATAAATAAAAATCAGATACATATAATATTTTGCTTTATTTTTATTATTTATTGTTCAAAAGCTAATTACAAGAAATTAAAATCTTATTGTTAATTTGCATAAATGGATTTAAACGTTTATAATTTTGTATCAAAAAGATTGGCTAAACCCTCCGAGGAGAGCTCCTTCCTTGGCTTTGTAAGGATTGTTGCTCTTGTCAGTGTTTCCCTGGGAAGTATGGCACTTGTCATTTCTCATTCGGTGCTTGAAGGTTTCGAAAAAGCTCTTTACGAAAATGCTGTCAAATTTACCTCTCATATCGCTGTTAATGCTTTCGAAAGAAAATTAATTTATAATTCCGATAATCTTATTTCAGAAATTAAAACCAATATACCCGATGTAAAATTTATTGCTCCCGTTGTTGAAAGACAGGGTTTAATAAAATTCAAAAATACCCTCGAAGCCGTTCTCATTAGAGGTTATAAAACTCAAAACGATATCACAGATATTAAATCAAACCTTGTTTCAGGAACATTCCAATTTTCCAATAAATCAGCGAAGGAAATAGTGATTAGTAAGAGAATGGCAGAGAAATTAAATGTATCTTTAGGGGATAATATTATTTTATACTCTATGAGGGAATCTTCGAATGGTAGTCTTGCTTATCCGGATATTGATAAATTTCATATCATGGGTATTTACGAAACTGGATTTGCTAAATATGATGATGCTATTGTGTTTATTCCATTTGTAACAGCACAGAATATTTTTCAGGTTCCACCCAATAGCGCTACTTCGATAGATATTATGCTCAATGATTTGAGGAATTTGGATTTTGTTTCTGAACAAATTCAATCTATCATTGGCTACAAATACTATACACTTTCTGTTTTTGAAATAAACAGCTCTGCATTTGCATGGATTGAACTTCAAAAAGATCCCATACCTATTGTTCTTGGGCTTATTAGTTTAGTTGCTGTATCTAACATATTAACCATTCTTTTGATTACTGTTGTCGAGAAAACCCGGTCTATTGGCATCCTTAGAGCTTTAGGATTATCACGGAAACATATAATTAGAATTTTTGTTTTTCAGGGCATTTCAATAGCTTTGATGGGTAATTTAATAGGTTGCTCACTTGCTTTCATCTTTTCATTTTTGCAAAAAACCTTCGGTCTGATAAATTTAAGAGGAGAAGTATATTTCCTCGATACTTTACCTGTTAGCATAAATATTGAACACTATTTGACAATTGTCATCGCAACCATCATACTTGCTTTGTTCTCAACATTCATTCCAGCTTTAATAGCCTCGAGAATGAATACTGTTCAATCTATCAGGTTTAAATAATTCATTGGCTCTTGTATTTCATTATTAAATGCCACATCCCTCTTAACTCACCTGTTTTATAACCTGTAGCATTATCAAGAGGATATAATTCTCTAATTGTATTGAAATCATCAACTTTTAATTCCTTGCCAACATTTCCATGACATTTTAGGCATAAATCCATAATAATTATGGGTTTAAAAAAATGTATCTCTTGATTAATAGGTTTAATAATTGGCTTAAGAGTCTGTCCATCACTTAATAATTTTGAATAATAATTAAGTATAGTCCTCTCCAAACTATCGGGTTGATTTGCTGGATTACGAAATTTTGCACTTGTTCTTCGAATTTTGACATTCTTTGTCTTTTCAAGATGATAAATTATTGGATAAGCGTTCAAATTACAGAATTTAAGTGCTCCCTTGATTCCTGTTGACTCAACAGCTCGAGATGTATTAGTCATCAAACTGTCAAAAGATTCTTTTACTAACAACTCTCCAGTTTTAATATAAGATTCTTCTTCTTCTGGTGTGAGTTCTATAGTCTTATCAGTTTGATTCTGGCAAGACATTAATAAAATGAAAATAATACCTAAGATAAAGACGGTTTGCATTTTTCCCTCAAAAATTATAATATATTGCAAAAATAAAAATTAATTCTATAAAAAAATAATTGAACTCCAATTTTCGGGGAAAAAATATTTACCTGCTATATCATTTAAATCATCAATAGATATACTTTCTATTTTTTCAATTATTTCAAACAAAGATTCGTTATATCCAAGCGAAAGCTCAGATTTTGCTATGTTTTGAATTCTTGCGGACATACTTTCCAATGCCATAATCGTATTAGATTTTAACTGCTCTTTAGCAATCTTTAACTCGAGTTTTGTGATCCCGGTTTGAGCAAGATTCTTTAGCTCTTTTTCAACTAATATTCTAATTTTTTCATGATTGTTTTTTTCACCTGCTGCATAGATTGAAATATTACCAGTTTTTTTAAAAAGTTGAAGAGATGAATAAACAGTGTAAACTAAACTTTTATCTTCTCTCAGTTTTTTATGTAATCTTGAACTTAATCCTTCGCCCAAAATAAAGTTTAATGCAGCGATTTTGTATCTATCTTCTGAATCCATCCCACCAACCAGCCTGTTCATAAGAAAATGAGTTTGACTAAATCTTTTCTTAAAAGCTAATGAAGTTGGAGTGTGAATCACTTCTGAAAAATCTGGTTTAACAGAATCATTGCTTGGGTAAAAATCAAATTTACTGAAGTATTGCAAGATTATATCTGTTAATCTTTGATGCTCAAGGGGACCGGCATAAGATATGACAATGTTTGAAGGAGAATAATATTGATTATGAAAATCAACAACATCGTTTAACTTAATATTCTTAACAGATTTTAGATTACCAACAATCGGATGAGAAAGTGAATTCGAACCGAAAAGGATTTTATCACCGTAATCAAAAATCACTTCCTCAGGTTCATCATCATAGGATTTTATTTCTTCCATTATAATCAACTTCTCTTTCTCGATGTCCTTCTCGATGTAAATGGGATGAAGAACTATTTCGGACATTAACCTGACACAAGGCTTAAAGTTATCCTGAATTGCCCTTACATAATAACAAGTTGCTTCTTTGGTAGTGAAAGCATTTGTATATGCACCGATAGATTCAAATGCCGTATTGAGCTTCCTTCCTGAATTTTTTCTTGTTTTTCTGAATGATGCATGCTCCACAAAATGAGCAAGTCCATCAAGATTCTTGAAATCACAATTTGATCCCGCATCAACAAATACTCCAAAAGCAAATGAGCTCGAAGTTTTTATTTGCTCGGATAAGATTCTGATACCATTCGGAAGGACAGTTTTTGAAAAAATTATATTGTTCTTAAATTCTTCTTTTCCGTTTGAGGGTGCTAACCTATATTTAATCTTTTGTTTTGTCATCTAAAATTTCTGTTTTTCGTTATTTTCAAATAAAGCTTCAACAAACAGGACAGGATCGAAAACCTGAAGGTCATCTATTTTTTCCCCAACTCCAATATATCTGACAGGTATTCTTAATTCATCAGCAATTGGTATAACCACACCACCTTTAGCAGTGCCATCGAGCTTTGTTAATACTATTCCGGTTATATTAGCAACTTTAGAAAATTCTTTTGCCTGTTGAATAGCATTCTGACCGGTTGTTGCATCAAGAACAAGCATAACATCATCGGGAGCGTTAGCTTTAAGTTTTTTCATCACCCTTGATATTTTTTCTAACTCAGCCATAAGATTTGCTTTGTTATGAAGCCTTCCGGCTGTATCAATTATAACGACATCAAATCCTTTCGAAATAGCAGAATTAAGTGTGTCATAGGCAACAGAAGCAGGGTCTGCTCCTTGTTTTTGTTGAACAATTGGGACACCGGCTCTTTCTGCCCAAATTTCGAGTTGTTCATTAGCAGCTGCCCGAAATGTATCGGCTGCTCCTATCAATACACTTCTTCCAGCTTGCCTGTAATTAAAGGCTAATTTCCCAATCGTTGTTGTCTTGCCAACCCCATTGACTCCAATAATAAGAATAGAATGAGGTTTATTAATTTCGTCAATCTTATATTCTCTGTCAACATTTGCAGATGGCGATTCAATCAAAATTTTTAATATTTCTTCCTTTAAAATCAAAAATATATCTTCAGAATTTTCGAACCCCTCCTTTTTGATTCTATCTTTCAAAGCAGTGATAATTTTTTCGGAGGAACGAACACCAATATCTGCCGATATCAAAATATCTTCAATATCGTTCAGAAGTGATTGATCAATTTTTCTCCCGATCCCAAGAACACCCTGAATTTTCTGGAAGAAATTGGAACGTGTCTTTTCCAGTCCTTTTTGAATTTTATTAAAACCTAAAGCGTCGGTAGTTGATTGAACTGCGTTGGCAATTTTTTCTTTGAATTTATCAAATAATCCCATAATACTTTATTAAACTATTTCGAAATTTTTAATATTTAGAATTACAATTCTGAAGACGAAGTAGTTAACTATTCATCTTAAAAATTTTGCTTTTTATTATTCCTGTTTTATGAAAAAAATAGAGCAGGGAAACCCTTAAAACTCCGAATCCATATTTTATGCTTCTGAAAAAATTGATTGATGAAGCTTCCTTGAAGTATTTTGTTGGGCAGGTTATTTCTGCAATTTCGTAACCAGCCATAAATATTTGTGCAACAACTTCATTATCAAAAATAAAGTCATCAGAATTGTTTTGATAATTTATTTTTCTAAGAACTTCAGATGAATAAGCTCTGTATCCAGTGTGATATTCTGATAGTTTCTGCCTTATTATAAAATTCTGCACCAATGTCAAAATCCTATTCGCTATATATTTGTAAATTGGCATTCCACCCTTCAAAGCCCCTTTACCCAGAATTCTGGAGCCAAAAACAACTGGATATATATCATTTGCAATTATGTAAGCCATTGAATGTATTAGTTTTGGCGTATATTGGTAGTCAGGATGAAGCATAATAATTATGTCTGCACCTAATTCTAATGCCTTAGTGTAACATGTTTTTTGGTTCCCGCCATAGCCAAGATTATTGCTGTGCCGCAAATATTTAATGCCTAAACCTTTTGCAATTTCTACTGTTTTATCATCACTTGCATCATCAACAAGCAAAACCTCATCAACTATATCAAATGGTATTTCTCTGTAAGTAATTTCTAATGTTTTTTCTGCATTATATGCAGGAAGAACTACAATTACTTTTCTATCCTTTATCATAAACTAAAATTTTATAATTTAAGTATTTAGTATAACCAATTTAAATAAAAAAACTTTAGTTTAAAAAGTTCTTAACCGATAATTTATTATTGAATAATATTGGGATTCACCCGACATGGATGTTAAATCAAAAACAGTCGAAGAATGGGTCGAAATCGGAGATTCTGCTTATAAGTCAGGAGATCTGGATCAAGCTATCGAAGCTTATAAATCTGCCATAGAGGTAAATTCAAGAGCTTCATTTGCTCATTTCAAATGCGGAACTGCCCTTTCTGACAAAGGTAATTTTCAGGATGCAATTGTTTATTTTAATAACGCAATTTTGCTGAACACAGAATTTGCATTTGCTTATTTCAAACGTGGTGTAGCACTTCTGGAGCTAAACCAATACAAAAGAGCAATAGATGATTTTAATAGTGCTATCAAATATAATCCTGATTTTTCTTATGCCTATTATAGGAAAGGTTTAGCTCTTTTTAGATTAAGTAAATTCGAAGAAGCATTGGAGAATCTCACCAAATCCATTGAAATTAATCCTGATTATATGTTAGCATATTTCTACAGGGCTTCAACACATTTTGAACTCGAAAATTATAATCAATCTCTGCAGGATTATTCCAAAGCTTTATCTTTAAATCCAAGATACGAAAAATCCTACATATCAAGAGGTTTAGTTCATTCCAAATTGAAACAGTTCAGGGAGGCTCTTGCTGATTTTAATGCCGCAGTTACTTTAAACCCTCAATCAATCATAGCAAGAAATTACCGAGGTATGATATATTTATATCTTAAAAATTTTAAATCCGCTCTGGATGATTTCAATACCATCATTGAGCTGGAACCCAATAACGGTAACTTTTATAATAATCGTGGTATTGCTTACTTTGGCCTTAGAGAATATGAATTGGCTTTAGAAAATTACGACAGAGCATTATTATTAATCACCAATTCCTCGCAAATCTATGTAAATCGTGGAAATTCCAATATTAAACTCGGTAACTATATTGATGCAATTATTGATTTTGACAAAGCTATTGAATTGGATTCTTCTTCCGCTCAGGCTTACTTTGGAAGAGGAAATACTTACATACATCTTAATCAATTTAAAGAAGCTCTGAGCGATTTGTCAAAAGCCCTGATGATAAGCCCCAATTTTATTAATGCTCTTATTGCAAGAGCTAATGTTTTCTTCAAGTTAAAAGCTTACGACAGGGCGATCGAAGAATTAACAAAAGCAATTGACATCAAACCGGACTATGCCAGATCTTACTTAAATAGAGCTTTGGTTTTCAGAAAAATTGAAAAATACCATTTAGCTGCACAAGACTTTGAACAATTTCTAAAAATATATAAAAAAAAGGACGGTATTTCAAATAAAATTCGTGGCTGGCTTATAAAATCTGGATATTCTTCCGATAATATATGATGTAATTAAATTAATTATTTCTATGAATTTTTCATTCTATACTCAAAATCAGGCTAAATCAGATGATAGTATTGTAGAAAATATTTATCAGATATTGTTGATTGGATTCAATCAGGAAACTTATGGAAGAATTGGAGTTCATTTTAATCACTCTGAATATTCAATCACCAATACTGATGAAAATTACATTGTCAGAAATCCTCACATTTTAAACCAATTTGATCTGGCTATAATTAACTTCGATTTAGGAGTTTCCACAATTGACAAAATAGCATCAGTTCTCGATTTTATTGGTCTTAATTTCATTTTTTATTCAAAAATTTTCTCGAGAGACATTTTAATAGCAAAAATTGATTATCAAGCCAGAGATTGTTACATTGATAATTCCGATACTTTTGATATTGAGCTTTTTCAAAAATTATTGGACAATTCAATTTTAGCAATACAAAAAGAAAGAAATTTTGATAATCTTAAAATCCAACACACTGAAATAAGAGAAAAATATCATGTTTTGTTCCAGAATTCTGTTGATGCAATTTACTATTCATTGGTTGATGGAACGATCGTAGATTTTAATAAATCATTCGAAAAATTACTCGGATACTCAAGAGATGAATTATTCAACATTAAAACCATAGATTTATACAAAGACCCATCACAGAGAATACTTTTTCAGGCCGAGATTTCGATTTTGGGATATGTTAAGGATTTCGAAGTCGAATTGAAAACTAAGAGCGGTGAAACAGTATATGGATTGCTGAATTCTATAGAAATTAAATCATCTCAGGGACACATAATTGGATATCAAGGTATAATTGATGATATAACTGAAAAGAAAAAAGCAGAAATTGCTCTTCGGGAAAGTGAGTTGCTTTATAGATCTGTTGTTGAAAACATTAAAGAAGCGATATACATCTCTAAGAGCAATACCATTATTTTTTCAAACTCCGTTGCTAGCGAAATCACTGGCTATTCTAAAGAAGAACTTTTCGGTATGAACTTGTTGAACCTGATACACCCTGATGACAAACATAAGTTAAGGGAATATCTTCAGACAGGTATTTTAAGAAAACCCGATTACAATCCATTTGAAATCAGGATAATCAAAAAAAGCGGTGTTATAAGGTATGTTGAGTTTTCTAATCACGTCATTAAATTAAACGGCTTTCAGGTGATATTGGGAACTGCAAGAGATATTACAGATTTAAAAAAGGCTAATGAAGCTGTCAAAGAAAATGAACGAAAATTACAAACACTAATTAGTAACTTGCCCGGAATGGCTTACCGATGCAAAAATGATAAAAACTGGACTATGGAATTTCTCAGCGAAGGTTGCTATGATATTACAGGTTATTTAAATAATGAAATTATTAACAATAAAATCATTTCATACAATGATATTATTTTTCCTCACGACAGAGAATATGTCTGGAATACTATTCAATCTGCTATCGAAAATACCCGGAGCTATACTTTAAACTATAGAATAAAAACAAAAAATAATGAAATAAAATGGCTCTGGGAAAAAGGACGGGCTATTTTTGATGATGAGCATAATGTTATTGCTCTCGAAGGTTTTATTTCTGATATTACTGAAATAAGACTCAAAGAAGAAGCTCTTCTGGCAAGTGAGAGGAAATACAGAAATCTGTTTAATCTGATGCTCGAAGGATTGATCCTTTGTGAATTAGTGTTCGAAAACGATGGTAATTATGAATTTATCTTGCTTGATATCAATCCTTCTGCAGAAAAATCATTAAACCTAAAGAGAGAAGAAATTGTCGGGAAAAAAATTTCTGAATTCTTTATAAGCTATAATGGTTTTGATGAAATTGCTAAAAATGTTGCCTTGACCGGGAGTCATTTTTATATAGAGGAAGTAAAATTCGATGAATCTTCTTATTACGACTTATCGTTTTTTTCCCCCGAAAAAAACAAATGCGCAGTTATCCTAACAAATGTCTCAGATAGAGTGATTGCTAAACACAAACTCGAAAATTTAAATCAAATACTCGAGGAAAAAGTTACCGAAAGGACCCAACAGCTTCAACAGGCTTATGAAGAACTAACTTTCGAAAACGAAGAGCGAAAAAGAACGGAACTCGAACTTTTAGCTATCAAAGACAATCTCTCACTTGCTCTCGACAAAGAAAAAGAATTAAATGAATTGAAATCCAGTTTTATTAATATGGTTTCCCATGAATACAGAACGCCTTTGACAATCATTTTATCCTCTGTTCATTTGGTTGAAGAATACATCAAACGTGAAAGCTATAATAACCTTGATAAGCATTTATTAAAAATAAAAACTTCAGTCAAATCATTAGTCAATCTTTTGGAAAACGTTGTTACCATTGCAAAAAGTGAAGCGGGAAAGATTAAATATACACCTGAAAGATTTGATCTGTTAGCACTTTTGAATGAAATTTTTGAGGATTTGCTTATTGTTTATAATTCTGAGTATAAATTCGAGATTAATAATTATTCTAATATTCAATTTATTACAACTGATAAGCTTCTACTTAAGAAAATTCTGTTTAATTTACTCAGCAATTCAATAAAGTATTCTCCTTTTTACAATTTAATCAAGATAGACTTGTCTGAACAGAATGATATTATTAGCATAAAAATAATTGATAAAGGTTTAGGAATTCCCGAAGATGATATTTTGAATGTATTCGAACCTTTTCACAGATCAAAAAACGTGGAGAATTTCCCCGGGACTGGTCTCGGTTTAGCAATTGTTAAAAGTTGTCTTAATGCTATAAAAGGAACCATCTACGTAAAAAGTAAAATTAACGAGGGCTCTGAATTTACTGTTATGTTTGTCAATAATCTTAATAATCATGGCTAAAATACTTGTCATAGAGGATGATCCAGAAGTAACAGAGAATATTGCCGAAATTCTGGAACTCGAAAATCATACAATCCAAACCGCAAGCAATGGTTTGATCGGGATCGAACTACTTAGTAAAAGCAACCCTGATATTATAATTTGCGATGTTACCATGCCCGAAAAGAATGGATATGAAGTATTGCAATATGTTCGCTCTAATCCCCACACATTTTCTATTCCCTTTATTTTCTTGACCGCTAAAAGCGAAAAAAATGATTACAGGCGAGGTATGGAGCTTGGAGCTGATGATTATATAACCAAACCTTTTGATTATGCTGATATCATTAATTCAATCAATACAAGACTTGAATTTAAAAAGAAAACTTTTGATTTTTACGATAAGCAACTCGAAAATCTTAGATTAAATATTACAACTTCCATTCCTCATGAACTTAGAACTCCTCTCAATACTATTTTAGGATTCACTCAAATTCTTCGCTCTGGATTCAAAGAAATGGAGGAACTTGAGCTTCAGACCATTTTCGATAACATCCATGATGCTGGTATGAGACTTTTAAGGCTCATTGTTAATTATATTTATTATACTAAACTAATAAGTAATGAACTTAGTTTGTCCGATCATGGAAATTATAATCTTACAATTACCGATGATATGATATTTAATCTGTGCAACAATATTGCTGCAATCTACCATCGAAAAAACGATTTAAATGTCAATATTGGTGTCATCAAGGGAAAACTTTCTGACGAACATTTTCTTAAAATTATCGAGGAACTAATTCATAATGGATTCAAATTTTCCCCGAGAGACACAAAAGTTGAACTTACAGTGCGTGTTTTTGAAAACAAACTGATGATTGAAGTATCAAATTTTGGTAGAGGTATGTCCCAGTCCGAAATACAATCTATAGGCGCATTTCAGCAATTCAACAGAAAAGAATTCGAACAGCAGGGACTCGGCTTGGGGCTTGCTATTGTCAAGAAAATTACTGAAATATACAACGGAAATTTTGTAATTGAAAGTGAGCCTGAACAATTTACTAAAGTAAAAATTAATTTCCCGGTAAAGTAGTTATTTCATATAATTCCTTTAGAAAAAAATATAATCGCTATGCGATATAATAAATAATGGTATATTCTCTGTTACCAAAATGAAATCACTACGTGATTTTTTTAAACATCCAATTGAACACAATTATCGCGTTGCGATAATGTTTTGGTAGATTTATGAGTTGGAAAATAACTCTTATCGCGTTGCGATTACATTTTGGTAATAAAAAAAGAGGTTGCTATAATTTGCAACCTCTTTTAAAAAAAACAGAAAAATTATTTAACTAATATTTTCTTTTGTTTCTTCTTCTGAGTCTGGTTTTGCTGATTCCTCCGACTCCGTTTCAACTTCATCCTTTATTTCTGCAACTTCTGGTGCTATAGGTTCTTCCGATGGGGTTTTGACTTCCTCTGAAACCAGAGTATCAGCCGGAAGAGTATTATTAGCAGTTTCAGTAGTAATCTCTTCCTGAGCAATTTCGTTTATCTCAGATGAAGCAACATTTGTCTCGGTGGCTTTAGCCTCTGGTATTTGAGCTTCGGCTATTTCACCACTAACAGCTTTTACTTCAGCAGGAGTTGATTCATCTGCTTTAGTCGTAGTTTTTGTTTTCTTAGCTGTGCTTGGTGTAGCCTTTCCTTTTCTTCTTGATTTAGTGGAAACGGCACCATCCTGTGGTGAAGACCAATCAACCAGTTCAATAATAGCTGTTGGACTACCATCACCCCTACGAGTACCTAACTTTATTATTCTTGTATAACCTCCGGGTCTTTCCTCGACCATCGGGGCAATAGTATTAAAGAGTTCCTGAAGAACAGCTTTATTAGTAATAAATCTACCGACGATTCTTCTGTTATGAATATCAATCTTATGACCTTCTGGCAGTAAGCCAAGTTTTTCATTTCTCAAAGCATGCTTCGCTTTTGTGATAAGCGTTTCGGCAAAAGCTCTGAGCTCTTTGGCTTTAGCTTCAGTCGTTACAATCTTTTTATGTTCAAACAGAGAAGTAGCTAAGTTATTAAGCAAGGCTTTTCTATGGCTACTATTTCTTTTTAGTTTTCTTCCTGATTTTAGGTGTCTCATAATTAACTCATTTTAAATAATAGTTAAAGATTCGCTCGATTCTGATGTTTTATGAGGTTCTTCTTTAAGAAATTTCTCAACATTCATTCCAAATTCCAAGCCATAGAGATGAACAACCTCGGCAAGCTCAGCAAAAGATTTTCTGCCAAAATTTCTAAATTTCAATAGCTCATGTTCCTGCAAAGATACCAATTCAGCCAATGTCTTAACATTCGCTGACTTCAAACAGTTGTGAGCTCGAACGGAAAGCTCCAATTCGTCAACCGGTGTAAGTAGTATCTTTCTGAGTTTGGAACGCTCAGCTTCTTTCACCTCATCTTCAGCAGAATCTCTTTGCGGAATTTCTTCCTCAACTTCTTCAAAATTGATAAAGAAGCGAATGTGCTCGTTCAATATTTTTGAAGCATAATGAACTGCATCCTGAGGAGTGATTGTTCCGTCTGTTTTAACATCAAGAATCAATCTTTCGTAATCAGTTTTTTGTCCAACTCTATATGGTTCAATAGTGTAAATAACATTTTTTATTGGAGTATAAATTGCATCTATGGGTAACATCCCGATAGGGAAATCAACCAATGGTTGCTCTTCTGCCGGGACATATCCCTTGCCACGTCCGATTCGAATTTCAACATCAAATTCAGCATCTTCGGCAAGAGTAGCTATATGTTGATCGGGATTCATAACTTCTACCATCGGTGCGGCATTTTGAAGATCAATAGCCTTCCATTCGTAGGGACCCTGTAGATGCATGACCACTCGCTGTGGTTTTTTGTCACTGGTAGTAAGTCTGATTTCTTTCAGATTAAGAATGATTTCCGAAACATCTTCCACAACACCGGGAATGGTCTGGAATTCGTGCAGGACATCTGTAAGTTTAACTCCAATAATAGCAGAGCCGGGAATAGAAGAAAGTAAAACTCTACGGAACGAATTTCCGAGTGTAACGCCGTAACCCTGCTCCAGTGGCTGGAGTATGAATCTAACGTGGCTTCGGCTGTCAATTTCTTCAACCTGCATTCTTTCAGGCATCTGCATTTGTGCATTAATTGCAAGATTTTCTTTACTCAAAGTCATAATTAAGATATTTTAAACAATTGATAATCTATTTAAATATTAGACCCTTCTCTTTTTTGGAGGACGACACCCATTGTGTGGCAAGGGTGTTTTATCAATAATGCTATGAATTTCAAGTCCGGCAGTTGCTAATGCTCTGATGGCTGCCTCACGACCAGAGCCGGGACCTTTAACTATAACATCAACACGTCTCAAACCCATATCGAATGCTTCTTTAGCAGTTTTTTCGGCTGAAACCTGCGATGCGTAAGGAGTGTTCTTTTTGGATCCTCTGAAGCCATTTTTGCCAGCAGATGACCAACTCAAAGTGTTCCCATACATATCTGTTATTGTAACAATAACATTATTGAAAGTTGCTTTGATGAAAGCCTTACCATGACTGTCAGCAACAATTTTTCTTTTAACTTTTTTCTTTCCAGCTGCCATTTAAATAATTAAAATAAATAAACAAAATATTACTTCTTAGCCGCTTTTTTCTTTCCAGCGACAGTTTTTCTTCTTCCTTTTCTTGTTCTTGAATTGGTTCTGGTTCGTTGACCTCGAACGGGCAAGCCCCTGCGATGCCTTAAACCCCGATAGCAACCAATGTCCATAAGCCTTTTTATATTCATTTGTATTTCAGAGCGAAGCTGACCTTCAACTTTGAAATTGTCCTGAATAATTGATCTAATTTTGGCTATTTCTTCGTCAGACCAATCATTGACTCTCTTATTTTCATCAATACCAGCCATTTCAAGAATTTTCGATGATGTTGTCCTTCCTATACCAAATATATAGGTCAAACCGATAACACCTCTTTTATTTTTTGGTAAATCAATTCCGGCTATACGTGCCACTATATACTCCTTAAATTATCCTTGTTTTTGTTTAAATCTTGGATTTTTTTTGTTAATTATATATAACCTTCCTTTCCTTTTGACAATTTTGTCATCAGGATTTCTTTTTTTGATTGATGCCTGTACTTTCATTTTTTGCTCCCAATCATTATTTGTATCTGTAAATTATTCTGCCTTTTGTCAGGTCATAAGGCGAAAGTTCAACTTTTACCTTATCCCCTTGTAATATTTTTATGAAATTCATCCTCATCTTGCCAGAAATATGTGCAAGAACTTTGTGCCCGTTGTCAAAGCGAACAATAAATTGTGTATTGGGTAGTGTTTCCTCAATTATTCCATCAACTTGTATTAATTCCTGCTTCGACATATCAATTTCTTAATGTTAATATTATCGGTTTCTCATCAACTAACACAGTATGCTCGTAGTGAGCCGCCGGTTTTCTATCAATTGTTACTACTGTCCATCCATCATTTAAATACTCAACTTCTTGTTTCCCTGAATGAACCATTGGTTCAATTGCCAATCCCATTCCTTTAACCAATTTCATATTTGGATATCGGTTTCTATGCAATAACGGTGGAACAAAGTTTGGTATGGAAGGTTCCTGATGTAATTTTCTTCCTATACCATGTCCTGTTAATTCTTTCGTTAATGTGAAACCATTACTTTCCACGTAATTTTGAATAACCCTTGAAATATTATACACTTTACTTTTGTCAAAAGCCTGCTCTATTCCAATATAAAGGGATTCTTCTGTAATTTTCATTAATTTCTTTTTCTCTTCGTCAATTTCTCCTATTGAAACAGTTAAAGCACTATCGCCAAAAAAACCTTCATATTGCACCCCACAATCAATAGAAACTATATCACCACTTTTAAGTTTCCTGTTACCGGGTATCCCGTGAACGACAGTCTCATTAATTGAAATACATAAAGTATTTGGAAATATTTTTCCCTCAACTTTATAACCTTTAAACGCCGGTTTAGCATTATTAGAACGAATAAAATCCTCTGCAATTTTATCCAGTTCAATGGTTTCTATACCTTCTACTGTATATTTTTCGACCAAACTTAGGGTTTCGGCTACAATTCTACAAGCCTTTTCAAATTTTTTCAATTCTTCGCTTGTTGAAATTAAATTCTCAGATCCCACTATTTTATCCGAAATATACATAATCACTAACCACTTATGCCAGCACCTCTGCCTTTTATTTTTCCACTTTTCATAAATCCGTCATAATGACGCATTAATAAATATGATTCAATTTGCTGAAGTGTATCAAGACAAACTCCTACCATAATCAGCAATGATGTTCCGCCAAAAAACGATGCAAAACCCGGTGTTACTCCAAGTAATCTTGAAGCAAATGTTGGCATAACTGCTATTAAAGCAAGAAATATCGAACCCGGAAGTGTTATTCTTGTCAATACAGCATCAATATATTCTGCAGTTGGTTTTCCGGGTCTGATGCCGGGGATAAATCCCCCTTGTTTTTTCATATTATCAGCAATATCACGAGGATTGAAAACAATAGCCGTATAGAAATATGTAAACAGAACAACCATTGTTCCATAAACTAAAGCATAAATGTATGACTGCTCGCTAAATGCCGAAACAAACCAATATAGCCATGTGCTATCAGGGAAAAAACTAAAAATGGTTTGCGGAATAAACATTAATGACTGAGCGAAAATTATTGGCATAACACCTGCAGTGTTTACTCTTAGAGGTATATACTGGGTAGTGCCTCCATAGACTTTTCGCCCCACCTGTCTTTTTGCATATTGAACGGGAATCCTTCTGGCGCCCTGGGTAATAAAAATTACTGACGCAATTATTCCAAATAAAAATAACAAAATGATTAATTCAACTATCCACGGTTTTTCCTGAAGCTGGAATATTTGATTCATTTCCTGATACAAAGCTCCGGGCAGTCGTGCTATAATACCAATAAAGATAATCAAAGAGATACCATTACCGATTCCTCGTTCAGTTATTTGTTCACCAAGCCACATCAGGAATATTGTTCCAGCAGTCAGCAGAATCACGCTTGTAATAGTAAATAAGAACCCCGGATCGGGAACAACAGGAATACCTCCTGCCTCCATATTCACCAATCTTATTGTCATTCCCCAGCCATTAAGAGCTGCTATTAGCACAGTCAGATAGCGAGTATATTGGTTAATTTTTCGCCTTCCTTCTTCGCCTGATTTTTGCAGTTTCTGAATTTCGGGAATAACTATACCGCCTAATTGAAGAATAATCGAAGCAGTAATATAAGGCATCACTCCCAAGGCAAAAATTGCCGCATTCGAAAATGCCCCACCAACAAACAAGTCGAAAAGTCCAAACAAGTCATTTCCTCCACCACTGCCCATTTGTTTTAACAAAACGGGATCCACTCCGGGCAAAGTAATATGAGAACCAACGCGTACAATAAGTAAAATAATCACAGTAGTGATAATTCTGCTTCGAAGCTCGTCTATCTTGAATATATTCTGTATTGTTTGGATAAAACTACTCATTAACTATTGCCTTTCCTCCGACAGATTCGATTTTTTGTTTTGCGGATTCAGAAAACTTATCTGCCTTGATATTTACAGCGGTTTTGATATCACCATTGCCAAGTATTTTCAATGGCAAATTATTTTTTGAAATCGCACCTACTTTGTATAAAGCTTCAAAATCAATACTATCAGGATTAATTTTTCCTTTGTCAATAAGTTCCTGCAGTCTGCTTAAGTTCAATATTTGAAATTCTTTTCTGAAGATATTAGTAAATCCGAATTTTGGAATTCTACGGCTGAGAGGCATTTGTCCACCTTCGAAAGCCAGTTTCCTTTTATATCCGGTTCTTGATTGAGCGCCTTTGTGTCCTCTGGTTGAAGTCCCTCCATGACCAGAACCCGGTCCACGTGCTATTCGTTTCCTTTTTTTCTTTGCGCCCTCAGCGTATTTGATATTTCCTATGTGTTTCATAGTATTATTAATATTTATAGGTTCAATTAAACTTCTACTTCTTCAACTTTAACTAAGTGTTTGACTACTTCAATCATACCTCTGATATTTGGATTATCCGGGAGTGTGTTGAAGTAATTTGGTCTCCCAAGTCCCAAAGCTTTTATTGTCAGCTTTTGTTTCTCGGGTCTTTTTATTACGCTTCTTAACTGAGTTATTTTTAACATTTTCATACAAAAACTTTATTTAAATCAACCATAAACAACTTTATCAATTCCTATTCCTCTGCGTGTAGCCACAGCAGCAGCATCTTCAAGTTCCATTAAGCCTTGAAGTGTAGCCTTGACTGTATTATGTGGGTTTGATGAACCAAGGCTCTTGGTTAAAACATCTTGTATCCCGGCTAATTCTAATATAGCTCTGACACCACCAGCAGCGATAACACCAGTTCCGGGGGTTGCAGGTTTAAGAAGAACTTTGGCAGCTCCAAATCGTCCAATCACTTCGTGGGGTATTGTTGAGCCCTGAAGTCTAACTTTGACAACATTTTTCTTTGCGGCTTCTGTTGCTTTGGTAACAGCATCAACAACTTCACTTGCTTTGCCAAGACCATAGCCAACATGACCGTTCTGGTCCCCAACAACTACTATTGCAGAGAAGTTAAATCGTCTGCCACCTTTTACAACTTTGGCAGTTCTTCCAACATAAACTAACTTATCTTTTAATGAAATTTCTGATGCCTTAATCTTAGCCAATTTTGTTCCTCACTGAAATAATGTTATTAAAATTCAAGACCATTACTACGGGCAGATTCAGCCAGTGCTTTGATTCTACCATGATACAAATACCCATTCCTATCGAAAGATATCTTTTTGATATTTTTTTCAAGAGCTTTCTTTGCCAGAACAGCCCCAACAATTTTACTTTGCTCAATCCTTTTCATATCTGGTTTGATTTGTTCTTTGACCTCCTTGTCCAACGTTGAAGCCGAGACCAATGTTCTTCCCTGAACATCATCAATAATCTGGGCATAGATATTATTAAGACTTCTAAATACATTAAGTCTTAATCTATCAGGAGTGCCAACAATTTTTTTTCTTATGCTATATTTTCTTCGTAATCTTCGTTTTAATTTTAATTCTAAGCGTTTCATAATATTATTTATATTTTGATTAATTATTTCGAAGTAGTTTTACCTGCTTTTCGACGAACATATTCATCACTATAGCGAATTCCTTTACCTTTGTATGGTTCCGGCGGTCTTAGCTTCCTTATCTTAGCAGCAACTTCACCAACCAGCTGCTTGTCTATACCATCTAACAGAATTGTATTGGGGTTTGGACTTGATATTTTAACACCAGCAGGAGGAATAACCAACAAAGGATGCGAAAAGCCTAAAGATAACATTAAATTATTTCCCTTCATTTCTGCTTTATAACCAACACCTTCGATTTGCAGTGTTTTTGTAAAACCATTCAGAACACCTTCAATTATATTATTAGTCAAAGCTCTCGACAAACCATGCAAGGCTCTGACTTTTTTCTCATCACTGGTTCTGCTAAAAGTTAGTGTTTTATTTTCAATCTTAAATTCAATACCCTCTGGGATGCTGAACGCTAATTCCCCTTTGGGTCCTTTAGCTTTAATAGTTTTACCATCAACAGTCAAATTGACTTTATCCGGTATTATTATTGGTTTTTTTCCTACTCTTGACACTTCGAACTCCTGAACAAAAATTACCAAACAGTAAATAAAACTTCACCACCGATATTCAATTTTTTTGCTTCTTTATCGGTTAAGACACCCCTTGAAGTAGATATAATAGCTAATCCAAGACCATTATAAACTCTTGGGAGTTTATCAACAGGTGCATAAACTCTTCTTCCCGGTTTACTAATCCTCTGAAATTTTTTAATTACAAGCTGCCCCTGATAATATCTTAGAGTAATCCTTAGAACACCTTGGACCCCATCGTCAATCTTTTCGAAATCAGATATAAATCCCTGTTCTTTCAGGATTCTTGCAATAGAATATTTCAATTTTGAAAAAGGAACATCAACAGTTTTATGCTTTGCTATTCCTGCATTTTTTATTCTTACTAAAAAATCTGATATTGTATCTGTAACTGGCATAGCCTTTTCTTATATTTTTAGAAAATTAATATATAATCTAATTACCAACTTGCTTTTCTTATTCCGGGCAATTTACCATCGAGAGCCATTTGCCTGAAAACATTTCTGCAAAGCCCGAATTTCCTATAAACGCCTTTCCCTCTGCCCGTCAGGGAACATCTATTACGAACTCGAGTAGGAGAACTATTTCTCGGTAATTTCTGCAGAGCCTCATAATCTCCGGCAGCTTTCAGAGCTTCCCTTCGAGCCTTATATTTTTCTGCCAATCGGATTCGTTTTAGGTTTCTTGCCACAACTGATGTTTTTGACATATTTATTCTCCCTCACGTTTTTTAAATGGAAATCCAAATTCCGAGAGTAATGCATAGGATTCCTCATCATTTTTGGACTTTATTACAAAAGTAATATCAAGACCACTGATTCTTCCGACTTTATCAACATCTATTTCCGGAAAAATAATCTGTTCTTTGATTCCAATACTGTAATTTCCTCGTCCGTCGAAACTCTTATCCGAAAAACCACGGAAGTCTCTGATACGAGGGGCTGTTATATTGATAAATCTATCTAAAAACTCATACATTCTTGCTCTTCTGAGTGTTACCATACATCCGATTGGAACTCCCTGCCTTAACTTAAAATTCGAAATTGCTTTCTTTGATTTTGTTATAACAGGTCTCTGTCCGGAAATAAGTTCCAACTCATTAATTGCAGATTGAAGTAATTTCTGGTCTTGAGTGGCAGATCCAACCCCGATATTCAAAGATATTTTTTCGAGCTTTGGAACTTGCATAACAGACTTATATCCAAATTTCTTCATCAAATTTGGAACAATTTGTTTCCTGTAGAATTCAAGTAAACGAGGAGGTGGGATATTTTTGTCCTTAACATCCTCCAACCTTTTACCTTCTGGCTTAAAATCTACTTTTTTGGATTGAGCTCCAAAAGGTGTTGCCGCTGTTTTCTTCTTTGGTGTAGCCATAGTTTTAACTGTCTAAATTATAATTGACCATCATTAGTTTTTGCATATCTGACAGGAACCTTTTTGTTGCCTTTTTCTTCATATCTTATACCGATTCTTGTTGGGTTCCTGTCCGAATCAACAATCATTACATTCGAATAATGAATCGGCATTTCCTTGCTGATTATCCCCCCTTTTTGATTTTTTTGATTGGGGCGGGTGTGGCGTTTAACTATATTAACACCTTCAACAAGGATTCTGGATTTTTCCGGATAAACAGCCATCACTCTGCCGACAACTCCTTTGTCGTCGCCACTAATTACCTGAACTGTATCCCCTTTTTTTATTTTGTATTTCATATTTTCACCGCTATATTACTTCTGGTGCCAACGATACTATTTTCATAAAATTCTTTTCTCTAAGTTCACGAGCAACAGGACCAAAAATTCTTGTTCCTCTCGGCTCGCCCTGATTGTTGAGAATCACAGCTGCATTATCATCAAATCTAATATAAGAGCCATCTTTTCTTTTGACTTCCTTGCTTGTTCTGACGATAACTGCCCTGCAAACCTCACCTTTTTTGACGTTTGAATTGGGCAAGGCTGATTTAACTGATACAACAACAAGGTCGCCAAGGCTTGCATACCTTTTCCCGTGTCCACCAAGAACACGAATACATCTAACCTTTTTGGCTCCCGAATTATCTGCAACGGTTAAATTTGTTTCTTCTTGTATCATCTTAATCTCCTCAAATTACTTAGCTTTTGTTACGACTTCGACTAACATCCATCTTTTCATTTTGCTGATTGGTCTATGTTCTTTAATCCTGACCACATCGCCAATCCCGCATTCATTATTAGGGTCGTGAGCCATAAATTTTTTTGTTCTCTTGAAATATTTCTTATATAATGGATGCCTGACCTGTCTTTCTACTGCAACAACTATAGTCTTATCAGCTTTATTGGAGGTAACCTTACCCTGCAATATTTTCTTAACAGCTGTTCTTGTTATTGATTCCGATTCAGTTTTGATTGTTTCTGATGCAGTATTATCTGCATAACTTTCAGATTTTTCTGAAGTTTCAGCAACCAAATCAGATTCAGTTATTGAAGAAGCCTCTATATTCGCTTCGTCTGTTATTTGTTCAGTTGACAAATCTTGTTCCTGTTCTAAATTTTCTATTTGCTGTTCTTTATCCATTTTAATTTGCTCGCTCACGTTCTGTTAAAATAGTTTTTATTCTTGCTATATCTTTTCTTAATATTCTCAAATAGGCAGTGTCCTGTAATTGGCTCAGAGCATGTTGAAACTTTTGGTTAGAATAAGTTTCCTGTGCTTCAGCCAGAAGGTTGACTAATTCAATAGTCGTCAAATCTCTCAAATCAGTTGTTTTTCTTGGTTTCATTGTTGTACCAAATCAATTCTACTAACAAATTTTGTCTTAATAGGTAATTTATGTGAAGCCAGTCTAAGAGCTTCCTGTGCGGATTTCATAGGGACGCCATCAACTTCGAACAGAATTCTGCCTCTTTTAACAACTGCAACCCAACCCTCGGGGCTTCCCTTACCACTTCCCTGTCTTGTTTCGGCAGGTTTTTTGGTATAAGGTTTGTCAGGAAAAATTCTTATCCATAATTTTCCCTCACGTTTAAGAAAACGATTGATAGCAATTCTTGCTGCTTCTATCTGCCTGTTGGTTATCCATGCATGTTCAAGAGATTTTAATCCGTATGAACCAAAAGAAACAGTTGCTCCACGGTTTGCTTTCCCTCTGATTCGTCCTCTCTGTGTTTTTCTATATTTTACTCTTTTTGGTGATAGCATCTTATTTGCTCACTATTAACATATTTAATTTACTAACTTTCTTGTTTACCAATGATTTCGCCTTTGCAAATCCAAACTTTCACACCTATACTGCCATAAATAGTTTGAGCAGTTGCAACTCCATAGTCAATATCAGCCCTAAGTGTGTGCAAAGGTATTCTTCCTTCTTTGTACTGTTCAGTTCTTGCCATCTCGGCGCCGCCTAATCTGCCGGAACACATTAATCTGATTCCAACAGCTCCCATTCTCATAGCTGATGAAACTGCCTGTTTCATAGCTCGTCTGAATGATATTCTGCCTTCCAATTGTTGTGCAATATTTTCGGCAACCAACAAAGCGTCTAATTCTGGTCTTTTAATTTCACTAATTAGTATTTTAGCGTCTTTGTTTGTTATCTTTTTTAACTCTTCTTCCAATTGGGTTATATCTTTTCCGGAACGTCCGATTATAACACCCGGTCGGGATGTATTAATTGTTATTCTTAATTGTTTTGCAGTTCGCTCAACAATTATTCTCGAAACACCGGCTTTTTTCAGTCGGTTTTTGATATAAAGCCTAACTTTGTTATCCTCTGCAATTTTCTCTGCTACATTCTTTTCATCAAACCAATTTGCATCCCATTGCCTTATTATTCCCAACCTTAGTCCAATTGGATTAGTCTTTTGTCCCAATGATTCACTCCTCTTTATTAATTTTTATTAGTTGCCACAACAATTGTTAAATGATTAGATCTTTTTCTAATTCTATAAGCACGACCCATCGGAGCAGGTTGAATCCTTTTCATCATGGGTCCGCAATTAACGAAACACTCCTTCACATAAACATCTTCGGGTCTAACTGTTTTGCCATCTTCGAAATTCGAAAGATTAGCTATTGCAGACCTCAACACTTGTTCGGCATCTTTTGCAGCCATTTTGTTCGAAAATCTTAGTAAAGAAAATGCTTCAGCTGCATTCTTGCCTCTTATCAAGTCAATAACCAATCTCATTTTCCTTGGAGATGACCTTATAAATTTTTTAAGTGCTTTTGCTTCTAATTGATTTTCCATTTTTTTCTCCTGACCTTACTTTTTAGCTCCGGAGCGTTGCTCTTTTCTATGCCCCGAATGACCTCTATATGTTCTGGTGGGTGCAAATTCACCCAATTTATGACCAACCATATTTTCGGTTATGTAAACCGGTATAAATTTTTGTCCGTTATGAACTGCAATAGTATGCCCAACGAAATCGGGAGTAATTGTCGAAGCTCTCGACCATGTCTTTATAACCTGCTTTTTGGATGCTTGATTTAATGCATCAATTTTTCTTTGAAGTTTATAATATACAAAATAACCTTTTTTTAATGACCTTGACATATTACTTCCCTAAAATTAACCTTTTCTTGAACGAATTATATATTTACTTGATAGTTTCCTTTTCTTTCTGGTTTTCAAACCTTTTGCATATTGTCCCCATGGTGACTCAGGATGCTGACGGCCACCTCCCGATTTTGAGGTACCTTCACCACCACCCATTGGATGATCTATAGGGTTCATAGCCATACCTCGGGTTTGAGGTCTTATTCCAAGCCATCTGCTTCTTCCAGCTTTTCCTAACATGATATTTTCTTTCTCAGCGTTTCCGACAGTTCCAAGTGTTGCATAACAATTTGATGGAACCATTCTGATTTCGCCCGAGGGTAATTTTAGCTGTGCAAATTTCTCATCAACAGCAACCAATTGGACAGCCGCTCCGGCACTTCTTGCAATCTGTCCGCCTTTTCCGGGTTTAAGTTCAACATTATGAACAAACAATCCAACAGGTATTCTATACAAAGGCAAAGCATTTCCGTCTTTGAATTCCGCATTAGGTCCAGCTACAATCACATCTCCGACTTTTATTTTTGCATGTGCTAGAATATACCTTCGTTCGCCATCTTCATATTTTACCAAAGCAATCCTGCATGAGCGGTTTGGGTCATACTCGATTGTTTCGACAGTAGCAGGTATTTCCAGTTTATTTCTTTTGAAGTCTATAATCCTGTAATTTCTTTTATGTCCACCGCCTCTGTGACGTGATGTTATTCGACCGGTATTGTTCCTTCCTCCGGTTTTTTTCAATGGTACAACCAGAGGCATGTAAGGCTTATCAGTTGTAATTTCACTAAAGTCACTGACTGAGTAACCTCTTGTTCCCGGTGTTATTGGTTTTAATTGTCTAAGTCCCATTTTTTCAATCCGTATTTTGTTTTAATTAAGTTCCTTGTGCACCTGATACTATGTCAATAGTTTGTCCGGCTTTTAGCGTAACATAAGCTTTCTTCTTCAAAGGGGTCTTGCCTTTAATCAAACCTCTTCGGGTAATCCTTGATTTAATTTTACCTTTGACTCTAACCGTTCTTATGCTGGTAACATTGACTTCAAATAGCTTTTCTATTGACTTCTTAATTTCAATTTTGTTACTATTAGGATTAACCTCAAAAACATATTGACCCTTTTCGCCTAATTTTGTAGCTTTTTCTGTAATAACCGGTTTTTTTACGATTTCCTTCATAAATGTTAATCCCTTTAGTTATTAAAAGTATTATAGATAGTATCTAAGGCACTTTTAAAAATCACAAGCTTTTTATGCGATAAGATATCATAAGTCGAAATCTTATCAGCTGGTAAAATTGATAAATTATTGATATTTCTTGCCGATAAATATAAATTCTCGTTATAATCCGGCATTAATACCAATGTTTTCTCCCCATATAACTTGATATTTTTCAGAAACTCAGCAAAATATTTTGTTTTTGTTTCTTCAAGATTAAAATCATCAACAAATACAATATTCTGCTCTGAAAATCTGAGAGAAAGTGCTGACTTCCTTGCTAATCTTTTTAATTGCTTTGTAATTTTAAGTGTATATTTATGAGGCTTAGGACCGTGAATTGTTCCGCCTCCTACCCAAAGAGGAGACCTTGTAGAGCCTGCTCTTGCAGTTCCCCGACCTTTCTGTCTCCACGGTTTCTTTCCTCCGCCGGAGACTTCATCACGCACTTTAGTCTTGTGGGTTCCCTGTCTGCCATTAGCCAAATAGACAACCACTGACTGATGCATTGCGTGTTCGTTAGGTTCAACCCCAAAAATGTCATCGCGTAGTTCTATATCGCCTACCTGGTTTCCTTCCTTATTATATAATTCTGCTAACATTTTAGTGCCTTATTGCTTAACAATTTCTAAAATTGTATTGACTCCACCTGGAACACTTCCCTTTATAATCAAGACATTTTGTTCCGGAAGAATATCAACAACTTCCAAATTTCTGACAGTAGTTCTTTTGCCGCCCATTCTTCCAGCCATTCTCAGACCTTTGAAAACTCGAGATGGATAAGAAGACGATCCAATTGACCCGGGTGCCCTCACTCTATCGGACTGTCCATGAGTTGTCATACCAATACCTCCAAAGTGATGGCGTTTGACAACCCCCTGAAAACCTCTTCCCTTGCTCAAACCGGTGACTTTTACTTTATCACCCTTCTTAAACTGCTCAACATTTAATTCCTGACCAACAGAGAAATCTCCGTTTAAGTCTCTGAATTCTTTGAGGTGTTTTAGAGGGTCTAAGCTATTCTTTTTAAAATGTCCAAGCTCTGGTTTATTAACCCTTTTGGGGGATTTCTTTTCGAATCCGACCTGAATAGCCTTGTAACCGTCTTTTTCAGGAGTCTTTATCTGGACAATCGGACATGGACCAGCTTCGATCACAGTGCAGGGAATATGAACACCTGCTTCTGTGAATATACTTGTCATTCCAACCTTTTTACCTAATATCGCTGCGTTCATTTGAAAACTCCTTTATACTTTTACCTCAACATCAACGCCTGCAGGTATTTCTAACCTCATCAATGCGTCAATTGTTTTTTGGGTCGAGCTGAATATATCTATTAATCTTTTGTGAACCCTTGCCTCAAACTGCTCTCTTGATTTTTTGTCAACATGAGGAGAACGCAAGACTGTGTAAATTGTCTTTTGTGTTGGCAATGGTATCGGTCCGGAAACCACTGCACCTGTTTGCTTCACAGTTCTGACAATTCTTTCCGATGACTTATCAATCAAATTATGGTCATAGGATTTTAATTTTATTCTTATTCTTTGTGTTGTTGCCACATTCAACTCCGAAAATAAATTAGCCGAGCCCTTTTCTCTAAGGCTCGGCATTTGAATTATTCAATGATTTTTGTTACAACTCCTGCACCTACTGTTCTGCCACCCTCACGAATAGCAAATCTAAGTCCTTCTTCCATTGCAACCGGAGTAATTAGTTCAATAGAAATTTTGTCCAAGTTATCACCAGGCATAACCATTTCTACTCCAGAAGGTAAGTTCAAAACTCCTGTTACGTCTGTTGTTCTGAAATAGAACTGAGGTCTATATCCGCTGAAAAATGGTGTGTGTCTTCCACCTTCATCTTTGCTTAATACGTAAACCTGTGCATCAAATTTATGGTGTGGTGTGATTGTGCCGGGTTTGGCTATAACCATACCTCTTTCGAGTTCTTTTTTGTCAACTCCTCTGAGGAGAAGCCCTACGTTATCGCCAGCTCTTCCTTCATCGAGTAATTTTCGGAACATTTCGATTCCGGTTACTGTTGTCTTTTTGTGAAGACCAAATCCTACTATTTCGACTTCTTCGCCAACTTTAATAATACCTCTTTCAACTCTACCAGTTCCAACAGTACCTCTTCCTGTAATTGAAAATACGTCTTCGACTGGCATCAGGAACGGTTTGTCAATATCACGCTGGGGTGTTGGGATATATTCATCAACAGCATCCATTAATTTATAAATACATTGTAATCTTTCGTCATCAGGGCTTGTTGAAGGATCAGCTCCTGCTTCCAATGCATGTAAAGCTGAGCCGGGTATTATTGGAATTTCATCTCCGGGAAATTCGTATTTGCTGAGTAGTTCCCTGAGCTCGATTTCGATTAATTCGATCAATTCTGGATCGGCAATATCAACTTTATTCATAAATACAACAATTCTTGGAACTCCAACCTGTCTTGCGAGCAGAATATGTTCCCTTGTTTGTGGCATTGGACCATCGTCAGCAGCACATACTAATATAGCACCATCCATTTGAGCAGCACCGGTAATCATATTTTTTATATAATCTGCGTGTCCGGGGCAGTCAACGTGTGCATAGTGCCTTTTGTCAGTTTCATATTCAACGTGGGCAGTAGCAATTGTGATTCCCCTTGCCTTTTCTTCGGGTGCATTATCAATTGAATCAAAGGTTCTAACCGATGTGTTAGTCCCTTTTTTTGCAAGTGCCATTGTTATTGCTGCAGTCAATGTGGTCTTTCCATGGTCAACGTGACCAATGGTGCCAACATTGATGTGTGGTTTGGAACGATCAAATTTTTCCTTAGCCATTTTTAGCTCCTATTTTCTATATTAAAAAACAATAAAACTTATTCTATATTAATTATACGTATGAGATTTTATTATTGCAGGTTCATAATGCGAGAATGTCATTGTAAAGCTTGCTCGTCCCTGACTAATGGATCTTAATTTTGTAACGTATCCAAACATTTCTGAAAGCGGTGCAATACTTTTGACAATCTGCACATTTCCTCTTTGAGTTATTCCCTCTATTTTTCCCCTTCTTGAATTTAAATCGGAGATGATATCTCCTATATATATTTCCGGCGATACTACTTCCACTTCGAAGAAAGGTTCCAGCAAAATTGATTCTGCTTTTCTTATTCCATCTTTTAATGCAATTGAAGAAGCTATCTGATTCCCAAGTTCTGTTGATTTTTCAGGGTCATAATTCACTTTTTCTATTGTTATCCTGATATCAACAAGCGGATATCCATTTGGTCCAACTTGAGCTGCCTCCCTGATACCTTTTTCGATTGCATTCTGGTAAATTTTATTAACCTGAACATCGGTATTATTGTTAATTATTGTAATACCACTTCCCTTTTTCCCGGGTTCAATAGCAAGAACAACATTTCCATACTGCATTTTTCCGTTTATTTGATTTTCGAATATACCTTCCTGTTTGATTTTCTTGCTCACTGTTTCTCTATAATTTACCTGGGGTTTTCCGGCTTTTGCTTTTATATTAAACTCTCTTCTCAATCTGTCAACTATAATTTCAAGTTGAAGTTCGCCAACACCGCTTATTAAAATTTCTCCGCTTTCGTCATCAATCCTATATTTGAAGGTTGGGTCTTCGTCCGATAATTTTGCTAAACATTCTATCATTTTATCGCGTTCAGCTATTGTAGAAGCTTCAAGGCTTTGGTTAATTACAGGCTCTGAAAAACTAATTTTTTCGAACACTATCTGATGTTTCTGGTCACAAAGTGTATCACCTGTTTTTGTTAGTTTAAGATCTGGTATAGCAACTATATCACCTGTGAAAGCTTCCTGAATTTCTTCTTTTTTATTAGCCTGAACTTTTAATATCTTGTTGATTCTTTCTCTTTTTCCTAAACTGCTAATCATTACTGCTTCGCCTGACTGAAGTTTTCCAGAATATATTCTGATGAAAGTCAACCTTTTTAGATGTGGGTCTGATAATACCTTGAAAGCTAACGCCGAAAAAGGCTCTTCGTCATCAGGTTTTCGTTTGATTATCTTACTATTGTCATGAACATCATAACCAAGATATTCTTTAAGGTCTAATGGTGAAGGTAGATAATCCAACACAGCATCAAGTAATGGCTGAACTCCTATTCCTTTTTTGGATGAACCACAAAAAACAGGTATTATTTTCTGCGACAAGGTAGAATTCCTTAGCGATTTTTTTATCTCATCGTTGCTGATTTCATTACCATCTAAATATTTTTGTAACAGATGGTCATCATTTTCGGCAACTGATTCTATCAATTTAGCCCTATTTGTTTCAGCAGTTTTTCGCAAATCATCGGGTATATCCTTAGCTTCAAAAATCAATCCTTTCGATTCATCATCAAAATACAAGGCACGCATTTCTATCAGGTCAATTATTCCTTCGAAATTCTCTTCAGCACCAATAGGAATAAAAATTGGAACAGGATTCGCATTGAGTTTTTCTCTCATCATTCCAATTACTCTCTCGAAATCGGCACCCATCCTATCCATTTTGTTCACATAAGCTATTCGCGGAACATTATAAGCATCAGCCTGATGCCACACAGTTTCGGATTGAGGTTCAACACCTCCGACAGCACAAAAAACTGCAATCGCACCATCCAGCACTCTAAGCGACCTCTGAACTTCGGCAGTAAAGTCAACATGTCCCGGAGTATCAATAATGTTTATTTTATGATCTTTCCAGTAACAGGTTGTAGCGGCAGACATTATAGTTATGCCTCTTTCCTTTTCCTGCTCCATATAGTCCGTAAATGCAGTTCCATCATCAACTTCGCCTACTTTATGGAGGAAACCTGTGTAAAATAAAATTCTCTCTGTAGTAGTTGTTTTACCAGCATCTATATGTGCCATTATACCGATATTTCTGGTTCTCGATAATGGTGATGTGCGTGGCATAACAATCCTTCAGCATATCAATTGACAAATAACGAAAATATTACCATTTAAAATGAGCAAAAGCTTTGTTCGCTTCAGCCATTCTGTGAGTATCTTCTTTTTTCTTTACTGCAGAGCCTTCATTATTAGCCGCTGCCATTAATTCAGCTGCTAATTTTGCAGAAAAACTCTTATCTCGTCGAGCAGATGCGTATGTCTTCAGCCATCTGATTGCAAGAGCAATCTTTCTTTCTTCTCTCACCTCAACCGGCACCTGATAAGTAGCACCTCCAACTCTTCTTGATCTAACTTCAATAAATGGAGCTACATTCCCCAATGCCTTCCTGAATACCTCCAGAGGCGATTGCTTTGTTCTTTGTTCGATAATATCAAATGCACCATAAACACATCTTCTGGCTGTGTTTTTCTTACCCTGCAACATAACGCTGTTAATAAATTTCGATACTATTATATCGTTATATTTTGGATCTGGTATTATCCTTCTTTTTTCTGCTCTTTTCTTTCTCATTATAAATATCTTATTATAATTGATTTCTTTTTTTTTTATTTATTACTTTTTAGTAGCTCCTGTTTTAGCAGCACCTGCTTTTGGTTTCTTGGAGCCATATTTTGAACGTCCCTGCTTTCTGCCTTCAACACCCTGTGTGTCTGCAGTCCCTCTTATAACGTGATATCTGACACCGGGCAAATCTTTCACTCTACCGCCACGAATATATACTAATGAGTGCTCTTGCAGATTATGTCCCTCGCCCGGAATATATGAGGTTACTTCAAAGCCCGAGGTCAATCTGACACGGGCAACCTTCCTCAATGCTGAATTTGGCTTTTTAGGAGTTGTTGTATAAACTCTGGTACATACACCCCGCCTTTGTGGACAAGCTGCTAAAGCCGGTGATTTACTCTTGTAAACAATCTTCCTTCTCGGTTTTCTAATCAGCTGACTAATTGTCGGCACTTATATAACTCCTAAAAAAGTAAAAAAAATCTGTTAGAGCCTACAAATTTAATGAAAATTTAACATTAATGCAAATTTCTTATAAATTTTTTCTTGTAAAAAAGCAACTTTTCTTAAAAAATCAAAAATTAATCTCATTTTCCAGCTTTTGCTTTTTTATATTCTTCTATCAATTGTTCTTGAACATTTCTTGGAACAGGTGCATATTTTAAAAACTCCATAGTAAATTCTCCTTTGCCTTGTGTGGCACCACGCAAATCCGAGGAATAACCAAACATTTCGCTCAAAGGAACCTCAGCATTGACAATCGCATAACCAGTTTCTATTGTTGTATTTACTATTACCCCTCTTCTTTGATTTATTTGTCCGATAATTACACCCTGAAATTCATCTGGTGCGGATGTTTCTAACTTCATTATTGGTTCTAATATAATGGGTTTAGCAGAGATTAATGCCTCTTTCATTGCATATCTTGATGCTAACCTAAAAGCCATTTCAGATGAATCTACCGGATGGGTTTGTCCATCATTCAGAACAACACGAACATTCACAACAGGCTGCTCTATTAATACTCCACTTGCCACCTGATCCTGAAATCCTTTGTCGCATCCCGGAATAAATTCTCGTGAGATAACACCACCAACAACTGCATCAACGAATTCATAATCCTTTCCTTCTTCTGCAGGAATGGGTTCAATATATCCTGCTACCCTTGCAAATTGACCGGAGCCGCCGGTTTGTTTTTTATGAGTATAGTTATATTCAGCCCTTTGGGTAATTGTTTCCCTGTATGCAACTTTTGGTTTTCCCACAACAACATCACAGTTATATTCTCTTTTGATTCTTTCGATATATATCTCAAGATGAAGTTCACCCATTCCCTTGATAATCGTTTCATTGCTTTCTTCGTCCCGATAAACCTGAAATGTCGGATCTTCCTTCTGGAATCTGTTCAAAGCTTTGGAAAAATTCACCTGAGCTGTCTTTTCCTTGGGTGCCACCGAAAGTTCGATAACCGGTTTAGGAACAAACATAGATGTCATTGAATAATTTATTGTACCATCGGTAAATGTATCACCTGAAGAACATTCCACACCGAACATAGCAACAATATCGCCCGCAACAGCTTCTTCGATATCATGCATATCTTTTGCGTGCATTCTGACTAATCTCGGAACTTTGACTTTCTTCTTAGTTTTTGCGTTTGTAATAAAATCACCTTTCTTAACGCTGCCCTGATAAATTCTCATATAAGTCAACTGACCGAAACGACCATCCTCCAATTTGAAAGCAAGTCCTATGAATGGTTTTGTCGGATCAGCTTCCAGAGCAACTCTTGACTCGTTATTATCAAGATCGAGAGCTTCATTAACTTTATCAACAGGGCTTGGCAAAAACATGCCCACCCCATCGAGCATCAATTGAATCCCTTTATTTCTTTTGGCAGTGCCAACAAAAACAGGAGTTGTATGCAAGCCTATTGTTGCTTTCCTTAGGACAGGAATAATTTCCTCAGTCGAAACAAATTCATCCCCCAGAAATTTTTCGGCAATGACATCATCAAAATCTGCAAGCGCTTCAACAATCTGGAGTCTCCTGTAATCTGCTTCTTCCCTAAGCCCATCGGGAATTTCTTCTTCTCTCACAATTTCACCATTAGGACCATCAAAATAGACTGCCTTCATCTTCAAAAGGTCAACCACACCTTCGAACTGCTCCTCCAGTCCAATTGGCATTGTTAAAAGCACAGGCTTCAAACTCAATTTTTCTTGTAATTGAGCAACAACTCTGTCAGGGTTTGCACCGGAACGGTCAACTTTATTAATAAAAGCAATACGGGGAACGTTGTACCTTCTCATCTGCCTTTCGACAGTCATTGTCTGGCTTTGAACACCAGCAACAGAGCATAGTACAAGGACAGCACCATCAAGCACCCTAAGAGATCTTTCAACTTCGACTGTAAAATCAATATGGCCCGGAGTATCAATAAGATTTATATGATAATCACCCCACTCGCAATAAGTAGCAGCAGATTGTATTGTGATTCCCTTTTCCCTCTCGAGATCCATAGAATCCATAGTTGGTCCGGCACCGCTCTTGTCCCTTACTTCTATCATCTGGTGAATTTTGCCCGTGTAGTACAAAATTCTTTCGCTCAAAGTTGTTTTACCAGAATCAATATGGGCAGCTATCCCGATGTTCCTAATTTTAGTAATGTCATTCATATAAATAAACTAAAGTTGATATTATCTTTTTTTTAAAAGTCAATACAGAAAGGTTTAAAACGAATAAAATCGAAATTATTTTAGTGAAATCATCTAAACAAAATTTTATTAATAATATTTTTCTTCTTGATAAATTTTAAAATTAACACCAAATTATAATATCCCCCAACCCCGCTGGGGAATATATAGAGATATCGGGCTTGAACAAGGGGTTGCAACCCCTTGTTCATGGAATTGAAATCAAAATCTTCAACCTGCTTGGGGAGTGCGTCCTATCGGTAGCACAGACGTTCCCATCTGTGGACAGTGGTCAGACAGGAATGTCCGACCTACTAAGGATTGATGTTTCTGGTTTGCCGGCGGGGGTGTATTTTGTCCGAGTTGGTGATTGGGTGGGGCGGTTTTTGAAGATTTGAAAAAAAATATTTTTTCTTGTAACTTTGTTTAAATTTGGGTGTTATAGTTATTACATCATAGCGATATTTGTTCTTTAAATATAAATTTTAATTGAAATTTTCAAACAATCTTAGGAGACAGTGCTATGAAAAACAGAATGTTTACCCCCCCCCGCATTGCTATTTTGCAATAATTAAATACTTGAACAGATTATTGATGTTCTATTTGACCTTCTTTATTATGCTAAATTACTCATTATCAGATCCTCCTACACCATGTTCATGGACAGGATGCGATGAAGATTGGTATGATGAAATCAGCCCAATTACTGGTGATACTAATGGTTGTTCTTTTCTTGTCTATTACCGTTGGAGAATATGTCCAAGCAACCCTAACAGTATGTTCCAATTGGAAATGAAATCAATTGAATTAATTAGCAGTGGCAATTGTGGTTCAACTTCTAATTCGGCAATCTCTCATCAAGCAATCGTTGCATTATTAGCTTCAAGTGCTGGTATCTTCGGGCTCGGTCAAGGCGATTTCAGTGTAACATTAAAAATACCTGCTTGTGTTCGGAGAGTTAACAATTTTACAAATCAGGATTGTTCTTCACAATGTTGCGAGAAGACTTATGATTTGGAATACTATAACGGAGAAATGAAAGTAGTTAATCAGTCAGCAAGTCCGACACCAGTAACATGTTCAGGTATTGGTGGTCAAACATGTAATTATTTTTGTAATGAAATGGAAATGCCAGAAAATGAAACACTTATACCTTTTCATTTCGATGAGTATTATATGAATCGTCCTCCCATAATTTGTGGTGGCCCAACTATAAAAACATTATATTCCATTAGCGGTGATGTTGGGGGGGATAAGTTTGTTGCTTATTATTTTGTAGAATCTGCGTCTCAAGCATTTGCTCCTTGCCCAAAATATCGGATACAACTAGTTAGAATTGAAATTCTATCAACTAATGCAAATAGGAATGCTTATGAATGGGTTATGCAGGTATTAAAAAAAGTTATTTTTGCAGTACATATTTCAAAAGGATATCAAGAATCACATAAATATAGAATATTATCCAAAAAATGTTGGACTAAGATTCAGAGATATAATAGAACAATTGAAATAATAAGTTGCAATATTCCTTCATGGTGCTGTTATAGAGATTTTTATGTGAAAAAAGATCCTGATCCTTCAAATACTTATAGAATTCAGAATCAAGACAGTTTACATCTAATTACACAACCAATTGAATGCGGGAGTGAAATATGTGAAACTGGCAGTGACTCTGAGATTTTTTGCAATGTTGTTAATGAATATAATGATGATTTAGTCATACCAAGAATAATATCTTTGGCAAACTCAAAAAAAGATAGACCTGAAATAATTTTAAAGCCAAATCCAGTAGATAATATATTATATGTTATCTACAATAATTTAGCTGTAGCTAATTCCTATCTTGAAATTTTTGATACTTTTGGAAATAAAATAATGAACCTAGTCATACGATCCATTAATAATAATGAATTTCAAATTGACATGTCAAATCTGAGAAACGGTTTGTATTTCTATAATTTATCATGTAATAATTACTCTTTTCAAGGAAAATTTATAATATACAAGTAATTAATGAGGTACAAAGTGAAGATTACTATCTTTATCAGATTATTAATTACTTTAACCTTCAGTTTACCAGTTGTAAATCCTTTGTTTTCTCAGAAAGAAACGTGGATCTGGGTATTTGGTTATAATAATGTCTTGAACTTTAATACTATTGATACATTCCCAATACCAATGAGTATTGACAATATGTTCTTTGGTACATATTTATATTCTTATACTTCAACAATCAGCGATAGTGCAGGAAATTTATTATTTTTTAATGGTAGAGCTAGTTTGGAAGATAGCTATAATTATATTTCAAATTGGAACAAATTTTACGAACCAATGGATAACAGCAGACATTCTGAAAAGATGTCAGGAGATGATTATCTCATCATTAATTTTCCGGGGAGAAAAAATTTATACTATTCTATAAAAACCTGTTGGCATACACTGGGTGCTAATAGTGTTTACACAGATATCGCATATGACATTATTGATATGAAAAAGGATAACGGAGCAGGATCAGTAATTTTAAAAATGCCACAAGATCGTTACCATTTTCCCGAAAGGAGTGACTATGATGTAAATAAAGCATTACCTATCAAACATTCTAACAATATTGAAACATGGATTGTTACAATTGGAAACTCTGCTGAATATCAATGTGCATTATTTAAATCTTACTTATTTTCTGATAATGGAATAAAAGACACAGTACTAACATTTTTGCAAAAAAATACTGTTAATTCTGCTTTATTTAACAAATCCACAAATGGTAAGTTTGTTGTTAGTTCATTTATTTATGAACAAGGTTATTTAGAATATCATGAAATTCTTATATCAAGTTTCAATAACAAAACCGGCACTTTTTCCAGATACAAATCTTTCACTGCTTGTGATTCATGCTTGATCATATCAGCTGCTTTCTCTCCTGATGCATCAAAATTATATACAATTGAAATTTTTTTTGGGTCTAAAGAAGATTCCTTAACAAACAACACTATAACATATTCAAAGGGTAGTAGGATTTTTCAATACGATTTAACAAAATCTTCAGCCGAGATTCCCAAAAGTAAGAAACAAATAGGTTCTACTATAACATGGGGTCATTTGAAAGAAAAAATTGTGATTGGAAAGGGAGGGTATTATGATATACAACTATCACCAGATAATAAACTATATATTTCCAGATTTGATACAAATTTCCTTTCGGTTATCGAAAATCCAAATGATAAATGGGAAAAGATTAAATATATAGATAAGTTTATAAACTTGGGGAAAGGTACTGTTATAGGGAGATTTCCTGTGTTTTGCAATAATTATTATAACACACATCTTAGCATAACTACTGACTCAAGCTTTTGTGAAGGTGACACACTCATTATTGAAGCTGGATTATCTGATAATACTTATAAAAGTAGTTACTTATGGACAGGACCTAAGGGTGAGATTTATGATACTCCAAAAATTACAATTCCGAATTGCAATGTTTCTCAATCTGGGATTTACCGATTAGTTGTTGATGTGAATGGTGCTAAGCTCCACGACAGCGCCATGATAAAAATCATATCCAATCCTGTTCCTTTGATAAAAGGCAGCAAAGAGGCATATATCAAAACAATCGAGGAATATTCGACCAATGATAATATGGATTATTTTTATTTCTGGGAAGTTGAAGGTGGTAATATATTAACTAACCCAAATAGAAGCAGGATTTCTGTTAGATGGGACTCGGTTGGAAACTGCTTTGTTAAATTGAATCGAACAAATATTAAGACAGGATGTGTCAGCTCTTCACTATTAGAAGTTATTGTCCGGGAATTTCCGGAAGCAAACATCTCAGGCGATACAACTGCTTGCCAGGGAGACACAATATTATTCAATACATTTTTCAACCAGAATCTAACATATAATTGGGAGCTAAAAGATTTTAGACCAATAAGCAGTTTGAATGAATCAAATATCAGAATTGTCTGTGATACTGCTGGCTATGGAAAAATTAAATTAATAAGGAAAAATAAGATAACCGAAGAAATAGACTCAGTTGAAAGATTAGTATTAATACATCAAAGACCAGAAAAACCGTTAATAAAGCTTAATCCTGACACAACTCTTGAGGTAACAGCCGGTGGATACAGATACAAATGGTTCAAAGATGGTAAATTGATATCAGAGCAATCAGAAAACAAAATAAAGCTTGAGACAACTGGAAGATATAGCGTGATATTAATAGACCAAAATGGCTGCGAATCTGAACTATCTGAAATAATAGAAATTATTTTGTCAAACAAGGAAACAAGTAAACACAAAAGCTCAATTACCATCTCCCCCAACCCAGCGAGGGAATATATAGAAATTGAGTTTAGCAGCCCACGGCTTAAGCCGTGGTTTGAGGGTGTTGATGCAATCAAAATCTTCAACCTGCTTGGGGAGTGCGTCCTATCGGTAGCACAGACGTTCCCATCTGTGGACAGTGGTCAGACAGGAATGTCCGACCTACTAAGGATTGATGTTTCTGGTTTGCCGGCGGGGGTGTATTTTGTCCGAGTTGGTGATTGGGTGGGGCGGTTTGTCAAGATTTGAAAAAAAAGGGCTGCCTTGAATTACAAGACAGCCCAATAAATACAATAATTATATCAACTTACATAGCAATTGACTCAAATTCTGATTCAATTTCCTTATCAACTTCCTTAAAAACCTCTATTTCAGGTTCTGGAATTTCTCTTCTTCCGAAAATATTACCAATTTCGCTGATAACCTTCATTTCCTGATAGTGTCTCAATCCTGTTCCCGCGGGAATCAACTGTCCAAGAATAATATTCTCTTTCAATCCGTTCAGTGTGTCTGTTTTTGCAGAAACAGAAGCATCGGAAAGCACTCTGGTAGTTTCCTGGAAAGAAGCAGCAGACAGCCAGCTTTCAGTTGTTAACGAAGCCTGAGTGATACCAAGAAGCAAAGGCTCTGCAATAGCGGGCTCGGCTGCCCGGGATTCAGGCAATTGACGTCCCTTCTTCTTTAAATCCGTAACGATTTCCCTGAACTTTTTCCTTGAAACAAGTTGACCTACCTTGAGTTTGGAATCGCCGGGTTCAGTAATTACCACGTTGTTCTTCAGTTTATCATTTTCGTCAACAAATCTTATCCTGTCAACCTGATCATTTTCGAGAAATGGAGAATCGCCCGAATCAGTAACTTTGACTTTTTGAAGCATCTGCCTGACTATAATTTCGATGTGCTTATCATTAATCTTCACACCCTGCATTCGATAAACTTCCTGAATCTCATTAACAAGATATTCCTGAACAGCATTCGGACCTTTGATTCTCAAAATATCGTGTGGATTTATGGAACCCTCTGTTAGTCTCTCGCCTGCTCTGACAAAATCTTCTTCCTGAACCAAAATATATTTTCCAATTGGAACAGCATATTCTTTTTGTGTTTTCTCGTCGGGCGAGGTAACCACTATTATTCTTTGTCCTCTTTTTTGTTTATCAAAGGATATTATACCATCAATTTCCGATACTATTGCAGGATTTTGCGGGGCTCGTGCTTCGAAAAGTTCAGTTACCCTTGGCAAACCTCCTGTGATATCCCTCATTCTACCCAGATCTCTTGGAATTTTGACCAGAGGAGTTCCGACCCCGATCATTTCGTCATCTTCAACCCTGATTTGTGCTTTTGTTGGAATACTATATGCTTTAAGGATATTACCTTTGTCGTCGAGTATTTCAATTGTTGGGGATTTTGTTCTATCCCTTGATTCGACCACAACTTTTGTGATATGGCCAGTTTGCTCATCGTTAATTTCTCTATATGTTATGTTCAGGGCAAGATCTTTGTATCTAACTTTTCCGCCGACTTCAGAAATAATTGTAGCATTATATGGATCCCATTCATAAATCATACTCCCTTTTTTGACCATCTGACCGTTTTTAACCTTTAATTCGGCGCCATAAGTTGCATCATATTTTGTTAGTATTCTGCTGCTATCAGGATCAATAATATTTATAACACCACTACGGCTAACTACAATCTGAACTTCATCTTCAAATTCGTTTAGATAGGAGACAATCCTAACATTTTCGAATTGAATCTTACCATCAAATTTTGCAATTACAGAAGATTGCGAGGCAACCAGAAGAGCAGTTCCACCAGTGTGGAAGGTTCTCAATGTCAACTGCGTCCCCGGTTCACCAATTGACTGTGCTGCTATAGTTCCAACTGCCTCGCCCACATCAACGATTTTACCGGTAGCAAGATTTCTGCCGTAACATTTGGCACAAACCCCTTTTCTTGACTCACAGGTTAATACAGACCTTATTCGAACACTTTCGATTGAAGTCTCTTCAATCTTTCTTGCAATTTCTTCGTCAATGACTTCTCCAGCTTTAATAATCAACTCATCAGTAAGCGGATCAATAACATCAAGGAGTGTAACTCTGCCAATAATTCTTTCATAAAGAGGCTCTTTGACTTCTTCGCCATCTTTGAGGGCTGTCATTTCAACCCCTCTGATAGTATGGCAGTCACTTTCGGAAATAATCACATCTTGTGAAACATCATGCAATCTTCTCGTCAGATAACCTGCGTCAGCAGTTTTTAGTGCTGTATCAGCCAGACCTTTTCTGGCACCGTGAGTGGATATGAAATATTCAAGAATTGAAAGTCCTTCCTTAAAATTCGAAATAATCGGATTTTCGATTAGCTCACCTGTTGACCCCGAGAGGGATTTTTTTGGTTTTGCCATCAAACCTCTCATCCCTGCTAACTGTCTTATTTGTTCTTTTGAACCTCTTGCTTGGGAATCGAGCATCATCCAGAATGTGTTAAATCCTTGGTTAGCTTTAGAAAGCTCGGAATATAGTTTGTCGGCAACTCTGTTTGTAGCTGTTGACCAAGTATCAATTATTTTGTTGTAACGTTCACCGTGAGATATAACTCCACCCTGATAGTTGCTTTCGACTTCATCAATTTTCACCTGTGCCGAATTTATAATATTTGTTTTCTCTTCTGGCACTAACACATCAGCAATACTGACAGATAACCCGCCCTTTGTTGCATAAGTGAAGCCTATTTCTTTCAACGCATCAAGAAATTCAACTGTTCGCGCCAAACCCACAGTTCTGAAACATATACCAATTATTTGTCTTAATCTTTTCTTGGTCAGCAATTCGTTCAGATAGCCAATTTCTTTCGGAACTATCTGGTTAAAAAGTATTCTACCAGTTGTTGTTTCAATCATTTGTCCGTCAATTCTGACTTTTATTCTTGCGTGAAGATCCAGAGTCCCGCTATTATATGCAATAATAACTTCCTCGGGCGATGAAAACATTCTGTTCTCACCCATTGCACCATGCTTGACTTTTGTTATATAATATACACCAAGAACCATATCCTGAGAAGGAACGGCAATTGGGTCACCATTTTGAGTATGCATGATATTATGAGGAGCAAGAATCAATAATAAGGACTCCAATTGTGCTTCATAACTTAATGGAACATGAACCGCCATCTGGTCGCCATCGAAGTCTGCATTGAATGCTGTACAAACCAGAGGGTGTAGCTGAATTGCCTTGCCTTCAATCAATCTCGGCTGAAATGCTTGAATACCAAGCCTATGCAAAGTAGGAGCTCTGTTGAGAAGCACAGGATGTCCTTCGATAACTTTTTCTAATATATCCCAGACCTCATTGGTTTTTCTTTCAACAAGCTTCTTTGCACTTTTTACAGTTTTGACGTGTCCCCTTTCGATTAGCTTTCTGATAATAAATGGTTTAAACAATTCAACAGCCATATCTTTCGGCAATCCGCATTCGTGTAATTTCAGCTCAGGACCAACAACTATAACACTCCTTCCGGAATAGTCAACTCTCTTACCAAGCAAATTCTGTCTGAATCTTCCAGTCTTACCTTTTAAAGTATCTGCCAGTGATTTCAAAGCTCTCTGGGATTCGCTTCTGACAGCCCGGCGGCTATTATCAAAGAGAGCATCAACTGATTCCTGAAGCATTCTCTTTTCGTTCCTTAAAATTACCTCCGGCGCCTTAATATCTATTAATCTTTTTAATCTGTTGTTCCTTATAATGACTCTTCTGTAAAGGTCATTCAGATCGGAGGTTGCAAACCTTCCACCCTCCAGAGGCACAAGTGGTCTTAAGTCCGGTGGGATTACAGGTATAACATCAAGCACCATCCATTCAGGTTTATTAACAGACAGATTACCTTCGGGGGTAATAAAAGCATCTAATATCCTGAGTCTTTTTAGTATTTCTGCTTTCTTTTGCTGGGATAAATCTTCAGTTTTGAGTATTTTTTTGAGTTTATCATAATTTTCAATAGGATCAACCCTTTTTAGCAATTCCTTAATTGCTTCCCCGCCGATAAGTGCAATGAATTTATTTGGATCATCATCATCAAGGTTCCTGTCTTCATCGGTTAGGCTCATTATTACTTCAAGATATTGCTCTTCGGTCAATAAATCATTGTGCTGCAAACCTGTTTTTCCGGGCTGAACCACAATATATGATTCATAATATACAATTCTTTCAATATCTTTTGTTGGTATTCCAAGTATTGCAGCAATCTTGCTTGGCAATGTTCGCAGGAACCAGATATGCACTACAGGAACGGCAAGAGTTATATGTCCCATTCTTTCCCTTCGGACAGATTTTTGAGTGACTTCAACCCCGCACCTGTCACAAACAATACCTTTATATCTGATTCTTTTATATTTACCGCAGGCACATTCCCAGTCCCTTATTGGTCCAAAAATTTTCTCACAGAAGAGACCATCTTTTTCAGGTCTGAAAGACCTGTAATTTATTGTCTCGGGTTTGGTTACTTCCCCGTGAGACCTGTTTAAGATATCGTCCGGGGAGGCAATTTTGATTGCAATTCTTGAAAAACCTTTTCTTGGAATTGATTTTGGTTGCATGGATATTTCTCCTAAATATCAATTTATTATTTTTTAATCTATTTCTATATCAAGACATAAACCCTGAAGCTCACGGACGAGAACGTTGAAAGATTCAGGAATATTCGGATTAGGCATATTTTCACCTTTCACAATTGACTCATACATTTTGGCTCTTCCCTGAACATCATCGGATTTGACGGTTAACATTTCCTGCAATGTATGAGCAGCACCGTAAGCTTCAAGAGCCCAGACTTCCATTTCGCCGAGCCTTTGTCCGCCAAACTGAGCCTTTCCGCCAAGTGGTTGTTGTGTTATTAATGAATATGGTCCTATTGACCTTGCATGTATTTTATCCTCAACTAAGTGAGAAAGCTTAAGCATATATATAACTCCAACTGTAATTTTTTCGGTAAACTTTTCTCCAGTTCTACCGTCATATAGCACTGTCTTCCCATCCTTTGGCAAGCCAGCTTTCTCGAGGTAATTGCAAACATCTTCCCATGTTGCACCATCAAAAATCGGAGTTGCAAAATTCAAATTTAGTTTTTGCCCAGCCCATCCAAGTGCCGTTTCGAACAATTGACCGAGATTCATACGGGAAGGCACACCAAGTGGGTTCAGTACTAATTCGACGGGAGTCCCATCAGGGAGAAATGGCATATCTTCCACCGGTACTATTTTAGAAACAATACCTTTATTTCCGTGTCTTCCTGCCATTTTATCGCCAACCATTAACTTTCTTTTCTTGGCAATATATACTTTTGCCATTTGTAAAATGCCAGGTTGGAGTTCGTCGCCTGTAACTATTTTGTTTCTCTCTGTCTTGATTGTTAAGATTATCTCATTTCTTTCGTAATGATAATTTTTCATTAATGTTGTGAGCAATTCCTGACGCTTGTTATCATTTAGAATCTGGGAGTTTACATCAATAAGCTCAGGCTTTAATATTCCTTCTTCATATTTTGCAATAACCTCTGCTTTTTTAATTGTAGAGCCACTTCTGAAAATTGATTGACCATTGCTTAGTTTGACCCCTAAAGTTTTTTGTCCGTTCAATATCTCGGATAGTTTTTCTATACATGCATCATCAAGAGATCTAAGCAAATCTTTCTCTTTTTTGGCTAACTGTTCCTGCCTCTTTTTCTCTTCAGTTTTACTATCTTTTTCAGATGATAATAACCTGCGTGTGAAAAGCTTTGTGTTGATAACAACACCTTTTAATCCCGGAGTAGCCCTTAATGACACATCTTTGACATCACCAGCTTTATCACCAAAAATAGCTCTCAGGAGTTTCTCCTCCGGAGTGGGATCAGTCTCGCCCTTGGGGGTAATTTTTCCGATCAGGATATCGCCTTCGGTAACTTTTGCACCTGTTCTGATAATTCCATTTTCATCTAAATCTTTTGTTGCATCTTCGCTCACATTGGGAATTTCTCTTGTAAATTCTTCCTCTCCGCGTTTTGTGTCTCTCACCTGAAGAGTAAACTCTTCAATATGAACAGAAGTAAATATATCCTCTGCAACTAATTTCTGAGAAACAATGATAGCATCCTCAAAATTATATCCTCTCCAAGGCATGAAAGCAACTAAAACGTTCTGCCCCAGAGCCAGCTCACCTTTGCTTGTGGAGGCTCCATCAGCTAAGGGTTGACCTTTGACAATTCTCTCCCCTGTTTTGACTATTGGCTTTTGGTTGATACATGTATCTTGATTTGTTCTGAAGAATTTTACAATGGGATAAACAACTCTACGCTTGGTATAAAATGTTGTTAATTTCTCTTCTTCCGTTCTATTGTCATCATAGTTAACAATAATTTTATCGGCACTAACATATTCAACAACTCCGTCACCTTCGGCTAATAGCAAAGTTCTTGAATCGTATGCCACTTTGGCTTCCATTCCAGTCCCAACTATCGGGGCACTTGGTCTGAGAAGTGGTACAGCCTGTCGTTGCATGTTTGAACCCATCAAAGCCCTGTTGGCATCATCATGCTCAAGAAATGGTATCAATGACGAGGCAGCACTTGTTATCTGGTCGGTTGAAACATCAATATATTCAACTGATTCAGGATCAGCCATAACGAAATCACCTGATTGTCTTGCTTTTACTCTCTCCTCTATTATTTTGCCGTCTTTATCAACCAGTGTGCTTGCAGGAGCTATTATCAATCCATCTTCTTTTTCTGCTGTAAGATACTCGATTTTGTCCGTTACATAACCATTTTCAACTTTTCTATAAGGTGTTTCAATAAATCCCAGATGATTTATTCTTGCATGAATTGCAAGTGATGAAATAAGACCAATGTTTGGTCCTTCAGGGGTTTCAATTGGACACAGTCTGCCGTAGTGTGTATAATGGACGTCACGTACTTCAAATCCAGCTCTTTCTCTTGTCAAACCTCCGGGACCAAGAGCCGATGTTCTTCTTTTATGTGTCAGTTCAGCTAATGGATTTGTCTGATCCATAAATTGTGAAAGCTGATTAGTCCCAAAAAATTGATTTATAACTGATGTTATTGTCCTTGCATTAACTAAATCATTTGGTGATAAGTTCTCTGCATCATGGATACTAAGTCTTTCTTTAATAGTTCTTGCCATTCTTGCAAGACCAACGTTAAATTGTGATGTTAATTGCTCCCCGACAGTTCTGACCCTTCTATTGCCAAGGTGATCAATATCATCTCCCGTCTGTTTTGTGTCGTGTAGGTGTATGAGATGTTTTATAATTGCGACAATGTCTTCTTTTGTTAATGTTGTTGTTTCATAATCTATATCAAGTTTAAGCTTTTGGTTAATTCTGAACCTACCAACTATACCGAGGTCATATCGTTTGGGATCGAAAAATAATTTTTTAAGAAGTGCCTCAGCAGTATCAATGTCAGGTGGTTCACTGGATCTTAATTGCCTGTAAATTGCTTCTAAAGCATCTTCTCGGGTTTTAGCAGTATCTTTCGATAATGTTTTAGCTATAATCGGTTCATCATTAGGATCTGAATAGTTAAATATTCTTAGTGGAAGTAATTCAGCTTTGAGCATCCTGTCGAGCAATTCCTGAGTAATTATTGTATCTCGGGTTGCAATAATCTCACCAGTGGACATATCAATAACATCGGATGCTATCCTTCTGCCTAAAAGGTCTGTATTAACCTCTTCGGGTTGAATTTCTTTGGATAATTCAAATAAATTCAATACTTCTTCATCCGATGAATAGCCTAAAGCTCTAAGTAATGTTGTTACCGGAAACTTCTTTTTACGGTCAATATAAGCAAATAAAACATCATGGATATCGGTAATGAACTCAACCCATGATCCTCTGAAAGGAATAATTCTTGCAGTGTAGATTCTTGTACCATTCGGATGGAGCGCGTCATCAAAGAAAACACCGGGCGAACGATGCAGCTGGGTAACAATAACCCTTTCTGCACCGTTGATAATAAAAGTTCCTCGAGGTGTCATCGAAGGTATATTTCCCAGATAAACCTCTGTTTCTATCGTGTCAAAATAATCTTCAGTGTCCTTTTCGGCTTTGCTCGAAAGCCTTAATCTGGCTTTTAGGGGTTTTGAATAGGTTAACTCCCTCTCCCTGCATTCATCTTCGGTATATTTTGACCTTTCCACGCTATACTCAACAAATTCAAGCTGATAGATTGAGGAAGCATCTTCAATAGGGAAATTATTCATAAAAGCTTGTTGCAAGCCCTTGTTTTCACGTTTATCGGGTGGAACATCCTCCTGAAGAAAGTCTTCATACGCTTTTAGTTGTATGTTGAGCAAGTCTGGATACTTATGATATTCTTTTGTAGCTCCAAACTGGACCCTATCTCTTAATCTTATAAAGTTGTTGGTTTTGTTTTGTTGAGAGCTTTGTGTGGTGAGTTTATTTGTTTCCACTTTTCTTACCTCCGATGTAGAATTTTTGTCATCGAAAAAAAAACTTTCTGTTTAATTCTGAAATTATCAGAAAAACAGAAAATTATTTGATTAAGTTATTAATTTGATAATCAAGCTTAAACTTTTTAAATATTTTTTTTGTTTAATACTTATAATTAACTAATTTTAAAATGAATTGAAGGAATCCCCTGAGGACTCCTTCAAGATTTGAATTATATTAATGATATATTCAATACTAATATTACTTTAATGTAACTTTTGCTCCTGCTGCTTCGAGTTTCTTCTTAATATCTTCTGCTTCTTCTTTGCCGACAGCTTCTTTGACCATCTTTGGTGCACCTTCGACAAGATCTTTGGCTTCTTTGAGACCTAAACCTGTAAGTTCACGAATAACCTTGATAACATTTAATTTTTGTGCACCCATATCGGTAAGTTCAACGTCGAATTCTGTTTTTTCCTCAACAGCTGCAGCTTCTGCTGCTGCCGGGGCAGGAGCGCCAGCCATCATAACCGGTGCAGCGGCTGTTACTCCAAATTTTTCTTCGAGAGCAGTTTTCAATTCTGCTGCTTCAACCAATGTTAGGTTGGAAATTTTTTCTAATAATTCTTCAACTATTGGTGTCATACAATTTATCTCCTTAATTTCATTCAGTAAAATAATTTTTTAAGATGCCTTTTTCTTTGCCACTTCATCAATCAAATAAGCAACATCTCGCATAACAGCGTTAATTGCACCGACAATACCGGATACCGGGGAATTTAGCGACCCCAGAATTCCTGCGATAAGTTGCGGTTTGGTTGGAAGAGATGCTAATTGTTTGAGTTGCGAACCGTCGTAGTAAACTCCTTCAATTATTGCTGCTTTCAGAGAGGGAATATTATTCTTCTCGTATTGTTCCTTGATGATTTTTGCTGGAGCTACCGGGTCATCGTAACCGAATATAACACCGGTGGCACCTTTGAACTTCTCTTCAGGAATATTGAAAGAACCAATCTCTGATAATGCCCTTTGAATTAAAGTGTTTTTGGCTACCTTCAGTTCCATACTTGACTTTTTCAGGTCTCTACGAAATGTTACTGCCGATTCTACGTTCATACCCATAAAATCAACAAAATAGAAACCATGAGCCTTTTGAAACTTTTCTACCAGTTCAGCAATTATTTGTTGTTTTTTCTCCAGAGTAACCATACATACCTTATTTATTTATAATTACCATTAAAATGGCAACAAATCCTGTCGGATTTGAGAAGCTTTGCCATTAAAAGAGTACGTAATATTCATTTTTAATTTAGTCTTTCTGCTGGAAAGATAATTCATTTACCCGTACGCTCGGTCCCATAGTCGAGCTGAAAAATACACTCTTTATATATTTCCCTTTTGCTGTTGTGGGTTTAGCTCTTATTACACTGTTAACAAAAACGTTCAAGTTTTCTGTAAGCTGTTCTGTTGTGAACGAACATTTACCAACAGCAGCGTGTATGTTTCCTGTTTTATCAACTCTATATTCAATTTTTCCAGCTTTAACATCTTTGACTGCTTGAGCAATATCAAACGTTACAGTTCCACTCTTGGGATTTGGCATCAATCCACGTGGACCAAGTATCCTTCCTAATTTACCAACCTCACCCATAACATCAGGCGTTGCAATAATCACGTCAATCTCTGTCCAGCCACCTTTTATTTTCTCAATATATTCATCAAGACCAGCATACTCAGCACCAGCATCAAGAGCTTCCTGATCTTTTGGGGGCTTAGCTAAAACTAAGACCTTGACTTGCTTACCGGTACCGTGAGGTAATGAAACAGTTCCTCTCACCAATTGGTCAGCCTTTCGTGGGTCAACTCCGAGGTTCATAGCAATTTCAAAAGACTCATCGAATTTTGCATTGGCAGTCTTTTTAATGATTTCTACTGCTTCTTGAGCGGGATAAACTTCCTGCTGGTTTATTGTTTTTAATAATGCTTTATATCTTTTACCATGCTTTTTCATATAGATTTCTTTCTTTTAAAATAACAGATTAATCTTCAACAAGAATTCCCATACTTCTGGCAGAACCTTTAATCATATTGACTGCGCTATCTAAAGTGTCGCAGTTCAAATCTTCCATCTTAATTTTTGCAATTTCCTCTGCCTGAGATCTGGTAATTTTGCCAACCTTTTTTTTGTTTGGCTCGGCTGAACCTTTCTTCAAACCAGCTGCTTGGGCTAACAATACTGCCGCTGGTGGTGATTTTACTACAAAAGTAAACGATTTATCCGAATAAAATGTTATTACTGCAGGGAGTATTGTTCCTTTTTGTTTTGCTGTTCTTGCATTAAATTGTTTTACAAATTCCATACCGTTCAAGCCTCGCTGACCAAAAGCAGGTCCAACCGGCGGTGCCATAGTAGCATCGCCTGCATTCAACTGCAACTTAAACGATCCCATTACTTTTTTTGCCATTGTTTTTCTCTTTTTTAAAAACTTGAAAATTCTTTGACAGTTTAATTGTTTTTTTATTTTAAATTATTAATGATTTTCCAGTTCAATTTGTCTGAAATCTAATTCAACGGGTGTTTTACGCCCAAGAATCCCAACTTCAACTTTTACTTTTTGTTTTTCATAATTGACTTCTTTGATTGTTCCATTGAAAGTATTGAAAGGACCATCAATCACTTTGACAGGGTCGCCAATCTGAAAGGCAGTTTCAATCGTTTCTATACTTTTTCTTTCTTCTACCCTTCCGATAATTCTATCCACTTCGTGCTTTTGCAAAGGAGTTGGCTCTTTTTTTGTTCCAACAAAACTTACAACTGATGGAATATTACTGATTATCTCATGATTTTTTTTATCCATTATCATATTGATAACAATATAACCGGGCAGAAAGTTTTTTACTTTTGTTCTTCTTTTACCTCCGCGTACTTCGAAGACTGTTTCCTGAGGAATAATGATTTCGCCAATCTTGTCCTGTAACTTCAACCTTTTTACTTCAGCTTCAATAGAAAGTTTAACTTTCTGCTCATGACCGGTGTAAGTTCTGAGTGCATACCATTTGAAACCGGGTTTTTCTTCGGTTTGTTCATCACTGATGTTTGAATTAAGTTCTGGCTTATCTTCAATTAAATTAGACTCGATATTTAGTTCTTCGTTCATAGCAGGAAATTAGTGATGAATAATTAAAAAATGAACCCGATAGCCTGAGTTACCAACCAATCAATCAGATAAGTAAAAACAGTGAATATAAGAGTTGCAACCACAACGACAATAGATGATTCCCTGAGCTGTTCCTTAGTGGGCCAGGAAACTTTTTTCATTTCTTTTGCAACATCACCAAAAAAGTTTTTTATTTTTTCTATCATAAAACAATCCTAAACATTATTAGCACGGGTGGAAGGACTTGAACCCTCAGCCTACGGTTTTGGAGACCGCCGCTCTGCCAATTGAGCTACACCCGTATTTTCCGAGCTGATGACCGGGATTGAACCGGTGACCTCTTCCTTACCAAGGAAGTGCTCTACCAACTGAGCTACATCAGCAACGCAGAGCGGGAAACGGGGTTCGAACCCGCGACCCTCAGCTTGGGAAGCTGATGCTCTACCAGCTGAGCTACTCCCGCAATTACAAATAACTTCTCTTTTAAATAAGTTGAGCGGGAGACGAGGCTCGAACCCGCGACCCTCAGCTTGGAAGGCTGATGCTCTACCAACTGAGCTACTCCCGCATTAATAACCTATCCTGTGGGCAGGGAAGGATTCGAACCTCCGTAGGGCGTAGCCCAGCAGATTTACAGTCTGCCCCGTTTAACCGCTTCGGTACCTACCCATTGTTTTAGCCTACAAAATTAATAAATATTTTTATTTTATACAAAATTTATTTAATATTTTTTTTATTTAAACACTTATTACATTCTGTATATCAACCTCGGTATCGGCTGGTATTTCTGTGTAGCTGATGACTCCCACCATCGGATATTGATTGTGTATCATCTTGTAGAAATAGGGGCGTATTTGTGCTGAACATATTACTATCGGTAAGTATCCTGTCATTGTAATTTCATCTATCGCCTCTGATAGACTTTCGTTTATTTGTTTTATCATCTCGGGTGAAAGTCCAAGCGTTGGACTCGATGTGGCTTGACTCCCGGATTGGAGTGCATTTGTCATTATTTGTTCTAACTGCGGGTCTAATGATATTGCGTGTATTACTCCATTTTGGTCCTGATAAAGCTTCTTTATCGTTTCTGATAGATTATGTCTTACAAATTCTGTCAGGACATCTATATTCTTTGTTACCTTATAATATTCAAGTAGTGCTTCCAATATTAATGGAAGATCCCTTATTGGTATTCCTTCTCTTAGTAAATTCTGAAGAACTTTCTGAATGGTTGAAATTGGCAGACTATCCGGATTGATTTCCTCTACTAATGCTGGATAATCTGATTTTAGGTTTTCAATCAAATGTTTAATATCCTGTCTGGTTAATAATTTATCTGCATTTCTTCTTATTAACTCTGTCAGATGAGTTATCAAAACGGTAGCAGCCTCTACTACTGTAAATCCCATTATTTCGGCGTTCTCACGGTCAGAATTCGAAATCCAAGTGGCAGGCAAACCAAAAACCGGTTCGGTTACTTTAATCCCTCTTATTTCTCCTTCAGCAGTGCCCGGATTCATTGCTAACAGCATATTCGGATGCAAGACATTTCTGGATATTTCATTTCCCCTGATTTTTATAACATATTCTTCTGGTTCGAGTTGAAGGTTGTCCCTAACCCTGACCGGAGGTAATATAATACCTAACTCCACAGCCAGTTGTTTCCTGACGTTAGCTATTCGTTTAAATACATCCCCCCCCTGCGTTTCGTCAACAAGGGCAATCAGACTGTATCCCAGTTCTATTTCCACAGGATCAACTTTGAGCAGATCTTCTACCGGAGCTTCCTCAGGTTTGACAGATATCTCTGCTTCGGTCATTTCTTTCACAAGTTTTTCCTGTTCTTCTTTCTTTATACTTTTTGACCTTATATAAGCTAACCCCCCGACTATCGAGGATAAGATAAGAAATGGAATTGTCGGAAATCCGGGGATGAAACCCATCAACAACATAGCAGCCGAAGATATCCATATAGCTCTTGGTTTAGCTCCGAATTGTTTACCTAATTCAATATCAAGTTTCTCTGAGGATGATGATCGAGTTACAACTAAACCACCTGCAACTGATATCAACAGCGATGGTATCTGCGAAACAAGTCCATCACCAATGGTTAATATTGTATATGTTGATAAAGCGTGAGTTATATCCATTCCCCTCTGGGTCATTCCAATTATGAAGCCCCCGATTATATTAATACCTGTAATAATTAATGCAGCAATTGCATCTCCACGGATAAACTTTGCTGCTCCGTCCATAGCACCATAAAAGTCAGCTTCTTTCGAAAGCACATCCCTTCTCCTTCTTGCTTCCATTTCGTCTATATAACCTGCGTTCAGATCGGCATCTATGCTCATTTGCTTTCCCGGGAGGGCATCCAGAGTGAACCGTGCAGCGACTTCTGCAATTCTGGTTGAACCTTTGATAACAACAATAAAATTAATTACAAGTAAAATTAGAAAGATTATTATACCAACCACATAATTACCCCCTATCACAAAAGTTCCAAAAGCGTGAATTATATCACCGGCGTGTCCTTCGCTCAGAATCAATCTGGTTGCAGCCACATTCAGACCCAATCTGTAGAGCGTTGCTATAAGCAATATCGTTGGAAATGATGAAAATTCCAATGGGCTTAATAAATAAATTGCCACAACAATAATCAGGATGGAAAGCGCAAGATCAACAGCTATTAATAAATCAAGCAAAAACGGAGGTAATGGCAATACAAGTAATGTTAGAATTAATAATACTCCTCCCGCCAAAAGAATATCAGGACTTTTAGACAATGATGTAAAAAAACTTGTCTTTTTACTTGTTTCGCCAGATAAATATAATTGATTATTATTAGCCAACTTTTTTCTTCAATTGATTTATTTTTATTAACTGTTATTATTATAAATACTTGTCCAATTTCCCCTGCTATTAGCCCTCTGACGCCTCAACTGATATACATAAGCCAGAACCTGCGCGACTGCTTTAAACAAATTCTCCGGTATTTCCATATCAACATCAGTGGAAAAGAACAAAGCACGTGCCAATGGTGGTTGCTCTACAATTGGAATCAAATTTTCTTCTGCTATCTGCCTGATGCTGGCTGCTAAATAATCTGCCCCTTTAGCAACTACAACAGGTGCACTCATTTTTGATGAATTGTAAGCAATTGCAACAGCATAGTGTGTTGGGTTGGTTATTACAACGTCAGCTGTTTTAACATTTTTCAACATCAACTTTCTTATTCTTGAACGCATTATCGAACGTAGTCTGGCTTTGACTCTTGGATCACCTTCCGCCTGTTTATTTTCCTCTTTGACTTCCTGTTTTGTCATTTTTAAATCCTCTTTATACCTGTACCTTTGATAAATCATATCTGTTACTGCTATCAAAATATATACTGCTCCAACTTTTACTACAATTTCAAGGCTTATTTCTGCTAAAAAAACTCCAATTTCTGAGATTGGTTTTTCTATCAAATCAATTGTTTCCTCAGCCCGGTTCTCAAATATATTATATACAACAAATCCAAGTATGAATATCTTTATCATACTCTTTGTTAGCTCAAATATTGATCTGCCCGAAAAAAATATTTTTTTCAAACCCGATAAGGGATTAAATATCTTCTTAAAATTCAATCCTTCGGTAAATTTTTTTGTGGCTATGTGTAATCCCGTCTGTGATATTTCAGCAACAAAAACAACCAAAAAGATTACTGATACAATTGGTAATATTAATTTTATGAAAAACAGGATAAATTTGAAATAATAACCCGAAATATTCTGGGTTGTCAACTCAATGTTAGATGATTCAATAAAAATGACCTGCATAAATTTCTGGATGTCAGCCATCATAGGAGAACCCAACAGAAACACGATTAAACCTCCAATAAGCAACACAGCTGCGGTTGTAACATCCATACTCTTTGCAGTTTGACCTCTATCTCGAGCTTCCTTGACCCGCTTCGCACTCGCCGGTTCGGTTTTTTCCTGTCCCTCTTTGTTTTCTGCCATTGTTTATACTTTCCCCAAAGACATTATTATTTTCATTGTTTCATCCTGAAATAATTCAAGTGAATTTTTTGCTACCATTATCAATATTGGTGTTGATATCAAAAGAACAAGTAGCCCAACTGCTATTTTCAATTGAAAACTCATCACGAAAATATTTGTTTGCGGGGCTATTCTTGCAAGTAAAGCTAAAACAAGGTTGGTCAAAAATAGAGCAACAAGTATCGGTGCTGAAATCTTTACTCCAATAATTACTACACTTGTGGCTATTTTTATCATCAAATCTTTTGCTGATTCTGTGAATTGAAGCGTTGTTAGTGGTATTATTTCAAGACTTGCATTAAGGCTTTCTATCAAATAATGATGTCCGTTAAGAATTAAAAATAACACAAGTGTTGCCATTTCAAACAGATTGCCCACCAGAGTTGGAGAGTCATCGCCCATATTAAACATAGCAGCAGCTTGATATCCCATATCGAAATCTATGATTCCTCCGGCAAGTTTTGCACCCCAAAAAACCAGATTCGCAGAATAGCCAATAATAAATCCTATAAACATCTCTTTCATCACAAGAAATACAATGTTCCATAAATGAAAATCTATCTGTGGTTGATTCTCCCAGTGTGTTGCTGTTAATGTAAATGCAAGTATGAATGATATTATTATTTTTAACTGATTATTTATAGCCATGCTCTTAAAAAATGGTGCTGAGAGAAACAAACCCGTTATTCTCACAAAGATAAGCAGACCAATTATAAACTTACCCGTTAAAAAATATATATCACTTGAATTTATCATTTAAGCGTTGGAATCATTTTTATGATTTCAATTGCGAAGGTTTTTATGTTATTCAGCATAAATGGCAGAAACAAAACACTCATTAAGAATACTACTAATAATTTTGGAACAAATGTCAGTGTCTGTTCCGAGATTGAAGTGGCTGCCTGAAAAATTGATATTAATAATCCTATCACCAACGAAGCCAAAAGCAATGGACCACATATTAATATTACGTAATAAAACGCATCCCTGACTATCTGTATAACCAATTGGTCTGTCATAATTTCCCTTTTTTTTTTTATCTTATAATACTTTGCATTAAAGATTCAATAACCAGATACCACCCGTCAACTAAAATGAATAATAGCAATTTTATCGGCAATGATATCAACTGTGGCGGAAGAAGAAACATTCCAAGAGACATTAAAACACTCGCTATTACCATATCCAGCACAAGGAACGGAACAAACAGAAGGAATCCTATCTGAAACGCCATTTTTAATTCGCTGATTGAATATGCCGGTATTATAGTCCAGATTGACACTTCATTTATATCCGCTGGTTTATCCTTACCGCTTAACTTTATAAATAACCTTAAATCTTCTTCTCTTGTGTGTTTTAGCATAAACTCCCTGAATGGCTGTATGATATTATCCACTGCCTGACTTTGTGTTATTTCCTCTCTTATATAAGGCTGTAATCCTTTGCTGTTTGCCTGATCTAAAACCGGCTGCATAACAAAAAAGGTCAAAAATAATGCTAAACCTGTTAAAAGCTGATTTGGTGGTTGTGTCTGCGTTCCTAATGCCTGCCTTAAAAAATGAAATACTACTATTATCCGAGTGAAGCAGGTCATCATTATCAGAATTGAAGGAGCAAGAGCGAGAACGGTTATTACTGCCAGTATTTGAAGATTTAATGCTAAATCATCACTTTTATCCGAATTATTTACATTTATTGAAACCGTTGGTAAAGTCAAATTATTAGTCTGGGGTGCCTGAGCAGATACTTTGCCCAGAGACCCCAGAAAAAGAACATTAATCAAGAACAGACTTACGATAAATCCTTTTATCATTTCCTAATCCATTAGTTTTTTGTCCAAATCACCTATTACAATAGCTATGCCAATTTGATTTATAAATATGATTTTTTTTTCTTCTTTTATATTTAAGCCCCTTCAAACCTTGTAATAAGTGTTTCCCACAAATAAAATTTCCCTTTCGCTTGAATTTTCTTTGATATGTCTCAATTTTTATCAATTTCACAAAAAGAATAAATTGTTCATTATTGAACATCTGACCAAAATAATCAATCATGGCAAAAACACGAGTTTTACAGAAATTATCATATTATAACATTTTTTTGTATTAAAAAATGAAATACCTTATTTTATTTGACTTGAAAAATTAAATCATTGAAAAATATTTAAGTTGGAGAAAAACAATGGCGTCAAAATCAGAGATTGAAAACCTTGAAAGCAATTGCAAAACAGCTATAGAGTTTATTAACCTTGCTCTTAAGGCGCTCGAAGAACCCCCGGACAAAGAATACGCAACTCATCTTCTTGAAAAAGCAGAGAATCTATGTTCAGTTCCTGTTGATTACATCAGGTTAGCCGAAGCCTATATCATTGGATTTAGTGATAAAGAAAAAGCTGATGAATTTTACGAAGAAGCCGAAGATAATTGTTTCGAGCCTATAGAATCAGCAGAACTCGGTCATAGTATAGCCAGATTTCTCGGCGACAAAGACAGAGCAAGAGAATTTTTGGGTTCTGCCGCAAAGGATGCAAAAAAACCTACGGAAATTCTTACTATTATTTCCTACGTCAAATCCGACATCGGAGATGAATCTCTTGCAAAACAACTTATGGATAAGATTGATTCACTCTGCAAATCACTCGATGATTATAAATCACTTGCAAAAAGCATCATAGCCGAAACAAATGACAAACAATCTGCAAAAGAATTACTCAAAAAGGCTGAAAACAAAGTTAGTGGAATAGCTGACTACATAAAATTCTGCGAATTTATTTATGAATTAATCGGTGACATTGACTGGATTAATAACATACTGGAGGAAAATGCCGAAGATGCTCAGTTTACAAAGGATTTCACTCTTCTGGCAACAGCTTACAAAAATTATTCAAAGGATGACGAAAAAGCCAAAGAAATGCTTGAATCGGCAAAAGATTATGCTATGAAAGGTGATGAATTTATTGATCTGGCTTTCGCATACTGGAATTTATATCAAGACAAAGAAGCTTCTATTAAATTTTTTGAAAAAGGATTAATTGACCTCAATGACTCTAATAAACTTCTCGAAATTGCTGGTTTGATTGCAAAGGAAATCAAAGATGTCAATCTTGCAAAAAAATTCTTCGAAAAAGCTGAAACAAAATTGACTTCCGCCAAAGATCTCAGTAATTTAGCTAAAGCTATCATCAATGACCTCAGCGACAAGGAATACGCAAAAGAAATCTATTCAAGAGCTGCCGATAGCATTGACGATCCAAAAGATTTACTAAAATTGGCTGATGAACTAATTTCTGCGCTCGGTGATACTGAAATGGCTAATTCAATTTATCAAAAATCATTCGAAAAAGCCGAAAAACTCGAAATTTTGTTCGATATCACTGATCAATCTATTAAAAATAATGGCAACAAAGAGTTTCTTAGAAAAGTTATTCAAAAAGCTGAAGGCATTGCAAATGGCAGTCCTGAATTAAATCTTGTCGGTCAAAAAATTATTTCAACTCTTAACGATAAGAATTATGCTGAAAAAGTATTGCTTAATGCTGAAGAAGTTGTTACAAGTTTAAAAGAATTAAAAGATGTTGCGGCTATCGTTAATGAACATTTCCCCGAAAACAAAGAATGGATTGATAGAATCAATATAAAAATTCAGAAAAGAGAAGAAAATCAAGCTAAATATGATGAGTATCAAAAACTCGAAAACGATGCCAGATTACTAAAAGATTATTTGAATCTTGTTGATGACCTGATGGCTACTCTTGATGATCCTTTTTATGCAAAAAAACTTCTCGGAAAAGCCGAAAGCCTTTTGAATAATGAACCTTTCAACATTGATAATTATGAAAAACTCATTATTTCAATCAAAAAACATCTCAATGATAATAATTGGATTTTGAGTATAATAAATTATATTCTTCTGAACAGAGTGAAATTCATTTTCGATTATATTAACTTAATCAATATTGCGTTGTCTCACATAAGTGATGACACTATAGCAAAAAAAATTGCTCTGGATATCCTTAAAAAAGCAGAAACAGTTATTGATAATTCCGACAAAAAATTAGCCTACGATTATTTCAAATTAGCCAAAATAGCTTACGAAAAACTCAATTCATCCAATTTGGCTCTCGAATTATTAAGCAAAGCGGAAAAATGCGAACTTAATCCATACACTTTAGCCAATATTGGTGGTCTCGAACTAAAACTTGATAAACCAGACTTTGCCCAAATGAATTTCCAAAAAGCTATTGCTAACTGTAACTCATCATCTGACATTATTAATTTAATCACTTTCCTCAAAACTATTAATGATGACAATGACCTTCTGGTTAATCTTTATTTAAATGGAAAGCATATTTTAAATAGTTTTGATGAAATGTTAATTTGGGCTGAGGGTTTTGTTGATTTGTTCAAAGATAAAAATTTGAGCCAAAAAGTTTATAATGAAATCCTTGCTTATGCTAATAACAAAGAAGAAAAAGAATTAATTAGAATCAGCAAAAAACAAAAATTAGAAGGGGAATACTGGTAATCTTTTTTTGTCTTTTAAAAAATACCTCATAATTTTTAATTTATATCTAATCTGAAAAAAAATTAGTTGAATAATATTGTTTTTTGTGTCAATTAAAAATAATATTAATTCAGATTAAAAGTCATTATTTTTTTTATTTTTCAAATTATTAAAAATGAGCGATATAGTTCGTGCAGTCAGAAAAAACAACCTAAATCAGGTTAAAGAATTAATAAGTCAGGGATATGATATAAATTTACCTGATAAAAATGGAGACACAGCACTTATTTTAGCAGCTTACGAAGGTAAAACGGAAATATTAAAACTTCTTCTTGAAGCAGGTGCAGATGTTACAGTTCTTGATCCGGGAATGAAAGCTACCGCACTTCACGCTGCTGCCTATGCCGGACGAACCGAAGCTGCAAAACTTCTCATTGAATATAAAATTGATATAAACAAGCAAGGTCCTTATAATGGCTATACTGCTTTGCATGATGCCATCTGGCAGAATAATATCGAAACAGCAAAAGTAATAATAGATGCCGGAGCCGACTTAAATATCAAATCAAATAATGGGAAAACACCTCTCGAAATGGCAAAAAATCTGAACAGAACTGAAATTGTTAAACTTATTGAGGAAAAATTATGATTACAATACTTGGGGGAACAGGAAAAGTCGGCGGAAAAACTGCTGAAATAATTCTGGAAAAAGGGTCTAAACTCAGACTTATTGCCCGCCATCAAGACACACTGGCTCACTATGCTAAAGAAGGGGCTGAAATTATGGTTGGAGATGCAAAGGATCCAGAATTTCTTTCATCTGCCTTTCAAAATTCAGATGTTGTTATGACAATGATCCCGGGAGATTGGCAAAGTAATAACTTTGGTAAACATCAGGATGAAATAAGCTATTCAATTATCACGGCTATTAAAAACACAGGTGTTAAGAAAATCGTATTTATCAGTAGTGTTGGAGGTCATACCGAAGAAAAAACAGGGGTTGTTGCAGGACTGGCACGCCATGAAAAGCTTCTAAATCAACTCAGCAATGTTGATGTGGTTATTCTTAGACCTACATATTTCATGGAAAATTTCTTCGGAAATATTCCTTTAATCAAATCTATGAATATCAATGGTGGAGTTCTTTCTCCGGATATAGCTTTCCCGATTATAGCTACGGTTGATATTGCAAACGTTGCCTCTCAATACCTTCTAAATCCCAACTTTAAAGGTATCAGCATAAGAGCCTTACTTGGTCCAAAAAATTATACAATGAGAGAAGCAACAACTATATTAGGTTCGGCTATAGGAAAACCTGATTTACAGTATATACAATTTAAACCCGTAGATGTTATATCCTCAATGATAGGAATGGGAATATCTCAGGATGTTGCAACTAATATGGTTACTTTAATGTCCTCGATGAATGAAGGATTATTCAATAACGAGGAAAGAAATGAATTGTCAACCACACCAACCACTCTCGAAGAATTTAGTTCTACTTTTGCCTATGTTTATAATAAACAGTAATATTTAAGCATTGCTCACGAATTGAATAATCCAAAAAAAAGGGGCTGATTTAATCTTCAGCCCCAAAAATCTATTCAACAATCTGAATTAAAAATTACTTTTTCTTTGATTTGCAGCAATCATCGCTTGAAGCTTTCACACCAGATGTGCAGCAACCATCTTTGGCTGACTTTGTCTTGGTGGATTTTTCAGTTTTTGCTTCTTCGATATTTGTTACTAATTCTGCAGTATATCCTGCATTAGTTATTGCTGAAATTAATTTATCAGAATTTGTTTTATTCGGGTCATATTTAACTGCAACAATCTTGTTATCCAGATTGAGATTAGTGCTCATCACACCGCTTTGTTTTTTCAATGCTTTTTCTATTTTTGATTTGCAGTCACCGCAATGAGCGTTTGTCTTAATGTTGCACTCTTCCAACTTGGTTTCGGCAAAAGTACTCAAGTTGAAAAGAAAGAAAGCCATCAAAAATATAGCTAATACATTTTTTCTTGTCATAATTTTATCCCCATAATTTTAAAAAAACTAATATTTATTTTAAACGATTTAAACAATTTAATATTGATAAAGTTTCAATAATACAAATTTATTCAATGTTTTTTATTTTTCAAACAATTTTAAAGCCTTCTCCAGAATCTCATCTTTGCCTTCAATTATACCTTTTCTTGATATATTAACAGCTATGGTCGGTTCAAGAAAATTACCGGACAAAATTGAACCATCCTTTGAACTGACCTTGATGGCTGTCATAGAGGCATTATAATTACCGGGCAGCCTGAATGCAATTGCTTCTCCGGGTGTCCCGGCGCTCGTTTTGCCTACAATTTCTCCTAATTTATTATTTTTTACCAAAGTAAGTAAGCCCTCTGAATAACCTATAGTTCTTTCGTCCATTAGGAAAACAATTTTCTCCGGCTTTAAAATATTTCTGGGTATGATGTCATTACTTATTATCTGATAAGATATTTTTAATTTATCTGGAGTTGTATAAACAGGAATCTTCCAATCAAGTGAACTTATTTTGTCCTTGATAAATAACCCGAGAATATGCTCTGAAATCTGAATGAGCCCCCTCAAATCGAGAATTAATCCTTTAGCTGTTTTTAATGTTTCTATTATTTCCCTGAACTGTTTATCAGAAATTCTTGTTAAATCTATATAAAAAACAGATGGTTTAATTTCCTGAAATGTTGGTGGCCTGTTTTCATTTAAATCACTAAGAAATGTATTTCTTTGAACAACAAGCTCTTTTTCTTTCCCTGATACGTCCCTAACTTTTAATTTCAAGCTAGAATCTTCTTCCCCGGATCGTATTTCTGCTAATGCTCTGACTCTTTTCCATTGAGTAGTAGAGCCTGAAATTTTTCTTTCTGCTTCTTCAAGATATCTCAAAGTTGGTTTACCCTCTATCGAAACTACTTCATCGCCAACTTTTAATGCATAATAATTCTGTGCGACTTTACTAATGATTAATTTATTCTCTGCCCACTTCCATAGGAATGGAGTACCAAATCGTATTACTTCATCCGATAACCATACTCTTGCCTGACCATCATCAAGATTGGCAGACATCATTCTTAAAGTTTCGAGAAATTGTTTCTCGTCTTTATCAACTGCAGCTTTGGTCAGGGTTACTTTAAGCACACTATCCCACACCTGATTATTATGGTTAAATGTTGAAAATTGTTTATAAATATTCCATAGGATTATTGAGATTGCAAGTCTCGAACTTCTGTCTCTTCCATTCATTACAAATGATTCTGATTTTGATGATTTAATAGGCATATATTCTTTATCAGGTGGCGGTAAAGTTCTTGTTGAATCAGCAAAAATTGTCAAAGGCATTGAAAAATATAAACCACCACTTAGGTTATCGGTAAATATTTGACCTATATCGGGAAAATTAATACCTGAATTGAGATCCGATGCCAATTCAAGATATTTTTTCCCTTCGATAGCTTTTCCCTCAACCACCTGAGCAGTGTATTTAATTTTTTCGGATTGTTGAGATAATCTCCAGCCTCTGAATACCTTTCCTTTATCGCTTTCTTCAAATCCGGGATTATTAAGATAATTGGTATTCTTATCATCAATCGAAAATAATTTTGTATCATCAAAAAAGGCTTTCCCGTCACCAATGAGAATTAACCCAAGCCTGATTGTATTGGCGTCTTCAGGGACTTCTGTTTCGATAGAGAATTCCTTCCATTCACTAGATCTGATAGGAGACCGCTCCATCGTTATTGTTTTCATTGGTTTTCCGTCGAATCCTTCAATTACCATCCATAGCTGAGCCTGACCGGCTGGCAGAATAAGTTCCGTTCGGACAGAAGAACTAAAAATTATTTTTTTCCCCAGAAGAGGTTTAGCAGAAATAATCTGGATGACAGCTCCCTCAAATTCACGTTGAGAAACATAAATATTTGTTATCTCGCTTCTTAAATATTGAGATTCAAGATCAGTGCTTGGTCCTATATGCTTCCAAACAAGAGCCAGATTTTTCAGAGCTGTCGGTGGTGCTTCAACAGTTTTCTGAATATTTGAAGGTTTTGTTCCTTTATTGATTTTTAATAAAGGTGCTATTGGATTAAAAAGTTTATTCAGGTTCATCAAAAGCTCATCGGGATTTTGGGCATTCTCAATGTTTTCGACTCCAACCATAGCAAATTCCCGCCAGTCAGTTCTTTGCGCTTCATTGCTTGGATAAAAATATCTTGCATAGCCATAAAGCCGTGCAAAAGCCAACAAATTTTCGACCGCTATGGAACTTAATTCCATAGGGCTTGTATTTTCATTTTGTGATATATCAGTAATAGTAAATGAAACATCATCAATCCACGCTCTTCCAGATCCTTTAAGCAATAAACCATAGTTAATCATCTCAGCATCAGCATCAATTGTACCCTCAATTTCATAATATCCCCATGAATTCAATACAATCGGTCTATTGTCCATAATATCGGCGAAACCTGTTTCTTTATCCGGACGGTGCACTCTTATCCATAGATGTGCAGAACCAAGTGGAGAGGTTATCTCAGCCCTTACTGCCGCTCGTAATTTGAAATTGCGTCCGGCATAAGGTTTAGCATCAATGCTCTGCATCGCCGAGCCATAAATCCCATCCTTGTATTCTCCGTCGTGTATCAGCTTTAAAGAATATTTACCCTGAGCTGGCAATTCATCGGTCAACATACAATAGTATCCGAGTTTTTCAGCATACATAGGCACTGACCAACCTCGTGGAATTTTCCCTACCTCGCCTTCCTCGAAATCCATATTATAAGGATGCAGCAGTGGTTGTCCTGTCGCCCCTACCTGAATCAGAAATAAAAATAATAAGACACTCAAAACGATATAAATTTCCTTCTTCAAATTTTCACCTAATTACTTTTTTCGAAATTGTTAATTTAAAACTATTAAGACACATTAAATGTAAAAAAGTCTCAAAAAATAGTTAATTATTTTAATTTGTTTCTTTCTTTTTAATCATAATTTTTATTTGAATAATTTTAGATAAAAAATTATTGTTATTAAAAAAAAACGGCAATGTTTATTTAACAGAGATTTATTTAATGACAAGGAAAGATAATCGTTTGATAATATTCCCGTTTATTAGGAAAGCGTGATAAATTCCACTGGAAAATTGTTGAATGTCAACATTTATTATCTGATTTTTTGCGATATCTTCCGTAAGGTTTATTAATTCATATCCTATGTTATTATATACCGAGAATCTTGTTTGGTCATCGGTGATGGTGTTTACAAGAAAAGAGATATTATCACCTGAATTATTCAATATCCCGAAAATTGTATGTTCGCTTAGATCCATGAGTCTATCATCTGGATTGCAATTGCCTTCAATTTCCAGTTCACCTTCTTCTATCAGGAAGTCAAGCATACGATTGGAACTAACCTGAATTTTTTCAGGTATAAGTTTTGTTTTTACTGAATTTCCGATCAATGCTTTTCCCGTAAGATACGCCAATACACCATCAGGAATTGTTGATAAACTATCAAAGATAACATTTATAGATGTTCTGCCAATAATTTCTTCCTTGAATTCAATAGATTTGACCTGACAGGATTCGATAGAATTTCCTTTTGATACATTCGTAGGTAAAAACAATGTGGGGTTATAACAAATATCAAATTTAAAGTTATAAGCATCTAAGCACTGAAAACCAGATTCTTTGGGAATGCTAATATGAATTGGGATAGATATACCCTCGCCGGCTTTTGCCTTTAAATGTGAAATAAAAATTCGAAATCTAAGTGTGTCCCCAATAAAAGATTCCCCACTTAAAATTATTTTTTCTTTCCACTGGCACGGTTCACTAATTTCTAATTCAATTTGATTTGTATCTAATCCGCTATATATTGGAGAATATAACAACTCAATTGATAATTCGGAATTTGGTTGGATAATTACTGGATAATTAATATTAAAATTATGAAAACCGAAAGGGTTGTCTGGTTTACTGATTCTGTCTATCTTTATTTCAATTTCCCCATTATTAATTATTTTCAAATTTCTGTAAGAATTTGAACCTATTTGCACTTTTCCAAAATCAATAAATTTTTCTGAAATCTGTAATTTCGGACTAATCCTTTTGCCTCTTAGTTGAATTGTTTTTTCAATATTACAAGGCTCAATCACAAACTTGATTTTCCCTGAATAGTCTCCATCCAAATCGGGATTGAAAAAAATTGCAATTTCTTCTCCGTCAGATATTTCCTTTCCATAATATAGATTTGATTCGAAATTTCCGATGATATCTGTAAATTTTACAGAAAATTTACGTGATGAATCTGAATTGCTAATTTTAAATTTCATTGTTTTTTTGATGTAAATCGGTTCTCCGCAAAAAACAACGTTACCAAAGTCAATAGTATCCTGTTCAAAACTGACTGAGATATTTTTTTTCTTTACCTTAATGTTTAGCTTGTAAGTTATTTCACAAGGGTTTATTAATAAATCAACAGGAAATAATGTATCAATTTCGTTTTTAATATTAACATTAACTACTATTTCCTTAGATTCACCCGGCAGAAGTTTATCAGGTAAACCGGAAATTGATAAATGTGGATCAAGGTAATTTATTTCTGGATAGATAGCAAACTTGGATTTATTTGTGATATTAATAATTGCCTCTCTTGAACTATCACAATCAAACATTTGAGGTAATTCAACATAATCGGGTGATATTTTAACTTCGGGTAATAAGTTTTCACCTATTAAATCTACAAACAAAGTATCAGGTTTGTTGTTTATACTAAACGGAATTATCATTTTTGAACGGAAAGTTCCTATTGTGTCTGGATGGAAGCTAAAACCAACATCAACTCTGCTATTTGCTTTCAGAATATAAGGAAAAACTAATGAATTATAACCAAATGGAGCTTCAGTAAATGGTTCATAAATAATTGCATTATGACTTGTTGGATTACATACCTGAAAAACACCTGTTGTTCCTTGTTTATAACAAGCAATTAAGCTTCCGCAATGAACTGTGTCTTTTAAACTATATAATGTTGAATCTCTGAACTTTGCATTTATCATCAAAGTGTCATTAAACCCACATAAAGAACTGATTATAATTTCTTTCGAAAATTCTGATCTAATAGTTGGCTGAAATCTAACTGTTAATTCTTTGACTTCTTCCGGAGCAATTTGAAATGGTGGGGCTGGATTAACAAGAACTTCTTGCAAAACCGAAATATTTATGATATTTAATATATTTTTTGATAGATTTTTTATACTTATAGCTTTTTCCTGATAATTTTCATTTGGGGAGAGAGTGAATTCCAATGTTTGAGGAATGATTTCAAAGCTATCCCGAAAATTCTTTATTTCAACATTGAATGTTTTAAGTGAGCATCCCTCCTTGTTTCTTAGAATAACAAAGAATACTCCATTTTCATCAACTTTTTGATTTAAGACATTCTGAGAAATTAAATTTCCATTATGATACCATTCAATTTCATTATCGTCAATGACAGTTAGAGTTATTTGCTCAGAATTGCATTTTGTTATAATAGTGTCACTTCTGATGATATTTCCATTGACAAACAGTGTGTTATCAGGCAAGGGTTTGATTATTAATTGAAAAGTATCGGAATAAATCTCACAACCATATTCATTTATCACCTTGCAATAATAACTACCTCTATCTTTTACTACAATATCTGATTTTCCATTATTATTGATGACGATATCATTTCTAAACCATATTAATTCCTTGTAAATGTAAGAAATATCAATATATAGATGGAAACTATCACCTTTGCAAATTTCCCATTTATTAATTTTGAATTTTACTTTCTCAGGAAAATTTTTAATTGACAGACCTTGAGCAAAATCAGTCTCATTATAATTTCTGCCTCTGGAAAATAATGGATTGAAATCCTCGCCAGGATCATCTCTTTTAAACCTGAAAGCAAAAACTCTATAAATATAGCTTGTGCCACATCTCTGGGAAAAATTATCATAAAGGTTTAAAATATTAGAATTTTCTATCATTCCAATAACAACTGCAGAGCCTAAAGAATCACCAACGGAATAAATTTTCCCGTCCTCTGGATTCTGGAATGAATTCAAAGCCTCAATCGGAGCTCTGGCTATTAAATAACCTGATAAATTATCATCGTTGAAAGAGTCAATCATCGGACTCCATTCAATATAATTCTGATTGGAATAAATCTGAATAAATAAAGTCGGAGCAGTCCATTCAGGCTGCCTCAATTTTCTCCAGAATAATTGATTCTCATTTTGCGAATTGACTGAATTATTTGGCTTTCCTTTTGTAATATTTATAGTTGACTCTTCAACCTCTGTATTGCCGTAACCCGAATTATAAGCCGCTATATTTGAACCCGGAACAATTCGAACACTGCTGTTATTTTGAACCGAACCATTTCTACATACTTTTGGACCTGTAATCCCAAGATAATCACCTTTAGGAGCAACAGGAATATGAGCAAGTGCATGAACATGACCGTCCTGATTATCAAGTAACTGAATTATATCAGAAGTCTGAGCAATACTCAATGCCTTATAAATCCAATCTGTGGCAGTGTCGCAATCGAAGCATCTTTTTTCAAATAATTCTGCATTTTCAGCATCAACTTCAATATAACCATCACTTTTATTCATATCATTATTATAAATGGAATTTCGACGGTGATTTATAACGATTATGGTTCCAGCTCTTAGATTTCGCCACAAAGGATGATTACGAAAACGAACTCCACCCTGCCAGGAATCTGGTGTGCCTGATGAACCCGAGTTATCTCTAAATGTCCAACCGGAGAGATCAATATTATCCTCAATTACTAATAGTTCAGTCCACTCATTTCTTGCGAGATTTGAATTGAAATATTCACTTATAACTACTGACTGACCATATAAGTAATATCCAAAGAGAGATAAAATCAGTATAAGAATAATTCCTATTTTCATTATATCAATTCGGGAAAAATCTGGACAGGAAAATAATTATTTTTCATATTTTTTCAAAAAAATTCTAATCAAATTCAAAATTTTACAATATTTTAGTATTGAAATCTTTTTCTATTTACTGTATTAAAAAATCTCATTCATGATTACAATGAAACAGTTGTTACTAATACTTGTCATTTTTATTTCTTCAATGAATCTATTAATGTCAAACGACGATGACATCTTTATAAATCGTTGCGGAAACATATTCTATACCGACAAAAAAGAGAAGCTGCAAAAAATATATATTGACTATGATTCAATTGGAAGACCAAAAATGCAGAAATATTTCCCATCAAAATCCGGAAGATTTCTTATCCATTATAATACTTCCGGGAAAGACTCAGTGAATCTAACTGACAAGGATAAGAACGGTATCCCCGATTTTGTTGATTCTGCAGCTTATTATTTTGATTATGCTTTTCAGGTCGAAGTCGAGGAAATAGGTTATCTTCCTCATTTTACTGACCAGAGTAGAGGAGGTTCGGATGCCCTTGATGTATATTTGATGGATCTGGGCAACGGTTCACAAAATGAAGTTGCTTATGGTTTTACAATCGAAGATGGCGAAATTTTCCCAAGAAAAAAATTTTCGAGGTATTTTACTTATATTGTGATTGATAATAATTTTAGCCCCAATGACTCAATCATACTATCTGATGGAAGAAAAACCCCAACATACAAAGAAAAAGAATATCAGGCTTTGAAAATCACAGCAGCCCACGAATTCCATCACTCAATTCAGGCTGCTTATGGTGTGGATAGAGCCACCCCATCTATGAATGAACTAACAAGCACTTACATGGAATATAGAGTTCATCCAAACACAACTGATTATGAGCAGTTCGTTAGAAGTTTATTCAGAGATCCGAGCAGATATGTTTTTGGTATAGGTAGTCAATATGAGAATGGCTATCGCTGGAGTATTTTCGGGCAGTATATGCACTCTAAATACGGAGATTGGGCGATGAAACGAATGTGGGAAAATATTGGCGAAGGATTTGGTGCATATCAGGCTCTTGATAGAACTTTCTCCGAGAAAGGAAGTAGCCTTGTTAAAGAATGGTGTGAGTTTTTGCCTTGGCTCTATTACACAGGAAGCCGGGCAATTCCGGATCAATATTTCAGACATGCTGACAGATTTCCGGAAGTAAACTTTTATTTGGAGAATACATTTTCACCCCCTTCTTTCAATCATTCCAACACTTTGAAACCTTTTGAATTCAGATTTTTCAGATGTACTTTCAATCACGATGATCTGAACTCAGAAAATGACATTATTCAAACTGCTGATACTGTTGATTTTATAATTACAAACACTGACTTAGAAGCTGCAACCAAACAAATTACAAACAGGACTCAGCCCTATTCTTTAATTGTATCGGACAAACAACTTGCTAATTTGACCCCAATTGAAAATTCTGAGTATTACTTCAAATACGATACTCCGCAAAACATGGGTTGTTATAATTATTATTTTAATAAAGGATTTAACACAACTCTGATTGCTACAGCTTTTCCTTCTCCATTTCTACCAAAACAGGATCAATATATCAATATCCCTGTTCCGGCAAATGCCTTTCTGAATGAAGAGGTGGAACTTTTTATATTTGATACTGATTTCAACCAGATTTATTATTCGAGAAAACCAGTTGTTGTTAATTATTCGAAAAGGGTTCTTCAGTGGAGCGAACTGCCTAATGATATTACAAGTGGCATTTATCTATTCAAAACACGACACAAAGACAAAGAACAATGGGGAAAATTCAGCATCATAATTAATGAATAATTATAATTCCTCCCAATTGATGTTTTTTCTTCTGAAGATAAACGAAATCGGGGTTCCAGAAAAACCAAAATGCTTCCTGAGTATTTTCTCCATAAATCTTTTATAACTTTCTGGTATTAATTGAGGGTAGTTACAGAAGAAAGCAAAAACCGGGGGCTCGGTTTTCACTTGTGTTATATAATTGATTCTTAAATCCTTCCCTTGAATTGCAGGTGGAGGAGTTTTTTCAAGCTCAGGGAGGATTAATTTGTTAAGTTTTGCAGTAGAAATCCGGCTTTTTCTGTTTTGATGAACTTCCAAAGCAATATCAATTAATTTAAATATCCTTTGTCTGGTCAATGCCGAAATATAAATAACCGGTATGTAATAATAATTTTGTAATAGATTTTTTATGGCTGCGGTATATTTATCAGCAGTGGAACTATCCTTTTCAATAAGATCCCATTTATTGACAGCTATAATAATTCCTTTCCGGCTCTTATCAACCTGATTGATTATCTTCTTGTCCTGATCTTCCAGCCCGAGAGTGGCATCAAGTAAAATAACGGATACATCAGACCTTTCTATTGCTCTCGATGTTCTAAGAACGCTATAAAACTCAATATTTTCCTTGATGCTGCTCCTTCGCCTCAGACCGGCAGTGTCTATAAGCAAAATCTCCTGACCATTATATTTAAGAACACTATCAATGGCATCACGTGTTGTTCCGGGTATGTCTGTAACTATTGAGCGATTCTGTCCAAGTAAAGCATTTGTTAGGCTTGATTTACCTACATTCGGACGTCCTACTATAGCTACTTTGAGTCTATCGTCTCTTTTTTCATCAGCACTTTCAAAAAAATATGAAACAATTTGATCAAGAAAATCGCCAGTGCTTCTTCCACTTACTGCAGAAATCGGATAAGGCTCTCCTAAACCCAATCTGCTGAAATCATAAGCATTCAAATCATATTCAGGACTGTCGCATTTGTTAATAACTAAAACAACTGGCTTGTTAGATGTTCTCAATATATTTGCAATATCATAATCATAAGGTGTAACACCCTCCCTACCGTCACAAACAAACAGAATCACCTGAGCTTCTTCAATAGCAATTTGGGCTTGCTCCCGTATTGCTTTTTCTATCAGGTTCTCGCTGCTGGGGACAAATCCGCCTGTATCCACAAGCATAAAATTTATACCGTTCCATTCCGCTACTCCATAAATTCTGTCTCGGGTAACACCGGGGGTATCCTCGACGATAGCATCCTTTTTCCTTAAAATTCTATTAAAAAGAGTAGATTTACCAACATTTGGACGTCCAACAATTGCAACAAGATTCATTTTCGTTAAAATAAATAATTAAGTAATTTGTGTTATTATAATCGAATTATTAAAAAATATATTCTTCGATATGGCAAATATACTGAAAAATAAAAGGATAATTGTTGGAATTACAGGTTCAATTGCAGCTTACAAAATTCCTTTTCTTATTCGTGAATTAGTAAAACATGAAGCTATTGTCAATGTAGTATTGACTCCTTCGGCAAAAGAATTCATAACACCAATTACTCTGGCTAATCTTTCCAGAAATCCAGTTGTTTGTGAAATGTTCGATCTAAACGCCCAGAAAGGGGGAGCCTGGCATATTCACCTTGCACACGAATGCGATCTAATGATAATTGCTCCATGCTCGGCTTCAACTTTGAGCAAACTCGCTTCCGGGCTTTGTGATAATTCGTTGACAACAATTGCAACAGCTTTACCCCGAAATGTTCCTCTCGTTGTTGCTCCTGCAATGGATTCAACTATGTTCGTTAGTCCTGCTACTCAAAGAAATTTAAACATATTGCAAAATGATGGAGTGATAATAATTCCACCAGAAGAAGGGGAACTTTCAAGCGGACTTGTCGGTATTGGCAGACTTCCTGAACCAGATTCCTTGCTCCAAAGTATTATTGATGTTTTGTCTGGAACCAATAAATTCGAAGAAAAGTCATATTTAAAAACAGAATTTACAGAAAGTTCAGACACTAAGGAACAAACAACTATTAACTACGAACAAAAACTTAAGGAAGCTCTCGAAAAAAGTATTCCTTCGATTTCTGATTCAGTAGAGAAAGATAAATGGAATGCCGAACTTGAATTTACAAAGCTTAAACGAACATTCTCAGGAGATGACAAATATAATGCTCTTGCTGGAAAAAAAGTACTTATTTCAGCAGGTCCGACAATTGAAAAAATTGATGATGTTCGTTTTATTAGCAATTTTTCCTCAGGTAAAATGGGTTTTTCTTTAGCCGAAGCAGCAAAAAATTTGGGAGCTGATGTCCTGCTTGTTTCCGGTCCTGTTAGCATTTCTCCGCCTGAAAATGTGAGCGTGATAAGTGTAACCACAGCTCAAGAAATGTATGAAAATATAATGGCAAATTTCAGCCAATATGATATTATCATTATGGCTGCCGCAGTCGCTGATTTTACCCCCTCTGAAAAAACTGAAGGCAAAATCAAGAAAAAAATGACCGGTGATAAATTAATCCTTGAGCTTCAATCAACAAAGGATATACTTGCAGAAATTGGAAAAAATAAAAAGAACAATCAATTTCTTGTCGGTTTCGCTCTCGAAAGTGAAAATGAAATTCAGAACGGCTGGATCAAGATGAAAGAAAAAAATTGCGATATGATGGTGGTAAATTCCGCAAATGTTCCCGATAGCGGTTTTAGTAGCGATGACAATACTATCACTATTCTAAGGCGTGACGGCAAGGAAATAAGTTATCAAAAATTACCCAAGACAATATGTAGTATCGAAATTTTTAAAAATATTATCGAATTGATTGGTAATAATCAATAAATTTTTTGTTAAAATTAAAATATTCATTAATTTTGTAGTTCTTAATTTTTGAATAATAATTATTTTAGGTTTTTTAGATGTATGCAGTTGTAGAAATAGCCGGCTTGCAATTCGAGGTTCAACCAAAAGATATTGTTACAGTTCCACTTCTCAAAGGTGAACCGGGCGATACAGTATCTTTTTCAAATATCTTACTATTTAACGACAATAGCGATGTGAAGGTTGGGCAGCCTTATCTGAATGGTTCTGTTGAAGCTAAGATACTGGCTCATGGCAAAGGACAAAAACTTATAGTCTTCAAGAAAAAAAGACGCAAAGGATACCGCAAGCTAAACGGTCACAGACAAAAATTTACCAAAATTGAAATTAATAATATAAATATTGACTAAGGAGATTAACTATGGCACATAAAAAAGGTGGTGGCTCTACTAAAAACGGCCGTGATTCTCATGGTCAACGCCGTGGTGTAAAAAAATTCGGTGGTGAGCTTGTTACAGCCGGTAATATCATCATTCGCCAATGCGGTACAAAATTCCATCCCGGCAAAAATGTCGGACTTGGAAAAGATTACACAATTTTCTCTCTTATTGACGGTCAGGTCAAATTTGAACGAAAAGACAAGACAAGATTAAAAGTATCTGTCTATCCTATGAATTAATTTTCTAAACATCTCATTTTTCTGCAGACTGTCCCGGATTGGTGACAGTCTTTTTTTTTATATTATATTTATTTATACGTAGGTAAACTTAGTATTGAGTGAACCCCAAGTTTGAATCGTTTCAAATCCTGCACTTAAACTTAGATTAAGCAAGTTCTCTATTTTTTTAAAGTATATTGTTTCTTCAATGTAATTGAAATGGTTATAACCAGCCTTAAAGAACCACCACCACCAGTTCTTCTGTCTGCTACAAGAATAATTACATCGGCTTCCAGCGGATCCCGAACATAATCAATAAAAGTAAAATTTTTTTGATGAACTCAAAATCACAATAATTACAATCGAAAAAAACCTTGGGGCGAATATTAGTATCGCTTATTTTTAAATTTTTCCAATAGGCATTATGTATAGAGGCTGTTCCGTGTCCCCCATTTTTAATAGCTTTTTCACATCATCATCATCAAAAGCTCCAATGGCAACAGTCCCTAAATTCAATGGAACTGCTTGTAAATAAATATTTTGAGCAGCATGCCCAGCCTCCATATGGACATATCTGATTCCCCTTTCGCCATATTTTTTTGTCGTTCGTTCATAAACTGCAGAAATGACAATTACTGCGGGTGCGTTTTTAATAGATGGTTGGTATAAAGCAAAATTATATAATTCAGATCTCTTATCACCAGTAACAACCAATGCCATTTCATGCTTATGTGGTTGATATTTATAAATACCATCGGGTAAATTATTAATGTTGCCGGCAACAACATAGACTTCAAGAGGATAGAGAGCTCCTGACGAAGGAGCTGTTCTATATTCATTTGCTTCCGTAATTCCCTGAGCAGCCCAGAGAATTTGCGACACTTCATTAAGTGTCAAAGGCTCATTTATAAAGCTTCTTTTTGACCTTCGTTCCTTCAAAGCCATTTCGACAGATGTACTACTTATATAGGTGGGTTCGGGTAGTTTTATAATTTCTGTTTCCTTCATAGTGTCTGGGTTGTTCTGTGAATTAAGTGGTGAAAATAAAAAATAAATGCCTAAAACTAATACGATAGAAATCAAAATAAATGCTGATATTATTGTGTATGTCTTCATTGACAAACATTCACCCCGAAATATATTTTGAATACAATTATTAAAAGATATAACATTGACTATATATTTTTATTTTAATTTAAATTTAATTAGTTTTGACAATTATTTCAAAAATTTAAGAGGTAAGTATGAAAAAAACTTTTTTAGTCCTGACTATTTGTTTTTTGCTCACTGCCACAGCTTTATCTCAGTTCGAAGCTGGTCAATCTGAGATCGGCGGATCTCTTGGACTTGGTTCAACAACTTACGTAAGTTCGTCTGGAAATTTTTCCAACAGCTCATCTTATAATTTTTTTTATGCTCTCTTTGCTTTATTCTTATTATATTTTTGATGCTTTGTCCCTTGAACCACACTTTACACTTTATGCTGTTGAGAAATCAAAACCTACGTTTTTGCTAATTCTGAATTTATCATACACATTAAAAATTCCAGGATTTTTCCTGTATCCTTATGGAATGATTGGATATGGCATATCCAACGGTATGAGCAAAAATATGCCTTATTGGTTATTGAGGAATTCGGATAAATTTGATATTGGTGTTTTGAATATTGGAGCTGGAATAAAAACAATGGTCGGCAACTCTGGTATTATAAGAGCTGAGTTAAATTTTAGATCATATAATAAATCAGATGACCGAAACATGACATATAAGCATAATATTTTGGCAATTTTAATTGGTCTATCAATCCTGTTGAGATAGTAATAGGGTTTTAAATAAATATCCCCAAGCTTGCTTTTCAAGGGATTTTCCTAAGCAAGCTCGATTTATTTTTTGTCAATCTCTTAAGCAAGTAAATTAATTCTTGTGAAGATATAGTCAAGGCTTTGCTCTTTGAGTGTTGCTTTGAAGTAATCAGTTCCCTTCAACTGCTTAACTTTCACACCTTTGTAGTCCAGATATCTCTGACTCCGCTTAACATCAAACCAATATACAAGCGAAATTTTCCCATCTTTGATCTCAATAGCTGTTGAACCTCTTTTGCCTATGACACTTCCTGAATTAAAAAGACAGGGGACAAGAATTTTTTCGTCATAAAGCCCACTCCTGAGAAAAAAGCGATTGTCTTTTTCATTTATATTCTCAAGTTCCAGTTTATATTTTTTTATAAGTTTCTCGATTTTTCGTTTCTTAGTGTTGTCTGCTTTAGGATATTTCCTTATTAATCTCTCAATCTTGATAGTCAAATCATCCTTTTTGGATAAAGATTCGAATAAAGGTCTATGTGTGTGCCCGAGTATGCTTATAATTTTTTTTGCTTTTGAAAACAAATATGATCTTATTTCAGTCTTGAATTTTTTTTCACTATCAAGTGGAATTGTTCCATTTTTCATCCCTAATGGCACAGCCAGATACTTCAACAAATAGCTTATGAAAGTGCTATATTGCTCAAATAATCCTGCTGTTTGATGACCATGAAAAATAAAAATCAGGTTGCCATCATAATTTAATTTTATTGCTCTGTGAAGTTGCTTATTTACAGGGTGGGTTCTTGAGTAATAAATTTTATAATCATGATTACCAACAATTTTAAATAATTTCCCCTGATTCCTGAAAAGTTCGAAGATTTCGTAAATTTTTTTCCAGCGGGAAAATATATTTTTAAAACTGAATTTATAAAGCTCCTCGATATCACCATTGAGAACTAAAGTATAATTCTTCTCTAAATAATTTTCCAATAATATTGTTTCAAAAATATCAGAATTCTGAAGGAAATCATCGTTTCTACCGCCATTTCCTATATGAATGTCACTGAAAATTACGATTTTATCTTCTTTGTTTAAATTTACTGTTGGAGATTCTTTGAATATTTTCTCGAGGTTGTGAAAATGCTTTTTATTCATTCAGATTAATTTTACATAAATCAAAGTTTCAAAAATACACAAAATATTTAAATGTCTAATTTTCAATAAGTTAAGATTGTGTTAAGATGCTAACAATTTTTTATATTTCTTAATATGATATTTTTTTTGTCAATTTCATATAGTTATATTAATTTAATTTTTTTTATTAAGTGAAATGAAAAAAGGTCAGCTAATAAATCAAATTCAAACTATGTTTGGAGTAACCAAAAATGAAATATATTTTGTTACACTGATTCTTGCTGGATTAATTATTGGAACAGGTATTAAATTCTTTTCTCAGGATGATTCTGAATATATAAGCCGTAGAAACCAGATTTATCAAGCTCTGGATAGTATAGCAGAAGTTAATAAATCAACTTATGTCGGAACTGATCTATCCGGAACACCTGATCCAGAATTTGCACTCGGAGACACAATCATTCCCAAGGGAAATATTTATCCCGCAAGGCAGAAAAAAGAACTTCCTTCAGGAAAAATCAATATTAATACAGCTTCAATTACAGAACTGATGAAACTGCCCGGTGTTGGTGAAGCAACTGCCCTAAAAATTATCGAATACAGAAAAAATAATCCTTTCAGAAGTCCGGAAGACATAATGAATGTTAAGGGTATTGGTGAAAAAAAATTCGAGAAAATGAAACCTTTTATTACTGTTAAATGATTTATTTTGTTAATAATTGAAATATTAAATTATGAGAAAAACAATATTTAATGAATTGCATAAACAAGCTGGTGCCAAAATGGTCGAATTTGCCGGTTTTGAAATGCCGATTCAGTACAAAAACGGAATTATTCACGAACATAAAGTTGTCAGAAATTCTGTCGGTATTTTTGATGTTTCGCACATGGGTGAATTCGAAATCAAAGGCAAAGACGCTCTTGCTTACGTCCAAAAAATATCCATAAATGATGCCTCAAAATTAATTCCGGGAGGTGTTCAATACTCCGCTATGTGCCTCCCCGATGGTGGAATTGTTGATGATATGCTTGTTTATAAAATCAGCGATGACTTCTTTATGCTTGTTGTTAATGGAGCTTGCGAGGAAAAGGACTGGCAATGGTGTGTAAAAAATTCAGATGGCTTTGAGATAGATTTGAAGAACGAAAGTCAAAATATCAATCTTCTTGCGGTTCAGGGTCCTAAATCTCTTGACTCTATTCAAAAACTGACTGAAACTAATCTTTCGGAGATTAAATATTATAATTTTGTTCACGGTCAAGTTGCTGGCATTGATATGATTATTTCCAGAACGGGTTACACTGGTGAGCTTGGTTTTGAACTTTATTTCAGAGGTGGATTTGAAGAAGCCGAAACGGTATGGAATTCTCTTCATAAAGCAGGTGAAGAATTTGGCATTGAACCTGTCGGACTTGGTTGCAGGGACACTCTGCGTCTTGAAAAAGGGTACTGCCTTTATGGTAATGACATTGATGAAACAACCAATCCGCTTGAAGCTGGTCTTGGCTGGATAACCAAACTTCAGAAAGGACAATTTAACGGTAGCGATGCAATTGCCAGAGTTAAATCCGAAGGTTTGAAAAGAAAACTTGTCGGTTTTATTGTTAATGCAGATAGAGTAATACCAAGGCACCACTATAAGATTTTCAATAATGGTCAGGAAATCGGAATTGTTACAAGCGGGAATCTTTCCCCTATTCTGGATAAACCTATTGGGATGGGTTATGTGAGAACTGAATTTTCTGAACCGGGCAGTTCAATTCAGATTGAAGCCCGTGGGAAATTTTATCCTGCTGAGGTAATTAAGTTGCCATTTGTCTAAAAAAAATTCTAATCAAGAAGTATTCTTCTTAAATTGAGCAATAATGAAATTAAAATCAGCTGCGGTTGAACATTTTTCCTTATCTGGGAAAAATGTTTTTCCGAAATTTCAATGCATTCAATAATATTTTTTGCTCCGAAATTCTGTGCAAATCTGTTAATTGTCTCAATCTGATCTAAATTAATTACGTTCTTGGTGCTTTTTGTCTGAAAAGTAGTAAAAGCATCCCTGAACCAGAGTATAATCAGATATATAAATATTTCAATAGAGTGTTTATCGTTTCCTTTTATTAAAGGCTCTATATGGTCAAAAAGTTCATCCCTGAAATTCTTCTTTTTCAAAGCCAAACGAAGTACTCTCACAACATTTTCTCGCATAGCTTTCATATCCGAATCCAGATAGTCCATTGCCTGTGTTAATGATCCTCTTGCAAATTGATTAATCAAGCGTGCTTCTTCTAAGTTTTGTTCATATCTGGAACATAAAGTTTCAATCATATCATTATCAGAAATAGGATCGAATTTCAATTTCTGGCACCTTGATAGTATTGTGCTTAGCATAGCCTGCCTTCTGGATGTTACCAGAATAAAGGTAATATCAGGATTAGGTTCCTCCAAAGATTTCAGGAAAGCATTCGATGCCTCAGTTGTCATCTGATCAGCATCAAGAATAATAATACACCTACGTCCGGATTGGATTTGTGATAATGATAATTTTTTTTTCAGTTCCCTAATTGAGTTTATTCTTATTTGATTTGCATTTGGCAATGTAATCTTATGATAAAAATCATTTGATTTGAGTTTCAACTCATTCCTGATTAAATCTATTAGCTCTTCATCATCTTTTCCTTCGGGGTTATTCAGATTTTCGATAGATTTGCCAGTGGGCAATGAAAATATTAATTCAATATTAGGATGCTGCAAGCTGTTGGCTTTCTGGCAACTGGAACACTCATCACAAGCTTCGGCTGAATTCTGATTAATTTTCGGATTTTTACAATTCAGTAGCTTTGCAAATTCAATAGCAACTGCTTCCTTGCCAATTCCTTCTTCACCCCAAAAGCAATATGAATGAGAGATTCGATTTTCAACATAAGCCTTCTGTAGAATTTTTTTTACTCTTTGTTGTCCGATTATATTATTCCATGCCATAAATTTATTTTAATTTCGTTTAACTATAGCTATAACATTTCTAAAATTTTTTCAAAATTAGAATGTTAAAAAAAATCTGTTCTTTCAATCTGAAAATTACCAAAATCAGATTTAATTTTAAGAACAATAACTAATTTTATTTCTTTTAGTAACAAATTAGGAGAATTATGGCGTCCACAAAGAAAAATACAAGCAAAGAAGGAAAAGATTCTTACATAGAAATTAACAATAATATAATTCTGCAATCAATTGAAGAATCATTAGACGCAAATCAATGCGTCCACGGTCGTGGTCCAGCTTGCTCTGTCCAACCTGTTAAATTAAATAAAAAAGGAAAACCTCACGAAGTGCTTGGACTGACCAAAGAATTTATGATGAAATCACTTCGATTGATGATGACCGCCAGAAGATCAGATGAAAAGCACCTTATGTTAGTCAAACAGGGAAAATCTTTCTTTCACATCGGAGGCAGTGGTCACGAAGCAGTGCAAACTGCTATAGCACTTTCAATGCAACCCGGAAAGGATTGGGGCTGGACTTATTATCGCGATAATGCTTTCTCTTACTCAATGGGAATGACAAGTCGGGAATATTTTCTACTTGCTTTTGCCAAAGCTGAATGCCCTTCGACAGGTGGTCGCCAGATGCCCGGACATTACGGAAGTCCCAGATTGAACCTCCCTACACAATCCTCACCTACTGGGACTCAGTTTTTGAACGCTGTTGGAACCGCTCTTGCCTCCAAAAAAGATGGTCTTGACGAAATTACTTATGTCTCTTCCGGCGAAGGAACTACCAGTCAGGGAGAATTCTATGAAGCAGTTAACTGGGCATCAAGGGAAAAACTTCCAGTTTTATTTCATATTCAGGATAATGGCTACGCCATCTCGGTTCCTCGTGAATCTCAGTCTATGGGTGGTGCTGTTGGGCATTCATTCTGTTGCTATCAGAATTTAATGATGAAAACATTTGATGGTACTGACTTTTTCAAATCACTTGCTGCAGCAAGGGATGCTGTTGAATATCTCAGAGCCGGCAAAGGTCCTGTTCTACTGCATTCAATGGTCGAAAGATTGCTCCCACACTCCTCAAGCGATGACCAAAAGAAATACCGCCCCGCTGAAGAACTTGAAAAAGCTCAAAAAGAACGTGATTGCATAAAAATATTAATCAATTATTTAGTCGAAAACCAAATTGCTACTTCTGACGAAATCAACAGCCTCTGGGAAGATGTTATTCGAGAAATTGATGAGTCTTCCGATTGGGCTGAATCAAGACCTGACCCGGTTGTCGAAGATTCTTTGAAACACATCTTTGCCCCTGAGGAAACCAGAAATTTAAAATATGCTTCATCAGAACCAACTGAAGGAAACAAGGTTGTTTTTGTTGATGCAATTAATCATGCTCTCCACGAAGAAATGAAATATAACCCAAAAATGCTTATCTTTGGCGAAGATATTGCTGATCCCAAAGGAGGAGTCTTCACAGCTACACGGGGTTTGTCCAACGCATTTGGAACTGATAGAGTTTTCAACTCTCCGCTTGCAGAAGCCTCAATTATTGGAGTTGCAGTAGGTCTTGCTGTTCGGGGCTATAAACCTGTTGTCGAAATTCAATTTGGTGATTACATCTGGCCTGCTTTCATGCAGCTTAAGAATGAATTGGCTACTCTTCGCTACCGCTCAAACAATGGTTTTTCCTGTCCCGCGGTTGTTCGTGTTGCTGTTGGTGGTTATATTCATGGAGGGTTATATCATTCTCAAAACATTGAGTCAATTTTTTCTCATATTCCCGGCTTGTTCATCGCATATCCAAGCACAGCTGCCGACGCCAAAGGATTATTAAAAACTGCCTGCAGACTTCAAGACCCTGTCATTTTTTGCGAACACAAAGGATTATATCGTCTTCCGTTTTCAACAACAGTTGAACCTGATGAAAATTATCTCGTTCCGTTTGGCAAAGGTAAAATAGTTAAAAGTGGCGAAAATGCTACCATTGTTACTTACGGTATGGGTGTCAAGGATTCTTTGAACGCTGTCAAAAGAATTGAACGCAATTCCAATATTTCTATCGAAATTATTGATTTGAGAACTATCATTCCATGGGACAAGGAATTGGTCTTGAATTCAGTTAAAAAAACCGGTAGGGTTCTTATAGTTCACGAAGATACTATGACAACAGGCTTTGGTGCTGAGATTGCTGCTACAATTGCCCGGGAAGCTTTCCAATATCTTGATGCACCAATTATAAGGCAAACAGCCAAAGACTGCCATATACCTTATCATCCTGTTTTCGAAAATGATGTGTTACCAAATGAAGACAAGATTTTTTCTGATTTGAATGCATTAATTTCATTTTAATTGATGGTCAAAGTTGAAAATTTAATATTTGATTATCAGGAAACAAGAGCACTCGATAATATCAGCTTTTATGTTCCCGAAGGTTCAATTACTGCTCTCGTCGGACCAAATGGAGCAGGTAAAACCACATTGCTGAAATGTTTGAGCTCACTATATAAGCCTTTCTCTGGATCAATTTTCATTGACGGCATAAATATTATTGAAAAACCCCTTGAAATAAGGAAATCTATAGGTTACTTACAAGATTATTTCGGTTTGTATGATGACCTTACGGTAAAACAAGCACTTGCTTATAGCTATTTCTCCTATAAGTGTCATCCTTCTCAATTGGAAAATCGTATTATCGAGGTTGCTTATCAACTAAAAATATCCGATAAATTAAATTCCAAAATTAGTTTTTTATCAAGAGGTTTTCGCCAAAGGCTTGCAATTGCTCTATCAATTATTCATAAACCAAAACTGCTTCTTCTCGATGAACCTGCGTCTGGATTAGATCCTGAGTCAAGAAATTCACTTTCGGAACTCTTCCTCGAATTGAACAAAGAGGGTATGACAATCATTGTTTCTTCTCATATCCTTGCTGAGCTGGATCAATATGCTAACAATATCTTGATTATTAGAAATGGTAAAATTACAGAATCAGAAGTTGAAGAACTTAAGTCAGAAATAAACGATAAGCTATTGCTCATTCATTTTAATTACCCCATTGATAATATTGATGAATTATTGAAAACTGAACCATTAATAAAAAAATATGAAATTGATGGGTTCAAAATCAAAGTTTTATATTCCGGTGATGTTGCTGAGCAACATAAATTGCTAAAAAAATTAATTGATAATGGTTTGCCAGTTGCTCAGTTTTATTCGAAACAACCAAATATACAAGATTATTATTTAAGAAAAATTGATGAAGAACAGCTATAATAAATTAATTTTGAACAATCCTGAATTAACAAGGAATTTCTGGATTGAATTAAATTCCACTAGATTATTAATAATGCCATTAGTGTTTGTTCTATTTTTATTACTTATTTCCACTTTTTCCTCAAATTTTGCAGATGCCGTTGTTATTTTCACATCAATTATGTTTAACATTATTGTTTTCATCTGGGGTTCAAAACTTTCAGCTGACTCTGTTATTAATGAAATTAATGAAAGGACATGGGATAATCAGGTATTATCTTTAATTACCCCTTGGCAGATGACAATCGGAAAACTTTTTGGGGCAACCTCTTATGCATGGTATGGAGGACTTATTTTAATTATCCTGAATTTTATTGCCGCTTTTTTTGTTGATAACACTTCTTTAGTATTAAAAATTTCTCTTACTAATTTATTCAATGCAATTACAATCCATGCAGTCATTATTTCACTAACCTTGATTGGTATAAAAAAGAATCGCTTCAGGACTAAGATAAACAGCACACTATATTTTCTCATCGGGATTTTTATAGCGTGGTATCTTGGTTATTCGACATTCATATTTTATTTTTTTGAAACTACCACTTTTGCTGGTATTTTTAACCTTTCAAAAACAATTTTATGGCACAATATATCTTTTGAAATAAATGATTTCATGCTTCTTTCATCAATTCCTTTCCTTTTTTGGAGTGTAGCAGGTTTATACCGAAGTTTCAAATATGAACTTGGATACAGATCTGGTTTTTCGGTATGGTTAGGTTTTTTAATTTATATAATTTTCTATATTTCTGGTTTTTCAAGCCAAATCTCAGAGATTATTGCTACAAAAGAAGTTTATTATATCGGTTCATATTTGTCATATTTCTCATTGTTGCTGATTACTTACTTCGCTTTATTCTTAGAATCCAAACATCTTACTGATTACAAAAAATTGTTTAAATCCTTCAAAATCAAAGACTTTAAAGAATTGAGCAACAATCTTCCTCTTTGGGTCATTTCTTTAATTTTATCCATAATTCTGGCATTGATAACTTTGATCATCACATTAACTTACTTAATAAATAAAAATGATAGTTTCTTTTTCGATATTTCGGTTTTCCTTCCAATTAATTTATTACTCTTCTTGATAAGAGATATTTGTTTTGTTCATTATATAAACTTCTCCGCCAAATTCAAAAAACCTGATTTTACTTCACTTGTATTTTTATTTCTTTCGTATTCTTTATTACCCGGAATTTTAAGTGTATTTGATTTGAATGGTTTAGTTCCTTTGTTTTTCCCTTTTGCTGAAAGTTCTTTCTTTAACGGGACAATCCCTGTCATGTTACAAGCTATATTAGTATTTTTTATAATGAAGAAAAAATACAAACTTATTTCTAATAAAACAGACACATCTGCCCGATGAAAAGACATTCAGCTTTAGTTCGGCTTTCGAAAGACCATCATCAAGGCTTGCTTTTAGCTCAGGTGCTTTTGATGAATGATAAGGCTTATAAGGGATATCCGACAGATACCAAAGGAAAGGCAGATTATACAATTGCATTTTTCAATAGTGAATTAATTCAGCATTTTAAAATTGAGGAAGAAATCCTTTTTCAACTTGTTAAAAACTTAGACACTGAGCTTAACAGATTAATTGAAGAAATTACTTCGGAGCACAAAAAATTATACGAACTAATAGAAAACATCAAGATAAACAATGAATCTGCAGAACTTCTAAAAGAATTCGGGAAACTTCTTGAATCCCACATTCGTAAGGAAGAACGAATTCTATTTGAAATGATTCAGGAACTTGCTGACGATTCTCTTATGAGAGTCATCAAAGAAAAAATTGAAAATTATTCTAAAACTTAGTCTCTATATTACATTGATAGTTTAATCAGCAGGTTTACAGCATTTTGGCTTTTGAATCTCACCATTAAAATAATCAACTCTTTTAACTATAACATCAATTCGCCTAACAGGGTCAAGAATATAATAATCACGATCTTCACCAGCATAAGCAGGAATATCAGGCTTTACATAAGTGTCGATTTTCCTTCCTTCAACAAAAAATAAGATCTTAGATTTATCCATCATCTTATTAAATTCTTCGATTGAATTAATTTGATCAGGAACTAAAACCAGCCCTTTATCCATATATTCTTTAAATTCAGGATATTGTTCCAATCTTTTTAGAATTTCACGATAGCCATTAAAGGCTCTCAGCTTGGAAAGATAATCATTTAAAGGATCAACAAGCGAGGCATTCGGAGGAACTTCTACTAATGATTTATTTGTAATTTTCGTCCTTTCATCATCATACCCAACTGATAAATATTTAATAGTCTCTTCGCCAAGATAAATACCCCTCAAAATCGGTCTAACATCACTATATCCATTGATGACAATAATCAATTTGTTTTGATTCCCTGAAGATTTTGAATCGAGTTCTTTGAATAAAGGAATAATTTTCTTTGCTATTTCATCTGTCATTAATTTCAGATTTTCATCTACGATTTTAGCAAATTGTCTATACCTTTCAACACGATTTGCATGTTTTTGCTTTCTGAGTTCAACCCTATCACCTGTAATTTCCGGTCTATCCCATCCAAAATATTGATTTTTCTTATGTAGTTCAATGAAAGATGCATCTTCATATCTGTCAGTTCTAAGCAAATTCAGGTGTCTTGGTAAATTTGAAGTAGTATTCACTTCCCAGAAACAAGTCATAAAATAAGGCACATTTCTTCTCATTTCCGCTGTGTCAGACACATATCTCCATTCGCAGGGAGGATAATAATAATACTGAGGCCAGACATAGATTGTATCGTCAACAGTAATATCTTCCTTGATTTTGTTAAATCTAATCAATCCTTCACGTTTTGTTTTCTCCGATAAAGCCAGATTTGAAGCATTAACCATAACATAGCTTGTATCAAATTGTCTGACAGGAACATCAATTGTGATTTTTTTCTTAACCAGAACTGAATCCATTTCCAATACTTGCTTCTTTGAAACAAGGACATAATATTTAATTTTTAATTTATCTCCTTCCATCTGAATGGATTCAATTTTTGTATTATTATCGTATTTGGTAATTTCAGAGGGATCTATAACATCTTCACTCCTTAATGTATCATAGCCGACTTTTTTCTCTTTCACTTTATATTCATAAAATTGAATTTCCCTTTGCTCTTTTTCTATTCTTGGGGCAATTTCCACAATTTTTCTTATTGAGTAATGACTTATTGTTCGGTCAACTCCCTCTATGCAATTTATTTCATTTTGAGTTGAACCACCATTAAATAGATAGTTTATTCCTGGTTTCAATTTGAATGAAGCAAGATTTTCATTGCTGGATACTGTCTCTTTAATGTCCTTTTTGTAATTATTATTGTTAAGGTATTGCTCGATTAAAGTAGCTCTATGAGTATCAAAATCTTCTGACTCAATTCCAGGATTTGATTTAAGAAATGGATAATCATTATCCTTAATTGAATTCATATTTATTATAGGTTTTATTACCTTGTTTGCCCGATTCACAGCATCAAGTAACCTTACATTATATGTGATAACCGGAGGAGTGCATTCCAAGCCTTCTGGTACTGGAAATTTATAAATATCATAACCACCAACACTTGAAATTTTAGTTTCCTTGTTATAATCTTTCGGAGGTGATAATCTGTTAGATGAAAAATACATGAAATTCTCGGATTTCTTCTCTGATAGTGGCTTTGGAATAAATGGGAAAAATTCCTGATATTCTGTATTTATTGTTGTCGGGTTCAGAGATTCATTTTCACGTGGAAGTTTAATAACCTGCCCGGAACTTGACACTTCTTGCTTTTCGAAATCTATAGAAAGCCGGACATAAAAAATATCAAAATCCCCATCTCTATCAGACGAAAAAAACAAAACAGGTTTAAGGCAATTACAATAAAGAAAGGGAGTTTCCTCCCGCTTTGTTGTGTTTAAATTAGGCACATAATCCTTCAGATTTTTTGGCTCAGACCAGACTCCATTAATCCTGAAAGCAAAAAATAAATCACTGTTCCCACTATAATCAGATACTTCTTTAATTTTATCTATACGAAGGAATGGAGAACTGTAACCGCCAATATCAGCCCTGTCAGAAGACCAGATTAAAAAAACGTTGCATTTTTCATCGGAAACCGCCGTTGGGTGCGAATCCCACACGATTGAATTGATAGTATCGCTTAGGGATTTTATTGGCTGGGTCATATTTTCAAGATCAAACTCAAAAATATCAGTTCCACCGATAAACCCATGAACAGGAAAGCCTAACAAATCCGATGACCTTTTGTCTGGTGGATGAGCTACAGAAAAATAACCTTTTGTGTCGGTTATGAAAGTAATTGCTTCAGGATACAAACCATATTTCAATTCCAGAAATTCAGTTAAAAACTTTTTTGATGGTTTAACTCCGTTCTCGGGGGATTGAACTTTGCTTAGAAATTCATTCGAACAGGGCTCGCAACTGACACCTTTTTCTGGTCGCTGGCTCGGAGCCAAGTCATCAAAAGGTGTATTTAATGATTTTACGTTTCCATTTGGTTGAATTATTTTTTTTTGGCTTGAACAATTAACAAAAAATAAAACAGAAATAAGAAAAACAAAAATCAGATATATTCTATTTGTCATAACCAAACCTGTGGATTAATCCCTTAAATATATTTAAAGAAAAATTTACTTTAATGGATTGAACATAATCGTTACTCTGTTTTTATTTGGTGGAAACGTTCCCGATTTGATATCGGAAATCACTATAGCAAACTGTCTGCCATTTCTTGCACGGTAAAAATAAACTTGTCCCGGATTAACCTGAACAACGATGGACTTCCCTTTGAAATCGGATAGTAAACTTTGTTTATCAGCCAGTGAAATATCAATATTAAAATCAAATTGACCCTTTTGATTTATAGCTACAAATCTACTATTGATATCATAAGTTTTTGAACCGGCATTTGGTAAATTTTCACCATACTTAGTTGCATCAATCCTGATGTTGTTTAAATCGGATGATGAAAAAGTTCCCAAAAAATTACAGAATTCCTTGGAATTTTCTGATGTAAAATCTCTGGGATACCTTGCCAGATCTCCATAAAACATCAAATATGCACGATTTTGTGATGGATCTGATGGATTTATGAACACACTATCAACAAGTATATCACCAATCATATCGGAATTTAGTGGAGTAAAATCCACAAGTGCCACTGTATAATTCCCTGTAGTTGATGGTTTTGTAGCCACTGCAATAAATCCCTGCTCTTTGAATCTTTCGTCATTTGGCAAACTTCCGGAACTTTTTTGATCTAATGGAAATTCAAAAGTATGAACTGAATACTTTGGATCGGGAACAAATACTACTGAATCAGGAATAGTCAAATCCCTTACTAATAATGGATTGAATTCAGTAATGGTCGCTTCCCGTACCTCACATAGAAATATAGGCGGATTATCCTTAATAGGACAATCATCACAGCTAGTGAGAAAAATTAAAGTGGCAAAAATTATGATTGTTTTTAATATTCGAATTTTTTGCTTATGAACATTCATCTGTATCTCTCACTGAAAATTATTTTCAAGAAATTTTTTTTAGAAAGTTACTCCAGCTCGAAGGACGAGCATATTAATCCTTCTGCTTGTTGGCAAAATTAAACTTGCTATTGATTTCTCCTCGCCAAAAGCAAATGACCGATAACCTATATCAATTGAAATATCCATAATTGGTGCTACTGGAATATCCAATCCTACTCCGATGCCATAAGTTATTGGCAAACTGATATCAATATAGGGTAAATATGCACTAATTCGATTACGGCATTCTTCGTTGAAATTGAGCTTATGTAAATCAAGCGTTACATCTGATATTGCCGTTCCCAACTGTCCATAGAAAAACGGTTTCATACAAAATCCGAGAAATTTCTCTTTTGGAGATTGATACCTGCCATGCAAGAGAACAACCGGATGGGAAACATCTGTATTATTAAAAATATTATATGTTTTTATTGGATAGGAAAAGGCTAACCCTAATCCCCATTCCTTCAAACCACCAAAACGAAGCCCTGTTGCTATTTCACCGAAAAATTCTCCCCTGCCCTGCTTTTCAAGAATTGAACCAACGTCCGTATAGATAGCATAGGCAACCCTTGCTTCAAGAAAAAACCATAAATATTTTCTGTCAAGACACGAAAAGTCAAACCATGGCAGTCTTGCTGACAAATCAAATTTCTGGCAACGACACGGCGAGCATACTGGTAATCTTGTTGAATCAACAGGAACTTCCCTTATCTTTCGCATTTTGGCAGGATCGTTAAAATTCTCGAATAGATTAATGTTATTATATTCATTCATTGGCAGGTTGGCGTTTTGCCCAACAAGAAAGACATCTTCGATAGGGATATACTCCAGATTGTCTTCGTCTTTAGTCAAGGAATCAAGGAATACAACTGATGTTCTTGAAGTAAATTTTGTCGTTGGAGTTATTGGACAAGTATCCGGCACATTTGCCACCATAACTTTTAATACAGTACCTCTCAATGTGCTTCCGTTTCTCAATTCATTCGTAAATGGATTCTGTATATATTTATATGCTGAATCCTGCTTGATCCTTATTGCATCGTCCATTCTTTGAAAACTGGAACAATAGCTAAAAAGAAATATCAATGAAGAAAAAAGAAACAGATGAGATAAAAAACGAATTAAATTATCACTTTTCTTTTTCATAAACCAATACTCAGTGTAAGACTTATATTTATTGACTGTAAATTTTGCCTGCCTTCAGCTCTTGTGATAGCATTGGGCGCTGCGTAAATTCCATTCAGATCAAGCAACCAGCACTTATTAAATAACTCAAAACCAAACGATAATCCCAATCCTCCTGACAAACCCAATCCAAGTCTGTCTCTTTCATCAGTCCCCTTTATTGAACTAATATTAAAAAGAAATTGAAGATATGGAATAATTCTATTAGAATAACTGTCGGCACAAAACAAATTATATCTGATTTGCGGAGATATCAGGATATATTCCTCAAAGTACTCGGGAACTATTTCATCAACTTTCACTAAGCTATGATAATCAAATCTTAATCCATACCATAGTTTGCAATAAACCCTCGACTCGAGTTGAATGTTTAGACCAAATGTCTCTTTATTGACTTCTTTAAAGTTCGTTTGGGGTAACATATATGATGGTCCAAGACCAAAATATATTTGAGATTCCATTTGAGGTGAGTTGTAAAGAAACAATAAAAAAAACAATAAGTAGAATAGTCTCTTCATATATATTTAACTTCTATTCTTAATGATACTCTTCATAATCAACAAATTAGGAATTTAGTTATTTAATTTTATAACTTAAAAATTTATTATATAAAAAACAAATTAATTTTTTTTATATAATCTCTTTAAAAATGTTTCTCTCATTTTTTTGTTAACCTTTCTTTTTTTATAAGATATTTAACCATTCTTAAACCGTTAATTAATTTAAAAATAATAGATTTGAATTTTTATTATAAAGATAAATATATGAAGCATAGATTATTTTTAATAATTATTTTTCTCTTACTATATAGTTGTTCAAATCTACCTACAGGAGCAAACAGGACAAGAATAAATGTTGATTATAGCAACTGGAATATCTTCAGTTCGAAGCATAAAAATACCCGTAAAAGCATTGAAGCCCATCTTATTGGCCAGGATTGGGTTGCTTTATCAAAGGACAATTACCAATATAAATTCTGGTTCGAAGATTTCGACATTAAAAATCAAGATAATGATTATCTGGTTTCTCTTAAATTTCAACTGAGAAATTTAGAAGACAGCGTTCTTATCTCAAGATTTGAAACAATCAATTATAAACTTACCGATGAATTAGTTCAAAAAACCAAAAAAAGTGCACCCACATCATTAGATATCACAAACCTTGAAAATGATGAATTAGTTCTATCAATTCTTGTTGGGCAAAAATCCGTCAAAATACTTAAGGATATGCTTATTAAAGTTATTAAGTAAATAAGCTAATATAAAACTAACTTCTTTTTGGCTAATATTTATTAGTATAAAGAATGGAGTGAATTTCTTATATTTGCCTGACAATAATATGAGTTTAATATGTATAATTTAATAAAATCATTAGGAATTTCGAATTCTCCCATTATTATTGCCTTGTTGATAATATTGGCTTACTTTTTAATTGCTTTTATTATTGATTTATTTTTAAATAAAGTAGTCAAGAGGTTTGTTAGCAAAACCAAAACAACTTTTGATGACTATTTTGTATCTGCGATACGTCTTCCTATTTTCATAACGATTTTTCTAAGCGGTGTCATCATTTCGCTTGATGTCCTCAGATTCCCAAAGACTGACATAAATATTTACCAGAGTGTAATTAATACCTTGTTGGTTTTGTTCTGGGGAATAGCATTATTCCGGATTATCAAGAATTTTGTTGACAAGGGAATTAACAAGATTTTTGAATTTGCAGGCTTGCAAAGGGATATTATACCTCTATTGGTCGTAATTGTAAGGATCATCGTTATTTTGGCATCAATTATGACTATCCTTGCTATTTGGAAAATTGATATAACTCCTTTCCTTGCTTCGGCTGGTATTGTCAGTATAATAATAGCTCTTGCTGCTAAAGATACTTTTGCTAATTTATTTGGGGGTATCAGTCTATTCCTTGATAAACCTTTTAAAATCGGTGATTATATCGAATTAGACGACAAAGACAGAGGCGAAGTTGTTTTCATCGGTGCAAGAAGCACCCGTATAAAAACACGTGATGACATTTTAATAACAATACCTAATTCAATTATTGCTAACTCTAAAATCGTTAACGAAAGTGCGCCCGTAAGAAATTTCAGGGTCCGTGTTCCTGTGAGCGTCTCTTATGATAGCGATATAGATAAAGTCGAGCAAATTTTGGTTGACCTTGCTAAACAAAATGAAAATGTCCTTCCAGAGCCTGCACCAAGAGTCAGATTCCGCACTTTCGGGGATTCAAGTTTAAATCTGGAACTTCTTTGTTGGGCTCACGAACCTGCTATCAGAGGTTTGACAATTCATGAGCTAAACACGGCAATTTTTAAAAAATTCAAAGAGGAAGGTATTCATATACCTTTCAATCAGCTTGATGTTCATTTGAAAAATAATACTTAATTACACCTTCAAAACCTTATCAGGATTGTTTTTTATATATTCAGCCCAAGATTTTGAGGTTTTCGATTGTGTCCTATTACGGAAAGCATAACAGATTGCAGCGGCTAAAGCATCTGTGGCATCATAAAAATCTGGTGTTTCCTGAATTTTTAACAATGTTCTCACCATGAATTGAACCTGCTTTTTACCAGCATTACCATTTCCGGTAACTGATTTTTTTATTTCTCTTGGAGTAAACTCGGCAAACATAATATCTTTTAATGTTGTTACAAGAATTGCCGCAGCTCTTGCATAAGATAATTTCATCAAGGACTGGGCATTTTTTGAATAAAACACGGTTTCAAAGACAGCTATCTCAGGCTTTGTTCGTTCTATGACCGCGCTTAACCTCAGAAAAATTTCTTTTAGTCTTTGATTTATATCTTCGTTCTTTTTTTTGACTTTGATTGAACCATACTCGAATAGACGCAGATTCCCGGCTTTGAATTCAATTACGCCATATCCACAAACAACAGAGCCGGGATCTATTCCAAGAATTAACATTTTATTCTTTTTCCAGTTGTGATGCTATTTCATCAGAAAATTCGTAATTCCCGTAAACATTTTGAATGTCATCAAGATCTTCGATTGCGTCCATAAATTTTATTATTTTCCGGGCATCGTTTAGTTCAGTAATATTTATGTAAGTTTTGGGGATATATTCAAATTTGCTCTCTTCAACAATAAATTTATTTTCTTCGAAATATTTATTGCATTTGATTAAATCTTCAAAAGCGCAAATGATACGGGAGGATTCTTCATCGTATTCTAAATCTTCAGCACCAGATTCAAGAACATGCTCAAGCAACTCATCTTCGGTTTTGCCATCTGTCTTTATCACAATGACCCCTTTCCTGTCGAAATTCCATGCAACAGAGCCCGGCTCTCCAAGATTACCCCCAAGCTTACCAAATTGGGCTCTTAGCTCGGAAAAAGTTCTGTTTCGATTGTCTGTTACTGTCTCAACAATCACCGCAACACCCATAGGTGCATATCCCTCGTAAACAATTTCTTCGTATGCAGCTCCTTCGATTTCGCCTGTACCCTTTTGAATCGCTCTTTTAATATTATCAGAAGGCATATTAACAGATTTTGCATTCTGAACGGCAAGACGGAGCCTTGGATTCATTTCGGGGTCTCCTCCGCCTTCACGAGCAGCTATTGTTATTTCCTTGGCAATTCTTGTGAATATCTTTCCTTTTTTTGCATCTTTTGCTGCCTTTTTGTGTTTTATATTTGCCCACTTGCTATGACCAGACATCTATTTCTCTCAATTAATTTTTAAAATTTATTATCAGGTAATTGCAAAATTAAATTAAATAATTTATTTATCAGAACTTTAAATCATTTTTTCTTTTTGAATTTATTACTGTCAATTCCTAATTCCTTCCGTGCAAAGGCTGTAGCTATTCTTAAGATTGGTATTTCTATCATTTCATCAATATTTTCTCTAATTATCCTCAATGGACTATAAGGAAAATTTGTTACTATTTGTTTTATTTTTTTATATGTTTTGATATCAACAAATTGCTCGATCAACACAAAATAGTCATTTTCTATCAATTCCTGTATTCCCCATGCAATTTCTGCTTCTGTTATCCTCATTCTTTTTGAGACATCTTTAATATTCATCCCTTTTGAAATTAATTCAAAAATAGATTTAGATAAACTTGAAATTTCTTTAGCATTTTCTTCTCTCTCTTTTCCTTCTTTCGGTTTTTCTAACATATTACTCAGATTTTCATTAATAGAATAATTTTCAATTTCTTGTTTATATATTTTAAAAAATGATTGAGGATTGCATGATGAACATCGCCCGCAAACTCCTGAATAATTTGTTTCGGAGAAATATTCAAGAATGAAATTTCTTTTACAATCCCTCGTTTCAGCAAATTCTATTACATTTTCAAGTTTTTCATAGGCTCTTTTTTTTCTTATTTGCATTTTTTCGTAATTTATTTTATCAAATATGTTTGTTTCATCATCAAAATCCAGAATCATTTTACCTTCACTAGGTAAATTTTTTATACTTAAAACACCAGAAATTTCGAGTATTCTCAATTGCTCCTTATATTCCTGAATCGTTACGCCTACAAGAGATGCAAGTTTAGCAATATCTACATTTTTGAAATCCTCATAAGAACTTGAAGGAATATTTCTCAAAAGAGATTCAAGTATTATTTTTTGTTTCAAATCAGCCAAATGAAAAAGTCGCCTTATTCCCGCTCCATCCATACTTAGCTTAATGCTTGAAAATTTTGGGTCGTTACTAAACTTTATCAAACTATGTTTTTCAAAAATATTCAATATTGTATTAAATTTAATTATTGGTAAGTTTATTGAGTTAGCAAATTCCGGAATAATTAAGTTTTGATTGCTAACAAGATGACTATTCCCTCCAAATACTTTTTTCAACGAATTAAATACATTAAGGAAATCATCTTTTGATGGATAATTACTTTCAATGAAAAATTCCTGAAGCTTTCTGTCAGATTTGTTATATAAAAGAATACAGTCAGACGGCAGTCCATCCCGCCCAGCCCTACCTGCTTCCTGATAGTAGCTTTCAAGTGTTTGAGTAAGGTCGCAATGAACAACAGCACGAACATTTAACTTATTAATACCCATACCAAAAGCATTTGTAGCAACAATAACCTCGGAACTATCATTCATAAATCTGTTTTGCGTCTTAATCCTTACTTCCTTATCAAGACCAGCGTGATAGGCAACTGCATTGACTTTATTCTTTAATAAATAATCAGTAAAGAATTCTACTCGCTTTCTTGTTCCGCAATAGACAATGACAGGCTCGTTCAATTTCTTGATTATTTTTTTTAAAATTACTTCCTTTTGATTAGTATTTATGGTAATATAACTAAGGTTTTTCCTGTCAAACCCCCTGATGAATCTGTTAGGGTTTTTCATTTTTAATGAATTGACAATATCATCCTGCACTTCTGGAGTTGCTGTAGCCGTAAGAGCTATTTTCGGGATATTTTTAATTTCATCAATAACATTGGCTATATTTAGATAAGAAGGCCTGAAGTCATGCCCCCATTCAGAAATACAATGTGCTTCATCAACAGCAAGGAAAGAAATCCTGATTTTTTTCAGCTCTTTTATGAATATCTTATTTTCTAACCTTTCCGGAGCTATATAAATTAATTTAAAATTTCCATCAATCGCCTCCCGGATTGTATCCGTCATTTCAGTATAGCTTTGAGTACTATTGATCGAAGCAGATCTAAGGTTTGTGTTTTTTAGGGAGTCCACCTGATCTTGCATTAAAGCAATTAGCGGTGAAATTATTATTGCAGTGCCATCGAGAATCGCTGCAGGAAGTTGATAACAAAGTGATTTCCCTGCACCTGTTGGCATTACAACAAGAGTATCCTGCAAATTTAAAATAGAGTTAATAACCTCCGATTGACCGGGTAAAAAATCACTAAAACCAAAAAACCGCGTTAGAGCGGCTTTCTGGTTATATAAATCGAATTTCATTAAATACTATACATATATTCGAATGAATTAGCTGAAGGAGGATTGTGATGACGCTCTCGCAGATAGTTTCCTACGTTGAATAATCCTGACAATAAAGTATATTATAGCTCCTACAATTAACAGAGTGATAAACAATTTTCCCCAATCGAATGTTGGAGGATACACATCAACAGTTCCATCAGGATTTTCAACATATTGAGGTCTTGTATAATAAAAAGCTGGATGAAATGGCAAAAACCATAACCAACTTGTATGCCCCATTAGGTAACCCATCATTAATCCATTGCTAAATCCTCCATATTCATTAATCCTGTAATTTGCGGGAACCCCGGGGGTTTGTCCGGGTTGGCTGACTTTTCTCGGTTGTCCGTATTTAGCTCTGTATTCATTTCCACTTGCCAATCTCTTTCCTCCAAAACTGGTAGTTTGACGTTGGGTGGATCTGGTTACAGGTGGTTTCACACTTTTATTAGATGGGGTGGAAAAAGTTCTTGACCTACTCCCACCAAAACTCCTAAAACCTCCTCTTCCCCCTCTTGCTTCTAAAAACTCAGGAGCAATGAAAAAGAAAACAACAACAAAAGTCATTAGTATAACAAAATACCTTTTTATTTTTTTCTTCATTAAAATATTACCTCCGATTCTAATGTATCGTCTTCGTTTCTAAATATAAATTCACTCTTGAACTCAAGAGTGTCAGGAATATTCCTTTTAGATGAAAAGAGCGAACGAATACCGTTTTTATTTTGTGTGGCCTTGATATGTAAATATAAACTTACCAATCCTTCCAAAGGTTCATTATTGTAATAAACCATTGTGTTCTGGATGTCTCCGTCGCTTTCAATTTCAAGGAGTTGAAGTTCTTTGGCTTCTTCTTCGGTGAAAGAGGGTTCAACAACCTTAATCTTATCTAATGAATCAGTAAATATGTTTTTAGTATGGATATTTCTATCAACTCCTTCGTATTGAATAATTGCATCAAAATCACCATCTTCATTCAAGCTGAGGAATATTTCTTTGACTCCACCTATTTGTTCACCGTTATAATATACAGCAGTTTTTTCTAATCTTCCATTACTCTCTATCGCAAATGTTGGCATAATCTGAAATGAATTATTTCAAAAATGTTATTAATCGAATTTCAAAAATAAGAAAAAGTTTGTTTAAGGGAAAAATCTATCTTAATGTGGTTTCTGTGGTAGGTAAATTATTGATTTTGTGCCTAATCCTTCTTCGCTCTCTAACTCCAATCTTCCTTGATTTTTTTCAACTAATTCTTTGCATAGTATCAAACCCAATCCTGTCCCTTTTTCGTTTGCCGTGCCATTTTTGATTGTCTGATAATCTAATCTGAATATCTTGTCAAGCTCATCTTTGCTCATCCCTATCCCATCATCCTGAATAACAAGTTGCACAGTATCATCATTTAGATTTTTTGTATAAATGTTTATATGTCCATCTATGTTGGTAAATTTAATAGCATTCGAAAGTAAATTCCGAACAACAGCATCAATCATATTTTTATCTGCAAAAACCTTAACATCGTTTTGAATATTATTTTGAATTTTAATTTTTTTACTTTTAGCATTTTCTTTGAATAATAAAATAGCACCCTCTAACACATCAGATATTTTAATCTCTTCTGGTTCATAAGGTATCTTCCCTATTTGAACTCTTGACCAGGTTAAAAGGTTTTCAAGTAATTTATATAATTTTTCCGCCGAAGAGTGAATTTCAAGCAAATAGGACTTAATTTCTTCCTTTGATAATTCATCAAAATCAACCAGCATTACCTCTGTTAGCCTCATAAAGCCATGGAATGGATTTTTTAAATCGTGGGCAACAATTGAGAAGAATTTATCTTTGCTGTTATTCAATTCTATGAGTTTCTTTTCTGCTTCGTTCAGTTCCTTATTATATGCTTTTAATTTATTTATATAATTAATATTCATATCCCTCGAAAGCTTTAAATCAATGTGAGTTTTTATTCTCGCAATCACCTCAGGAATATTAAACGGTTTAGTGATAAAATCTGCTGCTCCCACCTTGAAACCCTCAATCACTTGTGTGGAATCGCTTAAAGCAGTCAAAAAGATAACTGGTATGTCAGATGTCTCTTTTGTCTCTTTTATTATTTTACATACTTCATAACCATTCATATTTGGCATAAGTATGTCAAGTAGTATCAGATCTGGTTTTAATTTCTTTGCAATTTTTATAGCTTGTTCACCATTGGAAGCATAAGATATATCATAGCCCTCTTTTTGCAGTGTCTTCCCGAGTAAGAATAAATTCTCTGGTATGTCATCTACAATTAAGATGTTAGGCTGATTTTTTATCAAGTTTTCTTCCTGAATGATTTCCATACTACTTAATTGAATAAATTACTGTCTAATAATTTTAATTTAATAAAAAAAATTTAAATACAATACTATTTTTTCATCTTGGTATAATCTATCTCTGAGCCCATTAAACTGTGTGGTATAAGGAAGGTTGCAATTGTAATAAATGCAGCAATATATATCCAGATTTTTTTATCAGGATTTTTTCTGATTTTTAAATATGCTATTAGCCATCCAAGAAACATAACTGCTGATTTATTGTCAGTCAGGTCTCCAAAATTCAGCCATCCTTTCAAGGGCCAGCCCGTCCAGAATTCCCCAAAAGCATAATACTGCATAATAGGTCCAAAAATCACAACTCCAAAAAACATTAACACTAATGTTATCAAGGAAAGCTTAACGAGATTTTTGCCTTTGAATAATGCTTCAAAAGCTGTTCTTGTTGAAAATATTACTGCTGAAAAAACGAAAATAATATGAATAATTAGCAGCCAGTTTGGTACCACACCTTTGAATCTTGTTATAACGGGTTTTTCGCTTAACTTTGTTTTATTACCGCCTGAATCTATAAGTGTTATGTCATACATTATTTTGCCTGCAGGAGGCTGATTAGGAATATAAGCTATTAGACTATCCTCTGAACGAATCATAGAAATTGTTGTCCAATCATCATGACTGGGATGCCTTCTGTAATTCATTTCCCCATTTATATCTTTATTTTTTACAACAACAAAGACTTTTTGATCAGTATTTCCTTCGTGGGTTCTTGGGAGAGAGAACTTAATTTTTTCACCCTTAATTTCAATTTTTCCACTAAAAGGATAAGTTGGTCCGGTCGTCCTTTGATACACTGCAAAGCCCGACATGATGATTATTGAAATTATCCATAATATTATATTTTTTGTAGTACTCATAATTTATTTAAAAAAATAATTAATATAATAATTTTTCTGCTTCCGGTATCATATTAATCGAGTATTGAATTGGCTTATCAAGAATATAATGTACATTATAAAAACCTGCATCACCCCATAATGTATAGGCTATTGTGGATTTAATGAATGTTCTAATATATTCTTTGTCCTGCTGATACATTTGTTCATTCCAGATGTTTTTACTCTTTGTTAACTGGGATATTTCATCAAGAATTGGATCATTAACCTGAAATAATCTGACAAAGTCATTAATGTTATTCTTGTATTTTTTATTTATCTCATCTTTGTATTTTGACAAATAAATATATGAATATTCCAGAAATATACCTTTGCTTTTCATAACAAGTGTTAATGCTGTTGTAGTATCATCTTTAACAAAATAATCAGGGTAGATTCCTCCACCACCGAGCAAGTCCCTACCTTTCACAGATTTATATATTGGTAATTTACCGACTGCGTTTTGACTTTTTATTATACTCTCGATTTTTTGTATGGTCTTGCTATCTAAACCAAGAGTAGCTGCTGGATCAAGAGCAACATTTTCTCTGGATAATTTTTTTTGAATTGACCTGCCAGATGGTGTGTAATAAGAAGCAACTGTTAAGCTAAAAGCTGAACCATCTTTGAACTCGAAATATTTTTGAACGGTACCTTTACCAAAAGTCTGACTGCCAACGACCAAACCCCTATCCAGATCCTGAAGAGCACCGGCAAATATCTCACTTGCAGATGCAGACTGCCCATCAACCATAACAATTAATGGTAATTTTTCATATTTTTTATTCCCTTTGGAGATGTATTCAAGTTTATATTCAGCATTTTTCGATTCTGTGTATGTTATTTTTTTGCCCTCGGGTATCAACTCTCCAATCATTTTTACTACCTGTTCAAGGTATCCTCCCTGATTGCCTCTCAAATCAATTATCAAAGATTTCATACCCTTTTTTCCAAGCTCCTCCAAGGCATCAACGAACTCCTTATAACAGTTCGAAGTAAATCTTATTGACTTGATGTATGCAATGTTAGTGCCGGGTAAAATAAATTTTGACACAATACTGCTTGTTTTAATGTTTTGTCTTGTAAGAACATATTCGTTTAAGCTTGAATTAGACCCCCTTTTAATAATTAAGGATAGTTTTGAACCGACCTCACCGTTTATTTTTTCAGCAACTGAATTTTGATTGGCTTTTATAACGTTTTCACCATTCAAAAATAATATTTTATCTCCGGGCATTATTCCTGCTGAATCAGCCGGACCACCTTCGGTAACGGCAATAATAGTAATAGTATCGTTAATCGGATAGATTGTAATTCCAACTCCATCATATTTTCCCGAATAAGTCTCAATAAAATTTTTATAAGATGATGATGACAAATATTGGGAATTGGGGTCTAAAGACTGTAACGCTGCATTAAATGCGATTTCACTGATCTTCTTTACATCAATTGTATCATTATAATTGTGATAGGCAGTGATCAATAGATCCCTGAACTTCTGTGATTCGTAATTTATTTCGTCTTCAATTTCTGATTCTTTTGATTGAAAACCTATAATTACAAATGAAATAATTAATACTATTACTAAATAAATATAATTTTTTCCTCGCATCTTTTTCATAAAATTTAAAAGTAAATTTCCATAACAATTTAAAGACAAATAATTAAAAAAAAGATTTGAAAAAAAAACGGGAGGTAGTTTCCTACCTCCCGTTATTATAGAATAGCAGTTACTATTATGGCATCAAAATAAATGGAATGATAACCATTTCGTTCCCTGCTGATACCTTAACAAGATACTGACCGGCTGCTATGTTGCTGAATGGGATTTCAACTGATTTTGTTCCCAATGGAAGTTCAACATTGTCCATTGCAACAACAATTTTTTCACCAGCCATATTGTAAACCTCAATATTAAAGGCAATGTTTTCAAAGACCTGTAGGTTAAAGGATATTTTATCTTTTGCAGGATTTGGAACTATTTCTCCAACCTCGAAGAGTGCATTCAAAGATAAATCCTCGCCCGCAATAACTTCTCTGAACCTAGCTGTTCTCTGACTTGCCGGATTTCCAGTTCCTGCGCCAAAGTTGAAGTTTTCTGTTCCTAATCCCGGATTACCATTATAACCCCAAATCCTGATGTGATACCTTGTTATTGCTGATAAACCGGTCATTGTGAATGTGTTATCAGTACCCCAATAAACAATCTTGTTATTATCGGATGGAGTACCAATGCTTGGTGCTGAGCCATAGTTATTATTAGCATCATCGTATTCAACACCAGTTTCCGGAGCTGTATTTACGGCTGATGATACTCTTGCAACAACAAAGCTCCCACTACCAGTGCCTTTGTTCCAGGTTATTGTCATCTGACTGCTTGTAACATCATAAAATGTAATATTAAATGCCTGAGTTGCGGGTTGAGAGGCAATTACTTTGAATTCATTGCTGATTCCTGCTTCGAATGCCTCGCCTCCATTATTATCAGCTTTTAACTGAACACCAACTTCACCATTATTATTTGTATATGTTACTGAAATAACAGTTGATGAGTTGCCTTCTGTAATTGTACCTGAACCTGACACAGTTCCGCTACCGGTATGAACAGTTATCGAGATTGGAGTATCTTCGCTAACATTGTATTCTTCTCCATTATCCATAGCCGTTACTGTAATATTGAATGCTTCGCCTGAATATTGTGTTTCAATTTCAGAAATAGTCAGGTATGGTCCTGTTACAGTTATTGCTAAAGTTCTGGCTTCACTTTCACCGCAGACGTTACTTGTTGTAACGCTGAGAATACCTGATGTAGCATCATCTCCAAAGTCTAATGTTACAGAATTACCTGTGCCATTAATTTGAACGTCATTTCCTGAATAACTCCAGTTAAATGTAACTCCATCCATATCTGGCACTGTATATGTAACATTACTTTGTCCTCTCGATACAGTTTCTGTGTATTCAGTAAACTCACCGGGTGTCTCTGGTGTCGGAAGAACGTCAACTTCAACTACAAGTGTTTTAACACAACCGTTTTCTGTAAAGATATTTACTGTGTATTCTCCTGCATTAGATGCTGTTGCATTCTCAATCTCTGGATTTTGCTCAGTAGATACAAATCCATCGGGACCTGTCCATTGATATGTTACTCCGCCACTTGCTGTGAGCTCTATTGTATTTCCCTCGCAAACCGGACTATTGCTGCCAGCTGATGCTGATGGCAATGGATTTACCACAACAGATTTTATTCTTGGCAATGAAGCTCCGCAGGAATTAACAGCAACTACCTCGAGATCCCCACTTGTAGCGTTCTCACCAAAATTAAGCATTACACTGTTTCCATTACCTACTATTTCAACTCCCTCGCCTGTATATTCCCAATTATAATCTATACCATCAACAAATGGAACAGTATATTCGATGCTTTCAGTTCCTTGGCAAACTTCTTCTTCACCTGCTGTGAACTGACCAAGTTGGGAAGGTGTTTCTTCGACAACTATTTCAACAATTGTAGAAGTGTTAACACAACCGTCCTTCGTTACGACTACTGAGTAATCTCCTTCATCAAAGACCTGAATGCCTTCAATTGTGTAACTTGATTCTGTAGCACCAAGGATTTCGAGACTGTTGAACAGCCACTGATAAGTTGCTCCCTCAACTTCAACTGCATTCAATGTTACATCAGAACCACCACAAACATTTCTAATTGGATTTCCAAGTATCTGTGCAATAGGTAGCTCTTTTTCTGTAACATTAATCTGTCCATCCATTTCAATTGAACAACCAGTATTATCATTGGTAGAAACCACATAATATGTTCCTTCCAATATGTTTTCCCATATCAGTGCATCGCCGGTTCCTGCAACCGGATCTCCCTCGGGATTATCGTTTTTGAAAAGTTGATAAGTGAAACCTAAATCGGAATCCTCGAGCGTGAGAGTAACACCATTTTCACCTTCGCAGTATTCAGTTTCACCGGTTAATTCATATACTGTTGGTGCTGGTAACTGATTAACTGTTATTTCACCATTCATATCCGAAGAACAATTAGTCAAAGTGTTATTAGCAACCACTGTATATGTTCCGCTTGTATTATTCAACCATTGAATCGGATTACCTGTTCCCTGAACAGCTTGTCCCTCTGCTACTGAGTTCTTATATAACTGATAGCTAACACCAATTTCTGAAGAAGACAATTGTAATGTAACTCCATTAGAACCTTCGCAGAAGGTTTCGTCACCAGTCAGGTTAAATACTGTTGGATAAGAACTTACATTAATTGTTACATCCTGACCTTCTTCATCGTTACTGCAGTATTCATCTGTAACTGAAATAATCTTATATGTTAATGTCTCATCAGCATTTGGAATAACAATTTGATATTCATAATCATTTATGCCATTAATTTGCTGATTACTCTGACCATCAAAATAGACAACATCAAATGGTGCCGTTCCTGTTAGTGATATGGTGAATATTGCATCATCACCCTCGCAAAGTGGACCATTTCCAGTCATCAATGCTATTGGTTTGTCATTAACTATGAGCTGTGCAGGAGCAGTAGCTACCCAATCCGGGTCGGTACAGCTATTTTTTGCTTCGAGCTTATAATAATATCCATCCATCGTTCCGTCTATGAATCCTTCGTTGAGTGTCAAGGTTGTTGTGTTAACACCATCATATAAATCATTGTCAGGAACAATGCTCCAGCTATCGCCATCTGTACTTAGCATCCATCTGTAAACAAGATTATCACCATTAAACTCACCTGTGAATTGAGCAGATTGACCTTCGCAAAGGATTTCATCTATGGGATCATTAGCAACTACCGGGGAAGCAATTATATTCAAAATTGCAACATCAGATTCAATACCATTTCCACAATCATTAGATACAACAACTTTATATTGATTGTCATCCATATCAATTGTAAGGTTACTTAATTGTAAATTAGCTGTTGTTGAACCGCTAACATCGTCGCCATCTTCAAGTTCATCCCAGCTATTACCATCATCTGTACTAATCATCCATTGATAGGTAAATGGAGCTGAACCACTGACCTGAACTGAAAATTCAGCTGTTCCATTCACACAACCGTCATAATTTTCAGGATCTGAAGCAATTGTTGGTGCTGTCCTAACTGTCAGAGTAGCTACGTTGGAGGATACATTAGCTTGGCAACCATTAGATGCTAACAGTTTATATTGATACCCATTCATTGACAGTGTTACTTCAGAAAGGGTTAAAGTAGTAGTTGTAAAGCCTGAATAAACAATACCGTCCATATTCTCTTCAACATCATCCCATTGCTGGCCATCTGTGCTACGTTGCCATTGATATGTCAGAGGATTATCTGTACCATTAACAACTGCAGTAAATGACTGATCTTCTGCATTTTCACATGCTTCAAGATCGTCAGGATGATCAACAAATGTTGGTGGATAAAGAATTGTTAATTCAGCAGGGTCAGAAGCAACCCAATTCTGTGGACAACCGCTATTTCGTGCAAGCAATCTGTATTCATAACCATCAAGTCCGCTAACATCTGAAATTGTTAATTCAGTTGTGTTAAATCCACTATAAACTTCACCGTCTGTATTTTCATCTATATCTTCAAAACCGTTGCCATCATTTCTTTGCCATTTATATTCGTCTGCAAAGAATGGATCAGATACAAAAATATGATTTCCACCACTGCAAACTTCGGCATTTTCCGGATGTGACTCGGTGAAATCTGGTTCTTCGGGAACCAATAATACTGCTGGATTTGATGCCACCCAGCTTTCCGGACAGCCGTTATTTCTGGCAAGGAGTCTGTATTCATAACCATCAAGTCCGCTAACATCTGAAATTGTTAATTCAGTTGTGTTGAATCCACTGTATATTCCACCATCAGTATTTATATTAATATCCTGATAGTTAATTCCATCATATCTTTGCCATTTAACAACATCAGCATTTGAAGGGGTAGAAACAAATGTATGCTCAGAACCAGCACAAAGCAGAATATCCTGTGGATGATTTCCAGTGAAATCTGGCTCTGTTGGGACTGTTAATGTTGCAGGATTTGAATTTGCCCATGATGTCGGACACCCGCTATTTCTTGCCCTGAGTCTGTATTGATATCCATCCAATCCACTTACATTGGAAATATTCAATGTAATAGTACTAAATCCTGAATAAACACCTCCATCAAGGGTTCCATCAATATCTACAAAGCCATTTCCATCATTTCTCTGCCATTTGTATTCATCTGCATTAATTGGATCAGAAGTAAATGAATGATTATTTCCTGTACATATTGTAGCATCTTCTGGCTGATTTCCTGTAAAATCAGGTTCAAGAGGTACTGTTAGAATAACCTCATTGGATGAAATCCAGTTGAGTGGGCAACCACTATTTCTTGCATAAACTCTATAGGAATATCCATCCAGACCTGTTACATTACTAATATTTAATGTGGCAGTATTGTAACCGGTATAAATACCATTATCTGTATCTTCATCAATATCTTCAAAGCCATTACCATCGTTTCTTTGCCATCTGAATTCATCAGCATTTGTTGGATTAGAAACAAATGAATGGTTGCTGCCTTCGCATACTATAGCATCCTCCGGCTGACCATTGGTGAAGTCTGGTTCCTCTGGAACTGTTAATGTTGCCGAATTCGAAGCTACCCATTCTGTCGGACATCCGTTATTTCTTGCTAATAGTTTGTAAACATATCCATTTAATCCATTTACATCTGAAATGCTTAATGAAGTCGTTGCAAATCCTGAATAAACACCTCCATCAAGGGTTCCATCAATATCAACAAAACCGTTCCCATCATTTCTCTGCCATTTGAATTCGTTAGCATTGGCAGGAACAGAGGTAAATGTATGATCTGAACCATCGCATTTTGTTGCATTCGATGGATGATTACCTGTGAAATCTGGATACATACTTACTGTCAAAGTAGCATGATTGGAAGGAATGCCTTCTGTTGGGCAATTTCCAGTATTAAATGCTAAAGCTCTGAACTGATAACCATCATAATTATTTACATTTGCGATATGCAGTGTTGATGTTGTTACATCATCAAAATCGTCATTATCCGGGACAGATGTCCATGATGAAAGCTCACTTTCTCTATATTGCCATTGATATGATGATGCATTATTAAATTGTGCACTGAAATCATGCTGGCTATTCTCGCATACTCCTGCATCTTCAGGAGAACTTACCAATGTTGGTTGCAGAATAACTGTCAAAGTTGCTTCTTCAGATGTCATAAAGTTCAATGGACAGCTTGGATTATAAGCCCTTGCCCTGTATCTTTTTCCATTCAACCCTGTAACGTCTGATATTTGTAAAGTTGCTGTATTTGTTCCGGAATAAACACCTCCATCGCTTAAATAGTTCCAACCAACATCAAAGATCTGCCATACATATTCTGCTGGAATGTTTGTGGTTACTGTAAATTGTGTTGAATTTCCATCGCAAACAGAATGGCTTTGTGGATGAGTTGTAAATTGGGGATCGGGTAAATAGCTTAATGTTACAGTATTTGATGCCAGCCAGTTAGTCGGACAATTATTATTTCTTGCAATTAATCGGAAATAATAATCGTCAAGACCACTCACGTCTTCAATTGTTAAAATTGATGTATTTACACCATCAAATACATCATTATCTGGCACATCATTCCATGTATTCTCGTCAAGTGAATATTGCCATTTTACTTCTGTCTGTGGAGTAACAACTGCTGAAAATTCACCTACTCCATAAGTGCAGACCTCAATACTTTGAGGTTGAGTTGTAAATACAGGCAATGGTGTTACAGTCAATGTTGCAGGATTGGAATTTGCCCATGCTGTCGGACATCCGCTGTTTCTTGCCAGAAGTCTGTATTGATAACCGTCCAGTCCTGTTACATCCGAAATTGTAAGTGTGGTTGATGTAAATCCACTATAAACTCCTCCGTCTAATGTTCCATCAATATCTTCATATCCACTGCCAGCATCTCTTTGCCATTTGTATCCATTTGCATTGGATGGGGTAGATGAGAACTGATGTGAAGAACCTTCGCAAACAGTTGCATCGCTTGGATGATTGCCTGTAAAATCTGGTTCGGTCGGGACTGTCAATGTTGCAGGATTTGAATTCGCCCATGCTGTGGGGCATCCGCTGTTTCGTGCCTGCAATCTATATATATATCCATTTAAACCAGTTACATCTGAAATTGTTAGTGTGGTAGTCGTAAATCCACTATATACTCCTCCGTCTAATGTTCCATCAATATCTTCATATCCACTGCCAGCATCTCTTTGCCATTTGTATGCATCAGCATTAGATGGTGTTGATGTAAATTGATGGTTACTACCCTGACAAACAGTTGAATTGTTCGGATGATTGCCTGTAAAGTCTGGTTCAGTTGGAACTGTCAGTGTTGCTGGATCTGAATTTACCCATGCTGTGGGGCATCCGCTGTTTCGAGCCAGAAGTCTATATTGATATCCATTCAATCCTGTTACATCTGAAATTTGCAAAGTTATTGTTGTAAATCCACTATAGACACCACCGTCTAATGTTCCATCAATATCTTCATATCCACTGCCAGCATCTCTTTGCCATTTGTATTGATTGGCATTGAGAGGATCAGATGTGAATAAATGATTTGAACCCTGACATTTGGTTGCATCTGATGGCTGATTGCCTGTGAAGTCAGGTTCAAGCGGAACAGTTAGAACAGCCTCATCAGATTCAGACCAGCCTGCCGGACAGCCCTGATTTTTAGCTAATAATCTATATGAAAATCCATCTAAACCACTTACATCTGAAATTGTCAGTGTAGTTGTAGTAAATCCACTATATACTCCTCCATCTGTTGTACCATCAATGTCCTCATAACCATTACCATCGTTTCTTTGCCATTTGTATTCATCTGCATTAGATGGAGTGGATGAGAACTGATGCGAAGTACCTTCGCAAACAGTAGCGTCGCTTGGATGATTGCCTGTGAAGTCAGGCAATTGAATGACCTGAACTGTTACTTGTGTTCGGGTATCACTTTCAAGTTCTGTGCTTGTATTAAATGAAGAAACCCAGTAATTTGTAGTTTGTGTTAATTGCGGTGTTTCCCATGTATCAACACCCGCATTGGCTCCACCATTATCAAGTCTGTTTCCGCCAGTTGATGCGTCATAGAATCTGAATTGATAATTCAGAACATCGTCCGGATCAATAATGGCAGTTGAATTATAGCAAATTGCTGCAGGAGGATTGCTTATTGTTGGTGGATTGGGTAGAGTTGTTACTGCTTGAGAATATGTTGCCCAAGAGCTATACCTGTAACCTGATTTTGATCTGATCTGCCAATAATAATCTTCATCTGAATCCAAATCTTCAACAATCAGAGGATTAGCATCATCACCCAGATCTGCCGGATCATATCCTTCAATCAAGTCTCCCCAAGTATTATCTGTGCCATCAAGTCTGAATTCGTAACCATCGAAAACTCCAGTTGGATCTGTCCAACCTGCCTGAAATTGTGCATTAGAAACATTTGATACTGTTAAATTCGTCGGTGCTGCCGGTGTGATATTGGTTGTTCTCGGATTTCCGGAACTTCCATTCGATGTTAAATACTCAGCTGTTGCAAATCCGGTCCCATTATACTCAAATACTTTAACAGTATAATATGCACCGGGAACAAGGTTTGTTAATGTAACATACCTTCCAGTTCCATCATAAACGATATAGTCGTCCTGATCTCCAGAATTAATATCCGTGCCAGAAGGACTCCCATTGTTCCAGTCACTGCTCGCCTGATATCCTGCTGAAAAATCAACCGGATTGGCTATTGTAACCGGAGTACTTGTTGAATGCTGTGACACTACAAAAATTCTTCGGGAACCGTTACCACGGGTAACACTTATCCTCATTGAAGTTGTAGTTACACTGCTGAATGTAATATTTGTCGCCTGTACTGTTGGTGGTGCAGAATACGAAAAATCGCTGATTAGAGCAATCAGCATCAGTGTGATAAGAAGTTTTACTAAACGCATAAGTCACCAATAATTAGTGATACAAATAGAAATGAATGTTTATTTTTTGTTGATTTAATTTTTATAATCACTTTTTTATACTATATATTTAAAAATTCAGTCATTTCCTTAGATATTTTTGGAAATCACTTTTTTTTTCGACTTTTTAATTGATTACTTTAGACTTTTTTTAAAAATTAACATATTGATAACAGATGATTTAGATTAAATGGGGAAAAAAAATAACTGACATTGCATTTTTTCACCGTATTTTTTTCCTGCTTTACTTTTTTTGTAAATTATCAGTAATTCATATTACTTTTTTCAATGAACCTTTTTTAATTATAATCTTAATCCAACATTCATTTTTTATAAGCAATCTTATAAAAAAGTAATGTCTGATTTCACCTTTTCTTAACAATTTGTGGAGGAAAATGGAAGTGTCTGTTTTTCCTAATTTACTATAGTTTAGCCACTTAAGTAATAACTAAAAAAATAATAATAGGCTAATTGTTTATAATTTGAAAGGTATCAGAATGAAAAAAATTCTTAACAAACTGATAATGATAGTTTTCATTATTATTATTCAAAGATTTGTTATTTACGCAGAAATACCTGAGCCACAGGAACCAACAATAAATCAACAATTTATCGAATTTTTGAATGCTAATAAAACTCAAATAAAACCCGATTTCGATGGAGCGGTAAAAAATTATGGTTATATACCTATACCTTATCCAAAAAATACAGGTATAACTAAAAATTTAAAGGATAATCAAATCCTTTCAGATCCGCCGGCAAGTTATGACCTGAGAAATCAAAATTATATGACCTCTGTAAAAAATCAGGGAAATTGCGGCTCCTGCTGGGCTTTTGCAAGCATCGGCTCAGTTGAGTCAAATTGGTTATTGAATAGTTTCGGAAATTATGACCTTTCCGAAAATAATATGAAAAACTGCCATAATTTCCTCTGGTCTGCCTGCGATGGTGGCAATTCTGAAATAGCTTCCTCTTATTTATCCATCAAAGGTATCGTTTCAGAAAGCGATGATAATTACAGAGATTATTCCCAGAATTGTAATTCCTCCGTAAGTCCTATTGCTTATATTTCAAATTTGTATTACCTCCCCAACCGCTCTAATTCAGGTTACGAACAAGTTCTAAAGAATATAATCATGCAGCATGGTGGAGTCTTTACAAGTATGACATGGTCCGAAAGATACTATAATTCTAATGCAAAAACTTACCGTTACACAGGGTCAGCTGCCCAGAATCATGCTGTTCTTCTGGTAGGATGGAATGATAATATGAGAGTAACTGTCAATGGAAGAACTTCAACCGGAGCATGGATTGTCAAAAATAGCTGGGGAAGTTCATGGGGTGATAATGGTTATTTCTATATCGCTTATGACGACACAAGAATTAACGGAGAAACTGCTGTCTGGATCTCAAAAGAAAATGCATCCTCAATCGAACATCTATATTACTATGACGAAGTGGGTGCTGTCCGTCAAATTGGTTTCGGTGGCAATACCGGTTATGCACTGGCAAAATATACATCAACAGCTAATCATACTATTTCAAAAATCGGAACATGGATTAACAGCTATAATTCAACTATATCTATCGAAGTTTATGGTAGATTTCAGAATAATACTCTATCCAATTTACTCGGTAGTGTAAGCAATTTAAGCTGTGAATATCCTGGTTATTATACTTTTGATCTTGAAGAAGCTATTACCATCAATGCAAATACTGACTTCTTCATCAAGATTCAATATTACACTCCAAATTATCGCTATCCTATTCCTATTGAAAGAAGTATTTCCGGTTATTGTTCCCCCGATATTGAATCCGGAAATTGCTGGATTAGTAACACCGGCAGAACTTGGCTGCAGATTGGCTCCGATACAAGATACCCTTATGATGTTTGTATTCGTGCTTATGCCACACAAAATTCCGATCCTTCTATCGAAGTCGTTACATTAAACCCCGATAATATTACCTCCAACAGTGCCACTCTTGGCGGAAATGTTAGTGCTAACAGAATTCAAGTCCTTGGCAAAGGAATATGCTGGAGTCAGAACTCAAATCCCACAATCAGACAAAACAGAACCAATAATGGCTCAGGAACGGGTGCTTATTCAACCACGATAGAAAACCTCAATCAGGGAACAACCTATTACTTCAGATCTTATGCTATAATTTCCAGTGATACAATTTATGGAGATGAAGAATCATTCACAACGTTAGCTCTACCAACAATTTCAGATGCCCAATACTCAAATATTACATCCAATTCTGCTAATCTTTCAGCAGAGGTTACTAATGATGGAAACTCAGAGGTTACTGAAAGAGGTTTTTGCTTTAGTACCGATCAAAACCCGGATATAAATGCTAATAAACTGATAGCAGGCTCGGGAGTAGGTTCTTTTAGTGCCTCAATATCTAATCTTAGTCCCGGCACAATTTATTATGTTAAATCTTACGCAACGAACTCCGTTGGAACTGCCTATGGTAATCAGGTTTCTTTCACTACTAATTCAATTCCGCCAACTGTCTCAACTGATAGTTATAGCGATTTAACAACAAATTCAGTCATTATTTCCGGTAACGTCTCTGATGATGGCGGTTCAAATGTTACAGAAAGAGGTATTTGCTATAGCACCACTCAAAATCCCGATTATAACTCATCCAGAGTACAATCTGGTAACGGGCTTGGTAACTTCTCTTCTTCTATCAATAGCTTAAATCCAGCAACCACTTACTATGCCCGAGCTTATGCCCTCAATAGCAGTGGTATATCATACGGATCACAGATTTCCTTCACAACTGAACAGGAACAGCAAGACAATGAGGAATTTAATCCTCCTTCTGTTCAGGATTATAATATTACATCATTGAATATTACTAATAATTCTATACAGATTAATTGGAGTAGAGGTAATGGCGATGGTTCTTTTGTTGTATGTCGTCAGGCTTATCCAATTAGTTCGTCTGAAATACCTCAATCAAATACAATTTACTCAACTTTCTCAAACAATTTCAGTCAGGCTCCTTCCATCGGGAATGGGAAAATTGTTTATTTTGGTAATAATAATTCTCTGAGAATTACAGGATTAAGCTCCATTACAAGATACTACATCAGGATTTTCGCTTATAACGGCGATCCTACAGAAGGCACAGCTGTTTTCAATGAAGAAACTGCAACAAACAATCCTGTTACCTTCAGAACTGCCAGATATAAAGAATCATTCCCTGATAATCCCAATGAATATGGATTTGTTCTAAACCAGATTTATCCTAATCCTGCAGATAATTTAGTTTATCTTGATTTATCTATAAATGAATCTACTCCGATAAATATTGAACTATTTGATTTATCTGGCAATAAAATTATCAATAAAAATATTAACCTTACTAATACCGGCAAAAATACAATTACAATCAACACAGAAGATATTCCTTCTGGATACTATATTATTTTAATTTCCAATGAGGTTGATTTAATCTTTGATAGCATTTTCATAGCACATTGATAAAACACTATAAAAAGCAAAAAGGTGCTGTTCTAAAAGTAATTATCTTTGGACAAACAAGGATGTTTGTTCTACTCAATAATTGAATTATATGGTAGGTCAGGCGTTCTCGCCTGACCATTTATGCTTAAAATTTGACTTTGGAGACAGCCACTTTTTTTTACACAATAAACAGATTAGAAATTTACTTCAATGATGTTTGAACTTTCGGATTCTCCGCTTTCTCCAACTGCCCTTATTCTGCAATACACTTTGCTTTCTCCCTTGATATCCTCAATTAAATATTCGCTTATATTCCCGACATCAAGGTCTTTATGCTCTGGAAGAATTTCCTTAAATGAATTATCTTTTGCCACATCAATAAAATAACTCATCGCACCCTTCACTTTGTTCCATTTTATTTTAAAACTGCCCTGTTTGATATCAAAAGCCTCTTCTAATTTTGGTGCTTCAGGAAGTGTTGATTTATAAGCAGTGAATTTTGAGGTGTCGGGAATTAGATAGTTGATATTCTCTCCTTTGGAGTTTGCTTCGCAAAGTAACATATAATATCTTGTTCCGGGCTTCAGGTTCGATACCAGAAATCTTTTTTGCTGACTTTCCGGCAAATTAAAAATCACGTATGTATGTTCGCCTATCTTATCACCCGAGCCAAAACTAAAATTTCCGGTATAATCTTGACCATCTTTCGGTAATTCGCAGGGTTTTTCTTCACTCATTAGCAAAATCCTTCGTTCCCCATTACCTTTCTCACTATTAACCAAAAAGCCATTAGGTGAAATTCTCGTTACACCTGTTATTTTTCCGGGAACTGTCGGTTCTGGTGCTAAATTTGAGCTTTGCGAAATATCTGCTGTTGTTTTTAATCCATAGTAAACACTGCTATAATCTTCTTTCTGCATAATAATAGCCATAGACTTATCTTTGGCTTCTTTTAAATTTGAATTATTTCCATCAGCTTTGATGAATTCTGATGAACCTCTGTTATCGTAAGCATTAGCCTTAAAAACAAACGTTAGCATTAATGCCAGATAAAAAATAAAGCACAAATTACATTTTTTAAACTTTGCCATTTCTTTTACTCCGATTATATTAATGATATTAATCCTTCATAATTATAAGTCGAATAAAGTGGGGTAAAAATTATGCCAAAAAAAACGGCAGGTAAATTTTTTACCTGCCGTTGTCATCATAACTCCAAAATATGCGTTTATTGAACTATTGTAAATGGTGTCAGAACAATATCTTCACCAGAGGTAACTTTCAGAATATAATTACCCGAGGCAATATTATAAAATGGAACAGTGAACGGATTATCTCCTAATTTGAGATTTGTGTTGTTCAATACTGTCAATATTCTTTCACCATTGATTGTGAATATTTCAATTAAAAACGGCTGTTCATCTTTATTAACAATAACGTTAAAATAAATCTTATCTTTGGCTGGGTTCGGAGTGATTTGTGAAAGCTCGAATCCACCAACCATTTCAAATGTTTCGTTTCCTGCTATGTTTTTAGCTTTAAATATACTTGTCGAAACTGGATTGTTCAATGCTGTATTTAGATTGAACCCGGCTGTTCCGATTGTTGGATCGCCATTGTAAGCAAATACTCTGATATAATAAGTTGCAAGACCGGTTAAACCTGTAACAGTTGTTCTGTTTTCCTTTCCTTGATAAACAACTCTACCAGCTCCAATGGAAGGTGCCAGATTAAAATTATTATTTGAACCGGCATAGATTTGTCCGGAAACAGGCATATCCATTGCACTGATTGATGATCCCTCTTTTACAACTACCATGCTTCCTGCACCATCACCTTTCAACCAAGAAAGATCGAGAGTGCTCCCGGTAAATTTGCTGATTCTGACGTTATAATCCTGAATACCTGGAATAGCTTCGTAATCCAATGTCCTTGCAAATACTGTCGGATTATTTACTGTATAATAATTTTCTGATCCGTCAGAAGCATCTTTGTTTACGTTTATAATTCTGAAGTGATATTCTGTGCCTTTGTTAAGTCCAGTGATTGTAACACTCTTCAATGGACCAAATCCACCATCGCCATTATAAACAACTTTAGCATTGCTAACCCTGAAAGGCTCCTGTCCATTGAAAGGATAGGCATCAAATCTATATGAAACGCTGTAGTCTCTATCATAATCAGGGTTAAAATATGTATATTTGTCCGCTGGATCGTTTGATTCCTCACCTGACTCTACAGAAGCACCTTCAGCAGCCAAAATCATATACTGATCTGATCCCGGAACCTCGTTCCATTGAAGGGTAATTGAACCTGTGTTAACTGAAGTAACCCTGAAATCTCCCGGATTTACAGATATTTCTTCTGATAATGTTGGGAACGGACCAGCTGTATAAATCATTGAATAGTTGGTGCCATTTGGATCAATGCTTATATCATCTGTAAATCCATATATCTTGAAATAATAATCATTACCAGGCAAAAGGTTAATAAGGTCGGCTGAACCTCCTCTACCTGTAGGAGTAATGTAGAAGTTCCCGTTGGATTTAAAATCCAGATCAGGTCTGAACTCTCCAAACACATCACCTTTTGGCTCTTGTAAAATTGGATCATTCGAAGTTATAATAGTCGAACTGCCACTATTTCCTTGTCTTAGATCGGCTTGATCATAGCTTTTCCTCTCAACAACAACCAAATATTTTGTTATATTGGCAGTAGCTGGCTGCTTCCACTCAAGCAACATTCTTGTTTGATCATAATTCTGCTTTCTAACGAAAACATCTTTATCAAACTCAGCTTGCTGCTGGCTGAACAGGACGTTGCCACCAAGCAGGATTATGGCAAGTAGACTTAGTATCAGCGTTTTTCTCATTGTTACTCCTCAATTAATATATAAAATAATTTTCTTCTTCATTATTGAGTTAATACCACATTCATTTTTATCAAAGCCCATCTTATAGGTCTCCCGCAATAATTAATATGTGATTTTAACTCATTTTTTTTAACTTTTTTCAAAAAACAAATTCAATATAATAGAAAATATCTAATTAGCAAACGATTTTTAGCCTTTCAAAACATTATTTTTCAATTTAAGATGTTATTAATTTAATCTTAACCTAAAAAAATACCATATTACTTTTTTTATTATTTTGAATATTATTTTAATAAGCATCATATCTCTCTATTATTCAATCACTTAACAACATCATTCATTTGCTATATTAATTCTATTAAAAAATAATCAAGTATGACTATAAAAAACCTCCAATTTCCTCCATTTTTTTGAAGATGATTGCAAATTTTTTTTAGGTAATATTACAATTTTTCAAAGAACATTTACTATAGTGAATTAAAGACGCTTTGATTACCTTATTATTGAGATAATGCCTGAAATTAATAATTTTAACAGAAAATTGATGTAGTTAAAATTTTATCCTTTGAAATTCAAATCATAATATATAAAATAAAAAAACCCCGATATTTCTATCGGGGTCTTTATTTTTTGGCTAACTAATATCTTACTATTAGTTTGTTGCGGCTATTCTCCAAGCTCCACCAGCATAGATGAATGTAAGTACTTCACCTGCTAATATGTTTCTTCCACCGAAACAGTTGTTTTGTGCGTTTTGGAATACAACATAGAGAATCTGGCCATTAACAGCACCAGAAGGTAAATTAGCAAATCCTGGGTTTGTGTTTGCTGCTGCAGTATAGTAAATAACGGAAGCATAACCTTTGTTATTTAATTCAGTGTTGTTTGCTGCAGTTTCGTAAGCTAATTTTACACTTCCTGCTTCTATATCAACTGCTTGAGTGCTGCTATTTCCATTTCTGTTAGTCACAAACAAAGTAGCTGCATCGGTTCCATCATCAGACCTGAATTCAGCTACATATTGGTTTGTTGATGGGTTCCCAGCATCATTTGTTGCAAATAGGATAGAACCATTTCCACTTCCAAGGTCTTCGAACCAACCAGCTGCTCCATTGCCACCAGACAACTTGGCACCCCATATAGTTGCAAAACTATTTCCAATTGCATTTGATGATGTAGCATAAATAGCATTATTATTAGCTCCATTAGAGATAACTCTCAATGTGTTCGTTGCACCGGAGGTACCATTACTCAATTCTGTATTGCCATTACCAACTTTGAAATTCTGAGGGTCACCAGCTGCACCAACAGGTAAAGTTGCTGTATTGTGTTTCAAATAACCTGTACCATTTAACTGTAATGGCTCGTTAACGTTAATTCTAACAGTACCACTACCGGAGAATGAACCAGCAATTGCAACAATATTTCCATTTTGTACTGATATACCACCACCTGCTGCAACATAGATACCACCACCGTTATTAACGCTGATACCGCCTGCTGCATAAGTTGATAAAGCACCAAAGTTACCTGATCTCCAGAGATTTGCGGCTGTACCGATGTCATAAGCTAAGTTATTTGAAGGAATCATGTCATCTGCAAATGTCAATGGTGTTGCTGGAGTGCTTGGTGATGTATTGAAAATATTTCCTCTCAAATCAGTGTTGTTATTGACTCTGAGGTTATTAAATTCGGCATCTCCACCAAATAAGGTTCCACCCCAGTAAATATCTCTCCATCTTTGGACACCGGAGCCAAGATCAAATGTGTTGTCAGTATTTGGAATGATATGTGAATTAACATCAGCAGTGAAGACAACATTATCTGTATTTGCATCACCAAGTGTAACATCGGCGTCAAATAAAGCGTTTCCAGAAACCTGGAATCCGTCGCCTACAAAAACATTACCACCGTTATTTGCGGTTGAGTTAACAATTGTCTGCTGGAGATCTGATTGTTGTGTTACTGTAAATAAATCATTAACAAAAACAGCTCCACCGTTGTTGGCAGTTGTGTTAGTAATTGCTTGCTGTGCATCTAATGTACCTTGTAAAGTTGTAGCATTAACAACTGTGAAGGCATCATTAACATGAACTGCTCCACCGTTATTTGCAGTTGAGTTAGATATTGATTGCTGTGCATCAATTGTGCTTTGGAATGTTGCAGCACCAGTTACGTTAAGTGTGCTTTGGAGTGCTGTTGCTCCGGTAACGGTTAGCAGGTCATTAACATAAACTGCTCCACCATTGTTACCGGTTGTGTTGGAAATAGCATTTTGTGCATCCAAAGTTCCTTGTAGAGTTGTAGCATTGACAACTGTGAAGAGGTCGTTAACATGAACTGCTCCACCGTTATTTCCGGTTGAATTAAACACTGATTGCTGTAAATCAGTTGTTCCTTGATGAACAGTTGTACTCTGATGTGTAACTGCACCAGTAACTGTAAACAAGTCATTAACATATACAGCACCTCCATTATTGGCAGAAGTATTAACGATTTGACCTTGTAAGTCAGATTGACCGGTTACTGTCAAGCTGGAGAAGGAAGCAGCACCACCTGATAGTGTACCTGAATAATAAATATCTCTCCATCTTTGTGCATTGGTTCCCAAATCATAGGTATTATGAATGTTAGGAACAATGTGTGAATTTACTTCTGCATTGAAAACAACATTATCTGTATTAGCATTGCCCAATGTAACATCGCCATCAAACTGTGCGTTTGTTGTAACAACGATACCATTTCCTGCAGCACTGAATGTTTGTGTACCTGTCCATGTATTTGGATTTGCAAGATTTATACCGAGAGCAGTTCCAACACCGTTACCAGTTAAGGTAGCGTTTATATTTAATGCCTGCCAAACATTAGTACCAGCGTTATTGACTAAGAATTGATTTGCTGCACCGGTTTGAATTCTGTTCAGATTGATTGTTCCACTTGTACCTGCATCATTAATAGCTGTAATGATGGATGTTCCAGCAGCAGGTCTGACACTTCTGACTTGTGCACGACCATTTCCTGAACTTACCCATGTAATTAAAACATCATTTAATGGATCACCGGCTGGCAAAACAACCTTATCAGCGGCATTAGTGTTATCACCAACAAAGATATTGTGTTGTGGTAAAGCTAATGTTCCAAAGATAAGACCAGCATTCAAAACACCATCAATCTGAGCATCGCCAACCACTCTGAATTCCCATCTTGAATCTGTTGGTCCGGGTATTGGTGGTGGGAAGATATCAAGAGTACCATTAATTTTCATTCTACCATCAAATCCTGGCATACCGTTTACTTCAACTGGGTCGCCAGCGGCTCCCGGAGGAGTAAATTGTTGATAAATACCGTTGGGATCTCCAACAAAAATATCATTAAAACCAACGATTGTATTACCTGCGATTGATGAGTTAGCTTGAATAGAGCCATAGGTTTTCAAAGCAAGTAAGTTAGAACTATTTGCTAAGGTAGCATTATTATTTCGAATTACTACAACAGCGTCGTTAGCATCTGTAAAAGCAACTCCATTATTGTCAAGTGCAGGAATTGCACCACCATCATTTGTATAACCTTCGATCAACATTGTTCTGCCGTTTGTACCGCTGTTGTTTCTAACAACTGCAACATAATTATTGTCAGTGGTACCATTTGCGGGAGCTGAAGTTGCCCAGAAAGCAGAACCAGCGGCTCCATTAATTGTCTGGATAGTTGGATTGGTGGTACTTGTGTTGAAAGCATTAACAGCTCTACCAGTACCTGATTGAATATAAGCACCTTCACCAGCTCCGGCAGCATAAATTGCGGCACCCCAGTCAAGTATAGTTCCGCCTGGATTATTAATGTATGCTCCGATATCTGCACCTGCAACTAATGATGGGAATGCTGTTGTATTAACCTGTGCTAATACACCAATATTTTCTGTACCATTGATTGAGCTGACATCAAGACCAACACCACGACCTTTATCAACGTCTGAAGCAAACCAACCAGCTCTGTGGATAAGAGAAGCAGGTGTTGCGGCAGGTGTTGTAGCTACTGTGTTAGTTACCATTAAACCCCATGTATTATATGGGTCAACGTTATTAACTGTTTGAACTATGTTTACTGCACCAGAATTTGCATTTAATTGGTCAAAGTTGGTTGTTACATTCAATGCACCATTTCCAACGCCAGTTTGTGCAGTTCTTGTGATTGATACGGTAGCTTCGCCTGTATTACCACCATCAAATGTAACCATTGGAACTCCACCCGTACCGTCACCGGTATTCATATTAGCATTAATGATGGTTCCGGCAGCTGCTGCTGTGTTTTCCAAAGAAAACATTGTTGTTGTGTGAGCATCTGAATAGAGCCAAGGAATTGTTAAAGCATCCTGTGCCCATTCAACTTGTCCGGGAACTGCTGACCATTTTAGAACTTGTTTATCAGTTGGAGCAGTGGTTCCAGATAATTGCCATGTTGAACCAACATTATTCCACCACATAATTTGACCGTTAGTATTACCGTTGGCAAACTTTGACATGGAAATTGTTCCATCAGCAATCTTTGCATCAGTAACAGCATTGTCTGCGATTTTAACGGTTGTAACTGCACCGTCAGCTAATTTTGCTGTTGTGATTGCACCATCAGCAATATCATCACCACTGATTGGGTTTAAGTCTAAAGGAGTATTAACACCATCACCACTGAAGGCAGATGTTTTGTTAAATGCTGCCCAATTTGAATTACCAAGATTATCGGTAACCAAGAATTGGTTAATATTAGCAGAAGGAGCTATTTTTTGAGTTGTTACAGCATCATTAGCAATATCAACTGTTGCTATAGTACCATCGGTAATATCATCAGATGTAACTGAATTATCGAGTATTTTTGCGCTATTTACTGCACCGTCTGCCAAATCTGCTGTAACGATTGTTCCATCATCGATTTTTTGTGATGTAACTGCACCGTCAATTATCATAGCAGTTGCAATTTTTCCGGGAACCCAATCTGTTCCATCGAAATAGTATAAGTCATTTGCACCAACGCCAGCTTTGTTTAAAGTAATTGCTGTTGCGGCAGATGAGCCATCGCCAACTATTGGGCTTGCTGTGAATATCTGAGGTGTACCCCAAACAACTGCACCACCTGAAGAAACTAATGCTTTACCGTTTGGTCCGGGAGCAATGTTCTGTGGTAAGATTGTTTGATTTGCAATGTGGAAACCGGTCACACCAGCTGCTTTGATTTGCAATGGATTTGAAGGTACGCCTGTGCCTTCTAATGTATTGTTATCTGTAGTTGCTGGATCTTTCCAAACAACTGTTGTTCCTGTAACGTCATCAACACCAAGAACCTGACCGGGCCAGATTGCATTTGGAGCACCGATAACTTCAAGATCTGTGCTTGCCGGGAAGAAATTGGCTGTTGTTAATTTACTTCCATCCCAAGCTGTACCGTCAAATAGCAAAACATCATCAGGAGCTACAAAAGTTGCACTTGTTGACAGGGTTACTGGATTTGATGCCGAACCATTGCCAACTACTGGCATTGATGTTACAACTGTGGCTGCAGGAACTGACCATTCCATAGCACCGGTTGTATTATTCCATGTTAGGACATAACCATCTGTTGATACATTTGCTGTATTGGTTGTATGCAAATTAGTTGGTCTGATTTTCTGTGCCTGCCATTCGCCGATACCGGGTGTTCCATTGAAATAGAGAACTGCACCGTCTGCTGGTACGAATGCTGCACTTCTGTTAATATGAATCGGGTCGGTAGCTGAACCTGTTCCCTGAAGTGAAGGAGCACGAACGTTTACTACTGGTGTACCCCAAACAAATGTTTGATTAACTGCATCCCAGACTGGTGATGTTTTGTCAACTGCAGGAGCTGAGTATGTTAATCTTTCTGGGGCTGTTGCATCATAAGCATAATATAATAAAGAACCATTCCATGCTGACGATGATGGTTTCCCAGTTGGAACTCCTGAAACTTTGGTAGCAAATAATTCAGGAACACCGACAGTATTCGGTTGAATCTGGAGATTATTGAACAATCCCTGAACATCGCCCAATGTTGCACCACCGGGAGCCCATTGATTCAAGACACCATCATAGATATAAGCCTGGCCAGTTTGTGTTGGTTGGGCTGACAATGGAATATTCCACAATCTTCTTACTTGGTTATTATTGAAAGCACCGACAACATCCTGTGCAAGTGTTGTGGCAACCCATTGGTTAGTATTTGAGTCATACATATAAACCTGACCATTTGTGGCTGGTGTGGCATTGATTGGAACATTTCTCAATCCACCAACTTGTGGATTGTGATAAGTTCCATAAAGATCGCCACCTGCTGGGTCACCCCAATTAACAAACCAGTCATGAACTTCTGTATTTAAATCTTCGAGTAAAATCGTTCCGTTAACAATCTTATCTGTTGTAACAGAATTTGGAGCAAGTTTGCCGTTTGTTACTGATAAATCAGCAATTTTAGCAGTAGTAACTGCGCCATCGGCTAATTTGATTGTTGTAACAGCACCATTAAAAATCCTGTCAGTTTTAACTGCTCCGGGAGCAATCAAAGGATCAGGATAAACACCGGTTAAATCTCCGCTTGCTGGACCACTTGGTGGAACTGTAACATTTGGAGCAAGTTTGTCTTGTGTAATTGAACCGGGTGTGATATTTCTGAGAACGGCTGATGGTTTGATTGTAGGATTTGGATATGAACCATCAAGATCACCACCTGCAGGACCTCTTGGGAAAGCCTGTACGTTGGGATCCAATTTTGCCTGTGTTACTGCACCATCACGAATTGATGGATTGGGATAATCACCTGTTAAATCTCCACCGGCAGGTCCATCGGGAGGTGCATTCAATGCTTTCAAAGCATAAGGAACAGGTGTTAAAGCTGTTCTTGGCATCGGATTACCGTTTCCAACGGTAATTTGGAGCCAATACTGTTTGTCAAATGGTAAATTCAATGGATTTTGTTTGCCAAGATAAACGTTGACATACCCATTTACTGCCGAAACTTCCTGCACTTCCAACCATATCGGTGAACCACCGAACTCTTGCTCATAAATAGCAAATGTCATTGGTACCGCTTGATTCAAAGCTGCATTATTATCACGCACAAAACCTTGCCACGATAATTGTTTTGGCAACTGTGCGAAAACGTTGCTAAACGGAGTAGCAATCAAACTTATCAGAACTATTAGGCTGAGAAGTAAAACCTTCTTCATCATTAATTACTCCTAAACGGTTATACAAAATAAATAATATTTATTAACTTTCTTTTTCAAAATTTTCAACTTTTAACGAGTGATGACCATTATATTTCTTAGTGTATATGGCTTAATATCGGACTCCCCAGCCATTTGTGCGGGATTTACCGATAACTCATAAAGATATGAACCTGAGGACACTTCCAATCCGGTATTACCTCGTGTATCCCACGACACATCCTGAATACCAGAATCTGAATATCCGTCGAACAAAACTTTCACAACATTTCCAACAACATCATAAACCTTCAAAGTTACATAGCTGAATGTTGGAACCTGGAAACGAATTATAGTTTGATTCGAAACCGGGTTTGGAAAGTTAGACAACAAAGCATTATCAAATCTGGGTTCGTTATCCACATCAGTTATGATTCCCATTGGAACCCAGAAACCTTGATACACATCGACCATTTTGCCATTGAAAGTACCAGACCTTTTCTCTATGGCTATCTGACCAAGCATACCAGAAACGATATGCGTGGTACTCTTGGCTTCCACCATACCACCTGAACCTAACACCCATCGCTCAATTTTGTGTTGAGCAAGTAGCTCTCTACCCGACAAAACGGCCAATAGACCGATTAGCAACAGGTATATCATGCTTTTCTTCATAATAAAACTCCTAAAAACTATGTTTTAATATAAACTAATTTTCAACCAAATATCAAATAACAATGTTGTGCAATTTATTGCACACATTTCAAATTATATTTAACAATCAATTCTTAACTGCAAAATATATGCCAATTAAATCTTCCCTCAAATTATGAAAAACATACTTTTACATTTTACATAAAAACTAAAATACAACTTTTAAACTTAAAATTCAAAAAAGTTTTTCCACTAAATAAAATATTATTTTTTGTATTTATTACGTTTTCTATGCTAATTATCCCCATTTAATAAGACATTTATCATTTCTCGAACACAATATACTATTATTTAATGTTATATTTTTCAAAAAAATATTTCTTTATCTAAATAAAATCCGGTTTTATCTTAAAATTTGCCTTTTTTGTGAAACTTATTCATGCTGCAAATGTAAAAATAACTACAAGAGTTATATTTTCCAAAAAATAATTATACCGTTTTTCTAATTTGTTTATAAATCATCAAATTATTTCAATCTTTTCTTGCTACTTAATTTAATATATAATATTCCTTTTGAATTATCATAAAAATGAATTAATTTTTGACTTTTCTTATCCATTTAAATTGTATGAAATTAGAAACTTTAATTTCTCATTCTGGAGAATTGCTATTGATTGCACTTAAATCGCATAAGTCAACTGATTCATTGGTTTCTGAATATCTTCATCAAAAGAAATACATTGGTAGCAAAGAAAGAAAATTTATCTCTGATATTGTTTTTTCGACGATTCGTAATTTATCTGTCTCTGCTTATTGTATGGAATTAGCACTGGTAGAATTTCTTTTGGATGATTATGGTGAACTTGATTACTTGTATTTGTTTTCTGATATTTCTTACTATGACGAATCACTTTCATTTGCTCATAGTCTTATTATGTCAGATACAATTGATTTTGAGAGGTTCAACCAGAACTGGTATAAACTCCTCATAGCCTCTATTGCAGCCCTAATTCAGGAAAATCAACTCGGAAGTTCTGCCAAATCAATCTTTAATCATTTGCATTCTCTTTATAATGATTCAATTAATCTAAAAGATGAAATCATTAACTCCATTTGTTTATTTGCTGATGTTAATTATAACCTTGCTATCAAAATTTATAAAAGAATTTGTAACCTTTATTCAAAACTCAAAAAAAATTCAGAGACTCTCTCACAAAGAAATTACAGTATTCTTAGTAATGATGAAAAAATCACTTTTGCAACATACTCCTGCATGCCCCTCTGGATAATTGACAGTCTGATTAATATTTATAAAAGCACTGATTTTGTTCTAAAATTATGTAATTCTCTCAAAGAACAAGCCCCAACTTCTATCAGAGTAAATCAGTTCCTGCATAATAAAGAGGTGGTGAGCAATCATTTGAAATCACTTAACATTCAGGTTTATGAATCTAAAATTTCTCCTTCGGCTTTGATTCTTGAAAAAAGAGTTCAATTAAACGTTAATCCATTATTCAAAGAAGGTTTCTTCGAAGTGCAGGATGAGGGTAGTCAGTTAATTTCTTTTGCACTAGCTCCCGGGAAAAACACAAAAATCCTTGATGCCTGTGCTGGTGCAGGCGGGAAGACCCTTCATATTGCTGATATTCAGCAGGACTCCGGTAAAATTATTGCCTTCGATACTGATTTTTTAAGGCTCAAAGAACTCAGAAAAAGAGCTAAAAAACATCGTTACAATTCTATAGAAACTCTTTTCGTTAAAAATGGAACCCTACCTGAAAATTTAAAAGGATCATTCGATTTTGTCCTTATTGATGCTCCCTGCTCTGGATTAGGAACACTAAGAAGACTTCCTTTAACAAAATGGCGAATAACCAGCGAGCTAATAGAAAAGCACTCCAGAAAACAATCGAAACTCCTGTCCTATTTTTCAGAGTTTGTTAAACCCGGGGGCATTCTCGTTTATTCAACCTGCTCTTTTATGATTCAGGAAAATGATGAAGTTGTATCCAATTTTCTTGATAATAACCCGGATTTTAGCCCTGATAGCCTTCTTGAGCCTTTCGCAAAGTTTGGTGTGAATATACAATTCCATGGAACAGACACATATAAAATCACACTTCTTCCGTCAATGCACAATTGTGACGGTTTTTTTATGGCAAGATTAAAAAGGATTTATTAATGAATTACACATATATTGATAATTTTATATTCGATTTTGGCGGTGTTTTGTATGAGATTGACACCGAGATATCCATCAAAAAATTATGTAATCTAAGCTCGGATCCTTTCATTAGAGAAAAAGGAATGTTTCAGGATTACAGTAATTATAATTTGTTTAATGATTATGAATGTGGTAAAATTTCTACTGATTTTTTTCTTGATAAGCTCAAAGAAGAATTCAGACTAAATATATCGAACGAAGAGCTTATTTCAATCTGGAACGAAACCCTTATTGGATTATATCAAAACTCAATTCAGTTAATTAAAAGATTTAAGAAGTGTGGAAGAATTTACCTTTTTAGCAATACCAGTGAAATTCATTACACAAAGTTCTTTCCTGAATGCACTCAATTGTTTGAGCAATTCGATGAATGCTTCTTTTCTTTCAAGATCGGTCTGAGAAAACCCGATCCTGCTTCTTACAACTATATCATTGCAAAGCACTCTCTCGTTCCATCCAGAACTTTATTTATTGATGATCTTTTTAAAAATATTGAAGGAGCAAGATACGTTGGTCTTAATGTATATCATATTAATAGTGTGAATTCCTTGTCAGATTTATTACACAGTGTTGAATATGATACACAAGCATAATCAACCCGAAATCCTTAATAATTCTTAACAAGAAAGACAATTGAAATTTAAAAATCTTGAAAACAATACAATATTATTTCTTAATTTAGTTTCCGGTTTTATTATCTATTAAAATGAAATCAATCTGGGAAATACCATTTGTCGTTGTTGATGTTGAAACCACCGGTGGAAATCCAATCAATGAAAGGATTATTGATATCGGTTGTGTTACTGCTCTTGGCGGAGAAATAATTTCAACATATTCCTCCCTGGTTAACCCACACCAGTTTATACCTCCGTTCATAAGTAAAATGACAGGTATTTCAAACGAGATGGTCTTCAACGCTTCGGAAGCCGAAGAAGTATTTAATGAATTACAAAATTATTTCCGGCAAGATAATGCTGTTTTTGTTGCTCATAATGCACAATTCGACTGGTCTTTCGTTCTTAATACTTTTTTAAGATGTAATCTTGAACCTCCTGAACTCAAAAGGCTATGCACACTTAAACTTTCAAGAAGGCTATTAAGAAAGAATCTAAAGAAAAATGTTGGCTCGCTTGCTAATCACTTTAACATTATCGTTAATGGCAGACATCGGGCTTTAGGTGATGCTCTTGCAACTGCCCGGATTCTAATTGAACTGCTTGAAATTGCCGTACGTGAGCATAATATCGTTCATATTGATGAGCTTCTTAAGTTCCAGAATAAAAAAATCTACAACTACAAAACACCTTTAAATGTTTACAAGCGACTGGAAACACAACTTCAGCAGTTACCCGATACTCCCGGTATTTATTATTTTCTTGATAAATACAAAAACATATTATATATAGGTAAAGCTAAATCATTGAAGGAAAGAGTAAATTCTTACTTCAATAATGAACCTTATACGTCAAGAAAAATTTCAGAAATGCTCAAGCTTTCCCATTTTCTTGTTTGGGAAGAAACCGGCACTGAACTGATGGCTTTAATAAAAGAATCAGCAAAAATCAAAGAACTCAAACCACCTTATAATACATTAGATAAAAGAGAGAAATCATTCCCTTTTATAAAACTAACTATGGGAGATAAATTACCACGCATTGAATTATCTTTTGAAGTGGAGAATGACTCTTCCGAATACTTTGGTCCTTTCAGCAGTTCCATTTTTGTAAATGAAATCCTTGAATCCATAAATAAAAGATTTAAATTAATAAAATGTGATAACCCTTTTGCTCCAAACATTGATTATAAAACCTGTTTTTATTATCAGATTCAAAGGTGTGGTGCTCCTTGCTCCGATATAACCTCAGAGGAGGAATACATTGAAGAAGTGAACAAAGTCAGATATTTCCTTGGTGGATTTTCAGATGGTATCGTGAAACAACTTGAAAACAAAATGCTCGATTACTCTGATAAATTAGATTTTGAAAAAGCATCCTTGCTCAAAAATCAAATTGCCGAACTAAAAAAACTTTTTCAGAAAAAAAATCTATTCCCTGTCTCTGTCAATAACAATAACATTATAATTTTACATAAAACTGACTATTCCGACAAGTTTGATTGTCTTTTTATCAAATATGGTAAACTTGTAAATCAAATTATATTAAATAATTTCAACATACAGGAAGATTATGTTCGTAGCTTGATAAATTCTGTATATTTTAATAGTCAAAACGGAAATTTAACATTAAACAAACAGGAAGCCAATGAACTTAGAATTATTAACTCATGGGTCTATCGTAATCAATCAGATTGTGAGTTAATATATATTAACGGGGATCCACCCGATACTGTTTTCTCACTTTTCAAGGAGAAATTCGAAGTTTTATCAAGTCTCCCAAAAAAAGAACCAGAAATTTAAACAATTCATTCGTTTGGTTTTATGTTCTGAGTTATAGAACTTTTCACTGAATCCTGAACCTGCTCAATATTTTTGTCTTTTGATTGTTTTTGTGGTTTATTTAGATAGGTATTAACTAATTCCTTGGCAATTGGAGCGGCTACAGTTGCACCAAATCCTGCATTCTCAACCATAACACAAATAGCAATTTTTGGTTTTTCCATTGGAGCAAAACAGACAAACCATGAGTGATCATCACCATGTGTGTTCTGAGCAGTCCCTGTTTTTCCACAAATAGCTATATCAGGTAACATTGCATTTATGGCAGTTCCACCTGGAGTATTTACCACATCATACATACCATTAATTACAATATCGAAAACTTTAGGATTTATATTCAAGCGCTTAACATCATAATCTATATTCTTCCAATTTTCACTCAAATCCCGACGCACCGCTCGAACAAGATGTGGTTGATAAATAACTCCTTTGTTGGCTATTGCTGCTGTATAAATAGCCATCTGAAGAGGTGTAACTGAGATTTCACCTTGACCAATCCCGTAATTAACAATATTTCCCTTTGGATATTTTCCTTTTCCAAACCTCTTCTCAAGCCATTCGATTGTTGGCATTATTCCCTTGCCTTCAGCAGGCAAGTCAATTTTCGACAGCTCTCCAAATCCAAACATTTTTCCATATTTCCCAAGTTTTTCAATCCCGATTTTAAGAGCCAAATTATAGAAAAACACATTGCAGGACACCTGAATAGCTTTTCGAACGTTTACTGATCCATGAGCACCATGACAGCCATAACTCCTGTTTCCATAATTGAAGGAACCACTGCAGGGAATAGTTGAATTTTCATTTATTAATCCCTCGTTAAGTCCAGCAATTGCAACAAGCATTTTCCAAGTTGAACCCGGTGGATAGGCAGCCTGAAGTGCTCGGTTGAAAAGTGGCTTATCTTTATCAGCTTCCAGTTCTCCATAAAAATTGTTCCTTGTATTGCCTGCAAATATCCTCAAATCATAATCCGGTTTACTAACAAGGCACAACACTTCTCCGCTGGAAGGTTCTAAAGCAACAATCGCACCTCGTTTGCCGCTCATCAGTTCTTCCGCTTTTTCTTGCAAAGCTCTATCAACTGATAATTTAATATCGAATCCATTATTAACAGGAATGTCACTTTTACCTGCATTAAAATCTGATTTCCGCCCTAATCTATCCACTGCCACCCAGCGAACTCCTTTTGTTCCTTTAAGAAAGTTTTCATAAGTAAATTCTATTCCTGTTTGTCCAATAACATCGCCCATTTTGTAGTAGCTATATCTTTCAAGTTGTGGTATGCTGATTTCTCGGGTGTAACCAAGTATATGAGACATATTTCCATTAAATTCATAAAGCCTTTTGGTTTCAATTGAAACATCAACGCCTTGAAGAATATCACCAAGTTCTTCGATCAATGCAATTTTGCTTGGTTCTACATCCCTCATTATTTTTATCTGGTCAAATTGGGAATATCTCTTATTTTTCTTCAATATATTGATAAGTGAGGTTGTATCCATGTCCAGACAATATGCAAGCAATTTCAAATTGCTTTCTTTAAATTCGTTCGGTGTCAATCTTACTGTATAGGATGGTTCTCCATGGACTAATAAGTTATTATTTCTGTCGTAGATGTTTCCTCTGAAAGGCTCAACAACTTCCTGCTTCAGGCTCTGTGTTTCGGCTTCTGATCTGTATTTACCTCCTTTAATCAGTTGCAGATAGCCAAGCCTGACAACAAAAATTGAAAATATAAGAAGTGTCAGACCAAAAAAAATATTCTGCCTTATTTTTGAGGCATAATCTCCCTTGGTCTTATCCAGATTGTTTATCATTTCTCAGTTCAATTTGATTGTTTTTTCCATTGTAATTTACAAATTTTTCCGCAAATGCAATTGCTATCACAGACGTAAATATCCCGTCCCTATACATAAATTGTGCACTGGTAAAATCCGATATAATCATTAAAAGCATAAGCAAAAAACAACTTAGATATAAAGTTTTTGTAAATTTTTCTTCTGTTTTACGGGCTAATTTCTCTAACTTAAACAAATAATAAAGATAGAAATAGAAAATTAGCAATGAAGCAGGTATTCCAAACCTGAACATAAACCATAAATATCCGTTGTGTATAATATTTGTTTTAATTGTGTAAAGACCAAATGGATCAAAAAAACTGATTTTTTTTCCTAATCCATTACCGGCTAATGGATAATTCCAGATACCATCGAACACCTTTTCATATTCACTGAACCTAATTTGCACAGATTCATCCTTCTGACCTTTTGTGGTCGAAGACAATCTCTTTTCTGCAACTTTTAGTATCACAAAGGTGTTTTCTTTGAAAACATAATAGATAATACCAAAAATGGCGGTCATAATCACAAGTGTGGCTGTTACGATTTGTATTCTCGATTTTTTATCTATGTAAAACATCATAATAAATATTACTGCAATCAATATTACCCAGAATGTCCTAGAAAATGAAACGAGCAAAGCCCCAAATGATAGAATAGTAAATATTAGTAACAGAGTTTTAAGAACTGGCTTCTTTGTATATAATGTGAATACCATCCCAAATATTGTCGCCGCAGTGAATAATGTCTGATTGATTCTTAATGATCGCTCAAGTTCAAATGCATATACTGCCATACTTATTGCACGCTGATTATAAGCATAAAATTGATTGAAAACACAATAAAGAACTGCAATCGAGAAACAACTCAAAAATGTTATGATTTCTTTCTTTTCTTTTATATGATATCTGATTGGAAAATAATATAGAATCATTGCATAAGACCCAAATTCCCGAAACCAATCGAGAAAAGGCACTTCGTTAATTATTGCAATGACTGCATTGAATGGTGCAAACAAGAAAAATATAAGCAATGCCTTATCGGCAGCATTTCTGAATAGCCTCTCCTTTTTTACCCCGATAACCCAGATTAACCAGAAAAAAAGTCCTCCCAGAAGAACAATACCAGCAATTACATCATAGGCAGATACCCCGGGTTTTGTCTCTACAAAATAAGTTCCCGAAAAGACTGCTACAAAGTACAACCAGAATTTCGGATGCTTAATAAAAGCATAAATCAACACTATACCCACTATCCCGGCTAAGACAATCAATCCATAATCTTGATCTATCCCCACCCAAATTGCAACTGCTGTGATAAGAGAAAGAACGAAAATTGACCCGATTGTTATCTTTTCCCGAAAATCCCTTAGCTCTATTTTAAATACACCATTCAAACCTGATAACTAATTATTGTTTTCGGAATTGATTATTTTGACTTGTTTGCTAAAGCTTTTAAATGAGTTAAAAACTAAAGTAAAAATGACAGATAACAAAAATATACCCACCGCTGAACCTATTATAATCAGAGATCTTTTTGGCTTTATTTTTTTATCCGGAGGAATTGCCTTGTCAACAATAAAGAGTGATTGAGTTTGCCGTATTTCGTTTAATCTGGCTTCCTCGAGCATAGGAATAAGAAAAGCTTTAACCTTGTTCATTGTTTCGAATTCTGCATATAACCTCATAAATTCAATCCCGACTTCAGCCGCTTTGTTCAAAGCAAAATTTCCCCCAAATCCGGGCTGATTCTGTGCATTCGAAAGTTGTGTTTTTAATTGGCTGATTACTCCTGCCTGCATCATTGTGTATGGGTCGTCTTTTCCATACTTATTGGTTAATAAATCCAGAATGATTTCCTGTTTCATCAACTCTGCTTTGAGATCAATCAAAGCAGTAGAGAGTGCTTTTGCCTGATCTTGTGGTGAAAAAATCAACTTAGATTGCGAATATATTCTTATTGAATCAGAAATTCTTGATATATTTTCCTCAGTTGCATTTATCCTTTTCTGCAAATATTCCCTGTTTACTCTGGATTCGAGGTTAAATATGTTCTGAGCCAATCCATTAGCAATCTGAACATAATCGTTTGCCATCATTGCCGCCACTTTTGGATCCTTGTCCGTAATGGTTATTGTATAGTTTCCCTCTTTTTCTGCTTCAATTTCCAGATTTTCCTCGAAAGCTTTCCTGACGTCAACCATCCTCCCCGATTCAATTTCATATCTCTCCATTAATTTATATTTTTTAATTATGCTGTCCTTAACTGTTCTTGAATCCAGAATGACAAGCAAACTATATGCTCCTTCACCTTTCCCTCCTAATTTTGTCAATCCAATATCTTTGAGTGTTGAGGATAAATTATTCATCATCCCTTCAAACCCCAGACTTGTACTTTTTGGAGGAACAACATTTGCAGTTGCACTATACCAGTTAGGCATAATAAATGCAATGATTGTGGCGACTAATGTTCCTACAAGAGTAAATAATAATATAAACCATTTATGTCTTATAAGTAATGCTGCAAGCAGGATACCCTCAGATGTTTTTTCTATACCATTTTTGTCGTTATTCATTGGAATAATTTGTTCACTCATATTTTAATCCAGAAAATTTATTTGCTTTAATATAATTAAATTTACAAATTTAATACTTATTTAAATATTACTTATTCGATATCGAATAAAAGTGTTTGTTTCAATAAGTATTTAAAGTCGTATTTTTAAATCTCGATAAAAATTCAGATTATATTGATTCGAAAAAAATTAGAATTGATTTAAAACACGTACATCATTTTCGTAGAGCAATCGAATATCATCTATGCCTGTCTTGAGCATTGTAACCCGCTCAATACCAAAACCGAATGCATAGCCAGTATATTCTTCAGGGTCTATTCCTCCAGCTTTTAAAACATTGGGATGAACCATACCACACCCAGCTATTTCAAGCCAGCCTGTGTATTTACAAACCCGACATCCCTTCCCTTTGCAAAGAAAACACGTAATATCAAGTTCTGCACTTGGTTCGGTAAAAGGAAAGAAAGATGGCCTGTACCTGAATTTTGATTCTTCTCCGTACATTTTTTTTGCAAATGCAATCAAAGTACCCTTTAATTCAGCAAAAGTTACTCTTTTATTTATATACAATCCTTCGATTTGATGAAATTCAGCCAGAGAGCGGGCGCTAATAGCTTCATTTCTGTAAACTCTGCCCGGCATAATACATCTGATAGGAGGTTTCTGACTTTGCATAACTCTTATCTGAACCGGGGAGGTATGAGTTCTGAGTAGCAAATTCCCATCACTCTCTATAAAAAATGTGTCCTGCATATCTCTTGCGGGATGATCGGGGGGAAAATTCAAAGCATCAAAGTTATGATATGTGTCCTCGATATCCGGACCTTCGGCTACTTCAAATCCCATAGATACAAAGATTTCAATCATTCTCGTCAATGTCTGATTTATCGGGTGAAAAGTCCCCTTGAAATTTCTCCTGCCGGGCAAAGTAAGGTCTAAATCAGTAACTGTTTCTTTTTGTTTATCAAACTTTTCTTTAAGACTTTGATATTCATTTTCTACAAATGATTTTAACTGATTCAGCAATTTACCTGTTTCGGGCTTCAGTTCTTTAGGGACATCTTTGAGCTTATCAAACAAAGATTGAACCGTACCTTTCTTAACCAGATGGGTCAGTTTGAATTCTTCAAGTTTATCGAGGCTATCAATCTTTGATAATTCATCCTTAATTGTAGCCTCGAGTTTTTTGATTTCTTCCTGCATTTCTGATAGCTACTTGGAATGTATTAATTTTTAGCTTGTTCAACAATTAATCTGAAAACCTCTGGCTTATTCATTGCAAAATAAGCTAACAGTTTCCTGTTAATATTAATATTTTTTTCTTTTAGCAGGTGCATCAGCTTGGAGTAAGTTGTTCCGTTCAATCTTGCGGCAGCATTAATTCTGACAATCCAGAGCGAGCGGAAAGTTCTTTTCTTGGCTCTTCTGTCACGATAAGCATATTGCAAGCCTTTTTCGATGTGATGTTTGGCTATTGTCCAGACATTTTTTCTTCTGCCCCAATAACCTTTAGCAAGTTTAAGGAAATTCTTTTTTCTCCTATGCGATGCTACTTTATTTCTTGATCTTGGCATATAAACCTCTTAATATAAAATAAATAAAATTGCTCAGGGAGAGCTTCGCTTGAACCCCTTCTGCAACACTAATAAAATTATGCTAATGCAATCAACTTTTTGATTCTTGGCTCATCAACAGGATGAACAAGTGTTGATTGCCTCAGATTCCTTTTCGTTTTTCGGCTTTTTTTGGTCAATATATGATTTTTAAAAGCCTTTTCCCTTTTTATTCTTCCCGTTCCGGTCAGCTTAAATCTTTTCTTAGCTGAGCCTTTAGTTTTCATTTTTGGCATTTCACTAAAAATTTATTTTTGAAAAAAATAGAACTACAAAGATAAGAAAATTTTAATTTTTACAAAAAATAATTAAAACAAAAAAATCCGACCCTTGTTCAGAGCCGGATTTAAATTTGTATTTTTTATTTGGGTAATTCTTAATTATGATAAGCAAGAGGATCGGGAGATGAATCTCTATCGCCTGAAACGGTTCCTCTATTGGTTATCTGTCCACCAGTAGCAAGTAAAATCCCTGCAACATGCGGAGCTGCCATAGAAGTTCCACTCATTGTAGCATATCTGTTACCTTTGTATGTTGAATAGACACTTACTCCAGGAGCACAGTAATCAATTGGTGGATTTCCATAATTAGAAAACGAAGCAAAATATCCACTGCTATTATGAGCCGAAACTGTATAAATACCTGTTCCATTGACTCTGGCTGGTGAATAATTATTTGCATTGGCTGAAGAATTGCCAGCTGCTATTGCGATATAAAGTCCATAAGAAGCACAATTGCTTACCGCATTATCCAGTGCAGTGGATGGAGAACCTCCTAAGCTCAGATTGACAACATCACCGTTTGTACCATACCTTGCAGCATAATTCAAACCGGATATAATCTGTGAATATGTCCCACTTCCGTAACGATTTAAAACCTTGACCGCAACAACACCTGCACCTGCAGCAACTCCTACTACTCCAATAGTATTATTTTTTGCTGCAATTGTTCCAGCAACGTGAGTACCATGACCATGTAAATCATTTGCTGTTCTGGCGTCTTGCCCGCTTGTAACAAATGTAGTGCAACGACTTGTTACAACATTCAGGTCAGAATGAGTTAAATCAACTCCTGTATCAAGTATCCATGCTACGTTGGAAATGCTTGAAGAATTAATGAAACCACCGACATAACTAATTCCCCATGGTGTGGTCTGAGTTTGAGTTTGATCTTTTTTCATATCTACATTTTCAATCATATCATCAGGTAATTTAACTTCCTGATCTGGCTCAACATAGCTTACTCTTGGATCTGCAGCCAGTTTATTAGCTTGCTCAAGAGTCATTTTTGCAGCAAATCCGTTTAATACTTTGTCATATACAAAAATTAATGCTTCCGGCGGGATACCGTTTGATGAGAGAATCATTCTGGCTCTTACGTCAGGGGATATATATGATAATGTGTTTGCATCCTTGCTGTCTTTCAATACAATAATGTATTGGTCGTTAAATCCGGGTGTTGTGAGTTCTGCTTTTTTTGTCACAGTGGATGGGCTGTTGCTGTTATCAACGTTACAACTTACCATCACCAGTAATAAAGCTGCAACAAAAACCGAAATTGTTACTTTTCTAAAATTCATTTTTAACCTCCAATAAATATTACAAAAAGCAAATATAATTTTTTTTTTATTAAATACAAAGCTCCAAATTAATCCATATTAAAATTATTTATTTGCAACTTAATTTTCAAAAATGACAATCGAATAATAAATATCGGTAAGTACTAAAAAAAGATAAGTAATTATTTGTTATTTTTTATGAATTCTTTATATTTTTCTAACAAGACAGGCAAGGATTCTCCTGATGGTGCTGAAATCTTGTAATCTACATAATCTGAAAGTCGCGTTATATTGGGATTGACTTCAACAACGGTAGCCCCGTTTCTTTTGGCTAAAAAAGGAAGATTTGCAGATGGATAGACTTCGGCTGAAGTCCCAACACTGAAAAACACATCGCAGTTAGCCGATTCATCTTCGGCTTTAAACAGAGCTTCAACAGGTAGCATTTCTCCGAACCAAACAACAGAGGGTCTGATAAGCCCTCCACAGTGCTCGCATTTTGGTATTTTACCTTCCGGAAGTGCTGTCTCCCCGTAAAAAGGCTTTTTACAATTGAAGCAATGATTTTCGATAATGTTTCCATGCAGTTCTATTGGATTTGACGAGCCTGCCATTTGATGCAACCTGTCCACATTTTGAGTTATTAAAACGAAATGATTAAATATCTTTTCCATTTCAGCTATTGCATAATGCCCCGGATTAGGTTTTGCATTTTTGATGATTTCGACTCTATACTGATACCAACTCCATACCCTCTGCGGATTAGACATAAAACCATCAATACTTGCAAGTTCCACAGGATTAAATTGAGCCCATAAACCATCGGGATCTCTGAATGTTTTAACCCCGCTTTCTGCAGATACTCCCGCACCCGTAAGAACAACAACGCTATTTGCTTTTGATAGTATCTCAATAAGTGTATGTGGTATTTCAATCATTTTGATTGGTGATTTTTCTATGAGGAAATTTATACTTCCATTTCTTTCGTAAATTTACCTTCTTTCATAACCATCACATCATCAAAATATACTGTTGGTTTCTTAACCAGTCCATCAAGGTGGCTTTTCACATTAATTTTCCCACCCATTGAAACATTGTTTCCAAAAGCTATATGAATTGTTCCGAGAACCTTTTCATCTTCCAGTATCTGACCGCATAACTTAGCTTTGTAGTTAGTCCCAACTCCAAACTCAGCAACTGCATTTGCGTCTTTCCCAGCTTTATTGAGGATTTCTTCAAGTTGACTGGCTTCCTTTCCCCCCTCGATTTTCTGTATATAACCATTTTTAACCTCAACTTTTATCGGGTTTTTAAGAAGTCCTATTCCTGCAAAAGAACCGTCAAATATAATGACTCCATTAGATTTTTTCTCCCATGGGGCAGTATATACTTCTCCTGATGGTAAATTTCCACTTTCTCCAATTTTTCTTAGTACTCCAGTGCTTGGTATGATTCTTCTTCCCTTGATATTCATAATAAAATCAGTCCCGGCTTTTGTAGTAACCCTTACATAGCTAACACGTTTCATCCTTTCGTAAACCATATCTGTCAATTCTACGATTTTATCGGGGTTAGCTCCAAAGCACCTCTCAATTGTTTCCAGTGTTATTCCGGGCATTGTTCCAATTCTGACTCCTCTGCTGGATGCTTCCCTTCGGGCGTCTGTATGTGTTAGTGAGCGATAAGTTGGGCACACCACAACATCCACATTTTTCATCAGGTCGGCTATTTGTTCGGGGGGTTCCTGTCCATTTATTTCTCTGGCTTTCATTTCAACATAAAGCGCTTCATTGGTTATTTTTTTCCCTACTTCAAAAAAAACTCTCCCGATTTCACTTAAATATTCATCTGTTAGAACCAAAAATATCTCTTCGTTTGATAGTCCCATAAAGTTCTCTAATGCTATTTGCACTGATTTCTCAAGCTTTGAAGTTTGTGCCATAATTTATCCTTAATTTTAATTTCATAATAACTGGTTCTTTCCAAACCAACTTAAATTTAAAAAAGGTTGAATTAGTTATATTGTTAAACTAAAAGAATACTTTTGTGTTTAGTTACAAATGTAAATTAACAATTAATTAAATAAAACTCAATTCTTTTTTTCACTTTGAATGAATTTATTCTTTGCTTTCATCACACTATTTAATCTCACAAAAAAAATGACGATATTTTTCTTGTTAGAAAATTTCGAGTACTTAAATTGATTAAATCTCAAGCAAATGTTTATATTGTCCTGATTATTATAATCCTGATTGTCGGAGTTGCAATCAACTCAAAAGCACAATCAATAACCATTTCAAATCCAGAGAGTGATAATATTATTGTTCTGGGTTCACTAATCTTTCTGACAATTTTGAATATTTTAATTTTCATTCTTCGTAGAAGATTCATTCTAAAAGAAAGAAAAAGATATCAGGAGCAAATAAACAAAGAAAAATGGGAAAAGGCTTATATCAATGAAATGAATCAGGAGCTTGAGAACTCCCGACTTCAACTTCAGGAAATTAATGAGCGGCTTCAGAATGAAATCTCAGCCCGTTTAGCAACAGAAGTTTCTCTTAGCGAAAGCCTTGGTACTTTTTTCACAATCCTTCACACTTCGCCTTTCGCCATTGTTTTAATTATGTTCCCCGAAGGGAATGTCATTGAATCTAATTCAAATTTTTTTAAAATGTTTGGGCTCGAAAAATCTGATGTCCCCTCTGACGCACTAATTCAAAATCTACCCATCTGGAAAAATTCATCTGACTTTTCAATCATTCAATATAAAATTGGTGAAAAGTCTCATATCAGAGAATACGAACTTGATATGCAAAAGAAAAATTCAGACGAGGTCAATGCCGTTATTACCGCTAAAACAATTGACCTTTATGGTAAAAAGTGTCTTGTTACCATCTTTCAGGATGTTACAGAAAAGAAAAAAGAAGCTGAACTTCTCCGAAAAACCAAGGAAGCCGCTGACGAAGCCAGCAGACTCAAAGGCGAATTTCTGGCTAACATGTCCCACGAAATCCGAACACCTATGAATTCCATTCTTGGTTTCAGCGAATTACTACTTACCAGAATCAAAGATGAAACCAATCGTGAATATGTTAAAACAATCTTGACAAGTGGCAGAAATTTGCTCACTTTGCTTAATGATATCCTTGATTTATCAAAAATCGAAGCTGGAAAACTTGAATTGCAATATAATCCCGCTAATTTCAAAGAGCTTCTGAAAGACGTTAAACAAATCTTCATCATAAAAGCAAATGAAAAAAAATTAGAGCTGGATTATATGCTCGACCCCGCTATTCCTGATTATTTAATTATTGACGACACAAGATTAAGACAAATTTTACTAAATCTCGTTGGCAATGCAATTAAATTTACCAAAAACGGCTTTGTTCATATAAATGCTTACCCAAGAAAAATGTCCGAAAAAAGCCTCGATTTAATTATTGAGGTCATAGACACTGGTATTGGAATCCCCAAAGAACAGATGAATGTTATTTTTGAAGCATTCAGACAGCAAGACGGGCAATCCCAGAAAGTCTATGGGGGAACTGGTCTTGGTCTGACCATCACAAGACGCCTTGTCGAGATGATGAATGGTTATATCACTCTTGAAAGCGAGGTAAACAAAGGCAGTACTTTCAGAATTTTCCTTCCTGATATTAAAATCCCAGATAATTCTGACATTCAAAAAACAGATGATGATATCTCTACGGATATTTTTGATGTCGAGTTTCAGGGTTCTACTGTTCTAATTGTTGACGACACTGATGTGAACCGCCAATTAATAATCGAAATACTTAAAAATCATAATTTGAAACTCATTCAGGCTAATAATGGTAAATATGCCGTTGAATTTACTAATCAGTATAAACCTGATATTGTTTTTATGGACATAAAAATGCCAGTTATGGACGGCTACGAAGCTACCCGGTTGATAAAAGAAAATCCTGAAACCAACGCCATTCCGGTGATTGCACTGACAGCTTCCACAATGAAATCCGACGAAGATAAAATAAAACAAATTGGTTTTAATGGTTTCATTCGAAAACCTCTCGAAACAAAAGAACTCTTCGATGCCTTGCTGAAATTCCTTCCTCATAAAATAACCGAAGATCAAGTATTTCCCAATGCTGCAACTAATATTGCTGTTAACGATAACACAACTGTTAATGCAACTGAGTTTGAGGAAAAGGATTTGAATAAAGAATTAATCGAAAGAATCACTGGTGAGTTGCTCGAAACTTGCAATAAATTAAAAAAATCTATGATGATTGGAGCTATCAGAAAATTCGCTGTGGAAATTAAAACTATTGGTGAAGAAAACAGAATAAATTCCCTGATAAATTACGGTGAACAACTTTGTGGTTTTACTGATAGATTGGCTCTTGATAAGATTATTAACTCCCTTGATGAATATACATTGATTGCCGAAAAGCTCTCCTCAAAAAGTTAAATCATAAGTCGTGAATTACATATTTCACAACCCCCTGAATCTGAAACTCTATATAATCCTCAATTTTCCTCGTAACGAATTTTTTATTTGCCGATACGAGCAATACCTCTCCATCTTTCTCAACGTAGGTTTTAACTGTCAGTTCCCCATTTAAAGATGCGATGACAATTTTTCCTGAACTTGGTTTTTCGCTTCTATCCACCACCAGAATATCTCCGTCAAAAATATTTTTTCCTATCATACTCTCGCCTGTAACCCTAACAAGATAGGTGTTTTCAGGGTGTGGTGCAAGCATTCTACTCAAATCAAGTTCGGATTTCTCAGATTTTGATTGTTTTTTTATCTCGGGGTGAGTTTTGGCATTTATCAGCTCACTCTCGAATTCAAACCTCAATTGACGGCTAACATCAACAACCTTCCTTGCTTTCATCTTATGTCAATCGTTTATAAAGAATGAATAACTTTTCTGACAACTCCGATTAATTGATGATTGATATATTCTTCCCGCATTAATGGAATGAATGACAAATTTGCTGAAATTAAATACTTCTCATTATCAATTTCCCTGTATATTTTGACTGTCATCTCTCCATTAACTGAGACCAGGACATATTTCCCATCACTCGGTTCAATCCCTTTATCAACAATCAAAATATCACCATTTCTTATTTCAGCCCCCTTTCCAAAATCACCCGTTACTTTCGCAAATACTGTAGTTACAGGATGCTCAATCAGAAACTCATTCAAATCAACAACCTTATCAACCTCAGGCTCGATTACATCCGGATAACCTGCCGGAACTGACATTGTGAACAGTGGAACCTCAGTTCCCGCTTTTGAACTCATATCCAATAGCTGAACATAATTCATACATACTCCAAAAAAAATTAAGAACCCCCCGAAAGTCATTCTAAAATAAAATTTATTAAGGAATTATCCTAATAATTTTTTTATTTTTAGTAAAAAAACCGCTATAAAAAAATGCTTAAAATATGACAATACCTATTCTACAAAGGATTTTTTAATAATGAAGTCAAATAAAAATAATCCGCAATTATATCTTTTCTTTTGTAAGATATAATTATAGAATATAATATTTTAAAAAAATTAAAAAATTAACAGAGCATCACCATAGGCATAAAATCTATATTCCTGCTTCATTGCCCTTTTGTATGCCTTAAAAAGATTTTCCTTGCCGGCAAAAGCTGCAGACAGCAACAACGAAGGAGATGCAGGTGGATGAAAATTAGTTACAAGATTATTGACAATCTTGAATTCATAAGGCGGATAAATAAATTTATCTGTCCAGCCCTTGTTAGGCTTAACAGTCCCGGATGTTAAAACAGATGATTCGAGTGCACGCACTACACTTGCCCCGAAAGCAAATACTTTCTTTTTCGCTTTTAGTGATTTATTAATTGTCTCGGCGGCTTCTCGCGATATGTAAAAGTATTCTGAGTACATTCTGTGCTTGGTCAAATCTTCAACTTCAATCTTCTCAAAAATTCCCTGACCTATGTTAAGGATAATTTTCGCTATTCTAACCCCCTTGTTCTCAATTGCTTTTAATAATTCCGGTGTCAGGTGCAATCCAGCAGTTGGTGGTGCTATCGAAGCAAGGCATTCATCGTTAGCAAAAACACATTGATATGATTCTTTGTCAGCTTCGGTGGGCTCCCTCTTGATATAATCTGGTAGCGGCATTTCCCCTATTCGCTCAATAACATTAAATAAATTTCCATCATAGCTGAATCTGACTGTTCGCCCTCGTGATGTTGTGTTATCAATCACTTCACAGTAAAATCTGTTATTATCAAAATATATTTTATTGCCGATTCTGACTTTCCTTGCAGGTTCTACCAAAACATCCCAGATCCTCTCGGGAGCTTTAAGTTCCCTTAATAGCATCACCTCTATCTTGGCGTTTGTCTTTTCTTTCTTGCCATATAACCTTGCCGGGAAAACTTTTGTCTCGTTTAATACTATACAATCTCCTTTGTGCATATAAGAAATTATATCCTTAAATATTTTTTCTTCTATATCCCCTGTTTCCCTGTTTAAGACCATCAATCTGGCTGAATCTCGTGGTTCAGCCGGATATTTTGCAACCACATTTTTTTGCATTGAGTACTTAAATTCAGAAAGTTTCATTATTTGACCTATATTAAAAAATAACAGAATCTTTAGTAAAAATTGACAATTTATTATATGTAATATACAATATTGAAATAGGGTTCGTCAAGTATTTTTTTTCTATGTTTAAATTTTTTTATACTTTTGTTGCGTTTAATATAATCTCATTCATTCTCGACACAAATTCTGCAGGCTCATATAGATATCCTTCCATCAGTAATGCTCCTTCAAATAGTTGCAATACTGACATTCTTACTATCTCATCGGTTTCATCGGCTATAATTCTTTTGGCTAAATTCTTTACTATAGGATGGGACATTTTTACTTCAAGTATCCTTTTGGGTGCCCTAAAATCTTTATCCATATACTGCATCATTTTCTCAAGTTGCTTGTCCATTCCTGATTTACCAACAACAAGCGTAACCGGTGATTCAACAAGCCTGAAGGATTCTCTGACATCTTCAACCCTGTCTCCAAGAATCCGTTTAAAAACTTCCAATAACCTTTGGCTCAATTCCGGGCTTAGAGCGTCGGGATTATTAGTTACGCTTTCATCAAATTTTATGTCACTCTTGTCAGCAGACACAATTTTCTTCTTGTCGTATTCCCCTATCTGAGGAATAGTAAACACATCAACGGGATCGGTTAGATATAAAACTTCATAATCATTCTTAAGAAAATATTCAATATTAGGATTCTTTTGAATGGCTTCCCTTGAATTTCCTATAACATAATAAATCTCTTTCTGATTATCTTTCATTCTCGATACATAATCTTTCAGAGATATTAGTTCATCTTTCTCAGTCTTTGAGGTTTCGAACAGCAACAAGTCAATTATTTTGTTTCTATTTGTAAAATCAGTATTTAGCCCAAGCTTAAAGATTGAACCAAAATTTCTGAAAAACTTATTATATTTATTTTTATCATTATTGAACCAATCTTCAAGAAAAGTTAATATCTTTGATGTTAGTATATTGTTTATCTTTGCCATCACCGGGGAATACTGGGTTACCTCCCTCGATACATTTAATGGTAAATCTTCTGTATCAACCACCCCTTTGACAAATTTCAGATAGTCGGGCAATAGTTCTTTGCAGTCGTCTTGAATAAATATTTTTTTTGAGTAAAGTAAAAGAGATTTCTCATTGAAATCTCTTAGTAAAAAAGGTGGAGCTGACTGTGGTATGAATAATAATGCTTTGAAATTTATAAGACCTTCCAAAGAAAGATGCAGATGCCCCATTGGAGCCTCATAATCATTACTGATAAATTTGTAAAATTCGTTCAGCTCTTCTTCCTTAATATCTTCCTTCCTTCGATGCCACAATGCTGTAACAGTATTTACCCTTTCTCCGTTAACATATATTGGAAAATCAACAAAATTTGAATACTTATTCAAAATTGATTTAATTGTGTTTTCATCGCAGAACTGCTTGTGTTCGTCCTTTAATTTAAAATAAATTTTAGTGCCGCGATTTGGTTTTTCAATTTCCTCAATTGTAAAAAAACCATCCCCTCTGGATTTCCAGCGATATGCTTTTGAATCTTTTTCTATGCTTCTTGTCTCGATTGTAACTTCTTCTGTTACCATAAAAACAGAGTAGAATCCAACACCGAATTGACCTATTAGATTTGCATCTAATGTATTTTTTTCTTCTTTCAATTTCTGAAAGTATTGCAGCGTTCCCGAACTTGCTACCGTGCCAATTTGCTCGATTAATTCCTCTTTTGTCATCCCGATTCCAGTATCCTCGATTGAAAGACTTTGTTCTTCTTTGTTTAAGCTGATATTGATTAGCAGTTCGGTTTCGGGTTCAAGTATATTATTATCGGTTAGTCTTCGGAATCTTACTTTATTGAGAGCATCAGATGCATTTGAAACAAGCTCTCTTAAAAATACCTCCGGATGGGTATATAGGCTATGGATAATCAAATTCAAGAGCTGTTTCATTTCTGCTTTAAACTCAAAAGCCTGAATCTTCTGATCTTGATTTAAATCCATAACTACTTACAAAATATACTTACATACGATTTCATTAAATTAGAAAACTTTGGACGATATCCAATTTTATTTATTGAAAACACAATTATTTTTCTAAATTTGAGTTTTTGAAACATATCTTTTTTTCATTATTTGGAGTTTTTATGAAAAGAATATTTTTTATTATTCTATTGCTGATAGCTGTGCCTGTCCTCGCTGATGATGAATTACTTATGACTAAAGGTTTTCTTAAAGTTGGTCCCTTCATTACTGGAAAAGGGGGAGTTAATACCATAGATCCACCTCAGGGCATCAAAAATGGATTTGCTGTTGTTCCATTACCCGATTTTGGGGTTTCTATCCTTGTTCCTTTCACACCAAATGGACAAACTGGAGCTGTTCTGGATTTAGCTTATTCCAGCTATGCCTATCAGCTAAAAATATATGGCAACGAAGATGTAAACTGGGTTGAAAGATTCAGTTATTTTAATATTGGTCCCTCCTTTTATTTCTCTGGCTTCACTGCAGGGCTGAATATTGGAATACCTATGGGTGGTCAAATCTCCGAAAGCAAAAATTTACCACAGCAGGATATTAAATCCGAGGATATGGCTATGCTTCTTGAACTCAAAATAGGGGCTTTACTGGAGCTTATTAATACTTCCGCAGGTAGCCTGAATTTTATTATTCAGGGTGGATATGCCCTTTCTGGTTTGTATAGTTCTGAATCTATTAGGTTTAACCCTCAGCCAGCACAGCTGTCGCTTGGTTTAAATTTCCTTTTCAACGCTGTGAATATACACGAAGATGATTATTAATCTGAATGTTAATATGATTAAATTTAAAAACTTCATTGTCAACCTGAAATGAATCATAAATTAAAAATTAATGTCCTTTACGCCATTGTTTTTACAGTTGCTTTCCTTCATTATCAATCTTTTGCTCAGGATACTTTAAGACATCAATCAAAGCAACAAATAAAACTGCCCTTACAATTGCTTCAGGAGGATATTGACGGCATTCTCGACAACCCCGATTTTTCAAATGCTCTAATCGGGGTTTCTGTCTTTTCTGTCGAAACAGGAGAATTTCTTTACCGTAAGAATGATTCCAAAAATTTCATACCTGCTTCCACACTGAAACTCCTTACCACAGCCGCTGCTCTGGAATATCTTGGTCCCGATTTTCAATATACTACAAGTCTCTATCTCGATGGAAAGGTTCAGAGCAATAATGAATTTGTGGGAAATCTGATTTTTCGCGCATCCGGTGACCCAACTTTTTCGGAATACTTCTATGAAAACCCGATGACTATTATTGATTTTTTTGTGAATAAACTCGACTCTCTGGGAATTAAATCAATAAAAGGAAATCTAATTGCTGATAGCAGATATTTCGATAAGAATTATTACTGTTCCGGTTGGGCTATTGACGATATTGTCTATCCATATTCAGCTCAAATTGATGCTCTTTCTTTCAATGATAATAAAATTGACATTATCGTCAAGCCTTCAAAAAAAACAAACACTTTATCCATCGTGAACACTATACCCCCAACAAATTATGTTAAAATCATCAATAATGTTCTCACTGTTTCAAATCGTGAATCATTAATCTATCCAAGAAAAGAGTTTGCCTCGAATAACATTGAATTGTTTGGCACAATCAAATACGATTCATCATTCAAATACCAGAAAAGGCTCTCTGTTTCAATTCATAACCCATCAATTTTTTTTCTTTCATTTATCAAACAGGGGCTCGAAGACAGAAATATCAGATTCAAAGGAGCTTTATTAAATATCGAAGATATCTATCCTGAATTCACTTTTAATGAACTCAAACCATTTTGCAGCTTTCAATCTCCTCCGCTCAAACAGATAATCAACGTCATAAATACACACAGCCATAATTTAGTAGCCGAAGCTTTATTAAAAACCATTGGCAAGGAAGTAACAGGTAATGGCTCGACTGAATCAGGCTTGGATTGTATAAAAAGGTTTTTATCAAAATTGGGAATACCACCCGAAAAAATCACAGTTGCCGATGGTTCCGGTTTATCAAGAATTAATATGATTGCCCCAAAATACCTGATTCAATTACTTTCGTATATGCACAATTCAAAATATAAAGATGTTTTCATTAATTCTTTGGCTGTCCCCGGTAAACCCGGAACACTGCAAAAAAGGATGACTAAATCTCTTGCCGAAACTAATGTATTTGCCAAATCAGGGACTCTTCAGTCAAATTCTTCTTTATGCGGCTACGTTCGTAGCAAAGACAATCAACTACTCGCTTTTGCAATCATGATTATGAATCACACTGTACCGGAAACTCTTGCTCATAACCTGCAGGATTTAATATGTATGAGGCTGGCTGCTTTCTCAAATAAATAATAAATCTTTTGCTTTACTCAATTGCCATATACCTTAATATAATATATGCCATCTTGCCAAGAACTTCCTGTTTAGCTTCAAAAACAAATGAATCAATAGAACTCCTGCCGGGTATTTAGTCGTATTCACTATCTATAGCATTCGTTTGATAAACCTAATAATTACTAACCCTGAGCGGAAAAAACCTGATTTCTTCTGGTTGTTGATATATTGGAGTATTATCCTGACAGCTTAAAAAATATTAATATTAAATATAAAAGTTTTATTGCTGTTGCTTTCAATTTTCTTTTCCAGTCATAAATAATAATTAAAAAATAAAAATAGTTAAAAAATTATTAAATTTCCATCCTTTATTTCAATTTTTTTAAAATACTAAGTTAGATTATAATACAATGTTGCAGATAAATCTCGAATCATTAATAGATTTTAGTGCAAAATTAAATGAAATTAAGGACGAAAGGCTTATCCTGAATTCTGCTCTCCTTGCTATGATGGGTAAGTTAAAAATTATAAAGGGGTGTGTTTTCGAGTTGAATGACACAAATGAATATGTTGCTTCAATCCAAAAGGGATATAATCCTGCCGCTGAAAATCATTCCTTTAAAAATTACCTAATGACAAATGACCCTAAAACTAATTACAAATCTATAAAAAAAATGGGCTATCAATATTGCATACCCGTTAACTATAATGATTGTAATTTTGCCAATATATGTCTCGGAAAAAAAATTGATGGAAAGAAAATTTCGAAAGTTGAAAAATTTTATTGCAAATTAATTTCTAATATCACGGCTATAGCCATCCAGAACGTTAAGCAGTATAAAGAAATTATTGTTGCTAATAAACAACTTGAATTACGCAATCAATTACTTGATACCTTGTTCGAAATGAGCAAGGATTTCAATCTTATTTTGTCAAAAAACGAAATTGTCAAAATTCTTTCATTCAGATTAATGGGGCAGTTGCTCGTGTCGAGATTTGCAATAATACTTTTCGATCCCAACGATAAATTTGAGTTTATAAACAATCGACTTGATTTAAAAATAAACACGCAATTAATAAAATCTATTAAAATTATCAATTACACTGTCTTAACAAGTAAAGCAAATCTTAGTAAAAAGATTATAGAAAAATTAACAGACTCGGAGGTTTCAGTTATCTCACCTATGATGGTTCAGGGAAATCTGAAAGGAATTCTTTTAGTCGGAAAAAAATTAAATAACGAAGAATATTCTCAGGAAAATTTAGACTTTATTGAATCCCTCGGAAATTTAGCTATTCTTGCTATTGAAAATGCACGTCTTTTTAACGAGGAAATTGAAAAGAAAAGGCTCCAGAGCGAACTCAATCTTGCTTATGAAATTCAAACAAATCTGTTCCCACGAAACATTCCTGAACATCATGATTATGAGCTCGTTGGTTATTCAATTCCTTCAAGACATATTGGCGGCGATTATTACGACTTTATTCAAATTGAGGATTCAAAAATTCTTGTTGCAATTGCCGACATTTCCGGCAAAGGAATTCCCGCTGCGCTTCTTATGTCCAATTTACAGGCTTCTTTGAGAACTTTGGCTCCAATGAACCTTGGCCTGAAACAATTACTGAATAGACTTAACAAAGTAATTTATGATAACACAACTGCTGATAAATTTGTTACCTTGTTCTGTGGTATTCTTGATTTAAACAAACACACCTTTGATTATGTTAACGCTGGCCACAATCCTCCATATTATTTTGATAATTCCGGAATAAAAAAAGAACTAACCGAGGGAGGGATGATTCTCGGCATTTTTGAGGATTATTTTGACTATTCTATCGGCCATCTTGATTTGCTTCCGGGTGATGGTATTCTACTCTATACCGATGGTATAACCGAAGCGAGAAACGATAGGGATGAAGAATATTCAGAAAATAGCTTAAAAAAAATCCTGATCAATTATTCCAATCATTCAGCAAAAAAATTAAAACACATGCTTTTGATAGATCTAAAAAATTTCCAGGGAAATGCCCCCCAATCTGATGATATAACAATGGCTATCATCAAAAGAAAAACCGATACCTCAGATATTGTCCATGTTTAAACAAATCAATAAAATATGAGAATTCGAAAGGAAATATTACTTTTAATTGTGTGTGCAGTAATTCTAACACCCATCCTTTTTTTCCCATTATCCAATGACCTTTCCATATTTTATCACGCTGCCAAAACTATTCTTAATGGAGGAAAATTATATGTTGATTATATTGACATCAAACCCCCTTTTGGATATATTCTTTTCATACCAGTTGTCTTATTTTCCGGTCAAAGCGAGTTTCTGCTTAGGCTTTCGGATTTCATTCTCCAGTTATTACTTTTATTTTTCTTATTCAAACTTATTCACAAGAAAACCAACAATGATATTATTCCCTTTTTGGCAGCTATCATCTATTCTTTGAGCTATGTTGCATTCAATTTCAATCAGACAATGCAACTTGAGTCATTTATGGGTTTCATTGTACTTCTATTGATTTCTGTTCAGGTTTCAGATGTCAGGAAAAATTATATCTGGCTCATCAGGGGTGTTTTGTTAGGTCTTTTGATTTCCATTAAATTTACTGCATTCATAGTCTATTTCTCTTTCATAATTGATGATTTTTTTTCGCATAAAACTTCAAAGCCCTTAATCATCCAAGGTTTGACATTTATTAGTTTATCTATCACCTTGTTATTGGCTAATATCTTGCTTTTTGATTCTGAAATTTTTTCGGGATTTACTAACGCTCTCAAATATCTAATGATTTATGGATCTCAGCCTTCATTTGACCTTGAATTTCTTAAGTTTTCACTAAAACAAATCTCCCATTTTTTAGCTGACAATCTATCTTTATCCTTATTGATTTTATCTTTGCTCGGAATATTTTATACTCTAAAAAAAGACCTGCCCGAAGGAAATAAAAAATTATTGAATTTTTCTATCACGATCCTTATTTTTCTTTTCGCTTCGATTATTCTTGAAAAAAAATATTTTGAATATCATTTTCTGAGGATTTATATTCCCCTTTCAATTCTTGCCGCATTCGGATTATATGAATTACTAAGGGAGTTAAAAGAGAAGATATTAAAATTTAACTTACAGGTAAAGTTTATTTCTTTTTCTGCTCTTATCTTTTTCCTTATCTTCAGTCCTTTGCCAAGGTGGTTTCAAACGTTGGTTCCCACTTATTACTACTTTACATCAAAAGAAAAATATAATTTGTTTTACGAAAGGCAATGGACATCTTCTGTTCTCCGAAAAACCTCAATGGAAGTTGCTTCATTCCTAAATCATAAAATAACCCCGGATGACAAAATCATTGTCATTTCCAATATAAATAATCAGTTAAATTTTTTCATCGAAAAGGGTGTAAAATCTCGGTTTGCCCTTTCCTGCTTCTATCTGAGTTCATATAATATTGATAATTTTGAAAAATTATTTATTGAAGAATTAAATTCTGCGGACTGGATTGTTATACAAACAAATGACGGTAATATTTATGCTATGGGACATTTATTTTCAAGCTATGATGCACTTATTCAAAATAAAGAATACAGTCAATTGTTTTTAGAACATTTTTATGAAGTTAAAGATTTCAAATTATTTAAGGTATTTGCAAGAAAATGACATACAGATCAATTAAATACGACAGTCTTCCCGGGTTTTCAAAGCTATTTCTGGATTATATTAACGGCAATTCATTTTTTGACCGTAGATTCCCGAATAATAAAAGAATATTCACTGATAAAACTTTTCTTGACGATATCGCCCTCTCGAACAAGCATAGAAAGGTAATCGCAAATACTATTTCTGAGACAATGAAAGATCTTGACTTCAGTCCCGAGCAAACTAAGAATCTTAATCTACTGAAATCTTCTAATTCCCTTGCAGTTGTTACCGGACAGCAGGTTGGATTCCTTGGCGGTCCGCTCTATACATTAATTAAAGCACTGAGTGCCATTGCTCTTTCGAACAAACTCAATAACCATCACAAAGATTTCGCTTTCGTTCCTATTTTCTGGATTGAGGACAATGACCACGATAACCTTGAATCATCTCAAATAACTATATTTGACCAGAGCTATAATCCGCATATATTTAACTGCGACGAATTCCCTGATAAGAATGATAGAAGAGTCATCTCAAGCAGAGTTTTTAGTGCATATATAAACGATGTCATTCATAATATTTCTGATATTTTGCCCGGAACAAATAACGAAGAACTCATAACTCTCCTTAATAATATTTACAAACCTTCAAAGAGCTGGACGTCTGCATTTGTTGAACTTATTCATAATCTGACAGGTTTCACGGGAATATTATTTATCAGTGCTTCAAAGCTACAAAGTTCAGGCATATTTTCCGAACCGGTCGGAAAAGAATTAGAAAATTTAGGAAAAACAGAAGCATTAATCCATTTTGCTAACAATCAGCTCAAATCAGCTTCATATCATATTCAGGCAAAATCATCAAAAATCAACCTGTTTTTTCACAAAAAAGATTTAAGATATAAAATCGAACCTGTCAGCGATCATTACGAATATTTCAAGATATCTGATGAAAAGTATCATTACAAAGAACTCTTAAACCAGCTTTCCCAAAATCATTCAGCATTTTCCCCGAATGTTCTTCTCAGACCCGTCTTTCAGGATTACTCATTGCCAACAGCAGCCTATATTGCTGGACCAAGTGAAATAGGTTATTGCTCCCAGCTCAAGGAAGTCTATGATTTTTTTCAGGTCAGTATGCCGGCTTTTCTTCCCAGACACTCTGTTACATTGATAGATAAAAAAATATCACGCTTTTTAGAAAAAAATGATTTATCACCCGAATTCTTCTTTTGCAGAAAAGAAGTTCTCAAATCTTTTATTAACAATAAATTCAAAGATAGTAATACTGAAAATTTAATCAAAAAATCCATTGATGATATTCAAATCATTTTTGATAGGCTCAAAGCCCTTGCCAATTCAATTGATCCGACTCTCGATGCCTTTGTGGATTCTTCAGGAACTAAAACCAGACAAGTAATTGAAGCTATAGGAAAAAAAATCAAATCAGCAGAAATAAGAAAATTTGATTTTCTAATCACTAAATATAATGAAGCAAGTCAACACCTTTATCCTTTTGAAACCTTTCAGGAAAGAATTTATTCACCAGTGAATTTTCTATCTAATAACCTACAAGAAATTTTTATAGAAAACATTTTGGATCTTTTCAAAAAAGACCCTGATTCTCATTTATTTATTCATTTATAGGTAATCATTTTCTATATTACACTTTGATTACAGAATTTTTGTTTTAGTTTCAGAAAAGATTAATTAATTTGCATTTCCTTATTTTTTTTTATAAGTTATTTTGTTAAAAAAATTCTTTATCATTGAAGATATAGGTATAGAATTTCTATATGAAAAAAGCTTGCAAACAAAGACCCCTTGTTTTTTATACAAAAACAATTAACATTTTTAAAATTTTATGAGGTATAACTTATGTCAATGCTCAAAGAAAAACTAGCTCAAATTTTTCCTCCGCTCAAAGCTGAGATTGGAAATTTCGTTAAACAATACGGAGATAAGGTTGTCTCCCAGGTAACTTTAGCACAGGCTTATGGAGGGCTGCGTGGAGTTAAATGTCTAGTATGCGATACTTCAGAAGTACCACCTGACAAAGGATTAATCATCCGTGGTATTGAGCTAAAAAATCTTTTCGACAAATGGCCCGAAGAGATTCTCTATTTACTATTAACCGGTGATTTACCTAACGAAACAGAATTGAAGGATTTACAAGCTGAATTAAAAGCCGCAGAAGATGTTCCTGATTATGTATGGGCTGTTCTGGATGCAATGCCCGCAGATTCTCACCCTATGGCTATGTTCAATACTGCCATTTTGGTTATGCAAAAAGAATCTGTGTTTGCTAAACGATATGCCGAAGGTATGAAAAAAGATGATTACTGGATTGCTACATACGAAGATACCATAAATATCATTGCAAAATTACCGGCTATTGGTGCTGCTATTTATAGAAAAAGATTTAACAAGGGTCCGAGAATACCTTCTGACAAAAACGCCGACTGGGGCAAAAACTATGCTATTATGCTCGGATTGCCTGATCCAAACGAAGAACTGACCAAACTTATGCGCCTTTATCTTACATTGCATTGCGACCACGAAAGCGGCAACGTTAGTGCCTATTCTGCTTCAGTTATCAATTCTGCCCTCTCTGACCTATACTATTCGCTTTCCGGTGGCTTGAATGGTCTGGCTGGACCTCTCCACGGATTAGCAAATCAGGAATGCCTCGGCTGGATTCTACAAACTATGGAAAAATTCGGTGGAGCTCCAACTAAAGAACAACTCGAAAAATTTGCCTGGGAAACCTTAAATTCCGGAAAAGTCATCCCGGGTTATGGACACGCTGTTCTTAGAATTACTGATCCCCGCTTTGATGCATTCCTTGCCTTCGGTAAACAATATATGCCCGACGATCCTGTCTTCCTGACGGTTCAAAGAGTCTTCGAAACCGTTCCGGAGGTTTTGAAACAAGTTCAGAAAATCAAAGATCCCTGGCCTAATGTTGATGCTGGTTCCGGTGCCCTATTATATCACTACGGTATGACAGAGTTCAGCTATTATACAGTTCTCTTCAGCATCTCCCGTGCTCTTGGTATTTGCTCTCAGGCTGTTGTCAACCGTGCTATGGGTTATCCTATTACAAGACCGAAATCATTACCTACTGCCGGCTATAAGAAAATTGTCGAAGCACAGGGATAATATTTAATTCTGAGTTTCTTTGAGGAGAGATTATCTGATTTCAGTAATCTCTCCTGTTGTTTAGAAAATAATTATACAATTTTTCAATATAATTTAGAGGTTTAATATGAAAATAACTGTTATTGGTGCTGGAAATGTTGGAGCAACAACTGCCCAACTCTTGGCTAACAAAGAATTAGCTAATGAAATTTATCTGATTGATATACTCGAAGGAATTCCTGAAGGAAAAGCTCTTGATATGTACGAATCAATGCCAATTATGGAATCCGATTCCAAAATTTATGGCTCAAATTCCTATGAAGTTACAAAAGATTCTGATATAGTGATTCAAACTGCCGGCTTAGCCCGTAAACCCGGTATGAGCAGAGATGACTTGCTCGTCGCTAATGCAAATATTGTTTCTTCCTGCATTAACGAAGCTATCAAATATTCTCCTAATGCTTATTATATTATTGTTTCGAACCCACTGGATGTTATGACTTATGTATCTCTTAAGCTGACAAAACTACCAAGAACCAAAGTTTTTGGTATGGCTGGTATTCTCGATACTGCCCGCTATCGTTCCTTTATTTCTATGGAGCTTAATGTTTCGATGCAGGATATTCAAGCTCTGATTCTTGGCGGTCACGGAGATACTATGGTTCCTCTTCCCAGATTCACTACTGTTGCTGGTATCCCTGTTACTGACCTCATTCCAAAAGAAAGATTGGACGAAATTGTTAAAAGAACTGCTGGTGGAGGTGGAGAAATAGTCAAATATCTCAAAACCGGAAGTGCTTATTATGCTCCTGCCGCAGCTGCTGTGCAAATGGTCGAATCAATCGTTCATGACCAAAGAAGGATTCTTCCTTGCAGCGTTCTTCTTGATGGAGAATATGGCTATAAGGATGTAGTAGTTGGTGTTCCTGTTGTTCTTGGTAAAAACGGTATTGAAAAAATCATCGAGCTTAAATTAAACGACGAAGAAAAAGCTCTTCTCAAAATTTCCTGCGACCACGTAGCTGTTACCATCAAAGAAGCAATGGAATTAATTAACAAATAACTGAGCATTAAATATAAAAAAGCCATATCTTTATTTAGGATATGGCTTTTTTTTGTATTAAAATTTATTAAATTTTTATTAATACTCTAACATTAATCTTTCTACTTTCTCATCTCATTCAATCTATCCTGATATTCATTTCGGTTTATGTTTAAATTATATTTTTTTGCAAAAGATTGCTGGGCTTTTTGGAAATTATTGTCATAACTTATTTCTTCTTTCTTTATCTTTCTGGTGAGAATATTATGCCTGATAATATCATCTTCGGTTATTTCAAGTGAATCCTTTGTTATTATCTGTGTTATTTCCTTAAATTCGTTCTCATATACCTTCTTGTAGAAATTAAATAAATCGAGTGCAGCCAAACGAAGTGAGTCATATCCTTCAAAAGATTCCATTTTGCTGATTTCTCCAATAGATTTGTCTATTTGTAAAAGCAAAATCAGCCTGATGGAGTCAATTGTTCTGTAATTTTTTGTTTCAAATGAAGATGTGAAAGCAATAGCTTTCTCTATTATCTTATTTTGCTCAGAAATAATTTTATCATTATACTCTATTGCTTCTTTTCGCTCTGAACCGCAACTGATAAGAAAGAAAGAAATAAGCAGATAAATTATTTTTCTTTTCATTAGCTCCTCTGATTTATTTCAATAAATTAAGACCATCATCAAGTGCTGAAATCAAATCTTCCACATCTTCAATTCCAACAGAAAGTCTAACAAGACCATCTGTTATCTTAGCCTGAACTCTAACATTTCTATCCATTCCGGAATGAGTCATCGAAGCAGGATGCTGAATCAATGATTCTACCCCACCAAGACTTACTGCCAGAGTCCATAGTTTGATATTGTCCATCAGAATTTTCCCTGCATGATAACCGTCTTTTAGCTCAAATGAAATCATTCCACCAAACCCTTTCATTTGTTTTAGCCCTATTTCGTACTGAGGATGGGATTTGAGACCGGGGTAACGAACCCATTCCACTTTTGGATGGTTTTCAAGAAATTCAGCTATTTTCATTGCATTTTCTGAATGCCTCTCCATCCTGAGAGACAGAGTTTTCATTCCTCGATGAACAAGAAAAGAATTAAATGGATCAATAACGCCACCCACATGATTTAGAAATTTTCTCAACAAAGGATATTCATCATTGTTTTTCACAACAATTACCCCCCCAACAACATCGGCATGCCCGTTGAGAAATTTTGTCAGACTATGAATTACATAATCTGCCCCTAATTTTAAGGGTTGTTGTAATATTGGGCTCATAAAGGTATTATCTACAGCAAATTTTGCATTATTTCTTTTTGCAATTTCGGCAATAGCTGAAATATCCGAAATAACAAGTGTCGGATTAGCAGGTGTTTCAACAAAAATCAATCTTGTATTTTTCTTTACTTTTGATTGAATTTCATCTAAACTGGATGTATCCACAAAATCATATTCTATACCATATTTTGAAAAAATTGTTGATATCAGTGTTGTTGTTGGTCCGTAAACTGATTCACTGCAAATAATATGGTCGCCTGATTTAAGGCAATATGCAATTAATGTATGAATAGCTGCCATTCCACTTGCACATCCGAGCGATTTTGCACCACCTTCAAGCGAAGCTATTGCATTCTCCATTGCTTCGATAGTAGGGTTTCTCATTCTTGTATAGATATACCCATCTTCTTCACCTGTGAATAATCTTGCCCCATGGTCACTGCTCTGAAATTTAAATGTTGATGTTTGATAAATCGGTGGGACTACTGCCCCATATTGATATTCTTCAATACCTGAATGAACGCATTTCGTGTTCATACCGCTATGATCGTCTGATTCCAAAATTTCCTCCAGATTTTTAGTAAATTATATAATTAATCAAATACTCCTTGATTTTCACCTTTATAACCATTTAAAAAGTCCTTTGTTTTCATTGGTTTTCTTCCCTCTGCTTGAAGTTCATCAATAATTATTGCATCTTCACCACAAAATACAATAAACTGTGAATTCTCGATAATAAAAAAGCCTGAAATCCCTTCTTTATTGTCAGAAATTCTTGCTCTTAGAATTTTCAATCTTTTTTCATCCCATATTGTCCATGCTCCAGGTGTTGGGGAGGTGCCGTGAATAAAATTTCTGATTTTTTCAGCTGGCAGACTCCAGTCAATTTTGCAATCCTCCGGAAAAATCTTTGGTGCCTTCGATGCTTTTGATTCATCCTGAGGAATCAACTTATAATTACCGGACAGAAGCAATTCGCAGGTCTCTATTGCTAATTCTGCTGATAGTGGCATTAGAGCGTTATGTAAATCCCCCGCTGTGAATCCATCTGGAATTTCGAATTCCTTGCTCAATAAGATTGAACCGGTATCAACTTTTTTCTCCAATAAAAAAGTGGTTAAACCTGTTTTCTTTTCTCCGTTTATTATAGCCCAATTTATAGGTGCAGCACCTCTATATGCAGGTAGCAAACTTGCATGAATATTGAATGAACCAATTTTTGCTAATGTAAACACTTCCTCGGGGAGTATCCTGAAAGCCAGAACAACTATTATGTCAGGATTAAATTCACTTATAGTTCTTATAAATTCTTCTGATTTTAGAGATTCGGGCTGCAAAATCGGTATTTTTAATTCAACAGCTTTTTCCTTTACTGCCGAAGGCATTAATTTCAAACCTCTTCCCTGTGCTTTGTCGGGTACAGTTACAACTAATCCTATCCCATATTTTTCATTTAGCTTTTCAAGAGTGGGAACGGCAAATTCAGGTGTTCCCATAAATATTATTTTAGGCTTTTCCATAAAAAATCATAAATTATTCAAACCAGTACTTCCAAAACCACCCTCACCTCGCATAGTGTCTGGTAATATATCAACTAATTCCCATTTCACTTTTTCGTATCGGGCAACTACAAGTTGGGCTATCCTATCACCCCTGTTAATAACAAAAGGCTGTTTGCCAAAATTCGCAAGTATTATTTTGATTTCACCCCTATAATCGCTATCTATTGTTCCCGGCGAGTTCAATGCAAATATTCCATGTTTAATTGCCAGACCGCTCCTCGAACGAACCTGGCATTCGAAACCATCATCGAGAGCTATCGAAAGAGCTGTCGGAATAAGAGCAATTCCTCCCGGTTCAATTATTTCAGGTTGATCCACAGCTGCATAAATATCCATTCCTGCCGAGCCTTCTGATGAATAATTCGGCAGTGGCAAATCTGAAAATTTATTGCCTATTTTCTTTATCTTTATATTTAGCATAATTACAAATTAAATAAATTTTCATTGAATTGTTCTCACTCAAGTCAATTATTAATAAAGAATTCAAGTGAAATTTTTCTGAATAACCTTTTCTGTGTTATCATTAATGGATGTTTGCCAGCGTTTGACATAAAAATTTCGCTTCCTGGAATTTTTTGGGCTACTTCCTCCAATCTTCTTTTCATATCTGGAATCAATTCATCCTGATGACTCCCGGTTAATAGTATAGGACAGTCAATTTCATTCAGATTTCCATAAATTACTGGATGATTATTTTTAGCTACATTAACTAACATTTCTAAATCCATATCAACGATTGAACCCCAATCATTACCATGCTGACTCATCCAGAATGAAGAGGCTAAAATTTGTTTTTTGGCTCTTTTCCTTGATTCATATATTTTTTGGGCAAGCTCTAACTCAATCCTCAACCCAAAAAAACTATCAAATATTGATTTCCTTACTTTTCCTTTAAGGTTAGCACACACATTCAGACCCACCAATGCACCCCCGCTTGTTCCAATAATAAATATATCATTCAGATTCTCATTTTCAATTAATTTCTCTACAGCCCTCGAATTATAGAACCAAAAATCATTTGGAAAGCTCTCTATTCTTTCGGATCTCCCGTGCCCGGGATAATCTATAAGATAAACTTTATAATATTTCGAATAAAAAATGGATTCACTATCAAACATTTTTGAAGATACGGAATTACCGTGAAGTAGAATCAATGGAGAACCACTCCCAAATGAGTCATAATAAACTTTTTTTCCTTCAAAATCAAAATATGGCATAAAACATATTGTTAAAAATAAAGATTTAGTTTAACTTGCAATTTAACCATTATTCAAAATATTTTTCCATTGCTTTTTAATTGAAATGATTAACAATCAGATAAATTATTTATACGAAAAACCAAGATTTTCTAATTTGGGTTTTTCAATCATCGCAACAGTTTTAATTCTGACCTTTTATCAGGCAAGTTTGTTTCTGGGCACCTTTTTAATTAATACAAATGAAAATTACTCAGATCTCTTTCCTCTTGTTTTGGGGGTTTGTAGTCTGCTTTTTTTACTTGCACCAACCCTTTTAGCAGCAAAAATCAGTTCATTACCATTTAAAGAACTCTTCAGACTGAAAAAACCAGATTTTAACATATTATTCCTATCCCTCTTTGGCATTCTTACTTTCCAGATTTTTGTAGTTGGTTATTCCGCCTTTCAGGAAAGCCTGATCCCTGAATCCCTAAAAGAATTCTATGCTTATTATTCAGAGACCATAAGAAATCTTTATGAATCAATCCTTGGTGGAAATACTTATCTTGACTATTTGAAAGGTTTTATTATCGGAGCCACATTACCTGCTATCTGCGAAGAAGCCCTTTTCAGAGGATTCTTTCAGCGTTCACTCGAAGAAAATCTAAAACCATTATCAGCTATTCTTATCAGTGGTATCTTGTTCGGATTAATTCATATGAACCCTATAGACTTAATTCCTCTCATACTTATTGGTATTTATCTTTCCGTGCTGGCTTATTATAGTGGTAGCATCTGGGTTCCAATTTCTGTTCATTTCCTGAATAATTTCTGGGCTTTAAATGTTATGTATTTCAGTCCATTAAAAGCTCTGGAAGAACAATCAAAAATTATTCCAATACATTTTTCATTGTCTTTGCTTCTTCTGGGTGCCTTATCAACATTAATAATTTTATTTTTTATCATTAAATACTCAGAAAAAATAAAATCTCAAAAAGTTAATTCATTATCATTGGCAGAAGAAGACCAGTAATCTTGAATAATATTAAAAAGGTTTTATGATTTTGAAAGTAAAAAAGGGCTGCTTTTTTTAAGGCAGCCCTCCTCGAAACATTTTTGTCATAAAATATTATATAATTTTACATATCCTTATATGGATTCGGACCAACCCTGTCAATTGTTTCGGCGAATTTATTAAAGATGTCAGGTATTTTAACAAATTCATCAATAGACAGAGTATGTATTTCAACTCTTTCGGGTTCAAGAACTAATTGCTTTAATTTTTCCTGAACGTTTTCCATCCTTCTGTTTGCTAATTCACTACCACGAATGAAATGGCACTGATAATCATCTCCATACTTGCATCCAATCAAAATAATTCCATCAAATCCCATAGAAAGAGCATCGGCTATCCAGATTATATTCATCGAGCCCAAACACCTTAAAGGAATTATTCTGATGTTTGCTGAATACTGAATTCTGTTCCTTGCAGCAATATCAAGTGAAGGATAAGCATCGTTTTCACATAGAAAAGCCAGAATTCGCGGCTTTTCAGATTCGGTATCCGGCATTTCGATAGATTTAATCATTGAGGAAATTATATGAACCGAATAATTTTTGAAGCTGATTATCCTTTCAGGACAGGCGCCCATACAAATTCCACAACGTCTGCATCGGTTTGGATTCGGTTTGGGTGTCCCTTTATCATCTTCGTCAAGTGTGCCAAATGGACATTCTTCTGTGCATCTCTTGCACTGTGTACATCTCTGCAAGAAGAAATCTGGATAGGTTGTATCTCCCGATCTGGGATGGACTGCTGTTCCCTTTCTCACGTTTTCAATAACCTGTATAGCCTTTAATGAACCACCATAAGCATCATTTTTAGCACTTACAGAATCCATAGGCGACCTTACAGTTCCTACCGCATAAATACCGGTTCTTCTTGTTTCGTATGGGAAGCAGATATAATGTGAATCGGGAAAACCATAGTGTAAGGTTGGCAAATCAGTTCCTTGCCTGTAAGTTAAATTCAATATTTTGGCACCAAGTTCTGCTCCTGCTGCTGCTTTTTTCCCGTCAGCAGTTTCCTCACTCGCAACTTCAGTCTCGCTTTCTTCTACAAATGTCGAAGGGACCATTCCTGTTGCAAGAACAACAACATCAGCTTCTATTTGTATTTGTTTGCCTAATAGTGTATTATCAACATCAATAATAATCGAGCCGTTACCATTTTCGCTAACTCCGACAACATCACCTTTGGTTAGAAACAGGTTGTCCTGACTTTGTGTTAATTTATAAAATTTTTCGTATTGACCCGGTGTTCTTATGTCCTTGTAGATAATATATATGGGAATGTCCGGATATTTTTCTTTGAAGTAATAATATTGTTTTAGTGAGCCAGTGCAACATACTGAAGAGCAATAGGGCAGATGATTTTCATCCCGGGAGCCAGCACATTGAATAAACAAAACACTTTTTATTGGTCCTCCATCTGATGGTCTGGTTAATTTACCCTCTTTTGCAAGTTTTTCAACTTCGACATTTGTTATAACATTTTTGTATTTTCCATATCCAAGATGAGCTAATTTGTTAGCATCGTAGGGCTTCCAACCTGTTGCCTGAATAATTGAACCAACCTGAAATTCAAACAATTCTCCATTAGAACTTGCAGTAACATTGAATAATCCCGGCTGACCGCTTGTTTTTTCAATTTTGCAGGAAGTTAAAACCTGAATATTCGGATTAGAATAAACTTCAGCAATAAGTTTATCGCATGGATTCACCTGAAGATCAAAATATGGGGCTTTCGTGGGTGCTAACTTATAAAGTTGCTTGTAAAAACCGCCGAGACTGTCTTCTTTTTCTGTCAAAATGACTGAATAACCGGCTTTTGCTGACGACAAGGCAGCATTCATTCCGGCAACTCCACCACCAACTACTAATATTGTAGTATTAATATCAAAAATTATAGGCTCGGGGACCATCGAATTCTTCATCTTTGCTATCCCCATTTTCAAATAATCTACTGCAAGTTCGAACGTGTTTTCATCATTAGCTTTATGTGTCCAGGCAACATTTTCCCTTAAACTTACTCTGTCAAAAAGAACATCCCGGTCGAACCTGAAGACATCTGTTAAATATCTTGATGAACAAGCTCCGATAACAACCCTGTTGAGATTTTCGTTTCTTATATCATCATTAATTTCAGCCAGAGCCTTTTCTCCGCAAAGCCAATTATTTATCTTGCAAACGGGAACCCCGGTTTCCTTCTTTATAGTTTCGGCAAGATTCTGACAATCTATACTTTCACCAATACCACACCCTGAACAGATATAAACACCAACATTTGTATCTACTGCCATAATTAAAATCCTCCTTTAATTTGATGTATTGCTTTCAAAGCAGCACCAGTTGATTCCTGAACAACTGTGGCAACTTCTTTGGGACCTGTGCTAACTCCGCAGCCGATTATTTTGTAATTCTCGTCTGATTTGATAAATCCACTGTCATCCAGAAAGTCTTGAATATTAATGCCGTTCTTTTTGGCTGAAGGCTCCATTCCGGTAGCTAATACCACCATATCGAATTTCATCTGATATAGTTTTCCTTCAAGTGTGTTCTCAGCCTCAACAACCAATTTATTATCTGATTCATCTTTGAATACTTTTGCAACTTTTCCCCGATGGAAATAAATCTTATCATCCTTTTTGGTTTTGGTATAAAAATCTTCAAGTAGCCCCTGAGCCCTCAAATCAATATAGAATATATCAATTTCTGCATCCGGATATTGTTCCCTGACGTATTGAGCCTGTTTCATTGACGCAAGGCAGCATATTGACGAACAATATTCAAGGTGAAGCTCATCACGGGACCCGGCACATTGAACGAATGCAATTTTTCCGATTTCTCTGTTTGTTCCGGGAATGATTATTTTTCCTTTCGTTGGTCCGTTTGGCGCTGAATATCTTTCGAACATCATATTTGTAATAACTTCAGGATATTTTCCAAAACCAAGATATTCGAGCTTATTTGCATCGTAAGGCTCCCATCCGGTTGCCCAGACAATTGCTTTTGTTTTGATTTTAATTTGTTTTGTTGTCTGCTTTAAATCAATTGCTTCGTATTTACAGGATTTAACGCATTCCGAGCAACTTTCTCCAAGACAAACATCCGGGTCAATTACATATTTCTGAGGATATGCATTCTCGTGATTTATGTAGATAGCCTTGGTTTTGTCTATATTGAAATTAAAGCTGTTATTCCGCTCAACAGGACAAACCGGGGCGCAATCCCCGCAAGTTGTGCATCTGTTATTAACAAATCTTGCTTTTTGTATGACTGAAACATTAAAGTTCCCCGGTCCACCTTCAATGTTTGCTACTTCGCCCAATGTTATTAAGTCAATATTTGTATTATCCCTGAGCCGTCTGATGTTTATTTCTAAACCACACGAAGGGGGACAAAGCTTTGGAAAATACTGATTTAACTGAGATACCCTTCCACCGATGAAAGGTTCTTTCTCCAGAAGAATAACCCTGAATCCCGTTTCAGCTGTTTCCAAAGCCGTTGATATGCCAGCTATACCAGCTCCAACAACCAAAAGGTCTGTTTCGAGTTGTTCTTCAATATGGCTGTGAATCTCCATAATTTTTCCGAATAGTATAAATTCAACAATATTTAATAGTTACATTTTTTCATCATTGAAAATAATAATTTAGAACTGCTTTTTCGAAAGTCAAAAATAAAATGTAATCATTATGTTGTGTTGTTAATGATATTATTTAATAATTTCTTAAGACTGTCTTAATACTTCGGATTTTTTCTTTCATATTTTGTATAAAAATTTTCATAAAGTTTTCGTTTATCATTATAATTTTAAGCCAATTTTTATTTTTTTACTTGCATTAAACAAAATATTCACTTAATTTTGCTTTGTTAAACACACCAAAATAGCATTTAGGAATTTGTAAGCTAAACCGGTGAAAACAAATCATAAATCAAAATTAAATTGTATATAAAATTATTTTGACATCATTTGATAATATGTTAATTAATTGATAATTAGAATCTTAAATATATTTTTTTAGAAAGGTAAATATGCCCCCATACGAAAACTCCAGTCACAAAAACAACCAACCTTTGATTGATATTGCAGACTTGAAAGGCAAAAAAATTGCTGAACTGACTGCCATGGCAAAACAACTTGGCATCACTAATTTTTCTGACTTAAGAAAACAAGAACTTATCCTTAAAATTGTGGAAGTTCAGGCTAACAACCAGCCAAAAGAACAAATAACCGAAGGACTTGTTGCAAGCAGCGGTGTCCTCGAAGTTCTACCCGATGGTTATGGTTTTCTTCGCTCTGCTGACTATAATTATTTACCATCTCCTGATGATATTTATGTTTCACCTTCTCAAATCAAAAAATTTGTCCTGCGAACCGGCGATACTGTCCGTGGATTAGTTAGACCACCAAAAGATGGAGAAAGATTTTTTGCACTACTTAAAGTTGAAAGTGTTAACTATCTTGAACCCGAACTCATTAGAGATAGAACTATATTCGATAACCTTACTCCACTTTACCCAAATAAATCAATAAATCTTGAAACCAGCAAGGCTGAATATTCAATGAGAATTTTGAACTTATTATGCCCTATCGGTAAAGGTCAGCGTGGTTTAATTGTATCTCCTCCAAAGGCAGGTAAAACAATATTATTGCAACAAATTGCCAATAGCATCACAAAAAATCACCCTGAAATCAAAATGATTGTCCTTTTGATTGATGAACGCCCCGAAGAAGTTACAGATATGCAACGCTCTGTTAAAGCTGAAGTTATCTCCTCTACCTTCGATGAGCCCCCCGAAAGGCACGTTCAGGTTGCTGATATGGTCTTAGAAAAAGCTAAAAGATTAGTTGAAGCTAAAATGGATGTAGTTATTCTTCTTGATTCTATCACTCGTCTGGCTCGTGCACATAATACTGTTGTGCCTCATTCAGGCAAAATTCTTTCGGGTGGTGTTGATGCTAATGCTCTCCATAAGCCCAAAAGATTTTTCGGTGCCGCAAGAAATGTCGAGGAAGGCGGTTCTCTTACCATCATTGCTACTGCTTTGATCGAAACCGGCAGCAGAATGGACGAAGTAATATTCGAAGAATTCAAGGGAACCGGTAATATGGAACTTGTTCTTAATCGCCAGATTGCTGACAGAAGGGTATTTCCTGCTATTGATGTCAATCGCTCTGGCACCAGACGTGAAGAACTTCTTATTCCAATCGAAGATCTCAACAGAATTTATATTCTTCGTAAAGTTCTTAGCGAATTTCCGCCTACTGAAGCTGTGGAATTTCTCCTTGATAAAATGAAAGGGACAAGATCTAACAAAGATTTTCTTGCTTCTATGAATAGCTAAAATCTTTGCTTTATTTGGGTAAAATTTCTGTTTACTCTGCTGAGTATCAGATAGAAGAGATATCTAATTTTTTTTAAAAAAAATATTATTGGTACTCGAAAATTTCTGAAAATTTTTAGTGTTTTCGGGTCTATATATTTTTCCTGTATTTTCTTTCTTTCGGCTTTAGCTTGATTGCTATGCTCATATTTTGAGCTTAATCCTTCCAGATTAAATACCGCTACTGGAAGTGGTATATATTGAGTTGAACAATTGTATTGCAGTATTGCTCTAAGGAAAAACTCATAATCGGATGTCATCCCAAAGCTTTCATCCATTTGACCGACTCTTTCGAATAATTTCCTTTTGAAAAAACAAGATGGATGTGGCAAACTTTCAACAAGGAATTTCAATCCAGTCAGTCTTTTAAACGATTTTTTTCTATATATTAGCCCATTATTGAATTTATAATTGATATCACCATAAATTATCTCAGCTTTCGGTTCCATATCAAAAATATTTTTTAAAATTTCAGAATTTGTAAAACAATCCCCAGCATTAAGAAAACAAAGATAATCACCTTCGGAATATTTTATACCTTTGTTTTGAGCATTAAAAATCCCGCTGTCCGGCTCTGAAACAAATTTAGTAATGTGTGATTTATATTTGTTTATAATTTCAATTGTATTATCATTGGAAGCCCCGTCAATAATTATATATTCAAAATCTTTAAAGGATTGATTAATAACGCTGATTATCGTACGTTCCAGATTCTCTGCATCATTTTTGCACACCGTTATTATCGAAAGCTTCATCAATCTTACTTGTTCTTCTTAATCTTTTTTATGTTATTTAACAAAATTAAAGCTAATCATTTTTGGTATTCTAACCAAACAAAATAAAATTGATAACTGCTCCTTTCAATTATTTTCATTGTTCAATCCTACATATTTTAACATTCTTACTTTGTCATTTAGCTAAAAAAGACTTAATTTTGTTTTTTTAATAGCATCTAAAATTATAAAAATGTTTGAACCACAAAGAGATAAAATCAAAGAACTGAACGAGAGAATGAACAAATTACGGAGGTTTCTTTGATATTGACGGAAAAACCACCGAATTAGAAATTCTACGCAAAAAATCCGGGGAGAGTGATTTCTGGGAAGACCCCACCGAAGCCCAAAAAATTATGCAAAAAATTTCCGATAACCAAAGCTGGATTGACGAATGGGAGCAAACCAACAGAGTTATTAATGATGCTCAAGCCTTGCTTGAATTAGCAGAAGAAGCGGGCGATGAATCATTTATAAATGAAATTGATTCTGAAATCAACAAAGCTGAATCTTTGGTTAATGACCTCGAAATGAAGAACTTGCTTTCAGGACCCGACGATAAGCGAAATGCTATTTTAACCATTCACTCCGGGGCAGGTGGAACCGAGGCACAGGATTGGGCTGAAATGTTGATGAGAATGTACACACGTTGGGCTGAAAGACACAATTTCAAGGTCTATCTTGCTGATGAACTCGAAGGAGACGGTGCCGGAATCAAATCCGCAACACTCGAAATAATTGGTGAATACGCCTATGGCTACCTAAAATCCGAAAACGGAGTGCACCGTCTTGTCAGAATTTCACCATTTGATTCAAATGCAAGACGGCACACCTCTTTTGCCTCGGTTTTTGTCTATCCTGAAGTTGATGACGATGTTGAAATTGAAATAAACCCTGCTGATATCGAAATGGATACTTTTCGGTCCGGCGGCAAGGGAGGGCAGAACGTGAATAAGGTCGAGACTGCCGTTCGCCTTAGACATCTTCCAAGCGGTATTGTTGTCTCCTGTCAGCAGGAACGCTCCCAATTCCAGAACCGCGAAAGAGCTATGAAAATGCTTAAATCACGCCTCTATCAAAAGAGAAGAGAGGAAGAAGAAGCAGAAAAATCTGCTATCGAAGGAGCAAAGAAGAAAATTGAATGGGGCAGTCAGATCAGATCTTATATTTTCCAGCCCTATACTATGGTTAATGACCACAGAACCGAACTGAAAAAAACAGACATTCACGCAGTTATGGATGGTGATATTGATGATTTTATTCACTCTTATCTTCTTTTGACTTAAATTATGCCCGATTTTGAATCATACTGGAAAAAAAGGTTTGAAGAAAGTGCAAAATTCTCTGAGAATTTTCAAATGTCTATTTCTTCTAAAGTTGCTATGAATGAACTTAGAACTGTCTTCACTTTTTTCCTTACAAAATACTGGAATAATAATTATAAGTCAATTCTTGATATAGGCTGTGGTCCCGGCAATTACTTTGATATTTACCAAAAATTCAATCTCGAAATTACTGGATTAGACTTTAGCCCTGAGCAACTTCGACCTGTTAAGCAGAAATTTCCTGAGGCTAATCTTCTCGCCGGACGGATAGAAGATACTAACTTTAATCAAAAATTTGATGTTATAGCTATTATCGGAGTAATTCAAACAGTTGACGAACCCAATTTGTTTTTAAAGCGTGTCAAAGAAATTTTAGCTCCGAATGGTTTGATTTTGATGACATACTCCAACAGAGTGGCTCTCTATCCTAAAATCGGAAATGCGCGTTATCTTTATTTGTATTCTCTTGACGAAGCCAAAGCTCAATTGAATAGCCATTTCGAAATACTGGATTATAAACGGGTTTATTATTTCCCTTCAATTTTGAATATCCTTAGAAAAGTATGCTATCCAATCCAGATACCACTCCTCAATCACTCATTTATGTTTGCATTAAGGTGATTTATGGATTTCACAACAATCTTAGGCTTGATAGCTGCATCATTAACAACATTAGCCTTCGTTCCTCAAATGCTCAAAGCTATAATCAACCGTCACACAAAGGATATTTCTCTTCTCACCTATATCACTTTTGTTATAGGCATCATTCTCTGGTTCACTTATGGTGTTCTAAAAAACGATTTACCAATAATTCTTGCCAATATCATCTCCTTTATTTTTGCTTTCACCATACTGATACTAAAAATTATCTATAAATAGTAAAAATTAGTCTTTACAGTAGAAAAATGTTAATTAATTGTAACTTAATTCTTAAAATTGTGTTTTGTAATTTTTGATATTTTAAATTAAAAAAGGAGTAAAATGAAAAAAATAATTTCACTATTAACATTTATAATTGTCATCTCATTATTTTCTATTCATTCAGTCCAATCTTTCGATTATTTCGATAAAAAAATACTTAAACCAACTTTATTAAACGGAGATACCCTACCTCCTGGATTTCCTGAACTGACAGTTGTGAAATCTGCAGAACCTTATAATGGTCATTTCTTTTTTGGAAATAATGGCATGGCTACATCCAATTTTCTTATTATAATGAATAATGATGCAAAAGTTGTTAAATACAAAAGAGTCCCTTTAAGCTTTGATTTCAAAGTTCAGCCAAACGGACTGATGTCCTACCAGCAGCCTTATAGTTTCGGTAATTTAGCGGATGGGTTTGCAGAGTCTAATATTTATATCACTGATTCTGATTTAAATGTCATTGACTCATTCCAGTGCAAAAGCGGATATATTGCAGATTTTCACGATTTTAAATTACTCCCGAACGGTCATTCTTTGCTGATTTCTTATGATGTAAAACACATGGATTTAAGTGAAGTGGTTACCGATGGACATCCCGATGCAACTGTTATCGGTGCTGTTGTTCAGGAACTCGACCGCAGCAGAAATGTTGTATTCCAATGGAGAAGCTGGGATCATATTCCTCTGGAAGATTCATATTATCCTATTAATACCCGACGTGTTGACTATGTTCACATTAATTCAGTCGAACTTGATGATGACGGGCATATTTTAATTTCAAGCAGGCATATTAACGAAATTACAAAAATTAACCGTCAGACGGGTGAAATCATCTGGCGACTCGGAGGAAAAGGCAATGATTTCACATTTATCGGCGAAAACGAGGCAAACGCTCCCGATTATTTCTCCGAACAGCACGATGCACGTAGGCTTGATAATGGTAATATTACCCTATTTGATAATGGTAACAGACACCAACCTGAACATGCTCGTGCAGTTGAATATGAACTTGATGAAATAAACAAAACAGCTAAACTTATTTGGGATTACCGCCACACCCCTGACATACTTTCAAGAAATCAGGGAAATTCACAGAGATTGCCAAATGGTGGCAATGTCATTGGGTGGGGTGGTTCCGGAATACTTAATCTTCCATCTATAACAGAACTGACACCTGATAATGAACTTGCCATTGAAGTTTCACTCCCCAAAGGTGTAACCTTCGGTCAATCAACTTACAGGGCTTACAAATTCCCATATCCCACTCAATTGCCTGAAGCTCAGGTTACAAAGGAAAATATTACTTCCAACACAGAATACGATTTCAGCGACGGGAACAACAAAACCTCACTTAAAATTTTCGTTGAGTCAATTACTCCCTCAAACGGAGGTTCAATTATTGTTAAAAGATATAATTACGCTCCGATGAATCCCGATTTTGATAAACCTTCGCCTATTATATTACCTTATAGAATAACTGTCAAAGGTGAAAACATAACAAGCGTAAACCTAAAACTTACCTTTGACATCAGTCTTTTCCCAAGAATCAGAGATGGAAATCAATTCAAGGTATTCTTCAGACCAAACGAAGGAATGGGTAAGTTCACTCAAATTCCAACATCTTTTGATAATATAAACAAGACATTAATAATTAATGTCAATGAATTTGGTGAATTTGTCTTTGGCAGAGATGACTTCAGACCTTTGCTCGCAGTCCCGAAATTATTTTATCCTCTAAACGGTCAGGAAATTAATAACGCTGTCCCCATTGACCTTAGATGGGCTGTTGATGGTTTAATGGAGTTCCATCATATTCAGATTGCAAAAGATCCTGAATTCAATCAAATCATTTTTGAAAAGAGCAACTTAACTGAACTTATTTACAAAATGATACCTCCTTTTACTGAAAAAACTTATTATTGGCGCGTTAGAACAATTGTAACCGGCGAGGGTAATAGTGATTGGTCGGAAGTTTTCTCATTCTCGCCAATTACCCCATACTTAGCAATGAAATCACCAAACGGTGGCGAAGTCCTTAATAAGGATAATCTTCCGAAAATCATTCGATGGTTTGATGTTACTTATGCACCGGTCAAAATAGATTTGTTTAGAAATGGTAGTTATTTTATCACTATAATTGACAGTGTAAAAAGCTTTACAAATAATTTCCTCTGGCCCGCCATCCCCGAGCAAGTCCCCGAAGATTCAAGCTATCAGGTTAAAGTTACCTATTTGAACAATCCGGGAGTTTCTACTATTAGCAAGGGATTCTTTGCCATTAAGAACAAACCTCTCAGTGTTGAAAATGATAAAGCGGGCTTTGCCATTGTAACAGATTTAAGAACATTTCCAAACCCAAGCGAGAAAGATGCAACTATTTCATTTAATCTTAATATGCCCGGGATGATCAAAATAAAATTATATGATCTTCTGGGAAATCCTGTTAATACTCTTTTCGATGGCTACTTAAACGATGGTTTTCATAATATAAACCTTGAAACTAATCATCTCTTGCCGGGATTATATCAATTAAAAATTCAGACAAGTAAGGAAATATACACAACCAAACTTATCAAGATTTAAATTCTATGCTAAATTTTAAAGGGGTTGTCTCTATATGGCAGCCCCTTCTCTTTTTCAAAATCCTTTAAGATCTGCGGATAAATGCTAAAATTCAAATTAATTAACTAAATTTTAATAAAGCTCTCAACACTATTACCGAAACGAATAAAATAAATACCAGCAGTAAGATAGGTAATATCAATTCTTTGCAAAGAGAAACTATCCTCAATCATGGAGGATATAACACATTCTCCTAATATGTTATATATCTTTATTTCATCATTTTGAGCAAAGGATTTCATCCCCCTGTTCAAAATTCTGATTTCTAAATACTCTCGTGCCGGATTCGGGAAAATGTTAATAATATTATTTCCACGATGTTCAGAAAAAACCGAGGATGGCTCTTCGACTGCAATTCCTTTCAGTTTAACAACTAAATCCTGAATAGTTTCATCTTCAAAATCCATAATAAAATCCGATTCTTTTGTTCCGGGTGTTTCCGGCACAAATCTGACTCTTATGTTAATTACCTCATCTGGATTTATTAAGCTTGGTGTTGCTCCAAAAATTTTGAATTCGTTCGAATCAGTATTTTCCCCAGCTCTAAACCTGAAATCCTTGAAATTTAATTCAATATTTCCTGTGTTTTTTATGCTAACAGTTTTGGATTTGCTGCTTCCAACCTTGACGGTATCAAAGTCTTCATTAGCAGAAGTAACAAGTTGCACTTCCTTTTTAATATTGAGTGGGTCGAACACAAAATCAAGATAACCAGCAGATTCTGATAAATTCCATGCTCTCGCCCTGTTTGGACGATATGCGTATCCGGTTCCAAGTTGAACTGTCCCGTGATACTGACTTAGCACTGCATCCCAGTTGGCACCATTGTCGGTTGTTGTGTAAACCTGACCTCCAGAACAAACAACATATAATCCTTTTGAACTTTTAATGTTAAAAAATCCAACAGGCATAGATCCGCTTTGAAATCTATACCTATTAGTTATCCATGTCGCTCCTCCGTTTGAAGTTGATGCTACAACTCTGGAAGTAGTATCACCTAACTGATTATAAACTGCTAAGCCATTTAATTCATCTTTAAAAGCAAGATAATATATTGCCCCGGCTCCCGATATTGTGGAAACTTTCCAGTTTTCACCGCGATTTGTAGTTATGAAAACTCTCGAATGAGTGGTACCAAAAGCACCTAAATCTCCGTTCCAAAAGTTTGCAGTATTAAAGCATGTTTCGTTTGGAAGTGGCAAAGTAACATTTTGAATTTGCACCCAGTTATTCCCGCCATCGCTGGTTTTTGCTATTCCCCATTTGCCATTCTTTGGGTCTCCGGTAAAGACTCCATTATTTTCATCAAAAAAGTAAATTTTATTGATGAATCCCGTTATTTGCGAAACCCCAATGGTTGACCAGTTTGTTCCACCGTTGCTGGTAATCATAACGTTAGAAACTGTTCCGTTAGATGTACTTGTTCCAACAATAGCTTTTGATTCATTAAACGCATAGATAGCGAATGCTGGTTGCCCGAGAGAGCGATTTGTAATTTGCCCATTATAATATCTCAGGAATCCTCCCTGTGTTCCAAGAAATCCACCTTGTCCAACTCCCCATAATAAATTTTCGCCCGATGAGATTGCATCATACCATACAGGCATATAATAATCGGGGACTGCAAATACCTGAGAATAACTATTTTTTGATTCAAGTTGAATGGGAACTTTCAAAAGCTGAAAATCTTTGTATGTTCCGCTTGTAAATGTTACAAGTAATTTTGCCCAGCCACGATACCAGGGATTTGATTTCTGTAGCTGTACCATCATTGTAAATGGTTTTGTTTGAAGGTTACCGATACTTCCAAGTTCAATACTACCTCCCGTTATTGATAAAATATTATCAATGGAAGAGATAGTAATTTTTACATTATTTGCATTAGATAGATAGTTGGTAACTTTCATGGACATTAGCTTGGAATCGTAATCGGTAAGTGCATCACCTGTAACAAATTTAGCCTCTGATATTTCTAAACCGGGTATTTCGTTGCCTTTACCTCTGTTATAGTCAAGAGCTTTATAAGCATTCGCTCTGCCATAAAAAATATGTCTTTTGGTTGAATCTGTTGTTACAACATTATCGGAGGTGCTTCTTATCTGATGAATAATTTGTTTTGGTGTCCAATCTTTGTGTAATGACTTTATCAAACCCGCTATACCTGAAGTAATAGGTGATGCCATTGATGTTCCATTTTGATTGGAATAAGAATTATTTGGCATTGTTGAGTAAATAGTTGACCCCGGTGAATAAACAGTTACAGAAATTCCAATGTTCGAAAAACTTGAAACCCTGTTGTTCGATGCAGTTGAACCTACACATAGAACATTGTCATATCCAGCAGGAAACTGCCCACCATCATCAATATTAAATTGATTGTCATTTCCAGCAGCAACTACTATAACGCACCCTTTTTTATATGCCGCTGTTATAACTTCCTGCTCCACAGGACTGAAACCGGGGCCACCCCAGCTGCAATTTATAATATCAGCCCCAAGATTGGCTGCATAAGTAATCGCTTCATACGCCCTGAAAATTCCGGAAGTTGAAGCATCAGGAGCACACTTGACTGGTATTAGCGAGCAATTAAATCCCACTCCGGATATTCCGATTTTGTTATTCGTTACTGCAGAAGCACAGCCAGCCACGTGTGTGCCATGAAAACCTGATACATTTTTAGGGTTATTATCTTCCTTATATTGACCGCTGAAAAGCTCATTCTGATTTATGTTACCAATCATATCCCAGCCATGCCAATCATCAATTTTTCCGTTGCCGTCGTCGTCCTTCCCGTTTGTTCTTTTATCTTTTCCCTCACTATCTGTTCCATCTTCGCCGGGATTTGTCCATATATTTGCCTGCAAGTCTGGATGCTCCCAATCAACCCCTGAATCAATTATTGCAATTTTAACGCTTTTATCCCCTTTCGAAATATCCCAAGCCTTTTTCATCTGTAAATTGTTGATATACCATTGCTTTGAAGAGTCCGGGTCATTGGGATAAAAGTCATTTGTGAATCGCTTGAAAACGGGGGTAGCATACTCTATTTCCGGATTTTTCATCATCTCCTTGCATAGTTCATAGGGGTCAATAGGATATGAATAAAAAACCTCAAAAATTCTTGTTAAACCCTCGTCATAGTTCGTAAGTGCCATATCACCCTGATTTCTGAAAGGGGCATTTATTTTTGTTACATTATAATTCTTGAGCAAACTCATCAATACTGATGAATAAAATGTTTTTCCATCGCCAGAAATATCAATAGTGCTTTTTGTTTTAATATGAATTGAATTCGGTAGGTAAAATTCTTCAGACTGCTTTGGTATTTCATATATTTTCGCCATTTCCTGTGTGCCATCAGGGAGTTTTTTCCCCGGAACAAAAATAGTATATGCTACATTTTTATTTCTTGTGTTTGTTGGATTATAGCTTTGATAATTAATTGAGTATGTTTCAGAAAAAATTAAACTAAAAAGGATTACTCCAATGAATAATTTCAGTAAATTTTGAGCCATTATTAGTCCTTAATATATTTTTGTTAAATTAGTATTCTTGTTGAATAATCAATGAGTATCCACCTTTTTTGGAATCTCCGGTAAATATTATCGAATAATTTTTCCCAAAGGTTAACGACACATCACTTATTTTTGAGATTCTTTTCAAATTTTTGTAATCAATAACAAAAAAGCTCAGCTTTCGGTCGTTGTATTCTGCGTAAAAATCAGTTTTGGTTCCATATTTCACCGCATCAGCCACAGTAGCCCCTGAATCACTGTCAATCCTGAACGAAATCATGGGAACTTCTTTACATGCATTAAAAAACCTTCTATGATAGAGATTTGGCTCGATAGCAGGCAATCTCTCACTAAAATCAAAAATATCTATGTCATTCTCATCGCCAGCCGCAACTAAAATTGAATTTTTATTATTCGTTGGAATGAATTTATATATCTTTTCATTTATTCTTATCTGTGTTTCTTCTTCGGGCAAAACAGTTGCTAAAGAAGATGTATAATCAATAAATGAATTATTCAATATATTATCTATCTTCAAATTCATTTTTCCTACCCCGGGTATAGCATTTATAATTTGAGTGAATATTCCCTCCTTCAAAGTTTCAATGCTTTTGTTAATTTCGTCATCTTCAATAAGTGATATTTGCTCTTTACCTTTGTCGTCCACAAAAATACAAAGCAGATACTGCTTATTGCTCTCGAATTGACCGATTGCTGTTTTTAAGAGTTTTGTTGGAGCTGATGACGAAAATACAGTAATTGGTGCCCTGCCTGAGGGTAGTATCACGTATTCTGAAATTTTTCCATAAGCCAATTCAGATGCAAGAACATCTCCACTACGGTAACCATTCGAATTAGTGTCGTTTCTCCCACCGAGTGAGATAGTTAGCCCATCTCTTAAATAATTAGCATTTACAACTCTTATCAAGGATTTCCCTTCCAGACTTTGGTATAGCCTAATCGGATTAGCAAGTATTGAAAAACCACCCTTTTCTTCTTTCGTGTCAAAAACCAGTAAAGTATATTTTTCCAGAACTTCAAGTGAAATGGATAGAGCACTTTTCAAATTACCGGATAAATAGACATTGATTGAATCTTTCACTGTGCTTTCACATGCTGATACTGATTTATAATCACCTATGGCTAATCCCATCAAATCATTTTCAATTGATTCATTTTCAAATTTCTCAACACTGATATTACTGGACGAAAAGTTTATTGTTCTGATAAAACTCTCTCTGTTAGTTATTTTTTTGACTTTTACCAGAGCATTCTGGGATAAGTTATTTTGATCAAGTTGATACAGCTCTTCCTCTTTCTCTTTAAATCTGATAATAATCCCATATTCATCGCCCGATTTCAGGTCTAATTCGAATAACCCTACTATTCGGATGGAGTCGGGATAGTGTTTGATAATGGAAATAGGCAACCTACCGCTCGGAAGCTGGGATTGGAAACTAATTGTTCTATAAGTAATGTTATTTGCTATCGGGGTGCCATTTGAACAACCCATAACTACTGAATAACTTACATTTGTATCTTTATTTGTATTTATAAACGACACAATAGAAGTATTTGGATTTATATATAATCCCGGTGTTGTGCCAAGAATAACAACTGTATCAACTGGTCTCTTCCCGTCTGTTGATTCAAGAGCGAAAATTGTGTAATTTGTATTTCTGATTACCCTGAATTTGTTGGTCAATCTGAAATCCTCAACATCATTACCTCTGATGATAAGGCTCACAGAATCTTCGGGTGTTGGCTTGATAGTGTCCGATAGTGATTCATATTTTGTCAGATTAGTTTCATTAACCCCGCCAATTATTAATTTCCTATCCTTTTGGTCACCTGCAAGATTGAACAATCTGATTTTAACTGTCTCTGCTGGTGATGGTGGATTGACAAGCAATGGGTTCTCTTTTGCACAGGATACTAAAAAAACTAAACAGCCAATATAAATTAATAACTTTAAGTGTATTATTTTCATAAGTTTACAATATTATAACCTTGCAATTTAATAAAAATTAGTTAATAATTCATAGTAAATTAAATACTTCTCATTTCGTCTTTGTTTTGTCTTATTAATTTTATTAAAGTTTTAGATAATGAAAGAAAAATTAAATTCAATTTTAGAACTCTATAAACAATTATCAAATGAACTAAACAACCCCGAAATTATAAATGACGTCTCAAGATATAAGAAAATTTCAAGAGATTTCAAGCATCTTCAACCTATCGCCGAAACTTCGGAAAAATACCTGAAAATCCTTGAAGACATCCAATCAACAAAAGAAATAATTGATTCTCCTTCTACTGATTCCGAGATGCGGGATTTTGCCTATCTGGAACTCAACTCTCTGGAAGAACAGCTCCAATCCTTGGATGACGAACTTAAAATTATGCTTATACCCAAAGACCCGAATGACATGAAAAACTGTATAGTCGAAATGAGAGCCGGAACCGGAGGTGACGAAGCTGGAATATTTGTCGGTGATTTATTCGATATGTATAAAAGATTCGCTGAAACAAAAAATTTTTCCATTGATATAATTGACTTCAATGAGTCAGAAAAGGGTGGTTTCAAAGAAATAGTTTTTTCTGTTTCTGGCGATAATGCTTATGGCTTATTTAAGTACGAAAGCGGTGTCCATAGGGTTCAACGTGTTCCTGAAACTGAGGCAAGCGGCAGATTGCACACTTCCGCTGCAACTGTGGCTGTTCTCCCCGAAGCTGAAGATATTGATGTCGAGATCAAAGATGAAGACCTCAGAATTGATATTTTCCGTTCCGGTGGTAAGGGCGGACAAAATGTGAACAAAGTCGAAACTGCCGTCAGGCTTGTTCATTTACCCACCGGTATTGTTGTTTCCTGTCAGGACGAACGCAGCCAGCTAAAAAACCGGGAAAAAGCTATGAAGGTGCTACGCTCAAGAATCTACGAATTAGAACTCGAAAAGCAACAGCAGGAAATCTCTTCTGCAAGAAAATCTATGGTCAAATCCGGCGACCGCTCCGAAAAAATCAGAACTTACAACTTCCCTCAGAACCGTGTTACTGACCACCGACTCGAAGGAGAAAACAAAAACTATTCTCTCAGAGAAGTCATTGAAGGTAACCTTGACCCAATCATCCAAAACCTTCAAATCGCAGAAAGAGCCGAAATCCTCAGTCAAAATATTGAAATGGTTTAAGTCTTTGAGAGCAAAAGACCGACAATAAATAAAAAAAACTCGAAACCGTCTTAAGTCTTAGTTCTTGTAATTAGTGGCACCAGATTATTACATTTTAAAGGTGCTAAAAGAAAATAGTAAACTAAATATTAAATAATTAGAGTTTTTATGGAAGGCAATTTTTCAAATAGAGTAAACGATGTTATCCGGCTGAGTCGTGATGAAGCCTTGCGATTGGGTCATGATTACATCGGAACCGAACATCTCCTGCTTGGAATTATCAGGGAAGGAGAAGGAATAGCCGTCAAAATTCTGCGAAATCTTGGCGTTGACCTTTACAAATTGAAGAAAACCATCGAAGATTTTGTCAAAGGCTCAAGTTCTACCATTACTATTGGCAATATTCCATTGACTAAACAAGCCGAAAAGGTTTTGAAAATCACATACCTCGAAGCTAAACTTTATAAATCCGACGTAATTGGCACTGAGCATCTTCTCCTCTCGCTGCTGAGAGACGAAGAAAATATTTCCGCTCAGATTCTATCTCATTTTTCCGTCTCCTACGAAAATGCAAGAAAAGAACTCGACAATATTATTAGTGGTAAACCAAGTTCCACTCAAAGAACCCCTAACTTTTCTAAATCAGGTCAAAAAGAAAGAATGAAAACGCCTGTTCTCGATAACTTTGGCAGAGACCTTACAAAATTAGCCCTCGAAGACAAACTCGACCCAGTTATCGGCAGAGAGAAAGAAATCGAAAGAGTTTCTCAGGTGCTTTCCAGACGTAAAAAGAATAATCCCGTCCTTATTGGTGAACCGGGCGTTGGCAAGACAGCAATTGTCGAAGGCTTAGCACTCAAAATTGTTCAAAGAAAAGTTCCAAGAGTTCTTTTTGATAAACGTATTGTTACTCTGGATCTCGCTTCGCTTGTTGCCGGCACTAAATATCGCGGTCAATTCGAAGAAAGAATGAAAGCTGTTATGAATGAGCTTGAAAAAGCTAAAGATGTTATCCTTTTCATTGATGAATTGCATACTATTGTCGGGGCTGGAGGTGCTTCAGGCTCTCTTGATGCTTCAAATATGTTCAAACCCGCACTCTCAAGAGGTGAAATTCAATGTATCGGTGCTACAACACTTGACGAATATCGCCAGTATATTGAAAAAGACGGTGCTCTCGATAGAAGATTCCAGAAAATTATCGTTGATCCTCCTTCAGCAGAGGAAACAAAATTAATACTCGAAAATCTTAAGGATAGATACGAAGAGCATCACAACGTTAAATACAGTGAGGACTCTATCATCTCCTGTGTCAGACTCTCCGAACGATACATTTCCGACAGGAATTTTCCTGACAAGGCGATTGATGTCCTCGATGAAGCCGGTGCAAGAGTCCACCTCGCAAACATTCAGGTTCCAAAGGAAATTATTGAACTCGAAGAAAAAATTGAAGAACTGAGATTCCAGAAAAATCAGGTTGTCAAAAATCAAAATTTTGAGGAAGCTGCAAAACTTCGTGATGTCGAAAAAAGACTTCAATCAGAACTCGAAGCAGCTAAAAATGAATGGGAACTCAGATCCAGCGAAACCTATTTCACTGTCAATGAAGATGATATCGCCGATGTTGTTTCTATGATGACAGGAATACCTGTAAATAAAATCGCAGAAGGCGAATCTGCTAAGTTGATGAACCTCGAATCAGACCTCAAGAAAATGGTTGTCGGTCAGGACGAGGCAATTGAACATTTAAGCAAGGCTATCAGGCGTGCCAGAGCTGGTTTGAAAGACCCAAAGCGTCCCATCGGTTCATTTATGTTCCTTGGACCTACCGGCGTTGGAAAAACTGAGCTGGCTAAAGCACTCGCAAGGGTTATGTTCGATAGCGAAGATGCTCTCATCAGAATTGACATGAGTGAATACATGGAAAAATTCACTGTCTCAAGATTTGTCGGGGCTCCTCCGGGATATGTCGGTTACGAAGAAGGAGGACAACTTACTGAAAAAGTAAGAAGAAAACCTTACAGCATCATTCTATTGGATGAAATCGAAAAGGCTCATCCTGACGTTTTCAATATTCTCCTTCAGGTTTTTGATGACGGTATATTAACAGACGGGCTCGGCAGACGCGTTGATTTCAAAAACACTGTCATTATTATGACATCTAATGTTGGAACAAGAGATATCAAAATTGGTGGTAAAATCGGTTTCACCGAATCTACTGCTATTGCCGAAGACGAAAACGTTAAAAATACCATCGAAGAATCAATCAAAAGACTCTTTAATCCTGAATTTATCAATCGTATTGATGACTTTATCATCTTCCATAAACTCCGAAGAGAACATATTTTCGAAATAATTGATATTCAGCTCGAAGAGCTCCGCAAGAGATTAAAAGTGAACAATATGACACTCGAATTAACTTCAAATGCCAAAAATTTCCTTGTTGACAAAGGCTTTGACGATAAATTCGGTGCAAGACCTCTTAGAAGAGCACTCCAGAAATATGTCGAGGACGACCTTGCAGATAGTATGCTCAGAGGCAACCTCAAAGGAGGCTCAAGAATTGTAGTAGACTTAGCCGAAAATGGCAATCATTTAACCTTCTCATTTCTTGAACCAATTATTAAAGAAGAAGAAGAGCTACTCAATGCAATTGATCCCTCTAAAATCGGAAAAGATTCTCCCGATCTGTCAATAGCACCAACCGACGAAGTCATTGACCACGATCTGGATATCGAAAATAAATAAAATACAATTGTTTATGCATTGTGTATTTAAAAAACAACAATCCCTTGTAACTTATTGAAATTACAAGGGATTACGTCTTCTCTGAGTGGTCAGGGACGGAATTGAACCGCCGACACGTGGATTTTCAGTCCACTGCTCTACCAACTGAGCTACCTGACCTTTTTCGAAAAAACAAAATTAAGACCTTTTTTTTACTTTTACAAATTATTTTGAAGTCAAAGAATTTAAATTCATTTCAATTATACTTCTTGTAGCCTTCATCATCTCTTTTTCTTCCTTTGCGGTTGGCTTCTCCGGAGGCTTTATTGGTGGGCTGAAAATAACAGTTACCACCCCGCTATTTATTCTAAATTCTCCCTTTGGGATGATTCTATTTGTCCCTATTATTGTTATCGGTATTATCAGCTTGCCTGATCGTGTTGCCAAATTAAAGGCTCCTCTCCGAAATTCTCCCAATTCTCCGCTGTGAGATCGAGTTCCTTCAGGGAATATTATAACTGATATGTCCTCCTTTATTGACTCTAATGATTGTTGAATACTATCGAAAGCTTTGCGCGGGTCTTCTCTCTGCACAGAAATTAATGGAGATTTTCTTAGCATATATCCAAAAATGGGAATTTTTTCAAGCTCCTTTTTGTATATTATTCGGGAATCTACCGGGATTGTAAGGAAAAGCACAGGTATGTCTAATAAACTGCTATGATTGGAAATAAATATATATGTTTGATTTTTATCAACGTTCTCTAAACCAATAACATTCAGTTTCACTCCGCTGAAATTGAGTAGTCTTCGTGACCATTTCCTTGAATGCTTAAAAAAGCTGTATTTCTTTGAATTAAAAGTTACTCCATATAGAACTACTATCGAATCACCCAACGTTATCAGAACCAATCCAATGGTTTTTATTAAAAACCGAACTTTGTTAAAAAAAGAGCCCACTAATAATCATTTTTCTTTTTTTGTCTGACATACTTCCTGACAAATTTGAAAGACGATTGGATCCGAAATTTTGTAAAATCTTTGCAAACCAGCAGGTCGGCAGGTTACTACACCATCATTTTCAAGAATTTTTAATTGCTTCGAAACGTTTGCCTGTAGCAGTCCTGTAAGGTTGATTATATCAGTAACACATTTTTCTCCGCTATGCAAAGCCCTAATAATTTTTAATCGAGAACCTTCGGATAGTGTTTTGAACCTTTTCGCAAGCATTCCAATTTCTTGGTCGGAAAATACTTCTTTCTTTCCCATTACTTACCTTCTCCCATTATTGGTTTGTGAAAAATTAATTAATTTTAAAATACAAAAATTTATGAACGTTAATATAAAATAATTTAGTTATAAATAAAAATATTTTTTTAAAAACTAAATAATTATTATATATTAATCTTAACTACCTTAAATAAATTAGTCTTTCTGACTTAATGCTATTTCTGTATTTGAATTCGATTATAAATAGTCCGCTTTGTATGTTTCTTTCAGGTTCCCAATTCAATGTATGCTTTCCCGGATCTTGAATACCATCATAAAGAATGGATATCTCTCTGCCAAGTTGATCATAGACTACCAACGAAAGATGTGACTGAGCAGGAATATAATATGATATATTTACTTTTTCAAAGAATGGATTTGGAGAACAATCAATATTAAAATCATTTAAATTTTCATTGTCTTTTTCGGTTATATCAAGTATTTGCCCTTCTTTTGCCGGACAAAGATACCAGCTCAATATGTCATGATTTTCATAAGCGCAGCCTGTGGCAGATGTAAACCCCGCATAAGCATGTGTTCCATTTTCTAAGTTAAGAATTTCTTCCATCTTAATATTTTCGGCAACAAGAACAGGTTTTGTGAATAAATCAATCGTATCGAGAAAAACTCTGATTTTATTTCTTTCAACATTATAATCAATCATTGCATAATATATTGTCCCATCTGCTCTGATTGGTATTACATCTTTCAAGATAGCGAGTGTGTTTTCTTGACTATGTCTGGAAGAATTTGCAAGTTTGCCCCGCGTTTGAATTGCAATATGATTTCCGTTCGGATCTCTAAGATTCTCAATTTGTAATGAATCATTGGAAAATGTATCAAATTCTATTGCTAAAGAATTTTCTATCCCATCATAGCCAATGCCACCACCAAGACCTCCCGAAATCATCGGAGATGTATTTTGAATTACAAAAGCTATTCCATCGGCACCGGGTAGTGAGCCATCCTCGCAATTGTTATTGCTGCCATCGGTAAATCTGAATTTAAATTTTGTATAAAATCCACTTCTAACGGGTACTTTGGTTGTATGCCAGACTGCTCCGCTTTGATTGACCGCCGAAGGTGTTATTCTTATGAATTTATCTGTTAATTTCGAAGAACCTGCAAAAAATATTCGCTGAGGGTTAGAAAAATCCACATAATTGAATTCACTTGCATCACACCTCGATGAATTTATCCTTACTATAAGAATACTTTTGCCACCACATTCTGTGGTAATAATTAATGTATCTACCACAGCATCATCGTTTGGAGCTGTATAACATATCCTTATCGAATCAATGTCAGATGGAAATAATACTTTATTATTCGATGTAACTGTAAATCCCGGTTTCCTGAAAATATAAGAATTTATTGTATGAACAAATCTGGTTCCATAATTTTTTATCGGTACATTGAAGCAAACAGTTTCGCCTTTTTTCATATTAAATTGAAATACTCTCAATGTATCTGTTCTTTCGTTTCCTATAATGGAAATTGTGAAACCCGGTATGAAAAACTCTTTTGTGGAACTTAAACCAGTTGAATCAACAGCAGTTAGTTTGAAATAACCATCATATCTGTTATCTCTTAATTCAGCAGAGAAAGAAACGTTTTTCTTATAAGGCTTAAAATTTTCAATTGTAACTTTGACATTATCTTCATTTTCCGAAATCAACTGACCCAGTCCTGAATCATTCCCGGTATATGCAGAAGCTACTCCTTTAACCTTGTAACAACCATATTCGGCAGTGATTTCAGGCGGTTGATATTCATTTGGTTTGAAACCCATTCCTCCTATATAACCATAAGATACTGCATATCCATAACCATAAACATAGACTCCAACGGGCTCATCAGCATCAATAGTATGCACTCCATCTGCTACACGAATGTTGGCGTAGGAATAACCTGAACCAGATATTGGAACAAATGCACTTATCGGAACTGCCTGATTGTCTAACTTTACCGTTTGAATATAATTATCAGGGGACACAATTATGATATATTGTTCCAGATATACTTTTTCGTAATTCACATTATCAGCAGCTAACTCATAAGCCTGATTATTTATCACACGGCAGGATTTCAGAAACTGCTCTTTCGGAGGAATAATCATCATAAATGGATCGCTAAGTTTATATTCCTGACTAACAGCGGATGTTTTCTTGAATTGTGCAACAAGTACTGGATTTGTGGCTGTCATACTGGCTGAATTTCTTAATTCTCCTTCGTAGAATTCACCCCTGTTAAGTGTGGTTATAAATCCCCCATTAATAAAAACCTGAGTGCTGTCGTATGCAGCTAATATTCTGAACAAATCACTTCCTTGTGGAGTAATTTGCGATGGCTGAGCATAAGGAACAAGCAATGCATTCTTTCCCCATACCTTAACTGGTGGTAGTTGTTCTATTAAACAATCACGGGAAAAAGACTCTCCAACTAAATCATATGGAATTTTTGCCCTTTGATGACCCGAAAAAACCGCTATAGGATTTGATGAAATTATCTCTGTTCCTGTCAGATCATTATGTGGATTATTTTCTGTTATTAATGATTGAACAAAATATGTTTCCCCCCGGTTTAACTTCACATTTTGAACATTCATCCGGCTTTTATGCGTTGGGGACGATGGTATTATCTGAATATCCGTATTGTCTTCGATTGCAACTATACCAAATTGCGATGGTGTCCACGAAAGTTGTTGAAGAAAATTCGATCCGTCGCTATTATATGCCATAACAAAATAATTCTTTCCGAGCACATCAGTTGGCAAAACAAGAAAAGCATCGCTTGTTGTTACTGCCTGATTTAAAGCATAAATAGTAATATCGTCATCTGATGTAATATGAAACGACTGCTTTACAACCGTCTGGCTCTGATCCGTAAATAGATCTTCATTTCCACTGTCATTCTGTCCCACCAATTCAATATCATAAAAGCTAACTTTGAATGTATATACTTCAGCTGGATTTGTTATTGTGAAGTTATGTGTTAAGCTTTGGTTCTTATTATCAGTATAATCAATTTTCCCTCTTGTTGGGGTTTCGGATGTTATAAATATATATAAAGAGTCCCCAAACTTCCTTTTAGTCTGGCTCGAAAATTTATTATTATGATAATTCGGTAAAAAAGTGAGCCAGAAATCCTTCCCTTTGCTATCGAAATTTTCCTGGGCTTTTATCTCAGAATTTCCGATAATAAATAAAATTAAAATTATAAAGAAAATTATTTTTTTTGATTTGAACTGTTTAGTAATCATTTTCAATAATTCATAATTTTATAAAAAATCAAATTTATAAAAATTTAACCACATTAACATTTAATTAAAACTAAAAATGCTATTTTGTTACAATTATTTTTGTGGTAAAAGAAAGATTTTTTTGAATTATCCACAAAACATAAAAACCAGTAGGTATTTCCTTTATGTTAATTTCAATTGAGTTTTGATTATATTCTTTGTGATATTTTATCGGAATGCTTTGAATTGAGCCGAGTACATCTATCAATTTCATTTCAATATCTTCATTAAATTCCAGTTTTGATTTTATCACAAGTCTGTCACCTACAGGATTGGGGCTAATTGAAAAAAACTCTTCATCATTTTCATTTATGTCTTCAACATCTGTAGCAAAAGGCTTGTCAATACATAAATCCCAGCTAAGTATATCCTGGTTCTGAAAGGCACATCCGGTTGCTCCTGTTATTCCGATATAGGTTAATAGATTGTTTTCAAGATTAATTTCTTTTGATAAATCAAAATTCTTGATAACAATAACAGGTTTAGATAAATATTTTGTTGAATCAAAATAGACAATCATTGTTTTTGCATCTGGATTATAACTGACTGAAACATAATAAATTCTTCCATCTGAATGAATTATCGGTATATGGTCATTTAATGCTAATTTTGTTTCAACGAGATGTTTCGAAGTATTCTCATCTGATCCGTTGCTTTGAAACGCTATATGATTACCATTCGGATCGAAAAGGTTCTCAAGCTGAGTTGAATCATTGGAAAATGTGTCAAATTCAATTGCAATACTGTTTTTAATACCATCGTATCCAATTCCACCACCAGACCATCCAAGAGCGTATGGATTTGAATTCTGAATTACAAGTGCAATTCCATCGGCTCCTTCCTCGGAATTATCTTTGCAGTTATTGTTCGAACCTTCAGAAAACCTGAAAGAAAAATTGGTTGTAAAACCATATTGAAGAGGTAGCTTCTTATTATACCATATTGCCCCAGCTTCATTTACCTTAGTTTTTGTTAATCGGATAAAATTTTCTTTATTGTGTGCATTTCCTATAAAATTTAGTTGTCCGACATTTTTGAAGTCAGGGTATTCGAAGGCAGGAAATTCGCATTTAGTCCGGGTACCAAACTTAATAATAAACCCATCCCTTGTCCCCCCAAAAGCTGATTGAAAACTATTCTTAATAGGAAAATCAGGGCTTTCGGTAACACCACAAATCACCAGCATTGAATCCTGATAGAAATCTATATCAAATGCATAATCAACCTTTGAACCACCCAGATATGAAATAGTTGAAGCCGTTCCGTCAGGATTAAAAATTCCGAAAAAAGCATCTAAATTGCCCTGATGACTTTTTTGATAAGCATCCTGTGTAGTCTTCAAATCATTACTTAGCGTTTTGGCTGCTATGGCAATCTGACCATTATTTGAACAAACAACATTACCAAATTGAGTATAAATTGTTGCAGTTTCTGATTCATAATCTGAGCCACCTATATAAGTAACCCAATCAAAATTCCCCTTGTTATCAAATTTAGCAAGGAAACAGTCAGAGCCACCACCGAATTCAGGCTGAAAAACATCTGGTTTGGTTGGAAGATTAGAACTCGAAGTATATCCATGCAAATATAAGTTATCATATCTGTCAATTGCGAGATTGCTTCCATAATCATACATTGAACCGCCAAAAAAAGTTGACCAAATTATCCTTTTATCATTGGAAAGCTTTGTCAATACTGCGTTCGTACTACCATTTAATCTATTTTGATAAGCATTTGAAGTAACAGGATAATTATTACTGTTTGAATATCCTGAAATAATCACATTATCTTCAGAATCCACTACCAGACTTTCAAAAAAATCATCATATTCACCACCAAAGTAAGTTGAATATAAGAATTTCCCATCATTAGAGAACTGAATTATTACACCATCATATTCTCCATCGAGATTTGATTTTATGGCATCCTGTGTGCAGGGGAACACTCTGCTGTTTGTTCTTGAAGCCAACCATAGATTATTCATTGAATCAAAAGCCAGTGACGAAAAAGTATCGTAGTTCGAGCCCCCAAAATATGTTGAATAGAGCCTCTTCCCATTGTCGTCTAACTTGATGATTATTCCATCTGCTGTCCCGCCTTTGTAGTTTTTTTGATATGCGTCGCTGGTTACCGGAAAATATTCATCCCTGCATTCTCCTACAATCCAGTAATTATTATTATTGTCTGCCTTTATTGCATTACCGTATTCAAGCCCGTATGAGCCATAAAATGTGCTCCAGATTATTTTTCCATTATTTGAAAATTTCATTATTATAATATCAACCGGAGTTGAGAACTGTTCCTTCCATACTCCCGGAGTGGTAGGAAAATTTTGACTATATGAGAATCCTGTTGCTATTACATTTCCAAATTTATCGAACTGGGAGGATATTAGTTTGTCTTCGGAATTCCCACCTGCGTATGTTGACCAATCAAGGTTCGATAGCGAAGTAGTCTTATCTGAATTTTTCTTTCCAACCGAAAATGAAATTATATTATTGTCAATTTCATAATCAATATCTATCCGACTTTTAGTATTTTTATCATTGGTTAAATAAAAATCAGGTAGCTTTAGTACAATTTCTTCATCTTCAATTATAATCAGCAAAAATTCTTTATTCAAGCTTTTTATTTCTTTAGCCCCATCGAACCTGAGTTTGATCTCTTCAATTGCGTTTATGCTGTGCAAACTTATTTCACTATAAAGAACATTATCCTGTAGAAATAAACTTAAATCAGCACTGGGGTAAAAATTACTCAATTTGACTTTCCTAAAATTTTTAACATCTGTCAATCCATCAGGAAGATGAGACAGATAATAATTAAATTTAAAGTCTTCGTAATCTTCACCCAAAAGATTCGAAGATATATCTTTTCCTTCGAAATATAAATCAACTCTGTATAGTTCTGGTTTCCTGATTTTTAATATCTCATCAATACCAAATTTAGATTCAATGTCAGCTCTCATCGCAGAGTCTTTTCTTGCAACAACAAAGCTTATCCGATTATCAGAGATGTAAACAGATGGCGACATATTATTATTATACAATTTTATATCAGTTGCAATATTGCCATCAGTGCTTAAAAGCTGTCCCCTGTTTTCAGTAAAAAAATGATTCAATGAAGCGAATAAATTAATTCCTGATAAAAAAAGGAAGAAAAGAATAAAAACATTTTTTTTCATAACAATCTAATTTTAATTAATAAGTTAAGGACATAACAATTTAATCAATGAAAGGTTACAAACAAAAAAAAGGCTGTCTCGTGAATTGAGACAAGCCCTTAAATTTTTTTATAAAATTATCTGTTAAACGTGCACTTCTGTCAACTTTGATGGGAATGGTTTTTGCACTGGAGTTGGAGAAACATTCTTTCCAAAATTAAACAAGTCGGGTTTATGAGCTTTCTGAACTTTTTCCTGTATCAGCATAAGTGCCTTGATCAGTGCCTCCGGTCTGGGTGGGCATCCGGAAACATAGGCATCAACGGGTAGAAACTGGTCAATCCCCTGAACGACTGAGTAGCTTCGGAACATACCACCTGTTGAAGCACAAACACCCATCGAAATCACCCATTTGGGATCCGGCATCTGATCATAAATCTTTCGGACAACCCACGACATCTTGTAGGTTACAGTTCCAGCAACAATCAATAAATCAGATTGTCTGGGTGACATCCTGAAAACTTCAGACCCGAATCTGGAAACATCAAACCTTGGTGATGCAAAAGCCATCATTTCAATAGCACAGCAAGAAATCCCAAGAGGCATAGGCCATAATGAATTCTTTTGTGCCCATTTTATAACATTATTAACCGTTGTGGTCAAAAAACCATCTCTATCTAATGCATTTACTGCCATTCTATTCCTCCCTTTCGTAATTCATAAAAATATCCGGCAAAAAGTATTGCTATAAATATAAACATAGCAATTATTGCCTCTGGACTTAGCATTTTAAACTGAACAGCCCATGGATAAAGAAAAACAACTTCGATATCAAACACAATAAAGCTCATCGCAACAAGATAGAATTTTACAGAGAATCTGTCCCTCGCTGTTCTGAATGGTTGCATTCCGCTTTCGTATGTTGTTTGTTTTTCTTTTGTTACCCTCCTTGCACCGAGCCATTCAGATAGAACAAGAAAAACGACTGCTATTCCGAATCCAAAAACTAACATAAAAATTAATGGCAAATATGCTTCAATCATAATATCTTCCTAAACATTTTTCATTCGAAATAGCAAATTATCAAATATTCAATTATTTTCAAAGTAAATTAATATTTCTTTCAATTCTAAATACGACTAATTAAGTCCTATATTTTATAATTATTTTTATTCTGCTTTCAATTTTTAAGTTTTATTTGCAGTTATGATTTGATTTCTTATTTTTGAGGTTCAAAAAATATTAGAAAGTAATTTCATGAAAAAAATTGCTCTTTTTGAACATGCTAATAAGCCAGAAGCTATACAATGTGCCGAGATTACAATCGAAAAATTAGTTAATCACGGAGCTGAATGCTATGCAACTCCTGAATTTATAGCCAAAATCAAAGAGAATTTAAAAAAATACATTAAACCATCATCTATTGATGATTTCGAAAAATTTGCTGATGTTATGATTTCTTTCGGAGGTGATGGCACTATGCTCCACGCCGCCCGTCTTATGCTAAAAAATGACATCCCAATTCTTGGAGTTAACGTCGGTAAACTTGGCTTTCTTGCCGAATTTTCAATAGATAAACTCGATGAAGTTATTTTCAATCTCGTTGAAGGAAACTACAGAGTTGTTGACAGAGCTGTTATCGAAACGGAATTTAATGGTGAAAAACTCTATGCTCTCAACGATTTTGTTATCGAGAAAAGGGATTCTTCCAGAATGATAACTGTTAGAACATATTCTAACAAACACCACATAGCTGATTATAGGGCTGATGGACTTATTCTTACAACTCCAACAGGCTCAACCGCTTATTCTCTATCATCAGGTGGTCCAATTCTCGCTCCCTCTACACGTGTTTTTTGTTTGACGCCGATTTGCCCGCATTCGATGAATCTAAGGCCTCTTGTTATCCCCGATACTAATGAAGTTAGTATAATTACCTTTTCTCCTACGGGTGAATCAAACCTTGTTGCTGACGGGCAAATCATCAGGGTTCTCCCGAATAATCAGATGGTTGTTTTCAAGCGATCCGAAGCTGTGGTTAAACTTATCAAACCACTTAATTCAAGCTATTATGACCTGTTAAGAGAGAAACTCCTTTGGGCTGCTAATGCTGTTGATTTCAATCCGGAACTTAGTAAAGTATAATCAAAATAATATCAATGATTCAAGAGAAAATACAATGAATATTTTAGCATCAATAGTTTGGAATGTATCTCCAGAGATAATCCAGTTAGGACCAATTCATATACGATGGTATGGGCTTCTGTTTGCACTTGGTTTTATTCTGGGTTATACCATTATGTCGTGGATATTCAAGATTGAAAATAAAAGCCCTAAAGCTCTGGAATCACTGACTATCTATTTAGTCCTTGGGACTGTCATTGGTGCAAGGCTCGGGCATTGCCTATTCTATGAACCCGATTATTACTTAGCAAATCCAATAGAAATGTTATATGTCTGGAAAGGTGGATTGGCAAGCCATGGAGCCGGCATCGGCATTCTGCTCGCATTACTTGTTTTTAATCGCAGATTCAAAGATATTAAACTTCTATGGGTTTTCGACCGTGTTGTTATCCCTGTCGCACTGGCTGCCTTCCTTGTGAGAATGGGCAATCTTTTCAATTCTGAAATTATCGGAAGACCAACTGATTTGCCATGGGCTTTTATATTTACGAGCGTTGACAATATCCCTCGCCATCCTTCACAGCTTTATGAAGGTATTTCTTACCTGATCATTTTTTTTATTATATTTTTTATTTACAAAAGATATAAAAGCAGCCTTCCCCCGGGAAGAATTGCCGGAATTTTTCTGATTCTTCTATTTGGGGCACGTTTTTTCATTGAATTCTTCAAAGAAACCCAGGCTGATTTCGAGAAAACTCTCCCGCTTTATATGGGACAAATCCTGAGCATACCTTTTGTATTGTTAGGTATTTATTTTCTTTACTATTCATTTACTAAAGAAAAATTTAAATCTTAGATTTTTTTGAATATAAATTATCGTATATTCATTATAATAGGTTCTAATTAATCTATTTTGCAAATTATTCAATTTATGTTTTTATTTGATTTGAATCAATAATTCACAGAAAAATTATATTTTTTTAAAAAACATTTCTCTATCTCGAATGATTTTAATAATTTAGAAATCTTGTATTTTTTTAATTTTTCAATTAAAGTGTTTTTGGAGTATTTGAAATGAACGTTTACGAGACAAAAAAAATCAGGAATGTTGCATTATTAGGTCACGGCGGTTGTGGCAAAACAACATTTGCCGAGTCAATCCTTTTTCAAACTAATGCAATTAACCGTAGAGGAACAGTTGAGGAACATAACACTCAATCTGACTATAATGAAATAGAACACGAAAGGGGGACTTCTGTCCTTGCAACACCTTTATTTACTGAATATAACAATATTAAAATCAATATAATTGACACTCCCGGATATGATGACTATATTGGTGAAATGATTTCTTCTATTAGTGTTGTTGAATCCGGTCTTATCATTTTAAATGCTCACGGCGGTGTTGAAGTTGGAACCGAAAATGCCTGGGAATATGCAGAAAAATATTCTATTCCTGTCTTCTTTGCTATTAACAAAGTTGATATGGATCAGGCTGATTTCAACGATACTTACGAACAAGCCAAACAAACTTTCGGCAGAAATACCATCCTTTTGCAATACCCCTTGCAAATCGGTGCAGGTTTCAATTCTATTGTTGATGTGCTGAATCAAAGACTATTAGTCTATCCTCAATCAGGTGGCAATGCCCAGGTTAAAGATATTCCCGATTCTGAAAAAAGCAGAGTCGAAAGTTTGAGAAGTGAACTTGTTGAAGCTATTGCCGAGACCGACGAAGAATTAATGAACAGATACTTCGAAAATGGTGAGCTTGGAGAAAAGGAGCTTATGGACGGTCTCCGAAAAGCATTCATCAACAGGCAGATTTTCCCTGTTTTTACCATTTCCTCAAAAATGAATATCGGAACCGATAATATTATTGATTTTATTACCAATATCTGCCCTTCACCTGATGAATATGTCGGACGAGAAGATGTTGAAGGCAAACTTATTAAATATGATGTTAATTCACAAAATTCTATTTTTGTCTTTAAATTGTCCTCTGAAGCTCACCTTGGCGATATGACTTTCTTCAAGGTCTGTACCGGCAAAATTACTCCTGGTATAGATTTAATCAATGAGCAGAAAAATACCTCTGAAAGACTTAACCAGATTTTTGTTATGAGCGGGAAGAAAAGAATTGATGTCCCACAATTAAATGCCGGTGATATTGGCTCTACTGTCCGATTGAAAGTTACTGCTGTTAATCATACTTTGCATGACAAATCTTTCAATATTAATTTTGCTTCTCTTAAATATCCTAATCCAAGAATCAGAATCGCAGTTGTCCCTAAAACAAAAGGTGAAGAAGAAAAAGTTGGTATGGGACTTAATAACCTTCATCAGGAAGACCCAACCTTAATTGTCGAACACTCTCCAGAACTCAAACAAATCATTCTTTATGCACAGGGCGAACTTCACATGGCTGCTGCAAAATGGAGACTCGAACATCGTTATAAAGTTGAAACTTATTTTATCGAACCCAAAGTTCCTTACAGAGAAACCATCACCAAACAGGCAAGAGGTTTCTATCGCCATAAAAAACAATCCGGGGGAGCCGGTCAGTTTGCTGAAGTCCATATGATTATCGAACCATGGAGCGAGGACGCTCCCTATTTCCCTGACGTAACCATTAGAGGAAAAGAACTTATTGATCTCGATTGGGGTGGCAAACTTGAATATGTGAATTGCATTGTTGGTGGGGTTATTGATGCAAGATTTATGCCGGCAATCCTAAAAGGTATTATGGAAAAAATGACTAATGGTCCTCTGACAGGCTGTTATGTCCGTGATATCAGAATATACGTCCATGATGGAAAAATGCACCCTGTTGACTCTAACGAAGCTGCTTTTAAGACTGCTGGCAGAATGGCTTTCAAAGAAATTTTCGTCAAAGCTGACCCAAAAATTTTAGAGCCTATTTATGATGTTGAAATCAAAGTCCCCGAAGAATATGTCGGTGATGTTATGAGTGATTTACCTTCCAGACGTGGTGTTATCCTTGGCATTGACGTCGAAGGAAAATATCAGAAAATTAAAGCAAAAATGCCATTAGCAGAACTCGACAGATATTCAATTGCTCTGAGATCTATGACTCAAGCACGAGCCACCCATTCTCAGTCATTTGCTGAATATCAGCAGGTTCCGCCTAATGTTCAGATGAAGTTAATCGAGGAGAATAAGAAATCTCAAGCTGAAGAGGAAAATTGAAAAAGCTTTTTATATTGTTTGTTTTTCTTCTTGCAGTTTCAAGTTCAAACAGCAAGATTTTAATGAAGCCATATCTTCAGGCTTTGAATCATAACTCTGTTATTGTTTTGGTCGAAACTAATAATCAAACGCCTGTTACCGTTCAGTATGGTCTTTCTGAAAATCTTGAAATGAAATCCTCAACTTCATTCTTCGTTGAAACAGACAGGAGAAGAAATAATACATTCGTTCACAGAATCAAACTTGATAGTTTGAATAGCAATAGTATATATTTTTACAAAGCCATTCACGAAAACGACGTATCTGAAATTGCAAAATTCAGGACAATCTCTAATGGAAATTTTCCAATTTTATTTGCCGTTATGGGTGATAATCGTTCTAATCCATTTGACCACTCCAGAAAATCCAGAAAAATCAAAAGATATGAGCCATTATTTTCTATCTATACAGGTGATTTGTGTTTTGATGGCAGGTACGAAAGCTGGAAATCTGAATTTTTCACTGAGGACGAATTAAACCTGATATCTGAAGTTCCTTTCTTTAATTCAATTGGCAACCACGAAGGCTCCGGTCAGAATTCAAAAGCTTTTTTAGAACCCGCTAATAAGTTTTCAGGTCATAATTTTTATTATTCTTTCGATATTGGTAATATTCATTTCATTGTGATTAGCACCGAGCACAGCGTTAAACCCGGTTCTGACCAATGGAAATTTGTTGAGCAAGATCTTAACAATACCGATAAAAAATGGAAAATTGCTGTTTTCCATGTTCCGGCTTATGCAGGTGGTGGGCACGGTAGCAACAAAAATATGATAAATATGAGTTCAGAACTCTTCGAAAAATACGGCGTTGATATCTGTCTAACCGGACACAATCATTATTATCAAAGAAATTTTGTCAATAATATTTATCATCTGGTCTTTGGCGGTGGTGGAGCCCCATTATATACTCCAAAGGATGAAGAATATACTCAAATCAGCGTCAAAGATTTCAATTACGGTATTTTCGAAGTTTTTGAGGATAAAATTAACGTCAGTGTCTATAACCTGAAAGATGAAAAGATAGACAGCTTCCAGATTAACAAATAATTCTATTTTCAATTAAAAAGGGGAGCTTCATTCACCCCTTTTTATTACAAAAAATTTCTAATAAAGCTTTTTAGATGCTGATTGTATTCTCGTTCATTGATTCAAGGCTTTTTACAATTGCTGCAAGGCATTGCCCGGCTAACTGACCATCAATAACTCTATGGTCATAAGTGATTGAAACAAAAGCAATATGTCTGACAACTATTAAATCTTCCCCGTCAATTTCTTTAACAACAGGTCTTTTCTTGATTGCTCCTATTCCCATAATGGCTGTCTGTGGTTGATTGATAACAGGTGTGCCGAAAAGAGTGCCAAAAGTTCCAACATTGGTAATCGTAAATGTTCCGCCCTGTATATCATCGGGATTGAGTTTTTTGTTCCTTGCCCTTGTAGATAAGTCATAAACTGATCTTGCAAGTCCGGAAATGCTTAATGCATCTGCGTTCTTTATTACAGGTACAATCAGATTGCCGTCTTCTAATGCAGTCGCAACGCTCAAGTGTATTCGCTTATGCAATATAATGTTCTTGCCATCAACACTAACATTGACCCTTGGAAAAGCTCTTACTCCATCTACGGCTGCTTTTGCAAAAAATGGAGTGAATGTTAACTTGAAACCCTCTCTTTTCTCAAATTCGGACTTATATTTTTCTCTAAATTTAACAATACCTGTTACATCAGCTTCAGCAACACTCGTAACGTGTGCTGATGTATGCTTTGAGTAAATCATATGCTCGGCTATTAACTGACGGACTCTGTCCATAGGAATTATCTCAACTTCGGCACCTATTGCTGATGGTGATACAACCGGTGTGGGTTCGGGCTTCTGAACCGTTGGTTGGGTGATTTCGGGTTTCTTCTGTCCGTCGCCTGTTATTTGGGGAGCTGGAGCTGGGGCTTTTTTCCTGTTTTCCAGATAATTCATTAAATCATTTTTTGTTACTCTTCCTTCGGAACCAGTTCCTTTAATGGTATCAAGTTCTGCAACACTGATCCCTTCGGCTTTGGCTATACTTTTAACTAAAGGAGAGTAAAACCTGTTACTCGTTTGCTGGCTGCTTTCCTGAGTTGCTTCATGTTGAGGTATAGCTTCCTCTGACGGTTCTGGTGTAGTAACGCTTGTTGCCTGGGGTTCAGTAGCTTTTGAAATAACGGCACCATCACCTGTTGAAATTTTTGCAATAACTTTTCCAACTTCGACTGTTTCGCCTTCTTTGGCAAGTAATTGAACCAGTACACCGCTTACCGGTGATGGCACTTCTGTATCAACTTTATCTGTCGAAATTTCGAGAATCATCTCGTCCCGCTCAACTGATTCGCCCTCCTTTTTTAACCATTTTAATATTGTGCCTTCCTGAAGTGATTCGCCCATTTTAGGCATAACCACATCTACCACAGAACCACCAATAACTTGTGGCGGGTCCTGACTTTTTTTCTCTGTTTTTGGCTCTGATTTTTCTACCGGGGGAGGTGGAGCTTTTGTTTCCTGTTGTTTATTAGTATCTTCTGCAACCTTAACTTCAGCTTTACCTTCAGTTTCAATATATGCGATAACTTTTCCTACTTCAACAGTTTCGTTTTCTTTGAAAAGAATTTGTGTGAGCACTCCAGCAACAGGAGATGGCACTTCTGTATCAACTTTGTCAGTAGAAATTTCAAGTATCATTTCATCACGCTCAACATAATCACCTTCTTTTTTTATCCATCTGAGAATTGTACCTTCCTGCAGTGATTCTCCCATTTTGGGCATTAGTACTTCAACTTTCATAATATCTCCATTTCTTACTTATTTTCATTTTTATAAAACAAATAATTTAAAATTAAAAAATAATTATAATATGATTTGATAAAATTCTATGGAATGCTAAATAAATTGTCATCAATTGGATTATTCACCTGTATGTTCTCTATTACAACTTTTGTAAGCCTTTGATTATTATCAACTTTGGATTCTATAATTCGGGGGAAAACAATTCCATTGAAAGAATAAAACTCCATTAATTTTAATTTAAATGTCAGGTTGGTAGTCCCTAGAACAACCGTATGAACAAAATCCAGATATGAATTTGGGTCAATTGTATAAGTGTAATGATGATTTCCCGGAGTTGTAAATGCTAAATTAAAAACTTTTTTACCCTCGTAAGCTGATTGATAAAGTGAATCGAGTTTTATTCCCTTGCTCTCATAATTAATCAATTTATCGGAATAAAACGAAAAAATGCAATTCAACATAGGCTTTATCGAAGCTACATCCATTGCTGACAGTCTTTGTGGGGTAAATATGTTTTGCGATGGATCTACCAGCCAACCATCATCTCCATTGAAAACAGTTATCCCGCTTTGTCCCATTAAATCAACTTGAATGCGGTATTTATCAGGTGATTTGTAATAATAAACCATTGGAAATTCTGTCCCCTCTGTCTCGATTTTCCCGACAATTCTGAAAGTCTTTAAATTTTGTAAACTATCTATATTGCCCCTCGCTCTCAGGTTTTTCTCAATCACACTTTCAGGTGTCTCGGAATAGAGCATTACATTTGCAAAAACCAACATAATTATTAAAACTTTTCTTACCAGCAATCTCATTTATTTTAATAGGATTATAAATATTAACAATCCTAGAAACGATTGAATTTTATCAATATTGAATTCTCTCTCGCTTATTTCATTAATTCGATTCATTCTGCTATTATTCATAAATACGAACAAAAACCGAACGGTTATATATCCTTTCATATGGTGTTTCATTTCCGAATGGATATTCACCTGTTATTATCACTTGTGCCTTATTCTTGTCAATTTTTAGCATCCTAAGAGCTGATTCTGAACGCTTGGAAGCTAATGACCTATTATATTCGGGTGTTCCTATATTATCAGTATATGGTAAAATTTCAACTCTTTTTCCCTTGTTTAGATTTTCGAGGACTATTTCCTTCACTCTTCCATCAATATATGAAAATTCCGATTCATTAAAATTAAAATAACCAAGAATAAATTCACTATATTTTTCCGTTGCTTTTCCATCATATCTGGCATTTTCAATGATGTTAGAAATCTTATAATTCGGTTTAAGTATAAAATCCAAATGACTCACCTTTGAATTTCCTGAAATATCCATATAAATAGCATTGATATGTAACTTCAATTTCCCGTCGTTTTTTAGTAACTCAGCATTTGATTCAGTAAGTTTAAATTTATGAGAGTCTGAATAGAAATTCTCCAGCAAAATATCGTTCAAACAGATTTTTCCTGTAATTTCTTTTAAATATTGAGGGTTTTCGCTTTCTGTTTTTATTTCAAGTTCAATCTCCTGAATAGATTTTGTTTTCTCTTGCCTTTCAGTAATATTTGGAATTTCATTTGAGTTGAATTGAATTTGAACAAAATAATTCTCATCTTCGTTAGCTATTGTGCCACTTTTTGTAACTTCAATAACTTTTTCAATAAAATTAATTCTGCTTTTATTGATACCTGATTGTTCAATATAATTAGCAACTTCATCAAAACGCATTTTTGCAAGACCTTCTTGTTCGTTGCTTGTAGAAGAAGCTAAAATGGTTATCTTAGTTTCAGGTGAACTTTTCAGGATTTCAACTGTATTTCTCAAAATTTCCTTATTTAATGAATATTGCCTGCTTAATTGCGGTGGTTTTATTATTATTTCAGGTATTGATGAGGAGTTCTTCTCAAAGAAAATAATTGGTAATACAGGAAAAGACCTAACCTCTATATCTTTCCATACATCAACTCTTAGTGTGTCATCATCATCAAGTCTTACTCCCGAGGAAAAAACCAACAATCTTGCATCAGATTCAGCTGATTTTGGTGCCTGAGGATAATCCGGCATCGGTGAGGGTTGCGGCGGGACAGATTCTGCTTTTGGCATTTTATATGCAACACTCAATCCCAACTGCAACTGATGAACTTTCCAATCCAGATTTTTAACTATATTAGTTAAACTATAATAATATCTGATGTTAGATAATAATTTAAAATGCGAAAATTCGAATAAAGTATAATTTGCACCCACAGATAATGCAAAATTCAAAGCAGATATGTTTGGAATCTCTCCTTCACTGCTATTTCTTGTTCTGGAATAATTTTCGAATGTTGCTCCTTCTGGCGAAATAAGTGTCTCGGAGTACTTAAAATTTGAATTAAGGGGTAATCCAAGCCTCAATCCTAATTCTAAATCTAATGGTATTCTATCAATTATTGTAACCAATATTTCTGGCTCGATTGAAATCATACTCAAATCTGTAACCAGCTTATGCTCCGATATACCTTTTTTGAGTTCATTCCCGACTATAATATTTGCAAAAAAATCTTCTGTTTTCAGTGTCCCGTCATTTTGATCATAAGACAGTCCAAGATTAAACCCCCATTGTTTGTCAAACAATTTTGACTTTGGAAAATAACTAACAAAACCTTTAATTGAATATTCTATACCAAAACCAGATTTAAATTCCGAGCAGCAATTTGGATAAGATTCGAAGTTCGTAAAAGATGAATTATGAAAATTGAAATTTGGTGCTAATCCAAACCCGAACTCCAACCCTGTGTATTTTTTCTGGGAAAATATAAAATTGATATTTATTAAAAATAAAAAAAATAATAGTGTTAAATTTCGATAATTAATTATTTGCTTCATTAGTATTTATCTGATAATGATTAAATCTTTTGCCGAAAAGGAGTTTCCTAATTTTACCACAAGTTTGTATGAACCTGAATTGAGTAATGAAGCATTGATATTGATCCTGTTTTGTCCTCTGCTTATTTCAATGTTTGTCTGTTTGAAAACTAATGAACCTAAATGATTAAATATCTCGATAGTGGCTATTCCGCTTTCTATACTTTCGAATTCTAAAATGAATTCATTGGCAACTGGATTAGGAACAATAGATAGACCCTTTATTAGATTCTCATTTTGCAGAACATACCTACCTTCACATAAGTTTATCAATTGGAAAAAACCGTTATTTAATTTTCTTTGAACTGAAACACCCCAGAATTTTCCGTCTGGAATAAATTCAATTGATGACGTGTCAGTTTCACCTAATCCAGCGTATCCTGATATTTCTGCTACTTTTCCGTTAATTGGAAAATTCCCTTCTACTGTGATACCAATGATTCTTTTACCTTCCACAATCTCATTTCTTATCAGTTTTGCAGTCCCATAATCACTTTTTACTTCGTCAGGAAGAAATAAACGTGGATTGATTTTTATTTCAGCTTCAAAAAAACGCATTCCATTATATGGTCTGTTTTCTGAGTTCGAAAAGTTGATTGGAATAGTGGCTCTTCCCTTAGGGTCTGCCTCGACTTTTGGTATAGTCAATTCAGAAATTCCTGAATATGCTTCAATAGAAATGAAGCTTAATGAATTACAAGGCACAGCTTCAAACCTCAATGAAACTGGTGCTGGAGATAAATTTATAGTTTCAATTTCAATTTCTACTTCCCCACCGGCAGGTATATTTAATGGCAATTGTGTCAAAATCCGGTAAAATCCCTCCTGTGAAAAGACTGCATTGACAATAGTTGTTTGATTTTTGGAATTATTAATTATCTTTATCTTACGAATGCCAATTTCGGGTATAAACATCAGGTTCGGATGGCTGAATTCAAGTACTGCTCCTAATCCTCTGCCGTGAAATGATGTATTAGGCGTCAAAAAGGTCTGATCGGAATGGAAAACATAAACATTCCTGTAAATCTCACCAAATTCAGATGGATGGAACTTGATCTCTATCTTTAGAATTTCCCCCGGCTGTAATATTGTATCCCTTGCCATTGAATTTATCCTGAAGGAAGCTGTTATTTTATCATCTATCGCAATGAAATTTACCTTAAGTGGCACCGGGTCGTCATTTCTTAATAAATCAATTATTTTTGATGTTGTATCTCCTACACAAATCTCACCAAAATCAAACACATTGTTCAAAAATGTTATATTCCTTTTCAACCCGATACTTTCGAGTTTTATGAAAAACCATTTAGCGCAGGAAGTTATGACTAATGTATCGGTGAGTTTTCCAGTGTCAAGAGGGTGAAAATAAAACTCAACATCAAGACATTCACCGGGATATATTGTATCGGGAGTTATTATTTTCTTAATTCTAAAATGTTTCCCGGATACAAGCCATGAATGATCTAAACCAAGCGGAACCTCGCCTGTGTTGCATATAACCCCTTTAATCAACCTTTCATTATCTGAAGCAAGATAAGCTGATTGAAGTGTTATATCCTTGTATTGATATTCTGGGCGAACAATCCTGAATGTCCTGTTTGATATATCTTCTTCGGGATAAGTAAAGAAACGGATATTTAAATTTTCACCCGAAGCCGCTGAAGTAGCAATTGAATGTCCGTCAGGAGAAAATTTAAAGTCTGTCAGAATATTATCATTCCCGCTCATGCTACCTATGAATTCATCCCCGGGTAAATCCCAGAATGCTATCTGCGGTTGTGCAGATGAACCAACTATCAGGTGTGCTGATGTCGGTCCAAATTCCAGTGCAACTGGATTACTTGCTGATTTCCTGCCTGTTCGGATAATTAGCTTGTTCTTGATATTTACAACATGGATTTCGTTCCTGTTTGTGTTAGTTCCAACAGAAAAAGGTGCGGCGCAACCAATTGCCAGCATCTCACCGTCCGGAGACAACCCAATTTCATAAATCAATGGTAAATCATCGAAAAATATTTTATCTTTAACTGAAAAATCCTCGTTCCTTAATATTTGAATTTCACCATTCAGCAGTGCTACTGCTGTTTCATCAATTACTTTGTTGAATGTTAATGTTGCTACTGGTTTATCGAATGTTAATGTTTTTATGATTGAACCATCTTCAACCGATAACAATAAAATATTCATCCCTGTCTGTGGCACTAAAGCAATTATTTTTCTTCCTGCATCCAGAACCGCTTTCCTGACACCAAAATTTTGCGGCAATTGTAATTTAAGATATGGTTGAGCATCCTCAATTTTGAAAAAAGCTATTGAATCCGGAGATTGTTCCCCGTAATAGCTTGCTATCCGGTACACAACATAAATTTTTGTATTATTATCAAAATAGTCGAGCCCGAGTGGTAACACTTTTTCCGCTGGATATGGCATTTGAGTTATTCTTTTTGTTGCTGTTGATGTACCAGTTTGCAAATCCCATTCCTTAAGAAAACCTGCATCATTAACTGATATTACTCTCTCTCCATCACTTCTGTATGCAATTTTCCTCACCGGTATGTCATCTTCTTTTAGCGTTTTAGTTGTTGTGTTTGTGAATTCCTGCTTCACCTTGATTAAAGCTCTGTTTGTTGGTAAATCAGGCACCTGCCATAGAAAAACGCTATCAGATGTTGAGGCAATTTGTTCCCATGATGAGCCATTATCAATGCTTAAAAATATTGACGTTGGAATGCCTTTCACTGCCCCTTTCCACTTAATCTCGTATTGCTGGCAGGGTAGTATTATTTCTCCCCCGTTTGGCTTGATTAATTGTAAAACTGTATTTCGGGGTATTTTAAATTGATTTCCAATCAGGTTTATTTCTTCTTTTCGCCCTCCGTCAAAATATACTGTGAACTTATCCCGATAATAAGACGTATCATCAGGTTTGAACTTAATCGCCGCCCGATAATAAAACGGGGAAATTAATTGCTTTGGGGGTTTTGTACTATCAATTGCTGAACCATACCATTCATAAGTAAAGTATTTGGAATGTGTCTTGATTGAATCAATCTTAACAGGTATCTCTCTTTCATTGACTTTATTCGCAACCGGAGCATTGACTATAATTCCTCTTGTTGTATCTTCGCCTTTTTGTAAATTTCCAAAATACATATCAAGTTCAAATCTGTCCTTGCTATTGGTAATGCTAATAACTGAAAGATAAGATTTGTAAAAACTTGTTGGCAATGTTCCTAAATCAGAACCAGAAAACACAATTACACTTAGTCTGTGAGGAGTTAAAGAACTTGGTCCATTGATTTTTGTTTTCCATTTTACCGTTTGAAATTGATTATTGTCTGGTGGAGAAACCGACTCAGGGCTTATTGGATTTACATTTTCTATAAGTAATATATTATTTTTATCAAAAATAAATTGGCTGTTGTTTTTTATAGCTTTTATCTTTATTGCAAATGTCGGAAATTCACTTGTATCAACAACTGCAGAATTGTTGAACTTGTATGCCTCCAACTTAATTTGAGAATATGAGTTACTGAGTATTATAAATAAAAAAAGAGGCAGTAACCTCAATATATTAATTAACATATATTTTCCAAAAAATTTACTTTTCCTAAGACGATTTAATACAAAGAAAAGTTACTCTGTTTGTTTATTTTTTTTATTTGGGGTGCTCTTATCGAACTGACAAGAATCGAAAGCAGTACTTTGAACATATAATAAAGTTGTTTCAAACCAGAAATAGAGCTTTTACCCTCTGCCCGCTCCTGCATTTCAACAAATACTTCCATCATTTTAAAACCATTTTTCCCCAGAAGAATTATAGCTTCTGGTTCAGGATAATCGGTTGGGTAATTATCACGGGCAAGAAATTCAATTGCTCTTTTGTTGTAAGCCCTGAAACCAGATGTATTGTCAGTTATCTTTTGCCGAATCAATATTGAATTTACCAATGAAAATATTTTAATTCCCAGTCTTCTGGAAAAATTTGGCTTCCAATTTGTGCTTTTCAATAGAAATCTCGATCCAATTACAACATCTGCTTTTTGAACTATCAGAGGCTCAAGTATTTTCTTGATTTCACTTGCTTTATGCTGCCCGTCACCATCAAATTGAACTGCCAGATCATAATTATGATATAAAGCATATTTAAAGCCAGTTTCGACAGCACCACCAATACCCAGATTGCAGGGCAAATTAATTACCTTCACCGTTTTTAATTCTGAGGCTATTTCCCCTGTCGCATCCGATGAACCGTCATTAATCACAAGAATATCCCATTCTGGGTTCTCTTTGATGATTGACTCAAGAACCGATTTGATAATAATAGCTTCATTGAAAGCCGGAACTATTATTAATACTTTCATTATATTTTTTTTATAAATATTTGCTTAGATAATCATCGACGGCTTCTTCCCAGGATGGAATTTCGATTTCTAAACTTCTTGAAATCAGTTCATTGCTCATTGCTGAGAAACCGGGTCTTTTTGCAGGTAAATTGAATATATCTTTTGATACCGGATAAAGAATATTTTTCCTGTTCATTTTTCTCAAAACATATTTTGCCCATTCATATCTTGATGCATAACCCGAATTCGTTAAATGAAATAATCCCTTCAGACCACTTTTTAAAGCTCTAAATGTTGTTTCGACAATTGATTTGGTAAATGTTGGAACTGAAACCTCATCAAAAGCAATTTTCAGATACTCATTTTTTTCAGCCCATTGGAGAAGTTTATAAATGAAATTTTGCTGCCCGTCCCCAAAAACCCAGCTGAGCCGTAATATCAAATAATTATCTGTGTTTTCCCTCACCTTCTGCTCACCTTCATACTTGCTTTTTGCATAAGTACTTAATGGATTTGCCTTGTCTTCTTCAGTGTATAAACCTGTTTCCTTTTTACCGTCAAAAACGTAATCGGTACCGAAATGAATAAGAAATGAATTTAATTCCTTCGAAATTTCCGCAAGGTTCTCAACCCCCTTAGAATTTGATTTGTAAGCTGCTTCGGGATTGCCTTCTGCATTGTCAACAAGATTATAAGCCGCACAATTTAAAATAATATCAGGTTTATATATCCGACATAACTCATTAACCTTATCCCTTTCAGAAATATCAATCTCATCTATATCGAAAGCCTTATAATTTGCTTCATTTTTATGGAAATAACTGACAAACTCCTTGCCTAATTGACCTTTAGAGCCAAAAACCAAGTATTTCATAGCATAATAAATTGCTAATTGATAAAAATAACAATTCTAATTTAGTAAAATTATTTTAGTAATCTTGATTCCAGTTTCCAAAACATATCTTTTGTCATTGAATCAAGATCCCACTCAGGTTTCCACCCCCATTCTTCACGAGCAGCACTATCATCAATATCATCGGGCCATGAATCTGCTATCTCCTGATGAAAATCCGGTTCATATATGATTTCAAAGTCTGGTTTATATTTTCTTATTGATTCAACTAATTCCCTAACATTAAAGCTCATTGAGCCAACATTAAAGTTAGTATGATGCTTTAACTTTTCGAACGGTGCATCCAATAAATCAAGAACCGCCTTAATGCAATCGGGCATATACATCATTGGTAGAGTAGTCTCCTCTTTAACGAAACATTTAAACTTATTATATTTAATTGCATCATAATAAATTGCCACAGCGTAATCTGTTGTGCCGCCACCCGGAGGTGTTTCAGATGATATAATACCCGGATATCTTACTCCTCGCACGTCAAGCCCGAATCTCCTTATATAATAGTCTCCAATTAATTCCCCTGCTACTTTAGTAACACCATACATTGTTGTTGGTTGAAGAACTGAGTCCTGAGGAGCTTTGCTTGGGATTCCCGGTCCCCAAACTGCTATTGAGCTTGGCATAAAAACCCTTGACATTTCATATTTTACCGCCAGATTCAGCACATTAGTTGTTCCCCCCATATTAATATCCCAGCAAGTTTCAGGGTTATTCTCGCCTGTTCCTGAGAGGATTGCTGCAAGATGAATTACTGTATCAATATCGTAGTTCCTAATAATGCTTTCCAGTGTTTCATAATTTCTTACATCAAGTAAGTGAAATGGCCCTGATTCAAATAATTTGTTCTGCGAAGGTATTTTTAAATCAGTCGCTATAACGTTGTTATCACCATACTTATTTCTCAAAACAGGTATTAATTCCGAACCTATTTGTCCCGATGCTCCTGTAACTAAAAGTCTCTTGATTTCTTTTTTCATATCAATCCTGTATTATAATAATCTCTAATTAATTCACACAAAATACATTTATTAAATTTTAATTTAGTTATATTTTTGATTTTAAAAAACATAAATCTCCATTCTGTTTACTAATATATTTTCGTAAATTTCTCTCTTTACAGTTTCCTGAAAATAAATTAATTTTTGAGTTTTACTTTATTACTTATTTTTGAGTTTACAAAAATATGATTTGTATTTTTATTATTTATAAGGAGATAAAATGAGAGTTTTAGTTAGTGATGGTATCGAAGATTCAGGAAAAACAATTCTTGAACAAGCTGGACTTCAGGTTGATATTATTAAATTTACACCTGAAGAACTTTTAACAAAAATCAAAGATTATGACGCAATAATTGTTCGTTCTGCCACAAAAGTTACCAGAGAGGTTATTGATGCAGGAGTTAATCTAAAAGCCATTGCACGCGGTGGCGTTGGTCTTGATAATATTGACGTTGCTTATGCCAAAGAAAAAGGTATCCCCGTTCTTAATACCCCCGGTGCCTCTTCAATCTCTGTTGCTGAGCTTGCTATTGCTCATATGTTTGCAGTTTGCAGATTCATAAATATTAGTAATATCGAAATGAGAGCCGGAAAATGGCCCAAGAAAGAATATGCCCATGGTATGGAGCTTACCGGTAAAACCCTTGGATTAATTGGCATTGGAAATATTGGAAAAGAAACTGCAAAACGTGCTATCGGTCTCGGTATGAATGTTATTGCCTTCGACCCGTTTGTCAAAGAAATTGATATGAACGTTAAATTAGTCAGCAAAGATGAGCTTTTAGCAGTTTCTGATTTTATTTCTCTCCATCTTCCAAAAATCAAAGGCGAGCCGCCCGCACTCGGTGCTCCTGAATTTGCAAAGGTCAAAAAAGGAGTGGTTATTATTAATTGCGCTCGTGGTGGAGTAGTTTCCGAAAAAGATTTGCTCGACGCTCTCAATAATGGCACTGTCAGATATGCCGGTATTGATGTATTCGAAAATGAGCCCCCTACTGAAGCTCAATCAGCCTTAATTAACCATCCAAGGGTTTCTGTTACCCCTCATATTGGTGCATCCACTGATGAAGCTCAGGATAGGGTTGGTATTGAAATCGCAACTAAAGTTGTTCAAACCTTAAAACAATAATATATTATAATTATAATAAGGGAGAATCATGGCAGTATTAAGACCTTTCAGAGCTTTTAGACCAAAACCTGAATTTGCAGCCGAAGTTGCAGCAAAACCTTACGATGTTCTTAACTCAGATGAAGCTCGTGAAGAGGCAAAAGGTCATCCTTTGTCCTTCCTTCACGTTGGAAAACCCGAAATTGACCTTGACCCTTCTATTTCTCTTTACGACCCACTCGTTTATCAAAAAGGCAAAGAAAATCTCTGGAAATTGATTAATGATGGCATTCTTGTTCAGGATGAGCAGCCCTATTATTATGTTTATTCACAAACAATGGATGGCAGAACTCAATATGGTCTTGTTGGTTGCGCTTCTGTTGATGATTATTGGAATGACATAATTAAAAAACACGAAAAAACAAGAAAGGATAAAGAAGAAGATCGCTCCAATCATGTTCGTGTTACTAATGCACACACAGGTCCTATTTTCCTAACTTATCGTGATAATGATACTATCAACTCTATCATAAATGATGTTATTCAAAATAAACCCGAAAATGATTTTATTGCTCCTGATGGTATCATTCATAAATCATGGGTCATCAAAGACCATAATTATATTGAACAAATTAAACAAACTTTCACACAAATTGACTATCTTTATGTTGCTGACGGTCACCATCGCTCCGCTGCTGCTGCTATTGTTGGACGTGAAAGACAGATGGCAAACCCCAATCACACTGGCGAAGAGGAATATAATTTCTTTCTGGCTGTTCTTTTCCCTGCAAGTCAATTGAAAATCTTGGATTATAACAGGGTTGTTAAAGACCTTAACAATTTAACAACTGAGGAATTCTTTCACAAACTCGAACAGGTTGCTTCAATACTTCCTGTGCCTGACCAGTTCAAACCAACAAAAAAAGGTGAAATGGGATTATACTTCGAAAAACAGTGGTATAAAATTTCATTAAATCCTGATTTGCTCTCAAACCCTGATCCAGTCGAAAGCCTTGATGTTGCAATCTTACAAGATAAAATCCTTGCTCCGATTTTGGGCATTGATGATCCAAGAACAAGTAAAAGAATTGATTTTGTTGGTGGAATCAGAGGTTTGGGTGAACTCGAAAAAAGAGTAAATTCCGGCGAGATGAAATTAGCTATCAGTATGTTTCCCACTTCAGTTGATGAACTTATGAAGATCGCAGATAGCGGCAAAATTATGCCCCCTAAATCTACTTGGTTCGAACCCAAATTACGCGACGGCTTGTTTGTTCATTTTCTGGATTAGCAAATATTAGGCAATGATAAAAAAGGGGAATGATTAATTCATTCCCCTTCTTCATTTCAATTTTTAATAATTTTTTTACTGTTTTGGAATTTCGATTGGTGGTGGTGCCATTGTATTTGCTGGTGGTTTGGCTCCTTGGGTAACTGGCTTAACTTCTTCAAACTTAGGTCCTAAAAAAAACTTATTTGCTATCAGAACCAGTATAAGTATTGCAATTGCTAACCATCTTGTTAGTTTCTGAACAAAATCAACAGTTCTTTGCATACCAAACATTGTTCCGAATTGGCTGCCAAGACCACCGAAACTGGCAGACAAATCCCCCTTACCCGGCTGAATAAGAACTGCAGCAATCAAGACAATCGAAATCAGAATTAACAATATTGCTATTAATGAAAACATAAAATTTCCAATTTAGTTAAATATCAAAATAAAGAACTACAAATTTAGAAATTTATTTTGAAAATGTCAATTATTATTATAAAATTCATTAAATAATTGATAATAAAATCAAAAAAGAGTAATTTTGTTATTCGATATAATTTTCAATTTTTTTGATGGGATACATTAGTCGTTATATTCTTAGATTTCAAATTGGACCTTTCCTTTTTGGTTCCTTGACTGTGCTTTTTTTGTTTCTATTCCAATTTTTATCAAAATACCTTAACGATCTTATCGTAAAAGGACTTGATACCTGGATTATAATTCAACTGATCGGTCTCAATTTAGCATGGATGCTTGTTCTTGCCATTCCAATGGGTGTGCTTTTTGCAGCATTGATGTCATTCGGAAACCTATCCTCCACCAACGAAATTACAATCATCAAATCAAGCGGTGCCAGCCTTTTTAGAATGATGATGCCTGTTGTCATTTCCGGAATTTTACTCACCATTTTTTTATTTTGGTTCAATGATAATGTCCTTCCAGAAGCTAATCATCAGGCAAAAGTCTTATTGAGCGATATCGAACGAAAAAAACCAACATTCTCTCTCGATGCAGGACAATTTAGTACTCAACTCGATGGATACACGATTTTAGCAAGGCAAATTGATTCAATTTCGGGTACTTTGAAAGCAGTAACAATTTATGACCGCACAAAAGGCAGCAGATTAAGCATTGCATCATCTGATTCCGGCAGTGTGCGATTCAATTCCAGCTATACAAAAATTATTATTGACCTTTTTAATGGCGAGGCTCATCAGCTATCCCAGAATGATTATAAAGATTATAGAATCATAAAATTTGAAAAATATCAGGTTATTATTCCTGCTTCCGGGTTTGCCTTTGAAAGAACCGCTGAGGGTATGATCTCAAGAGGAGACCGAGAAATGAAAATTGCTGATATGCAAAAAATTGTTGATGAGGCAAAAAAATCTGCTTCGGTTTATGAAAAAAAAATTCAGGAAAACGTTAATAAATTTTATAATTACCTCAATGGAAAAATCCCTTCCGAGGAAAAAATTGTTCCAGCTTATTCTTACGGAAAGAATAGAACCCTTGTTGATTCCTCAATCATTGATATATCTGGAACAGGAATGATTTCAGAAGATGTAAAAACTGGTTTGCTTGACGCTGAGCGAAGAATCTCTATGCTTAAATCTTCTCTCCTGAGTGATTTCTTTCAGGTTAAAGATTATTATCAAAGGGCTAAATCCTACGAAGTTGAAATTCATAAAAAATACGCAATTCCTTTTGCTTGCCTCTTATTTGTTCTCATTGGCTGTCCTCTTGGTATAATAACAAGAAATGGAAATTTCGGCATCAGTGCTGCCATCAGCCTTGGCTTCTATATTTTTTACTGGGCTTGTTTGATTGGTGGCGAAAAATTAGCTGATCGGGGCTTAATATCCCCCTTTCTAAGTATGTGGGCTGGTAATTTTATTATTGGAACTTTTGCGATCATTATTTTAATTAGAGTCAATAACGAGTCAGCATCTTTCAACTTCATTCATAAAATAGCAAACTTCTTCAAATCAAAAATTAAAACAACTAATTAAGGACAATCTTTTTTGCGATTTTTTACAATAATTTCGACTTGTTCCGAATATTAGAAATTACATTCAAATGCAAATTTCATCAGGATATATGAATCTTGTGAAGTGAAGGTAAAAATTAAGAATAGGAACATATCTATTTAAGCCCAGCATCCTTTACTATTCCATTTAACGTTCCTGTTGGTATATCACGATTATGAATAGGGACAACCACAATTTTTCTGTCAATCTTTTTATAAATGGCGTGAGAGCCTGTTTGTCTTACGAATATAAAACCATTCTCTTCTAAAATTTTGATTAATTCTTTAGGCTTCATTCCACTAATTCAAGAGATTGTTTAGCAATTTCTTCTTCCATTAAAACCTCAAGATAGAGTTGAACAGCATCTTTAAGGTTTTCTAATGCTTCTGCAACTGTTTTACCATGAGTGTGGCAACCAGGCAATTCGGGAACCCATGAATGGAATTCGTCACCATCTCGTTCAATCTTAAAAGTAATCATTTCATCTTATCAGTAAGTTAATTTATAATAATTTTGAACGAAAGATTCGGATTTTCATTTTAATCTTTATTTGAAAGAATATTTCATGCTCAAAAAACAATAATCAACCATTATTTGTCCATTATTTTTATCGTATCGAATCAAATCAAAAGCGAGTTTCTTCAAGATATATGAACCTGGTGAAGTGAAGGGTTAATATAAAATAATATAAAGTTAAAATCTTCTTAACCTTAATAAATAAATGGGATTAATATGAAAACAAGAAATTACAGAGTAATATTCAGAAAAGAGCCGGAAGGTGGATTTACTGCTATTGTTCCATCATTGCCCGGTTGCATTACGTACGGAGAAAATCTCGATGAAGCTATTGCTATGGTTCACGAAGCTATTGAGCTTTATATTGACAGCCTAATAGCTCATAAGGAAGAAATACCTTCCGACAAAGAAACCTTTGAATACACTATAAATCTCGAATATGCCTAAATCCCCTGTTCTAAAACCAGATGATATTGAAAGAATTTTATTAGGAAACGGCTTCTTCCTCGACCGTACTAAGGGAAGTCATAAAATTTTTATTAACAGTGAACTCATGAGACGAGTTGTTGTACCTTTTCACAAAAAAGACCTTCCGAAAGGAACAATCAATGAAATAATAAAACAATCAGGTCTGAGCAAAGACAAATTCAAATAATCAATTTTTCCCCTTCAATCATTTCCTTCGAATTTCAAAAAAAACTCTATCCCTGCTCTCATATTATCTATATTTTTCAAAAATTACAAATAAAAAATTTGATGAAAAGACTGTTGATTTGCATATTGGTAATAAATATATTTCACGGTTATCTGCTTCAAGCCGGAAAGCCCGCAAAAGTACTTAAATACAATCTCAAAATCAAAAATAATCAGGTTTATGAATTAAAAAACAAATCAAAAATAACGACTAAAACAAACCGCAAAATCATCATCGAATCGAGCGGAACGCTGAAAATACAAAAAGGAGCTGCCTGTACACTCGACGTAAAAATCGAAATCATGCCTGGCGGAAAGATGGAATTTGAAGATAACACACTTGCCTGGATTGATGAAATAAAGCTGATGCCTTCACCCAATCCCAATATAAAAGCTGAATTGGTTTTAGCAAATAATAATAATAACGGAACAAATGTCGGCTGCTGGCTCCTGCCTGCCGAAGGGAAAACTGGGAAAATCATACTCGAAACCGGTAATACACTAAGAGTTTTCAAATCAAAAGTAGAAGAAAACTTTAAAGTTGATAGAGTAGCTCTGGTAGGTGGCATAGAAGTTAAAGAAGGGGCAACATTTGTAGTTGAAAATGATGCAAAGCTTGATTTAGGACCATTTTTTGTAAGAAACTCAGGGACTATTGAATTTAAGAAGGGCAGTCAAATCAGATTGCTGAATAAAGGTTCATTTGAAAATAAAGCTGATAACAAAAACAATGTATGCTTAGGTACTTTCAAAACTGGTACTGGTTCGAGTCAAAATTACACATCAATAGATCCATTTAACGAGGTAACTTATCCATATGCCTGCACTCCACCACCAGACATGCCATATTTTTGTAAAATAGCTTGTGGTTTGAATAAAACTGATTGGCCTTATGTTAAAATACAATATACTGACTTTAAAAATGTAGCTGTTAGTATTAAAAATGCAAGCTATGAACCTGTTGATCATTGTAATTTTGTATTGAATACTTCTATATTATCACAGAAACCTGATTGGAAACAGATCAAATCAAATACATTAATCAATATAGAGAATAATTGGTTTGAAAGGTTTCTTCCTGTCGGTTTTAATGAATCTTTAATTCTTGATATTACTATAAGCAACTGCAAATTCATTGACGAAGCCAATATAAATAATAATATGGATTGGCTAACTTGGGCAAGGGGTGAATTACCTTCAAGTGATCCAGAATATGATGAATATCTTGAATTTTTAAAGAAACAAAAAGAACACATCGGTGGAATTTTTGTTTCAGGGTTAAGAAATGTTACTATTGATAATTCCTTGTTATTCCAATTTGATGAAAACATACAAGGGCATGAGCCAAGTTTTACAAACCTCAACAATAAAGACAATCATCATTTCTGGGGCTTGAATTTTGGAGTTCAGACAGTGAATTGCAGCAGGGTGAATATGACCGGATGCAATATGGCTTATACAAGGGTAGGCTTGGCAGACCAGAACACCAGCGTAAAACCTTGTAATAACTTATCATTCAGGGTTAATACAGGTAATTCGTTAAACGGCTCTAAGTTCTGGGGCACATTCGATAATGAGTTTCGACAATCCAGTAAAGCAGTTGATATGAGCGGCACTCTAAGTGGTCAGCACTTCAGGGGAAATTTCTTCAATGATTTTTATAATGGAATATATCTTCAAAATGGAAAGGCATATTTAAGAGGCACTGAACCTGATTTCCAATTGCCCGGTACCCCACTTATTTATCAAATGGGAAGGAATGAGTTTGAAATTACTAATCCAGAAGATTATCCAGGACTTAATCCAGAACGAAACAATGTATTTATTACACCTTCAAATCTAACAATTTATTCACGTTCGGATATATTCTTAGAAAAAAAAGGTATTGAGCCAAAGCTGATAATTGATTGCGGGAAAAACCAAATTGGTGAATATACACCAAATCATTTGTATTATAAGAAAGAAAATCCAAATGATCCAGATTTAGTAATTGATTGTTCTGTTAATAACTGGCGACCTAATGCTACAGTAAGACAGGTTAATATTATTGTGACCGGGTCTAATTTTATTACTGGAGAAGCTCGAATCGAAGGTTGTGCCGGAGAAACTACTTATGAAGCATATTGCAAGGAAACAATCGTTCACCCCTGCGATTTCTTTGCAAGAAATACAGGTATTTGGGCAATGTATGCTCCAACTGATACAATCCTACTTAATGATTTCAATGCAACATTGAATGATTTCTGCAATGGGATGTTATCATGCGAATGCCTGAAAGTCCGTTTATTTGACCTGATGCAGCTTGCAACACTTTGCGACAGCTCGTATGCGAAAATTCAAATGGTAATTGACTGCATACTCGATAAGCTCGAAGACCCCCTCTATGCAAATTGCGACCTTCCGGCTATTACATTGAGACTGGGCGAAGCTTATGAAAGAAGGGGTCAATTTGAGAATGCTTTAGACCAGTATTATTATACTCTTTACAATTCACAAAATTCAAGCGATACTACACTGGCACGATGGAGAATAATGAATATCGAAGCATTCCAAACCGATACTACTTTTGGCTTTGTTTACGATTCTCTGATGGCTGAATATTTTGCAAGGGTTGACAGAGATATTACAAAAGTGTATGTAGGAGGTGGGAGCCCACCGCCTCCGCCAAGAATTTCTGCCGGAAATGAAAAGGAACTTGATGAGTGGAATCAACCGCTAAATGACATTACTCCATTGGGCGAACTTGAGCAGAATGTTCCGAATCCATTCACGAACGAAACTGTTATAAAATTCAGATTGAACAAGGAGGCAGACGTCCGGCTTGGTATCCATGATAATCTGGGACAAACGATAAAGGTAATAATCCAGCAGAGAATGAAACCGGGAAATTATGTTTATACATACATAAACGAAGGCTTGGGTTCAGGCGTTTATCTTTATTTATTAACGACAGATGGAAAGCAATACACAAAGAAAATGCAGTTGGTGAAGTAATAAAATAATAGTGAACAAGGGGTTGCAACCCCTTGTTCAAATCAACCAAACCCTTTAGGGTGGAGATTAAAAACAAAATAAAGTCAAAATGAAAAAAACAACATACATAATTCTTATTCTTACATTTTTCTTCTCTTTTTTTATTTCCAAAGCACAGGAAGATGCTTGGGAATTGGTTTCGATGAATCCACCGAGGGGAATTGTAGGAAGCATTGCAAAAAGCAGTGAAGATGGATTATTTGTTGGCAGTACAGGTGGTGCTTTTTCATCATTTAATAATGGCGAAAGTTGGGATAAACTTATTGATGGATTTACTGAACCACTTTACATGAGTAAGAATGATGTCGTTATTCTCCGAATGAATGACCTAAGAAAATGGGAATTTAGTTTATGGTTATCTTTTGACTTAGGTAAAACCTGGTCAAAAAAATTGAATAGTGTATCAGCAGTATTGTTAGATAAAAACCAAGTTCTTATAACAGTTAATAGAAATGACACACATGATATTTATTTAAGTAACGATTTTGTAAATTGGTCTAAAATTTCACAATTGCCGGATTCATTAATAGAATATAGTGGTTGTTGTGATGGTTTCTTTAAGGATTCAATTATTTATCACTTAGCATATACATTAGATCAAAAAATGGTTTATCTACTTGTAACAACTGATTTGGGTAAAACTTGGAAAAAAATATTTCTTCCTGATGGCAGCAGATTCAATAGTCTTTATATTAAGTCAAATGAAGAATCTTATGCAAGCTCAAATAATGGAATATTCTTTTCAAGCGATAAGGGGCTTACTTGGTCATTAAAATGGCTTGAAAATAAAAAAATATATAAATTCTTTTTTGTAAATGACCAAATTATATTTGCAAGTGCATTTGATGGTGTATATTATACATTAGATGGGGGTGAAAATTGGAATTTATCTGAAAATTATGATGAGTTTAATATTTCAGAAAGTGCTTCGAACAGAATCTCTTTAGCCTTTAATTTTGATAGTAAAAATAGTATTTATTCTGCTCCGAAATATCAAGGAATTTATAAATCAGAGAACCTCGGAAAAAACTGGTATGAAACAAATAATGGATTTTCAGGCTGGCCAACAACTGACTTTGTTCTATATAATAATAATATTTTTATGTCCTGCTGGGGCATATTCAAATCCACAGACAAAGGAAAAACATTCGATTATTTAGACCTGAAGGCATATGATACAGGACCGATAGCTGTCAATAGCAAAGGCTATATATTTGTTGGGGATAAGGCAACAGGAAACACATATCGTGGTATATTCCGCTCTACCGATGATGGCAACTCTTGGCATAAATTACCCCCGAATTACAATACCATAAACTCTTTAATCTGCACAAAAAACGATGTATTAATTGCTGCAATTGGTCCTGGTTATATAGATATTTCTACAGACGACGGTTTAACATGGAATGAAGCTAAAACCTCAGGAAGATTTCTTGCCCTTAATGATGAGAACCATATTTTTACATTTCACACTGGTGATATTACTCGTTCCACCGATGAAGGTAAAACATGGGAAAAAGTCGCAGAAACTCAGGTTGACCCCACATACATTGAACTTGGAGGAAGGATAATATTTAATAACAAAACAAAGACAGCGGCTTATTATGATTTGGTAACCACAGATAATGGAAGAAATTGGGTAAAGCAGTTAGATAATCATTATATATTTGGAACTACTTCCTCTAATAAGTATGCCGTTGACTCCACTTATAACTGGGTTTTAGCCGGAGGTGATTATATTAATCGTTGGACTACACACATTGAACGCTCAACAGATAATGGGAAGACTTGGTACCGTATGGACACAACTGGCTTGAAGCACAAGGAATTTAAGACAATCGGATGCAGTCCTGACGGGCATATTTATGTTTTCGGTGCCACAGGCGGTCTTTACCGCTCAAGGGATAAATTCGTTTCCGTTAAAGAAGTGCCAAAACCGAAAGCCGATATTTTCAACTCCCCCAATCCTTTTTCCGAGACGACTCATATCCTTTTCACATTGCTCAACCCCGGAGATGTCCGCCTCACCGTTTATGACCTTCTCGGCAATATCATAGAAACAAAAAATTATGGATTGCTTGATTCCGGCGAGAATACAATACTGTTTGACGGCGAAAAATACCCCTCAGGCATTTATTTTTATCGTATCGAATCAAATCAAAAACAAATTTCATTAGGATATATGAACCTGGTGAAGTGAGGGGTTTTGTAATTATGTTTAATTCAATTAATACTAATTCATTTATTGAATACCTATTAAACCTTTATATTTAGCTACAAAGAATGAAATTATAAATACCAATAAGTCATTCATTACAATATCAAAAAATTCTTTTATTATTCTGTTTTTATCCTATGTTTTTCCAAGACCTTACAATTTTTTCTATATCTGTCTGTCATTGTGTTTTTTTTTAATCAAACTACAAAATGCGAAAAGATAACCTGCGTAATATTGCAATAATTGCCCATGTTGACCACGGAAAAACCACTTTGGTTGATGCTATGTTGAAGCAAAGCGGAACTTTCAGGGATAATCAGCAAGTCGAAGACAGAATTATGGATTCAATGGACCTCGAACGAGAACGCGGCATTACAATTATGGCAAAAAACACATCAATTTATTATAAAAATGTGAAAATTAATATTGTTGACACACCCGGACATGCCGATTTTGGGGGTGAAGTCGAAAGAAGTTTGAACATGGTTGATGGTGCCTTGTTGCTTGTTGATGCCTCCGAAGGTCCATTGCCCCAAACACGTTTTGTTGTCAAAAAAGCTCTTGCTAAAAAACTTCCGATCATTCTGGTTATCAATAAAATTGACAGAAGCGACGCCAGAATCAACGAAGTTATCAATGAAGTTTATGATTTGTTTATTGACCTTGATGCCAACGATGAACAAATTGAATTCAAAATTATTTATACTAATGCAAAAGCAGGTATTGCACTTAAAAATCTTGCAGATAACAACTCGGACTTAGAAATACTATTTGAAACTATTCTGAGTGAAATACCCGGTCCTGAAGCAGACGACTCAGCTATTCCACAGTTTCTGATAACAAATCTTGATTATGATTCTTATGTTGGACAGATCGCCATCGGAAGGCTATATAACGGAACACTCGAAATGGGAAAATTATATTCACTTTGCGGTCGGGACAAAATTACCAGCAACATAAAATTTTCTACTCTTTTTAATTTTCAAGGTTTGAGTAAACGACAGGTTGAAAAAGTCGAAGCCGGAGATATCATAGCTTTAGCCGGTGTTGAAAATGTTGTTATTGGCGACACAATCTCCTCGAACGAAAACCCTAAACCATTGGAAAGAATAATGGTTGATGAACCAACTATTTCAATGATTTTCTACGTTAACGATGGTCCTTTTGCCGGAAGAGAGGGCAAGTATTTAACCACTCGTCACCTTCAGGAAAGATTGTTAAGGGAAACTTTGAAAAATGTTTCAATCAAAATAAATAAAATGGACAGAAATGATGCCTACGAAGTATGCGGCAGAGGAGAACTTCAAATGGCTATCCTTATCGAAACTATGAGAAGAGAAGGTTACGAATTTATGGTTTCAAAACCTCAGGTAATTACTAAAGATATTGATGGCAAAACCCACGAACCTGTTGAAAGAGTTTATCTTGATATCCCGGAAGATTATACCGGTGTTATTACTTCAAAATTATCAAATCGAAAGGGGATTTTGGTTAATATTACCAACTCAGGTCATGGTCGCGTTATCCTTGAATTCACAATACCCTCCAGAGGTCTGATTGGCTTCAGAACCCAATTTATGACAGAAACAAAAGGAGCAGGAATTATGAATTCTATTTTTGACAGCTATCAGCCTTGGTTTGGAGATATTCCTCAACGCACCTCCGGTGCTTTAGTCGCTGATAGACCCGGCCGTGCAACCGCTTATGCAAGTTATTCTATGGAGGATAGGGGCGAACTTTTCATTAATGTGGGTACCAATGTTTATATGGGTATGATCGTCGGAGAGAGAAACAAGGCTCAGGATTTGAATGTCAATATTACCAAGGAAAAGAAACTCACAAATATGAGGGCTTCTAATTCTGATGCCACTATCGTACTCCGCCCTCCAAGAATTTTATCCCTTGACCAGTGCATTGAATTCATTGCCGAAGATGAACTTATCGAAATCACTCCCGAAACTATTAGATTGCGGAAAAAAGAACTAGACCCGAACAAAAGAAAAATCAAAGACAGCTAATATTTTTTTCAATTTTACTTACCTGATAAAGTAATGTGGTTGTCTCTATAGATATATTTTGGGAAAAAATGGTCAGGCGGGGACGCCTGACCTACCATATAAGGAACTTGGTAGAACAAACATCCTTGTTTGTTCCAAAGATAATAACATTTTGGAAAGACTCCCCTTGCCAAAATTGATTAAATTTTTAAAAAATTTATTTACAACAATTCAATAATCATAGCACTTGCCTCGCCTCCTCCAATACACAGTGTGGCAAGACCGTATTTTTTTCCGTATCTCTTTAATGCATATATCAAGGTTGTTAGCACTCTGGCTCCCGATGCTCCAATTGGATGACCCAGAGAAACAGCTCCTCCGTGAACATTTATTTTGTCATATGGCAATTCAAGTTCTTTTGCAGCCATAATTGTAACAACTGAAAAAGCTTCATTAATTTCGAATAAATCAATATCATTTATATTCATTCCAGCTTTGGCTAATACTTTTTTGACTGCTTTTGCTGGTGCTGTGGTGAACCATTCCGGTTCCTGAGCATGAGACTCATGAGCAATTATCCTTGCGAGAGGTTTCAAACCCATTGCATTCGCTTTATCCTCTGAACATACTACTACTGCCGCCGCTCCATCATCAATTGAGGAAGCATTTGCTGCGGTAACAGTTCCATCCTTCTTGAAAACCGGTTTCAATGTCCTGATTTTTTCAAAATTCACTTTCGCCGGCTCTTCATCAATTGCAACAGTTATGGGACCCTTTTTGTCTTCAATAACCACAGGTACAATTTCATCATTAAAATATCCGTTTTTCTGAGCATCTAATGCTCTTTGATAGCTCATAATAGCAAAATCATCCTGCTCTTCGCGTGATATTTTATATTCATCTGCACAAAGTTCACCTGCTAAACCCATGTGAACCTGTTTATAAACATCCCAGAGCCCGTCATGAATCATTAAATCAACAAGCTCTCCATTGCCCATTTTATAGCCGGTTCTTGCTTTGAATAGTGCATAGGGTGCATTTGTCATTGACTCCTGACCTCCAGCCACAACTATTTCTGCATCTCCGCAACGAATTGCCTGATCAGCAAGCATAACAGATTTCAATCCGCTACCACATACTTTATTGATAGTCATACACGGCACACTAACCGGCAATCCAGCATAAATTGCCGCTTGCCTTGCAGGAGCTTGTCCAACTCCTCCGATTAAAACATTTCCCATAATGACTTCTGACACATCTTCTTTCCTTATTCCAGCTCTGTTTATTGCCTCCGAGATTGCTACTGCTCCCAGTCTCGGAGCTGATAAGGACGAAAGACTTCCCATAAATGCACCTATTGGTGTTCTTGCTGCTGATAAAATCACTGATTTCATAATCGTTCCTTTTTTTAATGAAATAAAAAAAATATTTTTCTAAAATTAATAAATTCATATTGATTCTAATAATACTTTTCATATTTTTTATTCTTTTTGTGTCATTATACTAATAATTATAATCAATTTATTTCGTAATTACTATTTTGAAAAGATTAACTATAAAGAATTGAAAAATGGCTGAACTTAATGTTATTAATAAAATAGAAGTAAGCACCTGCATTCTCTGTGGGGAAGAATTATTGAAATTAAATGAAAGCGACACTCTTCGCTGTGACTTCTGCGGTAAGGTAAATTCCATTTCTAATCAATGCACCAACGGACATAATATATGCGATGAATGCCTTGCACTGCCTGTAAATGAATTCATTAAACAGTCCTGTCTGAAATATAAAGGAACTGACCCTATTGAACTCGCAGTTGCAATTATGAATTCTCCTTTGGTCAGGATGCACGGTCCCGAACATCATTTTATCGTTCCGGCAGTCCTGATGACTGCCACATATAATTTACAGGGTAAACAAAGGCTTATTCCCGATATGTTAATCAAGATCGAGAGAATTGTCGAAGAAGAATCTCCAAAAAGTTGCTCCTACAACTTAGGAAACTGCGGTGCCGCTATTGGAACAGGTATCTTCCTTAAAGCTTATGAAAATATTGACAATATGACCGAAGATGAGTGGTCGCTCACTAACATGATTATTGCTCAAAGCCTTAAGAAAGTTGCTGAAAGCGGTGGTCCGAGGTGTTGCAAAAGAGATACTTATATTTCAATTGATTCAGCAGTCGAATTCCTTAAAGAAAAATATGATATTCAACTAAATCTTTCAGATGCCAAATGCACTTTTTCTCACAGAAACAAATCTTGTAAGCGTGAGGATTGCAACTTTTATAATCTAAATTTCTCTTTGGTTTAAAATTCCTCTGGGATTTTTTACTACTGTATTTTAGTAATTATTTAGTAGTGTAATTATATCAAAATTATACATAGCTTCGACTTTCATTTTACTTTTTGTCAGACTTAACTATATTTCCTCCTCCGATTCATTGATTTCTACCAAATTATCGTGCCTACCAGCTAATTCATCATCTGAAATTGCAGATTTTATTAGTTTCCTCAAATAAATAAAACATCCTATCAATAGCGGTATATTGAGCAAAGCCGGTAAAAATCCGAAAACTTCGCCACCGAAAATAAGAAAATTATATAAACCATGAATTATCACAGCAATAAAAAACCCTTTCACTATTAACTGTAATTCAGTTCTGCTATCCACTGCAAACTTTGCCTGACCGATATAATAACCCATTATTCCTGTGGCTATTGCATGTAAAGGTAATGAGGTGAAAGCTCTCAAAATTGCAATCTCCATTCCATGACCCATAACATATATTACATTTTCAAACGCTGCAAACCCCATACTTGCAACAATTGCATAGACAATGCCATCCATTGCCTCGTCAAAGTTCACATTCTTATATGCGAATTGCAGCACAACCCACAATTTTAATCCTTCTTCAATAACTCCAGCCACTATAAATGACTTAGCTCCAATATATAACAATGGTGCGGCTCCTAATATTGTCGAATAGAAATTGTCTATAATCAGTTCAATAATGATTGCTGGAATGATTATAAATATCCCCCATAAAAATATTTTTATAATCATCCCCTTTGGTTCTGGTTTGGCTTTGTCCATTCGATTGAAATACCAGAGAAGAAAAAATGCAGGAGCGAGTGCCATGAACAGAGATATTAAAAAATACATTTTTTTAACCTTTCAATAAATTGATCTGAGTGCTTCTTCTATTTTTTCAGATGTATAATTAAGCTCATCTTCAGAGTGAGACATCGAGATAAATATCGCCTCGAATTGAGATGGCGGAAGATAAATGCCTTTGTTTAACAAATAATTGAAAAATTTTGAAAATTTCTGTGTGTCGGATTTTATTGCATCATCATAAGATCTTACCTCATTCCCACAGAAAAAAAGAGTCATCATTGATCCAACTCTGTTCAAAGCTAATTTAATTCCTATACGACTCATAATATCTTTGATATAGGATTCAAAATTGTTGGATTTAATTTCCAGTTCTTGGTATATACCGGGATTGTTTTTAATATATTCTAAAGAAGCCAAACCAGCAGAAACAGCTATCGGATTTCCGCTCAGAGTCCCTGCTTGATAAACCGAACCAGATGGTGCAAGCAATGACATTATTTCTTTCTTGCCTCCAAATGCTCCTACTGGCATCCCGCCACCAATTATTTTCCCAAGTGTAGTCAAATCAGGTTCAATTCCATAAATCTCCTGAGCACCCCCTTTTGCTAAACGAAAGCCTGTCATTACCTCGTCAAAAATCAGAACAATTTCCTCTTTGCTACAGATTTCTCTTAAACTTCTTAGAAAATCCATTTCGCCTGCAATAACTCCCATATTCCCGGCAACGGGCTCAATTATTATTGCAGCAATTTCACCCTTATTCTTATCAATCAATTCATTGACAGAGTATATGTCGTTAAATCTGGCTGTCAAAGTATCATTAGCAGTTCCTTTTGTTACACCCGGACTTGTTGGAACTCCAAATGTTAATGCTCCGGAACCTGCCTTAATCAGAAAGGCATCCGAATGTCCATGATAACAGCCTTCAAATTTTATTATCTTGTCTTTTTTTGTGAAACCTCTTGCCAATCGAATGGCACTCATTGTTGCTTCGGTTCCGCTATTTACAAGCCGCACCATCTCAATCGAAGGAACGAGTTCAATTATTAACTCTGCTATCTTCACCTCTGCTTCAGTTGGTGCCCCAAAGCTTGTTCCGTTCTGTAATGCTTTCTCGATTGAGTGAATAATAAAATCTGGTCTATGCCCGAATATGTGTGGTCCCCAGCTTCCGATGAAATCAACATATTCATTTCCATCAACATCATATATTTTTGAGCCAAGCCCCTTTTTGATGAATCTTGGATTGCCACCCACTGACTTGAAAGCTCTTACTGGTGAATTGACACCGCCGGGTATTACCTCCTTAGCTCTTTCGTAGAGTCTGATACTTTTTTCTATGTTCATGATTTTCTAACTAAAACTAAAATTATTTCTGTTTATCAATATATTTAGCAAAATCTTTGGCAAAATATGTAAGAATCATATCCGCTCCAGCTCTTTTTATACCCGTCAGCGATTCAATCATGATTTTTTCTTCATCAAGCCAACCCATTTTTCCAGCTGCTTTTATCATTGAATATTCTCCACTAACCTGATAAGCTGCAGTCGGTAGTCCTAATTCACGTTTAACCCTGTATATTATATCAAGATAGGGTCCTGCCGGCTTAACCATCACTATATCTGCACCCTCGAAAACATCTTCGGTTACTTCTCTGACTGCCTCATTACTGTTCCCTATATCCATCTGATGAGACTTCCTGTCACCGAATTTAGGTGCTCCTTCGGCTGCTTCCCTGAATGGTCCGTAATAAGCCGATGCATACTTTGCAGAATAGCTCATAATCGGAATATTCAAAAATCCGTTCTCCTCGAGAGTCTCCTTTATTGCTGCCACTCTTCCGTCCATCATATCCGAAGGTGCTATCATATCAGCTCCGGCTTTTGCAAGGCTCAATGAAGTTTTTGCATAGATTTCAACCGATTCATCATTCAGAATTTCTTCAACATCCAGAACACCGCAATGACCATGTGATGTATATTCACAAAGACAAACATCCGCAATAACCACTAGATTCTTCACATTCTTCTTAATTTCCCTTATTGCCTGCTGAATTATTCCGTTGTCATCATAAGCCTCCGAACCAACTTCATCTTTATGTGCTGGTATCCCGAACAATATTATTGCTGGTATTCCAAGCGATTCCACTTCCATGCATTCCTCAACAAGCACATCAATACTCATCTGATATACTCCGGGCATCGAACCTATTGCCTTTTTTATTTTTTCTCCGTGAGTTACAAACAAAGGGTAAATCAAATCATTCTTAGTCAATACTGTTTCCCTGACCATATTTCTTATTATTGGATTATGTCTTAGTTTTCTGAATCTTTTGAATTCTGCTATCATTTCTACCTCAATATTTATTAAAACTAAATTGTTTTCAAAATTTCTTTGCTTCCCGATTTATCAAATTTTTCTGCAAGCTCTCTACCAATATTTTTTGCTTCAGCTTTTGGTTTTGAAATCCTGTCCTTTATAAATTTTTGCCCGTTGATGTCAGAAACTATACCCATTATTTCAACCATTTGATTATTAATAAAACAATGAGCAGCGATAGGTTTGCTGCAGCCCCCACCCAATAATTTCAAAAATTCACGCTCTGCAGAAATACAAAATTCAGTTTCTTTATCATTTATCTCTTCTAATATACCTTCAAAATTATTGTCTTTCCTTGTTTCAATCGCAATTGTTGCTTGACCAACAGCTGGAATCATATCCTCAACCGGTATTATCTGCGATATATATTCTCTCATTCCTAACCGCTCAACACCTGCGTATGCAAGTATCAATCCATCTAAATCAGATCTGAACAGCTTCTCAATCCTTGTATTTACATTCCCCCTTATATCTTCAAGCTGAAAATCCTGCCTTTTTATTAACAATTGAGCCCGCCGTCGAAGTGAGCTCGTCGCTATCCTTGCCCCATACTCTAAATTTTCAATTGTTTGACTTTTATTTTTTGCTACCAGAACATCGTTCGCTAACTCACGTTTTGTAACCGCTCCAATTTTTAATCCCACGGGTAGTTCCGTCGGCAAATCCTTCAGGCTATGGACCGCCATATCAATTCTTCCCTCAATCAGTTCTTTCTCCAGTTCCTTGGTAAATAGCCCCTTGTCGTTTATCTGAAACAAGGCAGTTTCCAGAATTTTATCCCCGGTTGTTTTGATTATAACAAGTTCAACTTCTATATCAGGAAATTTATTTTTAACAAGATTACAAACATAATTTGCCTGCCAGAGAGCCAGCTTGCTACCCCTTGTTCCAATTTTTATTGTCATTTATTTTTATTATTTTATCACTTCAATTTCAAAATTAATAATTATATTTATTAATTTTGACCTTTTATTTTGATAAAAATTTTTATGTCTGAATTTCAGCTGCCAGCGGAAATAATTGAAAAATATCATATTTTGAAAGATAAAATTCGAGAGAAACTAAGGGAGTTTTCTGAAATCAAACCCGAAAGATATTTCTATGAACTATGTTTCTGCATACTTACACCCCAGACTTCTGCCATTAATGCTGATAAAGCCGTCCAAAAGCTCGAAAAAGCCGATTTTCAGCATAATAATTTTGACCCTATAAACATACTCAAGGACAAAAATCATTATATCAGATTTCATATTACAAAATCCAGAAGATTGATTGAAATGAAACAAAAATTCGATTCAATTTCGCTGATTTTAAATTCGAATTTGAAAGCAGAAAAAAAAAGAGATTGGTTGGTCGAAAACATCAAAGGGTTGGGTATGAAAGAATCCTCCCATTTTCTCAGAAACATTGGTTATCAGGGCTTGACAATTCTCGATCGTCATATTCTCAAGCATCTTGTTTTATGCAAATTATATAAAAATTTACCACCTATCTCTTCAAAAAAGGTTTATCTGTCTGTTGAAAAAAAATTTAAAAAATTTGCTAAAATCGTAAATATCTCTGTTGATGAGCTTGATTTATTGTTCTGGAGCTATGAAACTGGTATTATTTTAAAATAAACTTTAATATTTTATGGGTAAAAAAAACATATTAGTCGCAGCTGGAGGAACCGGAGGACATCTTTTCCCGGCAGTTGCAGTAATTGAAGAGCTTGAAAAATTTGGTTTTAACAAAAATCAAATTTTTTTTGTCGGAAATCCCCAAAAAATTGAAGGCAGAATTGTTCCCTCGCTTGGCTATAATTTTCTTCCATTAAACATTTCCGGACTAACAAAGCTATTATCCCTTTCTACCCTGCTTTTGCCATTCAAAATCATAAATTCAATAGCAAAAGCAAAAAAATATATTATTGATAACAATATTGGACTGGTCATCTGTGCCGGAGCTTACCTTAGCTATCCTGTCGGTTTAGCTGCCTTTTCAAGCAAAATCCCTCTGGTATTAATGGAATCAAATGTTTTTCCCGGAAAAACAATTAAGCTTCTTGCTGATAAAGCCCAATTAATCGCCCTTGCTTTCGATGAAAGTAGAAAATACTTTCATAAAAAAAATCAAAATAAAATAAAAATTCTTGGCAACCCTGTCAGAATAAAACTTTTAAACCCCATTGAGAGACATATTGCCAGAAAAAATCTCAATTTAGATGAAAACCTGTTCACTATATTGGTTTTCGGAGGCAGTCTTGGTGCAAAAAATATTAACACAGCTATCGAAAAACTAATATCAAACGAAGACCTAAACGCCCAATATATCTGGCAAACCGGCAAGTCATTTCAATCAAATCTTAGCAAATCAAACGTTAGAACTTTTGAATTTATTGATGATATGGCTACAGCTTATTCAGCTTCTGATCTGGTCATCTGCCGTGCAGGTGCAACAACCATATCAGAATTAACAGCTATCGGCAAACCCTCCATTCTTGTTCCATACCCTTTCTCTGCAAATAATCATCAGGAACACAATGCAATAATGATGGTTAAGCATGGAGCTTCGATTATGATTAAAGATAACGAATTAGAATTAAAAATTAAGGAGAGTATTCTACAATTAATTCAAGATCAGCACTTGCTCGCTTCAATGAGCGAAAATGCCAGAAAATTATCAAAAGTCAATTCTGCCGAACTAACAGCCAGAGAAATAATCAATTTATTCTCAGTCAAACTACTCAAGTAATCCGTCATTCCCGTGCAAACGGAAATCCAGAAAAAAACTAAATCTTCAAAAACCTCCCCACCCAATCCCCAACACGGACAAAATACACCCCCGCCAACACATTATCCAGAATATCAGATAATATTATTTGCTGAAATAAAAATAGGAATTTTATTTTAAGTAAATTATTGAAAAATATATCAATTGCGAAATGTATATATGTTTAAGTAATTTCGTATTTGTTAATCCAATTTTTTGTGTTGAAAACAAAAAAGCAAATAGCAATCCCAAAACAAACCAGGCAAGATAATTTTGGATTGGGATAGTTCCACTTTCCCATGCCCAGTATCCTAATTCTATTGCAGCAGGCTCCATCAGATAATCAAAAAAAGTCATTAGAACAGCTACAGCAAGCAATAGCACTACGTTATTTCTTTGTTTTCTTAGAATTAATTCTGCGATTGAGTAACTTCCAAGCATTGTCGAAATCCATGCAAATCCAATCGGTATGGGTGTTCCGAATAGTTGTGGCTGCAGTATATTTCCATACTCATATTTCCCGAAAATCAAACCCGTCTTAACCCCTATCAGTTCAATAAGCCAGCTAAATACTATTATAAATAATGATATTGAAAAGAATGCAATTTTATTATTAAGAGTTTCATTTTTAAATACTTCGAAAATTGATAATATTCCAATTAAAATCATCAAATATCCAGCAATTATCTGACTGATTTCGTCAAATAACTCCAGATGATACCAAACCCCTCCCATAATCAGGATGAAATAAAGTAAAATCACCTTAATCTTATATATTTTGCCTTCTCTACTCACTTGATTTTTATCCTTCTTCCTTTCCATTCAACTTTTCCCGATTTAATCCGGAAGTATGAGTTCAAAGCAATATAAATTATAAATAAAATTGATACTGGACTGAAAAAAATATTGAAAAATAAATTACTTTTATACCTCAAAGATAAAATTCCTCGCCATATTATTATCATTAAAACCGATAAAATTGGGAAAAAAATACTATCAACAACAAAAACAGAAAAATAAGGATATATTCCAATCAGTAATAATAAAAAAACTATTCCAATCAAAATGAACAAGTTACCGCCAAAGATATAATACATGTTTTTCGAAAAACCATTCAATATCTCTGCAAAATTATGATACATTCTTCCAAAAACGATATCTGTTCCGGCAGTTGTCAGAGTTCTGAACCCATTTTTTTTGAACTCACGACTGAGTTCAATATCCTCAACGATATTTGACTTAACTATTGAATGCCCTCCAATCCTTAAATATGCAGACCTTCTTACAGCAATCCATTGACCGTTGGCAGCTGCAAAAATACTGCTTTTAATAAACAAAGTTGTCCAGAGTATCAGGAAAGAATAAATTATCAAATCAACAACAGGCACAAATATTTTTTCTGCAAATGTTTTAGTGATTTGTTGGGGAAACGCACTTAGAAAATCAAGGTTATATGCATCCATATATTCAATAGTTGCCAAAATTGCATCCCTTCGGTGCCAGTTGTCCGCATCAGTAAAAATGAGAATATCACCTTCAGCTGCCTGAGCAAGTTGATAGCAAGCCCAGTTTTTTCCCAGCCAATTTTCGGGCTTTTGTTCCCCTCTTAAAATCCTTATATTTTTATATCTTGCTTTATATTCTTCAAGGATTTTATAAGTATTATCTGTTGAGCCGTCATCAAGAACTATGATTTCATAATCGGGATAGTCAAAAGAAGTAATGCTTTTCAGGCAATTATCAATATTTTTCTCTTCGTTTCTCGCAGGAACAAGAACTGAAACTTTATGTTTAACCCCGGATAGTTCTTTATTTTTTTTTCTAAAATTTTTCAAAAATGGACCAAAAACAGCATTGATTGTCAATGTAATAACAATCAATGACTGAAAAAAAATTGAAATATATGTTATAATTTCAAATATCATAATTCAAAAAAAAATGCCTCGCCATCGGGGGGAATGACGGCAAGGCATGCAGCATAACGAGGAAGTGACGATTTGCATCGTCGAGCGGGAAACGAGACTCGAACTCGCGACATCAACCTTGGCAAGGTTGCGCTCTACCAACTGAGCTATTCCCGCTTATGGTTTTTGGGTAACATCAAATTTATAATCTTTTTCAGTTAATTCCAAATTTTTTTTTCAAATAACTTGTTATTAAAAGTGACGATAGAAAACCTCAATACATTTAATAACCACCTCGTTAATATCAATATTTGTGCCAATCTCCCTGCTTATAGACGTAACATCTTTATCTTTAATTCCGCAGGGTATAATAAGATTAAATTCATTCAAGTCATTTGATACATTCAATGCAAAACCGTGAGATGTAACCCAGCGAGAGCAATGTATCCCCATGGCACAAATTTTTCTGTTGCCATCAACCCATACTCCTGTTAGCCCTTTGATTCTTTCTCCTTTGATTCCATAATATGAAATTAATTCAATTATACACTCTTCCACTTCTCTGAGGAACCAATGAAGATCTTCTTTGTAATCACTCAAATTGAATATTGGATAACCAACCAATTGTCCCGGATTATGAAGAGTTGCATCTCCTCCCCTATCGTTATATATTATTTTTATACCGGCACTTGCAAGAAATTTATCATCAGCTAATATATTTCCAGCACTTCCAGCCCGTCCAATGGTTATTACCGAAGGATGCTGACAGACGACAAATACATTCCTGTTCCTGTTTTTTTGAATGTCTTCAACTATTTCTTTTTGTCTTTCCCAGGCTTCTTCGTAATCAATTAAGCCCCAGTTTTGAATTTCAATCATAAATATAAAAATAAAAAATACAATTGAATTGACGAAAAGGAATACATAAAGTTTGAAAAATTTGCGAAAATTTAACTTTCTTATTATTTAGCCGATAAATATTTTGAGCAAGTATAATCAAGAGAAAAATATGAGTTCTGAAGTAGAAAAGGTAAATAAAATATTAAAGAATCTCGAAGAAGATATGAAAATCATTGACAATTTCGCAATTCATTTTATGACGGTTCTTTCTTCTGACAATCAAATCAGTTCTAATAAAAACGGTAAAGAATCGGTTTCTTTCGAAAGTATTGCACTTAATGCTTACGGCCTTGCTTTCGAATTCTGGCTTACTCGGGAAAAAGTTAAAAAAATGTTCGAAAATAAATATCTGGAAATCATAAATTCCAAAAAACAAGCTGAGCTTGAAGAATCCTGATAATCATTATTCCTTCAACAAAGTCAAAAATTCCATTAATATCATTGCTGTTGCTCCCCATAGTGGAGTAGTTTTATGTACTTTCCATAGCGGTACAACCATATTATAACCATTATAACCCCAAACCTCCTTTTCGTATTGGTTCTCAAAAAAATAATTAAGAGATACAGGAAAAACTTCAACTACTTCATTTTGATTTGGTTTTGTTTCAGGCAAATAATCCAGATAAGCTACAAAAGGATGAATTATAGCATTTGATGGCGGAACATATAGCGTTGATAATTTTCCAAGAATTTGTATGCCTGAGGTCTCAATACCAATTTCTTCCCTTGTTTCTCGTAATGCTGTTTCTATGAGAGTTTCGTGTTTTTCTTTTCGTCCACCCGGGAAACTTATCTGTCCGCTATGACTGTTGAGATTATTACTTCTTAAAGTAAATAAAATACTTAAATCAGAATCATCATGATTAGGAAAAAGGAGCAACAGAACACTGCTTGCTCTTGCATTTTTGGGTGCATCGAAACCCCTTATTAATTGTCCGTCTATCGAAGGTGCCATCTTTATTTGAGCTTCTCTCCCCGGTAGATGGCTTTTCAATCTTTCACTGATAAATTTTATTATTTCAATCTTATTTTTATTATCCTGCATAAAACATAAAACGATATTTTTCAGTTTTTCACTTTATATACGTTAAATTATTATCAAAAATTTAATTTTATTATGAATATATCGTTAATAGTAAATTGTATTGAATTTATCAAAGAGAAGTATGGTTAAAACAGATATCCTGATTATCGGTTCTGGTCTGGCGGGTGTAATTTCAGCAATTACTGCTGCCGAAAGAGGTAAACATGTTACAATAATAACAAAAACAGAGTCCCTTTTAAGTGGCAATACTCCTTATGCTCAGGGAGGTATTATTTACAAAGGTATAAATGATTCAACCGAAGAATTAAAACGAGATATTATGGAAGCAGGTGACGGTCATTGCTGGGAATACGCTGTAAATTTATTGTGTGACCTCGGTCCCCGTCTTGTCAAAGATATTCTTCTTGATAAATTCTCAGTTGAATTTGACCGCAATTTCAATAATGAACTCGATTTAACTGCCGAAGGGGCTCATTCTGTGCCAAGAATTATTCATTCAAAAGACAGAACAGGCGAATCAATTCATAAAACTCTTATTAATGCCATTCCAAACTATTCTAATATTGATGTAATGACTGACCATACTGTTGTTGATTTATTAACCCTTTCTCATCATTCAACTAATTCATTGGATATCTACGAAAAACCCGCATGCTTTGGTGCTTTGGTTCTTGATAACAAAAAAGGTAAGGTTTTTCCGATATATGCTTGTAAAACTATATTAGCCACAGGTGGTTTAGGCCAGATTTATGCCCACACAACAAATCCTCCTGAAGCAACCGGTGACGGTATAGCACTTGCTTGGAGAGCTGGAGCAAGATGCTTCAATCTGGAATATATTCAATTTCATCCAACTACGTTTTATGGTGCTGGTGATAGCTTTCTTATATCAGAGTCTGTCAGAGGCGAAGGTGGTATTTTGCTCGATAAAAAAGGCAGAAGATTTATGGAGCGATTCCATGAACTCGCCGAGCTTGCTCCCAGAGATGTCGTTTCGAGAAGTATTCATCAGGTTATGCTCGAAACTAACCACCCCTGCGTTTATCTTGATATTTCTTTCAAAGACTCAGATTGGCTCAGAGACAGATTCCCGACTATTTACGAACACTGTAAAAATAATGGGGTTGATATAACAAGCGAGCCAATTCCTGTTGTACCTGCGGCTCATTATTCCTGCGGTGGTGTTGGCGTTAGTTTAAGAGGTAGAACCTCGCTGAGAAGACTCTATGCCGTGGGAGAAGTATCCTGTACCGGTGTTCACGGAGCAAACAGGCTTGCCTCAACCTCTTTGCTCGAAGCCGTTGTCTGGGGTTATTTAGCTGGCAATGATGCAGCTGACTTTCACGAGGAAGATTACTATTTCCCGGAAATTTTCCCCTGGAAAGACGAAAACGAGGTGATTGATCCCGCCCTCATCGTTCAGGATTGGACTACTATCAAAAATACAATGTGGAATTATGTTGGATTAATCAGGACAAGACAGAGACTGCTAAGAGCAAGAACTACACTTCGACATCTTCAGTCTGAAATTGAACAATTCTACCAAAAAGCTAAAATGACCAGAGATATTATTGAACTAAGAAACGGAGTTCAAACTGCTATAGCCGTTAACGCCGCTACGATCGAGGCAAGAGTAAGTCGTGGGTGTCATTACATTCAACCTGATTAATTAGACCTTATTGTAAATAATAAAATTACTGTTATTGCGGCTGTTGTTACTATTATCAGTGGTTCAATAATTTGTTCGAATACTGTTTGTTTTTCCTCGGGTAATTCAGCACTTGCAAAAGGATGGTCTTCGCTGTTTATTTGGGTTATTTCCCCTTTTTTAACAGTATCCTGATAGAATTCAACGAATTCAGCAGGCGTTCTGATAATACCTCTGATTTTTAAAAAAAAAGTATATTTGACATTTATTTGTCTGATATAAGTCTCTTTCTCCTGTGTGCTTTTCATCGAGACTTTTAGCTCCTCAGTTACTATTTGTAATTCATTCGGCAGTGAACTTGTATCTTTTTCGATCAATACAATTTTATGTTTATTATACAGGCTCAGAATATGTTTTCTTATCAGGAAATCATTTTTGCCACTAAATGAAACCAAAAGAGTGTCATATTCACTTGTAATATTTTCCTTTATGAATTCTTCAGCAATCTTTTGTGAAAGAGAATCAAAAATATCAAGATTACTTCTTATAGAGGAATATCCTTGACAAAAAACAGCAAAGAATAAAATCATGACAGATAAACTTAAATGCTTATTTTTCAAAAAATTAGTCAATTAAATCTACCTGTTGAATGATTTCTTAAAAACTTGAATATCGTGAATCAGATTCTTTTCGTTCTGATAAGAGGAAGGTCTTATTCTGATGGATGTTCTTCTGCCTGTAACAAAAAACTTAATATAGGGGCTTGAGCTTTTGATTCTGATTGCTCTGTCCTTGCCAATTATAATCTTATTAATTTCATTAAAAGAATATTTTTTTTCTCTGAATCGTGTTTTAAAAATAATATAATCTTTCCCGATTATTATTTTTGCATTTTTATAAAAATTAAATATTAAACCACCCAATGTTATAATAATGAAAATCCCAAGAAGGATAACCAAGGGATCCCTCAATACTATCGAAATTGTCCAATTTTCCATTGAGCCTTTCAATATGGAATATACAAGCAAAGAAATAGTATAAATTGAAAGGAATCGCCAGTAAAAATCAAGTTTCCTTTCATAAACCGTTTGTTTTGGTTTGATTTCTGTCATTCTTTTTTCTTGCACGTAAAATGAAAATTTGGCAAATCAAATTTAATAAATTAAACTTAATATTCAACTTTTGACAATATAAAAATATTGCTAATCAAAAAGTTAGATGGAAAATTACCAGACTATATTATTGTTTTTCAGAGCCTGAAATAGCCACAGCAACTGCCGAATCGCCTGTTATATTTGTTATTGTCCTGCACATATCAAGTATTCTATCAACGCCAAGAATTAATGCTATTCCTTCAGGTGGCAAATTCACTGATTTCAATATCATCACAAGCATAATTATTCCAACTCCCGGAACAGGCGCTGTCCCTATTGATGCAAGAACTGCAGTTATTACTATTGTTAATTGCTCCGCTATACCTAAATTAAAACCAAAAACCTGTGCTATAAAAACAGTTGCCACTCCTTGATAAAGTGCTGTCCCATCCATATTTATTGTAGCTCCAAGCGGAAGAACAAATCCTGATATCTTTTTGGGTATTTTTAAATTATTTTCAACACAACGCATTGTTACTGGTAATGTTGCTGCACTTGAACTTGTGCTGAATGCTATCACCTGTGCTTCTCTTATTGATTTGAAAAAGTCAACAGGACTTTTTTTCCCAAGAAACTTGACGATAATTGAATAAATAACTACTGTCTGTAAAACAAGCCCAAGCAGAACTGTCAAAATATACCAGAAAAGAGTTGTTATTATTTCAAAGCCAAAATCAGCTATCGTTACCGATATTAATGCAAATACTCCTAATGGTGCAAGCTTCATTATCATTTCAACCATCTTAATGAAAGTATCGTTTACTCCAGAAAAAAAATTAATCACATATTCCGATTTTTTCTTTTCTATCAGTGATAATGTCACACCAAAAATAACAGCAAAAAATACAATTTGAAGCATTTCACCATTTGACATTGCTCCGATTGGATTCTTTGGTACAATTTCAACAAAAAAATTGATGATATCAATATCAATTTCTTCCGTTGTTAGATCGGGTGTATCTTCCTGAGATGATGATATCAGGCGGTTTTTTGCTTCCTGATTTATCATCTTGCCGGGTTGTATAATATTGGAAACAAGTAGCCCAAGTGTTATTGCAATTATTGTTGTAAATATATACATCAAAAAAGTCTTACCGCCAATACTTCCTATTTTTTTGATGTTTTCTAAACTTGCAGCCCCTAATATTAGCGATGCTATGACCAACGGTATAGCCAGAAAGCTCAATAATCTAATAAAAATTGTCCCGATAGGCTTAATCATTGTTGCTAAAGTCTGCTTTTTATTGACAGACCTGATATTTTCAAATGTTGTTACTTTATCATTTTTGAACACCTTAAGAATCAGATTTTTTTTGTCATCTTTGCTCAATTTCCTGAAATATTTAATTACCTGCAACTGTGAATTTTTATCAAATATTTTTTTTAAGATAACAGCACTATCTTTGTCATCTTTTAACTCAACAACAATTGAATCCCAATTTGAGATTTCATTCTTATATGTTTCATTTAAGGAATTAACAGTTTCAATAACAAGCAAGTGTGGATCGATCCTGAAAATTGTTCCAAAAACAGCACCCGAAACCAAGCCTATTAGTATCCATGTATGAAGTTGTATTTTTTTTATAAATCTCACTTTTTCCGTAATGAATTAAATATGTAAATTACAATATAACAAAATCAGTTTTTTGAACAAGAATAATTTTTCTATCATAGAAATGAATGTTATAAAAAGATTAATAAACAAGAATAATCTAAGTGTGATTATTATTTTTTCTTGTTTATTTATCTATCTGGTTTCCGGTTTTAATTTTGATTTTAAGATTTATGATGAAGGCATTGCCGTTGTTGGAGCTAACAGAATAGCCGAAGGCGATACTCCTTATCTTGATTTCTGGACAATATATCCTCCCGGACAGTATTATCTATTAGCTTTAATATTCAAAACCTTCGGCTTCGAGCTTATAAATGAAAGAATATTGAGCATCTTTATTTTTTTTCTGACTGCTATTATACTCTACCGGATAAGTTTAAATCTTACAAAATCCTCAATATCAATAATTTCTTCTATTCTCTATGTTTTTTTTATTTCCTATTCCACTATGTATGGAACTGCAATGGGAACATCAATCCTTCTATCCTTGACATCATTTTTTCTTTTACATAAATGGTTTTCATCTCCTTCGTTAAAATTTCTTTTTTTTTCCTCATTATTCGCAGGACTGACATCAGTTTTCCGCTTGGATATAGGAATATATTCAATTACTAGCAATGCTCTGGCTCTGATTATCTATCATACTCAACTTAAACTCCCATTCAAAAACTTGTTTAATAATATTTTAAAATATATTTCAGGGTTCTGCTTAATCTTCGTTCCTATATATTTGGCCTTGTTTATCAATAGCAGTTTTTATAATGTTGTCGAGCAGTTAATAATTTTTCCTTCAAAAGTTTTTCCTGATTATCGTAGCTTACCTTTTCCAAACCCTTTTGATATTTTCCATGATTATAATTCAATAAATTTTAAACTTAATATATTTTGGACAGGAACTGTATTTTATCTTCCGCTTATCATTTATATTTCTTCAATTATAATTGTTTATAAAAATAATGAAAAGTTTAATATCGAAAATTTGAAAATTATTCATGTTGTCATTTCCGGTCTTTTCTTCTACCTGCAAGCTTCAATAAGGTCAGACATCGAACATCTACTCCCAACTTTTTTCATTTCATCAATTCTGTTCGTTTACATCTTTTACATCTTTGGGAAGAATCTACTGATAAAAATCGCATTTGCCTTATTTACATTGTTCCTGCTTTCCGTCCCGATTTATAAAAAAATCGAACAAAACAAACAGAATAATGTCCTGCTAAAAATACCAAGGTTAAATGGAATTTTGGTCAACCAGATCAGAGCCTTTGAATTAAATTCTATTTATAATTTTTTTAAAGAAAACGTCCGTTATAATGAGAAAATCTTCGTAGGAAACATTAGACATGATTTGATTTATATTAATGATGTTATTATGTATTTCGCTCTCAATCGCCTGCCAGGAACAAAATATCACGAATTATCTCCCGGTCAGGTTACAAAAAAAGAAACCCAGTTGGAAATAATCAGAGATCTACAAAATAACAAAGTTAAATACATCATTTTAAGAAAAGAAGAAATTCAAATAACAGAAAAAAATTTATCTTCGATATCTTCTGGTATAACAATATTAGATGACTATCTGGATATGAATTTTAAGGAAGTATTTTCCACTCCGAATTATATTATCAAAAAAGCAATTAAGGTTCAAGAAAACTCAGATTAAATATACCCTTCACGCGCAAAGCTATAATAGCTTTCTCCGGCTATAATCAGATGGTCAAGAACCTTGATATTTAATATCTTTCCAGAGTCAACCAACTGCTTGGTGATTTTAATATCTTCATTCGAGGGTGTTTTATTTCCGGATGGATGATTATGCATAAGAATTACTGAGGCTGCACTTTCGGTGATGGCTAACCTGAAAACTTCTCTTGGATGAACTATACTGGCATTAAGACTTCCTTCGCTGATTTTGACTTCCCGAAAAACTTGATTTGAAGTATTAAGCAACAAAATCAGAAAAATTTCTTTTTTCAAGCTACGAAATTTTGGTATGTAAGATTCTGCAAGATCTTCTGGTGTTTTGATTATATCTTTTTGCCTGAATTCAGGTAATTTTATTCTTTTACTAATTTCAAAAGCTGCTGCAAGTGTTACTGCTTTGGCAGTACCAATACCCTTTATCTGTTTGAACTGACTATAGTCGCAAGAACTTATATTTGCAAGATTTTCGTGAGTTTCCAATAAAACCCTTGCAGCATCAATTGCGGAGAAACCTTTTGCTCCGCTTGATATTAAGATTGCAAGCAATTCTGCATCCGACAATGTCTCTGCTCCATGCCTCATCAATCTCTCTCTTGGTCTGTCATCAAGACGCCACTCACGAATAGCTTTGTATCCTGTGCTTTCAATCTTGTAATGACTCTCTTGCTTTTTTTTATTCATTATCTTCGAGCAATGAAGTAGAGATCCAGCTAAGGTAAGAAGATAGACCTGAATTCAAATTGATTGAAATAATTTCGGGAACTTCGTCATTATGAAGTTCAAGTATCCTGTCTTTTAACTCTATCAGTTTGCTTTCCAATGTCTTTATCATCAAAACCAGTTCATTTCTTTCGTGCAAACTACCTTTCCAACCATAAATTGAGATTGCATTAGGTATGATTGTGCAACATGCAGCCAATTTCTCATTCACAATCACTCTTGACATTCTTTTTGCTGATTCAAGCGAGTCTATTGTAACAAATACAACACTATGATTATTTGCATTTTCCATAATTGAACCGTAATTATTAATTTGAATTTTTATAATTTCAAAAATAAAAAAAATGATTGAATTATTAATCTTTCATCTTCATATTGTTGGTGCACTTTATGCTTTTACAAAAAATTGGCAATCGAGAAGATTGCGCGACGGTGTTCTGGCTGTTATTATCATCGGATTATTTTTTACAATTGGCTGGGCTTTGACTTCTCCTATTGCCCGCTTAATTATGAATTCTAATCTTGAATCAATTTATTTTACCCGCGACACTCTCTCTCTTGTCTTGTTGGTCATTCCTGAATCAATATTTTTTTATTTTTTCTTCCTCAAAGACAAAACTAATTAAAATTTTTTTCAATTTATTACGTTTTTAATTTTGCTTTTTAATTACAATATTTTTATATTGCTTTTTTAGAGTTTTATTTATTTTATTTTATTATAGCCTATCGTATCTAAATACCGTTTTAAAATATTTGTTAATGTAACAATTTATTAATATAATTGTTAATATATTGTTTTTTTGCAATCAATAACATAAAAATAATATGACAATAAAACGGTATATCTCAATTTTAGCCATAATATTATTATCCTTGATAATCTCTTCAAAGGCTAATGCTCTCATCAATTCAAATTTTATTATCAATAGTTCAACCCAAACCGAACTGTCACTCAGCTATTTCCCTAAAGTCTTATCCTATGATACTATTGAAATCAACAATTACTCATATATTATTCCAGCTATCGAATCCGTATTTATTGAAAGAGATGGAGAGGGTAATCCACTTTATTTATTTACATTTGCTAACATTACCGTCCCTTCTGAGGATGCATTCAATTTGAGCTATATTAAAAAATATTATTCAAATGATAAATCTGGATTAACTTATAGCATCATTAAAAATAACACAGGCAGTTGGGCTGCTTTCGATAATTTTTCAGTCTCTCAATCAAAATCCCCTGACGTTTCTTTGAATTATGATGGCATTGCAAGAAATCGCCACATTGCTAATTTAAAAATTAAAATAGCTGATATATCCAAAACAAATAAAAACATCTTACTACCCGAGAGAATCGATATCATTATTAAATTTTCACCAGAGCCTAAAGCTCCTCAGGGTTTCAATTTGACCAGAAAGCTTAATGATGATTTTGATTTTACTCTTAATCACGAGGTCGGAAATAACTGGCTTTTCTATCCTTCAACCCAAGACGACAATGAAAAAAAGGTAAGCTTGCTTGCAATCAGTTCAGGCACTTGGGTTAAAGTTAATATTGAAAACGAAGGCTTACAAAGAATAACAGCCGATATGCTTAATGCTCTTGGCTATAAGATTTCCAATAATGATTTGAACACAATCAAAATTTTTGGACGGGAGGGCGAAAGCCTTCCTGAAACCATTAGTTTGTCGTTAGATAACAAACTCAACGAAATACCTATTATTGTTAGAACAAAGCCCGATGGCTCTCTTGAATCAATTATTTTTTATGCAACAGCAGCTAAAGGTTTTAAATATTCTAATGATTCATTTATTAATTATAACAATTATTATACAAATACAAACTCATTTCTACTAACATGGGGAGGTAGTAATGGCAAAAGATTACAAGTTATAGAACCACCTCCGGGCGATGTTATAAACAAACCTACGAACCATATACAAAGAGAATTTTATGTTGAAGAATTTACAAATGCCTTTGTTGGAGGGTCGGGAAGAATCTGGCTCGGAAATAATATATTTCCAATGAATTTTCCACCTGTGATTTTGCATAATCTCGACAGAAGTTCCGGAAACTCCATTTTATACCGATTCAGTGTTGCTCACCGTTCCTCAACCACTGGGACATTTAAATTTTTCGATAACAAAAAGGAAATTGGCTCGATAAATGTACCCGGCGATACAGATAAATACACCGATGGATTTTATAAAGTTGTAAACCTGATTTCACCTGCTAACCAGATTTCAGCCGACGATAGAGCTTGGCTTAGCTTGACATATTCTAACTCACTTCCTGCACAGGCAACCCCATTTTTTAACTGGTACGAAATTCATTATCCAAGGTACTTAATCTCAATAAATAACAGAGTAAATTTCTTTTCCGATCCAAATTTGGAAGGTCTCACAGAATATAATTTCAGTAATTTTTCTGGTGATATTATCGGGCTTGATGTTACCGATATTAAAAATATTTATCAGTTGAAAAATTTATCTAACACCGGAGGTATTTTTAACTTTAGAGTTAAACTTGAGAAAAATCAACCCAGAAAATTCGTCATTGCTTCTGAATTTTATATTCCTAAACTTGAACAAATTGAGTTTGTTAATCTTAGAGAAAACAAATTTAATGCTCATATAATTGTAATAACTCACCCATCGTTACTTAAATCTGCCAATAGTTATAAATCCTATCGTGAATCAAAAGGAGTTTATAAAGTTACGGTGGTTCAGACAAATCATATCTTCAATGAATTTGCCTATGGCGTACCGGATCCAACTGCAATCAGGGATTTCATAGCAAATGCTTATTCAAACTGGGATGTTAAACCAAAATATGTACTTCTTTGGGGTGACGGACATTATGACTATAAGAATATTTTGAAACTTAACACAACCAATTTTGTTCCTCCTTATGAATCAATTGAACCGACAAAGGATTATTTTTCGGTTACATACTCATTTACATCAGATGATTATTTCGCAAGAATAATTGGAGATGACAGAAGAATTGATGTCGCTATTGGCAGGTTGCCTGTTGATTCCCCGTCTAATGGCGATTGGATGGTTGAGAAAATAAAAAACTATGAAAACAATTCCTCGATTGATCAATGGAGAACAAATATAACACTCGTTGCAGATGATAGCCCTCAATCTGGAACTTCTTCTGATGGGACTCAACACACATTTGCTTCTGAAAGATTAGCCAAAAATTTTATAAGTGATGATTTTAATGTAAAGAAAATTTATTTACCTGATTATCCCACCGAAAATATTCCAAACGGGCGCCGCCGTCCAAGAGCAACCGAAGATTTAATTTCAACAATTAATACAAGCGGTTCATTAATTTTAAACTGGATAGGGCACGGAAATCCTCGGGTTTGGGCTCACGAAGAGGTTTTTGACCGTGACAAAACTATCCCTTTGATGAAAAACTCAGGAAAATATTTCTTCACTACTGCAGCAACATGTGATTTCGGTAGATATGATATGCCCGATACAAAGAGTGGTGCCGAAGAACTTGTGCTTAGCAAAATTGGAGGGGCAATAGGTATATTTTCTGCTACAAGAGTAGTTTATGCCGGTTGGAACGAAGAAATTAATCAGTCTTTTTATCAAGAACTTCTAAACCGAAAACCTTCTACTAAACTTTATCCAACAATAGGTGAAGCTTATTATAACATCAAACAATACAAAATCAATGATAATGATGAAAAATATAATATTCTTGCCGATCCATCTATGAAATTACCTATTCCAGATTATATTATTTCCATTGATTCTTTGAACGGTCATTATATTGGTAATAATCAGGATACTATCAATATTAAAGCCTTATCCAAGGTTTCACTAAAAGCAAGAATTTTAAGCCCATTTGATTCTTCTTTGGTTTCCGATTATAACGGAACTGCTCTGATTAGTTTAAAAGATTCTGATTTCAATGTTACTCTGAAAGATATAGATGGGTATCTTCATAGTATGCAAAAGCAAGGAGGAATACTCCACAATGGCTCTTACCCTGTCATTAACGGAATGATTACTGCCGAATTTATTATTCCCGAAGACATCAGTTTTCTTGATGGATTGGGAAGAATTAACGCATATTCCTATTCCAATGATTCACGCTTTGCAAAAGGCTCTTCAAGATCATTTAGAGTTTCGGGTATCGAATCAATACTTGGAGTTGAACCTTCAAAACCCAGAATCGAAATATTTCTCGATTCAACTACATTCATCCCAGGAGACATAGTTAGCAATAATCCTATCCTGATTGTCAATCTTTATGATGATTATGGAATAAATACTACCGGTAATGGTATCGGTCATGGTATTGAAGCATGGATTGATGATAATCCTAACTCCATTGATCTGACAAATCAATATTCAACATCTATTGGTAAATCTAATTCAGGTTCAGCAAGAACACAGTTATTTAATTTATCTCCCGGTCTTCATAATGTCAAAGTAAGAGCTTGGAACGTTTTCAATAAATTCTCTATAGCAGAAACATACTTCAGGATTGCTGGGAATAATGAAGCTATAATCATTGGAGACTTATATTCTTATCCCAATCCTTTTAGTGATAATGTTACAATTAGATTCAGGCATAATATTTCTGATCCATTTAACGCAGAATTAAAATTCTTTAATTCTGCCGGTATGCTAATCAAATCAATTCAATCAGAAATCAGTTCCATACATACTTCCGAAATTATCTGGAATGGTAGAGACAACAACGGTGCTTTAATTACTGCCGGAGCTTATATTTATCAACTTACCCTCACTGATAAAAGGGGTAATATATCATCCAAATACGGAATTTTAATGAATTTAAAATAATTTGCAAATATTTTCTTCAATTCTTTAACATAATTTACGATGAATAACAACAACATAAAAAGCTTTTTAAACTGGAGGAATAAAAAAATGAAATTAAGTAGGTTAAGCGCTCTTCTGCTTACTATAGCTCTGATAACAGGTATTTCGGCTAATAATTTATATTCTCAGGCTGGAGGCGCTGCGGTACCATTCCTTTTAATATCACCTGATGCCAGATCGAGTGGTATGGGAGAAGTCGGAACTGCCATCGCAGACGACATCAATGCAGTTTTTTGGAATCCCGCCGGTCTCGGATTTCATAACTGGGTTGGAAACGTTGACGATCCGGAAGAACGCTCTCCTTATCGCCAGATTGCCTTGTCATTCTCCAGATGGTTGCCTCAGTTCAATGCCGACCTTTTCTATAGTTATGGAACTATCGGACAGTTTATTGAATCTCTGGACGGTACAGTTGCTCTTAATTTCGTTTTTATGAATCTTGGAGAATTCACAAGAACTTACGAAAACGGTAACGTTGCCGGAAAGTTCCTTTCAAACGAATTTGCAGTAGGTTTATCTTATGGAACTATTGTTGCCAAAGACCTCGGTATTGGTTTCCAATTAAGATATATTCAGTCGAACCTCGCTCCTGCAACCATAACAACTCAGGGCGATGCTGGCACCGGACGAAGCGGTTCCTTTGACCTTGGTGTTCTCTGGAAACCCACTGACCTTGGCTTCTTTGAGGATAAATTAAGTTTAGGTGCAAATCTTCAAAATGTCGGTCCCAAAATGACTTATCGTAACGAATCAGATCCTCTCCCGACAACATTAAGACTTGGTGCAGCCTACACAATTGTTAAAGATGATTTTAATGATCTAAAATTTGCTATTGATATAGCCAAATTATTAGTCAAAAGAGATTCCCTTGGTTCAGACCCGGTTCCAAAATCATTGATTACTGGTTGGCAGAATCCCGGTGCAGAACTTTCCATTGGTGCTGAGTATTGGTACGAAAGCATTGTTGCTCTTAGGTTAGGTTATTTCACAGAGCCATCCCGACTTGGAAACAGAAAGTACTGGAACTTCGGAGCCGGCGTTCGATATGATATTTTCAGGCTCGACTTCAGCTTTATCAACACAATCGAAGAAAATCACCCCTTGGCAAATACAATGAGATTTTCTTTATTAATTGATTGGAAATAAACTAACATAAATATTAATTTTTTAAAAAGAGGCTGTCTCAAAAGTTAAATAGTGGGAATAAATGGTCAGGCAAGGACGCCTGACCTACCATATAATTAAAGGACTTAGTAGAACAAACATCCTTGTTTGTTCCAAAGTTATTGACTTTTGAGACAGCCCCTTTTTTATTTGTCTATATTTATCCTTATATTTGACTAATAAATATTTTATTTTTATTTTTTTAAGGTGTTCGATGAATTTAATTTATAAACAATTTGCCACTCTTAAGAACAATAGAAAGTTCTTTATGTTGGTCCTCTTCATTCCAATTATAACTTTTTTCCTGCAAAGCTGTGATAATTACGGAGATAAGCTTGTATTTGGTAAAGGTGAACTATATTACAAAGCCCCTGTAAGCAAAGAATTAGCCGACAAACTCGGAAACTTTTTACTTGAATCAGGTTTTTTTGGAAATGAAAATGCTGCATCTGTTCAATTGCTCAAAGAAAATGATACCTACCAGTTCAGAATGGTGGTCCAGGAAGGAAAAGAAAAAGATGAATCGCTCAACGAAGTTTTCAAACTCTTCGGTAGTCAAATTTCTGAAGCCGTACTTGACGGTGCTAAGTTAGAATATCATCTTTGTGACAAATATTTTAAAACTTTAAAAGTAATTAATATTTAGTATTAATCTGGATATGTTTGAATATTTTAATCTATTATTGACTGATTTCACAATTCAAACTATCACTATCGGAACAGCAATCATTGGACTAACCTGTGGAATACTGGGGAGTTTTGCAGTTCTCAGGAAACAAAGCCTTCTCGGTGATGCTATTTCCCATTCTGCTTTGCCGGGAATTGCTATTGCTTTTCTTTTGACTGGCGTCAAAGATACCCTCTTCTTTATTATTGGAGCTTCTCTCAGTGGAATTATCGGTGCAATCTGGATAATTTACATCACAAAAAACACAAGATTAAAATCAGATTCTGCACTTGGAATAGTCCTTTCCGTTTTTTTTGGTTTTGGAATTGTTTTGCTGACCATAATTCAAAGAAAACCTAATGCTAACCAGGCAGGAATGGAAAGATTTTTGTTCGGGCAGGCTGCCACTCTTGTTCCTTCGGATGTATTTATTATTGCTATAATTGGACTATTATCACTTTTTCTGGTTTTAATCTTCTGGAAAGAATTCAAAATTTTGACCTTCGATCCTCAATATGCTATAACGCTTGGTTTCAATGTCCAGCTTCTAGATTTGTTGCTAACCTCCTTTATAGTCGTTGCTATAGTTCTGGGTTTGCAGGCTGTCGGTGTTGTTCTTATGAGTGCTTTACTCATAGCTCCTGCTGCCGCTGCCAGACAATGGAGCAATAAGCTCGGCACAATGATTATTATTAGTGCTTTTCTTGGTGCTTTATCCGGCATAATGGGCACTGCCATAAGTTCGACAAACCTTAGATTATCAACTGGACCGGTAATTGTTCTAATTGCAATATCCTTGGTACTTTTTTCTTTTGTTTTTTCTCCGTCAAGAGGCTTACTCAGCCGTCACCTGAGATATTCAAAAAACCGAAAAAATTTAAGGCTCAACAAAACTCTAATGCAAATGCTCGAAATAGTTGATTCTCACGAGGATTATTCTCATCCTCATTCAATAAAATTACTGAATGACTTGCAGGGTTTCAGAAAAAAATGCCTTAAAGAACTGGAAAACCTCGGCTTGATAAATATTCAGACCAATCAATGGTCTTTAACTGATGAAGGTTACAAAAAGGCAAAAAGCTTATGAGTTCAGCCCAGATTGAAATACAATTGATTGCCGTTGTTGTTGCTCTTGCATGTGCCATTCCCGGTACTTTCCTTGTTCTCAGGCAAATGGCAATGATTAGCGATGCTATCAGCCATTCTATTCTTCCGGGCATTGTTATTGGTTTTTTAATTACACAAAATATTTCTTCCCCGTTTTTGATTTTTTTTGCTGCTCTGACCGGCGTTTTGACTGTCGTTGCAGTTGAATCAATAACCAAAACAAATCTGGTTAAGGAGGACACAGCCATCGGTCTTGTTTTTCCTGCCTTCTTTAGCATAGGTGTTTTGATCATTTCCAGCCAGTTAGGAGGTATTCATATTGACACCGATGCTGTTCTTGTCGGAGAGTTAGCTTATGCACCTCTGGATAGATTAATCATTTTTGATCTTGATATCGGACCAATTTCATTATGGGTTATGCTCGGAATCCTGTCGCTTACTCTATTTCTACTAATTTTTTTCTACAAAGAATTAAAAATAAGTACTTTCGACGCTGAGCTTGCCGCTTCTTTGGGATTTACTCCTGTTGTTATTCATTATTTCCTGATGTCCATCACATCCTTAACGACAGTGGGAGCTTTCAATGCCGTTGGTGCTATTCTTGTTGTAGCTCTTATAGTTGTACCACCAGCTTCAGCTTATTTATTGACAAATGACCTTAGCAAAATGTTGCTTTATTCTTCTTTAATTGCCATATTTTCTGCTATTGGTGGTTACTGGATTGCTCATTTAGCAAATACTTCTATATCAGGTTCCATCGCAACACTTTTAGGATTGATTTTCCTCTTCGTCTTTCTTTTTGCCCCTGATAATGGTTTAATTTCTGTCTTTTCAAGGCAAAAACGCCAGAAAATGGAATTTTCTATGTTAACTTTTCTTATTCACCTCAAAAATCATAGCTTTTCTAACAACAATCCCCCGGAAAGAGAAATAAGCCATCTAACTGAAGGTCATTTCAGATGGAACAAATCTTTAGCAAAGAAAATCCTCGAGTTCGCCGAAAAAAACAATATGATTTCTATTGATAACGGTATGATTAATCTCACCGATAGAGGTGAAAAATTCACCAGCGAAGCACTCAATTTTATTCTTAATAACGAAACCTCAAAACTTGAAGACATTAACGAAAGATTTCTCCTTTTCAGAGGGTAATTACTTGTTTTTCACAAATGAAATAACTTTAAACAAATAGGGTGGTATTTTAAATGGCAAATATCTGACTTCCTGAACCTCAAATCCATTTTCTATTGAAGTATTAATTATATCATCAATATTTCGATGGTGATAGTCCCCTTTCCCTGCAAAACCTGCTAATAACCTACCGATCCTGTAAACAATATTTTCTGTCGGACCCGAAATAATTAGTTTTCCATTGCTTTTCATTTTTTTTCCTAAAAGATTCAGCAACTCAGTCAAATCATCAACATGCTCAAGAACATCAGTAGAAAATATAATATCAATTGAGCCATCCTCGAACTCATTGACTGAGTCCTTGAAATCAACCTTTAACCCTTTTTTCTCACACAATTTCTTAGCATAATAAGGAAAAAGGTCAACCGCATAAACATTAGTAAAATGAAAATCCAGTGTCGGTAAAAATACGCCAATACCGCATCCAAAATCAAGAACTGTCTTATCCTTGCCATTCTTTGCCAATAAAAAAGCTAATTCAAGCCGCTTCCACATCAACCACCTTATCAATGGATTACTATGAGAATAAGACGGTATAGCCATTTCGTCTCTGTCGCTTTCAGTAATCTGATCAAAATTATCCTTTGTCAGCTCCTCTATTTCCATTTTGCTAAGTTTGATAATCATTTTTAAAATAAAAATTATTATATTTAATTTTTCAAATTTTTAAATTTAATTATATTTCATTTATTATGGACAGATTATTAGCTATAGAAAAAAAGTCAGATATATTGAATCAATATCTGGATACTCCAATCGCCCGATTAGTTGAATATCATAACCTTAGTGAACCCCATCAGCAATACGGAAGCGCAGAATTGCTAATTGGGATGTGTATGGATAATAGAAAAATGTTAAATATACCAAAGAATTTTGCATTTATTATCCGTACAGGAGGTGCTAACCTAAGGTATAGTGAATTCAAGGTTTCTTTTGCCATTGCCGTCGGAGGGGTTAAACACATTGCCCTCATCGGACACACAAATTGTGGAATGGTAAATCTGATTTCGAAGAAACCAAAATTCATTGAAGGGCTCGCTGAAAATGCCGGCTGGACTAAAGAGCAGGCAGAAGAACATTTCTATCACTATGGACCCATGTTCGAAATCGGCAATGAAATTGATTTTGTTCTCAGCGAAGCCAAGCGCTTGCGTTTGCGTTACCCCAAAATTATGATTGCCCCGATGATCTACAAAGTGGAGGACAACAAACTCTATTTCGTCAGGGAATAACTTCCTTTTACCAGAAAAATGAAAAGAAAGTATAATTCACAGGATATTAAAATTTGGAATAAATATTTTTCAAATTTTATTTATATAGATCTATATATAATTTTAATTTAAAACCTTTTTATGTATTTAACTTTTATTTCCAGTAATGAACCTTCTTTTTAGAGATTGAATATATTTTCTTGTATACCACAATTTATAAACTCTCGGAAACAAAAAGACTAAAAAAGTATATATTCTATACTTAACACTGCTTCCTCTAATTAATAAAAATTGAATAAATAGTTTAATATGTTTAAAAAAATTACTTTTTGAATCAAATATATTTGCAAATATTTCATATATTTTGATGTTTGCTTTAAGTATATTCATCAACTTATCTTTATCAATGAAAATATTAACATCATTATTTTTAAGAAAAGACAATCTTTCTTCGTTAATATTTATCTGAAATAATTTTTGCTTATAAAAAATATTATTTATTTTTTCTTTATTAGGAATAATATTTTTTGAAATATCGCTTTTGTTAAAATCACCTAAAGATATATTACTATTTCCGTATCTTCTTTTTAACATTGGTTCAATAGAAAATGCCGAACCATTTAATAAATTACCGATAAAACATAAATAATAGTCTTCACCTGCCATTGTCTCTGGAATACTATAATTAATTTTTTCAAATATTTTATTTGAATAACAATTACCATAACCTCCAAATACAATTCCAGGAATATTATGTAGCTTATTATTTTGTAATAATATTATTTTATCTTTTTCAATATATTTACCATATCTATATGTTTTAAAAGGTGATTTAGGCAAACTTGTATTATGGAATACATTTGAATTTTCATCAATAAGAATTGCATCGGAACCAAGCACGTCAACATTGTACTTATCAAAGATATATAATGATCTTTCTAACCTATCTAAATTAGATATATCATCACCACCATGTATTATTATAAAATCCCCTGTACAATACCTAAGCAATTTATTAATACTTTTAACAAAGCCGACATTTTTCTCGCCAAATTCGATATGTTTTATTTTATCAATTTTATTATTCGAATTAACATAACTACTGATAACATCAGCACTATTATCTTCGGAAAAATCATCCCTTATCAATACTTCATAATTATTATAAGATTGATTGAATATACCATCTAAAGTTGATTTAATATATTTAAATTGTTTATAAAATGAAATGACTATGCTAAATTTTCTTATCATGCTAGGTATTAATTTTTTTTAAAAAAAACAGTGTCTCTAAATACAAATAACATAGTTGTAAAAAGAAGAAAATAATTTAAAGCAAATGCAATAGATATCCCGTAAAGTCCCCAATGATTAATAAAGAAGATGGCAAAGATTACGTAAGTAAAATTAAATAAAATTTCTAAAATGACAAACTCTTTTACCATAGCTTTCGCGTGAAGTTGTGTTGCTACAATAATGTTAGAAATTTTGAAGAACAATCCTATCATCTGAAATAAAACCAATTCTCTCATTGGGAAAAATTTTGAACTGAATAGAAAAGGAATTATTAAATCTTTTAATAAATAAATTATTAATGCTGAAAAAAATGCAATCGGTAAAATAATTTTAGCAGTTGTAAATATCTCTTTTTGAAGAGACGATTTTTCTTTTAATTCTGATAATCTTGGTATATAGTATGTAATAATTGTACTATTGATAAACATTAGAACAACATTTGTTAGTTGGTTCAAACCCTCCCAGATACCTGCATCATTCAAAGATAAATTTATAGTAATATAATTCCTTATGACTATTGAAGCAACAGGTACAGAAAATGCTGAAACTATTACCATAAGTGTATAGCCCAAATATTTTTTTAATGCAAGTTTGCTAAAGCCGAATAAAAAGTACTTTACGTTAAACCAATCGCTTTTGAAAAGCATTATAGATGTAATAATAACAACAACTGATTGATAAGTAACTATAGAAAGTAATGCTCCATACACTCCTAAAAAATATATCAAAGATATTGAAAAAACTAAACCTGTTATGCTTGAAATGATATTTACAAAGACATATTTTTTAAACTCCTTCAATCCATTCAATATAGCTAAAAATAAAATATTGAGAGAATAAAGGATAATAGTAATTCCGAATATGATCAAAATTGATGAATAATTTTTACTATGAAAGATCATTTCTGAAAAATAACTCGACAGTAAAATCAAGACAATCCCAACAAAAGTTGACAAAGTCAAATTTATCTTTAATGCAGTACTAATAAATATTCGTATTTTATTCTTTGAATTTTTATATTCTGCAACATATTTGGTTACCCCAGTATTAATTCCACCGGTTGCAATTGCCATTACAATTGAAGAAAAATTCTGAAGCTGCCCCACAAGAGCCAATCCGGACGGTCCGATTAAAACTGCTGCAATTTTTGTTGTAATAAATGCAGTTAACATTTTTATGAAAGTTGATATTGAAGTGATAGATGAAACTTTTATAAGCGGTAAGTTTATAATTCTATTGATAATCTTCATATTTTTAATTTAACTTTCTAAATCTGTTATATTTATTTCTTTAATTACTTTAGCCGGAAAACCAGCTGCAATAGAGTTTTCTGGTATTGATTTATTAACAATTGATCCGCTTCCTATAACAGAATTTTTCCCTATTGTTACTCCTTTTAATATAGTAACATTTGAACCAATAAATACATTATCTTCGATCACTATTTTCTGAGGATTAGGATCAGTACTATTCCTTTTTTCAGGGTGTAAATCATGAAAATTTGAATCCATTGCTTGAAAGTTTTGACCAATTCGACAATTCTTGCCAATATAAATTCCTGCTCCATAGCTAATAATTGAAGCATTGTTATTAATTGCTGTTCCAGAATCAATTTCAACAATAGAAAAAATATCCCTTGCTTCAAAATAGGAATAGGTGTTATAGAAATAAGGAGAATTTGGATTTCCTAGAATAACTTTCCCATTAAAAATTATTTTACCTTTTCCATGTAATAAAGCTGGCTGAGCTAAACTTGGCTTTCCAATTGGCTTTAAATTTGACAAAAATTTGTATTTATAAATCCTTGGAAGCTGAAAAAAAAAGTATTTAATTAAGAACTTTATTTTTTTCATTATTCACTTGTAATCAATTATTATTATTTTCATAAGGAAATTTAATAGTATAGTCAATTTTATAATATAATTTCAGATTTATCAAGTTTTAAATTACATAGAAAAAAAAATAATTGATTGTTTGAATAAATTCCTATTAATAATATTAAAACCAATAATAAATTCAAATTAATTATAAAATTTCTCAAATTAACTAATAGATTATAACTTTAGTCAATATATAATTTTATTATTTTTTTATTAATTTTAAAAATGACAAAATTCTTTCACCGTTGTTTTTTTGACTATTTTCCTCAGCATAGTCTAATACAGATTTGCCATCGTAGTCGAGAGTATTAATATCAGCACCGTGAGACACTAATAATTCTACAGCTTCTAAACATCCGTTAGCTACAGAGTACATTAGTGCGTTAAGTCCTTCATTTGACCTTAGATTGATATCATCAATATAATTTAAATATTTTTTTATGGAATTAGTATCATTTCTTTTACAACTCTCCCATAATTGTTCATAAAAATCAAAAAATAATTTTACTTTAAAATCAATTGTATTAATAATAGCATAATTTTCACACTCAAATTCAATCAGTTTTTTATTTTTATTTGATTTTTCGCTTAATACTTCCCATTTATAGATTCTTTTATCAAATAATTTGGGTAATTGATATTCCCTAAAAGAAAAGGCTCTTAATTGGTTTACAACCTGATATGCAGTTGAATTAAAATCAACTTCAAGATTTTGAAAATTTAATGATTTTTTTGAAAAATAAGTTGAATTTTCATATGGTTGTTGATATTTTTTATAATTCATATTTAATAAATCAGGAAGATTTATTTTGACAAGCTCTGTTCCAACTTGAATATACTTTAAATATAAATCACGACTAGTATAATTTGGTAAAATTTCAATTCTTCTTTGATCAATTATGTCTCCTGTGTCAATTCCAGCATCAATTTCATGAAGAGTAACTCCTGAATATTTTTTCCCAAGAAGAATTGGGAGAGCGGATGTATACATTCCCTTAAATTCAGGTAATAATGAGAAATGTATATTAAATAGATTTTTTGAAGAAAATTTTTCAGGAATTATTAATCTATCAAATTCTAAAGATATAAAAAAAAGGTTCTCAATTGTATATAAATCTTCTAAATTAACAATCTCAATTTTCTTTTTTTCTGCAGCTAATTTTAATGATTTTTGGAAATTATTCTTTCCATTATCTGTTTTATTCAACACAACTTTAATGGCAAGATTGAAATTCTCACTAACAAAATCTAAAATATCAACTGCTATATTATTTTTTCCAGCGATACAAAGCGTTTTCATAGTGCTATTTGTTAATATTCAAAAATTCTTCATAATCTCTTATATAATCTTCGGGGTCGTATTTCATTGATGTTAGGACAAGACAAACTGCCCCCGATGAAAAATTCATTTCGTGTGCCCATATCATTGGTGGTATATGCAACCCATAGTAGGGCCTGTTCAGGGAAAAAGTCCGTTTATTAACCCCGTCGTCGCAGGCAACCTCGAAACTTCCGCTTGCCGCTATCAAAAACTGATGACACTCCTTGTGAGCATGTGCTCCACGGCTTTCGCCACCCGGTATATCATATAAATAAAATACCCTTTGAATCTCGAACGGAAGATGAATATTATTATAAACAGGGGTAATATTTCCACGTCTATCCGAAATCCTCGGCAGCTCTATAATCGTGCAATCATATATCGTAGGTTTTTTCATCATCTTTAACTCCATGGCACAACCTTTTTCAATGCTTCTTCCCTGAATTTTTTGGAAACATTATTGAAATCAATAATATCAACATCATAAGGAACAAAAGATTCTTCAATAATTTCCTTGATTTCAATTATGATATCCTCAATATCTTTATTAGTGATAACCCCGATATCAATATCAGAAAACTTTGAATTTGTACCTTTTGCCCTCGAGCCAAATAAAAAAAATTGGCTTTCCTCCGGTAATTTCTCCTTCAGAAGCTTTTTTAAGTATTTGATACTCTTTCTATATAATTGCTCTGAGGTCATTTTTTATACTATCTTCTTCCTCAATATCGGACCTGCAAAATTAGTAATAAAATGAGGAATTTTTGACCATAATATTGGCAATTTCCCTCCTGAATGGGGTGATAGATATTCTCTTGTTATACCACCTTTTGTTTTTTTGATTTTAAAATATTCTAAAAAAACAGGCTCAGCCCCCCAATTCCTCTTGAAATTATAGGTTCCACCTCCAGTTGTACTTCTTCCAAAATCATAAAACTCAATCCCCTTCGAAATTGCATCCTTCAAGGTTTCCCAGTATAGAAAAACATTAGGCTTATATTGGAAAAATTCTTTCAAACTGAAAGCCCACAGGTCATACCGGGTACGAAAATAATCAATTTCGAACATTACTCCAACCTCTATTTTCTCCCGCTTTAATAATTTCAGTCGGACATTATCCCCAAATAAATCAATTATTTTCCTGAAAAATTCCTTCTTATGCCCCGGAGTTCCCAGATCATTTGTTGCCTTCAGATAGATTCTATAAAAACTGTCAACATCACAATCAAGCATTTCGAAAGGTTCCTGCTCTGCTTTCCGAATCATGTTTCTTTGCTTCTTATCAAATTTCTTAAAAACTGAGTCAATATCACTATCTAAATTCTTGATCATTGTAACATATTTGTTCAGTTTATCAACATCTTTTTCGTTTAAATCCTCTACATAATTTCTTTTTCGGCGAATTTCCAGCTCAAAATTTCCGAAATCTGTTTCTTTAAGAATATTTTCAATAATTTTTTCTTCATCAATCTCTGAATTATTCTTGAAACAAAAACCAGCGAAAGAGATAAAAGGCAGGGACAGCAATTTATGCTTTGCGATTTGGAAAAATGGAGCAATACCAAGCAATTCATCAGAGTCATAAATCAAATGATAATATGACTGAAACTTGTAGGATGACTGAATAATATCCAACCATCTTATATCATGAAATAAATGACCGTTTTCCCTGACAAATTGCTGCCAGATGGAAAAATGATTGTCTTTGCTATACCTAACCAATCTGAGCATTTAGCTGAAAAATATGTTTCTCGTATATTTCAGAACAGGAACAGAACCTTCCATCAAAATAATTGAATAATTTTTCAATTTTTATTAATGTTTTTGTGCCTTTATTAATCCAGTAAAATGGCCTGCTTTTGAAGTTGCTCAATGGAATTTCGGAATCAGTGCAATCAATAGGATGAAAATAAAACATTGTATCGCCAATCTCGAGATTCCGTTTTAAAACAAATTTATAAAAATTATATCCCATTAAACGAAAAAAATAAGCCCCTCCGGCAGGTAGATTTTTCCCTAAAAAGCCGAAATTAGCCCATGGTAATTCAACCAGATTAGTATCAGGATTATCAGCACCAAGAGTATTTGAATTCATTTTGTATGGCAATTTAGGTATATTAATCAGCTCAACATCGGTTTTATTATAAAGAGAATTATAGGCAATTGATGAATCATATTTAAAACCAGCTTCTACCAGTATCGGTATCATCCATTTACCAAAATAAGCTCCCGGGGCTCGATAGCCAATAACTTCTCTCTCAAATGTATTTTCTAAAATCCTTTTTGCTTCCAACAATTCCTCTTTCCATTCTGCGATGGTTTGTAGCGGCTTTTTGGTTCGTGAATCAATCGCTGAATAGTGATTCAGACTATGACAACCAATTTCATGATGAGATTTTCTGAGAGCTGCTACAATTTCGGGATAATTTTGAACAATATTGGCAACAACAAAAAATGTAGCTTTTATATCATATTTTTCCAAAAGGGCAAGAATTTTCAAGGTTGGCTCGGTTATAGTGTCATACTTTCCCTTCCATTCCGAAAAAAATTCTTCCAGAGTCTTATAGCGGGAAAAAGAAGCACCTGTTACAAGCGGAGTATGATACCAGTCTTCAACGTCTATCGAAAGAGCAATTTTATTTATATAATCTTTCATTATCCTGAATATCCATCCACATGGCAAATAATAAAGATTGAAAACTACTGATAAAAAGGAAGAAGAACGCCAATAATGTACCCTCGGCTATCTGACTTCCCTGCGAAAGTCTTTCCAAAATTTTAAATCCATAGGGTAAAGAAATGATTCCTGTGATAAATGAGAAATGATAAAGCAAAAAGAGGGGGTGAAAATCACGAAATAGATATTTCAGCCATAGCCTTTTGAAGAAAGACTTGAACAAAAGCCATGATATTTTTGGAATCACCTTAAATATCTTCATTTTTGATTTTTCGCCAACATCATAAACCGGTTTGATTTCAACTTCCTTCAAAGTGCAGAAAGCTATATTCAATTTGACCAAAATATCATTAGGCATCCCGTAACGAGGATAAATTTTGTGTAACCTTATTGCATTGAGAGCTTTTTTAGAAATTGCTGTATATCCTGTTTGAGTATCTGAAACATGCCAATATCCCGAAGCAACTTTTGTTAAAATTGATAGGATGGAATTGCCCAGAAAACGAATTTTTGGAATAACAAGCAAAGCACTTCGGTGGATGAGTCTGTTTCCTTTGACGTAATCAACCCCATTTTCAACAACTGGCTTACAAATGCTCTCGAGCTCCCCGGGATCCATCTGACCGTCACCAGCCATAACGGCAGTGCAATCAATTCCATAATCCTTGCACCATTTGTAACCTCTTGCAATAGCAGCTCCCACTCCTGAATTTTGAAGCATGTTTATAAGTATAATCCTATCATTTTCGGGGCTTTTGTTGACAACAACAGATGGGGGAAAATATTCAATTTCTTTTTCGTTAATTTTTTGGGCTACAATGTCAGCACGGTTATATCTGGTTTCAATTATTTCGCCCATAACCTCAACAATATGAACCGAAGCCTGTTCCTCCCTTTTTATATAATCCATCACTATTTCAGCAGTTCTGTCGGTTGAATTGTCATTAACAACTATGATTCTGTCAACAAAAAAAGGCATAGAGTCTATAACCATCGAGATTTGCTTCTCTTCGTTATACGCAGGCACAACAACTGCTACTGTCTTTCCGTTTAGCATATGGTTAAGATATAAAATTATTAAAAATCAATCACGAGAAAATTCGATAACTTTATTATTTTCTAATTTGTATGTAACACCTGATTTTTCACAATAAGCAAGATTATTTTCATCGAAATTTAACCTTTTTCCAGCTTCACTAACCCATCCAATAATTTTTGCAGGAACACCCACAACCAATGCGAAATCAGGGACATCTTTGGTAACCACTGAACCAGCTCCAATAAAAGCCGCTTTGCCAATAGTAACCCCACATACAATTGTTGCATTTGCTCCTATTGAAGCACCTTCTTTGACTAATGTCTTCAAGTAAAATTTACTCCCCACCTGTGGGTATTTGCATCTCGGATCAACAACGTTAGTAAAAACCATTGAAGGACCGCAAAACACATAGTCCTCGAGTTCAACACCTTCGTAAACGGAAACATTGTTCTGAATTTTGCAATAATTACCAATTTTAACATTATTTCCGACATTGACATTCTGCCCCAGAACGCAATTTTTCCCGATAACAGCACCAGACTGAATATGAGAAAAATGCCAGATCTTTGTCCCTTCGCCTATTTGAACATTATCATCTATGTAAGCAGATTCGTGTTTAAAATATCCCATAAAATTAAATATTAATTATAAATATCATTTGCTTAAAAGAAATGGATGAAGGAAATCAAACTTGTTTTCGATGCTTGAATTTCTGATTTTATATACAAGTTCAATTGAAGGTCTTGCATCAGCAATACCAAAACCTTTCCCGCTTAATATTTCCTGATAGACTATCGTATGAAGGTCAGTAAATCCTTTGGTGAATTCAACCTCTTCCCCATCAACAGTTATTGAGCGATAAGTAGATTGGTTTAGTTCAATAGCTTCCTGTGGCAAATCTAATCTATCAGTAGATAAAAACCATCGGACATTAGCATTTTCTAACTCAATATAACCAGCCATTTTATCATCGGCGTAAAGATGAACTTCGCTTTCATGAACCTTCCCAAAAACCCACATCAAAAAATCAAAGAAATGGATACCGATATTGGTTGCAATACCACCGGATTTATTAAAGTCTCCTTTCCAAGAGTACTTATACCAAGGTCCTCTTGAGGTAATATAAGTAAGCACAACATCATGCTTCCTGACAGTCTTCTCAAATTTTTTTCTTATTGAAATCAATGCAGGATGGACTCTTAATTGCAAGATATTATATACTTTTCTGCCTGTTTCTTCCTCCAATTCCTCGAGTGCATCAAGGTTCCACGGTTTAATTACTAATGGCTTTTCGCATATTGCATCTGCATGCAATCTTAATGCAAGCCTGATATGAGCATCGTGTAGATGATTAGGTGAACAGATGGAAAGGTAATCTATTTTATCCTCAGGATAATGTTTGCGTAGTTTTTCGAGGTGTCTGTCAAATCTTTCAATTTCTGTGAAAAAACTTGCTTCAGGAAAATACCTGTCGAGAATACCAACTGAATCGTGTGTGTCAACGGCTGCCACCAGTCTGTTACCAGTATCCTTGATAGCCTGTAGATGTCTTGGTGCTATATATCCTGCAACACCTGTTATTGCAAAGTTTTTCATAATCTTTCTAATATTACAAAATAATAATCGGCTAACTACTGTTTTAGTTTATCTTAGAGCATATATATTCAATCTCCTCATCAGTCAGGTATGGATGCATAGGTAAACTGAATATTCGCGATGCAATATCCTCGGATATCGGGAAATCCCCCGGTTTATAACCCAACTCCTTATATGCTGTTTGTAAATGTAATGGTATAGGATAATATATAGCTGTTGGAATATCATGCTTTTTCAGATTCTCCTGTAACTCCGAACGGTGCTGTGAGCTCTCAGAAAGCACGGAATATTGAGCCCATGATGAGACAGAGCCGTCAGGGATATAAGGAACTTCTAACTTGCCGGTCAATAATTCACTATATTTCTTTGCAACTTTATTTCTTTTTTCTAATTCATCATCGAATATTTTCAATTTTTCGATAAGAACAATCGCCTGCAGAGTGTCAAGCCTGCCATTGATTCCTGTTCTGATATTATCATATTTGTCAGAGCCCTGTCCGTGTATGCGTATTGATTTAAATATTTCAAATAATTTTTCATCATCAGTAAAAACTGCACCTCCATCCCCGTAACAACCAAGTGGTTTAGCAGGGAAAAAAGAAGTTGCAGCAACTTCCCCGAATCCACATGCTTTTTTGCCTTTATATACACCTCCAAAGCCCTGTGCTGCATCTTCGAGAACTAATAAATTATATTTTTTTGCTATTCTAATTATTTCATCATAATCAGCCGGTAAACCAAACAAATCAACCGGAATTATGGCTTTTGGATTTAATTCTCCATCTGAAATAACTTTTTTTATAGCCTTTTCTAATTCAAATGGTGAAATATTATAAGTTTTTTTATCAATATCTACGAATACTGGTGTTGCCCCTGCTAAAACAACTACTTCGGAAGTAGCAACAAAAGTAAAAGGTGTAGTAAAAACTGCGTCGCCTTTGCCTATACCCCAAGCCATCAAAGGGATTAATAAAGCATCAGTCCCTGAAGAGCAAGAAAGGCAAAATTTTCTCCCAACATACTTTGCGAGCATTTCTTCGAGACGATAAACATCGGCACCCATAATAAACTGGGCAGATTCGCAGATGTGTTTAAATCCGGATTGAATTTCATTTTCGATTCGGGAATACTGTCTTTTTAAATCAATAAATTGCATTACTTAACCTAACCAGAATTTTATTATTAAATGTTCTCGAGATAATTATTTATTTCCCAATCTGTTACAGATATTCTGAATTGTTCATACTCCTGTTCTTTGGCTGAAATATATTTTTTTGTTAGATCTGGACCCAGAGCAGATTGAACTAATTCATTCTTTTTCAATTTATGGATTGAATCCCACAGGGAATAAGGTAGGAACTCAATATTCCTTTCTTCTAATTCCGAAAAATTGAATTCATAAACATCTTCCTCAACCGGAGGAGGTGGGATCATCTTATTTTTTATCCCATCAAGTCCGGCTTTCAGTAAAACTGCAAAAGCGAGATAAGGATTTGCACTCGGGTCCGGACATCTTATTTCAAGTCTGGTTGCTTTATCCTTTCCGGCGCTATACATAGGAACACGAACCAGTGCTGAGCGGTTTGTCTGTGCCCAGCAGATATATGTTGATGCTTCATATCCGGGAACAAGTCTTTTGTATGAGTTCACAGTTGGATTGAGAATGGCTGCCATAGCCTTTATATGATGCATTTGCCCGGCAAGAAAATTATATGCCAATTCAGATAATTTATATTTATCTTCTTTGTTGAAGAATAAATTTGTATTCCCATCTAATGTGAATAGACTCTGATGAACATGCATTCCACTTCCATTAATACCGGCAATCGGTTTAGGCATAAATGTGGCATATAAACCATAACTTTCCGCTACTGCTTTCAAAGTTGATTTTAATGTCATCACCCTGTCTGCTGTTACTATTGCTTTATCATATTTGAAATCTATTTCGTGCTGTCCGGGTGCTACTTCGTGGTGGCTTGCTTCAACATCAATGCCCATTTTTATAAGGGCATTCATCATTTCCCGTCTGACTTCGAATCCAAGATCCATGACAAGATCAAAATACTGTCCTCTATCGTGTGGTTCTATAACCTTATTCTGGGCTGTTTTTATTTTACCGTTTTCACGGCGGAAAAGAAAAAATTCAAGTTCAGGACCGGTATAGTATTCATAACCCATTGATCGGGCTTCTTCAATTACCTTCTTCAATATATATCTTGGATCGGATTCATAAGGTCTTCCATCGGGCATATAAACATCACAAATGAACCTTGCAATATTCCCGGTTCCATTGGAATACCATGGCACAACAGCATAAGTTGCTAAATCAGGTTTCAATAGCATATCGCTTTCGAATATCCTTGTGAAACCTTCCACAGAGGAACCGTCGAACCATAAACCATGAACAAGAACGTCCTGAAATTTTGAAGTGGGTATGGTCACGCTTTTAGACATCCCCATCATATCAGAAAATTGTAGATTTATAAACTCTACGTTATCATTTTTTATTTTTTCTAATACAGTATTATTATCCATAATTTCAAAAAAATTAAATAAACAAATTAAGTTCCTATGCCTTTGTAATAAATTCCTGCATTTAATATTTCATTCTTGTTGAGGAAATTTTTACCGTCAATCACTATATTAACATTTGAATTAAATAAAGCTTCTGCAGTAATTTTACTAAATTCATTATGATTAGTTGCAAGAATTATCGCAAAGCTTTGTTCAAGTGCATCCTGAAGATTGCTAACATTGCTCATTTCCGGGAAATATGGGTCATAAATTAATAAATCGGCTTCTTTTTGGTTCAGTATTTCTTTGATTTTTAAAGAAGGACTCTCCCTTAAATCCCCAACGTTTGCTTTGTATGATAGACCAAGAAGACAGATTTTTGTATTTTTGATTGGCTTTTCGAAATGATTTAAAGCTTCTGCTAATAACTCAACAGTATAGTAAGGCATTGAATTATTAATTTCTCTTGCTAACTTTAGAAATTTATGATCAAATCCGCTTTGCTTTGCTCTTTCTATCAGATAGTAAGGATCAACAGGTATGCAATGTCCCCCGACGCCACAACTTGGATAATGGGGTAGAAATGCAAATGGCTTATTCGAAGCTCCCTTGATAACTGTAATCAAATCTATCCCGAGAACATCGAAAGAGCGGGCTAACTCATTAACGAAAGCTATGTTGATATCCCTGAATGTATTTTCAATTATCTTTGTTGCCTCTGTGGTCTTCAGATCGGGCATTTCGTTGATTTCCGCATTAATGAAAGACCTGTAAAAGTCAGCAACTTTTCTTGTGGTTTCGGGATTGGTCGAGCCTATATTTCTCGGAATGTTATAGACATTCCATTTTGGGTCTCCGGGATTTATTCTTTCGGGGCAATGTGCAATATCAAAATCAATACCGGCTAATAATCCGGTTTTCTCTTCGATTATTGGTTTGACAACTTCATCACAAACTCCGGGATTAATTGTTGATTCAATGACAAGCACCTGACCTTTTTTCAGATAGTTACTTATTGTCAATGACGCTCCTCTTACGGGTCCGAGATCAGGTGTATAATCATCAAGAACTGGAGTCGGCACACAAACAATGTAAATATCAGAATCAGCAAGAATATCAGGATCAGAAGAAACATCAAAGTCAACTATTTTCAAATCTTCTTCACATTGAACATCGTCAATAGGACATTCTTTTCTTTTAATTTTCTCAATTTTTTTTTCGTTTAGGTCGTAGCCAACAACTGTGTTGTCAGTTTGTTTAGCAATAGCACAAGCAAGAGGCAGACCTACATAGCCAAGCCCTAAAACAGAAACTTTCATATATTTTTTAAATTACTGTAAAAATAACAACATTTGATGTCAATCCTGTAGATTCATCTTTCAGATAAATTTTATGCTCACCCGGTTTTTGATATAAATCCTTTGGAACATTACATGTCAGCAAATCATCTTTGATGAAAGGTTTTATACTTTTCTCATTTATTTTAACAACTAATGAATTTGAACTTTTGTTTGTTCTTAGCCAAATTGCTGAATCTCCATTTGATTGGATATTAAAATCCTGACCACTCTTTACGCTTACTGGACCAAAATTTAGTATCTTGGGAATATCAAAGCCATTTAATGTTTCCATCTTTTTTTTCTAAAAATTGTTAAACATATTCTTAAATTAGCATAAAAATGTTATTTTACAGTGAATATAACAATATTTGATGTTAATCCGGTAGCAGTATCCAAAAGATAAATTTTATGTTCACCGGGTGACTCAAAGAATTTTTTCGGGATGCTACAGGTGATCAAATCTCCACCACCAAAATATCCGTTTAACCTCTCTTCGTCGAACTTAACTACAATTGTGCCTTTGCCATTTGCAACCTTGAACCACATAACTGAATCACCGTTCTGCTGAACGTTGAATTCAACTCCTGCATTGGTTGTATGCGGACCGAATCTCAGAATCTGAGGTGCTTCAACCAAGTAATTCGAAACCATTTTTACCTCTGTTATTATTAATAAAAATTATGTGAATAATTAATGACGTATTATAATTTCTTATGTTATTATATAATAAAGTTTCTATTCAATAAACCTTTGCTCTTTTGGTAATGTTTGTTGCCAGAGCATAATATTATCAAGATTTTTCCCTGCATAATCAAAGTTCTTCATTATCTCGAGCCTGTTGGCTATTTTTTCCTTAATCCTTTCTGCATTGGTATCGTCAATATTTCTTAAATAGTGCTGAATTACCTCCACAAAAGTATCAGTATTAAATTTAGACTTCCATTTAATGTTAAATTTCTGTTCGTAATATTTAAGGTTCTTGAAAAATGTTTTGTTTCGAAATTCATCTGTTAGCAGAGTACTGAAAGAAACACTGCCTTTGTGATAAATGAAAACATTTTCGAGAACAGCAAGTTTATAACCTGCTTTCATTACTCTTATCGAGAAATCGTCATCTTCGAACATACCAATACCATATGCTTCGTCAAGATATCCAACATTATCCAATATATCTTTTCTGATTGCAACACAATAAAAACCAAGCAAATTTGTGAAAAAGTAGTCTTTGCTATGCTTGTTTGCCCATTCCAGCCCTTCTTTGATTATTTCTTCCTCTGTTGTTGACTTAACATAAATCATTTGCTCGTTCCCCGCTGAATTTGTTATTGGACCAGCCATACCAACTTCAGGATGTGTTTCCATAAAATCAACAATCTTATCAATCCAATAATCGGTTACTATAGTATCACTATTAAGTAAAATGTAATAATCTGCTTGGATTGCTTTCATTCCTGCATTGTTACCACCAGCAAATCCGAGATTTTGTTCATTGAACAAAAGCCTAAGGTTTTTATATTCATCTTTGGCACTCAATAGATAGTCCCTTGTGCCATCGGTTGATAAATTATCAACCACCAGTACTTCAAAATCGCAATGGGTTCGAGCTCTATAGATGCTTTCAATACATGGCTTTGTTGTTTTATCAAGCAAATTATAGGATAATATTATGATAGCAACTTTTTTCTGTCCCTTTTGATGGAACTCCCTTAAACTTCCGGCACCAACATGAACATAAAGATCTTTGCAGCAAATCAATCTCATTCCACTATTCTTTATCTTGATGCTATAATCATACTCTTCAAATTTATTATATACAGTTTCTTCCTTTTCATCAGGTATTAAACCTACTTTTTCGACAACTTCTTTCCTGAACATCGTGCAGAACAAACTTAATTCATTTATATCATTATATTTATAAAAGTTGTCATAAAGTACTTTTTCGGAAAAGTCAAGGTATTCTTCGTAATAATTATAAGCAATATGAGTAGCAGTTTGGTTCCCTTTAATATTTGTGGTTGGACCAACCATACCAATTGATTCATCTTTCAGGTATTTCATCATTGTATTAATCCAACCTTTAGGCACCACTGCTTCCGGACTCAATAATACAAGATATTCTCCGCTTGCTTCCTTGATTCCGATATTATTTGCTTTTATAAATCCTAAATTTTTATCATTATAAATAACCTTTATAAAATCAAATTTAATCTCAAGTGCCATCAGATAATCACGGCTATTGTCAGTTGATGCATTGTCCACAATTAAAATCTCATAGTTTGGATATGCTGTATTTTCCAGAATATTCTTTATGCAATATTCAAGATTTCGGGCATTATTATTATTGATGATAATTATACTTACTTTTGGAAAACCTTCCAAAGTGTATTTTTCTAAGTTATCAACCCGATGCTCCCAGTCATTATTTCTTGCGGTTTCTATCCTTTTCTTGATTATATTTTCATCTTTTTCAACCAACGCCTTTTCGATATTACTCAAAAATTCTTCTTTGTTATGTGATAAATATACTATATCAGAATAAGGGTGTAATTCAGGTAAATCAGATGCAACAACAGGTTTTCCGCTGCTGATATACTCAAAAAACTTAACAGGATTTGTTGAAAGAATCAAATCCACTAACTTGAAAGGTATTAGACACACATCAAACCAATAAAGGAATTTCGGCAGTTCTTTATATGGCTTTTCCCCGAGAAAATGGACATTTTTCATATTTTTCAATTTCTCTATATCAGAGCCGAAAGTGTGTCCTATTAGCACTATATTCCAATTAGGCCGGGATTCAGCAACAAATTCTATCACTTCTGAATCAAACCACTCTGCGATAGCTCCATAATAACCTATTATTGGTTTTGGTATTGCTTCGAGTGTATCATTTTCAGGCAACACATTGAAATGCCTGAATTCAGTTGCATTCGGCAACATATTGACCTTGTTTGTATCTGTCTTAACCATTTTATATATCTTCTTGGCAGTAGCAATTATAACATCTGATTTATGAATCAGCTGTTCTTGATAATCCTTAAGTTTCTGATTTAAATTTGAAAACCCTGCAAACTCATCTAAAGCGTCAAAAACAATTTTAGCATTAAATTTATCAGAAACATAGGAAACAAGTGGTTGCCACATCGGAAATTCAACAAATGCTATAGCCTCTTTGATTGACTGCTCCTGATAAAGCTTTTTCATAGCTTCTTTAAGTCCATCAAGATTCGAAGCAATATCTTCCGTATAAATTGCCGTCTGGGTTTTATAGGGTAGCTTCACTTCGATCACATTCGGCTCAATTAATCTATAAGTATTTGTTGCTTCCTGACCAAGTTGCACAGATATATAAAAAACCCGATGCCCCTTTGCTGCTAAACCTGAAGCCAGATGTTGTGGTCTTTGGTAACGAAAATCCCAGTCAATAATAGCAAAGAAAAGGATATCATATTTTGGTATCAAAACATTCTGCTCCAGATTTTCAATCATTCTGATTGCATCTGCACTTACTTTATTCTGGATTTCCGACTTTTTGCCTGACCCCTCTAAATGTTTAGCTTTGGAGCGTGCCCGCCATCTCTTCAGGGATTTCAATAACTCCGATGGATAAGTTGCAAATAAGCGGTATGCAAAGATTACAGGATATTTTAAAAATGGCAGCATTTTATCAAGCTTTTGCAGGTAATACACAACCATCCAGGATCTGCTTGCAAACAAATTATTCAGTTGAGTGTACATTGAATCCCGTTGCGCTGTTATATTCTGGATTGCTGTATCTTTGTTTGCAATAATCTGGTCTTTCTCCTCAAGCAGTATAACCTTCTCGAATACGCTCTGGTCAAGTTCTTTTATTTGTTCATCGAGACGATTTATTGTCTCACCTGAAATCTTTAGAGCAATCTCTTTTTCGTTAATGACACTATCTTTCCACTTGATTATCTCTAACTTCTCTTCGATTATTTTATCTTTGATTTGATTTTGATTGATGTATTCATTTATTTCACTATCTTTCTGAGATATTACAATATCCTTTTCCTTAATTACTGCCTGATATTGGACTAATAGTTCCTCTTTCTCCTTGATAGTTTTGAGCTTTTCGGAAATCAGGTTTTCCTTGTCTAAAATAATCTGGTCTTTTAATTCAATTATCTGGCTTTTTTCCGAGACTATCTGCTCGAGTTCTGTGATTTTTATAGATTTTTCATATAATTCATCAATTTTTTCTTTTAGCCTCGAGTGAGTTTCATTCAAGACTCTATTATTGTTTTCTAGTGTCTCTTCTAATTTAAGAACCCTTTGCTCAAATTCCTGAATCTTTTCTCTTTGGTTGAGAATAGTCTGTTCTTTATTATCAATAGCATATTTCTGATTATTTATTATCTCATCTTTATCTTCAAGCTTTATTTCATAGTACTCAAGAATTTTTTTGTTCTTTAATAAGTCTTCATTTAGATTTGAAATCTCTTCTTCAAATTCAGAAATTAAATCCGAATTATTCTTAATCAATTGCTCCTTTTCAAAAATCGCTTTATCCATATCCTGAATCATCTCGTTTCTGAATTCAAGCTCGAATTCAAGCTGAGATATTAAGTTTTGTCTTTCTATCAATTCAAGTCTTGTGTTGGCTAAGCTCTCTTCGATTTTCTTGATAACAGCAGACTGCTGATTAATAAAATCTTCTTTTTCCTCTATTGTCTTGTTTCTTTCAATTATCAGATTTTCCTTTTCATTCAAAAGGTTATTTCTTTCTTCGGCAAGCATTGCTAAATGGTCAAGAAGCTCCTCCTGTTTTTCAATTATGGATTGTTTTTCATCAAGTTTCAAATTGATGTCATTGATTTCATTATTTTTTTGATTTATCAATTCAATCTGAAAATTAATCGTTTCCTCGAGCTTTTGAATTTGTATGGTTCTATCATTAATTTCAGATTCAATTTCTTTAAGTTGCTCATCTTTACTTATTATCTGCTGAAATTGAAAAGCTATAAGGTTATCCTTCTGAAGCAATAGTTCGTCTTTTTCTTTCAGCAACTTGTCTCGGTCAATTATCTGTATTTCTTTTTCGTGAAGTTCAATATTTTTTTCATCGAGTAATTGTTTTTGATAATTAATAAGGTTCTCTCTTTGCTCCAGAAGAGTCTCTTTCTCCTGTATTAACTGATCTTTTTCTTCCAGCAATCTATTCAAACCTTCAATATCCGAATTTCTCTGATTTATTATAGTATCTCTGATTTGAATATCAATATCACGTTGATTAATAACTCTGTCTTTTTCTGATATTGCTAATTCAAACTGAACAATTGATTCATCTTTTTCCTTGATTTTGCTTTCAAGGTTTTGAATGATATATAAGTTATTCTGTAGTTCAGAATTTATTTGATTGATTATCTCATCTTTTTCCTGAATAACAATGTTTATTCGATTTAGATTTTCGGTAAGCTCTGCAATCAGGCTTTCCTTTTCAGTTATTATATTATTCTGATTTAATATAATTTCTGCCTGATATTCACTCAGATTTTGTTTCTCAGATATGATTCTTTCTTTTTCTTCAATATTGTATCTTAGTTCATCAATTTTTCTTTGTATTTCGGATATTTCAAATTCTTTTTCTGCTAATTTTTCGGCTTTAACCCTTAATTCATTTTCTTTTTCATAAACAAGGATTTCTTGTTTATTGATTAATTCATCTTTTTGAGAAATTGAGACATAATTTTCGATAATTATATCCTGAAGCTTAAAATTATATTTTTCAATCTCTTTTAATGTATAGTTTTTGAGCGAAATGATTTTATCTTTTTCTTCAATTATTGTCTCATTTTGCCATTTTAATTCTTCAATGGCTTTGTTGAGAGCTGATATTTGTTCATCCTTCATCTGAATTAATTTTTCAGATTGTGGGGATTTTATCTCTTCAAGACTATAACCCTGTGTCTCAAGCAAAGACTTCAGTCCTTGGTATTTAGCTATTAGATCAAAATTCTTGGTCTTCAGTTCAGTAAGACTGTCTTTTAATGACAGGTCTTGTACTTCTGACTGAATTGGTGCATCTTCAATAGTAGTTACATATACTTCTAGATAAGCATTTTCTTCAGGAATCAGGTTGTTATCAACAAGGTCTTTGTAATATTGATAGACATCTTCAGATTCATAAGCTCCACTGATAAAATACTTAGTGAAATTCCATCCAAGATATTGTTTTCTTATAGTTTTGAATCCGGCTTTGCGAAGGAACAAATCGTAATCTTTTCTTAGATACTCAGTGCCATATTGCCAGTTGTTTTCTCTCATTTTCTTGTATCTGAAGAGAAGATAAGGCAGGGATATAGGATTTGGAACCAAGAAAATAAAATACTTCTTTATAACTTGTTTTATTGATTTTAATGCCTCTAATAATTTATCGTCATTGAAATGCTCCATCACACCACTATTCCACACAACATCATAATTGGGTGCTATCATTGTCAGATCAAATATATCTCCGTTTATAAAATTCCCTTCAAGGTTATAATAACTAAAAAAGTCTTTAGATTTTTCGAGTGCAGTATGCGAAAAATCAAGAAGAGTAACATTATACCCCGATTTGTTTAATAAACCTGATATATGACCGCTGCCAGATCCTAATTCTAATAGATTTGCATTCTCTGGTAATTTGAGCCATTGGAAAATTTCAATTAAACCATTGGCTATTTCTTTCTCATTTTCATTTATTTCATAGGAATATTCTTTAGCGACATTATCCCAGATATCCGGTCTCGGATGCGTTTCTATTATCGCTAATTTATCATCAGACATAAGTTTACCTCTGTTTCAATTTCATTTCTTATAAATATTTATTTTTTGTTCGATTTTTGGTTGCGTCAGCGAAAAAAAACGTTTGTTAGCTACAACTTTAAATATCTTTGCATTTTCCACAAAATCAAAATACTTTGGCATATAATAAGTTCTGTCCTCCGATTGAAATGTAAGCAAATACTCTCCGGGTGCCAATATGTTTTCCAGTTCATAAGCTATAAGCACTTCATCCCCGGCTGTCATAGGACCAAATTCCCTGCCTTCTTCAATTGTGGTTGAAACAACTATATCGAGCCCATTCCTGTCTCTGAAGCTAAACCCGAAACCAATATGTTCACAATCAACATCCTTAAAAGCTTGTGCAAGCATTATGACTTTTATCTTTTCTCCCCATTCAAGAATTATTGATTCTTCATTTGCTTCATTTAGTAGTGAACATCCAACTATCTTAATATCTCCATCGCCCCAATGAATGATTTCCTCATCACTGAGTATGTCAATAAATTTTATTCCGTTTTTCTCAAAATATTGTTCCACCTGTAAATTTTTTTAGTAATTTGAAAAAATCAGCTATGCAATTTAACTATTATCAGTTTCTTAATAAACCTCCAAAAACCACCATAAAAAAACCTTTGTATAATTTATTTTTTTGACGATTAATGTAAGTTTATTGGATTTATTTAATTCCTTGTTAAATATTATAATTTTTGAATGATTTTTTAAAAAATGATAAAATTAACTCAAATAGAGTATTTTAATAAAATTGTATTTTAATATATACATAAAATTAACTTTATTTGATTGGATGTTTTCAGCTGATCATCCTGTTTATAAATTATAATCATAAAAGATTATTCTGATATTTTTTAAATCAAGTACTTAAGAACTTTTCAGCTTTTGTATTTCTTCGGATATTCATAAAATCTTAATTTACCTACGACCTCATTGAGTTCATTCCATTTTTTTATATCAAAATCAATGCAGGCAACCGCACAGGTAGGCATTTCGGTAAGCTTCCCGCCGGACAGCTTATAAACCAAAGAGGATATTGCAGGATTATGACCAAAAAGCATAATAGTATTATACTGATTGTCTAATGATGCGATTAATTCGATAATAGAAATAATCCCGGAAGTATAAATCAGATTGATTTGCTCAATTTTTTCTTTGTCATAATTTAATGCACTTGCAAAAAATTTTGCCGTTGTTAATGCACGATTTGCAGGACTTGATATTATCAAATCGGGCTTAATTCCTTTCGATGCAATCAAATCTGCCATGAATGGTGCATCTCTGAATCCCCGCTTGTTGAGCGGTCTATCAAAGTCAGAAATATCTGGATTACCCCAATCAGATTTAGCGTGCCTGACAAAAATTATTGTTTTCATAAAAATAAATCTTGACGATTTATTGCTCTTTTAGTGATTTTTCGAATAATAATTTTTCAGCTTCAATTGTCTCCCTTATCCTATTAGCTTTTAACGTATTTTTTGTTTTTAAATACGCATTTTCCAGTAGTATTGAAATTTCATCTCTAACCTTGTTTCTCTCTACCCGATCATCAATCTGATGCCATGCTTTTTGCTCAAAATAAACCTCAAGTTTGTTTATAACTTGTTTTGGTCTTTTGAGTGAGTCCTGTGCCGCTTCGCTTATTAGTTTTTTAAGTTTTCTTTCAACATTAATTTCTTTATTATTAGAAAAAGTTGTATCGTCATCACGGTGACGATTGAAATTTTCAATCTTTTTGGTCAAGCTTGCTATGGTTGTTTCGTCAGAAAAATTATATATTTTATAATTTAAGGGGACGGGTGGTCTGACTCTGATTTCAACATCTGAATCAGAGCGTGGGAAACCTTTACTGGTTAGTGTTGCTACTATATTATTCATCACATCTGCCGTTAAATTTGTTTCCATTAATGCGATTCCACCCCTGATAACAATCTGGCTGAATGGACCGTTCAATATGTCATAATGACGCAAAATCATCTGTCTTATGAATTGCCCCTGATTGTAACATCTCTGGTAGTCATCACCTCCAAGGCCTGTTCTCGACCTCAATACCTGAAGTGTTGACCTTGAATCCTTAAATCCGAGAAAATCTATCAATCCCATTACCTGAGAAAAGCCGGCTTCAACGTAATAATGAATCCTATCCAGTCCTGCAATCCTTGCCAGTTCCTGATGATAAAATTGTCTCCCCCTGTTTGCCCTGACAATTGTCAGTTTATTTAAGCCGGTTGAATCGTCCATTCCAGCATCTGCATAAGTATCTCTTGGAATTGAGGTAATTTCGATTTTTCCGCTATCTAACAAAAAAGACAATACATGATTTGCATCCGCATGGTTTGATCTCGTTCCAAGCCTTGAATCTAAACCAGTGATTGCAATATTTATTCTTCGACCTGTATAAACCCTTCTTATTGACTTTCCTGCATATTTGTCATATTCGTAATCTAAATTTTCCGGGGAACTTACTCTTATTGTGGTATATGAAGTATCTTCATTGCTTGTCGCTGCTTCGATGAATTCCGAATTATATTTTTCAATTTTTTCCTTCTGTCTTATTGTATCAATTGGAGCTGAACTCTCATTGGATATTTCAGAACTTCTTCCAAAAAAAGTTGAAAATAAGAACCAAATTATAACAAAGCCTGATAATGATAACACTGCTATAAAAGACCAAAATTTCGCCCTTCCATACTTTTTCGTTCTTTTCTTTGTTTTTGAAACCATCATTAATATTAAAATTTTTATCAATTTAACAATTATTTAACGAAAGATTTATTCTTAAATTTCAATGAATTTGTTAAAAGGATGATACAACTTCAAAAGTCAGCTAAAAATTTCTTTTGATATTATTTTTTTATTTTTTGTCTCATTTTTTAATTACCACAATTACCCACTTTTTTAAAAAAATCTTAACATTATAGACAAAGCCTACTTAAACAGTCTGATAGTAAATAAAACAGCCAAGCTATAAAGTTATGATTTTCATAGTTAAAAAGTTTTTTTAAAAAAAATTTGACAATTAAAAATAAATTATTTAAATTAGGTGGGTAAAAGAGGGTAAAAATTATAATAAAGTGGGTAAAAGTGTTAAATTTAATTAGAATTTTCTAACTATGGGGTTTTTTCAAGGAAGTGACACATATTCGATAGACTCCAAAGGCAGAGTCAGTGTACCTTATTGGATGAGGAAAGAAATGACCCCGGAAGCTAAAGAAACATTCATACTAACAAAAGGATTTAAAAAATGTATCTGGGCTTACCCTCTCGACGAATGGATAAAGTTTCAGAAAATACTAATGAATAAAAATCAATTTGACGAAGATAATGATTATATTATCTCAACAATGTTGATGTATGCTTTCGAAGTAAAGCTCGATTCTCAGCAAAGAATAATGGTTCCTAAAAGGCTTTGGGAATTGGCTGAAATTGATATCGAGATTAGCAATAAGGTGTTTATACTGGGAAAAATTGACCATATTGAATTATGGAATCCAAATATTTATTACGATATGATCAATCGAAGAAAAGAACCCTACGAGGTTATAGCAGCAAGAGTTATGAGTCAAAAAGTAATGCCTCTGATAGATGGAGCGAACTAAAACAGGAACAACAAAATCAGTTTCAGCAACTGATTACCATACCTCGGTTCTTTTGGAAGAATCAATTAAATTATTGTTCACAGACAAGGAAGGTATTTATATTGATGGCACCCTTGGCGGGGGCGGGCATGCAGCAGCAATCCTTGAAAGGCTCGGTAAAGGGGGGAAATTACTGGCTTTTGATAAGGATTCAGAAGCGATAGGTTATTGTAAAAAGCGATTCAAGGACGAGTTCGAAATTCTGGGGGGAACAAGACTCGTTCTATATAATGACAGCTACAACAAGGCAGGCAGCATAATGGAGATTTTTGGCAAGGTTTCAGGAATTCTTCTTGACCTTGGTGTTTCTTCTCGGCAGTTTGATTTTGCTGAAAAAGGCTTCAGCTTCAGGTTCGATGCACCCATTGATATGAGGTTCGAAGGAGGAATTGAAAGTGCTGAAGCCATATTGAACAACTATTCCGAGAACGAACTTGAGAAAATTTTCAGGGACTACGGAGAAGAACCTTTCGCTCGGGTGATAGCGCGACGGATTGTTAACAACCGTCGCGTTTCTCCTATTAAAACTACTTTTGACCTGAAATTCGCTATTGAACAGTCAGTCCCCGAAAAACTACTGAAAAAATCACTTTCCCGCGTCTTTCAAGCCTTAAGGATTGCTGTCAATCAAGAATTGGAAGAACTTTCCAGAATGCTCGAAAATTCATTAAAACTTCTAAAAAACAAAGGCAGAATCGTCGTAATTTCTTATCATTCACTCGAAGATAGAATTGTTAAGAACTTCTTTAAGGAAAATGCCTTCAAAGAAAAAGAAAAAAAATCTACCGAAATTATCCTTGGCGATCCTATTCCAAAACTAAAAACCCTCACTCCTAAACCAATTGAACCCAGCTTTAAAGAACAGCAACTTAATCCCCGCTCAAGAAGTGCAAAGCTCAGAGCTGCAGAATGCATAAGATAATTATATGAATTTTATACTTTTCTGCTATTTCCATTTCTTTTATAGTCAAAAAATAAATTATCATATTCATTATAAAAATCTTTTTATGTTATAATATCTTTCAAAAGTTCAAATTATATTTGAAAATTATAAAAATATTTCATATTTTATATTGCATATAATATGTAATAAAAAAATCTAATTTTAATACCATGAAAAATCCATTTATTATATCAGGATATGCTGGACCTGAGTATTTCTGCAACAGAGAAAATGAATATAACAGAATTCTGGAGGCAGCTACAAATGGCAGAAATATAGTTCTTGCTTCTATCAGAAGATTAGGAAAAACTGGCTTGATAAAATTTTTTCATGATAAAATAAAAAAGGAATCTGACATTGTTCCAGTGTATCTTGATCTAATGCCAACATTAGATTTATCCTCTTTTATATCTTTATTCGCAAAATCATTCTTTGAGCAAACATCGAGCTTCAGCAACCGAACGATTAATAAAATAAAACAATGGTTTTCTAATGTTACCCCTACTATTAGTATTGACCAATTTACAGGTCAGCCTTCTTTGGAATTTAAATTTTCTGGCGATGGAAAAGCAGAAAAAACTCTTGAAGAAATTTTTAATTATATCAAACATGACTCAAGAAAATTCAATATCGCTATTGATGAGTTCCAGCAAATTACCTTTTACCCTGAAAAAAATATTGAAGCACTCCTTCGATATCATATTCAGGAATTGAACAATTCAACATTCATTTTCTCGGGCAGTAAAAGACATATTCTGCTCGAAATGTTTTCTTCAGCTAACAAGCCTTTTTTCCAGAGTTGTGAATTTATGGATCTTAAGTTCATTGATAGAAATTCCTATGCTGGTTTTATTTCAGAAAAATTTAGTTCCAATGGCAGAACAATCAGTATGGATAATATTGATTACATTCTTGAACTTACCAAAGCACATACTTACTTTGTTCAGTTTCTTTGTAATGTTATTTTCAGCTCTGGTAAAAAGATAATTCTCAGAAAAGACATTGATCTGATACTCAATCAGATCCTTATAAATAATGAAACAATTTATCACAGTTACAGAAATTTCCTGACCAATAATCAATGGCATGTATTGAAAGCTATTGCTCGAAATGATGGTGTTGAAGAGCCTGGATCGGCTCAATTTCAGAAAAAATATAATTTACCTGCTCCAAGTAGTATTCTTTTAGCTATTAAATCCTTGATTGACAAGGAACTTCTTCACGAAGAAAATGATCGAATTTATTTATCAGACCAGTTTTTCGCTCTTTGGTTAAAATATTATTGATGAAAAATCAATTACTATCTTTTTCTTCTCTTTTACCCTGAATTATTTGGTAATAAAAATAAAAAGTCCTATTTAATAAGGAGTTTTCCAACCTTCAATTTTCACACCCCCTGCAATTAAATTTTCGACCATCGCAGTATTATTAAACATATTATTTGGAGTAACCCCCGGAGGTCTGCTTATTTCCGAGAGTCGCTGAATATGTTCTTGGTCTAAAACAAAATCATTTGCTTCAAGCACTTCCTCAATCTGTTCTGATTTTCTGGCACCAAGTATTGGAATGATCAATTCAGATTGCTGCTTTACCCAATTAATTGCCACCTGAGCCGGAGTCCTGCCTATTTCATCTGCAATTTTTATTACCTCTTCAACTATCTTCAGATTTTTTTCAGTCAACCTGCCTTTAATGTTTGCAGCCCTCTTAGAATCATAATCCGGTTTGTTATATTTTCCGGTTAAAACTCCCGCTGCAAGAGGAGCCCAGGCCATAATACCAAGATGCAAAGTTTTTGCCATTGGTATAAGTTCATATTCTGTTGTTCGTTGCAAAAGGCTGTATTCTACTTGAATGGCGTCAAATTTGTGCCATCCCATCAATAGACTATAGGCATTTGAATATGAAACCATCCATGCTGGTGTATCCGAAGCTCCAATATGAAGAACTTTTCCGGACGATACAAGGTGGTCGAGAGCTTGCATAACTTCCTCAGCAGGAGTTGTAAAATCCCAGATATGAACCCAATAAAGATCAATATAATCAGTTCCAAGGTTTTTCAAACTTGCCTCTACAGATCTTATCATATTTTTTTTGTGATTTCCCCAAGCATTCGGATCATTTTTCCTTTTACTTAAAGAATATTTTGTTGATAATACAAAATAATCTCTGTCCGATCTGATTAAATCCCCGGTAATCCTCTCTGCACTGCCATTGGTATAATTATTTGCCGTATCAACAAAATTACCTCCCTTATTAACAAATAAATCAAAAATTTTCCTTGATTCATCATGGGCAGCCCCCCAGCCCCAATCCTCGCCGAATGTCATTGTCCCCAAACATACTTCAGATACTCTTAACCCGCTATTTCCTAATAATTTTATTTTCATAAAATCCCTCAAGTCTAAAATCTAAGAAACCGAATTAGTCTTAATTAAATTTTATTTTCACATTATTTAATTATCTACCTTTCCCTCTGCGTCCTCTGCGTGTCTTCCCTCTGCGTCCCTCTGCGTGAAATCTATTCCTCTCGCAAAGTCCACAAAGTTTTACCTACCTTCCCTTTGCGTCCTCTGCGTATCTTCCCTTTGCGTCCTCTGCGTGAAATCCTTTTTTTCTCGCAAAGACCGCAAAGTTTTACCTACCTTCCCTTTGCGTCCTCTGCGTATCTTCCCTTTGCGTCCTCTGCGTGAAATCCTTTTTACATCGAAAATTATAAATTATTAACAATCCTTATAATACCGTCCTTTAACCACTCAACATTGAAATTAATCAACAATCCTAATTTTATATTTGACAACCTCAAATAAGTCAATAATTGCTTTTTATGTACTGGTGCTATTATTTCAATAGATTTTATTTCAATTATTACTTTATTTTCGACAATAATATCAGCCCTAAAACCAGCTTCCAATTTAATCGTTTCATAAACAACAGGAACTACTACCTGAGTTAGAACAAATAAACCAGCATTTCGCAGTTCAAATTCCAAGGCTGTTTCATAAACTGATTCAAACAGACCCGGTCCAAGACTATTATGTACCTTTATACTCTTATCAACAATAATTTTTGATATTTCATTTTCATTCATAATAATTACAATTTATATTATAATAACATAATTTACAAATTTAATTCTCGCAAAGTCCGCAATGTTTATCTTCCTTCCCTCTGCGTCCTCTGCGTGTCTTCCCTCTGCGTCCCTCTGCGTGAAATCTATTCCTCTCGCAAAGCCCGCAAAGTTTTACCTACCTTCCCTTTGCGTTCTCTGCGTGTCTTCTCTCTGCGTCGTCCGCGTGAAATCCTTTTTCTCGCAAAGTCCGCAAAGTTTTAACTATTTTATCAACCCAGTAAAAAAAATTGAAATTATTGTAACGAATAAGGAAATGAATAATCAATATAAAAAATAACAAAATATTGTTAAATTACTTTTTTTAACTAAGCTTTTTACTCAATACAGAATATCGTTTTTATGAAAGCTTTAAACATTGCTATTCTCTGGCATCAGCATCAGCCTTATTACAAAATGGGTAATGAATTTGTTTTACCTTGGGTCAGATTACACGGTATAAAAGATTATCTTGATTTGGTTGAAATTCTATATGAATACCCTGATATTCACCAAACCTTTAATCTTGCTCCTTCACTTATGCTTCAGATTGAAGAGTATGTATCCGGTCAAACAAAAGACAAAATTCAACTCCTTACAGAAAAGCCCGCTAAGGAACTTAACACTGAAGATAAAAAGTATATCTTAAAAAGCTTTTTCATATGCAATTATGAAAATATGATATTGCCTTACCAGCGTTATAAAGAATTATTTGATAAATCACAAAAAGGTAACTCGCCAATTGATTCTCTAACAGATCAGGACTGGCTCGATTTACAGGTTTGGTATAATTTAACATGGTTTGGACCAATCAATCGCGAAAATAAAGCTATTCGCAGACTTTTCCAGAAGGGTAAAAATTTTACAGAAGCCGAAAAATTTCTGCTTTTAAGTTTCACTAATGAAACACTATCTTCTATTGTTCCAACCCTTAAAAAAATCTATTCATTAAATCAAATTGAAATCAGTGTTTCACCGTTTTATCATCCAATTCTGCCATTACTATGCGACACAAATTCTGCCCTTGAATCAATGCCAGACCTTGAACTAAATGGACTCAACTATAAACATCCCGAAAGTGCTAAGTTTCATATATCATCTGCAATAAATTACTATAATTCTCTGTTTGGATTTAATCCTGATGGGATGTGGCCCTCCGAAGGCTCTCTTTCTGATGAAGTCCTGAACCTAATGATTGAATCAGGTTTGTCATGGACTGGAACAGACGAAAAATTACTTGAAAACACTCTTAAAGACAGATATTTTCATTTAGAGAAATATTTTAAAAGAACTTATATAAATGAAAATAGTCAAATCTCATTATTCTTCCGTGACCATTACTTGTCCGATGCAATTGGCTTTGTCTATTCAAGATGGAATCCTCTGGATGCTGCTAATGATTTTATTAATAAATTGAAGAAAATCAGAAATGATATTATCAACTATTATGGAGAAGATGCCCTCGATTCGGCTGTTGTTCCGATTATTCTCGATGGTGAAAACTGCTGGGAATATTATAAAAACAATGGTTTAGATTATCTTACAAACCTTTATAATTTATTAACTCAATCAGCTGAATTGAAAACTGTCAAATTTTCTGAAATGTTAAAAAAAGATGATTTCCTTGAACCAATAAGTCACATCAGAGCCGGCTCATGGATTAACGGAAATTTTTCTATCTGGATTGGTCATCAAGACGACAGAATTGCCTGGCATGCCCTTTCCGAGGCTCATAATTCTGTTCTTGCTGCGAAAAATAACATAGATCAGGAATCTTTTGATGCTGCTCTTTCTGAAATACATATTGCCGAAGGTTCTGACTGGTTCTGGTGGTATGGCGATGAACATACAGCTGAAAACAAATCTGACTTTGATGTTATGTTTAGATATCACCTATCACAGGCTTATAAATTTATCGGAGCTGAGGTCCCGGATTATCTCTCTTATCCATTAGGAAAGAATGGTTTGATCAAACAATTGGTTTTCCCAAAAGGTTCCATTTCACCTAGGATAGATGGTTTGATTTATGAATCTGAATGGGATAATGCTGGTTATTATGATGCAAAAGCCTCTATGTCTGCCATGCATAAAGTTGGTGAACTGATTCATAGAATCTGGTTCGGCTCAGACGAACACTACATTTACTTCCGTTGTGACAAAACCAGAAAGTTCGAACAAGATGATTTTATTCTGTTCAGTTTCAAATCTCCAAAGAAACTTGACCTAAAGATAAGTAAAAATTCTTTTCAGATTAATTCACTTAATGGAATCAATATTAATCATTTATCGGTAGCAAAAAATGAGATTATTGAATTCAGTATTTCAAAAAACACTTTTTTCGAGGGTTTTCTTTCAGTTAATAAACCATTGATTTCTGTTGTTATCCAAACTAAAACAGCCGATGGAGAGTTATTTTATCCTAATCAGGGAACATTAGATCTAATTTTTTAAATGATTAATTATAAATTCTTTATGCTAAAAATATTTTTATTAAGAATTTTAACAGTATTCTTGCTCATTTCTTGCAACGAACTTGAAGATAAAATTGACAAGTCAATTGATAGTAAAACCGAAATGCCCAAAAAAGAAAAAACAAATAATGATATAAATCTTCAATTTCAGAGCGACACTCCCGTAGTTACCCATACTGCTCTTATTAAAACATCTATGGGTAATATTAAGGTTGAACTCTTCGGATTAGATGCACCCAAAACAGTTCAAAATTTTGTTAAATTATCGAAATCTGGATATTATAACGGTGTCCTTTTCCATAGAGTTGCAAAAAACTTCTTGATTCAAACCGGTGATGGAAATACCAGGTTTAAATCGAAAAAAAATGAATGGGGGCTCGGAGGAAAATCAAGCTTTGGCAAAGAATTCAACGATGAGATTAATACTCAATCTCCCAGCTTCAAAATGGGATATCAGAAAGGAATTGTAGCTATGGCTAACCGTGGTCCAAATACAAATACAAGCCAGTTTTTTATATGTCTCGATGAAGCAGTCAATCTTGAGCCAAGATGGACAATCTTCGGAAGAGTTAGCGAGGGTATGGATGTTGTTGAAAAAATTTCAAATGTTGATATTATCTCTGGAACTATTGACCCTGACGATGGTATGCCAGTCAAACCCATAAAAATTTTGTCAGTTAATATTAAGACAGTCAGATAGTTTGAAAATCCTTATAACTCAACTTGGACGAATTGGAGATATGATTTTGCTTACTCCAATGTTTTCCCTTATTAAAAATAAATATCCCGATTGCAGCATTGATGTTATTTGTGGGACTAAAAATCATTCAGTTATCCAATTTAATCCTTTAATAAATCAGATTTTTATTTATGACAAAACTCCATTTAAGTTGCTTAGTTTTTTCTTTGAAGTTAGAAAAAACCATTATCAATATTATATTGATCCAAAAGATCATTTCTCAAGAGAAAGTTCACTTCTGGCAAAATTAATCATTGCAAAAAACAAAATAGGTTTCATCGGTAACAATAAAAGTAATTTTCACTTAGCTATTCCATCCAATAAGGAAAATGAAGGCAAGCATTATTCCTTGAAAATTCTTAATCCTCTTAAATATCTTGATATTGATATATCACAAAAGTATTATAAACCAGTAGTCTTCGAATCTTCGGATTCTATTGACTATTTTAATGTATTTCAAGCAGAAAGTCATTTAAATAAGTATATTGTTATTAATATCTCTGCCAGTCAAAAGCGAAAAATGTGGAGTAAAGAAAAATGGATTGATTTTATAAACCAACTACAGAAAAATAACAAGATAAAAAATTACGATCTTGTTATTAGCTCCGCTCCAACTGAATTGAATGAAATTAACTATATCATTCAACATACAAAAAACATTATTCATTTTCCATCAAGAAACCTGTTAGATGTCGTAACATTAATTAAAAACTGTGATTTGTTGGTTACTCCCGACACTGCATTAGTTCATATTGCCGCTGCATTCAATATAAAACTGGTTGGACTTTTTGCCAATAATCCCTTTTTTTACTCAATGTTTCATCCTTTGAACGATTACTATGAAGCTGTTATGACACCCGAAGGTAGCGAAATTATTGATGAAATAAGTCTTGAGCAGGTTTATGAAGCATTTATCAGAATATCCGATAATCTTTGATAAATATTAAGTCTAAAAACATTAAATTTGTAATTTTTCAGATTGACTTATGGCAAAAGTAGTAATTACTGGTGGGGCTGGTTTTCTTGGTTCTCATCTATGCGACAGATTTTTAGCAGAAGGCGATGAGGTTACTTGTATTGATAATTTGATTACAGGAAGTGCAGAAAATATTGCCCATAATTTTGGAAATCCAAAGTTCAGATTTATCAATTATGATGTTACCAATTACACTTATATCTCCGGTGATGTTGATTTTATCCTTCATTTTGCTTCACCTGCCTCACCTATTGATTATCTAAAGCTCCCTATTCAAACCTTAAAAGTTGGATCGCTCGGGACACACAAAACTTTGGGTCTGGCAAAAGAAAAAAAAGCAAGATACTTGCTTGCCAGCACAAGCGAAGTTTATGGTGATCCATTAATCCACCCGCAGGATGAATCATATTGGGGAAATGTCAATCCTGTAGGTTCCCGCGGGGTTTATGACGAAGCCAAAAGATTTGCTGAAGCTATGACTATGGCTTATCATCGCTACCACGGGGTGGATACTCGAATCGTTAGAATCTTCAATACCTATGGTCCCAGAATGAGAATTAACGATGGAAGAGCAATACCTGCTTTCATCTCTCAAGCATTGAGCAATGATTTAGTTACTGTCTTTGGGGATGGTTTTCAAACAAGGTCAATCTGTTACGTGGATGATCTGATAGAAGGAATTTTCAGACTGATTAATTCCAATATTACCCACCCTGTTAATATTGGTAACCCTGACGAAATCACAATGCTCGATTTAGCAAAAGAAATTATAGAACTCACAAACTCCAAAAGTCAGATTGTATTCAAGGAATTACCTGAGGATGACCCAAAAGTTAGAAAACCAGATATTACTTTAGCCAAAAAACTCTTGAACTGGGAGCCATATATTCCTCGCGATATTGGTTTAAGGCACACTATTGATGATTTTAGAAAAAGACTCGGTTGCTGAATTATCGAATAATATTAAATCTGTCTCGCCAGATATGCATATAGTTAGATTTAACCGTTATGAAATAAGTCCCTGAGAATAGTTCGCTCAGTTCTAATACCAATTCTTTTGTATTTTTATTTATTTTTTGAGTCATTTGACTAAGAACATTCCCATTTATATCAGTAATTGTTACAAATATATTCATTTCGTCGGTAGCTTTTATGTTAACAATAAATCTCCCGTCATTAATTATCTGATTTCTTGTGGTTATTGTCAAATCGGGTATGAAAGTATATTTAATAGCCGCAACAGGTAAACATAAAGGAGCTACCTGAAGCCAACCATCCTTCTTCTCAATATCAACTTCTTTATCGCTATTTATTAAGATTTCTTTTAACTCTAAATTCGTAAAATTTGGGTCAGATGCAAGAGCTATGCCTTCAATCCAGAGAAATTCTCCTGATTTTTTAAATAAATCCTTGACTATCTCCTCACCCAGTGATCCCTTTATGACTCCATTCTGATATTCAAATGTTGTTTCTATAGGCATCTCGCCAGACCTTAATAATACATTATAAGGATAGAAAAGCCAGCGGTCAAAAGTAATTGTATAATCAAGTTTCGTTAGGTTTACTCTTGGGAGACCGTCCTGCAATGACACTGCAACAAGAAATTTATCCCCGGGAGCTACACTATATTCCCCTATAGATATTCTGTTTTTGTATCTTTCTTGCGGAATCCTTGCTAATAATTCAACTGAAAATGTATCAAGGCAATTTGTTTTTTGAATTATTTGCAGTTGTGCCGAGTAATCCCCGTCCACATTTCCTGTGAATTTCACCGGAAGAGTAATAATCCTCGATGGCTCTAAACTAATCGGTAAACTTAATTGATACGAAAATCCTACGTTATCAGGAATGATTTTTATTTCCTTTAATTCGATTATTGAAGCTGTGTTGTTTCCTATATTGATTGTCCTTGTTGCCTCATCATTTATCCAGATAGACCCAAAATCAAGTCTCGTCGGGCTTATAGCTAATCTCGGTGTAGTTAATTCCCCCATAACATCTACTGTTAAATTGTAATTACAAACCTTACTAAGCAAAGAAAATGTTGCATTGTAAACTCCATCATTTTTGAATTCTCCGGGCTTTAATAATATTGTCAAATCAGTGCTGTTGTTTGGCTCAACTATCAAATAATCTTGTGGAACAGAATAAAAACCAGCAGACGAACCTGATTGTGTAATTATCAATGTATCGGTCAAAGACCCTCGGTTCTGATAAGTAATTTTTAATTGTTTATCATCCTCACAACTTTCGAACTTACCAAAATCATAATTATAAATTTTGGGAGTAGTTTCTGTTTTTCTGAATTCACCGGTTAATTTAATATTAACATTTTTCCCCTGCATATTTTTTGATTCAACTATCAGTTCAGCATTGTGAACACCTTCCGACCCCGGAAAATACTCTATCTGTAAATCAACTGTCTCATTTGGCATAATAACAATTGGTATAATAGGTTTATTAGTAATTTTGAAATGAGTCTCATCCGGACTGATTTCAAGTGTTGTTATAGTATCAGCCAGAATACCAGTGTTAGTTATTCTTATATTCTCATTTTTTTTCATCGGATTACACGTTTGCCTCCCGAAATCAATCGCCGTTTTGTTGAATTCCAGACTTGGACTTAATGACTGAATATTTATCAACAAACACTGTTCTGCAGGACACTCTGCCTCTGCCATAAAACATAAATTTGCTCTGAAGCTCGAATCAAGCAAAGGTATTAAATTGAATGTAAAATCAATTGTTTGGCCGGGGCTTATATCAACCGGCAGATTAGGTGAAAAATTATAAGAAAAATTTGTCAGTTGAGGATTTAAATACACTTTTGTTATCTTTAAATCAATTGTTCCTGTATTAGTAACTTTGACAAGCCTCTGATTTGGCTGATTAGTTATGAAAATTCCATCAAAGAAAGCAGGGCTGAGTCTTATTCCGCCCTCGATGCTCTCGCCTTTTACAGCTATTTTTATAGTGTCGAAACAAGGCAAAGCTGTTATTACAAGAGTATCAAAAAATATCCCCCTCGTTTTTGGTTTGAAACTAATAAATCCCTTTAGAGTGTCAGTTAGCAAACTAATTGTTCTGGGAAAAATTGAAGTTGGAAAATTATTTGTAAAATGATTTTTTATAAAATATGGCTTGTCAATAGACAAAGGCAGATTGCCAGTCTTAAAAAATGACACAGGAATAGATAATGAATCACCAAGACAAATTCTTCCAAAGTCAATATTTTTAATTTTCGTTAATAGATTAGCAAATCCATATTCACCTGTAAGGATAAGCTCCAGAGGATTTTTATTCCCCCGTGCAGTTGTTACATCATTATTCTCAAGTCTTAATCTTGTAACAAACCTACCTGTTGCGGCAGGATTGAAATTTAATATTATTGTATCCTTTTCTCCCGGCAATAAAGTTATTGGAATGATTTTTCCGCTTTTCCATCCTGCTATGATAAACCCAGCCATTGGGTCAATCAGTCGGGCTGATTTGATAATTAATGAGTCATTTCCAGTATTCTTTATTTCAAATTCAAGTTTCCCTTTGTTTATGCATTCCAGTTTGACTTCCTTGCTCGATGCGTCAGAATTAATAATAGGTGAAACACCATAGGCTCTAACGGTAATAAAGGTATCCCTGTCGCACGGAAAAAGACTGACTTTGAATCTTGCTTCCTGCCATCCTGTATCCTGTAATTGAATTGTGAACTTTGTTTCAACTCCCATAGTAGTAACCAGCACAGGTAAATTAACCGAAAATCCAAATTCATTTGAGCCTGAAATCTTTTGAATCATCGTTATCCGTTCCCCTGTTACTTCAGCAGTCCATCGTATTGCCTTTTCGTATTTGAATCCGCAAACAGCACGATTGATTAATATTAGTGTGTCGGAAGGGACAGCAGTTGCTCTTATGGCATTGCCGGTTAATGGGATATTAAATTGCCGTGTTCCTTCGGTTATTATTTCAAGGTTTGCAGTTCGATTTCCTCCCTGAGTAGGATTAAACACTATAATAACCCTTTGAGAATCGCAAGAATTCATTATAAAATTCTGGGACGGTTCAATCACTCTGAAGTCCAATGGATTTGAACCTCCCAGCGACCAACTCCCCGATGCACTCCTGAAAGAAAGGTTCTTCACCCATATTGTATCATATTTAGGTGAACCGATGCAAAACTCACCAAAATTTATACTGGTTTTCGATACTTTTTGAGTTGAAGGTGATAATTTATAAACTCCTTCGCCAACCACCCAGCCATTATTTGCGTTGATAAACCACAGATCATCAAGATTTCCTCTGTCTATTCCGCAATTTCTTAGCTCCCAACTTGCCCCTGCATCAGATGTATAATAAACCGCCTGATTATATCCGCAAGCCCAGCCAGTTCTTCCGTCAATTAAAAATGTTCCGAACATCGGTGTTCCAACCCGAAATTGAGTCCAGCTATTTCCAAGATTTGTCGAAAATCGCATACCCCCGTCACTTCCACCGCCCTGACAGGTTGTTCCTGCATAAGGCACTAAAAATGATGTTCCCAAATGAGTGATTTCCTCCTGCCAGACCTTTGTTCCCGAATTTGCATAAACCTGCCACGAAGCCCCTCCGTCTGTAGTGTTCCAGATTCTTCCGCTGCTTACGGCAAAACCTCGTCCATTTGCATCGTAGAGAATAACGTCTGTCATTCCACTCTCTGGCTCAGTCCCTGTAAATAATGTCCAAGTACTGCCACCGTCGGTTGTTTTCCAGAAATGTTGGTCTGTTACACATCCATCGCCAACAACTATTCCATTCAGCTCATCAACAAAATAGCAACCCCAGAAAAACATTCCTACACCTGCATCTGCAGGTCTTATATCAAACCATGTTACTCCTCCGTTCGTTGACTTAAAAATCCCATCTACTCCTGAGGTGTAACCGACTGTTCGGGATGGAAAATGAACACTCTCGAGGTGATATGCCCCTGATATTGTTGAACCTGCCCAAGTGTTCCCTCCGTCGGTTGTTCGTATAACCATACCGTTAAAACCACACGCCCAACCGTAATTTGGGTCTCCGGGTAAAAAATATATATCCAGCCAGTAATTTGATGAATAACCGATTGGTAGGTTAACTTTTTCCCAGTATTGAGACTTTAATGGAATTAGAAAAACTAATATTAATATGATTTTCAATATAATTTTTAAATTTAATTTCATTTCTTTAAGGTTTTTTATATTTTACAATTGTTAAGTTAAACAATATTTTAGTTTAACAAATGTAATATAAAAATGTTACAATTAAAACAAAAAAAACTATGAAAAAAAAGTTTTCAATAAAATCATTTATTCATTTTTTCAATATAATTATTCTCTTCGTTTCCTGTAGCAGCTCACGGCTGTCTGTTTCCGAAAAAAAACATTTTCTCTGGGAAATCAATTCGGGTCAGTCAACTGTTTATCTCCTTGGTTCAATTCACGTGGCAAAAAAAGATATTTACCCCCTTGATAGCATAATTGAAACTGCTTTTTTGAACTCAAATTTTATTGCTGTGGAGTTTGATTTAAAAACAGTTGATCCATTCCAAGTCCTAAAGCTTAGCTCTTATTCCGATGAACAAACTCTGAAGGAAAATATTGATTCTCTCTCCTATGAAAAAATTAAGCTTGCTTTCGAGAAAATTGGCATTCCCGAATCTGTTTTTAATAAATATAAACCATGGTTTGCTGCTATTAACCTTGTTATGCTTGATTTGGCTTCCTCTGGTTATAATCCTGATGCCGGAATTGATGTTTATTTTCTTGACAAAGCAAAAATCCACAGGAAAAAAGTCCTGGAACTTGAGTCTTTCGAGGAGCATATTGCCTTGATGGATACTTTGATTCAACAATTCGGAAATTCTTTTATTGATTATACTTTGAAAGACCTTGAAGAAACAAAATCTCAGGTTGACCAACTTTTCCAATTTTGGAAAAATGGTGATGTCAAAGCTATGGAAGATTATATTAAATCAAATATCGGCGATGATAAAACCTATCAAGAAATGTTCTATCTCCTTAATGATAAAAGAAATTTTAATATGCTTAAACAAATCAAAAAATACTTAAATGAGCCGGGAACTTACTTTATTGTTGTGGGTGCTGCCCATCTTGTTGGAGAGAATGGCTTGGTCAATTTGCTTAGTAAAGAATATAAAGTAATACAAAGATAATTTCTTTTGAATTACTCTTCGTTTCATTTTTTTATTTTTGATTTTTCTTTATTTATTAGTCATAAAATATGAAAATTAACAGAGACAAAATTTTTCTTTCTCTTTCATTTTTAATACCCTTTTTTGTTTATATTATCACTGCTGCCCCGGATGTTTCATTCACTGATAGCGGAGAGCTTGCAGGTGCAGTCTTATCCTTGGGGGTTCCACATCCAACTGGCTATCCTCTCTTCACTCTTCTTGGATTTATCTGGAGCCTTTTGCCTTTCCCTTTTTCAAAAATATATTCTTTAAACCTTTTATCCGGATTACTAACTAGTTTGTCTTCAATGACATTTTTTTTATTAATTAAGTTAATATTTCACAATTTACCCGATTTAATCAAGCATTATAACACTCTTACACCCAAAAAAGGACAGAAAGCAATTAAAAAACCAACAATTTTGAAAAAATTGAATGACAACAATATTTTACTCCTATCTCTTGTTTCAGCCTTATTTTTTTCTTTTGCTTTTACTATCTGGTCTCAGGCTACCTATATCGAGGTTTACTCATTGCAGATTCTGATAATTAATCTGGTAATTTTCTTTTTAATCAAAGGAATATTTGAACAAGAAAACAAGGAAAGATATTTCATTCTGTCAGCAATGATGCTTGGACTTGGTTTCACAAACCATATGTCAACTATTATGCTCGTACCGGCTTTTATTTTTATTTTTTTCAAGCAGCCCGGTGAGATGTGGGATTTTTCGATGCAAAGAATAAAATTTGGATTTATTTTATTTTTGGCTTTTATCCTACCATTAAGCCTTTATATATACCTTCCACTTCGATCTTCTGCACTTCCGGAATTTAACTGGGGTTGGGTCCACAGAGGATTTGATTATTTTCTTTATCATGTTCAGGGAAAGCAATTTCAGGAATGGATGGGCTTTACAAAAATACTTAAAGCAATTTTTGGCTCTTCGGATATTGGATTATCTGATACCATCAAAGAAGTTTCTGAAATCTGGAATAAAAATTCTGAAATATTTTTCAGACTTCTTCCATCGCAGCTCGCTTGGTTAGGTCTTGTTCCTTTATTAGTTGGATTCTATGTTACTTACAAAGTCAACAAAACATTTTTCTTCTTTCTTTCTCTTATAATTCTCTTCTGTATTGCCTTTGCATTTAATTATCCCATACACGATATTGATTCTTACTTTTCCGCTGCCTATATAGGACTAATAATATTTTCAGCAATTGGTCTCTGCTGGTTTGCTGATAAATACAACAGGATAATACCTTTTCTTTTTGCTCTCCCATTATTGCAACTTATGGTTAATTTTTCTGAAAATGACCGTTCAGACGACGTTATTGTCAGAGAATACACCAAGTTTATTGCCACCAATCTTGAACCAAATGCAATTATTCTCTCCTCACAATGGGATTACTGGCTTTCAGCTTTCTGGTATAAACAAAGAATTGAAGGGCTCAGAAAGGACGTTACTATCATTGATAAAGAACTTCTCCGCAGAACATGGTATCTTCCTCATCTCAAATTGTGGTATCCCGAGGCAATTAATCCTTGCAATGATGCTATAAATATCTATAATGAGCAACTCGATTTATTCGAACACGGAAGACCTTATGATCCTCGAGAAATTCAAGCAAGATTTATCTCAATGATTAATTGTATTATTGATAAAAATTATGAGAACAGACCCATTTATATTACTGCCGATATTTATATGAGCGAAGGCAATCAAAATGTTGATAATGATATTGGCAAAGACTATAATAAAATCCCTGTGGGCTTTGTTATCAAACTCACTAAGGACTCTACAGCACAATTGAATTTAGAAAAATTTAATGTAGATAAATTTTCTGCATCTATCAGAAATAATTCCGGTCATCTGGTTGACGGAATTAAAAATATATCACTATATTATCTGGTGGATTTGACTGCTAACTTTGCTTTAAAAAGCAATAAAAACGAGCAGGCTCTTTTAGCACTAAAACTTGCCAATAAAATCGCTCCCGAGAATGAACAAATATTAAATATGATACACAGGTTGGAAACAAATAAGTGAAAAAATTGGTATTTGAATTTTGAATAAAAAAAGGATGGTTGCTTTAATTTTATATAGACAACCATCCTTATGATTTGAATATTTTGAGCTTTTAGTCTAATTTAACAAATCTGCCGCTATAGATATAATTTCCAAATTTTGTAATATAATTATATATTCCCTGAGGAAGATTTTCAATATCAATCAACAATTCATCAGATGGACTTGCTAAATTAATATCAACAAGCTTATTACCTATAACATCAAATATCTGAACGCTATTAATACCATTTATTTCGGTAACATCAAGATAATTATCCAATTTAAACACAATCTTAGTACTTGCTGGATTTGGAAAAACAGAAATTCTATCTGGCGTACGAGAGAGAATTTCATCGGACACATTATTCACCGGCTTTAATTTGAAAGTATGAACCTGAGACCAATCGCTTTCGTTCACATCAGTTAAAGCCATAACTCGCCAGTAATAAAAAATATCCTGCTTTAAATCATTCAAATCAATTTTCGTTAAATCAATATCATTTGATTTCACAACTAAAACCTTGAAATCAGGGTCCTCAGAAACATTTAGTCTGTATTTTGTTGCTCCATTAACGGGCTCCCATTCAAGATGAATAATAAGTGCATCAATAATAGCATTATTAGAAGGAGAAGTTAATACAGGTTTTTGTAATTGAGTCAAAAATGACCATGTCTCTGACCATTCGCTGTCTGACTTTTGATTTTTAGCCATCACACGCCAGAAATAATTTGTATTGTAACTTAAACCATAAACTTGAAAACTAGTTGAAGTAATGTTCGACGCTTCAGCAATTAATGCTGTGAAATTGTCATTGAGTGAAACCTGAACATTATATGTAAGAGCATTTTCAGTCATGTTCCAGCTTAAAGTAGGATTAATAGACACCTTTGCCTGGTTATGCAATGGAGTATTTAGTTGTGGCATAGCAAGTCTGTCTTTTTTGTGTGTTGTAAAACTATAAATCTCAGACCACTCACCAAACCTTTCCCCGTTTATTGCTTTAACCCTCCAGTAATACTTTTTATCGTATTCCAGATTTTTTAATTGAAAATAAGAAGAATAAGAAAATAAAGTGGTTGTATTATTTTCAAAATTTATATCAGTAGAAATGTTTATGATATAATTCTGGGCTTGGGGAAGTTGATCCCATAGCAGCAAAATAGTTGTGGGAGCGTTTTCAGTATTATTTTTGGGTGATTTTAAATTAACCATATTCAACATAGTTTCAAAATGCCATGGTGCAGACCATTCATTGTTTCCGTCTTTATTAGCTGCCCGGACTCGCCAATAATAAACGTTTGAATTTTTTAAATCCTTCACTGTTTGAAATGTATCTTGTATTCCAGTTAAATTTAAGATATAATTCCTGAAATTAGAATCCAATGATACCTGCAATTGATACATATCAGCACCTTTAAGTTTATTCCAACGCAATACTAATGTGGTTGGCTGATTTATTGTATCATTTCTCGGATAGGAGTGCTGTACTTTGCCCATGACAGTTCTGAATGTCCAAACATCAGACCAGTTACTTATATCCTCGCCATTTATAGCACAAACTCGCCAATAATAATCTGTGAAATATTCAAGATTGGAATATTGATAGCTTACAATTGGCAACCCTTGGACATTTGCAACAAGCATCGAAAATTCCGGATTTTTTGATATCTGCAAATTATAGCTACTGGCTTCAGGGGTAGAAATCCAATTCAACTCACCTTCAATCGGTATGTTCACTCTGTTATTAAATGGAAAGTATAATGTTGGTGATTTGATTCTTGTCTTGAACGAAAATACTTTTGACCATTTTGAAAAACATGTTGGACTCTGTGAGCTTACTCTCCAGTAATACCTTGTGTTTGGTTGCAGATTCCTTAGAACATACTCGTTGTTGACTAAATTTGTTGTATCAAACACCATTTCAGTAAATTCTCCATCCTTGGCTACTTGCAAAGAATATTTTTCTGTTTGACTGTTCCTCGTCCATTGTAGTGTTGTGGTATATTCCTGATTTATTGATAAATCATAAGGCTTTAATAGTTTTACTATCGAAACGTCACTATAGGCAACTATTAGTTCTCCGGGAGCATTGATAGTTGCTGATATTGAATTTTCTGATTGATTATATGTAGTTGTAAGTAACGAAAAAGTCCCATGATGCTCGCTCGAACGATAATATATCTTAAGATTTCTTGGTTCTTCTACATTTCCTAAGTTACTAACAGAAAATTTAATCGTTGCTGAACCAAAACCTACACCTCTGCAGTTTATTACCCAGCGTTTTGGTATGATATAACATGGGTCTTCATCTTCCGAAAAACTCATATTATATGGTTCGTAATCATGTTTTTGAACGTAAACATTACCTAAACCGCTAACAGAATTAAGTGTTAATTTAACTCCTGTTGTGTATTTTGAATCATTAAAATCGTAAGTCCCTGCCGAATTAACAGATTTGATAACAGCATTCATTTTAAATATATGTTTTAAAGCTCTGTATGTTCCGTATTGTGTTCCTTTCATCTCAAAGAGAACCTCACCATCTCTGGTTATTTCGGATAATAACTTCCCGTGCGTTCCGCCATCACTTCCACCCCAGCCAATAAACAAATCTCCATTGGGGAGTTCCTGAACACTACCCATATAACCTGAAAAAAGTTCTCTCCCCGCGTCATATTCCCATGTTTTGGTAACAGTTTTATTTGTTTCATTTATTGAATATTCAACGACCCTTGAATATTGTGTTGGTTTTAGATTCCCATTATCAAAAACCATTAACCTTCCATTTGAATTTATCGAAATATCATGTGTATGTGAAAACCCAAAAAATCCATTAATTGTATCATTTAAAAACCTGAATTGATTGTTCTTGCATTTTGAACCTCCCATTCGCCAGATAATTGCACCGTCAGTTCCCCGAATCTTTGTTATTTCATCCATATTTCTGAACGAAGCTATATAATTACCCTGTGCATCCTTAATCACCGAGTTACAATGAAATGGAACTGGATTAGCTACAAGTAAATCATTTGTATCTGCTGCATCAAGTATGCTGAAATGATCAAATGTGTTCCACATAAAAACCGCACTTCTCGAATTCCTGTCTATTTCCTGAATAACAAAGCCTGTAACCATAGCTTCTTTGTTTCCATTTTCGAAATAAGCGCTCATATCAATTCTTCGCATGTCGGTTGCAATAATCAGATAATTACCATTTGGCAATATTTTGAATGAATGAAAATCTGCTTCATAGGGTGGGACTGCCTTCACCGAATCAATAACATTCAAATTCTCGTCAAGCAGATACCATACCTTGTTTATCATATCAAATGCTGATAATACTCCATTCGGTTGAACCTCAAGATTGATAAATCTTGATCCTTCTTCTGTCAATTTTTTATAATATGGTACATCCCCATAAGTATCATAAATTCCTATATAATTTGTAGCGATTGGACCTAAGAAAATATATCCGGGATATGGATTATTATTGACAGAAACTTCCAGCTGCGGGAATATCCTGCCAAATGTTTCTGACATCTGCCCGAATAATATTACAATTAAAATTATTAATAATTTCTTCATATCTAACCTTTAATTTATTTATTTTCTTTATATTTTTCTACTTAGTAAAATATAAATAGTATAACACATCAAATGTAATTTTGTTACTATTATTTATGTAATATTTAGTATGATTTATTTGTAACTGTTTTTACTACATTTTTTTACTATAATAATTAATAAATTATTCATAAATTCATAACTTAATTCTTTGTTTTTTTTATTTTCCTTGATAATGTGTCGGGATACTCATATAGTTTGCAAAAACATCAGTGTAAAATATAACGATGAATTTGTTCTTCAACAGGTAAGTTTCGATATAAAAAATAGCGAGATATTTTTTATTGCCGGGAGAAGCGGTTGCGGCAAAAGCACTCTTTTAAGGCAAATTATCGGTATTGAAATTCCCTACGAAGGAGATATAATTGTCGAAGGAGAAAACTTAACCCATTCTGATTCTATTCAAAGAAAGCAGATCCTCAAAAAATTTGGTGTAATGTTCCAATCAGGAGGTTTACTTGCTTCGCTTACTATAGGCGAGAATATTGAATTAGTGCTCGAAAAATTTAGTGATTTATCTCACTATCAAGTGAAAGAACTCTCTCTGCTTAAACTCTCTTTAGTTGGTCTTGCTGAGTTCTATGACTATTATCCTTCTGAAATTAGCGGAGGAATGAAAAAAAGAGCTGCTATTGCTCGTGCATTAGCTCTTGATCCATCTATTTTATGCCTCGATGAACCTTCCTCCGGATTAGATCCGGTTACATCTGCTTCACTTGACCTATTAGTTAAGGAACTAAATAAATCACTGAAAACTACCGTCATTGTTGTTTCTCATGACCTTAGCAGTATTATGAATATAGCCGATAGAGTTCTTGTGCTTGATAGGGACTTACGCGGTATTGCCGCAATTGGTTCTCCATCTGATTTGAAAAATAAAAAAGACGACGATAATATTTTCAGATTTTTCAATAGATTACCCTAATCCAGAGGTTTTGTTATGAAAAACATGTCAAAAAAACAAACAAGTCCCTTCCTGATAGGAATTTTTGTTCTTTCGGGAACATTAATTCTAATCGGAGGTATTATTTGGTTAGGAACTCAGCAATTCCTTAAAGAAACCAGTTTGTATGTTACATATTTCGAAGGCTCGGTTCAAGGCCTCGAAAAAGGCTCCCCAGTCAAATATCTTGGTGTTCCTGTTGGAAATATCGAAAAGATTGATGTGGCTCCCGATGGGAAATTGATAGAAGTACTGATGCAAATAGATAGTAAAATCAAAATAGATGATGAACTAAGAGTTAAGGCTGAAATGTCAGGTTTGGCTGGTAGCAAGTTCCTGCAACTTCACTATCCATCAGATACTCTTATCTCAAGAATGCACCCAGCTCTTTCATTCAAACCTGTCTATCCAGTAATTTATTCTTCACCCTCTGGTATTGAAGAAATCGAAATAGCAGCCAGAGATGTGCTGAATAAATTATTGCAATTCAGATACAAAGAAGTTTCTGATGAAATGGTCTCATTTCTGAATGCTTCTTCGAATTTTTTTAATAATCAAAAGCTTTATAATATAATTTCTGAGCTCGAAAAATCAAGCAGAACACTCTCTGATATCTTAGCCAAAACTGACAGCTCAGCTATTCTTTCGAATCTTATCAATACAACTGAAAGTCTTAAAAAAACATCAACTAACCTTGAAAATCTTTCTGACTCCATTCAAACTCAATTCATCAGAATTGATCTTCCCGGAAAAGTTTCAAATATTGTTTCTCAATATGACTCTGTTATGATTCAAACAAGCCAGATTCTCAACATACTCGGATTAAGAACCGAAACAGTTCTTTTCTCAATGGGAGAAACAATGCAAGGCGTTAATTTGACAAATAAACAAATACAAAGAACATTAAGAAAAATTACCCAGAATCCGGGTCAGTTATTATTTGCTGAGCCACCTCCTCCTGAAAAATAATATATTGAAAAATCAATACATTGAATTAATATAATTTATGAATAAAAAACGATTAACCAATAATAAAGGCTTGGTTCAACAACTGGGCTTATTCACAACAATCACTATTGTTATAGGAGCTATGATTGGCTCGGGAATTTTCAAAAAACCAGCAGTGATGGCTTCTCAGCTTGGTTCCCCTGAACTGCTCTTACTTATCTGGGTTATTGCAGGAGTTATCACTCTATTTGGAGCTTTGACAAATACTGAAATCGCTGGAATGATATCCGAAACTGGCGGTCAGTATGTCTATTTCGAAAAAATGTATGGTGAATTCATAGCTTTTCTTTACGGATGGGCTATGCTTGCCGTTGTTCAAACAGGCTCTATTGCATCAATAACATATATATTTGCAGAATATACACAGTTTTTTTTTCCTTTACCCCATTTCTCAAAAGAAATCGAAAACAGTTTAATTATTTTTATTCCTTTCATTGGTGAGGTTACCCCGCTTGCCAATATCGGGGTAAAATCCCTTACTATCTTGGTTGTAATATTTTTAACAACAGTAAACTATCTCGGAGTTAAATTTGGGGGTGGTCTTTCTGCTTTCTTTACAATAATGAAAGTTTCGGCAATACTATTTTTGGTTATTTTTGGTTTTGCAAGTGGCTCAGGGTCATTTAATAATTTTACTTCTGATTTAACTTTTCAATCATCGAACCAAACATTGTTTTTTGGTATCATTATGGCTCTTTCGGGTGCTTTCTGGGCTTATGATGGATGGAATAATATAACTTATATCTCAGGAGAAGTCAAAAACCCCCGCAGAAATATCCCTTTAGGTTTATTTATTGGAACATCAATTGTTATAATAGTTTATTTACTTGTTAATCTGGTTTATCTTTATATTCTCCCGATTGATGAAATGGTGAACTCAAAGCTTGTAGCTTCTGATGCTGCAGCAAAATTTCTGGGTGTTTATGGTGGAGCTTTTATAGCGGCAGCAGTTATGATTTCAACTTTCGGAACCTCAAACGGAACCATTATGGTTAGTGCAAGAGTTTATTATGCTATGTCCCAGAAAAAAGTTTTCTTTGACCTATATGGGAGAACCCATCCGAAATTCCATACACCCGCAAACTCACTTGTCTTTCAGGCTGTTTGGACATCCTTTCTTGTTCTAAGCGGCACTTTTGACACTTTGACAGATATGTTGATTTTCGTAAGTTGGATTTTTTATGGTTTAGGGGCTTATGGAGTTTTTGTTCTCAGGAAAAAAATGCCTGACCACCCAAGACCATACAAAGTGATTGGTTATCCATTTGTCCCTGCTATTTTTGTGCTTTTCTCAATCTTTTTTGTTGCATTCACATTATATTCAGACTTGCTTAATTTCATAAATAACAACTTTGCACCCGGTGAACCACGAATAATCAAATCTTTATTTGGTTTATTGCTCGTTCTTCTTGGTGTTCCTTTCTATTTTTACTTTAAGTATAAAAATAAAAAAATGTGAAGATTTTGTTAGGAAATTTCAATATTGTGTTATATTTTAAACATAGAATTTTTTAAAAAGGTTTTTTTAATTATCGAGGTATAATATATGTCAGCTTTAGTTCTTAATATTCACTCAAAAACACCCGAATGGAGAAAAATCAAAAAAGTTGCTGAAGCAATTACTGATGGTGCTGTTATACTCTATCCTACTGATACCGGCTTCTCGTTAGGTTGTAACTTGTCTAATAAAGAGGGAATTGAAAGAATCAAAACTATTCGAAAGTTACCAGAACACAAAGAAATGACTTTTCTCAGCGATTCGCTATCCAATGTTTCTGAATTTGCTAAGGTTAATAATACTGCTTATAAAACTATTAAAAGACTTGTGCCCGGTCCGATTACTTTTATTCTTCCCGCTACCAAACTTATTCCCAAGTATGCTCAAGACCCCAAAAGAAAAACTGTTGGTATGAGAATTCCTGATAATATACTTTGCCAATCTATAATTAAACAACTAGGTCATCCTATTATCTCAATTAGTGCTAAAGACCCTCTTGGCAGACAGTTTGATAATTATGACGAATTTGTTCAAACATTTAATAATCAGGTGGATTTAATAATCAAGATGGATGAATACAACTTTGTCGGGGAATCCACTGTCGTTGATATGACTACCGATGAGTTCATAATTATCAGACATGGAGCAGGAATAACCAAAGTGCTCGAATTTATTGAGTATAACGAATAAAAAAATATCAAAACATAAACTGCTGGGACTCTGCCAATCCATTGGATATAAATAATTCAAGCAATTTGTATCCGAATTTTTTGGTTTTTATCAATGCTTCGTCCATTAGTTTATCGGCTTTTTCGAGGTCTCCAAGCAGGAAAAGAAATTTTGCCTCAATTATATTCTTGTATATTCCATAGCTGTTTCTGGTAGTCTGGTAAAGATTTTCGTGGTAGTCGTTCAAAATAACATAACCATTTTCGAGTTCACCAGTTTCAAGATATGAATTGGCAAGAAATACTTTTGCAAGGTCAATCTCTGGTATTCTCAATTTTATAATATATTCGTCATATTTAGGATAGATTTTCTCCCATAATGTTTTTGTTAATTCATATTCTTTGCAAAGATTCAATGCAAAAATTAAAGCTGAATGGTAACAGGGGATAAATTCCTGATATTTTGTTGAAGAATGAATGAGTTGCTCATATTCCAGAATTGAATTGAGCAGTTCATCTGGTAATGACCCCTCAAAAAAATAATAATAAATTGCCCGAAAAGCCATAAGACGACCCAAAAGTATCGGGTGTAACTCAAGTGGATCAAACTCAATTTTTTCGAGGATACTAATCTCGTATTTGGCTTCTTCGTATTCTGCTTCCAGAATATATTTATATAGCAACAAAGAATGTCCAAATATCTGTCCTTCCTTAGTCTTATTATAAACTAAATAATACCAAAGAGCTTTACCGTATTTAATCACAAGATAATCAATATCCACAAAAGTTTCAAAATACCATTTTTGCCAGTTTATGTCTGCGGCAAACCTTGGTATAAGAACGTCAAAAGCTATGTTATCATGCCTTAATGCTATTCCTATAGTTTGTATTGTTTCCCAGTATTCATCAAAATATTGGAATTTGTCTTCCTTTGTAAAATAGTCATATTTTCTGATTAATTTATTGAGATTAAATACTATATCATATTCTTTCTGGAAAAAAGCAAGTTTAATTAACCATTTGATTATTTCTGTCTTAAGTTCATTATTCTGATACCTTTTAAATATAAATTCGAATGTTGATATTGACAGTTTGTCATCTTTTGCAGCATAATGAGTAGCAATTAAAAACTCCAGTAAATTCTTATGTCCAAATTGAATATGAATAGACATTATTCCAAAATTATTATAATGCTGATATTCCCTTAAGATTCCAAAAGATAAAAGTTCGTGATAGGCTCTTGAATTGTTCTTGAAAAGCTCATTCATCATTAGTTTCTTTTTCGGTGCTGCAATACCCTTATAACCATAATCGAGCTCTTCGAGAATAGCCTGAATCACTGCTTGCTTTCCTTCGGCAAAACTACCAGCAGAAATTTTTGTTCTGATAAACTCTATGAATAACTCTGTCTCGCTTTCGGGAACAGCATTTTTTTCCTGTATTAATTGGATAAACATCTGGAAATAAAGAGGATAGGATATAACATATGAAAAATCTTCTGAAAGAATAACCTCTTCGAGTTTTTCATAAATTTTATCCTCGAAACTATCTCTTATGTTTCGTGCTATCTTCAACATTTCATCAGTATTCAGTGGTGGTATATTTGTAAAGTCCTCGTTATAAACCCTGAAAGGTACATTAAACCAATATTTTTGAATGTTAGGAAAGTTATTATTATAATGCACAAAGCGGTTCCATGTTAGATTTCTCATAGCTAATATTATTTTTAACCATGGAGTATCAGCATTTGATGCAATCAGGTTCAATATTGCTAAAATTATTTCGCGTAACTGACTGTCCTTTTGAGTTATCTCGTCAACTGCATCAACAACAAGAATCATTCTCCCCTTTGGTGGATTATCCCCTGAGAAAATTTCTCTGTAATTCTGACTATGATTCAATCCAATTTGACCAGCCAACCAAGCTGAAAAATCAAAACCCCTGACAATAAAACCATTTAATATGCTACCATCTATAAACCATACTATATCATTTTTATATACAGGTCTATCAGAAAACCATATTGCTTCTATTGTTTTTGATAATAATGTTGACTTTCCATAACCTCCCGGAGCAATAAAAGCCGTTGCTGAATAGTTAGATTCAAGAAAATTTAAAATTTTTTCTAATGCAAATTCTCGTTGAATAGCATGCTCATAGGCTATTCCGGTTTTTTTCTTTAACGCCTTCAAGTTAAATTGAGATATAGAATACGAATGGGCTTTTAACTTCTCCCACGTAACTATTGATTCACTTGGACCGTTTTGTATGAAAAGATCCAGCGTCTTTTGCTGATACTGCGAATCAGCCTCTGCTATATCCTGCCATGAACTATATCCACTAAACATTGCCAATGTATCTAATGTATAGGGCGACGGTAGATTCTTAGCCGGATCAAGACCAAAAAACCTCCTTATAGTTGTTATTCCTATTGACCTATCTGTTTTTTCTAAAATTTTCTGAGATAAAATCTCGCAATCGGAATGAGTTTCTATCTGTCTGCCCAGAGTAATCAGAACAGCATTCTTTAATTTTTCCAGCTTATATGGTGATATATTTAATCTCTTACCCATATATAAAAAAAATGGAGGAAAATGGAACTTTTTTTAATAAATGTTGTATGTTATTTTCGCTTCTGACAATTGTTAATAATGTATTTAATATGTTTTACAAAGCAAATTAAAAAAAAATTTTCAAATATTACTTATTTATAATATCGATTTTTTTTAAAATTTATTTATAGAGGGTCCTATGAAATTCGTATATTCACTATCCAAAGAGGAAGAAAAAAAACTTAACAGAATTATCAGGAATGGTTCAACTCACAGAACCCGTCAAAGAGCCCACGCTATTATGTTAAGTTCAAAAAAATATCCTATTGAAACTATCGCTGTCATTTTTGATGTTCATAGAGACACTGTTAGCAGGTGGATTGATGTCTGGACTGAAAAAGGAATCCATGGCCTTTTCGATGCACCTAAACCCGGAAGACCAAGGATTAAGTCAAACAATAATAATAATAATAAGTATAATCAAGGAGTTACCAGTTCTTTCAGTTAAATCAACTGGTCTAACCTAAGGTTTTCATTTGTGCTAATTAATTTAATCTTATTCAGATTATCTAATTTATGATAATCTTAGCATTCGGGAGATAAGCCTTTATCGTATCAATTTCTTCAATTGTAAATTCGTTTTTACTCAAATCTAATAATTGCAAATTCTTGAGTTCTGCTATAGTTGATGGTAATGAGCTTAACTCATTATAGCTTAGCTCTAACTCTGTTAAATTTTCCAATTTGCCTATAGAATCCGGCAAATATTGTAATTCATTCTCATAGAGAATTAATTTCTTGAGGTTTTTCAATTTTCCAATGGAATCGGGCAATGTAACAAAAAGATTCTTGTAAAGCCTTAACTTTTCTAAATTTTCCAGCTCACCAATTGTTATTGGCAAAGATGTGAGATTATTCTCATGAGCTTCAAGCTTTTTTAAATTTTTCAAATTCCCGATTGAGTCAGGAAGGTTAACCAGATGATTTCCTGATATTCTCAATTTTTCTAAATTCTTAAGGTTTCCAATCGAGTCAGGTAAATTTATCAAGTCATTGTCATTAAGAACTAATTCTTTTAAATTTACCAACTCCCCGATACTATTAGGTAAATACTTTAATTTGTTATGATTCATTCCAAACCATTCAAGATTCTTCAGCAAACCAATTGATTCCGGTATGTAGTAAATTTCATTCCAACTGAGAACCAAAGTCTGCAAATTTACTAAGTTAGTTATTGCAATAGGAAATTCTACAATTCTATTTCCACTTAGCTCTAACTTCTTTAACTTTTTTAGTTGTTTAATACTATCAGGAATTTCTGAGATTTTATTATTGACAAGATTAAGTTCTACTAAATTCGGAAAATTAAAAACTTCATCAGGAATTGACTCAAGATTTTTCAAATGAAGGTCCAGCTTTGTAACTGTTGTTGGGTCTTGCAAAGCTTCCTTCAAAGAATAAAATGTTTTCAATTTAATCTCCTTTTCTTCTATAATATTGTTTTCAGTTGACATTGTTAACCTGCAAAATCATTCCTTAAAAAATTCAATAAATCGAAATACCTTTTACGCAATATACTAAGTTTTATTTTAATTGATTATTTTATCAACAAAATAGTTTAAATATGAAAATAAAGAAACCTGATAATGATAATATACTGAAACTAAGCCAATTACCAGCGCTAAAAATAATCCTGCTACCATATTTGTTGTTAATATTCTTGTATCAAATACTACTGCTGTGGATTTTATTATCCTGGAAATACTCCATATCATAATTATTATAAATAATATAAAGATTAACCAATTCAGAAAATCATTCAAGCTCAACAATTTTGTCAGTACTATTGAAAATGGCAAAAGTATTAATATAGGGATACTTGCCCATGTTGTTATTGTCAATGTGTCAGTAAAAAATATCTTGCTTCTTATAAAAAAAGTGAAGATTTTCAGGATTGAACTAATTATTAAACTAAGTAAAATAAATATAAACGATAATACAAATAATAACAGTTCGGGAGTCCAAATCAAATCAAACAAAAAAGCTGATATACCTCGCCATGGTAATATTAAATTTAAAGCAAATTGAAAATTCTCATTACTTTTTAGATAAAATAATACTGAAGACAAAAATAAACCCAACGTAAAGGAAATTATTATATTCAGTGATATTGTTTGTAACAAAGACATTATCCTTTGGTCACGAATATCAGCATAAAAATTATAAGGCCTTAGAAAAGCCCGGAACACATATTCGCGAAATCTTCTGAATCTGTTCACCATAAATATAATTGCAACGCTCAAAATTAAACCGATTATTATGAAGATAATTGGTGTTTTATCTGTATATGTCCCTGAATCAAGCATCGGTTCTTTTTCTTTGTTGAAAAGTGCCTGCAATGTTGCAAAAGATATCCGGTGGTTTCTTGATCTGTCTGTCAGTCCTGATGTATTTATAAACCTGTCTTGATTTTCGGCTAATAACAATGGCGATTCGAGTTCATAGTCAGAAAATGACCAGATAATTGATCCATTGAGATTGGCTTCTTCGGCTAAATGATAATAAGTTTGTAGATAGAAGGATTGATATTCAAGTGATCTGGGATCTGAAAATCCGTTATGATTGTCAGGCTGTACAATTGTACCATACGTTAGTAAAACAGGTTTTCCTTTGCTTAAGCTTTTGATTCGTTCCAATTCTGATAGAATTTTCTCTTTAACTGTATATTTTTTTGTTGTTTGAACTATCAGAAAATCATAATTTTTATGATTTAATTCCTTTATTCCATAAAGAATTGTTTTGGAAACCATCTTTTGCGAGTTTGTTTTGAACAAGTTTAATAGTTCCTTCAAAGCTTCATCAATTTTTGGGTTTCCCTCTTCTACTCCGTATGATAAATTCCATGAAAATAATGAAGGATGTGTGGAGAAAAAGCTCAAAATCCTGTCTGAAATATTTCTCATTCTCACTAAATTATCCTCACTTAGCAGCAATCCGCCCGGTGAATAATAAAGAGGCAAATCAATCATCATAAATAAACCATATTTATCACAAAGATATGCAAAGTAAGGATGGGGAATCCCATATTTGAACCTGACCAGATTTGCTCCGAGAACCTTGATGGTTTTTATATCATTTTCCATCCTTTCAGCAGTCAATGTTTGATTATAAGCTGTATAATCCTCAATATAATCTATTCCATTAATAACTAACTTTGTCCCATTTAGATAAAAAGTTGTCTGGTTATTTTTTTCTGATGTAACTATTGATTGAAATCCAAGAGTAATTCCTAAATCATCAATCAAAATATTATTCTTTGAAATTTTTAATATAACTTCGTATAAATTTGGGTTCTCGGGTGACCATAATATTGGATTTAAAACATCCAGATTAGTATTAAATAATATTGTTCTGTCCTGCTGAACTTCAACAGTTTGAGCCTGACTTTGTGTTACTATTTGATTTGTCTGGTTGTTTTTGATTAATACCTCAGCCATTATTCTTGTTTTTCCGAGCCCTAAAGCAATCAATGAATCCTGAGCTTGATCTTTAGCATTGAACGGGACTATACTCCCTGAGGAAATTTTAGCTTTAACCTCTACGGTTGCATTTGAAAAATCTGGTTTCAAATTTGCTTTATACTTTAAATCACTTATCCATACCTGTGGTGTTCCTACAAGTAATACATCTCTTATTATATCTGTATAAATTCTTTTGGAAAAAACATACTGTGATTTAACCTTTTGTGCATTTTCTCCCGCTGCAAATAATTCCAACCGGATAGTATTTGTTTCTTTTTGTATTAATCTTGATGGGATTTGAACTGTAAATGGTGTCATTCCGCCAAAATATTTTCCGATAAATTGATTATTAAAATATACCTCTAAATGATCATCAATACCAAAAAAATAAATATGCCAGATAAATTTATTCAGAATTTTCGGATCTATTTTGACTGTTCTTTGATATACGATTTTGTTCTTAGTGTTTCTGCTGGATGGGATTTTTACGTTTTGCCATTGTTCATCATTGTCGAGCATCTCCCAATTCCCACTTAGATTTACAATAAATCTCGACTCCGACTTAATAATTCTGGATATTTCTTCCTGACCGAACGGGGTATATTCTTTGGCCGAAAGATGATGATTTGTAATTAGTAAACCAATTGGCAATAATAAAAATATTAAAATTAATTTCCTTAAGTTTTCCGGTTTTTTTATTTTTCTAATTTCTCTATTTTCTGTCTCAAATTTCATATTAACCTCAAAAATCAAATAATCAGATATTTATGGGTAAGCCTTTAATAAGCGACTCTTGTGCGGCAAAGGTAGAAATTGAAACTGCTCTTAGCTCTTCGTAGCTAATTGGCAAATCTTTCCCCTGAGTTATTGCTTCGATAACTGCAATTATTTCTTCCTTATGCCCTTTCTTGCCGTCAAATTTAAATTTATTGGACTTCCCCGAACTAATAAAATCAACACTTTCAAAATTATTCATCACTGCAACCGATCCCCCGCAGAAAACCTCGCAATATTCCTTGTCTAATTTTGTATCTCCATTCGCAAGGTAATTAAGATTTCCTACTGAACCATCTCCAAACTTTATTATGATAGAGACATTATCACGATTGTAAACATCATCAGACGCTGAAGATAAAGAGTACGCAAAAACCTGTATCGGAAGTGAATTAGTAAGGTAAACCATACAATCAATAAAATGGCAGGCTTCCCCGATAATTCGCCCAGCTCCTTGATCTTCCCTGTAAACCCAATGATTTATTGGTATTTTGCCTGCATTGACTCTATAGGTAATGAATTTTGGTTCTCTGAAATGAGTAAATAATTCCTTGATTTTTCTAAAAGCTGCGGAAAAGCGTCTGTTGTAGCCAACCATCAATTGTCCGTTATACTCTTTGACAACTCTGTCTATATCTACCATTTGTTCCCTATTAACAGCTAATGGTTTTTCTACAAATATAGCCTTATTGTTCTTGATTGCTTCTGAAACATAGTAGCTATGTGAATCGTGTCTGGTCGCACAGAAAATTAAATCAATATCAGGATTATGAATAATACTATCGGAATCCGTAGTAGCAATTTCAAATCCGAATTGCTTTGCCACTGTCGCAACATTGACCGGGTTATTGGTTGAAACAGCTATTAGCAGAGAATTCGTAGCTTTTATATGAGGCAAAAGATAAGATGTTCCAAATTGCCCTGCACCAATAAATCCTATTCCAAGTCTGTCTTTAGCTTGGGCTTTCTGATATTGAATAAATTTCTTCGGATGTTCCTCTTTATCAGGATATTTAATCAATATTCCGAGATATTCCTCTTTGACTTTGCCTGTAATCAGGTCGTAAGCTTTAACGGCATCATTAATCGAAAATGTATGTGTTGTTAAAGATTTGGTATCTAATTTCCCACTTCCCATCAGTTCAGCTATTGCTTCCATATTTCTATTCTCTGTCCAGCGAACAAAAGGATATGGATAATCAATTCCTTCATCTTCATATTTTGGATCATATCGTCCGGGACCGTAACTGCAGGATATAGTAACATCAAGTTCCTTTTCGTAAAATGGACTTCTTGGTAAATTCATATTCACAGCTCCAACAATAACGACCCTACCTTTTTTTCTGGCAAGTTCAACAGCAAGTTCAACAGGTTCATTTGAACTTGTGCTTGCGGTTATCAACACTGCATCGAATCCATTCCCTTTCGAAAATTGTTTCATCATATCAATATTGTCAAATGATGATAGTAATGTTAGGTCACATCCAAATTCTGATGCTCTTGGAAATAAAGATTCATCAATATCAAGCCCCAGAACACTGCAACCAGAGGCTTTTAATAATTGAACTGTAATTTGACCCAACAATCCAAGTCCGATAACCGCAACTTTTTCCCCTAACCTTAAATTTGCCTGCCTTACCCCTTGCAAAGCTATAGCCCCGAGAGTTGCATAGCAAGCCTGTTCAAAATCAACATTATCTGGAATTTTAACTGCTAAATTCTTTGGAATTGCCAGAAATTCTGCATGAACCGCCAATCCGGCTCCACCGCATGCTACACGGTCTCCAGCTCTGAATTTATCACATCTGCTTTCCAAAACTGTTCCTGCAGCACTATATCCAAGTGATTTATATGATTCTAATTTTGTTTTTACTTTTGATATTGTGTTAATTATACCTTCTTTCTTAATATTATCAAGCACCTGTCTTACCTGATCGGGTTGCTGTTTTGCTCTTTGAATTAATGAAGCCTGAGTATTGGTAACGGAAATCTTTTCAGTCCCTGCACTGATAACTGAATAAGCAGTTCTTACGAGAATGCCATTATTAGGACAACTTGGTGCCGGGAGATCTTCAACTATTATTTCTCCGGTTTTTTGATATTGAATAACCTGAAGCATTAAAAGATAATTTTAAAATTCAAAAATGCAAAGTTATTAAAAAATATAATGTTCTGAAAAATAAAGATTTCGTTTTGCTATTCTTGTGTTATTTTATTATACAAAAAGAAGGTAAGTTAGCAAAGCGGTGAGAGAATATCTGAAAAAAACTTTCCTTTTGAAGTTCCGGGCTACTGAGACTTCATAGAAATATGCAGCAGAAAGAGAAATCAATATAATTAAAAAAGCAAACGGAACTGTGAATTCAAGCGAAAAAGCCCCCGACTTTAACCTTCCTATGCTTGGTATCCAAGGTATTCCGTATAACAATACCAGATGAGCAACATATACAAATAATGCCCTTTTGCCTAATATTGAATAAAACTCAGAGAATTTCTTTGTAAACTGATATATTATTGAAACAAGACTAATAAAAATAAACACACAGCCTAATCTCATTATATATGTTCCCGGATCTGCTTTTGATGGGTCTGGATAGAAATTTTTAAATTGCTCAAAAGAAAAACTCAGCAATAGACTCATTAAAATTAGTATCACACCAGCTATTGGTGCATATTTTATTAAATTTTTATATCTCTGCTCCTTTGGTACTGATTTCAAGTAAGTTCCAACTGCAACACCCACAAGCATAAACCCTGTATATGGGAAAATCGGGAATAAGGTACCTTTATTTATTGATAAATACGCCGCAATTGGTACCGGTAGATAATGGAACCAATCAATTAAAAATACTATTGGTGTCAGTATAAATATTGAAAATGATAATATTAAAGAGCTTATTCCCAATTGTTTATCATTTTTTGTCAATCTGAATAATAATAAAACAATAAATAATGAAACCCCTATCATCTGAAGAACATTCACTTGAAAGAAATAATCCCAGACTGAGCGTTCAACAAATGGCAGATGGAAAATCTTCTCGGCTGGAAACACTAAAAAATATCCAATAAGAATTAAGTTTATTGCTACGAAAACTCTGCGAGAGACTGTTTTCCCCGGTAGTTTCCCTGTTTCGTCTCTTTTATTGGCAAAAACCTGAACAATCCCCGATACCGTAAGAAAAATCGGAGCAGTCAACCCCCTAAAAAAATTCCATATATTCCATGATATGGTGTTATAATCTATTAGGGCTGGATTTGTCAATTCATATATTACATGCCCCTGAACCATCATTATCATTGCGATGATTCGGACTAAATCCAAGCCTGATAATCTATCTGATTGAGGATTGAAACTTAAATCTATGTTATTTGATATTTTTTTCTTTGTAAACATTTTTTGAATATCGGCTCTAAACCGACATCAAAATTATAATTTTAATTAATTACTACTGATGAAAAATAAATTAAACTTTGTTAATAATCAAGTTAATCTATTATAAAATCAAGGTATTAACGAAAATTAGCTTTAATTATTTTTTTATATGTTAAATAAAATGTAGAAATAATCTTGATATTTGAAAATTTTGTTTTTATTTCTTTATCTAAAGCAATTCCTCCATAAATAAAGAAAACGAAGGGTAATTCAATTGTTCATAATAACAATCCAGCCTTCATTCAAATTATTAAAATTCCTGATAAAAAATCTATCTAAGATTTATTAAGTAAATCATTATATCTCTTCTCTGTTCGATTTTCCCATCCCCTCTTATGATAAGCATAGGAAACTATCAATGGCATAGCAATAGTAGCCTCACTGAAGACCATTTGCTCATAAGTTGTTTCCACTTTCCCCCATGAACTTGCCTCCTTCAGGGTCGAACCGGAAAGCCCGCCGTCTCGCTCGTCAGCAACTGTAATCTGGACAGCATATTTATGCATATTAGCTTCAACGCCAAGAACATCACAAGAAACAACCACATCCTGAGTGAAATTCTTTGGAACTCCACCACCTACCATAAAAATTCCGGTTTCACCTGCTGCAATTTTTATCTTTGTCAGCTCCAGAAAATCTTTTGCAGAGTCTATAGATACAATTTCTCCTTTTGAATAGTATTGATGGTGAACTAAACCAAAACCTGCCGAACAATCAGAAAATGCAGGAACAAAAATCGGAACACCCTTTTCATAAGCAGTTCTGATTACAGAATCTTTTCCTGTATTATTTATAACCAGCCAGCGTCCCATTTCCTGAATAAACTCTCTTGAACTATAGGGTCTCGGTTCAAGCGAATTTGCAATGTCTGCAACAGTCATATCGCAAACCCTGAGTTCTTCTTCGTTAATATATGTATCATATATTCTATCAATCATCAGCTCCCTTAGCTCATTATCATCAACAAATGGAGTTCCCTGATAGTGCTTGAAACCTAATGCTTCGAGAAAATCCTGATCAACTATGATTGCCCCTGTGCTGACTATGGCGTCAATCATATTGTTTTCAATCATATCAACCACTACTTTTTTCAATCCTGCACTGAAAAGCGACCCTGCCAGAGTCAGAATAACAGAGCAGCTCTCGTCTCTCAACATCATATCATAAATTTTCGAAGCCCGATATAAATTTCTTGCCTGAAAGGCAGTTTTTCCCATTGATTCGACAAGCTCAACAGAATTAATCTTCTTTATATCTATATGCTCTACTATTCTTTCCGGATTCAGATAATATTCTTTGCTTTGCATTTTTTTCACCATTATATTAATCAAAAGAACAAAATTATCTAATATTTAATGATTTGACAAATCCTGATTGATATTCGTCTATGAAATCGTTAATTTAGTTGTTTATTATTTTGTTGATTTTGAATGAAAAAAATCTTTATTATAATACAAATATTCATTATTTTTCATCCTTTGTTTTCTCAAAACCTTCTAACTATTGAAGAAGCTGTCAAGCTCGCTTTGAACAATAATTTTTCCATACAGATCCGAAAAAACGAAGTTGAAATTACAAAAAATAATACTTCTTTGGGTAATGCTGGTTTTTTACCAAGAATTGACCTAAGCGGAAGTTATAACACAAGTGTGAACAACACAAATCTTGAATTTTTTGATGGAAGAGTTACCGAAAGAACCGGAGCTCGATCCGGGTCACTCAATACGGGTCTTGCACTCAATTGGACTCTCTTCGATGGGTTTGCAATGTTTATAAATTATGATAAACTTTCTCAGCTAAACGAAATATCAAAATTAGTCCTTAAATCCGAAATTGAAGAAGTTTTGCTAAATATTTATAAAACCTATTACAGTATTGTTTCTCAGAAATCTATTGTGAAACTTGCTGAGGAAAGTATTAGTATATCGAGAGACAGGTTGAATTTAACAAGTCTCAAAACCAGCGTCGGTTCTGCTTCAGAAATTGAGGCTTTGCAATCAAGGGTTTACTTTAACGAAGACTCCTCCAATTTTCTTAATCAAAAAGAAATCCTTAAAAGCCTGAAAATTCAATTGAATAATATTTTAGCCAGAAATCCAGAAACTGAATTCGATGTTGTGGATACTATAGCTTTGAACCAAAATTTAATGACTAATCTCAATTTTGAAGATGTTAAAAGAAGAAATACCCATATCCTTATTTCTGAAAAAAATATTGCTATTTCGGATTTTGATTATAATATTATAAAATCCAATTTCCTGCCAACTTTATCTTTCTACGGTAACCTTGGTTACCTTAATTCTTATTCCGATGCAGGAATTCTTAAATCAAACACTCAAACCGGTTATAGTCTGGGTCTGAATCTCTCTTTTAATCTATTTAATGGATTCAGAAATTCGAATGATCTTGAAAACAAAAAAATTATATCAATGAACAACCAGCTAAATCTCAAACAGGTTATTGAAAACATTCATTCAGCCTTTACAATTAATATGTCGAACTACAAAAAATATCTGGAGTTGATCACTTTAGAAGAAATTAATTTGTCAGTAGCAAGGCAAAATCTTGATATTGCCACAGAGAGACTCAATCAGGGAGTTTCAACTCCGCTTGAATTCCGCGAGGCTCAGCAAAAGTTTTTTCAGGCAAACAATAGATTAATCAATGCAAAATACCTTGCAAAAATGATGGAATCAGAACTGAGGAAAATTTCAGGTTTATTAATTTTTGATTATTAAAATTCAATGTTATTTATTATGTTACATTGTAAAACAAAGCATTTAATTTACTCTATCGCAAAATGAAAGAAACAAAGGGAAATAAAAAAAACAAAATATTTGTTCCGCTTTTTAATAAATTATTTCGGCTCACTACGCCAATTAAGCCAATAAGTAAGGACTTGATTGATATTTATGATAAATTAAACGAACCCGTCTTTATTATTGATGATCAAAAAAATATAATATGGAAGAACAAAGCTTTTCAGATTTTTTTCAAATCCCTGAATATTGATAAATGCCATCAAATATGTGGTAGCTCCGATAATGAAACTTGCCATTGCCTTCGAACTCTTGTTACCGGGCAGATCGAAAATAATTTCTTTGAGTTGAATTCTGATGATATAAATAACAGAACCTTTGCCGAAATGATTTCAATCCCATTGAGAAATAAACGTACAGAGAATGATAAGGTAATTGTGATTGTTAAACAGAAAAATAATTTTACTTTTTTACCTAAAAGTGCTTCTATCGGCGAGAAATCTTCTGTCAAAACAGACGGAAAAGAACTGATTACTGAACAGGATTTTAATTTTAAAGACGAATATGACTTGCTAAAGAATTTTCTCATTAATTTGAAAGGGATAACTTATCAAAGAGATATGAACCTCAGAATACTATTCATCGAGGGTGCTTTTCCCGAATTAACTGGTTTTAATAAAAGCGATTTTGTCGAAAATAAAGTGAACTGGAACGATTTTATTAAACCCGAGGACTTAAATAAATATAATGCAAGTCTTGAAAATGTCAAGAAATACCCTAATTCAGAAGTTATTATCGAATACAGGATAATATCTCAGGAAGGAACAGAAAAATGGATAAGGGAAAAGATGATGAATATATACAATCATCAGCTCAATGAAAGATTTATCTATGGTTTTCTATATGACATCACAGAAAGAAAAGAAACTGAGGAAAAGTTAAATATCTCCAGCGAGGAACTCAGAAATCTTGCACTTTATATCGAATCATCCCGAGAAGAAGAAAAGAAGAGAATCGCAAAAGATATTCACGATGAACTCGGGCATGCGTTAACTGCTTTGAAACTCGAATTAATGTGGTTAATCAAGAAAAAATACCTGCGGCAGGAAGTCCTATACGAAAGAACACGTAAAATGAACGAACTCATTGAATCTACAATCAGAAAAGTTCGGTCTATTTCTTCGGAACTCCGTCCCTCTGTTCTGGATCATTTTGGTATTGTTGCTGCTATTGAGTGGCAGGCGGCCGAATTTCAAAAAAGATCTGCAGTCCGCTGCAAAGTAGTTGTTCCCAATCACGAATTAAATCTTGATGAAAAATACTCAACTGCTATCTTCAGAATTTTTCAGGAAATACTTACTAACATTGCCCGTCATTCTAAAGCAACAAGGGTTGATGTTCATCTCGACGTTGTGAATAATGAATTAAAATTAAGAGTAAGTGATAACGGAAAAGGTATTAAAAAAGAAAATATCAATAGCAGAAAGTCGTTTGGTCTTATTGGTATGTATGAACGTGCTACAGCTTTAGGTGGAAAACTTACTATTTCGGGTGTTTCCGGAATAGGCACAACTGTTACTCTTACTTTACCACTAAAATAAAAGGTTTTCTTATGATCAAAGTCATCATTGTTGACGATCACTCAGTAGTCAGGAAAGGCTTACGGCAAATTATTGAAGAAACCAACGACATAGTCGTCGCTGACGAAGCAAGCTCTGGTTATGAATTGCTCGAAAGAATCCGGGAAAAAAACTATGACGTGGTTCTTCTTGATATCTCTATGCCAGGTAAAGATGGACTTGATACTCTTAAAGAAATCAAATATTTCAAACCGGATATTAAAGTTTTGATGTTTACTGTTTATCCCGAAGAACAATATGCTGTCAGGGTTCTCAAAGCTGGGGCTTTCGGCTATATTAACAAAGAAAGTGAACCTGAAGAAATTATCGGAGCCATTAGAAAAGTTTCTCAGGGCAGAAAATATGTCTCCCCGGAACTTGCTGAACTTCTTGCTGCCAATATTGGTTCTTCCTCCGAAACCGCTAAGCACGAAACACTATCCGACAGAGAATTTCAGGTTATGTGTATGATAGCTTCAGGAAAGACCGTTAGAGAAATTGCCGAAGAACTCGCTTTAAGCATTAACACCATCAGCACTTATAGAATCAGAATTCTGGAAAAAATGAATATGAAAAGTAATGCTGAGCTTACTCATTATGCCATAAAAAATAACCTTGTTGAATAAATTCTTTTTTATGTTGATTTTATTTAAGGAGAAATAGCCATGTTAAAACTTACTTATCTTAGCCATTCAACCTTCCTTTTTAATGATGGCAACAATAATCTCATAATTGATCCATTTATCAGTGGCAATCCAACGATGCCAATAAAAATAGAGGATTTAAAGCCTGATTTTATCGTTCTCACTCATGCCCATGGCGATCATCTCGGGGATGCTGTTACTCTCGCAAAAAAACATAACGCTTTGATTATTGCTGTTAATGAACTTGCAAATTATGTTGCCGAGCAAGGATGTCAGGCACATAATATGCATATTGGCGGAGCATGGAATTTTCCTTTCGGTCGTTTGAAATTCACAATTGCCCATCACGGTTCATCATCTCCAGATGGCAGATATATGGGCGAACCAGCCGGTGTTGTTTTCAATATGGGCGGAAAAACAATTTATCATACAGGTGACACAGGTTTATTCCTTGATATGAAACTCATCGGAGAATTGAATAAAATTGACATTATGTTAGCCCCCATTGGCGATAACTTCACAATGGGAATTGATGATGCCGTCAAAGCTGTTGAATTTGTTAATCCTGAACTTGCCATCCCGATGCATTATAATACTTTTGGAGTTATTCAGGCAGATCCGCATGAATTCAAACGCAAAGTTCAAAGCATCGGAAAAAATTCCAGAGTTATGGAGTTCGGCGAAACAATTGAATTTTAAATTTTCTTTTATATTTCTTTCAATTAAAAAAATATGAACTTACAGGACCTTTTTAATATTGATTCTCAAAATATGCATCAGGTTCTAAAAAATTTCCCTGAGCAAATCAAGGAAGCTGTCGAAATCGGAAAGGATGCAAAAATTTATTCTAAATCGTACAAACCCGATTCAATCATCATTCTGGGTATGGGTGGCTCGGCTATTGGCGGTGATTTACTTTCTTCATTTATCCAGTCCAGTCCTGATACAAATGTTGTATCAATTAAAGTCAACAGAAATTATAATATTAATCAAATCATCGGAGATTCAGCTCTGATTATAGCAAGTTCTTATTCCGGAAATACAGAAGAGACGATTTCTGCTTTTGAATCAGCAAGAAAACAAACCAATAACCTGCTTTGCATTACAACTGGCGGAAACCTTTTATCGCTTGCTCAGAAATATAATTTACCTGTTATAAAAATACCATCAGGTTATCAGCCAAGATGTGCTCTGGCTTACTCTTTTTTCCCTCTTTTGTATGTTTTAATCAGACTGAATCTCTTTTCAATTAATGCCGAGAAAAAAATCGAAAAAGCAATCGAAGAAACAATCGAAAAAATAACTCGACTTTCTGAAATATACTCTGTCCCCGATGATAATAATATTGCCTTTTCGACTGCAAAGAAAATTGTTAATTCTATACCCATTATTTACTCCTCGACCGAAAGGCTCGATTCAGTTAATTTGCGTTGGAGAGACCAGATAAACGAAAACTCAAAAAATTTATGCTACGGAAGCCTTCTGCCGGAAATGAATCATAACGAGATAAACGCTTTCACCCATCCAAATGACTTAATTCAAAGGCTTTCTATCATCTATTTAAAAGATAAAGATGACCATCCCAGAATCTCTGATAGATTTGATGCATTAAGTGATCTTATGGAAGGAAAAGTAAACATTCAACTCTCGTTTTCAGGAAATGGAGAATTTTTCCTAACAAGAATGTTTGAACTTATTTATCTTGGTGATTGGGTTAGTTACTATCTTGCAATCGAAAATAAAATTGACCCAACTCCAATTCCTGTAATAAATTACTTAAAAGAACGTCTTAGTTCTTGAATATATTAATTACTTAATTATAATCTATCTGAAATCATATTTTTGGTCAGAATAAAATTTTTTAATATATTTGTAATTCATTTATTTTAAAATTATCAAGAAGTCATTATGGAAGGTAGAAAACGTTCGAGGAGAGCTAAATATATAACCCTCTACTCACCATTCCTGATGAAGGAAACAAAACACGAACTAATCGGCGAACCGGTCGAAACTGATAAAGGTAGGCAACAGTGGGCAAGATGCACCAGAAGCCACCATTCACAACTTATTAATTTAGATGCCATCGAAGCCGAAGCCGACAAATCCAAAGCAGTCATTCATATTTCTCGTGAAGATGCAAGAAAATACTCCCCAAGAGAAGAATATCAAATTGGTGATGTTATTTTTCATAGCATCTGGGATGATGTCGGTATTGTTAGAGCCAAAGAGGTTACAAGCACAGGCGGTAAATCCATTCTTGTGCAATTCGAAAAAAATAACGAAAAACGATTAATTGAAAATTTAAAACAATAAAAAAAAGAAAGGAGTGAGACAATTTTGATAGGCGTTACTTTACAAACCAATGAAAACATTGACAGAGCTTTGAGAAGATTCAAGAAAAAATACGAAAGAAGCGGCATCCTCAGGGAGTTCAAGAAAAGAACCGCTTTCACAAAACCCTCTGTCGAAAAAAGAATTTCAAGACTGAAAGCCGCAAGACGCCAGCATCGCGCAACTCTCGAAATGGAATAATTTATTCTCGCTCCAAGATTTATAAAAAAGAGGCTGTCAAAATGACAGCCTCTTTTTTTGTCTAAAGCTTTTTGGTCCTGAATAACTGAGTATTAATTCCATATTTGCGAACTTTGTTATGCAAAGTTTCCCGGCTGATTCCCAACATTGCAGCTGCCTTGCTAACGTTACCGTCGCAGCGTTCTAACGTTGCTTCAATTTTCTTCTTGTCCACTTCCGCAAGATCTTCTTTCAATGTCTTACTATAGGAAATTGAAACCTCGCTTACCGGCTCATCTGGTGAATGAGGTTTAGTTGAGGTCATTATCTTATTTAGGTCGGTAACTTCTATCTGTTCCCTTTGAACAGTTTGCAACGCAACTTTGACCACACTGATGAGTTCCCTGACGTTGCCTCGCCATTCAAGTTCCTGCAAGTATTGAATTGCTGATGGGGAGAAAAACTTCTTATCAATATATTCTTTGTTGTGTCTGGATACAACCGAATCTATTATTGGAGGTATGTCTTCGGCTCTTTCCCTTAATGGAGGAATCCTGATTTCACATTCCCTTAATCTATGATATAGTTGCTCCCTGAATTTTGATTCTTTCATCGCAAAAAGCAAATCTTTATCTGTGGCGGAAATGAACCTGACATCTAATTCTTCTGTTTCGATTGAGCCAACCTTCCTGATCATTTTTTCTTCGATAGGAATAAATAAGTTCGATTGTAGTTCAAGACTTAAATCTCCAATTTCATCAAGAAAAAGCGTGCCTTTGTGTGCTGATTGAAAAAGCCCTTTCTTTGTCTCGGTGGCACCCGAAAAAGAGCCCTTGTTATGCCCAAATAGTTCACTCTGAAATAGCTCTTTTGGTATGTTTGGGATATCAACTGTTACAAATGGATATTTTGCACGTCTGCTTATGTTATGAATTGCTTTGGCAACCAATTTCTTTCCTGTTCCGGTCTCTCCTGAAATGAGAACATTCAAATCTGTTCTTCCAAATCTAATAATCGAATCCCCGAGCTCAATCATAACTCTGGTTTTTCCAACTATATCATTTGCAAGGAGGAATTTTTCAATCTCTTTTGCTTCAGTTCTTGGGTCCAGCCTGCTCATAGCACTCGAGAGAACCTCGCTGATTTTTTCCTTGCTTAAAATGCTTTTTTCAATAAAATTAATCGCCCCAAGCTTTGTTGCCTTTACTGCTGTCTCTATTGTTCCCTTGCCTGTTACCATAATTACCGGTATTGCCGGATAGCTTCTTCTTAGACTTTCGAGCACGTCAATACCATTCATTGTTGCATTGGGTCCAAACTCAATATCAAGCAAAACAAGTCCGACACGACGCGAATTCTTCTCAATATAATAAATCGCCTCATCCGGTTTTTGGATTGTATGAGTTTGGTAATTGAATGATTGCACAATATCTGCCATAGTTGTGCAAAAATCCAGATCGTCATCTGCGATGAGGACTAACAAGTTATCCGTTTGAGTAAAATTTAGCATAAGTAAAATTAAGAAATTTTTTGCTTTTTCAGAAAATGAATTATAACTTATTATAAATTATTTAGTTATAATTATATTAATCAAGACTTAATTTTAATATATTAAGACTGTCATAGATTTCCTGAAAACCCCTGCTATTTTTTGTGTTAAATCTTGGATGCCACTTAAAATATAAATTCGAATTCTTCTCTGGGTTTAAATATTCGAAATACCTCAACGTATCTCCTATTTCGTTTACAACTTGTGTTTTCAATATTGTTTTTGTTATCATTGATAATATATTACAATATCTTTCCTGATTAACATTGCCAACTTTTGAAAAACTTGTTTTTTTGTTATTGATATTTTCATATTTGAATAACTCTGCCTTGCTGTTCAGTTCATATCCAACTTTTCTATTTTCAGCGTTGAAATTCTCCCCCCACCTTATTATTAGCTCTTTATGATGAATTTTTGTGCATTCTGCATAATCAAGACTCTTGCAAGAGAATAGAAAAATAAATATAAAAATAAGCCCTATTTTAAAAAACCAATTCATTTTTTTCATAATTTTCGATAAAATTTTGAATCCTTGATAAACATTCATTTTTCCCCAGCAATTCCATCGTTTCGAACATTCCTGCACCGGCTGAGCGACCGGTTATAACAAGCCTGATAGTATGGATTATGTCTTTCAACTTCAATCCTCTGCTTGTAGCAGCATAATTTGTTACTTTATGCAAATTATCATGATCGAAATTTTCAAGTTCAGAATACTTAATCTTTAATTCCTTCAATACTTCGAGAGAATAATCCTTCCAGTGCTTTTCGAAATATTCCCTGTCAAATTTTTCAGGTTTCTGAAACATATAAGGACAGAAATCAGTTATCTGATGTAAAAAAGTAACACGTTCCCGATGAAGCCTTATTACTTTTTCCAGATATTCAATTTCGAAATCAGAATAACCCTTATCCTTAATGATTGATTGCAATTCCAATGCAAGCTCTTTAGTATCTTTCTTCATTAAATATTGAAAATTCATCCAGTTTAGTTTTTCGATATCAAACACAGCTCCGCCTTTGTTCACTTTTTCAAGTTTGAAATTATCAATTAATTCCTGTAATTCATATATTTCCCTGTCACCTGATGGATTCCAACCCAGAAGGGCAACAAAATTAATTATAGCTTCCTTGAAATATCCCTTTTTTCGGTAATCTTCTACTGCCACATCACCTTGCCTTTTGCTTAATTTGCTTTTATCCTTATTTAATAGTAAAGGCAGATGAGCAAATTGTGGTTTATCCCACCCAAAGGCTTCATAAAGCAAAATATGCTTTGGTGTTGAGGGAAGCCATTCTTCACCTCTGATAACATGAGTTATTTTCATCAGGTAATCATCAACAACATTTGCAAGATGATAGGTTGGATAGCCATCTGATTTTTGAAGCACCTGATCATCTATTTCGATAGAATCAACTACGACTTCCCCCCTGATTATATCAGTAAAATGAACTTTGTAATTTTCCGGGACCAAGAGCCTTACAACATAAGGTTCGCCTGATTTAATTCTGTAGTTTACTTCATTCTCAGATAAAGTAAATTGATTTTTCATTGTCTCCCGGTCATATTTGGAATTTAAACCTTTCTCCTGCTGTGTTTTTCTCATTTGTTCAATTTCTTCGGGACTGTCGAAAGCATAATAAGCATTCCCCTTTTGAATAAGGATATTCGCATATTTTTTATAAATTTCCAATCGTTCCGATTGCACATAAGGACCATAATCACCACCTACACCGGGACCCTCATCAAATTTAATACCAGCCCAATTCAAAATTTCAATTAATCCCTCTGTGGCATTTTCCACAAACCTTGTTCTATCGGTATCTTCAATTCTTAAAATGAACTTCCCGCCTTGATTTCTACAAAACAAATAATTATATAGCGCCGTTCGTAGTCCCCCAACATGAAGATACCCTGTGGGAGATGGTGCAAACCTAACTCTTACACTCATAAAGATAAAAACCTTTTAAATTTTTCTCGCATTGTAACAATTTTTAACGTAATTTGTTGTTTATTAATGTAATTGATAGGACTAATTTTGTTTTTTTTAAATGAATTAATGAAACAAAAGATATAATTTTGGTATATTATAAATTACAGATGAAGCAAAATTAATTAAGGTTTTTCTGAACTTTTGATGGCAAAAAAATACTCTGAATATAGCGATATAGAGCTTTATAATCTGATTCTTGAGAACAAAAGTTGCAAGGAATTAGCCTTCGCTGAGTTATATAATCGTTATTCCCGGAAAATTTATTTTTACTGTTTCAGAATCATTGGGAATCAACAACAGGCTGAGGATGCCTTTCAGGAAACCTTTCTGAATTTTCTTCAATCTATGAATCGTGATAGGGTTATGACAAATGTCGGCGGATTTATTCTCAGAATTGCTCGAAATATCTGTCATAAGCATATCAGGGATACAAAAAAACCAGTTGTTTCGATTAATGATATTGATTTGTCTTTCAATGATGAAAGTCTTGAAAAGAAAGAACTTGCTTCAATGGTCGTTGCATCGCTTGAACTTCTAAGCGAAGAACAAAGAGAATCTTTGATTTTACAGGTTTATTATGATATGAGCTATGCCGAAATAGCGGAGTTCCTTGGAGTTCCTGTTTCAACAGTAAGAAACTGGATTGTTCGCTCCAAACGTAAAGTCAGCAAAATTTTAGCTCCTTATTTTGAAAGAACTTGAGGTGGAAAATGGAAAATAATTTTGATAATTCTCATTCTGATTTAATTTATCTTTTCCTCGACAGAGAGGCTTCTCCGCTCGAGCAGGAAATTCTGTTCAAAGCTCTTTCCGAAAGTTCAGACCTCCGCGCTGAATTCGAAAATGCTCTTGAAATCTATTCTGGTTTTAAGTCAGATAAAAATAATCTTAATCCACCAGTGCATCTTGCCACTTCCATTTTCTCTTCGGCTGGTATGACTTATCCTTATGGATATAATTCTTCTGTTCCGGGTTCTCCTGTTTCAAAAGGCTTTCTTCCTAAATTGAAAAATCTTTTTAAGCCTGTTATGATGATGTTTTTGGGTGCATTAATCAGCTTTGTCGCCTTTATTTTATTCAACTCCAACAATGACAGTATTTACTCAACCAGCAAAGGAATACTCTCTGCTGATAGTTTTATTCTAACTCAACAAAATCTCATAAATTCTTATTTTGCAAACAAAACCAAAGATATTATTACCATTGCTAAAAACACGACCGTTTCCGATAATTTTGCTGTTTCCCAGAGCTTTGAATCTGAAAATATCATAATTCCTGATTCTGAAACACAGCCAATCAGCTTTCAAAAAATGAATTCATCAGAAATTAATCTCAGTAATAATACTTTATCTTTAGCTTCCCTGAAATTCAATGACGATCTATCCTCTAGTAAAGATCTCATAAGTCTAAACTTAGGGAAAACCTCACCATTATTTTTGAATGAAAAGAAAATAAGTCCTGATTTTTATCTAGAAATTAAAGGCAATACGAACATTAATCAGTTCCCCGTTGCTTCTCAAAATTTCTCGATTAATCAGATATATGAAAATCTCGGCTTAGCTTTTTATTACAAAATTGGAAAAAATAATCTTCTCGGAGCTTTTGTTGCTCAAGAGCCTTTTAGTATTTACCGTGTCAACGACCCAGAATACAAATATGATTTTACTCCTGTTTCTAATCTTTTAACTTTTGGCGCAAGTTACAGGCAACTAATCCCCGTTTTTGATCTAAATGGATATTTGACACCTTTCGTAGATGTTTCCACAGGATTTTCTGAATATGGTGCAATAACAAAGGGAGCAATTGGATTGAATCTTAACCCAAATAACATGTTCAATTTTGTTATAGGGCTCGACGGAACTATGCTTTTCTACAAATTCAAAGGGAATATCCAGACAACAGAAAAAATTTCTGTGTTTTTCAATTTTGGCTTTAATATTTAAATCCTGAAATGAACTCTGTTTTTCATTGGAATAGATTTCTTTTTGCAGGAATTTTGATTGGTATCTGTCTTTCACTTTATTCCTGTCACGAAGCAAGCGTTTTTCCTAATAATAATAAACCAGAACCTTATTTTATTACTAAGAATCCGGGCTATTTTCCTAATAAAGTTGGTACAAAATGGGTCTATCTCGAAAACCCAAGACTGCCTTCTGCTGATTCAGTTACAATTGAAATTATTTCAAATATTGTCCTGCCAAATCTGGACACTGCTGCGGTCTGGAAACTTACAAGAAGATCAGATCCGGATTATGATTCACTTATGTATGTTACATGCCTAAGAGATACAGTTAAATTTTATACCGACCTTAATGATATTTATAACCCAAAAAAAGTATTCATTGCATACGTTTTTCCACTTAAAATTGCAAATCATTGGGATTATAGAATACCTGACAAAGATTCGATTACCGACCTCGCCATAGTTGAAAGAGTAGAACATATTAGAGTTTCGGGCGGAATAGAATATATTGGAGCCTTTCTTATTTATCGCTCTCTCAAAAACCCAAAGGAATATCTCGGTAATGTTAATATATATTTTGTTCCATATATCGGTATGGTTAATTATGTCCCTAATTTTGGCAAAGAACCCGCCAATCCAATGGAATTAGTTAAATATCACATCGCAAAATAATTATAATTCTCAACAGACTATTCAATTTTTATCACTTTTATTATATTTTCATTCAAAAATCTTGATGCCGAAAGCCCGGCAACCAATACCAATAAGTCTTCAGAATTAAAATTCCCTATCTCTTTCAAAAATTCCGTTAGTTTGCTTATATCCTGCTCCGGAAAATGTTCGGGTATTAAATATGCCTCACAACCCCAAACCAAAGAATTCATAACTCTTTGTACGTTAACTTCATCTGTCAGAACTATTATCGGCACCTTGGGTCTGTATTTGGCTATATTCAGAGGTGTGTATCCTGAACTTGTTAATGCAACTATAGCTTTCGAGTTTATTTGCATCGAGATGACACAAGAGGCTTTTCCGAGTGCGTCAGATATATAATTAGTACTCTCATACTCTTCCATTAATTTATGATACCTTGATTCAGTTGCTAATATGATTTTATGCATATAACTAACCGCTTCGACAGGGTATTTACCGATGCTTGTTTCTCCGCTTAGCATAACACAATCAGCCCCATCAATAACAGCATTGGCAACATCGCTTGCTTCCGCACGGGTTGGTCTGGGATTTTCAATCATAGATTCGAGCATCTGAGTAGCAATTATTACAGGTTTCCCATGATAGTTGCAATGTTTGATTATATCCTTTTGCAAAACAGGGACCTGTTCTGGTGGCATCTCCAGCCCTAAATCCCCACGAGCTACCATTATTGCATCGGATTCGTGAATGATATCCTTTATATCTTCCACTCCCTCGTAACGCTCAATCTTGGCAATTATCGGCACTGTTTTTCTGAAGAGTTTCATAATTGTTTTCAATTCAATTACATCCCGCTCCGAACGAACAAAAGATAATGCAACTGCATCAACTCCTTCTTCCAGCCCGAATTTCAAATCCTCAATATCTTTATCACTCAACGATGGGGCAGAACTCGACACTCCGGGTGCTATAATCCCTTTGTTATCCTTGAGATACCCTCCTTTAACGACAGTTGTCTCGATGCTGTTTTTTGTTACTTTTTCAACATTTAATATTATATACCCATCGTCAAGAAGTATAGTGTTTCCTGCTCTAACTTCATTTACCAGATTTTTGTATGAGGTCGAAACGCAATCGGATGTCCCGCATGGTAAATCTTCTATTGTAATTACAAACTTTTGATTTTCTGTAAGTAACACATTCCCGTTTTCTACTTTTCCAATTCTGATTTTTGGTCCCTGCAAATCCTGTATAATTGCAATCTCTTTTCCAGTTTGTTTTGATGCTGCTCTGATGTTCTGTATATATTGTTTATGAATTTGATGATTCCCGTGGGAAAAATTCAATCTCGCCGCATCCATTCCGCTTCTGATTAGTTGAATTAAATTTTCAATTTGATAACTTGATGGTCCTATTGTGCATATTATTTTTGTTTTTCTCTCCAACATCAATAAACCTCATTTCACTTTTTTTAAAAATATCAATTATCTGATTACAATTTATAAAATATGCTCACATATTTCGAAAAAAATAACGATATTAAAGATTGTTAAAATTAAAAGTAAAAATATTAATGTTAAGTTAAACTCAATAATATCTTTGTTTAATATAATTTATTTTATGAAAATTAATAAAGAAAAAGCAACCGGTGAAATATATTATAATGACAAAGGGAAAGTTTATTATAGCTACGTTCGTTTCGATGTCTTGAAGATGATTCCAGAGGGAGTTAAGATTATTCTTGATGTCGGTTGTGGCGAAGGGCACACATCCGCAGAAGCAAAAAGTTCACTCAAAGCTTCTGTTGCTGTTGGAGTTGAACCATATTTGCCCGCTGCTTTGATTGCACAAAAATATCTTGACAGGGTTCTCACCTCTGATATTGAAGTCCTGGACCTTGATTATCCCGAAGGTTATTTCGACTGTATTATTTGTGCTGACGTTCTCGAACATACACGTGACCCATGGTCTGTTTTAAAAAAATTATATTACTATCTTAGCGACGATGGATATATTGTTTCAAGCATTCCAAACATTCAAAATTATCTTGTAATAAAAAAATTACTTACCGGCAAATTTGATTATGAGGACTCTGGAATTTTAGACAAAACACACCTTAGATTTTTCACTCTGAATACAATAAAAAAAATGTTTGACGAAACTGGTTATGAAATTCTGAAAATTGATTACAACTTAAATTCAGGCTGGAAACTTAATCTCTTGAATAAAATTACATTTGGAAAACTCACCCCTTTTTCTGTTTTTCAATATCTGATTCTTGCAAAAAAAAGAATGTAATAAAAAAATGTTCGATAACTTCTAAATTTTTTCTTCAAATAGTAAGTAGTTTGACTCTTTCATCCCCATCTTTTTATATACTTCAATAGCATTTTCATTATCTTTATCAACATAGAGCCTAAATCCACGTACCCTTTTATCACTTGCAGCCAGCTCCTTAACTTTTCCATAAAGAGCTCTATAAACCCCTTTATTCCTCATCTCGGGAATCACATAAACGCTTTGAATCCACCAAAACAATCCATCACGCCAATCAGTCCATTCATAAGTAATCATAAGTGTTCCCACTATACCATCATCAGTTTCAGCAATCAAATAAAACCCAAGTTCGGTTTGCAGCATCAGGTTTTTAATTCCGGATAGAACTGTTTGAAAATCAAGATTATAGGCTTCTGTCTCAAATGCCATAGCTTTGTTGAACTCTGCCAATTTTTCTGCATCATTAAACATTCCAAATCTGATTCTTATATTTTCGATTTTACTCATAAATAAAATTGGAAATAATCTCAAAAACCTTAATATTGTAAATTTATTAATTTTAATTTACAAATATATGAGCATTTTAAGTTTAAATACTAACATCAGAGTCAGATATGCTGATACAGACACAATGGGAATCGTTTACAACAGTGTCTATTTGGTTTATTTTGAAGTGGGCAGGACTGAACTTATGAGAGCTAATAATATGCCATATACTGAGTTAGAAAAAGCAGGATACCACCTTCCTTTGATTGAGGCAAAAGTAATTTTTCGGAAAGCGGCATTTTATGATGATTTTCTTATTATTAACGCAAAACTTGATACAGAAAAAATTACTGCAAAACTTCAATTTGATTATAATATCCTAAGAGATGGTGATTTAATCGCCGAGGGTTACACAATCCATTCCTTTATGAATTCATCAACCCGAAGGGCTGTGAAACCTCCGGAAATTTTCTTAAAAGCATTAAGATTAAATATTTAGCAATATTAATCATAATTAACCGTTTTTTGTTTACATTTTGTTATAGTGGAATAAGAATGCCCTTAATAAAAAAGTTAATTTTATTATTGCTTTTATTTTCAATTGAAGGAGTTCATCTTTATGCGGTGAATACTCCTTTTCAATTCCTGAGATTCAATTCTAACGCAAGAGCAGCTGGAATTGCAGGCTGCTTCGAGGCTATGCCAGATGATCCCGGAGCAATATTCTTTAATCCAGCTACAATTTCAACAGTTGATGAAAAACATTTTTCCGCAACTTTTCTTAAACACGTTCTGGATATTAATTCCGGAAATGTTGTTTATATAAAGAAATTTAAAGATTTAGGCACTTTCGGGGCATCAGTCTCTTTCACTAATTACGGGTCTTTCATCAGATCCGACAGATACGGTTCTCAAATTGGATCTTTTAGTGCCAATGATATTGTTGTTTCTGCAACCTATTCTAACCAACTTGATACAAATCTTTACTATGGTATTAGCTTAAAATACCTTTATAATAATATTGATAAATATAATTCTTCTTCGATTGCCTTTGATGCTGGATTAATTTATCTGATTCCTGACAGCAGAACCAATATTGGACTATCCGTCCTTCACGCTGGAGCCCAGTTGTCAAAATTTGTTGACTTTTATGAGCCATTGCCATTAGATGTCAGGATTGGCATAAACAACCGGTTGCGTGGTTTACCTCTTCTTGTAAACCTTAGTATTCATCATCTTGCCGACCAATCCAATAGTTTCTTTGATAAATTCTTGAATTTTTCTATCGGTGGTGAGTTTTATTTTGGTGAATATGTTCAGGCTAGGCTCGGCTATGACAATCAAATCCGGCGAAAAGCAGCCCCTCAAAACGACAAACAATTTACTGGGCTTTCCGCTGGTGTTGGCATTAAAACTAATTCTGTTAATGTTGATTATGCTATTGCACAATATGGCTATAACACTTTTCTGCATCGTATTGGTATCAATTTGGATTTTTAATTTTTGGAAGATAATTTTGTGTTTTGTTTAAAATAATATGGAGTTTTTTTATGAATTTCAAGAATTTATTTTTAATATTGTTTTCATTTTTCTTTACTTCTGCTCTTTTTGCACAGCAAAATCAGCCTAACCTTCAGGACCCACAAAAGCAAATTATACTCAAACCTACTGTTGTCGTTGAAGACCTTGCTTTTGCTTATACTACTCTCGGAAATGTTGAAATCGTTGGTAACGAAGTTGAATCCTTCCTCGGTTGTAAGACTATGATTGAAGGATTCATCAAAACAGCTCAGACTTCCAATAAAAAACCGGGTGATACTTTGGTGGTCGAAATGCCATTGCTCACTGCACAAAACCTTATTAACCTTTTAAACAGAGCAAGAATCACCGGTGCACAAGCAGAACAATACAAAAGATTTGTTGATGCCATTGTTGAATCAGGAAAAAATATTAGAAATCAATCCAGATAATTTTATTAGTTAATTTTATTATTTATTAAAAGTTGTCTCGCAATTGCGAGACAACTTTTTTCTTTTTCCTGCTCTGAATAATTTTAAACAAATGATCTATTTTCTATTTCGGTTAGTCTGATAGATTTTTTTGACCCAATAATTACTCTATTTAGGCACTATTTTGGGAGTATAACTGTAAACGTTGTTCCTTCGTTTTCCTTGCTTTTGACAAATATTTTTCCGTTATGAGCTTCTACACATTTCCTGACTATAGATAGCCCGAGTCCATAACCATAAATCCCGTTAGTATTGGAACCACGATAGAATGTATCAAAGATCCTTTCCTGATCTTCTAAAGGTATTCCCATTCCTTTATCTTTAACATTGAATATCACTTCATTCTCATTGATTGATAATTCAAGAATAATTTTACTTTCCTTATCAGAATATTTTATTGCGTTAGATAGCAAATTTGTGATTATAAGAACAACTAAATTCTCATCAACCTTTGCATAAGACGGACCCACATAATAATTAAACACAATCCTGTTATCAACCCCTCGTGAAAGCTGAACATTCTCAATAATTGATTGTAAAAGAGTGACCAAATCAATTAATTCAGTTGATAATACAAATTTTCCAGCTTCCAGTCTTCCGATTATCAGAACATTTTCCATTAGCTGTGTCAGGTTCAGGACAGTCTTTTGTATTCTATCAAAGTGTTTTTCTCTTTCGGCAAGATTCCAAGTCCCCTCATACCTTTTTAATAAATCAGCTGATAGCATTATCGAGGTTAAAGGTGTCCTCATCTCGTGAGATATCATAGAAATAAATCTTGTTTTTAGTATATTTAAATCTTTCTCCTTCTCCACAATTAATTCAAGCTCTTTAATTGCTGCTTTTGTCTCGGTGATGTTTAATAGCATACATATTATCCACGGTTCGAGTGTTTCCGAATCAATATAGCCAAGCGACATTAATGCTGTTCGTTCTTGATTGGTGGATGTTACAATCTGAATTTCTTTATAAACAACCTGATTTTCTGGGTTTAGATTGCGAAATGTTTCTAAAACTTCATCTTTTTCAATGAAATAATTTAAATCAGAAAGCTTTTTGTCCTGTATCTCAGCTTTTTTGATTTCCAGAAAATCAAGCAAGCTGTTATTTGTATCAAGCACTGTCAAATCACTTGCCCTGAAAATTATTATTCCAACTGGACTTAGCTCGAACATTTTCAGAAACCTAAGTTCAATTTCCTCAAGATATTTCTTTGTCTTTGTGCTTTCTGTTATGTCCCGTGATATATCAAGAATATATTTTGGCTGATTATCTAAGGATTTAATCAATACTTTTTTTGTTTCAAATACTTTAATTTCGTTCGATTTTGTCTTATGAAACTCCTCCTCTATCTCGATAGTTTTATGAGTTTCGAGCAATTTATGATCGTATGAAGTATAATAATCTGCAAGTTCTTTCGAATAAATTTCGTAGTTGGTCTTGCCTATAACATCTTCCTCACTGTATCCAATTAGTTTCTGGACTGTTTGGTTAATATAGACATACTTCAGCGTTTTAGCATCCTTAACCAAAATTGCATCTGGTAACGAGTCTAAAATTTTTGAAAAGTATAATTCCTCAACAGGGAATTCAAACCCATTGAATTCGTAAGAACTACTTTTTAATGTATTATGATTCAAATTGTTAACATTGTTAATTTTTCAATGTTATACAATTATCGTAAAGAAATTTTAAATATTTACTAATTTAATTTATTTCTTGAAATCAGATACCTAAAATGATGGTGTTGAACCGCTCAATCCAAAGTCAAGTAACTCAGTAATAATTTTTCCATCTTCGCTAACAGCTTTGACCATACCATTAATTGGAACATCACTATGATACCATCCATCTGATACATATTTTCTTCCCAAAACCGAAACTTCAGATTTTGTTTTAAATGTGCCGTTGAATGTTCCTGCAGGCACTGTAACTGAACCACCATTGGCACCGGAGCTAATCTTAAAATTCATTGAGGATAATAAATCTTTATACATACCTTTTGACAAACTAAGAACCATACCATCAACTGTTGATACATTACCATCATTGTCTTTGATTTTAACCCACACAATATCTATATTATCAAAGTTCCCTGTTTCATTAGCTTTTTCTATACCTTTGATAAGCATTTGGTTCCAAGTCTCGGACGATTCAGTTAAAGTATAAAATTCAAATATCCAGCCTCCCTGCTCCTGACCGACAATAGATATCTTATTAATTGATTTTTTCCCTTCATTAGTATTTCCCTGCAAAACCCATTGCCCAACTTTCAAAGCCATTGGTTTGGAAAAGCTTCCCGTCATATTAAAAGATTTTGTTGTACTGTTTCCATAATAATTATTTATTCTTTGCTGGAGAGCCGGATTTATTGATGGACCGCACGAAACAAGAATGATTGATAAAACGATAGCTATAAAATATTTCATAAAATCCCCTTAAGTGTTGTAAAAAAATTAATTTAATAAAAAATTTAGTCGTACCAAAAAAAAGGGCTAAACCTCTTATAAGTTTAGCCCTTATAATTACTAAAATTGATCCTTATTTATTAAGGATTAATTTTCCACTTCTTGTGAAAGTAGTTCCACTTACTTTATAAATATAAATACCTGATGGAAGATTAGAACCATCAATATTGAATTCATAATATGTCTGACCTTCAAGATTACCATTGAAGATTGTCTGTACTTTTTCTCCAAGAGCATTGTACAATTCAATCGAAACTGGTTGTGCCTGTCTGACTGCCATTGAGAAGTTTGTATTCAACTCAAATGGATTTGGATAAGCTTCGAAGATCTCAACTTCGTCTGTCATCTGATAATCCACATATTCTTCATTTTCCCTTGCCCAGTTATTATTGCAATTATTTCCAAATCCATATTTTGAGCAGAGATAATCTTTTGTTGATTCCCAAACCTCATCATTTGCTGAATTATGAACAATGATTTCACCAATATATCCATCATAGAACTTACCGGTTCCGCTGAAAGAGCCGTCGTGGAAACGTGTTCCGCCAACTGCAGCTCCAACACCATTATCGCTATTGTCTGTGCCCAATTCAACTGTCCCAACTCCTTCATGACCGCTGCCATTCAAATAAACATCAAATCTATCGGTCGATGAATTATATCTCAGTCTTGCCATATAAGTAGTTTTTCTGGATATATTGAAGCTTCTGAAGTGTGACTTGCCACCACCCCAAACACCTGCATAAAGTTTCTTGTCTTCAATATAGAAGTTTATACCGCTTGAAGTTCCGCCCATTTCAAAGAGGACCATTTTGCATTTTTTGGTTCCTTTACCATTATCATCGTCATCACCATCATCGTCATCGTCATCTCCACCAGAATTAATTGCACAAAGGTCACCGCCTTTATAACTTTCGCCTGATACCACTGTGAAGTTTCCTACAACAAGTCCCGGACCTATTGGTTGTGAACAACTTGTATGAATTGATTTATAATAACAATTATTGATATAAATCTTTATTTCCGTTCCCATTTTATTGCCACTACCTTTGCCAGTAAAGCTAAAGGTTGAATTGTTATAAACATACCCACTGAATATAACCTGACCGTCTTTTTGAACTACTTTAATGTATCCGGAATTTCCTGTGTATTTCAAGGTAAGCTTGGTAACTCCACCAGAGCATTTTCCGCAATCATCATCTTCTTCATCATCGTGTTTGCATTTATTATCATGCTTATGATTATACTCCTTGCAGTTGCATTTATCACCTATATTATTCTTAGTTGTGAAGACAACAAAGATTGATTTTGAATAATCAGGATCATTAAGATTTCCGGATGCATTTGCAACTGTAAGGAAGTCTGAATTCTTTTCATTGCATTGATGCTCATTGAAGAAAATTCCTCTTTTCTTGGTTGAACCAACTTTCTTTGGAAGTGTGTGAGGAATATTATCCTTATATTGCTGTTTTGCATGATTATCATATTGTGTCAAATCCTCCCATGACCAAGTATTTGGTGGGGACAAAGGAAGTTTTGAGCCTTTACATTTCTGTGAGGTTGTTCCTGCGTCTAACCACAAAACTCCATAAGTGAGATTAAATGGATAATGAACAACAGTTACTAAAACTGTAGCCTGACTTTGATTTCCACTTGGATCTTCAACGCACAGCACGACTTCATAAGTTCCGGGTGCATCAAAAGTTAAACTATTTGGGGCTCCTTCTTCTTCGCAGAATGATAAAGTTACTGAACCGCTATTATCTGAACTTCCATCATCCACATCCGATGTTGTAATTGTTACTTCGCCGTTTTGTCCGAGTTGAACTGTTATATCTTTACCTTTTGCTGTAGGAGGTGTATTGTCTTCAACTGTAATTGTTGCATCATCTGTTGAACAATTTCCTGATTCATCACATACTTTAAGTTTAACATTGTATGTTCCGGGGACTGAGAATGCAAGTTCACCTTCTCCATATTCTTCATCAATGTTATCACCATCGCTGTCATATAATATTGTGAATGTTAATGGTCCACCGCTATTATCTGAGCTTCCATCATCCAGATCTTCCGGGTCAACTGTTACTGTTCCGCCTGGTCCTGTCTGAACTGTGATATCCTTTGCAATTGCTGTAGGAGGTGTATTGTCTTCTTCATCAAAAATAAACTGCCCAACAGTTCCTGTGCCTCTATAAGGATTAGTTGTATAATCCATATCATCGGTAATTGTTGGGTCAATATCATCATAAGTTGACAACTGTTGATTAGATTCATCAAAATATGTATTGTCAATCATATACACATTACCGGTGTAATCTCCATTATTATCTATAAAGCCTAAACCACCAGAAGAAGGTATATTAAACTGAAAACCTGTAATTTTTGAATCACCTGCAGCAACTGAAGTAATAATAGGACCTTGAGTTGGATCAATAAATGGTGTTCCACCGATACCGACAAGTTCAACAGCATTAAAAATTGTAAATGTTTCTGAATAATTAGTGTTGGTATTAACAACCTCAACTATATCTCTTCCGCAAATTGAGTGAACTGCCTGCATTGCATTGCTTATATTATCAAATTCATTTGCTTTATTAGCTGTTTCTGTATCATCATCAAAGACAAAATCATAGATATCAATTGTAAAATCTTCACTTAGTGGAGAATTGTTAACAGTTATGTTTCTTGTTGAATAATCTGATAGGTCAGTAATGTATGGTGAGAAATCTACTTTTCCATATATTAAGCTTGCCCCGGGAAGTACATTTGGATCATCAACTGCCGGTTTGTAATTAGCACTGTTATTATAAAAAGTCCTTCCCCCGTCATAATTATCACCATCAAAATAATATAGTTCATGATCAAATTCTCCCCAGCCGTATTGTGGTCCATTTGACAGATCAAAACCACCTAAATCAAAATCTTCATTTGGCTCTTCCCAGTAATTCTCCTGAGCACAAAGAGCATAATCAGTATTGTTAAATAAACCAAATCTTGTATTTACATAAATAACATTTCTGTAAACTGTAATATCATCAAAACTGTTGTTATCATCTATCTCATTGGGATCACCCGGGAAGAAAGGTTCATCATTATCGCCATTCAAGGTTATCCCATCCATATTTAAGAATATATCATTCAAACTGATATCAATTCCGCTAACACCACCATAGATATAAATCCCGGTATGTAAGTTAAGATAAACACTGTTTCCCTGAATTTCAATGTCTTCAATATTTTCAGTAGAATTATTTAAAAGCACTATCCCGTTACCTTTGGCTCCTTCACCTATATTCTCACTACCAATCAGATTGAACTTAAACTCATAAAAACCTCCATCTAATAAACTGTTATCATTAATAACAGAGTTAGTTATTTTTCCTAAAATTGTAACATGGCTCATCCTGTTATTATATGAATAGTTATATTGAATAGTGCAATCTTCGAATCCAGTCTCATCTGCTTCAAATCTAATTGCATCACCCAAACCAGAAATACCGTTTATTTCATTTTCAGTTATTTGAATATCGCTGCCATTTCCATCAACAAAAATGCCGTGAGTACCCCCAACATTAACATCTGGATCGTCTCCTTCGTCAAAGGAAAGGTCATAATATATATTCACAACGGTACCATAACCTGTCTGAGGTCCTATATTATTTTGTGTGATTACGACATTTTCAAGTCCGGGTGCGATATAAATCAATACGTTTCTTTCATTATCCTCTGAAAATGGATCCTGTGAATCCCTTTTCAAATTAAGAATTCTTAAGTTTTTGATTGTAACATTTGAATGATAAATGGATATTGTTGGATTATCGCCCTCAAGTCCGTGAAGTCTTGAAGAATACCCATATTGGGGCAAAGGTTCATCCTCGTCAATTAGAGAAATAAAATCACCATCTCCGATAATTTCCAAACTTTCAAAGTTTAAGTTTGAGGGAATGGTTATATTTTCCTCATAATATTCACCTAGATCATTGCCTTTGACCATAATGGTATATTGATCACCGCCGTTACATTGATTAATTGCATGTTGAATTGTTGCAAAGGGGGAGCTTTCAGTCCCGAAATTCGAATTATCACCGGTTTTGCTTACCCAGTAAGTTGTAGCAGCACCTAATGATAAAGATGAAATTATCATTATGGCACAAACAAAAAATAAGACAGGCACTCGTTTTAACATATATTACTCCAAAAAATTTAAAAGAATTTATTTTTTTTTTTTAAATCAATCAAAATTAAATGTTTTACAAGGAGAAAAAAAGTTCCATTTACCTCCATTTTTTTTTTAGTGGCTAAAATTTATAAAGAAAACGAATATTAATAACAAAAAAATCAAAAAAAGTATTATGGTATTTATTTACTTTTTTGTAACTATCAAACATTTCAAATCAATTGAAGTATAGAATCAGGAATTATTTTCACTTTTTTTAACAGGTAGCTTAATAACAAATGTTGATCCTTCATCCAAAATGCTCTTTACTTCGATTTGCCCGTTATGAGCATCCACTATCCATTTAACAATAGACAGACCGAGTCCGGCTCCGTGAGTAGAGGCTGAGCGGGATTTGTCAACACGGTAGAACCTGTCAAAAATATGCTTAAGTTCATCTTCGGGTATTCCAACACCGGTATCGGAGACAGTCAAATATGCATAATTCTGGTTATTAGTCAATTCAATTTTTATTTCACCACCCTGTGGAGTATATTTTACGGCATTATCAATAATATTGAGTGCCGCCTGATGAATTCTTGCTGAGTCAACAAAAACATAAATATCATCCTGTATATTTTTAGTAACTTTAATATTTTTGCTTTCCGCTAAAATTTCAGCATCTTCTGTAATGTCAATAATCAAGCGGGATAAATTTATTTTTTCGAAATTCATCTTTATCTGTCCGGCTTCTGCTTTCGATAGTTCCAATAATGTTTCTACAACGTTTGTTAACCTAACTACTTCCTCGAGAGCGCTTAAAATTATGTCCTGATACTGCTCCATATTTTTATCCGAGCGAAGTGCAAGCTCTAATTCACCACGGAGTATAGTCAAAGGGGTTTTGAGTTCGTGGGAGGCATCCGATGTGAAACGCTTTATCTGGGAAAAGGATTTTTCAAGTCTTGATATCATACTATTGAAGGTCCTTACCAGATGCCCGATTTCATCTTTTGTATTTACTTCCGGAATCCTTAAGCTAAGATTTTTCTCTGAAATTTCATCAGCCGCCATTGTAATCTGGTCAACTGTTCTCATTGCAAGCCTTGAGAGAACTAATCCACCGATAACTGATAACAACAGCACCAACGGAAAAGCAAGAATCTGTATTGCAAATAACTCATTCAGATTCGACTGTATATCGGACATGCTGTAACCAACTGATATTATAGCATGTTGTGTCTTCTTGACCAACAATCTAACCTGTTGTTTTTGAAGATTATAATATGTAAAAACTGAATCAAGCTTATCAGTTGACCCTTTATCGTCATAGGTTAGTTTTATAATTGAGTCCCTATCCTGTGGTTTTACTGATAGTGTGTCTTTTTTTGTAACTTTTTTGAAATCTGCTAATACCGGCAGGGAATCTGTCAGAAGATTTCTGGACCGCCATATAACATCATTGTTGGTGTCAGCTATTTGAATAAAATAATTTCTTGGATTGAGAAGAATATGCTCATATACTGAAGACCAGACTGCATCCTGCTTTTCACTTTCCATTATCTGAGCTTCCAGGGAAGGACGCAATGGTCCAACAAAGCGGCTTCGCTCGCTTTCTCTGAAGATTGCAAATTTGTCCTTTCCAACCCGATTTAACTTTGCATTTATAGCATTTTTATTCGTTATCTGATTTTCCGAAATAATATAATCCAGAGAATTGACCACCTTAATAAGTGACACATCAAGATTGTCGTGTAAATTTTTCGAAACCGACAAATATGTATAAGCTCCAAATGCCGATAATGATAGTGCAACTATTGCACTATACCAGAACGTGAGCCATACTTTTAGTGATACCTGAGTAGCCAAATTTTTGAATCAAATTAATTATTATTATTATTTTCTTGTTTTTAAACGTTTTAAATTCTTAACTTATTATTTTAACTTTATCCACAAAATTGATATTTTTTTTATTTTAAATTTGTTCTTAATTACAATTAAAAGAATTGTCAGAAAAAAAAGTAAATATAGCAAATAAAAAATTGGAAAAAAGAAAATCCAGAAAAATATTAAAAAAAATTTTAAAGACTTTTTTCTGGTTTCTTACTTCTATTTTTCTGGCAATAGTAATTTTTATTCTTTTGTTCCAGATATATCCTTTCAGGAAAGCTGTCATAAACACAGCACTTGACTTTGTGAATAATGAACTACTCGGTAAAATAGAAGTTAGTGATATAAAAATCAATATTTTCAAGGGAATTCAAATTGATTCATTAAAAATTTTTGCTGATGGTGATATTTTTGCAGATATCGGGTCAATTCAAATTAAGTATGAATTATTTCCACTATTCAGTAATCGTCTGATTCTTGATAATATTATAATTGAAAATCCCAGGATAAAAGTAATCAGAAACTTAAGTGATAGTTTATGGAATTTCGAAAAAATTGTTAAACCCAGCGAAGACACAACTGAATCTGAAAAACCCAATTGGATTATTGATTTGAAAAAATTTGCTTTCAATAACGGCACAATCTTTCTTTATGATTCTACTTCAATCAATCGTAATTCCGATAATTTTAATCCATTAAATCTAAAAATTTCTGACTTTTACATTAATCTTAGTGCTTACTTTAATATTAAGAATTCAAAAATTAATTCATCAATTTCTCTTTTTTCTTTAACTGAAAACAATAATAACCTGATAATAAAAAATTTAAACGCTGATATTGATCTTGATACTAACAGTATAGCAGTCAAAAATTTTTCATTACTAACAAAGAATTCGGGTGTCAGATTTTCGAGCGGGATAAGAAATATAAACATATTTGGTAAAAATGATAGCCTCAATAATAATATCAATGGTTATATTTCTTTGCAAATTGATAGCCTTGATAATTCGGACATTGCAATTTTTACAAAATCTAAAAGCAGTTTACAGTCAAAGTTTTCATTGATTACTCGTATTGAGGGAAGCACCAAGACAATTGAAGTCCAGGACTTTGCTCTTTTTGGCGAAAAAACTAACATAAATCTCACCGGAAAAATAAATAACCCACTCGATTTTAATAAGGCAGATTTTTCCTTTGATTTTTCAGATTCAAAAATTGACTACTCAGATTTGGCTGCAATTTTACCTGCAAACTTAATAAGTTCTATCCCAGAATTCAATAAACTCATTATAAAAAAACTTACAGCAAATGGTAATTTAAAGCAAATTGAAGGCTTAGTCAGTATTGATAGCGATTTAGGTAATATTAGCTCAAATTATTTTATTAATCCTTCTGAAAATTTATCTTATAATATTATACTCGAAGCAAACTCTCTCGATTTAACCCGTCTGACAAAAAATCAGATAAACGGTCAGATGAATCTTAGAGCTTCGATTCTCGGCGAAGGTATTGAACCGAAAAAAATGAATTCTCAAATAAATATTGATATCACCGATTCCCGTGTTTTTGATTTCAATATCAAAAAACTAAATCTCTCTTCCAGTGTCCAAAAATCAATTATCAATCTTGATACTCTTGATTTAAGATTATTTTCCAAAGGACAGGATACTCTTTCCGATGATAACTTAAAATATTCTGACCTTTCAATCAACGGAAAAATTGACATAAACAATCTGAAAAAACCCGAATATCAGATTTCGGGCAATTTGCGAAATATGAATCTAGCCCGGCTCACCGAGAATGATCTGGCACCTCAGGTTTTTTCAAGCAATTTCCATATAAATGCAAAAGGCATCAACCCCGATAGTATTTTCGGCACCTTTTTCACCGAAGTGGAAGAATGTTTATTTGGTGATCGTGCCTTACTTCCCTTCAATTTCTTCGTCAATTCCGAAATTGATTCAAATGACGAAAGAAAAATCATTATTGAATCTGACCTTATGAATCTTGATATTAGCGGAAAATTTAATTTCACAGATTTCGAAGATTTTATTCTCAACAAAGGTATTTATATTGCTGATTATATAACAGGTAAAGTGAATCAACTTACTTATCAAATTCATGATTCATCCAGAAGAAAAGTCAAACCTTTTAAGGAAGGAAAATTACGTTTAATCGGAAAAATCAAAGACATCTCGCCTGTTAATATTTTTCTTGATGATGCCAAAATGTCTCTCAGGGCTGACATTGCTTTGAGTTTGGTTTCTGGAAAAGACTCTGCTTTTGTCTCCCTGGATTCTTTAAATTTAATTACATACAGATTCAAAAATCCACAGGCTGACGTTAATATTAACCCCTTGAAAATATCGGCAGATCTTGTTCTGGTCTTGAAAGATTCAGTTCCTGTTATCAATTCCTCGAATGTTGCTCTGGCTTCCTCGTCTATAAGTTACATCAATGATATATCTTTCGAAAAACCTAATGTCATTGCTTCAATTTCAAATGATACTACAAAATTCAGTGCCGGAGTTATCATAAATAATTCGATAAATACATTTGCTTCAGGTTTGATGACAATTGAACCCGAAAGATACAACCTGACTTTGCTTGATGGTAATTTCAGATTGAATGACTCTTTTAGCTGGTCTCTGACTAAACCATTAATTTCCTTCCTTGATTCGACGGGATACAATATTGAAGTGCTTAATTTCAAGCGTGAAAAAAATGAAATTATTGATATCAAGGGAAAAGTCAATCTCAACAAAGCTGATAACCTCAAAATCAATATTGTTAATTTTAACTTTGAAGCCCTTAAAAAGTTCCTTCCAAAAGAACAAACTGAGTTTCTTAACCAGCTCAGTGGTAAATTCGATCAAATTGACATTCTCGTTAACGACAGTTTGTCAAACCCTGATATTAAGTTCGATTTCAAAACTTCGGATATTATCCTGAATAATTTTAACATCGGGTATTTAACCGGTAAATTGCGTCATAGTAATTCAATCATTAGTGGTCCATTGGAAATTTATTCTAATTCAACAAAAATCCTAAGTGCAAAAGTAAATTCTTTTCCTATAGATTTATCAATATCTGACGTAAAAGAAAGATTCCATACCCGGAATAAAATCTCTGTTGATATAATCGGAAAATCCATTCCATTGGAAATAGCTGGTCCTTTCGTCCCCCAAATTGAAAATCTTAAAGGAACTGCAAATGCTGAATTGAAGTTTACAGGCTATGCACCTGATAATTTCAACTTCAATGGCTATCTTGATATTCTCAATTCAAGTTTTCTCGTTACCCCCAATAATATGAAATATTCTGGCGATGGCAGGTTTGAACTCTACTCCGACAGCATTATAATTAAGAACTTCATTCTCCATAATACCAAAGAAGATTTAGCTGATGGAAAATTCATAATTAATGGAAAAATTAATCTGCTTAATTATCAGATAAACGATTTTGATCTTAATTTCAATACAAAAAGGTTCAAGGTTCTAAACCGTGGTTCAATCAAAAATATGCCCACACTTTATGGTGATTTTATTATTTCGACAAGTCCAAACCCATTAAGACTATACGGAACCTTGAAAACACCAACCCTTTCTGGTGATATTAATGTTTTTGGCAGGAGTGAGCTTTTTATGCCTCTAACAACCACCAATGTTCAAAGCAGTATGACAGCCGTTCGTTATGAATTCCTCCATAGCCCGGTTACTCCAAAAGATACGCTTAAACAAGATTTGTCCAAATCTGAAATGCAGGAAGCTAAAACTACTGAACAAAGAACTACCGAAAAAGTAGTAGGATTTGCTGACTTACTCAACTATGACATCTACCTTAGAATTTTAGAACCTTTTACAGTAACGATGGAATTAAATCAGCTGGGACAGGTTTTTGCAATTATTGGAACACCCGACAGATTTGTACCCCTGCACTATGAAGTTTCCCGTGAGGATAGAACCCCTAAATTGAGCGGTAGTCAGCTTGTTTTGAAGGAAGGTTCCAGACTAAAATATTTCAAAATATTCGAAACAAGCGGCAATATTTTCTTCCCCACAGGTTCTATTGATGACCCCGGTATTGACCTTACTGCTGTTTACAAAGGCTATTCAATGAAAGACAACCGATCTCGCCCTTTCGAGGTAATTATGAAAATCACCGGTACCAAAAACAAACCTTCAATCAGATTCGATTATAATCTTGATGGTAACCCGGCTGTTGGAGATTCTTCCATTGTTAGTCAGGATGCTTTGTTCCTTCTGGTTATGGGCAAAACCAAGTCTGAGTTTGAAAGCGGCTCGCAGAAAGGCGTTTTTGATTTCGGTGAACTCGGCTCTTCAGGTTTATCCTCCTATATTTCCAAACTTACAACTGAGTTATTGCAGGGAACAGGAGTAATTCAAAATGCAGAAATCAATTTTGCTTCCGGTTCCTTAGAACTTGATAAAGCAGAGCTACGTCTTAGCGGTCAGCTGTTCGGGAATGTAACCTGGAGGGTCGGTGGAACAATAGCTGATATCGCTGCAAATAATGAATTCAGCATAGACATCCCATTGAACTTTTTCCAGCAAACAGATATTCTTAATAACATTGCTATCCAGCTAACAAGGTCAACAAACCTCAACCAAACACTTAGCAGAAATCAAAAGGAATGGGAAGTTAAAATCAAATTTGGTGGTAGTTTTTAATTTGATAGCAATTGTCAAAAAGCTGAATGTAATAAAATATTATTTCTAACTATTTTCTAACTATATTCTGCTTTTTTTGGAAAAAAATAAATATGATACATAATTTTACTTTTTTTCTAAAATGAATGAATTATAATTGTTTGCTTCAATTCTTTTACTTATTTTTAGATATAGAATTGTTCAAAGACTAAAATAAAATGAATGAAATTATAAATGATGGCAATAAAACAGATGAAATTGAGGATTTTAGAGAAAAAAAAGATGAAAAAGGATTCAGACATCAACTGAAGAAAAGTAATATATTTAAAAAGCAATTTCATCACGGAATAGTCAAATACTATAATTCCGATTTCCTTGCTGATCCTTCTGTATCAACAGTTAAACATACTTTGGATGAATCATTTGGCAAAAGATATTCACCTTACGCCGAAATTGTTTTCAAGTGCAAAAGAAAAAAATTATTTAAAAACATTCACCATTACCCTCTCAGGGAATTTGAATTCGTAATTGTTCAGGTTGATAATGGAATTGATGTCGGTACTATATATTCTTGCGGCGAAGAAGCTATTAACAAATTTCATACTGTTTATAGGGAGGAAGAGCCTGAATTTTCAATCATCAGACATATGAATTTCGATGACTTTCAAAAGCATAAGAAAAATCTTGAAGACGAGATCAGGGCTTTGGCTCAGATTAAAGCTATGGTAAAAGAATTTAATCTTGAGATGAAAGTTACAGAAACTGAATGGCAATTTGATAGACAAAGATTAACAGTTTATTTTACTGCACCACAGAGAATTGATTTTAGGGAATTAGTCAAAGAGCTTGCAAGATTATTCAAAACCAGAATTGAACTTCGGCAGATTAGTTCCAGAGAGGAAGCTAAAAGAATCGGAGGAATGGGTCCTTGCGGTAGATGCTTATGCTGCACTTCTTTTGTTTCGGAATTTACCCATGTTACTCTCGATCATGCCCGTGTTCAGCAACTTGCCAATAACGTTGCAAAACTAACCGGCTATTGCGGCAGATTGAAATGCTGTTTGCTTTTCGAGCACGATATTTATGTTGATGCTTTCAAGAATTACCCCCCTCTTAATTCGATTATTGAATTGCCAGAAGGAAATGCTAAACTCGTCAAGGTTGATATTTTCAAAAATCAGGCATATATCCAGATGCTCTCAACTGGTTTATATTGTTATTTGCCCTATCCTGATATGTTAAGACTCTGGGAAAATAATAAAATTCATCCTCCAAAAGAAGAGGACATCAAAAAGAATTTAAAGGAAGAGTTTGGTATTGACGAAATTGATTTGCTCGAAGATGAAATGATTTAAGTTTAAAAAGCATTCTTTAGGTATGTTATTTCTGTTCTCCCATCCTTCTCATCAATACCAACAAAATCAAATCTGCACTCAACATTGCTAAGCTTGTTTACGTAAAGATAACCCTCTGCAACTTTCCTTATTGATTTTATTTTCGAATTTGTAATACTCTCAATAGCTGTTCCGTAAATGTCAGATTTCCTGTATTTCACTTCGACAAAAACAATAGTATCTCCTTCTTTGCATATTAAATCAATCTCACCGACTTTGCCAAAATGAAAATTCTGCTTAATTATCTTATATCCCAATGACGAAAGATATTCAATTGCAATTTTTTCACCTTCATCACCCGATTCTCTTGAATTTTTATCTTTTTCCATTATTCTATCTACTTTTAAATAGCAAATCTAATGTAAATTATTAAAAAAAAAGACTGCCGCAATAAACGACAGTCTTTTTGGTGAACTTTATTAATAATCTTATCTGCTTAAGATTACTTTTTCAGTTCTGACGAATGTATTTCCTGTAACCTTGACAAAATATATTCCCGATTGCAATTCACTGGCACTTATGCTAAATTCATACATTGACTTTCCGTTCATTGTTCCATCGAACACTGTTGAGATATTTCTGCCAAGAGCATCGAACAGCTCAATTTTTACGTTTTGAGTTTCAGGAACTCCGACCTTTAAGTTTGTCTGTTGAACAAAAGGATTGGGATAAATAGAAATAATTTCCTCTTCACCCTCATAGAATTCAAAGTCCGAACTTGGATCCCCGTCATTCTTAGAGGTTCTTGGCCAGCCATCAGAAAATCCGTATTTATCTGTAAAATAGTCAACAGTTGCATTCCATTGGTCCACGTTATAATTATTGTAAACAATAATTTCTGCAATTTGACCTATAAATGGATTACCAGTGCCAGTTTTCGACCACCCTTTCATTCTTGCATTTTCTGCAGCTCCAATTACAGAATTTCCATAATCTGTACTACTACTAAATGCAAATCCAGAAAAATTTCTTCCGTTACCAACCTCAGTATCATTTAAAAATGCACGGAAATTTGTACCAGATGAATTTGCATTATACCAGAATCTTGCAAAATATACTGTGTTAGTCCGTAAACTATCATCACGCTCTAAATAGGTTGTTGTAGAATTATTAGCTCTCCAAAGAGTAAAGTTAAGTTTCGGACTTCCACTTACCATCATTATACCAACACTATAACCACATGTTAGATTTCCAACCTCAAATATAAATTGGTTGGCAGATGGAATAGATGATGGTGTCTTGAACACTATAAATACTGATTTTGAAGAATTTGCTTCCAATGAATAGTTTACTGGGTCTAAAGTCAAAAATTTTGTTTCATTCGAATTAGAATAAATACCCGGTTGATAGTTAGTTACATTGCTTGTATATCTTGGCTTATAATTATTAGAGCTTTGAGTAGCATTATTGCCATAAGTTGAATTATCATCCCATTGATTGACTAAATCACCATCAGATTTATCTGTGATGCTGTTCCCTTTTAACCATAACACACAACCTGTTGTGTCGGCGGGAATCAAATCTGCTTTAACAAATAATCCTCGTCCATCATTATGGTCTGCATTATCTTCAAAATAATCGCTCAGCTGTGTCCAGCTATAATTATTCATAGAAACATTTTCTTTATAATATTCACATTTCTTTAATGTTATATTACCTGTTGCCTCTGAACTTGCAATTTTCCCTAACAAATCTCCACTTTGATCACGGCAGACAAGCCTTATATTTTCAAGAATTATGTTTGATGTACCAGTCGAAACCAAAGCTGGCACGTAATTGTCGCCATCGGTTGTATATTTAAATATCGGTTTATTTCCGTTTTCGTCATCAACTCCTAAAATTTTAACCGGTCTCGAAAAACTTATTTCATTATTTGTATAAGGAGTACTTGAGGGTAAAACGTAAATAATCTCTTCTGCTGACCCTGCTGGAGTGGAATTTGTAACATTGTTAAGATTATCAAAATAAGAATCACTCTGATCTGAATTTACTACAAAATTATTTTTCGATTGATATATTAATGACTTTCGATAAGGGTTAGCATCCACAGGTCCATAAACAATGCTTGGGAGTGTCATATAATTATTTGTATCTGACGCGTCATAATAAACTGATTCTTCATTCGGGTAATCTCTACCACCGTCCCTTGCTGCATCCTGTTCATAATATGTATCAGCTTCTTTGTCGAAATCTCCCCAAGCCATTTTTGGACCAAGCGATGAATCTGGACCACCCCAACCATAACCTTCCGATGGTTCCTCGAAATATGTATCTTCTGCTACAATTGGATTAGTATTATCATTTGTGTTATAATAAATACCGAACCTTTGGTTGGAATGAATTAATAAATCGCTTATACTTATATTAGAGAAATTATAATCCTCGCTTCCAACGCTTTGGTCGTATGGATGTGTAGGATCAGCTGGATCTCCATTAAAAACAAGACCATCTTTGTTGCCCCATATATCTGAATAATATGCGATATTGAGTTCACTGGTTCCCCCAAAAACATAAACACCTGTATTGTAGTTATCGAATACTGAATTTCCTGTAAGATCTATAGAGACTCTGCTTGAATTATCATTTGTCTGATCAAAACATTTCATTAAAACAATACCGTTGCCATACTCTGAAGCCGGTCTTGATGAAGTATTTGCTACATCAAAGTCCAATGGATACCAGCCATTATGATATATAGAATTCCCTTCGAAAACTGAGTTAGAAATCTCCCCGGCAGCAACAATACCGCTTCTACGGTTCATAATTATCATATTATTTAATATATAAACATTACTGATTGAACTATTTGTATAAGTACTTGTTTTAGGTGCATACATCATTATGCCTTCGCCTTCGCCTGTTATATAATAAATGACACATTCTTCGATAGTGATATTATAGGTATTTCTATCGGTTCCATCTATGAAAATTCCATGGCGACCTCCGGGATAAAAATCGGGAGTGTCATCACCGTCATCAACATCAAATTCCCAGATCACATTCATACCGTTTATTTTATGACCTTGACTGTTATAAATTGCATTTTCTCTTGCCTGTGGTCCGATAAAACAACGATAGATATGAATATCGCTGCATCCGGCTGCAATACTGATTAGATTGCTATTTGAGGATGTTGTGTTAGTTCGTGATGGATGATAAACCCTTAAATTCTTGATTTCAACATTGCTTGCTTCTATGCTTATCACAGGATTACCAAAGCTTGTACTGGTCTCAACTCCACCTATTCTGGCTGTCTCAATTTCAAGAAACCCATCGCTATCAAATTCAATATCCGGACCGGTCAAAGTCAAGGAATTAAATTTAATTGTGCTTGTTTTTCTTATTCTGATATTCTCCCTGAATGCACCCCACTGGCTGTTTGGCATTAGGTGTATCACATAATCATCTGTTGCTGTTGTGCATTTTGTTAAAGCGTATGCAATTGTGCGATAAGGAGTGGTTTCACTTCTTCCATTATTTCGGTTGTTGCCACCGGTTGATACGTAATAATCTATTACTGCTCCATTAGACGTGTATGCGACGAAGAAAACTGAAAGAACAAATAAAATTCGTAAAAAATATGCGTTTTTCATTTTAAACCCCAATAATGTTGATAATGATTTATTTTTAAAAATGGATATTTCATTATATGAAATCTTGTGTGCGTTTTCTTTAAAATAATTTTTTTTGTAGATATAATGCTGGTCAGATCCTCTATTGAGGCTGTTTTTGATGTTGCTGTCGCCTGTTTTTTGGATGTCGTTCATAATAAAAATACATTCAATTCCTGATTGAATATCCGTATTTCTACTTATTAACATCCGTGTCAAGTGGTATTATCGGGATATTATCAGAAAACTTTAGAATATGTTTCGTTGGAAATATAGATTAAATCTATCTTAACAGAAATTTACCAAATAAATAATTCAGTAATTTGTCCCGTTAATTTTGACTGTGTTTAGCAATTAATTTATTTTTTAACCGTTTTTTCATTTTTTAATATTTATGGTAGATGAATTATGATTTCATTTTACAAAGATTTAATAAAATTTGTTTATATTTTTATAATTATTATAAGTAGTATTTATAAAATAAATGCAGCTACGGATTCTGCTTCGATTGGAGCTGGTTATACCTTGCTTAGCTGGTATAAACTTAATACAAAATCTGTTTCTTCGGCTAATGTATCTCAGTGGAATATTGCCTTCTCCACTGCTCTCGATGCTTCAATTAGAATTAATGATGCATCGAATGTCAAACTTTGGCACGTCGTCGGCAGTGATGCTACAAGTTTCGATGAACCCGGCACTCTTGATACAAATGGATTATCTTCCGACTTAGCCGGCGTTAAGTTTAAACAATATTACAACTCTCCAAAAACATGGGCTATCGGTGCTTTCAATATGGGTAAAAATGGCTTTGCTCTTGGCGGTGATTTTGGCTGGGGACAATATAATCAGGCAATTCATCAATTAAGCGGAAAATCTCTTTTCATTATTGCTTTGCCCAATGGGGAGTATAAAAAGATTTTCATTGCTAAGTGGGCTAACTGGGTCTATACTGTCAAGTATGCAAATCTTGATGGCTCTAATTCTCAATCTATTGATATTAATACAAAAAATTATGAAGGTAAATTATTTGTTTATTATTCTTTAGAAACTAATGAAATTCTCGACTTAGAACCAAAATCAACTGATTGGGATATTGTTTTCGGCAAATACACTGATGTTGCAAGAATGGGCGATGTTGTTTATGAAAATTACCCCGTTATAGGTGCAAGAATCAATCCAAATGTAAAAGTTGCTGTTGTTTCAGGCGTAAAAAACAACGAAGCTCAACAACCCAATTTGAATAAATTTACAAACACTGCAAATGCAATTGGTTACAATTGGAAAATTTTTAACCAGAATACTTTCCAATTTATCGTTCCTGATACGATTACTTATTTTGTGATATCCGAAGACGACGGTTATCTTTATAAGCTCTGGTTTACCGGTTTTGTCGGTGCATTCGGAAACATATACTTCAACACAGAAAAAGTCCTTTTGTCAGTCTTAGATGAAGAGAGTGAAAATAGCTCATATTTCGCTATATTCCCGAATGTTTTGTCCCATGGTGATCACTTAAATATATATGTTTCAAGTCATAATAAATATAATAACTTTATACTTGATATTTTTTCTTTGAATGGCTCCAGAGTCTATTCACAAAATTTTGATTCAGGGATTACCAATAATATTATTTCTTTGAACAACCTGAATCTTAGTGTTGGCTTCTATACAGTGAGATTCTTAATAGATGGAAAAGCTTTCAGTCAGAAATTAATTGTCAGGTAAATTTATTATCTGGATATCTTGATCTATATGGCGGTCTCAAAAGACAAATTTTAGGCATAAATGGTCAGGCGAGGACGCCTGACCTACTATATAATTCAAGGACTCAGTTGAACAAACTCAAAGTTTGTTCCAAAGATAATAAATTTTGAGGGACCTCCTTATATAATATAATCATAGCTCGAAAAAATGAAATATGTATTTAAATATCTGTTCGTTTTTATTGTAACATTAAATATATTTTATACACTCTATTCAAATAATATTTATGTGCTCGACCAATCAAATAAAACTCCTCTGCAAAATGCGACGGTAAAAATTACTTGTATCGTCAGTGACTGCATAGACTCCACAGTCACTTTAAAAACTAATAAGTTTGGTTTTGTTAAAAATCCAATACAAAAAAAAGCAGTCATAAAAATTTCTTTTATTGGCTATGAATCAATTGAAGACACAATTGAAAGCACTTCCAGAGAGCTAAAATACTATATGACTCCAATTTCTATAATGCTTAATGAAGTTGTAACAACCGGACAGTTTATTCCAACAACTGTTCAACAATCCGTTTTCCCGGTGAATGTTCTGAACAAAGAAAGAATTTCGAGTCAGGCAGCAGTCAATCTCAGAGATGTGCTTGCTACAGAGATGAATATGAGAATTGGCGTTGATAATATTCTGGGTAGCAATGTATCTATTGACGGAATTTCAGGTCAGAATGTAAAAATTATGATTGACGGTGTTCCTGTTATCGGGCGTTTGAACGGAAATATTGATTTGAATCAGTTAAATTTAAATAATGCCGATAGGATTGAAATCATCGAAGGTCCTATGTCTGCTATTTATGGAACTGACGCACTTGGTGGGGTGATAAATATTATTTCGAGGGATATAAAAAATCAATTTTCTGCCTCACTTAACTCCTACTACGAATCAATCGGAGTAGTAAATTTTGACGCCGACATTACCGCAAACTTTAGCGATTACAGATTTTTTCTAAATGGAGGTAGATATTTCTTCGCTGGTTTTTCAAATTCTAATCAAAAGCGATTTAGGGATTGGAAGCCCAAAGAGCAATATTTCGCAAATTTTTCTGCTGCCAAAAACTTTGGTGATATCGAGATTAAATACTCAGGTAACTATTTCAATGAATACATTCTTAATCGCGGCGAACCAAGATTACCTTACGGCGAATCTGCTTTTGATGATAAGTATTTCACTTATAGATTAGGTAATTCCATTTTTATTAAAGGGAAAATCGGAGAAAATAAATACATTGATTTCATCGCTAATTATTCGAACTTCAAAAGAAGAAAAAATACCTTTTTCAAAAATCTGATTACTCTGGAGGAAATTATTACATCCGATTCAACTGCACAGGATACCTCTGCCTTTAATTCTATATTATTCAGGGGAACATTCAGCCGGGATGCTGCTATCAAGATGTTAAGCTATCAGGTCGGCTTTGATATCAATCTGGAAGATGCCGGCGGCAGAAGAATTGAGAATCTGAACCAGAATATTGGCGATTATGCTGCTTTTTTGAGTTTTCAGTTCAAACCTTATGATAATTTTATTATACAACCCGCTTTGAGATTAATTTACAACTCAAGATATGATGCACCAATTATTCCTTCTTTAAATTTGAAATGGAATCTGAATGATAAATTTATACTTCGCCTATCTTATGCCCGTGGCTTCAGAGCACCAAGCCTTAAAGAATTATTCTTCAACTTTGTTGACATTAACCATAATATTACTGGGAGATCTGACCTCAAAGCCGAAAAATCACAGAGCTTTAATTCTATCCTTACATATCAAATTCTCTCCAACGATTATTTGCTGAAATTCGAACCAAGATTTTTCTATAATCATATTGATGATTTAATTACACTGGCAGCTGTTAAAAAAGATGAATTCTCTTATCTCAATATCGGACAATATAAAACTCTTGGTGGAGATTTTAATTTCAGCTTTTACTCTTCCACCCTTACATTCAATACTGGTTTTTCTTATGTTGGAAGGTATAACAAACCAGAAGATTATCTTATCCCCGATGAAGAGTTCAGTTTTTCCCCCGAGTTCAAAACAAATATTATTTATGATTGGAAATTATTTGATATCAAACTATCCTTATTTTATAAATACACTGGCAAGCAGCCCGGTTTCACTTTAACCGCCGAAAAAACCCCATTGAAGTATTTCATTGATGATTACCACATTCTGGATTTCACTCTTTCTTATAATTTCAGTATGAATATTTTACCTGACTTACATTTCAATTTTCTGACAGGTGGAAAAAATTTGCTGAATGTTACAAATATCAATCAAACAGCTCCATCTATCGAAGGATTCCATAGCTCAGGATCTACAATTCTCCCTATTGCTTGGGGACGCACTTTTTTTGCATCTCTAAAAATTATTTTTAATTAAAAACTCTTTTTTTGATTTCACATTAGTAAATCATTAAAAAATTTGCAAAATTTGTAAGAATTTTTTTTGAAATTTCAAAAAAAATTCCCTATTTGCATTTGGACTTTTCTTCGGGGGGAGAAATGTTTTTTCTTTTGGTTAATTTATCCTTATGGCTAAGCGTAAAATAAATATTCGTAAAATCCTTGTGCCGGGCGATGGACTTACTATTGTCATTATTTTAGTCGGCTTGCTTATTGCTATTTTTCTGCCCGAACTTGCTATCAGATTAATCGGGGTATCTGTTTCCATTTTAGGTGCTGTTGCTCTTTTTCTGATGATTTCACAAAGACTTAAGGATTATGTAGGTTCAATTTATACTCCCACTGCCAAACCACCTTCTTTCACTGTTTCCGAAATTCGTGATAAAGATTCCGTTAGACATGTTTTCGAAAATTTTGAATCTACATTTGCTAACGATGACCCTGTTAAATCCGAGGAAATGAACCAGAGAGAATTCGAGCGAGCCGAAGAAGGCTTTAAAATTAAAAAGAAGGGCGAAGAAAAAAAGGAAAATATTCCTCCTCAACCCCAGATTAAAATTAAAGCACCTGTTAAGAACGAAATAACTGAAGATGTTGTGTTTAGTGATGATGTTTCTGAAATCCGTATTAAATCCAAAGGACCTAAAACAGATATCCCTTCGGATTCTTCACCACAGAAAAAGTCAACTGACCAGCAAATTGTTCCGGGTTTTTCTCCTCTCGATATTGATTTAAACAAAGAACCACTTAAAAAAAACGAAGAACAAAATACTCAAGAGAAGCAAAAAGTAGATTCATTTCAATCCACAGATGTATCCGAAAAACCTCAAATTGAGATTAAATCAAAACCTGAATCCCTATATGAATCACCTGAACCATCAGTTCAAAGCTCTTCGGATAAATCTATACCTCCCAACTATAAGCAAATTAACGTTGATGTTACTTTGTCAGCTTTAATTGATAACGAAAGAGTTGCTGGTTATGAACCCAAAAAAGAATTTGAGTTTTTCCTTCTGAGAGTTCTCAAAGTTGTCCGCTCTGTTACAAATACTCGCACTGCGGCTTTTTTCCTTGTCAATCATGAAAAGCAGCAATTGATCCTTGAATCAATTGATTCGGACATTCCTGATGCTTTAACCACCCGCAGAAAAATTCCATTGAAAAACGATGTCATAAGCCAGATTGTCCTGAATGTTAAACCTGAAATTCTAACGGAGATTAATACTTCAGCTGTTAGTGATTTAATTCCTTATTATTCAAGACCTGTGCCAGTGAATTCTTTTATTGGGGTTCCTGTTTTCTATAAAAATGCCGTTATTGGTATATTGTGTGCTGATTCAACAATTATAGAAGCTTATGATGCTTTCACTGTCGGTTTTTTGGGTCATTTTACGAAATTAATCAGTGCACTTGTCGAAAGCTATACCGAAAAATATGAATTGATGCAGTCTTCAAAAGCCTTAGGAGCGATTAGCCTTTTCAGGCACTACACTTCACTTAAAGCTCCTTCTATGCAAAGCCTAACAGATGCTATTATTGAATCCGCTTCCAAAATTTTCGATTTTACTACTATTGGCGTTGTTATTTATGATGAAAAAGTTAACAACTGGTGTATAAAAGGATATAAGACCAAAGTTGAAGGTAGGGATTTAAAAATTGGCTCCATCATTGATTTAAAAAATTCTCTCGTTGGTAAAGTAATTTTATCTGGAAAAACAGTTAACGAAACTAATTTAACTGAAAATATAATCCGGGTTCATCCTGACGAAGGAAAGTTAATTAGTGGTTTTTTCGCAGGTGTTCCGCTCAAATCCATAACAGACATTTATGGAGCCTTATTTATCGAAGGTTTTGAACTTAGTGGTATCACTGCTTACGATATTAGTATTCTCGAAACTATGGCAGAGAATGCTGGCGTTAGTATTGAGCATGTTATGATGATGGAAGTCCTCCAATCAAGTGCTTTGTTCGATAATACTACTGGAATTATGAATTCCAATGCCTTCAATCAACGGATTGTTGAGGAAATTGCTAAATCCAAAGATATGAAGACAAATCTCACATTGTGTCTGTTCAAAATTGATAAATACTCTTCTTTCGACCCCTCTTCGTATCAAGAAAGGAATGAACAGATTTTTCAACACGTTATGAAAATTACAAAAGCAAGCCTGAAACCATACTATATTCTTGGAAAAGCAAAAGGTGGTAATTATGGTGTGCTTCTTCCCGGATTGAATCTCACCGAAGCTAATAAATGGGCTGAAAAACTTCGAAAAGATGTGGCAAGAACTTTCCTCGAAATTGACTCCAAAAAGTTTAATATTACTATCAGTATTGGAATAGCTCAATCAGAACCAAAAGATAATATTGAATCTCTCCTGAACAATGCCGAAAAAGCTCTTAAGATTTCCTCTGCAAAGACAAACTCGATTAGTCTCTTCGAATAATTTATCTGATAATCAACAATTCTCTGTTAATGCAACCTTTCTCGGTCTCTAAAATTACATTATATAATCCGGAAGCAAGAGACGAAACATCTAATTCAGTTTCAATTCTATCATGATCATTAGTTATCAGTTCTGTTTGTATGACTCGTTCCCCCATAATATTGAAAACCTTTAACTTAGCTATGTTTGAAGAGCTTGAATCTGCAGAAAGGTTACTGATTGCAACCTTAACCCTTTCGTTGGCAGGATTTGGTATAAGATTAAAATCAAGCATTTTTAATAATTGAATTTTACCAAGTTCATAAACACAAGCATCAACAGTAAGACTACCATCATCTTTGACAACACTAATTGCATCGTCTTCCCATCTGAATTCCTCTATAATCAGAGGAGTTGTGCGATAACTTCCATGGAGAACAGTTCCATTTATTTTGGCAAGAGTAGATATTGAATCATTAATATTAAATATTTTTCCGCTTACTTTTAACTTCCTGTGTCCATTCTGAACATAACTTTGAATAATATTAACACTCTTGCTAATTTCAGGCTCAAAAGCAGTGTTTTCAAATGATATTATGCCTTCATATTTTATGAACACTGAGTCATAAATATCACATATTAACCTTCCCTTTAACGATATAGTAAAATCCCTTGTCCCTATGATTGCTGTTGTATCGGGTAGTGAAACAAATGAGCTATTTATCAATCCCTCACCTAACAATTCAATTGTATAAAATGACTGGCACTGATTTTTTATTTCAATCATCATCGAATCACTTATTTTCCCGATTCTGCCAGGCTTAAATTCAATTTCAATTTCTAATTCACTTTTCGCAACCAAAACAAAAGGAAAATTAAAAATGCTTATTAAATTAAAATCAGTCCCATTTTTGATAGTAATGCCCTCAATTTTTTCATTCTGTTCGCTTTCATTTCGAATCTTAACCTTGAATCTTTTGGGTGCCATCACACAAGCCGACTCGATTGGATTTGTAAGGACTGTTATCGCCGGTTTTCTGATTACTCTGACAGAAAGTGTATCTTCAATAACTCCGCAAGAATTAAATAGCCCCCGAATTAACAATTTTGTATTTTTCGTAGCTTTATATTTCAATGTTCTGTTTCTTCCTATGATTTTTCCGTCTTCATCAATCCATTCATATTTATCCGCACCAAATCCCTGAATAAATATTTCACTATCCTGACAAACAAGAGTATCTTTAAAATTAGCATAAGTCTGCTTATCAGGAAAACAATTTTTACAATTTGAAGTTTGAAAATATAAGCCCATAAGAACCCACGAATAACAATCCCCTGAAGCTCCTACTCCAAATAAAGATGAAGTTTGATTCTTCTTTACCTCTATCTTCATCATTTCGGAATTCCAGAATTTTGGCTGGTAAGCTTTGACTTCTCCATTAACTATCATTTTGTACGAAAAATCTGCTCCTTGTATGTCGGATATTATTACAAGCCCCCACGCAGAATCGGAATCATCACACGCTTTGAAACCATCAAGCATTTGAGTTGTATCCTGAAAATTTGTTCCATCGCCTTTGGTTATTAACCCATCACGAATGTATAGATGTCCTTCGGTCTTGGAATTTAAATCCCGGTAAATAATCAATAGTGTTAAACCATCTGTCTCTAACTCTGATGTTTCTACTGATATATAATATAGCCCATTCCCGTTTATTGCATCGGTTATATCAGCACGATAGCCAAGAGTACCTCTTTCAACCCAACATTTCGGTCCACCTTCACCGGTTATTTTTGCCTTGAAATTTTTTATCTCATTACCGTATGTTACTTTTACTCCAGGTTCCTCTATTTTTTCCCAATATGAAACAGTCCACCACAAAAATACATTATCAATTATGAAACAAGAATCAGGTAGTTCACTAATTTCAAATAAAACAGGCATTGGATTGCCCTTAAAGTTTGAATGTCTGTATGTTATCTCTATGTTCTTATGTATGACTTTCAATCCACAGGCGCTTCGTGATATTACATTATTTTTCAATCCAGCAAACGAATAAGCTGATAGCTGGATTAAAAATAATAACATCAGAATTTTTTTCATACTGTTTGTCGGATTATTTTATACTTCTTAAATTTTGTCTATTTGACTATATTAATCATTTTCACCTGAACACCGTCCGGTGATATTAGTCTAACAAAATAAACACCTGCACTGTGGCTTCGAAAATCTAAATTAATTCTTCTTTCTTCAAGTTTATCTTCGCTCTTGTACCATTCAGTATTTTCGACCATAATACCATTTATATTAAAAATGCTCAGATGATAATTACCCGTAGATTCTGATTTAATTTCCGCTATTGCATTATTATCAAAATTATTAGCTAAAATCCCCAAAGTTGTAATTAAATAAGGTTTTATTCTCGCTATATCAGGTTTACATAGCCCGCTTATTGTCAAACTACCGTCCCTCGTTTCGGTTGACATCAATTGATTTTTCCAGTTGAATGACTCAATCTTTAATTTTGTTCCCGCTCCTTCCCCTAAGCATACAAGACCAGTCAATTCAGCTATTTGTGTGTTTTTAGTTGTAATATCGTCAATAACTCCTTCTATTGTCAATCTTCTTATGTTTCCTGTTAATTCATTGGATTTAATTTCAGGGTTGTTGATAAGAGCATAATAACTATTCTCATAGCTAAGAATTAATTCAAATTCCAAAGCCTTCGGCAAACTGAACTCAAAGAGCTTTCTCGCATAAATAGGAATTCTAAAATTGGGAGTTCCTACATCTCCTATTGTATCAGGGCAAAAAACCAGAGTATTGGTAACACTCGTTCCTTTCAGATAAATTATTTTCTTCAGATCGCAGGGATAGTCAATTTCAACTATTATACTGTCTTCGAATGTATTCAGAGTTTGCGGTTTGAAAAGGACAGCAACCTGAAATTCATCTGAATTTTTCAAATCTATAGGAAATGTTCTTCCAATATCTAAGCCGAAAACTGACTCATTGTTTGAAATATGTATTGATTTAATTCTGAAATCATGTTTTCCTTTGTTTTTTAAAATTATATTTCTTGAATTCTTTGAATTTCCCGGAACTGAGTCAAAATCAATCAGGTCGTCAGTTTCAAGCACCAGATTATATTTTGCTATATTAAATCTTTTTGAACCCGAGCAACCGTTAATATCACTAACAAGTAAACTGTAAGACCCCTCTTTATTGATTTTTATAGAACTTGTTGTTTCTCCGGTTGACCAGAAATATGAAGAATATTTTTCTCTTGTTGATATGATAGTTTCTTCCCCTTCGCAAATCAATGTATCTCCTGTTAATTCAATATCGGGATTCTTATTGAACACTAAATCAATAAAAGTTTCACCTGAGCAGTTATTTGAGTCAACAACCGATACAAAATATCTCCCGCTCCTGTAAGCTTTAATTTTCGGCGTTGTTTCTCCAGTTGACCAGAGATATGCCACATAAGTTTTTGATAATCCTAATATAACTGTGTCACCTTCGCATTTACTGGCACCTGTAACAGTAATTATCGGGCTCGGCTTTGGACTAACAACTATATCAATTGAATCTGAGGATTTGCAACCTTCGGATGTTGTAAGTGTTAAAATATATCTGCCTGAAGATTTAACGATTATCTGCCGGGTTTTCTCGCCCGTTGACCAGTTATACTGATAACCGCTTCCAACAATACTTGATGATAAAATTACTGAATCACCAGCACAGAATTTAGTTTTTCCCTGTATATTTATCTTAACTCTTGGATTTTGGTGAGCAATTATTTTGATACTTGCAGTATCATTGCAACCAAATTCATTTGTTACTATCAAAGAATAGTCTCCTGACCTTTTAACAGTAATCCTCTGGCTTGTTTCCTCGGTTGACCATTTGTAGAAATAATCTTTCCCTGATGTTGCTTCGAGAACTACACTATCTCCTTCGCAAAAAACAATATTACCAAGTGGATTTATCTTTGCCTTTGGTTTTGGATTCACCTGTATATAAACACTGTCAAAGTAGTTGTTTCCGGATAAAGTAATCCTTAAATAGTATGTCCCTGTCAGATTTGGTTTTGCATTTGGGATAACGACCTTTCTAAGATTTGATGAAAAATTGTTTGGTCCAGTCCATCTATACGTAGCACCCTGTATTTCCTTTGCTTCAAATTCAAGAGTCTCATCTTCGCAAATCGGTGAATTTGTAAAAATATCAGTATCAACCGAGAAATAGCTTTGTATAAAAGTCGGAAGTCCCAACTGAGCTTTTCTATCCATAAGATTAACTCCCTGATCGCTATAATCACAAGCCGTTCCGGTTGCATTTGGGTTATTTATTACTGCAAGCCATGTTTCATCCTTTCTGCTAACATAAATCTTCCAATCAGGTCCAAGTTGCAAAGCCCCATAATAACTTGCTGGGTTCCCTACAGCAACTGCCGAAGCGGCAATTCTATCTCTTGAGCCAGCCCTCAGATTTAATTGATAAACCTGAGTAAAATTTATGAAACTTGTTGAAACATATAGCTTGGAGGCATCCTGCGAGAATTCTATCCCATAGGCATTAATATATTTTGTGTCTGTTATTGAAATCGGGTTTGATAAAGTTCCATTAGCATTGTTAAAATCAAAAATCTCTACCTTGCTGTCCTTACATATAGCAAGAGCAATTTTTTTACCATCAGGCGATGCTTTCATATAGCCAATGGAGTTGAAAATATCATCAGCTGCTCGTCCGTGGATACTCCCAATTCCCTGTATTATCGGCGCATTTAAGCCACTTTTTGTTAATAAATATACTCTGAACCTATTGGTTAAAAATTCGTGGGTTATGACCCAGATATCAATATTGTTTCTATGAACAACCGCCGTTATTTTTTCTGCTGAGGGTGAAAATAATAAAATATTCTTTTCTTTTTGCACAACATCGCCATATCCGTAATTCAAGGACATATCAACAATTGAATATCTGCACCCATTTCCTCCACCTATTGCATCCACTGTGAATACATAATATATTCCTGTTCTTTCGGGTTGTGGCACTATCACTGCTGACTGTGTGGAGGAGAAATTACCCAAAAGTCCACTTCCGTTTGGCATTAAGTAATGCCTCCTGTCCCAAATATTACTCCCGTCTGTATAAAAAAGTAAATTTCCATCCTTGTCCGATATTGATGCCACTCCTTCCAGTTGATTGAAAACAGATGCTGCATTTGTTAGTGCCCTTGGATTTTTTCCGTCTGGCAAAAATGTTATACCCGCTCTTTCTCCAAAATACCAGTTGTATGTTTCCTTCTGGGCGTAAATTTCGCACGAATAAATAGAAAGGAATATTGATATTAATATTATATAGTTAGTAGGTATTTTTATCATTTTATCATTTATTTATTATTAAAAAATCATTGATATAATTGTTATTATTCCTGATTCTAAGTCCGTAAACACCGCTACCGACCTTAATGTTATAATTCCTGATTACTTCGCCTAATTCATTTTCAAATATAATAATTATATCATTAAGAACAATACATCCATCTAAACTGAAAATTTCAATATAATTTAAACCTTTTGGCAGATTTTTCATACTTAGACTTATGTTCCCATCGCTTGGATTGGGATAAATTCTTGCTCTCGGTTCATTACTTATTGTAATTTGATTCAGATTAAACTGGCAAACCCCTTTCAATGTTAAACTTCCATCTTGTTTATGTATTATAGCTTCATCTGAAATATGAAAATCCTCAATTTCCAGCTTGTTTTCGCGCGAGGTGCCTAATAAAACCAAACCCACAATTTCAGCCAGAACATTTTCATCTTTATCTAACAAGAGATTGTCTGATTCGATTGTGAGGTGTCTTCTACCGTTAATTATTTTATTATAGGTAATCACAGAACCTTTTACCTCTTTTATATCCAAGAGCCTGCTATCTAACGCAATTGATGTCGAGTAAGAATATGTTCCTTTTGGTTTCTTGCGGTTTAAATTCTTAATTATCAGAGGAAGACTAATAATCTCTCCAACATAGGCAGATGTATCTGGCAAACTTACCGATACTGTGATAACTTCCGGGTTATAATAATCATAAATTATATTCGGTAGCCCAAGCCTGCAAATCTTATTATGCAGGAAAACACCCTTTGGATTATACCCACAATTCAAACCCGATTCGTTTGGCAATTCAATTACACCGAGATAATAGCTTTTATTACTCGCAATGTATATTCTACCGTCAGGTGCTAATTGCAATGTCCCCAATACATTGATTGCATCAATATCAGCAATCAGAACTCCGGATTTTATTATTTCCTCAGCATTACCTGAACTGATATCATACTGATAAAGCCTGACAAATGAATCAAAACTCGAAGTATAAAGTTTTTTTGTATCGGGCGAAAACTCGCACGAATAGGCATTCAATGACTCATTCGTAGGAATTGATATCGGGTTATAAACTTTGCCGGTTTCATTATTAAAATCAAATAGCTCGAAGGTAAATTTCGAAAAAACACCACATACTATCTTCTTACCATCAGGTGATATTTTCAATGCTCCCATATTAATACTTCTGTCTCCGATATATGTCAGCCCAACCGAACTAAATATTGGACTTGCCTGCAAACCATCCTTTGTCAGTAAAAATGATACAAATCTGTTAGAGTAGAGTTCGTGGGTAATTATCCAGAAATCTTTGCCATTTTTATGCCTTGTCGCATTAAGCTTTTCAGCAACCGGGGAAAAGACAGGAATATTTTTTTCAACAACTTCTCCTAATCCGTTATCAAGGCTAATGTTCACTATAGAATACTGTAGCCCAATCTTGTCATTATCAGAATTAATCGTAAAAACATAATAAAGCTGTTGATCCTCCGGCTTTGGTAATATTAAAACTGATTGTGTTGAATAAATACTTCCCGAAAGCCCATCTCCGTTTTTCATTATCCTGTGATTCTTGTTCCAAACTGTTTCTCCGTTCGAATAAAAAAGAAGATTCCCCTCGAAATCTGAAATTGAACAGCAACCTTCCGGTGCTATCATTGCTCCATCGGTTAGAACTGCCGGCTTATCTGTTTTATTATCAAATCTCAGTCCCGCTCCTTCGCCAAAATACCACACGTTTGCTTCTTTTTGGGAAAAAGCCAAAGAAAAACTTAGAAAAAATATTATTAAATATCTTAACATAACAATTTAAATTAACACTTTAATTTTACTTATGTTACAAATATTCAAAACAAAATTTTTTCATTTTAAATCATTTATTTTCTTGTCCTGAATTCAATAAATAAATAAACAATTATCAATGTTCGTCGTTTTTTTTATATGCCAAATTTAATTTTTTTAATCAACTAATGGTAACAAAAAAAATCATATATATCTTAATTTTATTTATGTCTTATTCGCTGGCTGATTCTGAACCAACAGCAAGACATAAAATCTCAGGAATAATCAAGGATTCTTCCTCGGGGGATATTATGGGTTTTGTTACTGTGAAGATCAAGAATATCCAGACAGGGACTTTTTCAAATTCTCGTGGCTATTTTGAACTAAGCTTATATCCCGGCACATATCAGCTGAGTTTTTCTTTTATTGGTTACAAAACAGAAAACTGGGAAGTAACAATATCAGACAAAAATGTTTATCTGGAAGTATTTCTAAAACCATCCTCTGTTGAATTGCCACAGATTGAAGTGATTGCCGAAGACCCGGGAGCAAGGTTAATGAGAAAAGTAATCAAAAAAAAACAGGAAAAAATGGATTCTTTGAAAACTTACTCTTATAGCCTTTATACGAAATTTGTTGCTTCTACCGATACTCTCACCGCTGGAAGAACTGACAGACCTGCTGACACTACCATAGTTTCGATTTTTGAATCCTATTCACTCGGTTATTTCAAGAAGCCTGACCTATATTACAATGAAATTGTCCAGCGAAGACAAAGTGCCAATGTTCCTCCTCAAGCTAATTATGTTGCTTACGGAACAAATTTAAATGCTTATGATGATTTCGTCAATATCCTAAATGAAGAAATCGCAACCCCATTTCATCCCGATGCCCTTGATTTTTATGATTTTACATTAATCGGTGAATTAGAGGATGACAACAGAAAAATCGAAAAAATAAGAGCACAACCTGCCTCAAATTTCAGAAAATTATTCGATGGGTATGTATATATTGATGCTGAAAACTTGTGTCCCGTTCTTGTGGATTTAATACCAAATAAAGCTGTCAAATTACCTTTTGACGCAAAACTGTCCTATTATCAGACATTTGAAGATGTTGGAAATGGATTCTTCCTTCCTAAAGGACTCAGAATATTTTCTTCTCTTCAAGCTGATTTGTTCTGGATTTTTTCTCCAAGACTTGATATCAAAATTGAAACCTCAGCCTTTGATTATAAAGTCAACATCCCACTTGATAATTCATTGTTCAGCAGACGAAGAGTCGAGATAAGTGATTTTGCTCATAAATTTGACTCAACTTTCTGGAACGAAAACATTGTTATCCCGCTGAGAATTGAGGAACTGCAAGCATATCAGGCAATTCAATCTTTAAGGGATAATCCTGATTCCCTCGAAGGAACTAATATAATGGAAAAAATTTTTGGTCCTGTTGTTAATTTCCTTGCACATTTTACCCGTCCACCTTTCACTGGTTTGGAAGATGTCATAAGATATAATCGGGTAAACGGTTTTACATTAGGAACAGGATTGAAATTCAGACCTTTTGAGCTTAGTGAAATGAACTTATATACAGCATACCCATTTTCATCTAAAATACCTATACTCGAGGGCAATATTAAAATCTTCCTTGATAAAAATGAGCTGAATTCATTCAATTTTTCCGCTTATAAGACTCTTTCCAGAATTGATAACCCCAATATTGTTAAATACCCTGCTATCACTATCCTTTCTCTTCTGTCTAAAAATGATTATGGAGATTATTATTACAGGAACGGATTTGAATTTTCTGCCGGAACATCTTGGGGGCAATTAAGATTTCTCAGACGAGAAGTTTTTGTTCGCCCATCTTCATTCAACGCTTTTTTTAGGTATGAAGAACATAAAACTGCTTATAATAATACAAATTTTGCTATCTTTAATTCCCGACAGTTTTTTAGAGATAATCCGCAAATTATTGAAGGCCTGAATAGTTCCCTCGGATTTGAATTAAATCTCAATTTTCATCCCTACAGAAGATTAACAAACCTTGGTTTCCATCTTCATACAGAATATTCCAAACCTGATATACTTGGCAGTGATTTCAACTTTACAAGAATTTATTCTTCATTTAATGTCAGAACCCGAACATTGCCCCTTTGGAGGTTAGACCTCAGATTATCTGGAGGACTGATAACCGGAGATGCACCACCACAAAAATTCTTCAGTCTCGAATCTGCTGTCTCGAACTTTGCTACTGAAAGTGCATTTCGGGGTTTGCTTGTCAAGGAGTTCTATGGTGATAAATATATAGCAATGTCTATTGAACATAATTTCGGAGAAATTATACCAGGCGTTTTCCGAATTCCTAATATTGCATCTTTCGGTATAGAATTCATTACACTGGCTAATATAGGATGGACAGACTTTTCAGAAAAAACCAGACACTATCTCGAAAGTTATAACATAAAACTTCCAAATTCCACTTCACAAACTTCGGATGGTCTCTATTTCGAGGCAGGTATCGCTCTAAACCGTCTGCTCCTTTTCTTAAGATTCGATCTCGTTGCCAGATTTTCCCAGACTTCAAAACCCAAGCTGATGTTTTCGATTAGCGGAGCTCAATGGTAAATTAATTTTTTTTATAATTTTATCATAATAATATAATTTTTACCCCGTCATTTTAATCGGATAAATTAGTCTGAATTTATAAAGGATAATTAAATGAGTGAACTAATAAATAATTCTATAAAAAGAAAAGAATTACTGAAACATATGATTCTGGAATTGCATAAAGGCACTGCCCCTGATGAAATCCAGAATCGGATTGCCGCACTGATGCAAAAAATTCCCTACGGCGAAGTTGTTCAGGTCGAGCAAGAATTAATAAACGAAGGTTTGCCCGAAGATGAGGTCCTCAGGCTTTGCGATTTGCATACTAAAGCACTGGAAGGAAATATTGACCTTGAAGGAGCAAAACCAGTTCCCCCCGGTCATCCTGTTGACACTTTCCTTAAAGAAAATGAAGCATTGCTCAATGTTGTCAATGAATTAAATCAACTTTATGAAAAAATTCTTGATGATAGTCAGGAAATTATTATTGATAAAGTATTACTTCAAATTAAATCTTTCTTTAATAGCTTGATGGATGTTGACAAGCATTATCAAAGAAAAGAAAATCTTTTATTCCCTTTTCTTGAAAAATATGGTATCACCGGTCCCCCAAAAGTTATGTGGGGAAAACACGACCAAACAAGAGATTTACTAAAAAATGCTTTTTCTGCATTGAACATAGAGGGTCCTATATCTCGGGAGGAATTGAAGTTAATAGTTGAGATGCTTCTCAAACCAGCATCAGACTCTGTTAGTGATATGACTTTCAAGGAAGAGCAAATCCTTTTTCCTATGTGCATGGACAGACTGACAGAGCTTGAATGGTATGAAATTTATCTGCAGACTAATGAAATTGGATACTGCCTTTATGATCCACAAGTTGAGTGGAAACCCGAGGATTTATCCGAAATGCCTCAATTTGAAAAGGATAAAGAATCAATTCAACTTCCTACCGGTAGTTTTACTTCCGAAGAATTGGAAGCTATTTTGAACACCTTGCCAGTTGATTTAACATTTGTAGATCGGAATGACAAAGTAAGTTATTTTTCTCAATCTAAGGATAGAATATTCAACCGTAACAGGGCAATACTGAAACGTGATGTTCGTATGTGCCATCCTCCTTCAAGTGTTCATATAGTTAATCAGATTGTTGATGATTTTAAATCAGGAAAACAAAATCGTGCTTCTTTCTGGATAAACTTGCACGGGAAATTCATACTAATCGAATACTTTGCCCTGAAAAATAATAAGGGCGAATATCTTGGAACTCTCGAAGTTTCGCAGGATTTAACCGAAGCAAGAAAGCTTGAAGGCGAACAAAGATTGCTTAATTATAATAAATTTTAATTAAAAAGGATAATAATAATGGAAGAAAAAAAATATATAACCCCGCACATCACTGTTGATGAACTATTCAGTTCTTTCCCTGAAATCCGGGAGTCTTTCCTGAAATTATTTCCGGAGTTGTCCAATTTATCAAATCCTGCATTAAAAGAAATTCTGTTTAAAAATACCACCATCGAACAGTTATGCTCGAAAAATAATAAAAATCTTGCCGAAACCATAAATTTATTAAGATCATATTTAGGATTAGAGCAAAACGAATATATAACTGATATCCCCGATTGGTGTGATCATAAAAGAATAGTTAAAACCTTGGATGCCAGACCCATTATAATGAGCGGTGGTCATCCAATTCAGGAAGTTATGATGTCTGTTCAATCCTTAGCTGAGGGTGAAATCTTCAAACTAATTACTCCCTTTCAGCCAACTCCTCTTATAGATATGATCGGCTCTCAAGGTTTTAAGGTTTATTGTGAAAAAGAAAACGAAACACTATATAATACATACTTTTGCAAATAGGAAGGAAACAAAATGGAAATACCGCTAAAAACTATTGGTGACGACCTGACATCTAAAATTATCAATCCTCAGGAATTAATTGCTTATCAGGAGGGAGCTGTTGTTAGTAGGACTATAATAAAGAGAAAAAAGGGAACTGTTACAATTTTCGCTTTTGATAAAGGTGAAGGGTTGAGCGAACATACTGCACCATTTGATGCTATGGTTCAGATAATTGATGGAAAGGCTGAAATAATTATCTCGGGGCAATCTTATTATCTTAGTTCTGGTCAGATGATAATTATGCCTGCTAATAAGCCTCATGCTTTAAAGGCAACAGATAAATTTAAGATGATTCTCACTATGATCAGAGACTCTGAGGAATAAATTAATTCCTCTGCCTCTTAAATGCAGATTTTATAAAATTCGAAAATGACAGATCGTTTTCTGTTTTACTTATTTCATTTTGACCTGATATACTTTGAGGTTTTTTTCTTAGTAAATCTTGTTCGATATTCTTATTGAACTCAGATGAAACATCTGCAATTGCTCTTACATTTTGATCTGTGGCTCCAATTAATAGCGTTCTTGTTCCAATTTTGACTATATAAAGAGAAGATTTTTGCCTGAGTGGTAGTTTGGACAAAATCTTCAACTCTATGTTTGAATTCAAAGATTTATTCTTCAGAATCATTCTCTTAACAATAATCATCAGGACTATTAAACCGCCCGCCATTGCGAATAAAGTAAGGAACGGACTTATCAAATTGTTATCAATCATTTTTTTTCCTTTAATTTAATTTTCTTGCTGCTCTTAATCTGTCAGACGGGTCTATAAGAGTAGTTATTCTTATGCCAAAATGTTTGTCAATCACAACTACTTCACCCTCAGCCACTTTTTTCCCGTTAATTAAAACATCAACCGGTTCACTCACTAATTTATCAAATTCAATAACAGACCCTCTTCCAAGTCTCAAAATATCTCTAATAATCATATTCGTTCTACCAAGTTCTATAGTTACGGGCATTTGTAGGTCATAGAGCAACTCCAGTTTTTGTTCTCCATTCTCATAGTTTTTATCACCAAAACTCATTTCGGGAAATTCTGGCTCTTTCAACTGAACAGATTGATTTTCACCTGATTCTGCCTGAGAATTGTTCGAAACCATTGCATCTATTTCTTCCTGAGACATAGACATTTTATTCCTCCTTTTTGTAAGTTATATCTTCTTCGATTAGATCTTCATCGTTAAGTAAACGAGTAACCCTGACGGCTTTCCTGCCATCAACCGAACCGGGGCGTCCTGCTAATTTTTTCCTTCCTGCTATTGATATTTCTACTTCCTGGTTGATCTTCTTTTTCAGTTTAATCACATCCCCTATTTTCAGTGCAAGCAATTCCTGAACTGTTATTCCTGCTTTGCCAAGCTCAACTATAATCGGTAAATAGGTATTAGATATCTGTTGTCTCAATATAGCTGTATTCTCCTTGATTCTTGCAGGTGATTGACGAATCACTGATGTTGTTACCTGCTGCCTGTTCAATCTTGCTAACACATCCTCAAGCGCAAATGTTGGAAAACAAAGATTCATTAAGTAGGTATGTATCCCGATATTCACGTCAAATGAAACAACTACAACGATTTCCGAAGAGGGTGCCACCTGAACAAAATCTGCCTCCATTTCGAGTCGTTGATATTTAAAACTAAGCTCAGCAACAGATCGCCAGGCATTCCTTAGATCAGAAAGTGCGTGTTCAACTATACCACGAACAACTGCTTGCTCTATTGGTGTTATTGTCCTTGGTTTTGCTTGTATTTCTGCACTACCGCCAAGTAATCTTTCAACAATTGTAAGGGCAAGTTGCGGACTTATTTCAAGAATACCATTTCCGTCAGTTCCATCTATCTCAAACACATAAAGACAACTTGGGTTAGAAACCGATAGTATAAATTCTGAATAGAACAACTGATCTACCGATGTAACCGATATTGATACCACTGTCTGAAGTTTCGAAACCAGATAATACCCGAATACCTCTGCAAAACTCTCATGAACTGTCTGTAATGTTCTTACCTGATTCTTTGATATTCTGTTCGGACGTCTGAAATCATAACTCGATATATCTGATTTTTTTAATTTTCCGCTTATAAAATCATCCACATCAACCGTCCCCGATGTCATTTCACTCAGTAATGAGTCTATTTCAGATTGTGATAGGATATCTGCCATCGCTTGCTTCAATTACTGAATAATAAATTCCTGTAAGATTACTTCCTTAATAAATAATTTTTTTTCCCTGAAAAATGGTTTGAGGTTAGCCATTACATATTCCGGAATTGAATCCCTTTTTATCTGGAGTTCCTCTGCCGTCATTGACCCCAGAATGCTATTAATAATCCCTCTCACTCTTGAAGAAAGACTGGGAGGAAGCGCCGAACCCCCCTCTTCTTTTTTTCCACCGGGATAAAGTTCTTTCAAGCTTTCCTCATCCTTCGGAAAGAAAATAATTCCAAAATCTGCAACCACAAATTGCGTGGACGCCTTCGGATTCGTGGTTATTCTCCCTGTTTGAAAAAATTCTGACAGCTTTTCGTTAGCCTTGAACACATCTAATTCTTCCTTCAAGGGATTATCTTTGTGTTCACTTTTCAATTCGTCTTCTGTCTTGCTCTCTCCTGCCGTTGCTTCCGAGGTTAAACTAGCCACTATATATGGAAGAAAAAGAAATCTCACCGCAAGAATTAGAATTACTAACACACCCGCAATAATACCAAGCACAAAAGGCAGCTTCAAACCAGCAGTCTTTTTTGCTTTTTCTTCTGCTTCCGGTTTTACTGGTTCCTGCCCTTCTTTTTCCTCAGTTTTATCCTTTTCTTTTGCCATAACATTCTTCTTGTGTTATTATTACTTGACAAATCAATAATCGTCAACTATTTCATAAAATTAAATTTTTATTTTATCAATTAGTTATGTTTTAAAAATTATGCCAGTTTATTGCCATTAGTCTTCAGCTCATTGTCGTTTAAGTCATTATTGCACTCTTTCAACGATTTAGCTCAATATTGAATATTCTGAATATTTTTTTCTTTTTTCAGATTTATTGAAAGGAGATTAAAATATTAGCATCAAATCCGGATTGGTTAATATTATTCAGCAATTCTATTTCTTTGATTTTTTTTGAACTGAGATTTAAACCTTAGATGCTGATTATAATTTGTAGAAAACTTATGTAAACCGCTATCATCACCCACTGCAACAAAAAAAAGATAATTATGTTTCTCGGGGTTCAGTGCCGCAAAAATTGAACTCTTACTTGGAGAATTGATTGGTCCGGGTGGTAAACCTTTGTAAATATATGTATTATAGGGATTCTTGTATTCAAGATCAGTATATGTTAACCTTTTTCTTTTGCCGATTGCATATTGAACCGTGGGATCTGATTCCATATTCCAGTTCAATCTTAATCTGTTGTAATAAACACCGCTTACTCTTGCTCTTTCGTCCGGAACACTCGTCTCCGCTTCAATTATCGAAGCAAGAGTAAGAATTTGATGTTTGCTAAGGCTTGATTTTTTGGCTTCCTCGCTGAAATTTGCCTGCCACACCCGATTATGCTCCTGTAACAATCTTTTTATGACATTTATCGGCTTTTCCTCCCAGAAAAATTCATAAGTATCCGCCATCAGATAACCCTCAAGTGAATTCGATGGTATCTGATTCGCTTTGATTAAACTATCATTATAGCAAAGCCTTATAAACTCTGCAGAATCAATATTCAATTTCCTCTTCGCTATCGAGGCAAAATCAGTCAATTGTATCCCCTCCGGAAAAACCACTTTAACAATTGACAATTGCTTGCCCGAAAATATTGCCCTCAATATATCAAGATTAGTATTTTCGGGGGTGAACCTGTATTTCCCTATATATACCTTAGATCCTGTCAATTCCATATAAATTTTAGCCAGCGGAACAAACAACCAATCAGGCTCAAATATCCCGTATTTGTTGAATGTTTTTACTATATGGCTGATGCTTGAATTCTTTTCAATTGTTACAAATATCTCCCTTTCACCGGGGACAGTCTTCACTAATGTTCTATAGAATACATAAGAGCAGCCCGAAACAACCAACAAAATAAGTATTGATAATTTCAGCCATATACCGCTTTTCTTTCTTCGTCGTCTCATTTAAAATAATTATATGAATAATCAGTTATATATACTGATTTTAATTAATAAATTTTAAAAAATATAATTTAACAAATAATGGAGAAATAATTATGAGCATAAAAATCATATTCCCCGGCAATAAAAAAGTTGATGCACTCATTAACGGCTTCACTGTCCATACCGACCAGCGAATTGCTGACGGTGGCGACGGAACCGCTCCCGCTCCTTTCGAATTATTCCTTGCCTCAATTGGAACTTGTGCAGGTATTTACGTTCTCGGTTTCTGCGAAAGTCGGGGCATTTCCGCCGAAGGAATTGAAATAGAGCAAAGACCTATTTACGATCCTGTTCAAAGAAGAATCAGTAAAATTGAACTTGAAATCAAAGTTCCCGAAGGTTTTCCAGAAAAGTATAAAGATGCTCTAATTAATGTTGCAAATCTTTGTGCGGTTAAAAAAGCTCTCGAAAATCCACCTTACTTTGATACTTATGTTACCGAAAAGTCTGGAGCAATGGTTATGAATTAGTGAAAAATTAACTTAGCCATATCACACTTTTCAGAGTGAGCAAGGTTAAATTCAATTTTTCTTGCTATCTTCGGAAGAACCTATATTATTTTTTTTCAAAAAAATAAAAAATAATTTTTTTTATTTCCAATTTTTATTTATATTTGCTATTGGTATTGGTTAAAACCCTCAATAAACCGCATAGGCAATATGCTTCGATTCTTGCCGGATTCGTAATCAGCTTTTACGAATCCGGCTTTTTTATTTATTGACCGTCATTCCCGTGCAAACGGGAATCCAGATTCAGAATTGTTAATTAGACTCCCACTTTCGTGGGAATGACAAATGTCAGTTGTCTGTCATTCCCGTGGAAACATGAAACCAAAGCCATAAACACTCATTAGATTCCCACTTCCGTGGGAATGACGAGAGTCAAGAATGTGTCATTCCCGTGCAAACGGGAATCCATAGTCAAAATCATTAATTTTGATTCCCACTTTCGTGGGAATGACGGGAGTCAAGAATATGTCATTCCCTGCTTGACAGGGAATCCAGAAAAAAAACCTTATTTCCCGTATTAAACCTTAGTAGAAAAAACAAAGCAAAAACAGAAACAACCTTATTACCTTATTTACTATGGATGTAGATTAATGAAAATAAAATATTTACTAAGGTAATAATGTATGCTTTAATTCATTTTCCTTCTACTAAGGTTTATAAGAAAAATAAGGTTTTAAATAGATCTGCTATAAAAGTCCTTCTTGGGAATGACAAATGTTAGTAGAGTGTCATTCCCGTGAAAACGGGAATCCAAAGCCAAATAACTAATTAGATTCCCACTTTCGTGGGAATGACAAAGGGCAGTAGTCTGTCTTTCCCGTGTAAACAGGAATCCATATCAGAAATAAACACTGTCATTCCCGTGCAAACGGGGATCCAGAAAAAAAACCTTATTTTCCCGTATTCAACCTTAGTAGAAAAAACAAAGCAAAAACAGAAACAACCTTATTACCTTATTTGTTCTCGATGAAGATTAATGAAAATAAAATAT